>ENA-OSET01000012-OSET01000012.1-sediment-metagenome-genome-assembly--contig:-NODE-12-length-220837-cov-6.667965_pt1 | contig 220837 bp, 182 predicted proteins | sample MGYA00237882_ERZ534229 | MGnify/ENA primary metagenome ERZ534229 (study PRJEB26408, sample SAMN06266212) | sediment metagenome | isolation source: Hudson Canyon methane seep mesocosm | place... | reverse complement strand
TGGCACGACGCTGGGAAGACCCGGCTTTTCCGCACAATTTCCCCTGGTTTAATACGGACAGATATTGGTCTGATCATATACTGGAACTGAGAGAGCAATTTGCCTTATTACAGGAACCGCCACTTAGACTATTTTGAAGCGTGAAATTCTCTGCCAACAAGTCAATCGAGACACGACCAAAAAAGTCAGAAGTCATGTCGTCATAAAAATCGCATTGAACAGTAATCCATCGATAAGCACTTACCATGATCAGTCTTTCATTGAAGGCTTTATCAAAGTACGTATCCAATTCAGAAAACTATTGTTCGAAAGAACCGCTTTATCGACCCCGTCAAAAAAGATTTCTAGCCCTGCCGGATCTGCGAAAAAATCGGATCGCTTGATAAACCCTTTGTCTTCATCGAGGTGCTTTACAATTATCGCAGGATTACCTGCAACCACGACATTTGCAGGAATGTCTTTGGTGACAACGGCACCGGCTGCAACAATACTATTTTCGCCAATGCTTACTCCTTTCAGCACTGAACTATGATCGCCCAACCAGACGTTGTCGCTAATATGAACGGAATATCTGTTCACATCTCTATTGCTTCGGTCATAAATGCCATGCCAATCAGCGTCTGTCACATAGGCACCGTTTGCAATCATCACATTATCGCCGATGATAATTTCATCACTCGCCGAAATTCTAACACCCGGGCTAATTAGCACATAGTCACCGATGGTGATTTTCCCCTCACCCGACTCTCGCCCCCAAACACCAATTTGAACTCTATCTCCCGGCTCTCCGATGATGGTGGCGCACTTGCCAATCTGAATATTTGGTCCTGAAATTGAGATGTACCAAGGCTTCATAATCGTGTGGAAGTCACCCAAATAATCGCAGGCAGGTTTTAAAAAATGGTTGCTATACCATACCCTAAAACTGAGGTAGCTCTTTTTAATCCAATAGGGTCTTCTATCTTCTCTCATAGTTTGAAAATCCACACCATATGTCTGTTAAAAGAAATGTTCCGGAGAAATCTTAAGAAATCATGGATTAAGTGTTCTTGTCTTGCTGACAGCAATGGCCTAACAAATCAGACAACTATTTATTCAGAACTCCAATTTTCGCAGGGAGACAAACACTTATCATGACCAGACTGACTATTTAAAAAACCATGACGCTGGAAAAGAAAGCTTCCCGTTTTTTATAAGCCATGTCAACTTCAAGGAAAATTTTGACTAGCCACACACCAATTCGAGATCAATATTGACAAAGTTTAATTTTTTTCGATCCAGTTTATTTTGAATTCAGTAGGTTGATAGAAGTAATATTAAGATGCCAAAATTAATAAACTAAAAAAGAGAATAATATGAAAGATTTTTCAGGCAAGCTCGCCGTCATCACCGGTGGCGGAACAGGTATGGGACGAGAATTAGCAAAGCAATTAGTCGAGCAGGGTTGCGACGTCGCTATATGCGATGTGGTCGAGGAAAACATGGCGGAAACACTGCGAATATGTCTGGAAATTGCACCGCAGGGCATTTCTGTGACCGCTCATCAATGTGATGTGTCTAGCGAAGAAGACATGAATCGTTTCAGAGATGAAGTACAAGAACAACACCCACGCGGTCATATCAACCTACTTTTCAACAATGCAGGAATTGGTGGTGGCGGCAGCTTCATTAACGATACAAGAGAACACTGGGAGCAAACATTCGGGGTTTGCTGGTATGGGGTTTATTATGGCTCTCGTGCATTTGTCCCCTTATTGGTTGCGAGTGACGAAGGTCATTTAATCAATACCTCCAGCGTCAATGGCTTCTGGGCATCATTGGGCCCAATGACGGCACATACCGCCTATTCAGCGGCCAAGTTCGCCGTGAAGGGGTTTTCCGAAGCACTGGTAAACGACTTTCGCCTCAATGCACCGCACGTCAATGTTTCTGTCGTGATGCCCGGCCACATCGGCACTGACATTGCGATTAACTCGGGGAAAATTCTTGGCACGCCCGACGCCATGGCAATGAGCGACGAGGAACTCAACACCGCCAGAGAAAACTGGAAAAGAATGGGCGCTGATGTTGATGGATTGAGCAACGACGAACTACGCGCCGCCATTTTACAGCGCGGCGAAGACTTCAGAAACAACGCTCCCATGACTGCTGCAGAAGCCGTCACGATCATCCTCGATGGCGTGAAAGAAGAACGCTGGAGGATACTGGTCGGAGAGGATGCGCATAATCTTGATCAACGGGTTCGAAGTTCTCCCGAAGAAGCTTATGAAAGTAGTTTTTTTGAAGGATCTCTCATATCCGACGGGACTTTAAAAGAATAGACGCCAAAGAACCAATATTACTGCCGGCAGATAACACTTGCGTGTCTGTCGTCCTTAACATGTGCCGTTGCCATACGAACCCAGTACTATATAAACTCTTAAATAAGACCTTGCTAACATTGACTAAAGTTAATTATACTTTTGTAATAAAGAGCGTCAGTATGCCGCTCCACGCGGCCGGTCTACAATGGTTTTCAAGTATTAATCTCGCCCTAAACTAAACTCGGAATATGCCATGCTAAAAAAGAAGCTTAACAAATATCTGTCCTTCAGCACTTTCCTGCTATCGGGCTTAACAATTCTCGCCCTGTCCTCGGCGGCCTTTGCCAAAGATCTCGCTGCAGTACAGCCAGAAAAAGAAGGCTTATCTCAAGATCGCTTAAACCGAATTACTGCACATATGAATACCGCGGTAGAAAACGGCACCATGGTTGGCGGGCTGGGACTCATTGCCCGCAATGGTAAAGTCGTTTACAGCGAAACCTACGGACAAAGCGATAGGGAAGCCGAAAAAACTATGACTGAAGATGCAATATTCCGCATCTACTCCATGTCGAAGCCGATCACGTCGGTGGCGCTAATGATGCTTTACGAAGAAGGTAAGTTTTTCCTAAACGATCCAATTGCTCGGTATATACCCGAACTTGCCAATCTTGACCTGGCGGTTTCTACAGCAGATGGCGAAACGGCGATGGTATCCGACGGCACAACAAGCCGTACTATCGGCGCCGGCGATGCCAGTAAAGAGGGACAAGTTCGCAAACCCAAACGTCAACCGACTATTCGCGATCTAATGCGCCACACCGCTGGGCTCACTTACGGTGTTTTTGGTAATACTGAAGTCGACAAGCAGTATCGGAAAAACGGCATTCTTCGTAATAAGGACCTCAAAGAATTTGTGACTGCTCTTGGAACAATTCCTTTACAGTATGAACCGGGCACAAAATGGCACTATAGTGTAGGGGTAGATGTACAGGGACGCCTCGTTGAAGTGCTGTCTGGAATGAGCTTCGGCGAGTTTCTCAAGAAACGCCTGTTTGATCCGCTTGACATGAACGACACGAGCTTTGTTGTTCCACAAGAAAAATTAGATCGTTTAGCACAAATGTATTCTCCCAAAGGTACCGGCGATGGCGATGATGCGTTTTTGAAACAAAGCAAGTCAACCACCCTCGTTGTAAGTCCAGCTCGCGCTAGTGCGGGTTACATGGAAGGCGCAACCTTTGAAGGAGGTGGTGGTGGCCTGGTATCTTCTGCAATGGACTATCTTAAATTTAGCCAAATGATGCTTAATGGCGGAGAATTAGACGGCGTTCGGATTTTATCCCCTAAAACCATAGAACTGATGACAACGAATCATCTAGGTAAACTGCCGATGGGATTTGGCAGAACTGGAATAGGATTCGGTTTAGGCTTTTCTGTCTCTTTGGACCAAGGGGAAGTCGGTGAAGTCGGCTCGACGGGAGAATATGCATGGGGCGGAGCAGCGGGAACACGCTTCTGGATAGACCCTAAAGAAAACCTCATAGGTATTTTTATGGTCCAAAGTATTCCTCATAGAACTCGCCTCGGAAATGAATTCAAGATTTTGACTTACCAGAGCATCATTGAGTAAGTTAAGTAGTCAGCCAACTGACGATCATTAATAAAAAAGCCAATGGGTTCGCTCATTGGCTTTTTTTGTTCGTACAATCTGCACCAACATTCTGACGATCTGTTCAGAATGATGCTGAAACATCTGACGAAGTCGGTCCACAAAGCTTACCGTAACCAAAGTCCGAAACCTTTTCCTACCTCACATCCGAAAACCAGCCTCATGTAGTCTCGATTTTTTCGCGGTGTTGACCAACATACCTACGCAGTAACGCTGAATCTCTAAGCGCGACTCTATTCAATCACCTCAGCAGCTGATTCGACATAAGGAAAACTACCTGAAAATTAGGTGGGCGCAGCCGCGAGCCGGTAACTATGAATTTGACCTTGTCGCAATCAACTAACTACATGCGAACGACCTCTTGGTGAGGGTTAAACCGACACAACAGGCAATTCATCGTGCCAATTCTCGGTTTACTCGACGAAACCGAGCAAATATTATGCGGAATGGTAGCATCCAAAAAGATTATGTGAATTTAAGTAACACATTAAGAAATGATGGTATCAAACCTTGAAATACGTTATCGTCACCCAATATTGGTATTCAGGCGCTATAATAGTGCAATGGATAAGCAATTCTAACTTAGCTTTTTATCTCTAACGCTACTGACTAGAACTCACAGGGACCTACCCATGGCAAATGAAGCAATTTCCATCACGGCTGACAGTGATCCTATCTGGAAGGCTATCTGCGACGAGACCAAAATAACCATGAATGAGGAGCCTATCCTTACGAGCTTTCTACATTCGACAATTCTTAATCATCAGTCACTGGAGTCGGCGCTGAGCTTCCATCTTGCTCATAAGTTGGATAGCCCGACCGCATCCGCCCTATTACTTCGTGACGTCATTCAGCAAGCTCTGGAAGGAGATCCACGCATTGGCAAGGCGATGCGCTGCGACTTAAGCGCTATTATGGAGCGGGACTCTGCCTGCGACAGCTTTTCTATTCCGTTTCTATACTTTAAAGGGTTTCATTCGCTACAAGCCTATCGTGTTGCGCACTGGCTCTGGAACCAAAAACGCGAAGCGCTAGCTTTGTTCATCCAAAACTGTATTTCCACCCAATTCGGCGTTGATATTCACCCCGCTGCTAAAATAGGTCATGGCATATTAATCGATCACGCTACTGGAGTAGTCATAGGGGAAACAACAACTATCGGTAATAACGTATCCATTTTGCAATCCGTAACCTTAGGTGGAACGGGCAAAGAACATGGGGACCGACACCCGAAAGTTGGCGACGGTGTATTGATAAGCGCTGGCGCGAAAATTCTAGGTAATATCAAGATTGGCGATGGCGCGAAAATCGGCGCTGGCAGCGTTGTTTTACAAGATGTTCCTGCTCATACCACCGTTGCTGGTGTGCCAGCAAAAATTGTGGGGCGCCCACGCACAGAACAGCCGGCTCTCGATATGAATCACGGAATTAATTGTGACAGAGACGACTGCGATAGAGACGATGATTAGTCACGACTAATTACGCACACAGCGAGGACGCTTTCCTTGCTGTTGCGCTGCGTTATAGACCTCAGTCGCACGCGGCATATTGTTCGATAGATTATTTATTCGCGTTTTATTAGAAGGATGAGTGGACATCATTTCAAGTGGCTCGCCCTTTGAACCCTTACTCATGTTTTGCCACACTTCAACACTGGCCTCGGGATTGAAACCCGCCTTAGCCATTAAGTCTAATCCCAATAGATCTGCCTCTGATTCATGCGTTCGGCTGTAGGGTAGTTGCACTAAATATTTTCCGCCAAGACCTAATGCGGCCATCAGGTCTGCTTTTTGTTGCCCATTTTCGATCAGCGCTCCCAATAGTTGCTGCCCTGTATCAGAAGCAAACTGGATAGACATTCTCTCATTACCGTGTTGGGATAAAACATGCCCTACTTCATGGCCAATTACGGACGCCAACTGATTTTGGTTTACAGCGACATCCAGTAGTCCTGTGTGAACGCCAATTTTTCCTCCCGGCAAGGCAAAAGCATTTGCACTTTTGTCACTGAATACCACGACTTCCCACTCCTTCTGATAAGAAGACGGTAATTCAGCCGTCACAGCGGCAGCGACGCAGCTGACATATTGACTCGTCCCCATTGCCTTGGCAACCTTACCTTTTTCTTTCATATCAGCAAAGGCCGCCACTCCCATTTGACTCATTTGGCCACTCGGGAACAAGACCAATTGTGATCGACCTGTTGGGGATGTTGCGCACGAAACTAAGGTGACACAAAAGACAGTGGCGAACAAAAAACGGGAAAGCACCAACATAATGAACATAGACCTTTTAAAAATTAAACGAAAGAAAGTTAAAGGAACAACCGTAAACGCGGCTACCGGTGGTATTTGTCGGACAGCTCATGTACCGATTCAATAAAGACCCTGGCGTGCTCCGGATCAACTTCCGGCGTAATTCCATGCCCAAGATTAAAGATATGCCCGCTACCGTGCCCATAAGATTCCAAAATAGTCGCCACTTCCTGCCGAATCCGTTGCGGTGATGCATACAACATAGTCGGATCCATATTTCCTTGCAAAGCAACTTTCCCACCCACTCTTCGTCGAGCCTCACCGATATCTGTAGTCCAATCAAGGCCTAGGGCCGTGGCTCCCGTAGCGGCAATCGACTCTAACCACTGACCGCCATTTTTAGTAAACAGAATCACTGGGACGGCACGACCGTCTTTCTCTCGCACGAGTCCATCAACGATTTTCTGCATGTAGGCCAATGAGAATTCTCGGTAAGCGTTGTGACTTAACGCTCCGCCCCATGTGTCAAATATTTGCACGGCCTGCGCGCCCGCGTTTATTTGTGCGTTTAGATAACTTGTTACGCTTTGTGCCAACTTGTCCAATAAAGCATGCATGAGCTCTGGAGAATTAAAAGCTAGCGCTTTAGCTAGGCGGAAATCCTTCGACGAACCGCCCTCCACCATATACGTCGCCAAGGTCCATGGACTGCCAGAAAAACCGATTAAGGGGACGCGGCCATTTAACTCCCTCCTTATTGTTGAAACCGCATCCATCACATAGCCGAGATCTTTATGTGGATCAGGAATGGGCAGTGCATCGACATCTGCAGCTGTCCGCACAGTTTTTTTGAATCGAGGGCCTTCCCCTGTTTCAAAATACAATCCTAAACCCATGGCGTCGGGGATAGTCAAAATATCCGAAAATAATATCGCCGCGTCCAACAATGGGTAGCGGTCCAGTGGCTGCATTGTCACTTCGCAAGCAAACTGGGGATTCATGCAAAGGGACATAAAATCTCCTGCTTTCGAACGACTAGCTCGATATTCTGGTAAATATCGACCCGCTTGGCGCATCATCCAAACTGGCGTAACGTCTACAGCTTGCTTGGACAGAGCCCGTAGAAAACGATCATTTTTTAGTTCTGACATATTTATACTTACTTCTAATTTAAGATTAGGAAAGATAATTCCGAAGGGTGCTTATTAGCTCGCTAGATTCCGCACTTTTTCACCGCTAAAAATATTCCAATGTTAAGAAACACAAAACAATTATATTAACGTGAAAATCAAATGTTCCAAAAAACGCGGCCTAAACCACAGGACGCTCTAAAGAATATTTCGTCAGATTAACACTTGAAGCTACATTGCACCATATGACAACAAATAGATTTTCGGGGAGACACTCGGCTCGAAACCTTCCTGACTCGGACCATACGCGTCAAGCCAAGGCTTTTGATTACGTCGCAGTTATTGTAAAGTCACCTCAAAAAAGACCAAATACACCATCGACAAACGACATTTTCTTGCAACATGAATCCGTCGGGACAGCAACACCGAGCCAAATCTTCAATTAGCTTCGATAAGCACGGGAGATTATTCGACTAGCCACCGTCAACGGCTACGAATATCGCTTTGCACACCGCTTACACTTCTTGCCCATGGCTTTTGTTTTTTTAGCCCAGCCGGTAATCTCTCTATAGCCTCAATTGCTAATTTTCGATTATCAAACGGCCCGGTCACGGCGACAAACCAAGGCTTGTTCTTAAGTCGTGTTTCGAAATAGTTTATTGAAACTCGGCCCGAATATTGTTTTAGAAATTTCTTTATTCTCTCCTCATCGACTGTACCCGTCAATTGTAACAAGTAAGCTGTTGAAGGCATCTCCAATAGGCGTTGGTCGTATTCCGATACAGTGCTAACAACAGTAATTTTTCCCGTATTTCCGCCGCTTTTCTTTGGCGTCGAATCGCCGATCACAGTTTTTTCCAATTCAATCTGATTTAGCACTTCAGTCGTTGACGAGCTGCCTTTTAGATTTTCGGCTGCCATCGAACCCTGAATTTCAGCGGTCTTTTTTTCGTCAGATATTACCTTTTCGGCTTCCCGCTCGTATCCAAGTACCTCCTCATTTTCTTTGTTTTGTTCCGTAGATTTTGAGGATTCATCCGCCGCGCTCACCGATGGCATAGGCTCAATATTTCCCGATGATTTGACAGCACGTGGGGAATCACCTACCTCAGAACTACGAGAACTACTTTTATCCGTAGGCGGTATCGCGATTTTGCCAGGAGACCCTACAGTTTTGTTGTCAGCTTCTTTAGCGAACTCTTCTCGGATGACCATTGGAGGAGCGGATTTGTTTTTGATCGAAGATCCGGGTGGTTCCTGGTCACCTGAACCTAAATACCAATAAGACAGCCCTAAAGTGAAAATCAAGATAACAATGGCAGATAAATGGACAATGGGAATACGAAATACAAATGGTTTTCTTTCATCCGCACTATCGGTTTCTAATAAGGCTGGAGTGAAACGAATTATTTCGGCTATATTACCCCCTGAGCGCTCACACAAAATCGCCAGCTGATCGTTGGATAACGGCTGATCGCCAGCGTAACCTACAGAACAAAGCATGCCCAAAACGAACTCGCCAGTTTCGGTCGGCGTCAAGGCTTCCAACTCGAGGACATTGAGTTTGTCACGGGTAAATCCTGCTAAGTTTGAAAGCTGCTCGATTTGGTATTCACCAACAAGCAACAACCTGATTCTTCTTTGGGATTTTTCCAATAGATTCAACAGTAGACCAAAGCTCTCAATCGAAAGATAATGCGCTTGATCGATCGCTACCAACAGCGGTTCAGAATCAATGCCGATATACGCGTTTTCGCAGAAGACCGAAATAAATTCGTCGATTTGATACGGTGGTGTCAATTGAAGCTGTAACTGTTCTGCTAGGGATTCAAGAATCTTTTCCGGCGTCGATACGTTTTCGCCGTTAATGTCGCAGTAATCCATTATTTGGTTAAGCTGGTCAAACATTTTATCTAAAAGGCTGGAAGTACCACTTCCCGTGCTACCGGTTAACACAACCACCTGATCGCTGAATCGACTAAAATGAACCAATTGATCCAATACATCACGGCGCAACGCGCCGTCATAAAAGTATTCGCCGTCAAAATTTTTTGAGAAAGGATCCGCGCCTAAGTCCAGCCGCTGTATATAAGCACTGGCTTTTCCATCTGACGCTGCAGCAGTGGATGGGCTCATGATCTATGTCCAGACGATAAAATTTATTCTGTCACACCTAAAGCGGCTAACGTAGAACATACGTCGACTTCGTTGACGTCGCTGGTTACGATCGCTTCTCCTATGTTTTTGAGCAAGACTAAACGCAAGCGTCCGTCCAAGACTTTTTTGTCGACCACCATTAGCGATATGAATTCTTTGCAGGTCATTGGAGGAGGCTCGGTAGGCAGGCTCGCACGAGATAAAATGCCTTGCACCGCTACCACCTCGGAAGCCTTAATCCAACCCAATCTCTCGGATAACGTGGCCGCCAGCACCATTCCAACTGACACCGCTTCACCATGCAGCCAATTACCATATCCTTGAGAGGTCTCAATGGCGTGACCAAATGTGTGGCCTAAATTGAGAATAGCCCTAATGCCAGATTCTCTTTCGTCACTGGCGACAACACTCGCCTTGTTGACACAAGAGCGGTAGACGGCTTCTTCGAGAAGGCCCGAATTCATCTCCATCAACTCATCCATATTCCGATCTAACCAGTGGTAAAACTCCACGTCACTGATTAGACCGTACTTAATCACTTCAGCCAAACCAGCAGACAATTCCCGCGGAGGCAAACTTTTCAGACAATCAATGTCCGCGATAACGCATTGGGGTTGATGGAATGCTCCGATCATGTTTTTTCCCAATGGGTGATTCACGCCTGTTTTCCCACCAACAGAGGAGTCTACTTGAGACAACAATGTAGTTGGGATTTGGATAAAGTTAACTCCGCGCTGGTAGCTCGCAGCCGCAAAACCGGTCATGTCACCAACAACCCCACCACCCAGTGCGATTAACGTTGTGGTACGGTTATGCTTGTCCTCCATCAATTTGTCGTAGATAGTCGCGACTACTTCTAACGTTTTGTATTGCTCTCCGTCAGGCAAAACTAGTTCGGAATAATGATAATCGGATAGATGATCCCTCAATACATCCAAATATAAGGGAGCAATCGTTTTATTCGTTATGACCAACACTTGATGACCGGATATATGTTTACACAGTAGCTCTTTTTGGGTAAGTAATCCCTCCCCGATATATATCGGATAACTACGGTCAGCTAATTCAACAGTGAGTGTTTGCATATAGTGAGGCTATTTTTTTATAAGAGTAATATGATTTTTGTCAGAAGCCAAGGATACTAATACGGCTTACATTTATTCTACATTGACTTCCGGTAGCGGTGCTAGGATGAAAGTAGCTTTACTAGCTCTGAGGCCACGGATTTTGGACTTCGACCATCGGTATCGATCGTATAGTCGGCAACTTCTTCGTACAGTGGATGCCGTATCTCCATTAGATTAGTTAAAACTTGACGCGGGTTTTCGGCTTGCAACAGGGGACGTTTTTTGTCGCGGTTAGTACGACGCACCTGTTCGTCTATGGTCGTCATCAAGTAAACGACTCGACCCGAGCTCGCCAAAACTTTTCGATTTTCATGTTTAACAACTATGCCGCCTCCTGTGGCGAGTAGTATTTGATCCAGCTTACTAAGCTCCAGCAGCATCGCAGCTTCTCGATTCCGAAAACCCTCCTCGCCTTCCATGTCAAAAATCCACGGAATGTCCACACCGCTGCGATCTTCAATTTCTTTATCGGTATCTTTAAAATCCAAGCGCAGCTCAGTCGCCAGCAAACGACCGATAGTTGATTTGCCGGCCCCCATGGGGCCGACCAGAAATACGTTGGAGGAAGCTTTCATCTTTTTGCGCTAGGTAATAATCTAGTCGATTAGCGTATCGGCAAGAATTCGTGGAGTGATAAACACTAATGTTTCGGTCTTTTCTTGCGTTACTGACGAAGTTCTGAATAGACGCCCTATATAGGGAATGTCGCCCAGTACCGGAACCTTTGACTCAGACTCTACATCAACAGTTCTAAATACACCGCCCAAAACAACTGTTTCACCATTTCCAACCAACACCTGCGTCGTCAATTCAGTCGTATCAATGGTAGGCACGGTGCCACCAGAACCTGACGGCACCAGATCGCCGATAGAATCCTGATTAATTACCAAGTCCATAATTATACGGTCATCTGGTGTGATGCTGGGAGTTACCTGTAACTTCAATACAGCCTCTTTAAATGATATGGTGGTTTCGCCGTTCGCCGAAGACTCTTGATAGGGAATTTCCGAACCGGACTTTATCACCGCCATCTGCTTATCGCCCGTGATGATCTTAGGCTGGGAAACAATTTCACCTCGCCCCTGTGATTCCAGTGCACTCAACTCCATTTGCAGCTGAATATCCTCATTGACGAAACCAACCGCAAAGCTGCCCGTTGGAGCAGCGACGCCCAAGTCTACATTTAGGGCTCTTGGGATCTGTAACGGGCCAGATTGTCCAGCGCCGGTAGCTACATTAAACTGCTCATCCGTTACATTTAGTATACTGTTGCGAATATCATTCGCATTGCCACCAAAATACAGCTGATCGTCCCCACCATTAATTGCATTAATTCCGCCAATACCCCATCTAACACCAAGCTCTTCATCGAAATTTGAATTTGCAATAACAATTCTTGCCTCGACCAGAACTTGGCGAACGGGCACGTCCAACAAGCGAATTACGCGTCGAAACTCTTCCAACTTTTGCGCTGTTTCCGTGACAAGCAGTGAGTTTGTTCGCTCATCGACGATCACGCTGCCTCGGGCAGATAACAAGCTCGCCGTGGTTGCCCCAGAAGCGGCCCCAGGTTCACCACCTCCATCAGTGCCACCCGGTTGTGCACTAAACAAATTGTATAACTCTTTAGCCTCTGCATACCGAATGCGAATATACTCGGTCTGAAGAGGAGCTAATTCCTCAATTTGCTTGTTGTTTTCAATTTCTTGCCGTTCGCGTTCCGCGATTTCCGCAGCTGGCGCTACCATCAAAACGTTACCTATCTGACGCTTATCCAATCCTTTCGTTTTCAACACAAGGTCCAGAGCCTGGTCCCATGGAACATTTTGTAAACGAAGGGTAATTCGACCAGATACCGTATCACTTGCCACTAAATTGAGGCTAGTAAAGTCGGCAATAAGCTGCAAAACAGCTCGAACCTCAATATCCTGAAAATTCAGGGATAACTTCTCTCCAACATAAGCAAACTCCTTTTTCCGCGTCTCCAGTTCTTCTGTCGTGAGAGGTTTAACACTGACCACGTACTCATTATCGGCTTGATACGCCAAATAATCGTACTGACCAGTGGCGGATAGTGAAAATAAGGCTCCATTTTCTCTGGCGAGCGCTTCTACAGATTTTACGGGCGTAGCAAAGTCACTAACATCGTAGCGACGTTGCAAACTTTCGGGTAACTGTGCTCCGTCGATATCGACTTTTATGACGCCGCCTTCGACGAATACATTAACTCCGGCTTTTGAGTTTGCCAAATTGATTATTAATCGCCCTTCACCTTGATCACCTCGCTTAAAATCCACACTAACAATTTCGTTAGACCCAGACATACTTCCGCCATCGGAGGCTTTAGTTGCCGAAGACAAAACGGGGTTGCCACGCGTCGGTTTTAGATAATCTTTAACTCCCGAGTCGCCCACCTCGACAAAAAGGCTCCTTCCTTCGATCCGGGTCTTATAGGGAGCAAGCTCCACTAGATTCAATATCATCCGGGTACGGTTTCCAGACTCAAGAATAACCGCACTACTGGCGTTTCCGTTAGATAGTGTGAATTTTTTTTGATCCAATTTATTGGAAACATTCATGAAGTCCAATGCTATTCTCGCAGGACGCTCGATGTTATAACCTTTCGGCTCGGTAGGTATTTCGTCAAAATCCAAACGGATTTCAATTCGACCGTCGGGTTGCGAGCTGAACTCCACATCTAATAAACTTGTTGCCGAAACCATGCTCGTTGCCGCAACCATAAAACCAGCAACCACTAACTGTAAAGACCGGTGCATAGAGGCAAGTCGGCACCAAATCGCTGTAATTCTTGGACCAGCCTGTATATACGCAATTTCCATGAAACTCTCCGCTATCACTAATCTTCTAATGTCTTTAACTTAATAGTTCTGGGCCGCTCTACCCAACCATCAACCCCATTCGGCACGATCTCTATGACCGAGATGTAAGTGTCGCCTGCCTCAACGATTTGACCATGGTTGCGCCCCATAAAGTTACCGTTTTTTACTCGGTGTACACCTCCATCAGAATCCAGAAGCAACGCCCACAGGGTTCCTCCCTGCTGCAAAGTTCCAACCATGGAAAGCGAATCGATGTTATATTGTTCTAGATATTCTTTACTTCTATTCTTATCAGGCTCTACATCGCTAGCCATTTGCAGCCGAGTAATTTCTGTTACTTCAACCGGACGTTCGAAGGGGCTTCTTAGTCCTGCAGCGCTGTAGGTAAACGCCTTATAAGCTTTGAACGCAGGAATAGGTTTAATAAGCCCTGCCGGCCGAGCTTTTTTTTCAGCCATGAAATCATCTAGGTCTTGGTAGCCACCACTTTCACAGCCACTTAAGAAGGCAATTACAACAATGCAACTAACGGATTGAATGAGATTCTTAAGCATCATCAGCCTCCGCGTCTAAATCTTTGTATCGATAAGTCCTCGCGATAATATTCATCGTCAAAGTCCGTTGATCGTTTTGGATTATTTCAAAATCATGCAACGTTACAATCCGGGGCAACCCTGCAATACCACTAACGAAAGATCCTAGGTCGTGATAACTACCACGTACTACTATCTCAATCGGCAACTCAACATAAAATTCTTCTTGCCGCTCTTCCTGTAGATTAATATTTAGTATTTCGAGACCGCTCTGTCGACCTTTAGAATCTATATCTTCCAGCAGACCAGGCACTTCGGTATCACTAGGAAGCTGACTTATTAGTGCGCCAAAAGATTCTTCCATCACTTCCATTTGTTTGCGATAAGCGTCAAGGTTCGATGCTTGAAAAGCTTTGCGTTCGAATTGACTCTTTAGCGTCGATTCTTCCACCTGCGCCGTAGCCAGGTTTTTTTGTAAATCAACGATGTCATAAAAATAGCCGGCTACCAGCACTCCGATAAAAACTAACAACCAAATAATGCTTTTTACAGCCATTGGCCAAGAACCAACATTTTCAAAATCTAAGTCATTTATGTCAAATTCTTTCAGATCCTCAACGATATCTTGAAAAGCCATAATCACTCCTCCTCGCTTTTAAGTGAAGGAGTACTTATTTTGAAAGACAAACCAAACTCACTAGCTTGCTCTCCAAAATCAGGCGCGGCGGTAACGGAATTCAAATTCGGAGCGGCGAACCATTCTGACTTTTCAACTTTTCGCATTAAACTAGAAATTCGATTGTTAGACTCTGCGGTTCCTTTCAAATCTATCCGGTCATTCGTGCGCTTCAACTCATTATAAAATGACCCGTCGGGAAGAGTTCTTACGAGCTCATCAAATATACGAACAATAATGGGCCGGTTTCCCTGCAGCTCCTGAATCACAGTCATTCGATCCAATAACTCCTGCTTCTTTTTTTCCAGATCCTGAATTTCGTTTACCTGCAAAGTCAGCTCATCAATCTGCTTTTTTAGGTAGTTATTCCGTTGATTTTGATCATTAATACCAGAATTGACTAACAGATGAGTAGCAACAACAAGAAGCAGCCCAAAAACGGCTACAGAGCCCAGTACCACTAGAAAAGCTTGTTTAAGTTCCTGGCGACGCTCTTCCCGCCATGGAAGTAAGTTAATATTTGCTGCCATTATTCAAAGCTCCTTAATGCCAATCCACAAGCAATCATTAAGGAAGGTGCGTCATTACTTAACAACATCGCGTCAACTTTAGACGCAACCGACATATCTGCAAAGGGATTGGCGACCGATGTCGCCGTACCTAATTTGTCTTGCACTAATTCCGCCAATTCCGGCATCGAAGCGACTCCTCCCGCCAGCACTATGTGATCAACGTCGTTATATTGACTTGAGGAGAAGAAAAATTGCAGAGAACGAGTCACTTGCTGAATAACCGCATCCTTGAATGGCTCTAGAACCTCAGGTTCATAATCGTCAGGTAATCCACCTTGTTTTTTTGCAAGGCCTGCTTCATCGAGAGAAAGCCCGTAACGCCTCTGAATTTCTTCTGTTAACTGGCGCCCCCCAAAGAGCTGTTCACGTGTGTAGACGGTTTGGCCATCAACCAACACACTTAAAGTGGTCATTGAGGACCCAATATCAACAATGGCTATGGCGCTGTCCTCATCGCAATCCAATTGGGGGCGAATAAGTTCAAAAGCCCGCTCGATCGCGTAAGCCTCTACATCGACCACCTTCGTCAGAAAATCGGCCATTTCTAATGCATCTACCCGCAAGTCGACATTTTCGCGCCGGCAGGCCGCCAACAAAACGTCAACTCTTTCCGGATTATTTTCTGTTTGCCCCTGAACTTCAAAATCGATTGCAACCTCATCCAATGGGTAGGGGATATACTGGTCAGCTTCAAGGCTTATCTGATTTTCCATGCTGTCATCATTGAGCCCGACAGGCATTTCTATCAATTTGGTAATAACCGCGGAACCAGCAACTGCCACCGCAGCGGTTTTTAACTTACACTTTGAAAGCGTGGCTACTTTTTTAATGGCTTCAGCAACGGGTTCCAGCTCAGCAATGTTCTTTTCGACAACAACATTCGGCGGCAGCGACGTCACCGCATAGTTCTCTATGCGGTACTTCCCACCACTCTTGCTGATTTCAAGAAGCTTCACAGAGGAAGAACTGATATCCAACCCCAGCACAGGTATTAATCTCTTTTTTCCAAATAAACTGCCAAACACAGTAATTTTCCTATTTGCATCCGTAACTTACAGCGTAATCTTATAACTTACATTAAATATCACGAAGGGGAATTACGCAAATTAATCAGTAGAAAAAGTGCTTATAATTTCACACTTTGGCAAACTAGCTCAAAGTAACACACCAAAAAGACCATTAAACAACTGGATTAGTATGTATCAAATCAACAATTTCGCAAGAATAAGCCTTTGGTTTCTACTGGCCACGGGCACTGGCTTTACTATAATTTTGTCCAGTACCTACCTATACCTTAGTCCGAATCTGCCATCTGTCGACGTTTTAAAGGATGTTAGATTGCAAACCCCCTTAAGAATTTACACAACAGACAAGCAATTAATTGGCGAGTTTGGTGAAAAGCGCCGAACTCCTATTACGTTTAACCAAATTCCGACTCAATTTGTTAATGCAATTCTCGCTGCCGAAGATGGCGATTTTTACAGTCATCATGGTGTAAGCATCAAAGGTTTACTGAGAGCAGCTTCACAATTACTGCTTACCGGAGAAAAGGGCTCCGGCGGAAGCACTCTTACAATGCAGGTAGCAAGAAATTATTTTTTGAGTTTTGAAAAAACGTTTTCGAGAAAATTCAACGAAATACTACTGTCATTACAAATCGAACGAGAATTTTCGAAAAAAGAAATCTTGGAACTTTACGTCAATGTTATTTTTCTTGGACACCGTGCTTACGGTATCGAAGCCGCATCACAAGTGTATTATGGCAAACCCATCAGCGAATTAATTTTGCCGCAATTGGCTATGATCGCCGGCCTCCCAAAAGCCCCCTCCACTTTCAATCCGATTGTTAACCCCGCCAGAGCACTTGTTCGAAGAAACTGGATTTTAGGTCGAATGAATGAATTAGGTTACATCGACGAAGGCAGCTATAAAGACGCTGTGCTATTTCCGATTACGGCAAAATTTCATGGTTCAAAACTGGAAATGAATGCCCCGTATATCGCAGAAATGGCCAGAAAAGAGATGCTGGCTCGTTACGGCAAAGAATCATATACCGCTGGCTACAGTGTCTACACAACGGTCGACAGTAATCTACAGCGAGCGGCGCAGTCGGCGGTAGCACATGGTGTTTTGGGTTATGACAAACGACATGGATACCGCGGGCCGGAGGGGCAACTAAGCACGCCGCCGCGAAAACGGATAGAAGACGCAGGCGGACAATTTGATTTTGCAGGCACCTTCACTGAGAACGAAGATGAGCAAAAGCTACGCCACGAGGCACTGAAACCACTGGGGCTTTCTAACGGTCTACACCCGGCAGTTGTATCTGCACTTCACCAAGAAGCCTTTAGCGCAATATTGAAAGATGGCAGCCAAGTGACAGTTGAGTGGGAAAACGGAATTAAACACCTACGGCCTTTTATAAACACCGAAAGTCGCGGCCCCACACCAAAAAACGTTGAGGACATCGTTTCCGTCAATGACCTTATACGACTGCGGCTCAACATTGACGGCAGCTGGAAGTTAACGCAATTACCCGCAGTTCAGGCAGCATTGGTCTCGCTAGATGCCAGCAACGGAGCAATTCTCAGCCTGGTGGGCGGGTCAGATTTTAAACAAAGTAAATTCAATCGTGTGACTCAAGCAGCTCGCCAACCTGGCTCTAATTTCAAGCCATTTATCTATACAGCGGCCCTTGCCAATGGTTACACCGCTGCCAGTATCATCAATGATGCGCCGATCGTTTTCGAAGATGCAAAACTGGAAAGCTCCTGGCGACCCACAAATGATGGAGGAAAGTTTTACGGACCGACCAGATTACGCTATGCACTGCTGAAATCACGAAACATGGTTTCAATACGATTACTTAGGGCACTGGGAATAAGCAAAGCGATCGATTACGTCGGGCGTTTTGGCTTCGATTCAAAACAGTTACCCAGAGACCTATCTCTTGCCCTGGGAAGTCATTCTGTAAGACCTATGGAGGTAGTGAGTGCTTACGCATCGATCGCAAACGGCGGCTTTAAGGTTGCGCCCTACCTAATTGACCGCGTCGATGCCATTGATGGCGTAAACCTGTACCAAGCCACCCCTCCAACTGCCTGTAGCGAATGCGACCAAAACCAAGAAGAAAACTTCACCGCTGATGAACGAGGTCCAGAGCCAGAAATGGCAACGATTGAAGACATTCTCAATCTCTCCGAATCAGTAAAACCCATGCCGAAAGCAGAACGCATCATTGAACCTCGGATAGCGTATGTTATTGACAGCATTTTGAAAGACGTCGTCAGGAAAGGCACTGGAAGACGAGCGCGAAGCTTGAATCGAAGTGACGTTGCCGGTAAAACTGGAACAACGAATGGGCCGACAGATGTCTGGTTTTCAGGTTATGCTGGAGGCATTGTTACGACGTCTTGGCTGGGGTTTGATAATAACGGCGTCTTAGGGAGCAGAGAATCTGGCAGCTCGGCGGCCTTGCCCATTTGGATTGAATATATGGATAAAGCGCTAAAAGATCGCCCTCAAACTTTGAGAAAACAACCTCAGGGAGTGATTAGTATTAAAATTGATCCAGCCACAGGACTACTATCAAAACCGGGGCAGAAAAATGCCATTTTCGAAATTTTTAGAGAAGAACAGGCACCGACTGAGATAACAAACAACGACAATCGGCGTGGCGAAGACGCTCAAATTGAAGACCTTAGCGCCGACGACCTTTTCTAAAGCTTTTACATGAACCTAGGCAATCTAATGAAGATTACCTAGGTTACAGCCATTGTCACTGCTAGATTGACTGAGAAAAAACCAGATCATTTGATTTGCTGTCACGTAACCTCTGGTCGAAAGCCATGCATGCGTTACGTAAAAAAGGCCGACCTTTCTCCGTTAACTTTAAACGCATATCATCAATTTCAACCAATTCATCTGCTTGCATAGTTGCCAAAAATTCATCGACATCGGCACGTTGCTGCGCGTCGATGAATTCGACTTCGTACTGCGTCATAAAATTTAAAATTTGTTGACGATGAACCCTGTCCTCTTCAGTTAACATATGCCCACGCAGCGTCGGAATTTCTCCACACTCAATACGCTCCTCATATCTGGGAAGCTCTTTTTCATTTTGATGGAAGCAGTCGGGACTTTCGGAAATAGAACTAACGCCCAAACCGATCATGACATCACTACGTTGATCGGTATAACCCATAAAATTTCTGTGTAAGCTTTTATCGTCAAACGACTGATTTAGCGCATCATTTTTCAGTGAGAAATGGTCCATTCCTACCTCGATGTAACCCGCCGCTAACAGTAACTCTCGGGCCCTTTCATAGAGCGCCCGCTTCTCGTTACTTTTAGGTAAGTCTTCGTCTTTAAATGAACGTTGCGCGGGCTTTATCCAAGGTACTATTGCCAAGCTGTAAAGAGCGATGCGATCAGGCATTAGCTCGATCGTGCACCTGGCCGTGTGTTCGATGCTCTCAATAGTCTGCCCCGGTAGGCCATATATCAAATCAAAATTAACAGAATTGTAACCCAGCGCCCGAGCCCGGTCGGTTACATCTTTTGTCATATCGAAAGGTTGTATTCGATGTACCATTTTTTGGACTTTCGGATCAAAATCTTGCACACCCAAGCTGACACGTTTAAAACCCAACTCTCTCAATGTCTCCAATTGCCCCGGTTTTGTTGTTCGAGGATCTATTTCTATTGAACCTTCGAACTCATCGGAATCGATTGAGGCGGCCTGCATTATCGGCGCAAGTAGATCCTTTAAATTATCGGCGCTCAAAAAGGTCGGTGTACCACCTCCCAAGTGAATTTGTTTTAGCGGGGCGCCACTAAGTGCAGGCACCTTCTCTAGGTATAGTTGCCATTCTTTCAATAACTTCTCGACGTACGGAAGCTCTTTATTGTGATTCTTCGTGATTTTGGTATTGCAGCCGCAATAGGTACAAAGCGTTTCACAAAATGGGATATGCAAATAGAGACTATAAGGTGTATTTCCGCTTTCAAACGCTTTGTTTAGCGATGAAATCCAATCACCCGTTGCTGGAGGATCATCCCAGTAGGGTACCGTTGGATAACTCGTGTAGCGAGGGCAAGGCACATCATACCTTTCCAACAATGATCTCATCTCGTTCTTCTGCATTCTTTTTTCACCTAGATTACGTCGTTAATCGCTACGTGGATGTGCCGTACAGCAACCTCACAACGCTAATGGTAAACTGCCCATAAAAGCATTTCTTTACTCTGAATCAATTTTTCGAAGATGAAAATATAGTCGCTAGTTGGCAAGCATGCACTTATTGCGGTTTTTCGCGACTCACAATACACCCCACATTTCCAACCGGCGGGCGGACCGACCAGCGACAGGATTCACATAAAAACAAACTTACATTGCGTCCAATGCTTCGGATAGTGAACTTACGCCGATTACCTCCATGCTCTCCAGCTTATGTTTCGGCACGTTGGCTTTTGGCACAATTGCTCGACGAAACCCATGCTTTGCCGCTTCAAAAATACGCTCTTGACCACTCGGAACCGGCCGTATTTCTCCCGCTAAGCCGACCTCTCCAAAAACGACTAAATCTTGGGCTAATACCTGGCCTCTGAAGCTCGACACAACTGCCAATAACAGCGATAAATCAGCACTCGTTTCAAGTACTTTTACCCCACCAACGACGTTAACGAACACATCTTGATCACCAATCTGCAACCCCCCATGGCGATGTAAAACCGCCAGCAACATGGCTAAACGATTCTGGTCAAGACCGACCGTAACGCGCCGGGGGTTGGCCATTTGAGATTCATCGACCAGCGCCTGAATCTCAACCAATAACGGCCTGGTGCCTTCCCATACAACCATCGCCAGGCTTCCCGACGATGGCTCGTTTGCTCTGGAGAGAAAGATAGCCGATGGATTTTTAACCTCCTTTAAACCCTCTTCTGTCATCGCAAAAACACCGAGCTCATTCACAGCACCAAAACGATTTTTTTGTCCGCGCAAGGTTCTGAAACGACTGTCGCTAGAACCCTCCAGCAAGATCGAACAATCTATCATATGCTCCAATACTTTCGGTCCTGCCAAACTGCCATCCTTGGTTACGTGCCCAACAAGGAATATGACTGTTCCGGTTTGCTTTGCATACCGGGTCAGGTAAGCGGCGCATTCTCTCACCTGCGATACACTTCCGGGCGCGGAGGTAATTTCTTCACTATGAACAACTTGTATCGAATCCACTACAATCACTTTCGGTTTCAATACTTCCGCCTGTGCACATATCGACGCAACATCGGTTTCAGTCAACATATTGAGCTTATCAGTTGGCAAACCCAACCGCCTCGCCCGCATCGCAACTTGCTGCAAAGATTCCTCTCCCGTGACATATAAGGCCTTCATCCCCTCGGCCAAATGACACATAGTTTGCAATAACAATGTGCTTTTCCCAGCCCCGGGATTACCGCCAATTAACACTGCTGACCCCTGCACCAAACCACCCCCAAGCACGCGGTCAAACTCACCGGTCCCACTACCGATTCTCGGTAGCTCTTTAAGATTGATGTCGTCCAGCGTCTGTATTTTCTGCAGCCCTGCAGCCCCGGCGTATCCTTGAAAGCGCGCATCTTTAAGCTGTTTAGACGAAGTAGCTAACTTAATTTCCGTAAGAGTATTCCAGGCGTTACAGTCTCTACATTGACCCTGCCAGTTACTGTGGTCCGAACCACAGTCGTTACACACATAGGCTGTTTTTTGTTTAACCATAAATATCTCTTTTACTTATAAAAACTTGTTCAAGCCAAGACTGTATATATTAACAGTAGTTATACGCCGACCGCAAAATACTGGTACCTTTCAGCCTTGATCCGTACAATAGGCAACAGAATACAACATTCCTTTGACCTTAAACTCTATGTCATCACTCATTCCTGAGCGCCAAATAGTCATCTCGCCCGCCTTGGCCACAACCATCGGCCTAGAGGAGGCTATTTTATTACAGGCACTAAATGACCTTTCTTCATTTCGCCAGCCATCGAGAAAAGAAGCGTTTTTATGGTTCAATATTTCAACAATGGAATTAAATAAGCTTCTACCATTTTGGAGCGACTCTGATCTACAACGTATCAGCAAAAACCTGCATGATAAAGGCATCATTCTAGTTCAGGCACCGTTGACGAAAAACCAAAATGATTTGCACTTTGCGATGAATGAAAACTCAGGGAAAAGTGCACCTAATACCGAAACAAAAGTGACTCGGCAACTCAAGGATAATCGCCTTCAGGTTAGGACGAATCCTCCCAGAGGAGCTAGTTTATTATCCGATAATTGGCAGCCGACAGAAGATCTTTTACAGCTACTGACACTCAATCATGCCATACCAAGAGAGTTCTCCTTACAGCAGACAGAAGACTTTCTCTTGTATTGGCAAGACCGGCAGCAAGTGTCTCATTCTTGGCCGAGTAAATTTCGACAGCACGTCTTGAAACAATGGCGTTTTCACCAAAGTGGCCAAGCGGAAACCGCGAAGGCATCGAGACCCCCGGCGACAACGATCGACGATTGCCAAGCCGAATGGAAACCAAGCCACGATGTATTAGAAATTCTACACCGCGACCAGGTTAATCCAGAATTTATAGAAGATGCCGTTCCCGAATTCTTACTCTATTGGCGAGAAAGGGGAGAGGCGAGCAACACCTGGAACTCAAAGTTTTTGGCTCATATCAGACGCCAGTGGGCGATATATACTAAAACTATGGAGCTAGATTACGAACCTCGCCAGATTTCCGCTAACTGGAATCCCAGCGAAGACGTCTATGATATTTTGAAACTTGCCAATATTGATATTAACTTCGCTCGTCAATTAGTCGCGGAATTTGTATTATTCTGGAGAGACACTAAACAGATCCAACGCTCGTGGAATACTAAATTCCTACAGCACACAAAATACCAATGGGCAACTCGCCATCAACTGGGGCAGCAACATGCGGGACAGCAAGTCGCTAATAGATCAGGTCAACCGGAATCTAAAAGCACATTCGAGCACCTCACAGACCGAAGCTGGGCCAAAGGCCTCGTCGAGGACGAATAACATGAGCCCAAAAGACGTTAAATACCACGGAAAATCGCAGCAACCTTCGGGATTCGAATCCAACCAAGTGCCGACCAACGAACACGTCACTGCTATCAATCAAATGTTCACTGAATTTCAGTTGGCCTACCACAATCAGTTTCACAAGGCTTTTTCAGATGATCAAAAAATCATAATGGCAAAGCAATTATGGGTGAAAACATTGTGTGATTTTTCTCCAGAAAGAGTGCTATCGGGAACCCGTCGAGCCATCAAGGAGTCTGAGTATTTACCGACGCTTCACACCATAAGGAAATTTTGTGACCCTAAACCAGAAGATCTCGGTCTACCTGATGCTTACAATGCCTATATCGAAGCCTGTCGAGCAGCAACGCCGAAAATCAACCAAACATGGTCGCATCCCGCGGTTTACTTAGCAGGAAAGGCTTCAGACTGGTTTTTTCTAGCCAATCATACCGAGGCGAAGGCATTTCCAGTGTTTAAGCGAAACTATGAAATTTATTGCCAGCGTGTCACTAATGGTGAACAACTCGATATGCCAGTAATGAAAGCAATACCCGAAAACATCAGTAAGCCGCTGACGAACGAAGAAAGAAAAGAGCGATTGAAAATACTGCGTGAAGAGCTGGATATTTGAACATAGAAATCACAAATGCCACGCTAAAACGAACAATGAACATCGATACCAATCACCCTAACGACCTTTATCATGGACTTACCACTAGGTTGATTGATATCTTATCCAGCGTAAATAACGGTACACAACCTTAATATAGGTGCCGAAAATGATAAATTGCGGCCTTCTCAACTGAGAAATAACGACTATATTAACAGCATGAATAAACGGACATCCGCGTAACTATGAATAACACTGAAACTCCCGCTCCCGATTTAGTGTGGAATCTCGATAACATTACCAACAAAGAGAAAGCGGCAGATTTTCTTCGACTTTTCGAACGTTCTTTATGTGTATTCTCAGGAGCCGTTTCGCAATTGTATGCGAGCTATAGTATTTCCCAATTGAGTCAATCTTCAGGCACTTTAGTGGTGATACCTGACCCGTACGCCTCTCACGATACCTTTCAGTCAATTAAAGACTCGGCTGTAACCGGTACTGGGCTTTTTATAATCCCCGCTGAGGAAGCAAATAAAAAAGAAGGACTTTTTTTAATGCACCGCAGCCGTAAAACCGGAAAATTTAATACAATTCCACTGCAAGAAGGTATAAAACGAATATCGGGCACTATGGGCGAGCGCAACCCGTTTCTTCCGGTCATAACCAATAAAGATCTTCGCGAACTGCCTAGTAGAGCCCCTATTTTACATTTACACAGACTTGATGCCCGTCGGCTAGAGCATTTATCTTCCTTCCAGATAAGCGATATCCACCACACCATCATCGATAAAATGGAGAGTTTATTCACCATAAGCTAATCCCTGCATGATAATAGTCCCCGCTAGACGCAGCCACATGACTAAGCGCAAATTTATTTTCTCCATAACTGCATAGAAGACACCCTTATAAGTGAATAGCTTTTCCCTTAGGAATCGCTACAATACCCACCAACTCTACTTGTTAAACGCAGAACCCATATGTCGCAATCCTCAAATCAAGAGCCAAATGACACTCATTTCGGTTTCAAAACCGTTCAAAAAACGGACAAGGAAAAATTAGTCGCCGGAGTATTTCACTCTGTTGCAGACAAATACGATTTGATGAACGATCTTATGTCGGCTGGAATCCACCGACTTTGGAAACGGTTCACCCTTGAATTGTCGGGCGTTCGTAAAGGCCATTCAGTACTAGACATAGCAGGGGGGACCGGAGATCTGGCGGCAAAGTTCAGTAAATTAGTCGGTGTCGATGGACGAGTGGTTCTGGCCGACATTAATGAGTCAATGCTGAAGGTAGGCCGAGACAAGCTGACAGATTCCGGAATCATAAATAATGTTGAATATGCCCAAGCCAACGCAGAAGCACTTCCTTTTCCGGACAATACTTTCGATTGCATCACTATTGCTTTTGGCTTGCGAAATGTAACTAATAAGGACAAGGCCCTTCGCTCGATGCTACGCGTACTGAAACCTGGCGGCCGCTTGTTAGTGTTAGAATTTTCAAAGCCCAACAATGAAATCCTCAATAAAGCCTACGATGTCTATTCTTTTAAACTTCTTCCCAGAATTGGCAAATTAATTACCGGTGATGAAGACAGTTATAGATATCTGGCCGAGAGCATCCGCAAGCACCCAAATCAAGACACGTTAAAAGAAATGATGATAGATGCGGGTTTTTCGCGCTGTGAATATCACAATATGACGGGCGGCATAGTAGCTGTTCACAAAGGCATAAAACCCTAGGGCTGATGCAACTTCCAATATGAAACCAGAAAACTCCGTAAGCCCAACCTTTCATACCGCCGCTATCGCTGGACTGGAAACGCTGATCAACAAAGCGCTAGAATTGGACATGTCAACCAAGGAAAAGCTAGGTTCGCTTGCAGATCATATTTTCCTATTTCACTGTACCGAACCGGAATTTAGTCTTTATCTAATACCGTGTAACTCCGAAATACGTCTATGCGGATTTTTCGCCGGCGAAGCTAATACACGCTTAAGCGGCACTTTTGGAGAGTTTGCGAAGCTTGCCAAAGCCGACGATCCAGCGAACGCACTGATCAACGGGAACGTAGAATTACACGGCGATAGCAACGCTCTTATTGCCTTGCAATCCATTATCAAACATTTGGAACTGGACTGGGAAGCTCCGCTTGCAAATGTATTTGGCGATGTGGTTGGCCATCAGATGGGCCGAGGAATTCGGTTTGGCTTTCGTTTTGGAAGCCAAGTGTTAACAAGCTTCAAACGCCAGCTAGACGATTTTCTAGTAGAGGAAAGTGACTTAATAGCGCCCAACTGGCAAATCGAGAAGTTTTTTAACGACGTTGACCAACTCGCCGTGCGTACAGAGCGACTCGAAGCGAAGCTCAAAAAACATCACCAAACCATAGCAAAATTGCAGCAGAACTAAATCAACCCTTCAATGATAAAAATCAAGGATCTTTGTGTCACGGATTAAGCGCCTCGGTAAAATTGTCACAGTCGCGGCTCGCTATCGACTCGACACCCTGCTTGATGTAGAGCAATTACCAACAGGAATACGGTTGCTACTGGCGATCGCGCCCTTGCACTTTTTTAAAATTCCAGAACTTTCTCGCGGCGAGCGCTTACGGCTCTCACTCGAAGCTCTCGGACCGATATTTATTAAATTCGGGCAGATGCTCTCGACCAGAAGAGACCTAATCCCCGAGGATATCGTCGACCAATTGGCCAAGCTGCAAGATCAGGTCCCAGCTTTTCCGCAGCAACAATCTATCGATATAATTGAACAGTCCCTAGGCCAGGCCGTTGATCAAATATTTCTAAATTTTACAGCCCAGCCTATGGCCTCAGCTTCAGTGGCACAAGTTCATGCTGCTACCCTCCACAGCGGAGACGCTGTCGTCGTCAAAGTATTGCGCCCCGGGATTGAAAAGGTTATCAATCAAGACATCAAACTGCTATTTACCTTGGCTCGACTTATCGAAAAATACTTGCCAGATGGTCGTCGTCTACGCCCGGTGGAGGTCGTCGACGATTATCAGCATACAATTAATGACGAACTCGACCTAATGCGGGAAGGAGCCAACGCCTCCCAGCTTAAACGCAATTTTAGTCAGTCAGACCTACTGCATGTACCGGAAATATTCTGGGATTATACCCGCAAAAATATTTTAACCATGGAACGCATCCACGGCATACCGGTTACTGATATAGCCGCCCTCGAACAACAACACACGAACATGAAGGCATTAGCCGAGCGTGGAGTAGAAATATTCTTCACCCAGGTTTTTCGCGATAGTTTCTTTCATGCAGATATGCACCCTGGAAACATATTTGTATCCCGCGAGCATCCCGATACTCCACAATATATAGCAATCGACTGTGCGATTATCGGCACCCTAAGCGAGTCCGACCAATATTACTTAGCGCGTAACTTGCTCGCAATCTTCCAACGCGACTACCGACTCGTCGCCGAGCTCCATATTGAATGTGGCTGGATACCAAGCAATACAAGAGCAAATGATTTTGAATCCGCCATTCGCACAGTCTGCGAGCCCATCTTTGAAAAACCCTTAGGTGAAATTTCCTTTGGCCAGTTACTGTTGTATTTATTTCAAACCGCGCGACGATTCGAAATGGAGGTACAACCTTCGCTAGTTTTGCTACAAAAAACCCTGCTAAATATCGAGGGGCTGGGGCGTCAACTCTATCCACAACTAGACTTATGGACAACAGCTCAACCCTTTCTCGAGGAGTGGATTAAAAATCGCTACTCACCAAAAGGATCGTACAAACGTGCAAGACGACATTTACCTGCACTACTGGAACAGCTACCTAAACTTCCCGAAATACTGATGAAATCTATTTCCAGCGAAGATCACAACTTTCAATCGACAAATTCTGAGCAGCAAAAACAAATTGAGCGCCTTGAGCAAGAATTAAGCAATCTGAAAAAGCCGAAATATAAGACCGCCGCCAGTGCACTACTATTCGGTGCGGCGATTCTGTCGGCGTCTCCCTCTTGGCAAGAGCAAATAGGGAGCATTCCTTTAGGAAGCTGGCTTCTTGGCGTATTTGCAGTGATATTATTGATCAAGAAGTAACCTTAGTCCCTCAGAAAGCGCATAGTGACTCCAGAAACCAAACCAAAGTATCTTGGCTCCTTGCAGATATGGCATAATACGCTCCCGAACAAACGATGGAGGCTTGTAACGATTTAGCATGACCGAAAATGACCGGCAGGAACTTTTAGAGCAGATAAAATGGACCGAAGACGGACTAATCCCCGTCGTGGCGCAAGATTACCAAAGCAAAGATATTTTGATGTTTGCCTGGATGAACCGCGAAGCATTTAGCTTAACGATAAGCGAGCAACGCGCCATTTACTGGTCGAGGTCGCGGCAAAAAATATGGCGCAAAGGTGAAGAATCCGGCCATATTCAGCAACTAAAAGAGGTTTTTATCGATTGCGATCAGGATGTCATTGTCTTAAAGGTCGAACAAATTGGCGGTATAGCTTGCCACACGGGCAGACGTAGCTGCTTTTATCGCAAGCTCGAAGAAGGTGTATGGCAAACTGTTGAAGCGGTAGTAAAAAATCCCAACGAAATCTATCACAAGTAGCCTTATAATGAACGATACGCTCAAACAACTGGATCAGGTTTTAAAACAACGTAAGCAAAACGCTGAACCCGATTCATCGTACGTCGCCAGCCTGCACTCCAAAGGCTTAAACAAAATTCTTGAAAAAGTAGGCGAGGAGGCATGCGAAACGATTATCGCGGCGAAAGACGCTCAACTCAGCGGGAATAGCAAAGAAATAATAGGCGAATGTGCTGACTTATGGTTTCACTCCTTAGTTATGTTGTCGCATCTGGGAGAAGATAGCAGTGCAGTCCTCAAAGAACTCGAGAGACGCTTCGACCTATCGGGCCTCGACGAAAAAGCATCACGCTAAACAATTAAATCGAATGAAAGATGGAGAGAATGTATGGGTTTAGGTGGAATTAGTATTTGGCAGTTATTGATAATTTTAGCCATTGTGGTGATGCTTTTTGGCACCAAACGCCTGCGAGGGATGGGTGGTGACTTAGGCGAAGCTATCAAAGGATTTCGCAAATCGATGGGGAATGATAGTAGTGATATCGACGCCAAAGAAGCTGATAACGATAAGGACTCTGCGGCTGAATCCAGCAATGAAAAACAACACTAATGTTTGATATCGGATTCTCAGAGCTTGTATTGATTGGCGTAATGTCACTTTTAATCATGGGACCTGAGCGATTACCAGGCGCCATCCGAACGAGTAGCTTGTGGATTTCACGCCTGCGCCGTAGTTTTACCCAAATTAAGGCAGAGATAGAGCGGGAAGTCGGCGCTGATGAAATCAAACAACAATTGCACAATGAGACAATTTTGCAGAATCTCAAGGATAGCAAGAGTGATCTAATCGAGACAGCAAAGGAGTTTAAATCCGGTTTTGATGAACTCGACAATCAATTACCGTACGATATAAGTGATGTTTTGAAAACAGAATCTAACATCACCGAAAACCCAGATGACGAAAACACCAAATAATGAGCAAACCCAACGAAAACCCGCAGAGCGACCATGGCGAAACTGAAGACGAAGCCCTGCCACTCGTCGCTCACCTCACCGAATTGCGGGATCGACTCCTGAGATGTGTCCTCGCAATTTTACTTGTCTTCTTTTCTTTATTTTATTTTGCCAACGATATTTACCACTTTGTATCTGAGCCCCTGCGCTCGCTCCTTCCCGAAGGTACAAAGATGATAGCGACGGAAGTCGCATCCCCTTTTTTGACGCCCTTTAAATTAACACTAGTCACATCCATTGCTACCGCAATGCCTTTTTTGTTGTATCAAATATGGAGCTTCATTGCTCCCGGCATGTACCGAACTGAAAAACGTATTGCAATCCCTCTATTACTTTCTAGCATTTTGCTTTTCTACGCCGGCTTAGCTTTTGCCTACTACGTTGTATTTCCTCTAGTATTTGGTTTTTTTAGTACAGTCGGGCCGGAAGACATCAACTACACGCCAGACATAGCAAGGTTCCTCGATATTACGTTAAAGCTATTTTTTGCCTTCGGTATCGCTTTTGAAATACCCATTGCTACCGTCATAGTAGTGTGGGCAGGTATCACCACCCCGCAAGCACTGACTGAAAAGCGACCGTACATCATCGTTGGCTGCTTTATTTTTGGTATGCTTTTAACTCCTCCCGATATTATTTCTCAAGCACTACTCGCTTTTCCTATGTGGATGTTATTTGAAATCGGCGTGTTTTTCGCACGCTTTATCAGCGCAAAAAAAGAAGCTGACAACCGCATAGCCGAATAAAAAACCCAACGTATGAAGATGCGAAATACAGCGCGCCTGTCAATTCAGCACAAAACACTAGCACGCTCTTACGTTTTAACCGCGTAAGAAGCAAATCACTATTATCCGGACTCTCAAACATCGCCGGAAAAACTGTAAAACAGCTGCTAAGTAACGACTATTTTACCTTCTTCGATATTTATCACTGACAGCAGCGCTGTTTTCCGTTACGCTATAGGGCTTTTTCGGACGATAAATCTCGTTAATTCTATCGCCCTAACTCAGCGCGAACCCGCAGTAAATATTCGGTATCTTTACCCATGTTAGATGACAGCAACCTTTCTCAACTAAAGCTACTAAAGAAACAAATCGACGATCAAAAAGTGTACGCAGAGGGTATTGTTAAAGCGACACAAAGACGATTCGGATTTGTTGTCACTGAAGACGGAAAAGAAATTTACCTGCCCCCGGATGAAATGGAGAAAGTCTTTCCTGGTGACCGGGTCAAAATATTAGTGATCACCGACCAACCAGCGGTGAAGAGCAAAGGCAAAAAGCAAAAAAATAGCCCTAAAGCAAAAACGCGCGGCCAGCTACTAAAATTGATAGAGGCGCCTCTTACTGAGTTCACCGGTCGTTATATTATTAAAGGAAAAGGACATTTTGTTGAACCAGATGTCCCCAATATGAATCGCTGGATTTTTATACCCTCCGGAAAACGCAAAGAGGCCAAAGACGGAGATTACATTCGCTGCAAAATCACCCAGCACCCCTACCCGCAAGCGCGACCTCAAGCTGCAATTTTGAAAGTTATCGGTTCGATAGAAAAACTAGGTATAGAAGCCGAGTATGTGATTAGCAAGTTTCAGCTGGAACAAAACTGGAAGGAAGACTGGAAAGAATCTCTTCAGGAATTAACGACTGAAAACCGTGAAAATCTCGAGAACATCAATTTTATTACCATTGACTCCGCCAGTACGGTGGATATGGATGACGCTTTATACGCAGAAAGTAATGAGCAGGGTTGGCAGCTGCGCGTTGCGATAGCAGACCCCTGTGAATTGATAAAAGAAGGATCACCACTTGAAGAAGAAATTCGGAAACGTGGAACTTCAGTTTATCTTCCTGGTAGATCAATCCCTATGTTACCTGCTGAGCTTTCAAATGATTCCTGCTCATTATTACCCAACCAACCAAGACCAGTCATTGTTTGTACAATGGACATCAAAACTGATGGGGCTATCGATGGCTTTCACTTTTGCGAAGCCTTGATAACTTCAAAAAGTAAATTGAGTTACAACGAAGTTTTTAACTATCTGTCTGAACCCAATGAAACGGCAAACTGCCACGAAAATGCCGCAACTCTGTCTGCATTGCAACAAGTGGCAGAATCACTACTGCGCAACCGAGAAGCCAATAATATCGTCCACGACGGTCGACCAAATTTTCGCCTGTGCCTCAATAACAAACGGAAATTGGAGCGTATCGAACGCCTGCACAAAAATACGGCTCACTCTCTGGTAGAGGAATGTATGGTTGCTGCCAATCGATGCGCAAGCGATTGGCTAGGTGACAAAGGCGTTTTTATAACACATGCTGGATTTCGCCAAGAACGCATAGCCGATGTCAAGAAACTCGCTGAAGAGCAGCTCGGCGTAACCGATATAGACCCAACATCCGTCGATGGTTTTCGCCGATTAATGAATAGTATTAACGATGGCGCGATAGAATTTCCCATAAGAAGTGTGCTGAGCCGGTTGCTGGCAAGAAGCCGAATAAGCGACAGGTCTCTCCCTCACTATGGAATGGGTCTCGACAATTACACCACATTCACCTCGCCTATTCGCAAGTATAGTGACTTTCTCGTACATCGATTAATCAAGCAAAAATTGAGGTCAAAACCATTAGAAGTGCCATCACAGGACGTATTAGATGAACTGCAACAAAAGCTCGATGAGACTCGTCAAGCAAGAGCGGAGATGGAGAAACAATTAAAATGCCAATTCATGGCGCCGTTTGTTAATAACTCTTATACGGGACACGTCTCTCAAATAAACAGTAATGGCTTTACCGTTCGGTTAGACGATATTCATATCGAGGGGTTTGTCGATACTCGCTTGCTCCCGGACAAATACAGTTTTGATCCTATGCGACTGCGCCTGACCAGCAAAAAACTTAGTGTTGAACTGGATCAAGCCATTACAATTATTGTCAGCGAAGTCGACTGTGAAAAACTAGCCATTAACTTCACATTGCCAGAAATCGAAGCTGAGGAAACTCTAGCCCCTACCGGATAATACCGGCGTGAGCAATTAGCCGTGACGGAAATCAACGATGAAGAGACCGACCAGACGTTAATTTTCCTGCGGCAATTAACTCTTGTTGTTGCTCTATTAAGCTTTTTATTTGCTCGACAACCCTAATCATTTCATCGACGCCCATCGAGCGGATATATTCACTCACATCTCGTCGGGACACATTAACCATAGACGCGTCGATCTGACCGAGTAAACTCACAACCAACAGCTCAGTTTCATCTAATTCCGATTCAGCATCGAAGATTAACTTGGTAAGAACATCAACAATCGATATTTCGTCGAACGACGAATCGCCATCTATACCAAAATCCATAAACCTAACCCATTGCACAAAACATCTCTAAAAAGCATGACATTAATTATTGTTCATGCCATAAAACATTATCAGTATGGACCAATCACACGAAAATGCACAAAAAAGCAGCGTTTTTTTCACAATGTACCGGTAATGACACAAATAGCGATCAATTATGCTCAAAATAGTACCGCAGCGTTTTGAATCGGACACCATCCGTAGCGAACAGATAGACCGAATTTGCGAGTCATTTACCTGCCGCGAAGACTAGATAGATCGCAAGGGAGCCCGCAATTACACTGTTTGATTGGCATGCCTTCAATGTGAAGGCGAATGGAGGGTTTCCTGCTATGCGCAATTCAAACCTAGAGCCAAAACGTACACTTGATTATTCAACGGCCGTAATTAGTCTTAATAAGAACGGTAGACAGCATAAAATTCCCTGCCGACTAAACCAACGGAGTTGCTGTGCGCATTCCGGTGAAGCTGAGAAACTTTGCGAAGCCGTTTGCGGGCTCCGCCTTTCTATTCATTTTTACGATGAAGACAGCATTAGAAACGAATAACGGCCAAAACCTAAGACTTTAGAAATCTGCCTGGTTAGGCGCGCGAGGAAATGGGATAACATCCCTGATATTCTCCATGCCTGTCACATAGCTTATCAAACGCTCAAACCCCAATCCGAAGCCCGCATGAGGAACAGTTCCATATCGTCGTAAATCACGATACCACGACAATTCCTCTCCAACACCTTGTTCAGCCATGCGCAGATCTAGAACATCTAAACGCTCCTCTCGTTGACTTCCACCAATGATTTCACCGATACCGGGAGCTAACACATCCATTGCAGCAACCGTTTTGTCATCGTCATTCAAACGCATGTAAAATGCTTTTATTTCCTTTGGATAATTCATCAAAATCACGGGTGCACCAACATGCTCCTCACACAAGAAACGCTCGTGTACCGACTGTAAATCCAATCCCCACTTCACGGGATATTCGAATTTCTTCCCCGATTTTTCTAAAATTGCAATCGCATCGCTATAGTCCATTCTTACAAAATCCGTCTCAATAACCGATTGCAAACGACTTAAACAACTTTTGTCGACAAACTGGTTAAAAAAGGCAAGATCATCCGGACACTTTTCAAGAACAGCCCTGAATAAATACTTTAAAAAATCTTCAGCCAAGGTTGCATCATCGCTCAAATCAGCAAAAGCTATTTCAGGCTCGACCATCCAAAACTCGGCCAGGTGGCGACTTGTATTAGAGTTTTCTGCGCGAAAAGTTGGACCGAAGGTATACACTTTCGATAAGGCCAAGCAATACGCTTCCACGTTAAGCTGTCCCGAAACTGTCAAAAAAGATTCGGCACCGAAAAAATCCTGCGAAAAATCTACCCTTCCATCTGGATCACGAGGTATATTTGCAAAATCTAAATTGCTAACCTTAAACATTTCACCAGCGCCCTCACAGTCACTGGCAGTAATTATCGGTGTATTAACCCACTGAAATTCACGGTCGAAAAAGTAATTATGAATCGCATTGGCCAAAACTGTTCTTACTCTGGACACCGCCCCAAACGTATTTGTTCGCGGGCGCAAATGTGCCACCGTACGTAAATATTCAAAACTGTGCCGTTTTTTGGCAATGGGATACGTTTCCGGATCATCAACCCAACCAACAATCTCAACGATGTTAGCTTGAATTTCGAAAGCCTGACCTTTTCCCTGCGAGGGTACTAAGACACCAGATACTTTTACTGCGCAACCCACACCAGCATTGATAATTTCAGTTTCGTAATTGTCTAGCTCTGCCGGGATAACGGCTTGAATCGTATCAAAGCAACTACCGTCATGGATGGCCATAAACGAGATGCCAGCCTTGGAATCGCGACGACTACGAACCCAACCACTTACCGCAACTTCTGATGATTCAGCAACCTCACCGGAGAGAAGTTGTTTAACGGAGCAAACTGTATTAGCAGCTGACAAGGTCATAACATTAGATTTCCTATTAAAATTTATCTGAGAAAATTGTCGAGTTAACGAACAACGTTGATACTTGCAAATGTCAAATCAATATTATCATGGACGGCATTTTCATTTTAACAAAAGGCTAGTTTGTCCGATCGACGATAAAGTCGTTAAAAACACAAGGTTTAACCGAGCAGCTTAATGCAACACAGTTTACTCAATAGCAGCGGTTCCTTCCACTGCAACTTAGCGGCCCGTTGACAGTAGTTATACTCCCTTCCAGCTTGTTTGTGAGAAATTAAATAAACGATCTCGAAGAGGGACAGCAAGCGCTTCAGATCCGAGAATAGAACTCGATATAGCTTAAACTAGTGTAAAAGGACTCGATGGATTTGTCCTCTTTCGGACAAGCGAATCGGGCATTAGCATAAAAACTAGCCGACCTACACATTGCCGTGGCATTATTTTGTCAAAGCTAAGTCACTATCTATTTTCCTAAAGCCCGAGTGAGTGTTATGATCGTTCACCTTGTTGGCACAAAATGTCCGCAAAAACTCGTAACTATAATTTAGAACTTTGGTTGTAATGTATCCCCCTATTTTGCTAATACCGATTTTGGTGGGCCGGCATTTTCACAGCCGCAATGTGATGGAGACCAAACCATGAGCGACAATATCGTTCACGCAACTGACGCAAGCTTTGAAACAGAAGTGCTCGGCGCAGACGTACCTGTACTTGTTGATTTTTGGGCCGAATGGTGTGGCCCCTGCAAAATGATAGCGCCCGTTTTGGCGGAAGTTGCCGATGAGTACGCTGGAAAGATTAAGGTTTGTAAAGTAGACGTTGATGCGAATACTGAAATTGCACCAAAGTTCGGCATTCGTGGTATCCCAACATTGATGATATTTAAAAATGGCAATGCTGAAGCAACAAAAGTCGGCGCCATTTCTAAAACTCAACTCTGCGAGTTTATCGACAGCGCACTTTAACTCCCCTCCAAAGCCTTTATTCGGTACTTATTACCAACAAAGGCTTGCTACACTCTTTCATCAGTGCTACATTTACGGAATCTGCCGAGTCCGGTGGCTCCCATAATTAAAACATCTTTATAAAATCCGATAAGCCATTTTCGATAGCTTAATAACCCCAAGAAAACTCAGTCGCGTGTCCGCATACCCCCTTTTGTAGTTTTCTTCACTAATAATCTACCTCTGTAATCTTATGAATCTAACTGACTTAAAGACCAAACCCACTCAAGAACTGCTTGATATCGCTAAAGAGATTGGGCTAGACAATATCGCCAGACAGCGAAAGCAAGATATTATTTTTTCCATATTAAAAAGGCACGCCAAAAGCGGCGAAGACATTTATGGCGATGGTGTACTTGAAATCCTGCAAGACGGATTTGGCTTTTTGCGCAGCGCAGACTGCTCTTATCTCGCTGGTCCTGACGACATATATGTATCACCTAGCCAAATTCGTCGGTTCAACCTGCGTACTGGCGACACAATTTCCGGAAAGATTCGACCACCAAAAGACGGCGAAAGATATTTTGCGCTTCTGAAAATCAGCGAAGTTAATTACACCCAGCCCGAACAGTCAAAAAATAAAGTTCTTTTCGAAAATCTCACACCGCTATTCCCAGATGAGCGCTGTGTTTTACAGGTAGGGAACGGTTCAACAGAAGACCTAACGGGCCGCATCATCGACTTAACGTCCCCCGTTGGCAAAGGTGCTCGCGGACTTATCGTCGCTCCGCCAAAAGCGGGTAAAACCTTAATGTTACAGCATATTGCGCAAAGCATGGTTCGCAATAATCCAGAGTGCTACATGATAGTGCTGTTGATTGATGAACGTCCCGAAGAAGTAACAGAAATGCAACGGTCTGTTCGCGCCGAAGTCGTTGCCTCTACATTCGATGAACCCCCAGCTCGACATGTACAAGTAGCCGAAATGGTCATCGAAAAAGCTAAACGGCTTGTTGAACACAAAAAAGATGTTGTTATTTTACTCGATTCGATTACTCGTCTCGCTCGCGCCTACAACACCATCATCCCATCTTCCGGCAAGGTACTAACAGGCGGTGTCGATGCGCACGCCCTTGAACGCCCAAAACGCTTTTTCGGTGCCGCTCGTAATATTGAGGAAGGTGGCAGCCTAACGATCATCGCTACGGCGCTGGTAGATACGGGTTCAAAAATGGATGAAGTTATATACGAGGAGTTTAAAGGGACAGGTAATATGGAACTCCACCTCGATCGGAAAATTTCAGAAAAACGAGTTTATCCAGCGATCAATATTCGACGCTCTGGTACACGGCGCGAAGAGCGTCTTACCGGTGACGAAGAGCTGCAACGGATGTGGATTCTTCGCAAGTTACTTCACGGCATGGAGGATACTCAAGCCGTTGAATTCCTGCTCGATAAGTTGAAAGACACTAAGACCAACGACGAGTTCTTCCAATCGATGAAACGAAAGTAACCTCATAGTGCCTAATCTGGTGGCTGTACCACGTTCATGAACTACAAAGACCTACGTGACTTTATACAGTTTCTAGAACAGCGCGGTGAGTTAATTCGTATCACTGAAGCTGTTGATCCTCGTTTAGAAATGACCGAAATATGCGACCGCGTTCTTCGTAAAGGCGGTCCAGCTCTGCTTTTTGAAAATCCAATTGGCTTTGACACACCCGTACTGACCAATTTGTTCGGAACGGAGCAGCGCGTAGCGTGGGGAATGGGCCAGGAAAATATTTCGAAATTGCGGGAAGTGGGGGAATTACTGGCATATTTACGTCAACCTGACCCGCCAAAAGGCCTAAAAGATCTTTGGAATAAAGCCCCTATATTTAAGCAAGTTCTAAATATGGCACCGAAGCTCGTTAAAAAAGCCCCCTGCCAAGAACACATTATTGAAGGCGCCGATGTAGATCTAAATACACTACCCATCCAGACTTGCTGGCCAGAAGACGCGGGACCACTGATCACATGGCCTCTTGTTATAACACGCGGACCGAACAAAGAAAGGCAGAACCTCGGTATTTACCGTATGCAACTTGTCGGGAAAAACCGATTAATCATGCGCTGGCTTTCCCACCGAGGGGGAGCATTAGATTTTAAGGAATTTCAAGAACAAAATCCCGGACAGCCCTATCCAGTTTCTGTCGCATTAGGCGCAGATCCTGCTACGATTTTGGGAGCCGTCACTCCGGTACCTGATGCTCTAAGTGAATACGCTTTTGCCGGTTTGTTACGCGGCAGTAAAACAGAGCTAATCTCCTCCGTTAGCAACAGCCTGCAGGTGCCCGCAAGCGCTGAATACATATTAGAAGGCTATTTGGCGGCAAATGACATCGCACCAGAAGGTCCATTCGGAGACCATACCGGTTATTACAACGAGGTAGATCAGTTTCCCGTAATGACAGTGACTCATATTACGCACCGGGAAAACCCTATCTACCACAGCACCTATACCGGTAGGCCCCCAGATGAACCGGCCGTGTTAGGTGTCGCCTTAAATGAAGTTTTTGTTCCTATTTTACAAAAGCAATTCCCGGAAATTCAAGACTTCTATCTCCCTCCTGAAGGGTGCTCTTATCGCATGGCGGTCGTGACGATGAAAAAGCAATACGCCGGTCACGCAAAACGGGTAATGATGGGTGTATGGTCGTTTTTACGTCAATTCATGTACACGAAGTTCATTATAGTCACCGATGACGATATTAATGCTCGGGATTGGAATGACGTAATATGGGCTATGACCACTCGAATGGACCCCCGACGAGACTGCGTGTTTATCGATAACTCACCGATAGATTATCTTGATTTTGCATCGCCTGTTTCTGGACTAGGGTCGAAAATCGGGTTTGATGCGACGAGCAAAATTGAAGGTGAAACAAGTCGTGAGTGGGGGAAACCAATAACCATGAGCCAGCCAGTAAAAGACCGTATTGATGTACTGTGGGATAAACTAGGGTTAGATGAGTAATCTGATTAGATGACGACTATCGTTAAACTCGCGCAACCACCTCTTAGTTTGTATATTCACATACCTTGGTGCGCAAAAAAATGCCCCTATTGTGACTTCAATTCCCATGTTACCAAAGCTATTCCCGAAGGCGACTACGTTGCCGCATTAATGGAGGACCTGGACGAAGAACTTTCGCGAGCAGACGGTCGGGACATACGGTCAATTTTTTTTGGTGGAGGAACCCCAAGTCTTTTTTCAGGACAAGCCATTCATCGGATTTTGCAGGAAACAGAAAAAAAACTAAGGTTCGCGAAGGATATTGAAATAACCTTAGAAGCAAATCCAGGATCAGTAGAACAACAAAAGTTTTTGGATTATAGATCGGCAGGTATTAACCGCCTGTCCATTGGCGTGCAAAGTTTCAATCAAGACCATTTAGAGAAGCTGGGCAGGATACATAGTAATAACGAAGCTATTCTAGCAGCAGATTCCGCCAGAAAAGCGGGCTTTGATAATTTCAATATTGATCTTATGCACGGCCTCCCCAATCAGTCCAAAGTGCAAGCGCTCGAAGACATACAAAAAGCCATAGGTCTACAGCCTACACATATTTCCTGGTATCAACTTACTATCGAACCTAATACGGTGTTTTTTAATTCCCCGCCTCTGCTGCCCTCCGATGATAATCTAGCCGATATTCAAGAATCCGGGGAAAGACTATTGAAAGAGCATTCTTATCATCAATATGAAGTCTCTGCTTTTAGCAAAAATTCTCAACGCTCAAAACACAATATGAATTATTGGCTATTCGGTGACTACATCGGAATAGGCGCCGGGGCCCACGGAAAATGGACTGATGCGAAAAGTAGCGTCATAGAACGCAATTGGAAAACCCGAATTCCGAAGGATTATCTCAATCCGAACAAGCCATTTCGAGCGGGTCGTAAATTACTCGATGACAAAGAGCTGCCCCTGGAGTTTATGATGAATGCCCTGCGATTAAATCACGGGTTTGAAAAACGCACGTTTACTGAAAATACGGGACTTGAGTACACGGCCATTGAGTCAACCATTGCTCAATTGAAAGAGAGGAATTTGATTCTGGAAGAAGGTAGCCGCATTTACCCGAGCGATTTGGGGCGTCGTTTTCTTAATGATATGTTAACTGCGTTTTAGGTTTTTTTGACGTTGAGACGTCTTTCATCGTACCACTCAATCATCAGAATTCTGCAGCAGCTTGTAAATCAGCGACGTATGGTGTCCTTTATCTAAAACTCTTGGCGTCAAAAATTGAGTTTGTGCTATCCTAGTCGAATTTACTATGGGATTTCTGAGGTTTTAATAATGCCGCAATACCGTTCAAAAACGTCGACCGCTGGTCGCAATATGGCAGGCGCACGTGCTTTATGGCGCGCAACTGGAATGACCGATGACGATTTCCAAAAGCCCATTATCGCGATTGCAAACTCTTTTACTCAATTTGTACCGGGCCATGTCCATCTAAAAGATATGGGGCAATTGGTCGCTCGTGAGATCGAAAAAGCGGGCGGAGTAGCAAAGGAATTTAATACAATTGCCGTAGATGACGGAATTGCCATGGGCCATGACGGCATGCTTTATAGCCTTCCGTCGAGAGATCTAATAGCAGATTCAGTGGAATATATGGTTAACGCTCACTGCGCGGACGCAATAGTCTGTATTTCAAATTGCGATAAGATTACGCCGGGAATGCTAAATGCCTCGTTGCGATTAAACATACCCGTGATTTTTGTGTCTGGGGGACCAATGGAGGCTGGAAAAACTAGGCTCTCTGAGAATAAGCTTGATCTTATCGACGCTATGATAATTGCTGGTGACGATTCAAAGACCGACGAGGAAGTTGCGGAGTACGAACGCTCTGCCTGCCCAACGTGCGGTTCTTGCTCAGGAATGTTTACCGCCAATTCAATGAACTGCCTGACAGAAGCCATGGGGCTTTCGTTACCTGGAAACGGGTCGATGCTGGCCACCCATGCGGACCGGGAACAATTGTTTCTTCAAGCAGGCCGTACAATAGTAGAGATTACAAAGCGCCACTACGAACAGGATGACGATTCTGTTCTTCCGCGTTCAATTGCCAATTTCTCCGCGTTTGAAAACGCCATGGTCCTTGATATTGCCATGGGTGGGTCAACGAACACGATTTTGCATCTACTTGCCGCAGCACAAGAAGGAGAAATCGACTTCACTATGAATGATATCGATCGCTTATCGCGGAGGGTACCACAGCTCTGTAAGGTCGCTCCGAGTACACCGCTTTACCATATGGAAGATGTTCACCGTGCCGGCGGTGTAATGGGTATTCTGGGTGAGCTCGACCGGGCTGGCTTAATACATAATGAATTACCTACCGTCCACAGCGAGTCAATGTTAGCCGCTCTCAAAAAGTGGGATATTACGGTAACGACGGACCAAGACGTCAAATCTTTTTACTCCGCCGGTCCAGCCGGAATACCAACACAAACTGCCTTTAGTCAGAGTACCCGTTGGTCCAGCCTAGATGACGACCGAGCAAACGGCTGTATTCGGTCCTTAGACAACGCGTATTCTCAAGAAGGTGGGCTGGCGGTGCTGTTCGGCAATATTGCCGAAGACGGTTGCGTGGTAAAAACGTCAGGTGTCGATGAGTCGATCTTCGTTTTCCAAGGTCCTGCGCACATCTGCGAGAGTCAGGATAGCGCGGTCGACGACATTCTGGAAGGGCGTGTGAAAGAAGGCGACGTTGTAATCATTCGTTACGAAGGCCCTCAAGGAGGCCCGGGAATGCAAGAGATGTTGTATCCAACCAGTTATCTCAAGTCCAAGGGCCTAGGAAAGGCCTGTGCGCTGTTAACAGACGGCAGATTTTCCGGCGGTACATCTGGATTGTCTATCGGTCATGCTTCGCCTGAAGCGGCGGCAGGAGGAGCCATTGGCTTGGTGGAGCAGGGAGATATAGTCAAAATTGATATTCCCAATCGCTCTATTAATGTCGACCTCACAGAAGAGACACTAAAAGACAGACGAAAAGCGATGGACGAGAAGGAGGTAGGAGCATGGAAGCCACTGGAAATACGGTCGCGGAAAGTTTCTCCCGCACTTATCGCATATTCGAAAATGGTAACAAGTGCTGATAAAGGCGCTGTTCGCGATATCAGCAAGCTAGACTAGAATCTCAAAAGTAAATGTGTGCCCCAGGAAGGGTGAGAGCCTATTTGACCTCATCCTTTCCGGCGCCCTCCACTCACTCTCTACTGGATAACGTTCAATAGCGAATACGAGGCATGTTCGCGCTTGTATTACGTAGTGATCTTTCGAGATCAACAAAACCAAGGCAAATGAGTGCGGTTTAGGTAACGGCAAACATTAGGATATTACGTATCGTCTTGATCTGCATTTTTGGCAACCCATCTAACTATTCGCGACGTGCTGACTCGTAATGTAGAACATCCTCGAGTTTCTGAGCCATACGGACATTATATCGACATGTCGGGGCCTAACGGCTCAGCATGATCCCAAACGGGAAAACGACTAAAAGCACACAATTGCCAATGCAAAAAAAAGCGCCTCCTAGAGGCGCTTTATTATTTTCGGGTTAATGCTTTTCTTTTTAGCTTTCTTCTAAACTTTTTTGGCGTTGCAGCTCTTTGGCCATAAATTTCATCCACTGATTAGCGTACTTTTTACTTCGCTTATCTTTGGCGGCAATTACAAAAGCCTTGCGGGCTGACTTATACTGCTTCAGATTGAAATGGGCCATACCTAACACAAGATTAGCGGTATCGGGACGCTTCACGCCACCCTTTTTCAATCCGTTTTCACATGATTCTACCGCTTCCTTAAATTTGTCACCATCCAAGTAGACGTTGCACAATCGTGTCCACAACTCCCCCTTGTCTGATTTTTTGGCTGCTGCAGCCATGACGGGAATGGCTTTTTCAATTTCCTGAGATTGTCGCCAAGCATTGCCTAACACCTCTAAATTCTTAGATGTTGGCTCAATAACCTTATCACTGATCCCTTTAGCCATCACTTTCGCGGCCTTATGAGGAACGTCGCCGGACAGCATCATATAGGCCATATTAAGCACTTCTTTTTCTTTTTCTAACATTCCTTGTACGTAGGCCGTTTCCATCGCGGCGAGTTGTTTTGACTCGTCTTTAAGGTCTCCATGCATGGCTGACAAATGCTGCCAATAGACTTTTTTTGGATAATTAACGAGCAACTGCTCAAGAATTTCGACAACCTTTTTGGTGTTATTTTTTTCGTAGTAGAAAAATCGCTGCATATTGAACCAATTTTCTTTCGGTACTTTTCCGCTCTCGCGATACATCGAAATCGCTATTTCTACGTTCTTCAGTGCGGGATCGAACTTTTTCACCTGGTTGTAGGCCTGGGCTAACAACACATAAGCATTAGCACCAGCGATCTCGGTCACTGAAAACCAATCATTAAGTGCAACAATCGCGTTTTCCCACTCTTCAGTTACAAAATACATTTGTGCGAGACTATATCTTGCAGCGATTTGGACGCCCTCGGGACCTTCCGGGATGGCGATTATCTGCCGGTAACTCTTAATCGCGTTAGGGAAGTCTTCCTTTATGTAGTATATGTATGCATAGGTATTCAAAACGCTAGCTTGCTCAGCTTCGTTCAACTTCCTTCTTGTTTCTGCCATTTCTTTAAGAATAGTCAGAGCTTCGTCGTAGTTTTTAGCTTCGACCGCTGCATTAGCTAGGACTAACTTCTCGTACACTTTCGGGTTCATCGCCTGGGTGCGCTTGGTTTTTTTCTTCTTCTTTGCAGGTGCTTTTTCGTCCGACTGAGCATGTGCAACCCCCGCCGTCACCTCAACACCGAGTGGTTGAACAAACGCTGGGACGATGGCCTGTACCGCGAGTAGCGGTATGCTTATCACTAGTGCCCTTCCTAAACGAAAGACCGATTGAAGCTGTAATGCATTCATAATTTTGTCGATTCCGAAAATAAGTTCTTCAGCCTACTATTTTTCAAGCTCATAGGTAAATTTGTTTTGAACACCAAATACTTCTATGGCTTCACCATCAACAACACGCGGCTTGTATTTAAACTTGCGGGCCGCCTTGATTGAGGCACGTTCGAAGTAACCTGATGGCTCGCAATCTACAGCGACAGGATCTTGAATTGAACCTAACTTGGTTACAACGTATTCAACGATACAATAACCTTCCGTACCTCTCGACTGAGCCCGACGCGGATACATTGGCGCAACTTTAACGATGGGTAAATATTCACCGTCAGCATTACTCAATCCTCCCAAGCCGATGTCTAGACTCGCAGTCATCGTCGGCGTCATATTGACTGCATCGGGATTAACCTCAGCGTTATCGATATCAGGCTGTTCCATATCTGGCGGAGGCTCTTCCGGGTCATCAGGCTTGTCAGGTTTAACATCCTTAATATTAGTATCAATTTCCGTATCTGGCATTGTGATATCAGCAATCTTGACGCGTTTACCCTCATCGAGAGTGTTATCGGCCATTTCTATCAATGCGGGCATTAATATAAAAAGAATAGTGGTTACAACAAACGCTAATATAGCGCCGAAAAGTAAGCGTAAATAATTCATAATGCCCTAGTCGTTTTCTGTGGCCAATGAAACATCGTAAACACCCGCAGCGCGTGATGCATCGAGGACAGCAACAACTGTTTCAGTACTGGACTTATTGTCAGCCTGAACAACTACAGCGCCTTTGGGGTTCTCTGCATGCATACGCTCAATAACCGAACGAACTGCACGTTTATCAACACGACGCTTGTCGATCCATATTTCGTTAGTGGGGCTGACCGCAATCAAAATGTTTACATTTTCTTTTTGCGAAGCGGTTGATGCTTCGGGCCGGTTAACCTCAATTCCAGCTTCCTTGATAAAGGAAGCTGTCACGATAAAGAAGATCAACATGATAAAGACCACGTCCAGCATAGGCGTTAAGTCGATTTCTGAGGATTCTTCGTCACCCCCTCTTTTAATAGCATTTCTGCGCATGATTATTCTCTTAGTGGTCGGTTGTCAGATGATCTTCAAACAATTTACATTCACGGTTGGCAATCTGCGTAACATAGGTATTTGAAAAAACACCTGATAATGCAGCAACCATGCCTGCCATGGTCGGGATTGTTGCTCTCGAAACACCGCCAGCCATAGACTTGGCATCTCCGCCGCCTGTCACGGCCATGACGTTAAAAACTTCAATCATTCCGGTAACGGTTCCTAACAGACCCAGAAGAGGAGCGATAGCAACCAGCGTCTGAATCATTGGTAAGCCAGCTCTAATTCTCAGCGTTGATTGAGATATCAACATGAGTCGAATTTGAGCTGCATTCCAGGACTTTCGTTCGCGACGCCCTTCCCAAACTGCGATTGCTTTATCGACATCTTTTCGCAAACCTGAACGGAAATACCAAAATCGCTCAAATACTAATGTCCACATCGTGAAAGTCAGGATGGCGATGAGCCATAATACATCGCCTCCCTGAATCATGAAGCGGCTTATTATTTCGAGAATCTCGTCGAGATTATAAACCATTTAGCTCTTCCCCAGCTTCGCTTCAGTATGCTCAGCGATAATACCAGTGGTCTGCTCATCCAGTACATGTAGTACCTTCTTCGCTTGCCCACTAGTTACTGTATGGAGTAATACAGTTGGTATCGCAACCAAGAGGCCCAATACTGTAGTAACCAGCGCACCAGAGATACCACCAGCCATCGCCGTAGGATCACCTGCACCAAAGATAACGATTGCCTGGAACACTAATATCATGTTCGTAACCGTACCGAGCAGTCCCATAAGGGGCGCGACCGCCGCTATAATTTTCAACATGTTCAAGCCAAGCTCAATCTTCGGCGTTTCCTTCAACACAGCTTCAGATAATTTCAGCTCCAATGTTTCTGTATCCATTGAGGGATTTTCCTCGTGCACCATCAGCACACGACCCAGAGGATTATTAGCGTTAGCTTTGTCGGTCTTCAACTGAGAATTAACTTTAGCGTAGACGGAAGTCAACACTAACAAACGCCATATTGCTAACAAAAATGCAAAAGCACCTACCGCAGCGATTGCCTTACCGATAGCCCCACCTTGCTCGAATCTCTCGGCCATCGTGGGTGTATTGATCAATGCGGATAAGTAAGAACCGCCAAGTGGGCCGGTAGGATCTGCTCCAAATGCGGAGTAACCACCTGTGCTATTGGCTAAGTCCGAAGCCCACCCGAGGAAGTTATCGGTTGGCTGGCGCGCTAAAACTTCGAGAACACCATTTTCGTTATAGGTTAGATAGTTACCCTCGTCGGTGACGATATTGTATGACCCGATGCGTATAACTTCACGCTCTTCTTTTTCGCCGCCCGGCTTTGAGACAGTCGTGGTAAATTTCACAACTCTTCCGGACTCAGTCATTTCACGCTGCATTTCAAACCACATGCGCTCAATTTCTTCAATACTAGGTAGTTGATCGGAACTACTCATTTTACCGATTAACTCATCAAAAAATGCTTCTCGATTTGGGTACTGCGCACTGACCAAAGAAGTACCAAAGTTAGAACGTAAGTCACCAGCAGCAGATGTCAGATGACCAAACAACTCAGTTAATGTACCTAAACGATCTTTTAGCTGCTTTTGCTTATCGGCGATTGTCTGCTCATTAACTTCAAAGTTTGCCTCGAGACGCGCTGAGCGCTTCTCTTCTTGATCTCGCATTCTTTCGGCATCTTTCAGCATCTTGGCCTGACCGTCTTTAGCGCTTTTGAAACGCGCTTCGCGGGCTCTATTTTCTTTCGCTTCAGTTGTTTGACCTTGCTTTACAAACTCAAGCAATTGATCAAGAGTTTGAGCTTCTTGAGCGAACAACGAACCAGACGCAGTAGCTAGTAACGTGCTTGCGGTAAATACTACCGATTTAATAAAATTATTATTCATTACTTAGCAGCCTCCGGTGCAGGAATAGGAAGTTTCAGGATATCTGTGGTGGCCTGTTGGCGAGCAATACGCAAACCTTTGATAATTGCGTTGCGGTATTCACCCGCATCCAGCTCGACAAATTGACCGGCGTTTTTATCCCACGCACCTGATACTTCTGTATCAGTTGTCTGATATAACAATGCGATGCGACCTACCCGGAAGAAGTTAACTTCTCGCTCAGTTCCATTTATATCGATGGAGCCCTTATAAGCGTCAATCTTGCGACCGTACTCATTTTCAATTTTATAGGCTTCCAGCACTTGTCGAAATTTTTCAGCAACAGACAAATCGGAGCGATCAACGTTTGCTTTCAAGAAGGCTATGCGCTCCCCTCGCTCGTCCATATGAAATGGAATGTCCAAGTTAACAAACTTTTCCAGACCATCGATCATGCGGATAACCAACGGCGTTACCTGACGCTGAATAACCGTAACCTGGCCGATTGAATCATCGATATTACCGATACGGGCAATTTGATTCGCGATTTGCTTTTCGAGGCGCGCGTTATAGACGCGTAAACCGTCGACAACCTTCATGACTGTTTTATAGTCTTGAAGTAAATCGCCAGTTTCACTAGCTAGCTTATCAACCGCTTTTTGTGATTTGCTTGCAGCGGCAGTTTTAGCCTGACCAACCTTTAACACAGCGTCCACTGTGTTTGCTTGAGCTGTAGCGCCCAATAACGCACTCAATGACAGAGTCATTGCAAGCGCGATTGTTTTGAATCGATGCATAATCATGGGAATAGCATTTCCTTCAGAGAAGTTTGAAATAACAGGTTTATATTAATCTGGTACCGTTATTGCGTTAGAGCTTGGTCACTGTAAAGCGTCATAACTGTCCGTCACACCGCAGCATTTTAATATTAAGCTTTTACATTAATCAACGCGAATATCGCTTTGGAGGCGAAGAATTTGGTTTATTTTTTTTCGTGTACATTGGTAACAGAATTACGAGTAGATGCGTATCATAAATCTTAAATACGTAGCATTTCCCACTAATCGAAATCGACCGAACAGCTCACTTTCGTTATATATCAGAGCCTGCACTCTATGTTGCCGGATTATTTTCGCCGAGCAAGCAACGGGATTGGTTAGAAAAGCGCCAACACAAAGCAATCTAGGCGAACTTATTCCATTTTCCCTTCTCGGCCGATTAACTCAAAGACCAAAATGCGCTACGTTATCGGACCGGTTTTTGTCTTGATACTCGCTTAGTTTTCTGGCGTAAAGACCACCTTTCATAAAAAGTGCAGGAAACGTACCCCAGCCAACCATTCGTAACACAGTAACACCCTCGTACTAAACATCAGCATCGGCTAACAACTATACTTCAGCGTGGGGACATGAAGGAAAACACCCCCAAAGATGTGAAATGTTAGGACTGCCTTCTCGCGACCACAAAAAAGACGAAGATAGACTCGGCGAGCATAGCTAGAAATTATTGGCGCCGCCGCTTTAAAAGATTCGCCAACGCATATCGTCACAGGCAACTTGACTATTTTGACTACACCGCAATAGGCGCTTTGATCAACGGATAAGGATCATAGCCGTCAAACTCAAAATCGTCATAGGAATAATCAAAAATCGAATTCGGCTTTCGATTTATTTTCAAACGGGGAAGCGGCCGTGGCTTGCGGCGCAACTGCTCAAAAGCAATATCATCAGTCAAATGATTGGCATACAAATGGCAATCACCAAAAGTATGGACAAACTCACCGACCTCTAAACCACACTGCTGTGCAATCATATGAGTTAACAGTGCGTAGCTGGCAATGTTAAACGGCACACCCAAAAATAGGTCAGCACTGCGCTGGTAAAGCTGGCATGACAGCTTTCCTTCTGCGACATAAAACTGAAAAAGAGTATGACACGGCGGCAAAGCGGCAAGCCCCTGCTTAACATTCTCCTGCGGGCTTATGGACTCGTCCGGCAAATCTGCAGGATTCCAACCACTCACTATCAATCGACGAGAGTCGGGCTTGAGCTTAATCATTCGAACCAACTCTTCAATCTGGTCAATTGTTGTTCCATCCGGACAAGCCCAGCTTCGCCACTGCTTGCCATAAATAGGCCCAAGATCACCACTGGGTGCGGCCCACTCATCCCAAATAGATACCCCGCGCTCCTTTAACCAATTGTTATCAGTACTCCCGCTGAGAAACCAGATTAACTCATTAACGATACTCTTCAAGTGTATTTTTTTTGTTGTAATCAAGGGAAAGCCCACGCTCAAGTCAAAACGCAATTGGCGCCCAAAAACTGAACGAGTCCCAACCCCCGTGCGATCACCTTTGTCCACTCCGTTATCAATCACATCATGAATTAACTCAAGATACTGCTTCATGAACTTTTACCTTTTTGACTACTACCAAGCAACACTGACTGCTGTCGGTAAGCATACACAACAACAACGATACCAGTCACTATCATCGGCAGCGATAAAATCTGACCTCTGGTCAACCAACCGAGAGCATCAAAACCAATGTGACTGTCTGGCTGTCTGAAAAATTCGACAATAAAACGAAAGACTCCATAACAAGCGATAAACAAGCCGCCCACGGACCACATTGGCCTTGGCTTCGCAGAGAAACCATAAACAATGAGAAACAACAATATACCCTCAAGCCCGAGCTGATATAACTGAGATGGATGCCGCGGCAAGCCTTCTGGATCCGCCGGGAATACCATCGCCCACGGAACCGCCGACACATCGGCGGCACGTCCCCACAACTCTTGACCTATAAAATTACCGAGCCGCCCCATTCCCAGCCCCAAGGGCACAATGGGCGCAACAAAATCAAGCATACGACCCGCATCCACTTTGATACGCCTGGCGTAAATCAGCATTGCCACAACCACACCTAACAAACCGCCGTGAAATGACATGCCGCCCTGCCACACCTTAAATAGCCATAAAGGCTGCTCCAAAAACTTATCAAAATTATAAAAAATGACATAACCAAAACGGCCGCCGAGGACTACACCTAAAGCGCCGTAAAAAATAAGATCGTCTACCTGAGATTTTTTTAAAGGCGAGTGGTCAAAGCCGGCTCTCCTACTAGCCAGCCACCAGGCTGTACTGAACGCTAACAAATACATAATTCCGTACCAGTGTATTGAAACTGGACCAATGGAAAGTGCGATCGGGTCAAAATTTGGGTGCGTCAGCATAATGGCTCTAACATCTGTATAAAAAAGGAACAGTTTAGTTTTTTGCGAGCGCCTATTATGCCGCAAGCGTCAATTCCGGGACAGCAATAAAGAAGAAGATTCGTTATTGGGAGAATAAAATACTAGTGTCTGTATAATAAAGCCATGTGTCTTATTCTTTTTGCTTTCAAGCATCACCCAAACTACCCATTAATGATCGCTGCAAATCGCGACGAAGCATACAATCGTCCAACTGCAGGGGCTCAATTTTGGACCGACCATCCTGACATTTTCGCAGGAAAAGACCTGAAAGCAGGTGGAACATGGATGGGAATCAGTCGAAACGGTCGTTTCGCTGCGGTCACGAATGTGAGGGAAAAAGCCAGCCCTAACGCTGAATTTTTGTCGAGAGGAGAGCTCGTCACCGACTTTCTAAATTCAACCGAAAACACTGTTGACTGCCTCGAAATCATCAAGAAAGAACAACATAAGTACGCCGGTTTCAACTTATTGGCCGGGGAGTTTTCTGCCCGGCATAGCCATCTTTATTATCTCAGCAATCGCCAAGAAACTATCGAAAAATTAGCACCGGGCATCCACGGCCTTAGCAATGGAACGCTCAATCAACCCTGGCCGAAAGTAACGAAAGGCATACGAGCATTAAAAGACTCAATAGAAACGTGTCAGCAAGCTGAATCTATTGTTCCAGTTTTATTTGATTCACAAGTCGCAGATGACAAAAGCCTTCCAGATACGGGCATTGCAATAGAGTTAGAGCGCGTACTATCAAGCCGCTTTATAACGACAGAATCCTACGGAACACGGGCCGCCACTGTACTGACACTGAACGCCAACCGCGAGGTATCATTTTATGAACAAGAATTTCGGGAAAAGGGCGAACGCGGGACACTAAACAAACAGGAATTCACAATTACAGACCCGTAATTTACCCGACATATTATAACTCTTAAGCATCGGATGATTTTCGCTAAACCGACATTACTAAATCAGACTTCAAGACACTCAAAGCCATTAACGCAAGCTGTTAGACAAATTCTGCCCATCTTAACTTGGTATTTCCAGATTCATTCAACGCATTGTCCATAAACTCCTGAATCTCGTCAGCACGCTCCATTGTCATCACTTGCTCGAGCAGCTCTTTGGCACGCACCGTACTAATATTACGAATCGCCGCCTTCACCTTAGGCAAGGCCGTAGCATTTACCGATAACACGTCGTACCCCATTGCCATCAGCAATATAGCTGCGGAGGCATCTCCTGCAAACTCGCCACAAATACCCACACCCCGACCTTCCGCATGGCCATCGTCAACTACTTTTTTTAGGGCTTGTAGCACCGCAGGATGAAATGCTTGATATAAATCTGCTACTCGAGGATTGTTGCGATCAACCGCTAAAATATATTGAGTTAAATCATTGGAACCGACGGACAAAAACTCCACGCGTCTCGCCAATTCACGGGCCTGATATACAGCTGCAGGCACCTCTACCATAACACCAATAGGCGGCAACTCCAGCTCAAAACCCACTTCCTCAACAAGCTCTTTATGGGCGCGATGGATTAAACTCAAAGCATCTTCCAGTTCAGGCACACCACAGATCATTGGCAGCATAATACGTAAGTTATTTAGCCCTGCGTTTGCTTTCATCATTGCGCGAACCTGGACTAGAAAAATTTCCGGATGATCAAGCGTTACGCGTATTCCCCTCCAACCAAGAAATGGGTTATCTTCCTCTATGGGAAAATAAGGCAGTGATTTGTCTCCTCCGACATCCAAAGTGCGCATTGTTACAGGCATTGGCGCAAATGCTTCTAACTGCTCGCGATAAATTTTTCGCTGCTCTTCTTCGCTCGGAAAACGCTCTCGTAACAAAAAGGGGACTTCAGTCCGATATAACCCAACTCCTTCAGCCCCCCTGTCTAACGATCTTGCTATATCCGCCTGCAGCCCAGTATTAACCCACAAAGGTACTCGATGGCCGTCGGTGGTAATACAGGGGAGATCCTTCAGAGCCTCAAGGTCTCGATTTATCTGCAACTCTTCGTCGTATATTGCCTGAAATCGATTTCTCAATTCATCAGACGGATTGAGAAATACGTGGCCATTATAGCCATCGAGTATGATCTCATCGCCCTCTATCTGAGTAAAAGGTAAATCTACGGCGCCCATTACTGTTGGAATACCCATGGAACGAGCAAGAATTGCAACATGCGAATTACCAGAACCTTTCACAGAGACCAAACCCATTAAATTCTCAGGAGGGATTTCGCCTAACATCGATGCCGTTAGCTCTTCACCAACCAATATAGTCTTTTCCGGGTATTCAACCGGCGTGGTATTGGCAGCCTGCAAATACGATAAAACACGACGCCCCAAATCCTTAACATCAGAGGCTCGCTCTTGCAGATACGGATCATCCATCGATTCAAAATTACCGATATGCTTACGCATAACTTGACTGAGAGCACCTTGAGCCCACTGCCCCTGCTTTATTTTTTCATCAACCTCAGCCGCCAACGCATTGTCGTCCAGCATGTTTATGTAGACATCAAATAAGGCCATTTCCTCTGGCACCAAACGGCTTGATAAATTTCGGCCGAGGGCTCTTATATCCTCACGCACGGCTTCAAGACATTCGTGAAAGAAATCAAATTCTTCCACGGGATCCTTGCAATGACGATACGGCACAGCATACAAATCGGCAGTCGGCATTACGACTACAGCCTGACCAATTGCAACGCCGGAGGCCCCCGCCAATCCCCGAAACTTAGCGCCGCGCGGCCTTTCATCATTGGGACCAACGGAAGCAAAGGCCCCGGTTGCCTGGGCATGAGCAATGACCCCTGCAAGCTGAGCTGAAACGGTGACTAAAAATGCCTCATCGTCTTCATCATATCGACGAAGCTTTGTCTGCTGGACAACCAGCACTCCCAATACTTCGCGCTGATGAATAATGGGGACACCTAAAAATGATGAAAAAGGCTCTTCACCAATACCGGGCATATGGAAAAAACGCGGGTGCGTAACGGCGTCCTGAAGGTTTAAGGGCTCTTCTCTCGCGACTACCAAGCCAACCAAACCCTCATCGGGAGCCATCGAAATTTTCCCGACAAAATCTTTATTAAGACCTTCGGTCGCCATAAATACAATGCGATTCAACGTTGGTTCGCGAAGATAAATGGAACACACTTCGGTACCCACTGCACTCAACACCCGAGCTACGGTAATGTCTAACACAGACTGCAGGTCGTCAACCGCATTCACTTCCTGAACAATGCTGCGAAGAGACTCAAGCATGCTTTTTTGCATAATTTGACTCAGTACGTTGTGTTTTCCGTCGGGACCGCGTCGAGCATACTTCCAACCAACCGACAATGTTTCGGGGCCAATTCCTTCAACGCCCGTCTATAAACTTCTTTCTTAAATGGGACTACCTGAGCCAGTGGATACCAATAACTAACCCAGCGCCAATAATCGAATTCCGGCTTATGGCCATTATCGACAGACACATCCTCGTTATTCGCTAGCATCTTCAACAGGAACCATTTCTGTTTCTGGCCAATACAAAGCGGCTTACTATCCTTACGTAATAGGCGCTGCGGTAACCGATAACGCAACCACCCTCGTGTACAAGCTAACAATTCGACATCGGATTTAGTCAATCCAATTTCTTCTTGCAGCTCGCGGTAGAGCGCTTGTTCCGGACTTTCACCTTCGTTGATGCCACCTTGCGGGAATTGCCAAGCATCCTGGCCAACGCGGCGCGCCCACAACAGTTCGCCGCGGCCATTGGCAACCATAATCCCTACATTGGCTCTAAAGCCCTCCGCGTCGATCAATCATAGCTCCTTAAATTTTTGTCCAATGCTGATGCTAATTAACGATTCATGCATATCATTGTTCCACAAATGCTGCTTGAGGGCTATCATTGGCGATGTCATTCTGCACAAACGTTTTTTGAATTTGGAGCTAAGCACCTGTGAACCTTGCAATTTTTGACCTCGACAATACATTACTTGGCGGAGACAGCGATCACGCGTGGGGCGAATTTTTAGTGGCTAATGACATCGTGGACGGCGAAGCCTACAAGACAGCAAATGATTACTTTTTGCAGCAGTATCGGGATGGCGGACTGAACATAAATGAGTTTTTAGAATTTGCTTTAAAGCCGCTATCCCAGCACCCTAAATCCCAACTAGATCGTTGGCACAAACAGTTTATGACTGAATCGGTTTCGAGCATGCGCTTAGCCAAAGCGGATCAGCTGCTAGCTAAACATCGAGCCGCAGGAGACTACCTATTGATCATTACCGCTACCAACTCTTTTGTGACCGGCCCAATCGCTACAGCCATGGGTGTCGACCACATTATAGCCACCGAACCGGAAGTTGTTGACGGATCGTTTACCGGCAGAGTACTGGGAACACCCTGTTTTCAGGAGGGAAAAGTAACAAGACTCAGACAATGGCTGGCGGCATCCGGGCACTCCCTCGCAGGTAGTTATTTTTATAGCGATTCACACAACGATTTACCATTGCTAAACTTGGTAGACAACCCGATTGCAGTGGATGGCGATGACATTTTGTTAGCCACAGCAAAAAAACGCGGGTGGCCGGCCATTAGTCTGCGTGAAAACTAAATAGCCGAACCGCGGCTGGCACTTATCAAAAGGTTCGAGCCGCCGCGCTTAAACTGAACCACTGAAACAAAAGTGTTCAAGCTTACAGCATGGCGCAATTAGACTCTTCAGCGCTATAAGTATGCAGCTGTAAACTAGAGACAGTTAAGAGGCAGGCAATACCCTAGCAAACACTGCCTTGAGGTATTCGGTCTCGACAATTGCCGGGTGAACCGGATGGTCAAACGTTTGTCCCCCCTGCTCCAAAATTTGTATGTCTCGATCTAAGTGTCGAGCCGAAGCCCGTAAAATATCATTCAAGCGCTCGCGACCTAAGTGCATTGAACAAGAAGCCGATACCAGCACTCCCGCTTTTGACAGTAAGCGAATAGCCAGCTCATTTACTCGGCGGTATGCCTGCTCGCCCGACTTTATATCTTTACGACGCGGGATGAAGGCCGGCGGATCCATAATAATCACATCAAAACGCTCTCCCTCGTCGATGAGAACCTTCATCACATCAAAAGCAGAACCGTGAATAGTTGCCACTTTTTCGCGAACATTGTTGAGCTCAGCGTTTTTCTCAACCGCATCGAGGGCAAATTCGGAACTGTCGACACAGCTCACCGACTCTGCGCCAAAGACTGCAGCCTGAACTCCCCAACCACCAATATAACTGAACACATCCAAGACACGTTTGCCTTTTACATAATGTTCAAGACGGGCGCGACTGGCGCGGTGATCATAAAACCACCCCGTTTTTTGCCCCTGATAAACTGGCACGCTAAAAAGGACATTATTTTCCTTGATATCCACCCATTCCGGCACCTCACCGAAGGCTACTTCGACGTATTCAGGCAACTCTTCTGCACGCCGTATACGCGAATCATTTTTAAATAAAATACCGTTGGGTTTTAACACTTTACACAGCGCTTCGACTAACAACTCTTTGACTTGCTCCATACCTGCCGTCGCAATTTGCACGACCAATATATCGCCAAAACGATCGACCACCAGACCGGGTAAAAAATCACTGTCGCCGTAAACCAACCGATAATAAGGTTGATCGGTCATCCCTTCGCGTAAGCTGAGCGCTATATTTAGTCGATGAACAAACAAAGATTTATCAAGAGGATGGTTAACATCACGACTAAAGAGCCGCGCGCAAATCAAACTATGAGGGTTAACGTAAGCTAAGCCCATCAGCTTACCGCGCGAATTTTTAACCACGACCTGCTGACCCGCCGCAAAGCTTTTAAGCGGGCTTGTCGTCACATCAATTTCATTACTATAAATCCATAGATGACCTGCACGTAAACGTCGATCTTCATTTGGTTTTAATATTAAAACTGGATAACTCTGTTCAGGTAAGTTCAAGTCAGTCATGCGAAGCTCTAATTTGGATGATCGGTGCCGGCTATAAAAAACAGCCCAAGAAGCGACGTGTGAGTATATAGTTATTGCGAGAAAGAAATAGAGCCACGACTAATCTGTTGTTTTTGTGACGCCCACCAAATTCACATCGAATTAGGCCAATAATTCAAAAAAACCAACAGTAAAGGCACTCCAACCAAGGGAAGTACACAGATAGTTTTACGGGTTCAAAGCGTCCGATATCTACAGCAGACAGCGACAATTTCACCACGCGATAGACGCTATAGGGTCACAACGACTCTACCAATCGCCCGTCGTTCAGCAACCTCCGATATGGCTTCAACAGCATTTTCCAGAGGGAAAGTCGCGCCTATATGGGGCCTAAGCTTCCCTTTCGCCGCCATTTGATCGACCCACTGAACATTCTCAACGCCCCTGCCCGGAAAGCGTCGCCCGTACTCACCGGCCCGCACCCCCATAATAGAAAAGCCCTTTATCAGCGCGTAATTTGTTGCAATGCTCGCGTGAACCCCGGAGGTAAATCCCATAATCAACAACCTGCCATCAAAGGCGATACAACGACAGGATTCGTCAAAAACGGAACCGCCTACGGGATCGTAAATCACATCGGCGCCACGACCACCGGTCAGCGCTTTCACCTTATCTCGAAACCCCTCATTCACATCGAGTACGTGATCAACACCGCGCGCCTTAAGAACCTTACGTTTTTCATCACTAGAAGCCGTCGCTATGACTGTCGCCCCAAATATTTTCCCTAATTCACACGCTGCCAACCCGATTCCTCCGGCGGCGCCGTGCACTAAAAGCGTTTCTCCGGCCTGCAGGCGTGCCCTTCGATGCAGAGCCACATACGCGGTTATGTATGCGGAAGCATAAGATGCTGCCTCTGTAAAACTCAGCGAGTCAGGTTTATGCCTTACCACAGTGGCTTGTACATTAGCCTCCTCTGCAAAGCCCCCCAACCCGAGCCCAGCAATGACGTGGTCTCCAATTTTCCAACCGGTCACGCCGTCTCCGATAGCGATAACTTCCCCCGCCCCTTCCATACCTGGCGTAAAAGGTAATGGTGGTTTCATTTGGTAAAGACCCTGGACCATTAAATAGTCCTGAAAACAAACCGAAGCCGCCCGCAAACGCAATTTTATTGTACCCGGCGCGGGCGCGGGCAAAATGACATCCTGAAACTCCAGGTCAGCAAGATTAGACGAGAGTTTTTCACAGACTAAAGCTTTCATTCAATTCGACTTCTCTTTTACGGCGTTTTATATAGGCCGTTATAATAGCAGCATAAACTCAGGGTCAACGCTTTGAAAGCCCCCTATCGGTCACTGGGGTATTGTATTCGTTCGTGGATGCAAAGAAACGAAAACAATTTCAAAGCTTCACTGTTAGTTTCACCATTCTTTTCTGATAGGCCCACCACCCCAATATCGAGACACTTTATGTCGCTTATCTCTGCCTTAAAAGCCGCGCCCCAACATCAGATACAGCGGCGACTACTTTGAAAGCTAGTAAAATGGTCCAGTTTTGAGCGGGAATAACGACCAGACAAGGAGTCATATGGCTTCAAATTAACTCACTTAAACACAGGAATGTTTTTTTTCGGAGCACGGACATTATCTGCATAAATAGCCGATAATGACAAAGAATTCGTTTTTTTTCGCAAAAAAAAGCGAATTGTCCCGCATCAGGGCTAGTCAAGCGGCCTCTGGGAAGATAGTCTCCGTGTTCTCAATTTACACCCGTTGCCCGAGGTTTCTCTTCGGCGCACAATTTTAATCAAAATCCCTTTTTTTGGAGATCATTATGAGAGAAGCAGTTATTGTTTCTACAGCGCGTACGGCGCTCACAAAAGCCGGCCGTGGCGCATTTAATAATACACACGGAATTAAGCTAGCCGCTCATTCAATTCAACACGCGATCGCGCGTGCCAATATCGACCCTGCTGACGTTGACGATGTAATACTGGGTAATGCCGCAAATGCCGGTTCTACCGGTATGAATGTCGCTAGAAATGCCGCACTGTCAGCTGGCTGTCCAGTGACTACTTCTGGCACTACTATAAACCGTTTTTGTTCTTCTGGCCTGCAGTCTCTCGCTATGGGCGCGGGACGCATCATTGCCGAAGGCGTAGACATCATGGTTACCGGTGGCGTTGAAAGTATCTCCTTACAAGCCACCAGCAAGCCCGAAGAAAGTGTTGAGCCAGAATTGTATGCAAAATATCCTGGACTCTGGTACCCCATGATCAAGACCGCTGACATCGTTGCACAGCGCTACAATATATCTCGTGCCGCACAGGACGAGTACTCGTTACTTAGCCAGCAACGCACTGCAGCCGGCCAAGAGTCTGGTAAGTTCGATGACGAAATTGTCGCGATGAATACCATCATGAAAGTGAAGAACAAAGAAACCGGTGAAATCACAGAGCAAGCCGCGGTGGCCGAGAAAGATGATTGTAATCGTCCATCAACAACCCTCGAAGGTCTTTCTAGCCTAGCGCCTATCATGGGTGAGGACGCATTCATTACTGCCGGTAACGCGTCTCAGCTTTCTGACGGTTCTTCGGCACAAGTTTTGATGGAACGCGCTGAAGCGGAACGTCGTGGTCTTGATATCCTGGGAACTTTCCGCGGTTTTGCTGTTGGCGGTTGCGAACCTGATGAGATGGGTATTGGCCCAGTCGTCGCTGTCCCGAAACTTTTGAAGGCTAACGGTCTGACGGTTGATGATATTGATCTTTGGGAATTGAACGAAGCCTTTGCCAGCCAGGTTCTTTACAGCCAGGTCCAATTGGGTATTCCATTAGACAAACTAAACGTCAATGGCGGTTCAATCTCTATTGGACACCCCTTCGGCATGTCTGGCTCACGTATGGTTGGTCATCTTCTAATCGAAGGCCGCCGCCGTAAAGCTAAATACGGTGTAGTGACTATGTGTATCGGTGGTGGAATGGGTGCAGCCGGCCTGTTCGAAATTAATTCCTAAGAATTTGCCGATAAAAAAACCGGCGCCTCATTCGAAGCGCCGGTTTTTTTATGTTTGCCGCTCAGTACAGAAAATGCCTTGAACGATCTATTACTGTTACTTCAAAAAACTCGTGTTTCAATAATCCAGCCTCGTCATTATTCACTCTGACATTGCGCATCGTATTCATCTGCCGTCATCAGGTTTTCCAGTTCGGCGACATCATTAGGCTTTAATTTGTAGAACCAACCTTCCGTATAAGGTTCGCTATTAACAATTTCAGGCTCATCTTCCAAGGACTCATTGATAGCGATAACTTCTCCAGAAATGGGCGCATAAAGGTCCGAAGCCGCCTTGACAGATTCGACCACCCCTGCTTCATCACCCGCTGCCAATAGTGTTCCCACTTCCGGAGCCTCGACATAGACCACGTCACCTAGAGCTTCCTGCGCGTGATCTGTAATGCCCACCGTGACAGTGCCATCCTCTTCCAAAAGCGCCCATTCATGACTACTTGCATATTTTAATTCACTAGGTGTATTGCTCATGTAGAAGCCTCATAAAAACTGAAAAGATAGTATCTGGCTGCATTCTACCTATGACAAATACAATTACAAGCAGCAGCAAAAACACTGATCGTTTTGATCGTTAAATGATTTTCCGACTCGCCACAGCACAGTGAGACTGTGTGTAAATGGGGAGCACTAACTGACCCGATCTGCAGCCAAACTTCATTCGAAATAATGGATCGACAACTTAGATTTCGGATAAGCTAATGGGTGTTGATCGGAGGAAACGGCCTGAGACTTTCTTCCCCTCCTGCGTATTGATTCACTGGGCATTATGAACAGCATACCGCTTCATCGTATACGGAACCGATGTGGATACTCTGTGAAAATCGACACACCATTCTTTGAAATCACAAACCCATTGCCTTACGCATCACCTGATGCTTCAACCCTGTCGTTTTATCTAACCAACGCATACCAGTATTTCTCGCCCAACGAACGGGCAAAGCCGGTTGCTCAAACAATCGCTTAAAACCTTCCATACCTGCCATCATCGCCAAATTTGACCCTTTTCGACGACGCTCGTATCGCTGCAACACGGCAAGCTCACCAAAGTTTAGGCTCCGCGCCTCTGCACGTAATAACTCTTCTGCAAGCGCCCTTACATCCAACAAGCCGAGATTGATCCCCTGTCCTGCGAGCGGATGAATAGTGTGTGCGGCGTCGCCAACCAGAGCCAGTCCCGGCTTGACATAAGACACAGCGTGTCGCTGCTTTAAGGGAAAACAAACACGTGAACCGACTGCAGTAATTTTGCCTAGGCGGTACTCAAATGCCGTTGCCAAGTTTTCACAAAATTCCTGATCGCCCAGTGCCATCAAATTATCAGCATATTGGGGGGTCGCCGACCAAACAATCGAACAAAAATGCTCATCAAAATTCGAGCTTTGCAAGGGAAGGAAAGCTAGCGGCCCCTCCGGTAAAAAGCGCTGCCAGGCTGTTTGCTGATGTTTTTTAGAGGTCTGTACCGTCGCTACGATAGCCTTGTGATTATAATCCCACTCCCGCATGAGAAATTCTGCCTGATGGCGAATTTGAGAATTTGCGCCATCCGCGGCGACCACCAAGGGGGCCGTCAATACACGCCCGTCATCCAGAACAATTTCGCTGCCAACACCCCCCACTGAAAAACTTTCCAGCTTCGATTGGTCTATTAACTGAACATTTGGAAATTGCGTCATACGCCGCGCCAGAGCATTTATTGTTAAGCTATTTTCTACAATGTGCCCCAAACAAGGTTGGTTGATGTCATTAGCTGAGAAATCAATACTGGCAGTGCCGTCAGCGTCCCAGACATGCATATGTTGATAAGGACTGACACGTTTTTCACAAATGGCCGGCCATACGTCAAGACTCTGCAGGAAACCCTGTGACGCGACGGTTAGCGCACTCACTCGCGCATCGAAGCCATCAATGGAGTCGTTTTGCTCCGGCCAAGCGGTGGATATTTTTTGTGCTTCTATAACCGCAACACGCATAGAACTGCCGCCTAATGCGCAAGCCAATGCGCTGCCGGCAATTCCCGATCCTACGATAATGACGTCAAAGTTGTGTTTAATATCACCCATTATCCACTCGTCCCGAGGCCGTCAGAAACGATGTATCCCCCTTATCGGCACTTGAAGAAGCCCCGATGACGGAACCACTTGTAACGCCAGCCGCTCCGTCGTGCATACCGGCCGCGTGGGCTATAAAAAAACGTTTTACGGCCGGGGAGACATCAACCACCCCAAGACCCAGTTTGCGTAACAGACTTAAGCTCCATTGTTTGTTACTAAACAAGGCGGTTACACGATCAGAAAATAGAACCGTCTTTTTCTGATCAAATTGTTGTAGCTCTATATACTCTTGTAACAAAGTTAACTCACCCAAAGGTTGAGACGAATAAAAAGCCTCTTTCAAAGTTTCCACCAAACGAGCGCAGTCTCGCAGAGCCAAATTAAATCCCTGACCCGCAACCGGATGCATTGAATGTGCGGCATTACCCATGACCACAATGCCCGAACGCACTTGTTCTTTCGCCTCAATCAACCGCAAGGGATAATTAAACCGGTCTCCCACCCGAATAAATTCCCCTTGGCGATGACCAAAACACAGCTGTAATTGCTGCAAAAATTCCTCAGAAGCACACTCACACAAGCGCTGTGCCCGATCGTTATCCATCGTCCACACCAAGGCAGAACGGGACTCACCTGATTCACTCGGCGTCAACGGCAACAGCGCCATTGGCCCTTTATCTGTAAATCGCTCATAAGCGGTTCCATTGTGCGAATCCCGAAAGCTGACATTCGCAATGACCGCCGTTTGCTTGTAATCGGAGACGGCAATATCAATACCGAGAAAATTGCGCATCGTCGAACTAGCACCATCCGCAACAACAGCCAACTGTGCATGCACCGTCTTTAATCGACCAGAAGACTCCTCACCTTGCTGTCCGAGATTTTCTCGAATGACAACATCCACACCGCACTTCCGCGGGACAATAGAAGATACCGAAGCGGGAGCGCAAAATTTAACATTGGGCTTCTGCCGCAGCGCTGCCATTAAAACATCGCCCATCCACGCGTTTTCTACCACATAACCGAGTGACGACCAACCTACCTGTGCAGCATGTAACGTCGCCGAACCGAGGCCTCCGCGGTCAGACACGTGAATTTTTTTGATCGGTGAAAGATGCTTTTTAAGCTCGGGCCAAACGCCTAGCGACTCGAGAATTTTACGGCTTCCGTAAGATAAGGCGGTAGAACGGGCATCGAAGCTCGGATTATAAGACGCATCCGCCTGTCCAGGATCGCTATTCTCGCCTAGAGTTTTCGCCGTAAGAGGGAAACGCTCAACCACTAAAATATCTACTTTTTGTCCCATGGATTCGCTTAGCTGCAACGCTAAACTCGCTCCCACCATACCGCCACCAACGATAACGACATGGTAATTGTCCGCCGCTCCATAAACGTCCGTAATGGGGGCCGGCTCCGCCACTAGCTAGCACCTACTGTCATTAATGCTTCGATTTCTTCAACCGTTTTAGGGACATCCTTCGTCAATACTTCACAGCCGTCTTTAGTCACCAAAACATCGTCTTCAATTCGAATACCAATACCTCGCCACTTCTTGGCGACTTTTTTATTGTCCGGCGAAATGTAGATACCCGGCTCAACGGTCATGACCATACCGGTTTCCAGCACTCGCCATTGGTTACCCACTTTGTAATCGCCAACATCGTGAACATCCATACCCAGCCAGTGCCCAGCTCGATGCATGTAGTATTCGGAATAGGCTTCTTTTTCAATTAGTGCTTTCAAGGAACCTTTCAAGATTCCAAGCTCCATTAAACCTTTTGTAATGACCTTGACCGTCGCGTCGTGGAATTCATTCCAATGCCCACCAGGCTTAATGGTTTTAATAGCAGCCAACTGAGACTTCAAGACCACTTCATAGAGTGCTTTTTGTTCAGTAGAAAATTGACCGTTTGACGGAAACGTCCGGGTTATATCTGCGGCATAATGGTCCAACTCACACCCGGCATCGATGAGCACCAAATCTCCGTCCTTGATGGTGTCCCTATTCTCAAGGTAGTGCAAAATACAGCCGTTTTTACCGCTGCCAACGATCGAGGAGTACGCTGGAGCTCGGGCACCATTCATGGCAAACTCATGCAGTATTTCCGCTTCCAGTTGATATTCATTGACACCAGGCTTGCAATACTTCATTGCGCGGATATGTGCTGCGGCTGAAATTTTCGCCGCTTTCCTCATGATCTTTATTTCTGTTGCACTTTTATATAGTCGTTGATCATGTAGTAAATGATCCAGATCCAGAAACTCCCCCGGCGGATGCGCACCCGAGCGCACTTTCGAACGAATGACATTCACCCACTCCATGACGCTTCGATCGAATTCTGCATGGCGGCCCATGGCATAATAGACGCGTTCGCGACCTTCAATCAGGCCTGGCAATATATCGTCAATGTCACTGATCGGAAATGCATCGTCGGCACCGTAGATTTCACAAACACCCTCTGGACCTGCACGATAGCCATTCCACAGTTCCATCGACGCGTCACGCTCACGACAGAAGATGACACATTGCCCGTGTTTTCGGCCAGGCAGTAATACCAACACGGACTCGGGCTCGGCAAAACCGGTTAAATAGAAAAAGTCGCTATCCTGCCGAAAAGGGAATTCGCAATCTCTATTTCGAATATGCTCATGGGCGGAGGGGACAATTGCGATGCTGTTGGGATCCATTTGCGCCATTAGCTGTTTGCGGCGTCGAGCATGCTCTTTTTTTCCAATTTTCATAATACTGTGTTACGCCTTCTTTCGTCCATTGACTGGTAACTTGCACGGATAAAACGTCTTAAAATCAGTGTAACTTTTTATTTTTGCCCGAGAACAGATCAGAGGGTGACCGAACGGGAGTCTCATCACTAGTGGTATGTAGCTCCTCGTCTGTCGATGCCTCAACGACTTCGTCTAATCGACCACACTCCATGTAGATAGTAATCGCTGCCAACCGAAGATACTCACTTATTTCAAAATAATCCCGCTCTCTTTGTTCTTCATCAATATCTTCGTCAGTTAAGACAACCTGGCTAATAGCCCCCATATCACTCAAGGCCTCTGCAACATTTTCAGAGTACTGGCGGGGCCCGCTACGTGCCTGCGCGTCTTTGCCTCCCATCGCAAAACCGGCCAAAAATCCTTTACACCATTGACTCAGACAATCAACACGCTGGGTGATTTCGACGGCGTCGTCGGGCAGCAACAACCGGTAATCCAAATTAACTGCACTAAACTGCTGACTACTTGACCTATGCAGTTGGGTCAGCAAACGATTTTCGTCGCTATTGGGTGGCTCGACACTCTCAATATAAGTTTGAGCTTGAGATAACCACGTTTCCATTGTCGGCTCACGTCCAACGGCAATTTGGCCGCTTAAGAACCCCTGTAACTGAGACGGTGATTGCATAACGCCGAGACGCCAAAACAAATCTGCTACTTCATCAAATTCAGGCATAGCAGTTTCGTTATCGGGCATGGTTTTCTCAATTTTATTTGTTAATAAATTATCGCACATCAATAAGGTATTTTAGCCGCTGCCCACCCTATTTGCACCCCTTGTTAAAACGAAGACTTTGGCACCGCAAGGATGAGATTGTATAAAACCAGACCCGTCTTTAAGCTTTTTCTGCAAGTATCTGCCAGATCATTGAAATTTAAGGTATTTATTACATTGACCGAGTGCCGAGAGAGAACTATATTAATAGGGATTTATTGGAACCCGATGAGCTAATGGCAGATTTACAATTGAAAGCGCTAGCACGTAAAATTGACGATCTTATCCAGCTATGTGACCAACTGGATGCTGAAAATCGCCAACTTAAAAGTCAGGCAATCGACTGGGCTGTTGAGCGCGAACAATTAATCGAAAAATCTACGATGGCGCGCAGCAAAGTTGTCGCCATGATCAATAAGCTAAAAGCTCTGGAGCAGGAACAGTGAGTAACGACACCGTAATTGTCACGATCCTTGACAAAGAATACCAAGTAGCTTGCCCCATTGGCGAACAGGACGCCTTGCGAGAATCTGCCGATTACCTGAACACACAAATGCGCAGCATCAAAACAACCGGTAAAGTCATTGGCTTGGAGAGAATTGCAGTCATGGCGGCCCTAAACATCGCCAACGAACTGCTAAAAAATGACGGCCCCGAAGTAGAATCGACGGCAGATGTCGCGGCGAACAATGCCCAGTTAAAAGGCATCAATGAAAAACTGGAAGACGCACTGCACCGCTTTCGACAACTTGAAATCGGCTAAGCCCACCTCGATCAGCAGCCAACAAATTGATCAATAAATGAAACGCTCCATAAATTCAGCTCTACAAATCTAAGCTGAATTCTTAATTTGAAACAGATTTCAGCAAATTCACCTTTAGCATCGTCCATAGACTGAGTTATAATTGTTCCGCTCCCTGTGATATTTGCCAGACAGTTACGTCCCTGAGCCGATGCGCATTACCCCGGCGGATCCTCGTTTTTTTGGCGTGCATGCCCGTTCTGCGGGAAGCCCGATATTTTACAGGAACCACCACTTTGAACCGTTGGGTTCAAGGACCATTGCCAGCGGTATCTTGGGGAGCTCTTTTCTAAACGCGTATTTTCTCTTCAAACTATGACAGGGTTTCATAGGTGGATCTTCCCGCAACCTCACCTCCAGACAAACCCCTGTTAAGAAAAATACTTCGCGAAAAAAGGAATAGACTAAGCCGCCACCAGCAAAGCGTTGCAGCAATCAACCTCGATAAACAAATAGCGCGAAGCGGTCTGCTGCAGCGAAGTCGAAACATCGCTCTCTATTTTGCAAACGATGGTGAAATAGACCCCCGCCTTTTAATTTCACGACTAATGAAATACCGATGCCACTGTTATTTCCCAGTTATATTGCGGGACAAATCGCTTCGATTCGCACGATATCAACCGACGGATAAACTCATTAAGAATCGCTATGGAATTCCAGAACCAAGCCATAAATCGATGGACGGCACAGCTTTGCGAAAACCATGGGTCATGAATTTGGTGTTTTTACCTCTAGTCGGCTTCGATCGACTTGGCGGGCGCCTTGGCATGGGGGGAGGATTTTACGACCGTACTTTCCAAGGAACGCAAAGAAAAAAACGACTATCAACACCTCTTTTGGTCGGATTAGCACATCACTGTCAAGAAGTAGAACAATTGACAGTAGATAACTGGGACGTTCCCTTATCCAAACTTGTTACCGACCAAGAGCTGATCACTATTGCGCCCAAAAACTAAGCTTTCCCTGACGCAAAAACCACCAATCAAAACTTCGGTATTTTCAGTTCGTTTTGAAAAAACACTCTTTTCCCAATACTCTAGTCGATCCATGATGGTACTATTTATTCCAATTCAGTTTAGTCCGATTCCGTTTCGCCGCTGAGAAACAATTGATAGCCAGGATTATCAGTTTCTTCCTGAAAGTGGTAATTCAGCTTATCGAAGAACGCCGTTAGCGCTGCACGATCGCTCCTCGGTGCTTGTAAGCCCACAAGCACCCGACCGAAGGCGGAACCATGATTTCGATAATGAAACATAGAAATGTTCCACTGCTGGCCAATATGACTGAGGAATTTAAGTAATGCCCCGGGACGTTCGGGAAATTCGAAACGATAAAGAAGCTCATGCTTGATTTCTGCAGGCGCATGCCCGCCAACCATATGGCGGATATGTAACTTAGCCATCTCATTGTCAGTCAAATCGACAACTGGGTAGCCCTTTTTTTCCAGATCTATCACCAAATCTTGCCTATCTCTGCCCTGCGCCGCAATTTGGACGCCAACAAATATCCTGGCCTCGGTGCTATCGGCATAACGGTAATTGAACTCGGTAATGTTTCTTTTGCCCAATACCGCACAAAACTTCTTGAAGCTACCGGGCCGCTCGGGAATTTTGACACTAAAAATTGCCTCTCGCTTCTCGCCAAACTCCGTTCGCTCAGAAATATAGCGAAGTCGATCAAAATTTGTATTGGCGCCACTATCAATCGCCAATAGCGTTTTTCCTTCGAGACCATGCTCTACAACGTACTTCTTCAAACCCGCTAAGGCTAATGCGCCGGCGGGCTCGGCGATCGAACGGGTATCATCAAAAATATCTTTAATCGCCGCGCAAATTTCATCGGTCGTTACCGTGATGGAATCATCGATACTCTTGCGTATGACCCTAAACGGTTCTTTGCCGATTCTCGACACAGCAACACCATCAGCAAAAATACCAACTTGCGGTAAAGTGACTCGCCGACCTGCGTCCAATGCGGCTTTTAAACAAGCCGCGTCTTCGGGCTCTACTGCTATCAATCTAACGTCGGGCCTTACATACTTAATATACGCAGCAACACCGGCCAATAATCCACCACCACCCACCGGCACAAAAACCGCGTCGAGAGGGCCGCTGATCTGGCGCAATATCTCCATTCCGATAGTACCCTGGCCCGCAATGACATAAGGGTCATCATAAGGATGGACATAGACCAGCCCTTTTTCAGCAACCAGCGACTGCGCATGCGCCGATGCTTCGTCATAGGTATCACCATGCAAAATGACTTTCGCACCTCGACCACGGACTGCGTCTACCTTGATAGCCGGGGTGGTTTTTGGCATCACGATGGTTGCCTTTACACCCATTTTTAACGCTGCTAAGGCCAAACCCTGAGCATGATTACCGGCCGAAGCGGCAATAACACCTTTAGCTAACTCCTCTTTAGTCAAATGCGCCATTTTGTTGTAGGCACCACGAATTTTAAATGAAAAGACAGGCTGCAGGTCTTCCCTTTTCAGCAAAATCTCATTATTAAAACGCTTGGATAAGATCGGTGCGTGATCAATAGGCGTTTCGATCGCCACGTCATAAACACGCGCGTCAAGAATTTTTTTAATATAACTTTGTGGCATTGAGCAGCTTCTTCTATCTATCTATAGCAGGTAGCGCGCATACTAATGCCTTGAGCCGGAAAATTCAGTAATTGCATGGCTAATTTTAACTTTTTCTTGCTGGCGCGTGGTAAAAGAAAAAAACTGACCGATTGATACAAACTTTTGTCGCCTATTCTGTTGACGGCTTTATAATAGGTAATTCCAAAGAATGCTCATGCCCTTTTAGGATTTATCCATCATGACCCAAGATGAACTAAAAAAAGCAGTTGCCCGCGCCGCTATTGATTACATCATGCCAAAATTAGATGACAAAAGCGTGGTAGGAATCGGAACAGGCTCGACGGCAAATTACTTTATCGATTATCTGGCTGAAGTAAAAGCTCAAATAAATGCCACCGTCGCAAGTTCGCAAGCGTCCGCCGACCGACTGAAAAGCCATGGAATTCCTGTTCTCGAATTGAATGTCGTCGATGAGGTTACCGTGTATGTGGATGGAACTGATGAGTCTGACCATCAACTTTGCCTCATAAAAGGCGGGGGCGCAGCGCTAACCCGAGAAAAAATAGTCGCTGCTGTCGCGAAAGAATTTGTCTGTATCGCCGACGGAAGTAAATACGTCGAACGACTAGGTAATTTCCCTCTGCCGATAGAGGTCATCCCGATGGCACGTAGTCATGTCGCCAGAGAATTGGTAAAACTGGGCGGAGACCCCGTTTACCGAGAAGGCGTGATCACAGACAACGGCAATATCATTCTCGATCTATACAACTTCATGATCCCGGACCCCCAGGAAACAGAGCGTAACATTAACAATATTACCGGTGTCGTCACCAACGGTATTTTTGCCCTGCGTCCCGCGGACATACTATTATTGGCCACCCAAGAAGGTATCCAAAGCCTGTCAGCCAAATAAATTAGACACTGAAATTTCATTTAGAATGACCTTACGATAGCTGCCAGCCTAAAGCAGCAGCTATCGTAAGGAAATTCGATTTATCGAGCAAGGTATGGGTCAATGACGTCCACAAGACGCTGCAAGGAGCCACGATTTTGTTCGACGACTTGTAAGGCCGCACTGCCCATACGCCTTCGCTTCATCGGATCTTCAAGTAAACTTTGCAGCTCCCTTAATAGAGCAGTTTCATCATTCGCCACGACCAGGGCGTCTGCTTCTTGAAGCTTATTGCTGATATCAAAAAAATTATAGTGACTGCTGCCGGTGACAATAGGTAAAGCCCATGCCGCTGCCTCCAACATGTTATGACCACCATTACTGACTAGACTACCTCCCACCACAGCGATGTCCGCACAGCCATACAATAAAAGCAGCTCACCCATGGTATCGCCGACCATTACCTGCGTACTGGAGAGAACAGACACGCCGCTTGATCGCCGGATAGTTTCAAACCCAAGCTGCTCACTCATAACGACGACCCTAGAAAACCGTTCCGGATGACGCGGCACCAAAATCAGCAATGGTGGAGCGTTGGTTCCGCCCTCTAATTCAACGAGTAAATGCTGATAAGCCGATAGAATCAGTTCTTCTTCACCTTCATGGGTGCTGGCGGCAAGAACAACGAGCCGCGAATTAAGTCTTTTGCCAGATTCACATCCGCTAACCGTTTCTTCACCATCATCTATAACCGAAGCGTTAGTCCACTGTGTTTTAAGGCACCGAGCTTGTTCGACCAACACTTCCGGCAGATCTATATCAAACTTAATGCTTCCGGTAATTGATAAATTTTCTCTTGGCAGTCCCAATGAGAGAAACCGATCTCCATCGTTCGAGTGCTGGGCAGCGATACTGGATATCTCCTCCAACATCCCGCCGCTCAAGGAGGGTAGCTTCCGATACCCATTCACAGATTTCTCTGATAACCGCGCATTTGCCAAGACGACCGGAATTGCATTCTGGTAACAATAATGAATTGTATTAGGCCATAACTCGGTCTCCATAATAATTAATACTCGTGGGGAAACTCGGGTCAAAAACCGTTTTATAGATCCGGGGAGATCGTAAGGTGCATAGACATGAAATACTTCATCTGCGAGTAGAGCTTTTACTCGTTCAGAACCGGTCGGAGTCATCGTCGTTATCACAATTGCCCGATCGGGATAACGCTGCTGTAACTGCCGAACTAGCGGCACCGCCGCAATAGTCTCACCGACTGAAACAGCATGAACCCAGATACAATCATCAAAGGAAGGGGCGGTAAATAGTCCGAAGCGTTCCCGGACCCGATCCCCATACTCGGGCGCGCGAATGGACCGATAGGCTAACCGCAATAAGATGAACGGCATCATCAAATAGAAAAATAAAGTGTAAAGCGTGCGAGCCATAAAGTAGTCGTATTGTCAGTTAATTAACATCGGTGATATAGTTTGAATTTAGACCTCACATCAACCGCCCTAGCCTAATACACCACTTATTCTTATCAATCAGCATAACCTTTGCTGCTAATACAAGCCAGTTGCAGTCATATGTAAACCGAAAAATAGGATATACTGTCGCTAGATAAACAGCCTAAATACACAAACTATGACAACAACTCAAATTAACGTTGATATCGTCATAATCGGAGGCGGAATAGCTGGCCTCTGGTTATTGAACCGACTATGCAGCAACGGACACAATGCCATTCTATTCGAGCAGGGCGAGCTTGGCAGCGCCCAAACCATCGCCTCTCAAGGCATGATCCACGGTGGCATAAAATACGCGTTAGGGGGAATTTTAACCGGGGCGTCGGAGGCAATTGCCGACATGCCCGATCACTGGCGGCGGTGCTTGCAAGGTGAGGGCGACGTCGACTTACGCGGCGCGAAAATTCTCAGCGACCACTTTTACCTGTGGTCAACACAATCGATCAGTTCTCGTGTTAGCTCCTTTTTTGCCAGCAAAGTGACCCGGGGTCGAGTTGACAACGTACCTAAATCAGCACTGCCGGAAGTCTTTGATCATAGTGAGTTCAAAGGAAAACTCTACAAATTAGCTGATTTAGTTCTCGACGTGCCCTCAGTAATTGCCAAACTGACGGCTAATTGCGCAGGGAGTATTTTTTCCATCGATTGGAAAAAAAGCCGATTGAAGAAAAACAGTAACAGCTCCATCGACTATTTGTCGATAGAAATAGACAAGCAAACGACTCTAAATATCAACGCGCAGCAGTTCATTTTTACTGCCGGCGAAGGTAATGAGGCCTTGCAAACCATGGTGTCAAGTGACAGACCAGCCATGCAGCGACGCCCCTTAAAGCAGGTGTTAGTAAAACACTCTTACAATCACGCAATTTATGCGCATTGTATGGGCAGTAATCCTTCGCCAAGACTGACCATTTCCAGCCATGAGACTGCGGATGGAAAGATGGTCTGGTACCTTGGCGGCGATTTAGCGACGCAAGGTGTCGCACTCAGTGACACTGAGATTATCGATAATGCAAAAAAGGAATTACGGGAACTATTTCCCTGGCTGGACTTCAGTGACAGCGAATGGGCAACACTGTACATTAATAGAGCCGAACCGCAGCAGAAAGGCCTTATTAAACCCGATAAGGCATTCGTAGCCGCAGCACACTCCTGCAGTAATGCGTTAGTAGGCTGGCCCACAAAACTCACCTTATCACCCAATATGTCCGATGAAGTTATTACCTTGCTTGAAGCGAGGAAAATTGCACCTCAGTTTGAGCATAAACATCCAGCTCTGCAGCAATTGCCTGTTCCAAACATAGCGAGTCCTTGTTGGGAATCGGTTTTCAGTAAAAAAGTTGAATAGGATAGTTATTCTTTATGCGTCTACGCCCCTTTGGCAACACTGGTATTGAAGTCAGTCCGATCGGATTAGGTACGGTTAAGCTTGGCCGCAATAAGGACGTAAAATACCCGGAAAGCTTCGTCATTCCCAATGACAAGAAAGCCAGAGATTTAATTCATCTCGCAAAAGACCTCGGTGTCAATTTAATCGATACCGCCCCGGCATACGGAAACAGCGAAGAGCGACTGGGCAAACTGTTAACACAGCAGCGTCAGGACTGGGTAATCTGCTCTAAAGTTGGCGAAGAATACGATAATAACAAATCTATCTTCGACTTTAGCGCCGGCCATACTAGGCTAAGCGTTGAACGCAGCCTGCGTCGGCTTCATACAGACTATATCGATATCGTTATGGTGCACTCAGACGGCAACGATCTGGACATCATTTCCCGGGCTGATACGCTTTCTGAATTAGAGAAGCTAAAGCAAGAAGGGCTCATTAGATCTTTCGGCATGTCGACAAAAACCGTCGAAGGAGGACTAAAAGCTGTGGATGTTGCCGACGGGGTAATGGCAACTTACAATTTAGAATATCAGGCAGAGAAGCCTGTTATCGAATATTGTGGTCAACAACAGAAAGGACTGCTAATCAAAAAAGCATTCGCCAGTGGTAATTTATGTAGCAAAGGCACAGACCCGGTACAACAATCCATGGATTTTATTTTTTCGCATGCAGGCGTCAGCAGCGTTATTGTAGGAACTATAAACCCACGACACTTGCAAGAAAATGTGAACGCTGTAATCGCAGCAATATCAAATCAGCGCTGATATGCACCAAGAGCCCGCATTTCTCCATTGACTGATTCTGACCTTACGGCAGTAATCTGGTAGAAAGAATGATCACAGTTTTTACAATAAGACTCGTTTCCAGCAATGAAAAGATACTCAATTAGGGCTATATGATAAGGCTTTAATCACTACAGGCCATCATTTTACCCGCACAGTACCCAAAAATAAAAAAACAAAGAAGCGGTTTCATTTAAGTCATTAAAAATATTACCGGAACTAAAAATGCCCATCGTGAAAATTAACAATCTTGTCAAGAGATACCCAGTCCCTGAAAATCCTCACACCACTTTTTATGCAGTAGATCATATTTCCCTGGATATATTGGACGGTGAAATATTTGGTATCCTCGGCCCTAATGGCGCGGGCAAGACGACGACTTTAGAAATGATTGAGGGACTGACTGATATTGACGAAGGTGAAGTTACGATCGCTAACATCAATGTCAAAACTAGCCCTTTTGAAATAAAAGAGATTATTGGCGTGCAACTACAAGCCAGTGAATATTTTGATAAACTTTCTCTGCGGGAATTGTTAGACCTTTTTTGCAAACTCTATCAAAGCCCCCGACAATCCGAAACATTACTCGCAAAAGTTAACTTAAGCGACAAGTCTAACGCCACACCTGAACAGCTGTCCGGCGGCCAGAAACAACGTTTTTCTATCGCCTGTGCTTTGGTCAATGATCCAAAAGTACTTTTTCTCGACGAACCCACAACCGGGCTCGACCCACAAGCCAAACGTAATCTTTGGAACCTGGTGAAAAAACTTAATGCATCGGGGATGACCATCGTTATAACAACACACAACATGGAAGAGGCTGAGTTCTTGTGTCAACGCATTGCCATTATGGATCAAGGGAAAATCATAGCTCTTAACTCTCCGTCAAATCTCATTCTAAAATATGCACCCGAGCCTCCAGAAACCGCCCTTCACGGAAACCTGGAAGACGTTTTTTTACACCTAACCGGCAACGCTCTTAGGGATTAACTATGAATGCATCAGCGTTAACAATGGCTAATGTTTTTTTGAAAATTTTTTTGCGGGACAGGCAAGCAATTTTCTTTATTGTTTTCTTTCCCATTATTTTCATGACCGCACTGGGTTACGGCTTCAATGGCAGCTCTGGCCCCCAAGAAATAGGTGTTATAAAACTTTCGTCAAGCAAACTTGCTGAAAATTTTCTTAAAAAGCTAAATAGTCACCCTGAGTTTAACGTCACTGAAGGCAGTCGATTAGAAATACAAGAATCGATGGATAAAAACCTACTATCCGTTGCAGTGGTTTTACCAAAAGATTTTGAAAGTTCCAGTAGCAGTTCAAACGTCGAGTTGTTGATGGACTCGTCTCAACTAAATCAAGTTGGCCAAGTCATTCAAAAACTACAAAAATTTATAATCGACCTGGAAAGAGAGGTTCGACAAGTAGAACCTCTCATACAGCTAAATATAAAGGACATCCAGGACCGCCCATTACGTTATATCGACTTTCTTTTACCGGGGTTATTGGCTTTCACATTAATGCAAATCAGTATTTCTGGCAGCGGTTTCAACATCGTAGAATTTAGACGTAAGGGTATTTTGAAAAGACTATTCGTGACTCCTCTAAAACCAAAAGATTTTATCATCGGAGTTGTTATTGCTCGTTTGTTATTGTGCTTAGTACAGCTGACCTTAATGTTATGTATTGCGATTTTCTTTATGGGAGTCAGTATCGCAGGCAATATCGCAGCACTCTATTTTATTATAATTCTCGGTACCATCGTTTTTCTATGTATCGGCTTTTCACTTGGCAGCATTGCAAAAACTCAACAATCAATTCAAGGCTTGGCTAATCTAGTCATATTTCCGCAGATGTTTTTGTCTGGAATATTCTACCCAATTCAATCTTTACCGGAGATATTACAACCCATCGCAGCCGCGCTGCCATTAAGCTTTATTGCTACAGCGCTGCGTGAAATTTCAACCAACGGCATGACACTATTAGGCATCCTGCCTAATCTGGCGGGGATAGCGACTTGGCTTCTAATCGGTTTTTTTGTTTCAACGCGCTATTTCGTATGGAAAGAAGTAGCACACTAGCCTTGCGCTTTTACAACAAACATTACGTTGTCGAAAGCAGTCGTGACCTAGCTATTTTTACCCAGTACTTTATCTACTATTGCGGTGGTTGAACAATCATCGAAAAATGACAGGGCTTGAACACTGCCTCCGTAGGATTCAACTATCTCCCACCCGACTACACTTTCTTTTTTGTAGTCACCCCCTTTTACCAATACATCAGGTTTGATGACGTCCAACAGTGTTTCGGGAGTATCACCTTCAAAGGACACCACCCAGTCAACCGATTCTAAACCGGCTAATACGGCCATACGTCTGTCGACTGGATTGATGGGGCGTCCCGCACCCTTCAATCGATTCACCGAATCATCACTATTAATCGCCACAATCAGGCGATCACCCAAATCGCGAGCCTGTTCTAAATAGCCGACATGACCCGCGTGAATAATGTCAAAACAGCCGTTAGTGAATACGATTTTCTCACCGTGATTTCGCGCGTTATCGACCGCCACCTTCAATTGTTCGACCGAAACTGCGCCGCGCTCCGCGCCTTGCTCAACACCGACTGCTCGCCTTAATTCAGGCGCACTTATCGCAGCTGTTCCTAACTTACCAACAACGATACCGGCCGCAATACTTGCCAGGGAAACAGCTTGCGGCAAAGATTCTCCCGACGTTACTGCCGCTGCCAAAACGGCAATAACCGTATCACCCGCCCCGGTGACATCGAAAACCTCGCGCGCTCGAGCAGGAAAATGTAATTCCGTTTCACCAGGACGCAACAAGGTCATACCGTGTTCGTGGCGGGTCACTAAGAGAGCATCTAAATCACACTCTTTGATTAACGCCTGACCTTTCTTAACCAATTCCTGTTCGTTGGCACAGGGACCAACAATTGTTTCAAATTCCTGTAAATTAGGTTTTATCAGTGTCGCCCCGCGGTATCGAGAAAAATCACTGCCTTTGGGATCAACAAACACGGGGATATTCGCTTTTCTTGCCGCTTGAATTAGCGGCTGTGGATCGGCGAGAGCCCCTTTTGCGTAATCGGAAAGAATCACCGCACCGGTACCTCCCATCAGTGCCTGTGCTTTTTGATTCATGGCCTGCGCATCGGCCTGGGAAAAACGCTCTTCGAAATCCATGCGGATGAGCTGCTGATGACGGCTTATAACCCTTAGCTTGGTTATGGTTGGCAGTCCATCAACTTCATAAAACTCACCGTAAACATTAGCAGCAGCCATCGATTCAGCTAGCGCTGCGGCTGCTTCATCTTTACCCACTATACCAACCAGAGAGGCCCCGGCACCAAGAGCCGCTATATTCAACGCGACGTTTGCTGCTCCACCGGGACGGTCCTCTAGTTGCTCCACTTTAACAACGGGCACTGGCGCTTCGGGAGATATTCTTGACGTTGCTCCGTGCCAATAGCGATCTAACATTACATCACCAACGACCAGTAGCTGAGCTGTATCAAAGCGGGGCATTGAGAGCTTCATCGAATATCCAAATCCTTAAGGGGGTAAATTTTGGAAATGATAGCATAAGAATGTTTAACTGAGTGAGATGTCTTACCGGCGATAGACCTTGCTCGCAAACAACAAGGCAGTTAAAGGATGTCAAAGCCACCCCACGCGGATGTCTCGATCGGCATTAAATAATACCGGATTATCCTCGGCCCAAAAACACGCAAAAGACTGCGAATGTCACCGGCACTTTCGGCGCTTGTCGATTATACGGATCGGCAGACATTTATAATTGCCGCTACTTTCTATTTCAGTTATGGTTCGTCACCTGTTCAACCGACTATCACGCAGAATATAATCGGGCTCGAAAAGCTCTTTTAAGGATTAATATGTCAGTCAACCTCCCAATTAACATAGAGCAGGTAAAAGGCTTTCTCGCTGAAGACGAAGCCAACGCTTTATATCAACATTCTCTAATTTTGTCAGAGAAAGCACCGGTGCTGGAAATTGGCAGTTACTGCGGCAAGTCAACCATTTACATTGGCACAGCCTGTAAAAACACCGGCGGAGTATTATATGCTCTCGACCATCACCGTGGCTCTGAAGAGCATCAAATCGGCGAGGAATATCACGATTCGGCTTTGTACGACTCCAGCGTCGAACAGGTGGATACTTTTAAAGAATTTCGCAAAAATATTCGCGCCGCAGACCTGGAAAATACTGTTATTCCACTGGTGACCACCTCACAGTTAGCGTCTCGGGGCTGGGCCACGCCTTTGTCGATGGTGTTTATCGATGGCGGACATAGCATGGAAGCCGCCATGACCGACTACCGAAGCTGGGCTAGCCATATTATTTCAGGCGGAGTTTTGGCTATTCACGATTTATTTCCCAATCCGGATGAAGGTGGCCAAGCACCGATAAGCATTTATCGCTTGGCGCTCGCATCCGGGTTATTTGAGGAAATTGAAGTGGTCAATACACTAGGCTTATTGCGAAGAGTTTAAGCGGTGTTTTTACGGATTCGCTAATCAACGACTCTCATTTTACTTGAGGCTTGGTCCTCTTCGGCGACACTTAGAATGTTAACGCTAGTGAATAGCTGTGCGGCAGAAGTATATTGTGTTAATGCATCGGCAGCCAACAAAATTGCGCCGGCAGTCCACGTCGGCTTTTCGTCGGGCCACAATACATCCTGAACAAATTGATAACCGGTCCAATAAGAGCCATCGTTCAAGCGCCACTGGTGTAACCAGCTGTAAAGAGTTACCGCGCGAGCATGATCTCCAGCGGCGAGCAACGCTAATGTCAACTCACATGATTCAGCTATCGTTACCCACGGCTCATCCGATACGCAGCGGCAACCCAAATCGTTTTCCACAAATTTATCCCAACCGTCCTTCAGTCGGGCTTGCGATTGAGCCTTATTGAGAACACCGGTGAGAATAGGATAAAACCAATCCATGGAATAGCGATCTTTACTTTCCCAGGTCCGATCAAATCGCTCTGGCTTATGAACGAGTGCATCACCCAAGCGTGCTCTGGCGTCTAACCAATGTGAGCATTCTTTGTTTAAGCTTATTGCAATATTGGAAGCGCACTCGAGACTTTTGTAGATGGAACAACATCCGGTAATAAGAGCATCAAGCTTTGGCTCTCCGAATTTGTCCACAGCCCACTGAATCTCGCCATGTTCTGATTGTAAATTTAACACAAACTCCATAGAGCGCCTTACAACTGGCCACATGTCAGATAAAAATTGTTCGTTTTCGGAAATGAGAAAATGGTGCCAAACTCCTGTTGCAACATAAGCGACAAAATTCGTTTCGCGGCGCTCGCCATTGTCAATCTCCCCTTCCTTGTATGCTGCCCACCAACTACCATCTTCGAGTTGGGTATGGGATAACCAGGCATACGCTTTTTCAGCGGCGTCCCACTCTCCGCCAATGGACAATCCCATTGCTGCTTCAACATGATCCCATGGGTCGGCATAGCTACCTTCAAACCATGGAATAGATCCATCTTCTTGTTGGCAATTAAGTATAAACTCGACCGTGGGGCGAAAAAAATCGACCGGAAATAAACCCTTGGATAGAAATACGCCGCTCATTAGACTGCCTCTTTCCTAAAATACATCACCACGCTTTTCCCCATCACCGGATTCAGTAATTTCTCCAGAGTGCGCGTAAAGAGCGGCTTATCCATTAAATCCCAGACCAAAAACCGATGGTACTGCTTGATAATCCAATTGTTGTCCTGGTTTTTCCAGGCGATACATTTCATCCACCAAAAAGGCGAATGTAATGCGTGCGCCCAGTGCCTGTGCAATGTGCTAAAACCCATTGATTCAATTTGCTTATTGAGTTGACTCGCTTCGAAAATTCGCAAGTGGCCTCCCTCAACATTGTGATATGCCTCGCTAAAAAACCAGCAAATTTTTTCGGGCCACGCTCTGGGCACGCTCGCACAAAACAATCCACCGGGCTTCAAAACACGATTAATTTCGCAAAGTGCCGCTTCGTAATCAGGAATATGTTCTAAGACTTCGGAGCATATGACTTTATCAAAGGTATTGTCGGCAAAAGGCAATTGCAGGGCATTTGCGGCTGACAATCCAAAGCTCTTTGCGGAATTACCGGACTGATCAAAGGCTGCGAACTTTTCTTTACTGGCCTTAAGATCCTTCAGACTCAGATCGACACCCACAGCTTGCACATCTTGCTCAAGATAGACGGAAATAACGTGACGACCTTCGCCGCAGCCCAGATCGAGAACGACATCTCCGGGCCTCAGTTGTAAGTGCTTAAAATTGACTGTTAGCATGGTTGTTCCAGTCCTCTAGCGCTACCTTTCAAGATTTGCTGGTAATAGTTGGTCATTTGTCCGGCTGCACGGTGCCAACAAAATAATTCATTAATTCTATGGCGGCCGGCAGCTCCCAGCTGTTCTCTTTCGCCGGCATTTTCAAGTAATTGAGCCACTGCTGCGGCTATCGCTTTGCTATCTTCTATTGGCACCTGCACCCCGGCGTCACCGACCACTTCCGGCAGCGCGCCACCATCAGTCGAAACCACGGGAACTCCGCATGCCATCGCTTCACCCGCGGGTAAACCAAAACCCTCGTAAAGAGAGGGCACCACAACGACCTGCGCTTCAGAATAATAATTGACGAGTTGCTCGGTCGTTATTCCACTGACAAACTTAATATTCTCAGCAATCTGCAAGCGTTCAATTAATTTCTCGGTATCACCACCCGGTTTGGGCTGACCGACCAGCAACAACTCCAACTTAGGGTAGGTTTTTAGCAGTAGTGCAACCGCTTCCAATAAGTACCGAACACCTTTTAAGGGAGCATCGGCTGAAGCTGTTGCCATAATTCTAAAAGGTATGCGGTCTACGCCATCGACTGGACGAAATTCATCTGTATCGATACCGTTATAAACCAAGCTAATGGCTTCTGGATCAATTTCAAAGGCAGAAACAATGTCGTTACGAGAACGCTCCGAGACAGTGACAATATGCGCGAGACGCTGAGCCACTTTCTTTTGCATCACGAGAAAGGAATGCCAGCGTCGAATCAGTATTCTCTCTCTCCAGTCGTTCGCCGCATTCAGGGCAATTTGCAAATCGCTGGTTATCGGATGGTGGATGGTGGTAACCAAGGGAAAACCGCGCTGCTGCAGCTGCAACATCCCCCAGCTAAGACATTGATTATCATGAATAATATCGTAGTGACGACCCTTCTTTTGCAAGTGTTTTAGCACCCGCCGGCCGAAACAATAGGGTTCTGAAAATGCCCCAGTCAATTTGCCGGTCCATTCAATAATATTGGTTAAGGAACTTAAATGTCGAAGTCGCAGTGAACCCAGGCCCGTCTCAAAAAGATTCAAGCCAGGCATTTTTATTAAGTTAACTCGTGGATCCAGATGGGGGTAAGGCTGCCCTGAAATCACATCGACTTTATGCCCTGCGTCTACCAATGCCTTACTGAGGTATTTGATATAAATGCCCTGGCCTCCCCCGTAAGGTTGACTGCGGTACCCCAACAAACATATTTTCAAAGGCGATTTCAGCAAAGAAAAACCCATTGCCTCATTTTCAGCTGCAGTTGCGTCGGCGAGATTTGCTGCAACAGTACCTGTCATCGATTGATTCATAGTCATTGTTCTAACTGCCAACAGTCACTGGGTCTGTCGGTGTAAAAATAAAAAACACGCAAAGCCTCATTCTGATCAATAGATCATCTTTTATTGCGGGCGCGCAAAAAAAAGGCGAATGATAGCACCTTTTCATGAAACAGGTTCAAAATGGCGCGACTAAGTAGGTTTATGAAAGGTGAAAGCCTCAATATAGGCGTAAAACCCCACCAATAAACGATCAAAAAAAACGCATCTTACGCGTAGCCGTAGGCAAAGACCAGACTCAACAGGGTATTGAGTCCGGGTGTAACGCAATGGTAATCATTAGGATTTATTAAAACGGCCTGTTATTACCTTGCCGTCCGTCTCAGGATTAATCTGGTTAATTCCGTTAGCCAGCCGGCGGTTCCAATGAGCATCTGAGATGCCGTCTTTTGCATTAAAGCCATCAACCACATCAAGCAAAATGGTTTGAATAGCTTCACAATCATTATTATCACAGGCGACCTGTAAGGACATCGTGAAACCATCGATGTCCTCTTCACTCAATAACTCCTCTTCCGCGCGCATGATTTTCGGATGCCCTGTTCCAGCTACGTTGGTACCGAGTAACAACTCTTCATAGAGCTTTTCTCCGGGCCTTAATCCGATAAAGTGAATTTCGATATCACCATTTGGATGCAGCTTGTCTTTAACCTCGCAACCCATCAACCGGACCAGTCGCCGTGCCAGCGCTTCGATCTTCACCGGATCACCCATATCCAGTACGAATACGTCTCCACCTTTTCCCATTGCACTCGCCTGTAATACCAACTGCGCGGCCTCTTCCATGGTCATAAAATAACGAATGATATCTTTATGGGTGACCGTCACTGGACCACCGTTTTGAATTTGTTGACGAAACAGAGGGACGACTGATCCCGATGAACCTAAGACATTACCGAACCGCACCATACAGAAGACTGTTCCAGAGTATTTTTGAGCCAGAGCCTGCAAAATCAGTTCAGCCATTCGTTTCGAGGCACCCATCACATTGGTGGGCCGAACCGCTTTGTCGGTGGATATTAGTACAAAATTTTCCACTCCGGCTTTAACAGCCGCGCGCCCTGCCGACAGTGTGCCAAAGACATTATTTGAAACACCTTCAACAACATTGTATTCGACCATTGGGACATGTTTGTAAGCGGCTGCGTGATAGACAGTATTGACCTTAAATTCACTAAAAATAGACTCAAGGCGCTTCTGGTTTTGCACTGAACCCAATAATGGAATTATCCGTGCCGCGTGTTTTCCCTGGCTCTTCAAACGGTCAAGTTCCTTACTAATTTGATACAGAGCGTGCTCCGATATGTCAAACATTATCAGCTCGGTAGGCTGGCACCGAACAATCTGACGACATAACTCGGAGCCAATTGAACCTCCCGCTCCGGTCACCATGACAACTTTATCAAAAATACACGCTTCAATTAACGCCGGGTCTGCAGGGATAGGGTCACGACCTAACAAGTCCGCAAGCTCTATATCTTGCAACTGCCCAACTTTCGCTACACCGGACATCAAATCATAAAATTCTGGTACTGTTTTTACGTAAACAGGCAAATCTTCAAGCTCGTCGATAATGGCCTTACGTCTGGCGTGCTCGACCGATGGCATAGCCAAAAACACATACGCAATAGAAAATTCTTGAATCAATTCTTCCAACTGACTGGAGGAATAGACTGAAACGCCATTGATCACTGTGCCGACATGCGCTTCGTCATCATCAACAAACACAACCGGGCAATATTTCCCTGTAGGCAGTAAAGCACTGAGCAATTGACGACCCGAAGCGCCGGCACCGTATATGGCAACTTTGTCACCACTTTTTCTTAGTACGCCATGGTAAAAAGAACGGATGAGCAGTCGAGATCCACCAATCATGATTAATGCAACGGCCCAGTACACTAAAGGTGTCGAGCGAGGAATATTACTTCGAAACAGAAAGGCAGAAATGGCAAGAATAACAGCAGATATAGTCACCCCTTTGATCACAGTGAGTATTGCTTGTTGCCCCATAAAACGAATAATCGCTCTATAAAGGCCAATCCTGAGAAAAACAGCAGCGCTCACAACCATCGTCATCATCGTCGCAAGAAAATCGGTGGTCTCAAGCGGGTAATCCAAGCCACCCCAACGAAAAACCACTGACAAAGCAACAGCACTAGGAATAAAACAAAGATCCAGCCCCAGTAACGCCGACTGTTTCCAATGCCTGGGTATTGAGAGGAGTTGTTGTATTGGCAAACTAAAAAGTTGCCTAAGTATAGTCATCCATGGACCTTTGAATAATCACTGAAATTTTCAATTATGGAAAATCTTCAATTATGGGAAATTTTCAATCACGGAAAATTTTTAACGAAGGGATGCCTTCATGTTATTATTTCTTCCAATGACCCTGTTTTATATAGCACAAGTATTTTGCACAATTTTTAGTACAAGTTCTGAGCACAAGTGAGCGCTTACATATCTTATATAGTAGCCAACAACCCTGAATATTATATATACCAAGTGTATCGAAAATGTTTTGTAAGTATATCGGCAGGTGACCAATAAAGCCCGAAAAAAGCCCGAAAACCGACAATCTAATGTTACTTACCGGATATCGACGCTGTTTTGTCGAGCGGCATACGTTTTCCAGCACCCACAGACCAGCAAATGCCAAGAAGAGGCAAACAGGCCACAATACACCATATCATCCCACCATCAGCCGAGACCTTCGCCAACCACGCCAGCGGCCACAACCATAGTATGTTAACCAGCATGATTAAAACGACCACTTTACTGTGGGATGACCAACGCCGGGCCAATATTTGATAGGCATGACTGGCATGTGGTTTATACCAGACTTGTCTTGTAAAAATTCTAAACACAAGGGTATAGCCAGTATCTACAACAAAACACGCACACAGAATAATCCACATCCAAGGGGATGCCCCCTGAAATTTGACGGTGTATAACATCAACAAAGCTAATACCGCCGCCAAAAAAGTGCTGCCGGCATCGCCCAGAAAAACCTTGCCAAAAGGAAAGTTCCAGCACAGAAAACCTGTAACGCTAGCTGCAATTACAATCATTAAGGTCAACTGCGGAGCATGGACCGCAGGTAACAAGCTTAAGGATGCCGCCAGAAGATAGATGAACTGGCCTCCAGCAATGCCATTGATGCCATCCATAAAGTTAAAAAGATTAACAAACCAGGCAATTGCGAGAATATAGATAAAGCTTATAATCCAACGGTTTTCTACTAAATAACCCCATAGATTCAGTGGTGGTAACGGGCTGAAAGCAACGACCAAAATTGCAACGAGTATCAAGTAAGCAAGAAAGCGAAAACCTGGGTATAAGGTCACTGTGTCATCGATAAACCCGACCAAACCAATGCCAAGCGGAATCGCTAATACCGTCAGTTCTGACACCTTTAATTGATCCGTAAAAAACTGAAAAACAATCAGTACGCTATACATGATTAAAATGACGAGACCGCCACTCCGAGGGGTCATTTCCCGATGTGAGCTTCTGTGATTTGGGATATCAAACCAGGAGTTACGAATAGCCACTGAGCGATAACACGCGACCAAAACAAAGGAAATTACCGTAATGGCAACAAAAAGTAATAAATTAGACATCATCAGACGAGCGCTCGATCATCGTTTGAAGCGTATGTGCCATACTATAATTCGGCTGCCAATCCAATAAGCGGCAGGTTTCGGAAATGTCGATTTCCAAATTACCAAGCAATCTTACAGAAACGTCATTGCGGCCCATTAAAGATAATAACAACTGCAAAATTGCCTTTGGGCAGGGCAGTAATCTCGGTTTCATACCTCGCGTTTGTCTCATTGCCGTCAATAACCCCGCCAATGAATAGGGTCTTCCATCTGAAACATTGAGGATCTTATTTTTAGCTGCTGGATGCTGTAGACACAAAATAATCAAATCGCAAAGATTGTAAACCGAAACCATATCCCGACGATTGTTAATGGAAGCAAAAGGAAGTGGATATACCCGTGCTGAAAGGTCCCAAAGGCGCATAAAATTGGCTTTCACTCCCGGACCATAAACAAGCGGCGGACGAATAATAACCACCTCAAGACTCGACTCTGAGGATTTTTCGATTAAAATCTGTTCAGCTAAAGATTTAGAATGCGCGTAGGGATCCTGCCCTAACATTCCATCACCCTCGCCTCGATCTTTACGGTCCGACTGGTTGCCGTCCACCTCTTTTGGCACAGCAACTTTTTCCGAGCGACTTTCGGTACAAGCCTTAATAGTACTGATAAAAATGAAACGCTTTACACCTTGAGCCACAGCAGCGTCGACCATTCGCCCAACGACTTGCTGGTTAGCTTGATAATATGTATCAGGATCTCCACGGTCCATCTGGTGAACTTTAGCAGCCAAATGAACGATTACATCAACACCGTCGAACAACGTCTCCCATCCATCGAACACACTCATATCACCGATGGCATGGCTATTCGGGAGCTGCTTGGTAAGTTTTCGAGAGACGAGTACGGTATCGTGCTCAACACAGCGCTCACTTAAATGCCGACCGATAAAACCATCAGCGCCCGTTATCAATACCTTCACAAAACCCCACTCACTATGAATTGTATAACTCGAACGACGAATTAAGCCACAGTTGCTGGATGTTTCACAGTATTAAAGAAAGCAGCCATTACCATTGATTCATCTTCCCATCACACTAAGCACTGAATATACTCTGACTATTCCACCACTAATTAGTTGGGCTCGTAGGTCATCGAATGGTTGTAAACAGCCGTAGTGCCAGAAATTCTTCGCTAAAAACTGTTCGATAAATATAAGGAGGAGCATTCTTTCCCAAATAGCTCTCTAGAACGAATGAAAATTTAGGAAGCCGTAGAGCGGCAAGTCAATTTCTGATATTATCGTCGGTTGTCAGTAACTGCTTATACCTACCATCGTGACCCGCGTTAAGCATAAGAAGAATTTCTACCCAAACACGCCAAATCAATTTAATCCGCGCTACTGAAAATGTGTGCCAACGACAAAAGACGCATCGCCTAAGCAATGGAAACACAACAGTTACTCTCAATAGTCTGGGAAAAATCCAAACTCAATTTGAAATCAGAGGCCGCGATTAACTACCTAAGTTATACCTGGTGGATTATCGAACCTGTCATTCATATGCTCTGCTACTACCTCGTCTTTGAATTGTTGCTAAATCGTGGAGGCCCCGGTTTTGTGTATTTCCTGCTTACCGGCCTCGTGCCTTGGTTATGGTTCGCCAAGACGATCAATCAAGGCTCGAATAGCCTAATTGGAGGAAGCAATTTAATGGGACAAATATTTATCCCGAAATTGTTCTTCCCCTTGGTTTTCGTTACTCAATGCAGCGTTAAACAAATAATGGTATTTTCTATCCTGCTTGTTTTCCTACAAGTTTCCGGTTTAACAATCAGTATACATTGGCTTGCCGGCATAGCGGTGATGGCTGTGCAATTATTGTTTATGATCCCTTTAGTCTGTATGTTAGCGGTGGCAGTAGCCTTCATTAGAGACTTAAATTTCGTTATCCCCACGTTGATGCAGTTTTTGTTTTTTTGTTGTGGGATATTTTTTAGCATCGACAGCATTTCTACTTCTTATCGAGATCTTTTTTTCATTAATCCGATGGCCGGGCTCATCCATCAATACCGAGAAATTCTACTGAATAACGCCTGGCCTGACTGGATGTACCTCCTGAAAATTCTAATTGGTTCTGCTTTACTTTGGGTTGCCGTATTGTATGTCTATAAAAAACACGAATACACGATCACCAGAGTTGTACAAGAATAAGTTATGAATGAAACCATTATCTCATTAAAAAATATTGCTCTCTCCTACCGTAAAAAGAAATCATTTTTCCGCCACGAATATTACGAGGCACTGAAAGATATTTCCTTTGACGTGAGACGTGGCGAAACAGTCGGCATTATCGGCCGTAACGGCGTGGGGAAATCGACCCTCCTTAAAATACTATCGGGTATCTATATGCCCGATAAAGGCACCATTGAAAACCGCTCAAAAAAAACCTCTCTGTTAACGCTGCAAGCGGGGTTTGATCTGAATTTGTGTGGTCGGGATAACGCCATTCTCAGTGGAATGTTGTTGGGCTATAGTAAAGAGCACATATATTCGAAAATGGACAAAATTGAAGAGTATTGCGAGCTGGGATCATTTTTTTACGAGCCATTAAAAACCTATTCTAACGGTATGAAAGCTCGCCTTGGGTTTGCAACCGCAACCCACCTAACACCAGAAGTATTGCTGGTCGATGAAGTTCTGGGTGTTGGCGATGAAAAATTTCGAAAGAAAGCGACCGAAACAATGGAATCAATGATTCGCTCAGACCACACAGTCATTCTGGTCTCTCACGCTGGAGGCGTAATGACAAAACTTTGCGATCGAATCATTTGGATCGAAAATGGCGTTGTCAAAGACCAGGGCGATCCCGCTAGCATTCTGAAAGCGTATCATAATAGTTAGGTACTAATAGCTGGATATTAGTTGCGCACCGAAACAGTAGTCATTTGACTCCCTCACTTCAACAGCGTGTAAAGTCACCACTTGGGAACAAACACTTTTTGAATTAGCTATATTTCCATCCGAAACCAACTAAGCCGAATTCTTTTCTAGTTGCTCCCACCAATCTCTATTTTCTAAATACCAAATAACCGTTTTACGAATACCACTTTCAAAGTTTTCTGCGGGCATCCACCCGAGCTCGCTCTGCATTTTCTCGGTATCGATCGCATAACGTTGATCGTGACCAGGCCGATCATTCACAAAACAGATCAGGCCTTCAAAACCCAGCGGGTTATCCGCGGATCGTGAGTACGGATTTGAGGGCACTAGCTCCTCTAAGATTTCGCAAATAGCTTTTACCACATCAATATTTTTCATTTCATTGCGACCGCCGATATTATAAGACTCAGCATTCTTCCCATCGTTAAATACTTGGTAAAGTGCGCGTACATGATCTTCCACATAGAGCCAGTCCCTTACCTGCATCCCATCGCCATAGAGACAAAGCGGCTTGCCGTGGATCGCATTTAGGGTCATTTTCGGAATCAATTTTTCGGGGTGATGATAAGGGCCATAATTATTTGAGCAATTTGTCAAAACCGTCGGCAGACCATACGTATTCTGCCACGCTTTTACCAAATGATCGGATGCAGCCTTTGACGCGGAATAGGGCGAACGGGGCTGATAAGCGCTTTGCTCTGTAAACAATTTATTGCTGTCACCTAAATCTCCGTAAACTTCGTCGGTAGAAATATGGTGAAATCGAAACTGATTTTGTCTTTCCTCTCCAAGCGCCAACCAATATCGTCTAGCCACTTCCAATAGGGAATATGTTCCCACAATATTACTTTGAATGAACAATTGAGAATCATCAATAGAACGGTCAACATGGGACTCGGCGGCCAGGTGCATGACGCCATCTGGTTGATGAAAATCAAAAACTTTTTCCAGTTCTTGAACGTTACAGACATCAAGATGATGAAAATGGTAGCGATCAGAGGGCAATACTTCCTGCAAGGATGATAAATGACCCGCATAGGTGAGCTTATCAACATTGATTATCTCATCGGAGGTTTCCGACAATATAAATCTGATTAAGGCGCTGCCGATAAAACCTGCGCCACCCGTCACCAATATTTTCAAAGCCCTAGCTCTCCGTTGTATTCCCTGCGACGAGAATCCTGAAACGTCAAATTCTGCGACCCCGTTGAGCCGACGATATCTGAAATAGAGAATCTAATTCAATCGATCTAAGGAAAAAATCGCGCTGGGGGGAAATCATTTAAACTATTAATTAAACTATCAACAAGATAATCAACAAGGTTCAGCTTCGGTAAATTGCAAGGCATGCAGTTTTGCATACTGTCCTCCCGACCGAATCAAGTCATTGTGCGAACCCTGTTCGACAATTTGACCTTCGTCCATCACAATGATTCTATCGGCCTTTTCAATCGTCGACAGTCGGTGTGCGATGACAATAGTAGTACGTCCTGCCATAACAACTTCCAGCGCTTGTTGAATAGTTCGCTCAGATTCAGTGTCAAGCGCTGAGGTAGCTTCATCCAATATTAAAATGGGAGCATCTTTTAAAATGGCTCGCGCGATCGCCAGGCGCTGGCGTTGTCCGCCAGAGAGCCGAGTGCCATCCTCACCAACAATGGTTTGCATGCCATCGGGCAACGCTTTAATAAACTCCAAAGCATTGGCTTTTGTCGCCGCTTTTTCGATCTCGACCTGATCGACGTCGGCAAGCTGACCGTAAGCAATATTATTAGCGACTGAATCATTAAACAGCACTACTTGCTGATTTACCAAGGCGACTTGGCGACGCAAGCAGTCGATATCTAAGGTTTCGACGTTATAGTCGTCAAACTTTATTTCGCCGGTGCCGCACTCGTAAAAGCGCAGTAATAAACTCGCCAGGGTCGATTTTCCACTACCTGAACGCCCGACAACTGCAATTGTTTCTCCAGGCTTGATAACCAGGTTAATGTCACGTAATACCGGCCTATCTTTTTCATAGGAGAAGTTAACATGGCAAAATTCAATCCTACCGGTCACTCGTTCTATATCAATGGTGCCGCTATTTTTTTCCAACTCTTGATCCAGTAAAGCGAAAATTGAATCCGCGGCCGCCAACCCCTTTTGAATCGATGAGTTGACCTGACTGAGGTTTCTGACCGGCTTGGCGATCAAACCCGCGGCGACAACGTAAGCAACCAAATCGCCGGGCGTTGCGCCACTTTCATTGGCCATATAGAGAACAAAAAACATTATCGCCGCTAACGCGAGAGCAACAATACACTGTAGTACCGGAGTTTGAATGGCCTGCACCTTATTGTACTTTAAGCCCTGGCGGGTATTTTCATCACTTGCACCATGAAATCGACGCTGCTCATACTGCTCACCGCCATAACTTCGCACCAGTTTATAACCTTGGATGGTCTCATTCGAAACGTGAGTAACCTGCCCCATTGTCGCCTGCATTCGCTCGCTCACTCGGCGAAACGTTTTACTCGCATAGGCGACCAAACCTCCCAACACCGGTGCGACTAGAATAAAGATCAAGGTCAGTTGCCAGTTTTGCCACAGTAGATAAGCGAGTAGCGCGATAACAGTAAAACCCTCTCTAAAAATAATTTTGACAGCCTGGGTAGCCGCGGCACTGACCTGGTTAACGTTATAAGTGATCATTGAAACCAGCTCTCCAGAATTTTTTCGATCGTGAAAAGCACTGGGCATGACTAATATGTGATCAAACATTTGCTTTCGAATATCATTAATGACACCGAGAGACACTTTCGCCAGACAATAATTGCCGGCAAAAAAACCTATACCCCTGATAACACTAATGACAATAACGCCAACGGGAACAAAAACGATCAGCTCGTTATCTTTGCCCTCCAGGCCATCGACAAAAAACTTCATCATATGTGCCAGTGCAGTCTGAGTCCCAGCGTAAGCCGCAAAACCCAACATACTCACAACAAAAAAGAACCAGTACTTTGCGGTATAGCCGAGCAGTCGCCGATAGATCACTACCCCGCTACTGGAGTTTTCTGTAGATTGTTTTTTAGACATTAAAAAGGTGGCCAAATTAAAGGAATGGAAAGAAGAGAGCCTATAGGCAGCTGAACGTAGAGTGTTTGCCGTCAGTGGGCATTCGTATTATAGGACATTCCTAGCCCGGGAGGAATTTGTCCCATGCTTTACGTAGGCTTTACTGACGAACGGCCACTGAACATTCGTTTCTGCATGTTGCGAATCTTTGTCCCGATGCAGGCCTGTGGTGTACAGACAATAGCTATAGACAAAGGCAGCCAGTAGATCATATAGGGAAGGTCTGGATGGTCAATTATGTGGCTCCAGTCTCCGCCGATCAAAGCTGCGCCCAGAAGCATCAGAGCTAGTAGCCCGGCTTTTTTTTCCTGAAGTGCTTTGGTAAACAATACCAGCAGCGCAGAAACACTTACCATAACATTAAGTAAGAAACCGATGACTCCACCATGATACAGGGATGCCAAATACACATTGTGTGCTCTGTTAAAAGTCACCGTTACATTCTGTGCCAAGTCAAAATATAGATAATTGAAGTCCGCTTTCAAGCCGTGGCCTATGAGCCATGACTCTTGCATTAATCCTATTATATGCGCCCAGATTTCCAAGCGAGCCGAACCGCCCACATTCTCGGTAATGGGTTGCATAAGAGACGGTTGAAGTAAGTTAATGAGAATCAAGGTAGCAACTCCAGCACCGAAAAGTACAATAAACTGTGGGCGTGGAACCACAAGGAATGCACTGGCGGCTATGCATACGGCCCAGGCGCCCAGCGAGCTTTGGGTAAGAAGAATGAATAGGCCTAACGCTGGAACGCAGACAATATAACTCATCTTTGATACAAGCTTTACAGCTGAAAAGCTGCTGAAAGCGGCAATGATTCCAAAAGCTGCAATGGCTGAGAGATACGGGGGGTAGTCGATTCGGCCCCAGCCGAAAAGGCGAGAATCTGGAAAGGAATGGCCTTGATACCAGACAATTGTGGACAGAGCTGCGCCGAATGTAATTATCATTGGCGACAGGGAAAACCATTGCGTGAGTGCTTTTTGGTGGTTTTTCAGTAGCCATGTGCTCAGTGAGACAAAGGCGATGGTGAAAAATCCGTGTTTAAAAGAACGACTGATGTCGCCTGCATCGAATGCTGGATTCCATATTGACGTTAGAGACATATAGAAAATAAAAAGGAAGCTTAATCTCGCCAACCAATTAGTTCGAATTAGGAGGTATGCCTCCTTGCCAATAAAACCCAGCATGGGGAGTAAGAGAAATAGATAAAAGAAAGTATTGTGTGGCGCGGCCGAGGGAGCGAATAGAAATCCCGCCAGAAAGATACCGAAAATATGTGGAGAGTAGGATTCGTACCGTTTAATCGCCGCTTTCGACGCTGCGGTGATTTGGATGAATCTTTGATTGAACATGAGTATCGATAGCCCTTGTCGCTAAATTGGTGATCTCGCTTATCAGCGCTGACCCCACTGCAAAGGGGCGACTGAAACAGGGCGAAAGTATAGCTGAAAAGGGCTGTGCAAATAGCGTTAATTACGCAGAGCGGTCGGGGAAACAATAATCTGGACCGTGTGAGGTTCTCCATTGCCATTGGAAAAGAGCCTTGAAGGAAGAGCGTGTTCTATTTCCCTGATGTTGCCTTAATGAAAATCGTTTCAGTTTGTTACTGTACCTCCTTAATATTGCTCACAGTGCAATAGAACTCCTCAATCGATTGAGCCGTCTTCTGCCAAGTAAAACGTTGCTCTACCCGTAAATGAGCGTTTTTCCCCATAGTTTCGAGCGTATCGGCGGTCATGGCTTGTTGCAGGCCTTTGCATAAATCGTCGGGGTCTTTCGGGTTAACCAAAATTCCGTGCACGCCATCGTCAATAAGCTCGGTAATTCCGCCTATTCTGGTGCCAACAATTGGTCGTGATGCAGCCATGGCCTCAAGTCCTGAAATGCTGGTGGCTTCCTGTAGCGAGGGCAGTACGAGTACATCGCATGCTGCAAGAAATACCTTAAGTTGAGCGTTGGGAATAAAACCTTCAAATCGGTAACGATGCGCTGAGTTTCCAGCATCCATAATAGCTTTGACCGAAGCTGATTCTCGGTCGCCATCGATATTGCCACACATAATACAAATGAAATTGTCTGCACGTTGGTTGAGCTCCACCAGCGCTTGCGCAAGGTAGCGAACTCCTTTGATGGGTGCGAAGCGGCCGGTATAGAGAATAACAAAAATATTCTGATCAATACTTAACTGTGAGCGTGCTGACTCTTTGTCAACACCAGTAAATTGTTCAATGTTAACGCCGTTTGGCACGTTGATAGCCTGTGGGATATTAAGAAACCGAGATGCATCAAGGCGATCATTGGAAGCGGTCAGCAAACCATCTATTGCCGCGGTGTAATATTTCATTTTTAGGCGCCAAAAAAAAGACTCCGACTTTCGTTGGATAAACCGGCTGGAGTGATTAGTCCAAAAAATCTTGCCACGGTAACTTTTTCTAAGCCTCCGGGTACTGAGCAATAATGCATCCATGGTGTGGAGGTGCAAAAGGTCGGCGGGAAAATCCTGTAAGCTGGCATTTATTGATCGAGCCAGTTGCCGGGAGATTTTGAAGCTGCCTTTTAGAGCGGGGTCGGCAACGATAAAACGAACAGGGATTTCGCCCATCCTGGAGGCTGCTGGAGATTCTCCTTTTCTATCCCAGTACCAAATTTCGACGTCATTGCCTTGTTCAACCAACGCTTTTGACAGCTCGTATATATGCGAGGCGATACCGCCAATATTGGGCAGGTAGTCAGATGTGAGCAGGGCAATTTTCATAGTCGTTTCTTGATTCGAAGTAAGTTAGGCTGTTGCGGTACCTTCAGATATAAGGGAAACACAAATAATGCTTTCTCGCTAGTGATTAAATGTCGTGGCAGGCGCTGTTTGAAGTGACTAATATTGCGGTTTACTATAAGCAGTACTAAAACTCACTTGCAGCTTTAGAAATAACGTCGAGGGTTTTATTCAAGTTGTTTTCAAATGTCCAGTCGGAAATGGAGCTGGCTATCTGCGTAACATTGTTAAGCTGTAAACCGCGCAGGATTGCGTCGGCAAGTTCTTCGGTTGCGTCAGGGCGCGAAATCACATAACCATTAATGCCCGGTTGTATCGCTTCGTGCGAACCAGCCCATAAAGTAGTGACGTATGGGGTACCGCAGGCTATAGATTCCAAGCCGACAAAGCCGAAAGAATCGAACCAAGTTGGAAGTACTGTTAGATCTAGAGCGTGATACAGTGAGGCAATATCTGTAATCCCGCCAGCAAGAATGACGCGGTCGCGAACGCCAAAATGATTTGCAATTTTTTCCAATCTATTGATATCGTCTCGTCCGGCAACTAGTAACTTTACGTCCGGCAGTAGGGCCACTGCCTCCATAAGTTCAGGCAGCCCTTTACGTTGCCAGCCGCTTCCAACAAAACCAATCAGTGACTGTTCAGGGGAAATGGAAAATTGCTCGCGTATGCGTTGGCGATTGGTATCGCGATTGAGGGTCGTAAATCTGACAGGATCAAATCCATTGTGAATGACATGAATTTCTGAAGTCAGGTTCGGGTAGGCCTCTAACAAATCATTTTTGACCATCTCTGAGTTGGCTATAAGGTGTGGAGTTGCTCTAACGCACCGCTCTTCCATTTTTAATACGGCCGCTTGATCAAAGCTGTATTTATTAAAAAGGTTTTTATACCAAGGTTCAAATAGCGCACGACGCTGAAGCCACATCGGATAGAGGCCGTCGCCACCACGCCAAATATGCTGACTTATAGTTCGCTCGAGGCTTAAGGTACAATCAAAATTGTTTGCCTCGACACAACGTTTGACCGAATCGGCAAAGGAATGAACACGCGTTTTCCGGGAGAATTTATTGATAGCAACAGGGTGTAATTGCACACTTTCATCCTCGCCCTGCCAGTGGTTCGCTATCAGGTGCACGTCGTGCCCTTGCTTAGCACAAAGTGCCATCAACCCCGCAACATAAGACTCGCCTCCGCCAAACACGACGTATTTCTGTTTGATAAAAGCAATTTTCATAACATTATTTCTGGGTTACTTATCCGTAGCTGCAATCGGAAGTTTAAGGGCGCTTTATGAGAGGCATTTTTTGGGGTTGCAAACGGATAGTGATTGCATAACTACATAATCGTCAGCTGCACCAAATAAACAGAGACATATGGTGCCCGAATACCCCGAGTATAGGAAGAATTAATACCCCTCAATTCGCTCAATCTACAATAAAAAGCAAGGTAATGACAATCGCCAAGTTATTCTCAATACATAAGCTGTACAATTATTGGGCACAAGCCAATAGCGTGCCTGGCGATTTTGCCTCCTGTGTACCCTCCTCCGCAAACGATCCTGGCCGACTCATCGATGATCCGTATTTATCGCTTATTCCTCGATAGCTAATAGAATAATTTTGCCTGTGACGAGGCGTGAGATTCTAGTATTTAACTGTCGGTAATGGGTACCCCAGCTTTGCGTTAGTGCAGCCGCCGGATAGCTTCAAACTGAGACCGCTGAAAGAAAAAGATTACTTCAAACCTCCATCATATCGCCTAATTCGACGGCAAGAAAACTCACTATCCAAATGGCTTGGTTTGAAAAAAGGAATGAAAAGAACGGTCGTGGGTGCCTGACGTGATTTACGCTTATCAAGCAAAAAGCCAGGACGAACCGGCATTGCCAAAACGTATAGACAAAATCAGGCTCAAATCACTAAACAATTTAGCAGCGGGGGAAGGGACTGTTATTCTATGTGAACTCCTTACCCCACGAATTCAAGCCAATCACATCCAAACCATAAATCCCGTTTAACTCAGCCACCCACTCTCTGCGAAGTAAAGAGAAAATTGATCAACAAAGCCCAAAATCTCAAACAAGACCCTCAAGATATAACCACTGTTTTGAAGCACATCAAATAAAAGTGTAAAAAACGCTTTAGAGGATTCACTTTAGTTTTAAAAGGATGACTTATGGCTATTATTGAAGAGGGACATACTCGTATTCGAATCGTAGGCTGCATCTAAGTAGGTGAAGTTGTGAATAATTCTGACTTTTCTATCAGTTCATGCTCCAATCCAAATGCAGGACAGAACAGTGCTGTGCCCGCCCGCCTGGACTTCCTTCAAAGTCTATCTGGGCTAGCACTGGCCTTATTCATGTGGACACACCTTCTCTTAGTATCCAGTATTTTAATCAGCAAAGACGCCATGCTGTGGGTAACTGGCATGATGGAGTTGCGTCAGCTAAGTCCCGATGGGCAGGGTTATCCAGTATTAATCAGTATTTTTGCCGTCATCATTTTACTGCTTTTTATGCTTCACGCCTTGGTGGCCATGCGAAAATTTCCCGCGAATTGGCAACAACACACCATAATGCGCGAACACATTCACCGCATGCAGCACTCGGATACCACGCAGTGGTATTGGCAGGCCGTCACGGGGTTTGTCATGTTTTTCCTTGGATCTGCACATATCATCATTATGGCGATAAACGCTGACAAAATCGGCCCCTACCTGTCGGCCGATCGCTTTGTGAGCGAGGGCCTCTGGCCTCTCTATCTGGTCCTGCTATTTTGTGCTGAATTGCACGGCGGAATAGGGGTGTACCGTCTTGTCATCAAGTGGGGAGTATTTGACAAAGGCGATGTAAAACGAACGCTGAAAAACCTAAAGCGAACAAAAAATTACCTCACGTTGTTTTTTCTTACGCTTGGCCTAATAACCTTCGCTGCTTATATCAAGATTGGGATGGAGCACCGCGATCACGCGGGTCAGCGTTACCAACCGGAACAACATTTAAGTCGTGAAGCCGTCTAACGGTCCGCTTTTTGGGCACGCTGTCGGTACCTATATCACCAGAAACCAACCGCAGGGCTGATGAGCATGAAAATTATTTACACGGATGCACTGGTGATCGGCGGCGGTCTGGCCGGTTTAAGAGTTTCAATTGCCGCTCGGCAAAGAGGCTTGGATAGTATCATACTCTCTTTAGTCCCCGCCAAACGATCTCACTCCGCTGCAGCTCAAGGCGGCATGCAAGCCAGCTTAGCCAGCGCCAATAAAAGCGCGGGAGATAACGAAGACATACATTTTACCGATACAGTTCGCGGTTCTGACTGGGGAGCCGATCAGAAAGTGGTGCGAATGTTCACCCATGTGGCACCCAAAGCCGTGCGCGAGTTAGCCAACTGGGGAGTACCATGGAATCGCGTTAAGAGCGGCGACCGCAAGGCCATCATTAACGCGCAGAAAGTCATTATTAACGAGCGGCAGGAAGCACACGGTTTAATAACATCCCGAGCTTTTGGCGGCACTAACAAATGGCGTTGCTGTTACACGTCCGACGGCACGGGTCACTCCATGCTTTATTCAATGGATAACATGGCAATTTCGCTGGGCATCCCTGTGCACGAACGCAAAGAAGCCACTGCGCTTATCCATGTCGACGGCTACTGCTACGGCGCAGTCGTTCGAGATTTAATCACCGGCGAGCTCAGCGCCTATTTGGCCAAAGCCACCACGATTGCTACTGGCGGCTACGGGCGTTTGTATTCTACGTCGACTAACGCAGTGATCAGCGACGGTATGGGCACTGCCATTGCACTCGCCACGGGAAAGGCCGCACTGGGTAATATGGAAGCGGTACAATTTCATCCTACTGCGATCGTCCCCTCAGGCATTCTAACAACCGAAGGATGTCGCGGCGATGGAGGACTGCTGCGGGATGTCGACGGGCATCGATTTATGCCCGACTACGAACCAAACAAGGCCGAACTGGCCAGTCGCGATGTAGTATCACGGAGGATGACCGAACATATGCGCAAAGGTAAGGGCGCGCACTCCCGGTATGGCGATCACTTATGGCTTGACATTACTTTGTTAGGAAAAAATCATATCGACAAAAATCTTCGCGAAGTTAAAGAGATATGTCAGTATTTTCTCGGTATCGACCCAGCCAACGAATGGATACCTGTGCGCCCAACACAGCACTATTCAATGGGAGGAGTGCGAACCAAAACCAATGGCGAAAGCCCTGGCCTTATGGGTTTATTTGCCGTTGGCGAGGCCGCTTGCTGGGATATACATGGGTTCAACCGACTAGGTGGAAATTCAGTCGCAGAAACCGTCGTGTCAGGCATGATCGTCGGAGAGTATGTCGCAGACCATTGCATGCTGCACGACATCGCGATCGATACGGCGGTAGTGAAGCAGTTTGTCGAACGAGAACAACAAAAGATTAGTCGACTAGTAACCACTGGCCAGGGAGAAAAGAGAGAGAGTGCATTTGCGCTGAAACGAGAAATGCAGAAGGTTATGATGGACAATGTCGGGATTTTTCGCAACCGTCCAGAGCTCGAACAAGCGGTTGAACAACTCAAAAGCTTGCTCATTCGCAGTCGCAACATCAGTTTGAATAACCGACATACCTCAGCGAACCCGGAACTGGAACAGGCCTTGCGAGTTCCGCTGATGCTAAAAATGGCTTTAACGGTCGCCTGTGGCGCCCTCGCTCGAACAGAAAGCCGCGGAGCTCACGCCCGAGAAGATTTCCCCCACCGCGACGATGCCAACTGGCTCAACCGAACGCTAAGTTATTGGCGCAATGAGAATCAATTTTTGCCGGATCTGGAATACGAAGCGCTCGATATAATGGCCATGGAGTTACCCCCAGGTTATCGCGGCTACGGAGAAGATAACGCGATTCATCATCCACATACCGCCCTACGCGAAAAACAAATTGCTGAAATAAAGAAGACTATGCCCGAGGCCGACCGATTTATTACCCAACAATCGCTCATGTCATTTAGTTTGCCTGATAAATATTCAGATAAGAATCAACGGCTTGGAGTCGACTACCAATGAATACGCGGATTTCGGTAAAAAATGTAGACCTCGATGCTGATGCTAACAATGGCCGGACCTTAACGCTCAATATTCTTCGCTATAACCCCCAACTTGATGAAAGTCGTCCTCAAATGGTTAGCTACCAGCTTCAAGAGGCGCCGGGCATGACGCTGTTTATTGCGCTGAATGAGATTCGAGAATTTCAGGACCCTTCTCTGCTGTTTGATTTTGTTTGCAGAGCCGGAATCTGCGGGTCCTGCGGTATGGTGATCAACGGCCGGCCGGGATTGGCCTGTCGCACGCTTACCAGTCAATTTAGCGACCCCGAAATTACTTTATTACCATTACCCGGATTCGACCTCATTGGTGACCTGTCCGTTAATACCGGTAAGTTCATGCGGGCCTTAAGCGAGAATATCGAAACGTGGATTCATGATTATGAGGCAGGTCTGCCCAACATTGACTCGCTCGAACAACCAATGGAACCGGAGTTAGCTGAACAGATTTACGAACTGGACCGCTGCATTGAATGCGGTTGCTGTATCGCCGCTTGCGGTACCAAATTAATGCGGGAAGATTTTCTGGGTGCCGTCGCATTCATGAAAGTCGCACGCTTTCGTCTCGATGACCGCGACCAGCGCAACGATCACCACTGGTATGGCATTATAGGCGATGATCAGGGCATCTTTGGTTGCATGAGTCTTCTTGGCTGCGAGGAGGTATGCCCAAAAGACTTACCCCATCAAAGTCAGATCGCTTTTTTACGGCGAAAGATGCTTACCTCAATTTAATAGCAGGCCGTATCAGATTCTTTAGTCCGGTAATTCGTGTGCTTCCCCCTTATGACAGTCGATACACGTTTCTGCCTCCTGACCCTTGGCCACACGTCGATCTTTTCTCGCCTGACCGTGTTTCTTTTGTGCCGTCCTGCTTTGATCCTCCAAAACCCAGCGCTGAGTATTGTGGCAATTTCGACAGGCCTGAGAATCATTGTCGTGCATACGAGTCCAAACTCGTTCCGCCATCTCGCGGCGGTGCGCGTTGAATTTTTCCGGGGTATCAAAAGTGCCCAAAACAGTGTGATAGACCTCTCGCGCAGCCTCTACTTTACGAATCATCTTGGGTATAAATTCTTTGGGTACGTGACAGTCCGAACAACTAGCCTGAACCCCCGATGGCGAGCTGAAATGAGTCGTTGTCTTAAATTCTTTATAGGGAATTTGCATCTCGTGGCAACTGGTACAAAATTCTTCGGTATTGGTCATTTGCATACCAACGTCAAAGGAAACCGTGGCCATCATACCGATCACAAAAGCGATGAAAGCGCCCAATGGTATGCCAAATAAAAACCATTTTTTAGGGATGCCCCATAGCCTCTCTCTTATACCCATCTCTCTAACCTCCCTGCTGACTCGCATAATAATTTAACAAATCATCTATTTGCGATGGAGAAAGCTTTTTCAGTGCCTTTAACATTTTTTTATCCGTCTCACGACTGCCGTCCAGATAATCGTCAAACGCCTGTCGCAAATACGGCGTCCACTGGCCAGCCAATATCGCAGCATCATCATCAGCTAATGAACCTCCTTCATCGTGACATTTGGTACAGCGTTCTTCATGTACCCGTAGACCCCTAGTGGCCTTATCGGTATCGTAATCCTGGCTAGCAGCAACAAACGGTTGCTCAGAATAATGCTCAGCCAAAGCTCCAATGTCATCCTCACTGAGCTTTTTGGCTGTGACAGTCATATCAGTCTCAGCTCTAGCAGTATCACCAAAACGAAACTTGGATTTTTTGGCAAGACGGGTCTCATCGACATAAGCGAATAACATGTCAGTAATGGTAGCGGCCGATAATCCAGCGATTGTCGGCACATCCGATTCCTCGCTGACTCCATTTTCACCGTGACAATCATTACAATAAATAATATTGTCTTCGAGGGTAGCCGACCACGACGATACGCAATAAAAAAATAGGCTTAGATTTAAAAATAGCCGGTATCTCACTGATAAAGCCTCCATTCACTAACGTTTATTGTAGCTGTAAAAATAACCCATAATCATTGAGCAAACCGCTTTTTCCGCTCACTATCACCATGCTTGTGTTATAAGTATGGTATAGATCAATAAAAACTAAAGTCATACACCTTCAAACAGCTTTTCTCTTGCAACACCCAAATTCATAGCCTAGCATTAAAAGCGGCACTCGGATTGTAATTTTTGTGCGTTTTGTCGCTCGTTTCTGTAAACAATAATAGACTGAAACGACTAAGAAGAACCGACAAACGACTCCAAAAGAGAGGGTGCAGGCTCTTAACTCTTACGGACATATTTTAATCGTAATTCAAATCATTACAGTGCTAGGCATACAAGGATTTAGAGGGCGAATACCATGAAAGCTCATATCACGAACTCCATCGGATGGAGATTGTTTATAAGCATATCGATAGTAGCAGCACTTTTGTTAGGTGGCTGCAGCGGCGATGGAAGTGACGGAAACGACGGAGCTCCAGGACCAGTCGGACCACAGGGCGATCAGGGCGACCAAGGCATTGCTCCCGCCGGCGACATCCCCAGCGAGTTGTTTAGCACCATCGATAACGTCGAGGTGTCTACAGACGGAACAGTAACGCTGGCCTTCTCACTGACCGATAGTCTTGGACGCGGTTTTAACGGACTACCCAGTAATCGAGTTCGCTTTTCTCTCGTAAAGTTGCAAGCTCAGGATACATCGGGACAGGGGAATTCCAGCGAATGGCAAAGCTATATTGAAAACAGTGTGGGTCAGGCTACCTACGAAAATAGCGGTACGTTTACCGACAATAACAATGGTAGCTACACCTATATTTATGACACCAATGTCACCAACGCGGCAGTAGCCTATGAGGCCAATCTGACTCATCGTGTTGCATTCCAGCTGAGCGGTGGAGGCTTTCCAATCGTCAACGCCAGCTATGATTTACAACCCTCGACAGGCGCAACGGTTGGGCTCGAAACTCGATCTATCGTCAAAGAGGAAACCTGCAATCAATGCCATGGTGTTCTCGCACTACACGGCAGCGGGCGTATCGATACGGACTATTGCGTAACGTGCCACAATCCCGGCAGCGTGGACCCGGATACGGGCAATACGGTGGACTTCAAAGTCATGGTTCACAAAATTCATCGCGGCGCTAATCTTCCTTCCGTCAAAGCGGGCGGAAAATATAATATAATAGGATATCGCGGCTCTGACCACGATTACTCCGAAGTTGAGTTCCCACAAGATATTCGCAATTGTGAAACCTGCCACGTTACCAGTGAAAGCACACCCGACGCCGGTAACTGGGCAACGCGTCCCAATATTGAGGCCTGCGGTGCATGCCACGATAACATTGATTTTAGTAAAGATTTTGTGCTTGGCGACGAGTCAACGCACGGCGGTGGGGCACAAAGTGACAATAGCCAGTGCAGCGCATGCCATAGCCCAAATACTTCCCTTGGCATTGCAACCGTTCATAACCTAGCGGGAAAGAAGGCGGCCCAAGACGAATTTCAGCTACAAATAGATGGCGTATCCGTCGCTGCAAATTTGGACAATTCACAGTTAAAAGATTTAACGATTAATGTCACCTTTTTGACCGGCGATGGGTCTCCCATTTCGGGCGCCGCAGGCAGTCACGACTTTATCTTCGACCGAGATCCTAAACTTCTTTACAACTGGATAAATCCGGATACAGGGTATCAAACTAACTATTCACAAAATTTCTTTGGCTTAGACACTTCGTCAACAGCTATTCACATGGCCTCGGCTATCGATACTGGCAATAATAATTTAGGTCAGCATAGCTATGTTGTGCAAGGTCTTGATCTCGAAGAAGACGACAGTATTCTGGTGACACACGACATATTGTTATGTGTCGACCGCGCTGGTGGAACGCTTCTTGACTGCAACAACGCCAACGCGGAGCCGCAAGCAGCAAAAGCTGTTAGCCGTTACTTCGATAGCAATGGCGCGACGCTATCCGAAGCACCTGTTACCTTTGGTGCGAACAGGGAAAAATGCAATAGTTGCCATAAAGATTTACAGGCGCACCCTACCCCACACAACCATGGCGCTACCGAGTTTGACCAGTGTCGAAGTTGCCACAATACCAATCGCATCGCGTGGGAATTTGACGAAGCGACGGATTTCAAGTCTATTGTACATCGGTTTCACGACAGCAACTTTCACGGTACCGCTGTCGAATTTCCAGATGTGACGGACAACTGTTTACAATGTCATGAAAGCAACCAGTACAACCTGCCACTGCAAGCTAACGTCTGGCCTGAAGTTGGTACCAACGGCGCGACGAGTCCAACCGCTGTTGTGTGTAGTTCCTGCCATTTGGATAAGCCTATTGCGCAAATAGACCTGAATAATTTGGGCAGCCTGTCGACATCTGACCAGGCGTTAATAGATCATATGGTCAACAATGGAGCGATCTTTGGAGGCAGTGTCGAGCAGGCAAACAAAGTGGAGTCTTGTGCAGTTTGTCACGCCATCGGTAAGGAAGCCGGCGTCGATGCAGTTCACAATATTCGTTAGTTGTTGGTCGATGACCATTTCGCTTACTACCAGAGAATTTATAATGCCTGTTTTTACGTTGGTTCCGTTCTCTTTAAGCGGCCTAATGCTTATAGTATGTCTTCTCATTCCAGGTCCTTCCATCGGAGCTGAAGAAACGCTTTTATCACAAAGTTCCAACGATGAACTCATTATTGAAACAGTGAGCAAAGCCGTTAAGGAATCAAGATTTTCCCGCAAAGGGGCTGACGGCTGCCAAAAATGCCACGATCAAGCGTCGGACAGAGATGCAACCGCTATCTTTTCAACGGTCCACGGCCGCAGAGATGTTGAATTTAACGATTTACAGTGCGAGGCTTGCCACGGCCCAGGTAAAGATCACAGTAAAAGTCGTCTACGAAAGGGCGAAATTCGTGCGCCGGTTATTGCCTTTGGCCTCGACTCGCCGATCGATACGGACCAGCAAAACCATCGCTGTTTAAGCTGCCATCAAGACGACAAAGGCAAACATTGGCCCGGTAGCGGCCACGAGCGCAATGATATCTCCTGCGCTTCCTGTCATCGCATTCATCAGGAAAAAAACCGGGTAATGGAAAAAGAAAATCAAACGGCAATTTGTCAGGGCTGCCATCAAAAGACCGCCAACGAATTCCATTTTCGTTCGGCCCACCCCGTTAGAAACGGACAAATGGGCTGTACAGATTGTCACGATACCCACGACAGTCTGAGCGAAGACTCTTTAATCAAAAACACGTTGAACGATACGTGTTTCACCTGCCACGCCGACAAACGAGGCCCTTATTTGTGGGAACATGCCCCGGTCACAGAGGATTGTAGCAACTGCCACAAGGCACACGGCTCGATCAATGATTCGCTGCTGACAATCCGTACACCGCAACTGTGCCAGCAATGTCATAGCCAGATAAATCATCCAAGCTTTGCTTATCAGGGTACTGGAACAACACGAATTTCAGGATTTGTAGCGGGAAAGAGCTGCTTAAATTGCCACAATCAAGTCCATGGCAGCAATCATCCTTCAGGAAACTTGCTACAGCGTTAGTCGAGGAAAGAACGATGATCCTATCAAAATACGCTTTTCGATGCTTAATGCTTATCCCTATCCTGTTTGGCACTAACCTGCCGAATGCGGAATCTCTGTGGGATTTTAATACCTCTGCAGTTAATTCTGACAAATGGAAATGCAAGTTCTGCCTAGAACAAAACGACTGGTTTGGAGCGCTTGATTTAGGATTGGCATTTATCTCAGCAGATGATCTTCACTTCCAAAATCAATTCGGCGTTGACGATTCTACTGGCGCACTGGTAATCAATGGTGAAGTTAAAAAATGGTCTGAAAAAGGCCATTATTTAAGTGTGTATGGCAAAGATTTGAGCCGGGAAACGACGTTAGTCGGATTAACTAAGGGGCAATGGAAAAATTATCAACTCACTTTATCGTTCCAGGAACTGGAAATCACTGATCGAAACGCACTCAGCCCTTTTCGAAGCCAGGGAAATCATCGACTTAACTTACCCTTGGGATGGATAGCTGCGGGGACAAGTCAAAAACTTTCGACGACAGACCTACACTCAGTCGTATTGGGAAGCCAACGTAAACGCGTGGCTTTGGATTTCAAAAAACGCTTTAATCAGGGCGCCTGGCGCACGGAGATCAATTACCAGCAAGAAGAAAAAAATGCAAGCCGACTATTCAATGGCAATATACTGACCTATGTCAGCCAGCTACCACAGACCATTGATGAAACGCATACACAAGTCAGTGCCAGCTTAAGTTATCACAGGGAGAACTGGCAGTTAGCGCTTAGTTATTATGGCTCAGTATTTGATAACAAAATTTCCAGCATACAATGGGAAAACCCATTTACCACCCTCGGATCCAACGGTGCAAACATGGGTCAATCGGCCACCGCTCCCGACAACCGTTTCCAAAAAATAACGCTGAGCGGCTCTTATCACCGTCCACGAATCCAACTCCGTAGCACAATTTCGGCAGGCCAACAAACTCAGGACCAAAATTTTCTCCCCTACGCAGTCAATCCTAATTTAACGACAACAGATCTTCCATCGTCTAACGCCAATGCTAAAGTTGATACGTTCAACAGTCACTTTCGCTTGCTTTATCGCCTACAATCGAACTGGCGTTTTATCGCCAATTACCGCTACGACGACAGAAAAAATCGAACGAATCAAATCAATTTCCTTCCTGTCAGTAGCGATAGCTTACCAGCCATCGCCCACCTCAAAAATACCCCATACGACTCCACTAACGAAAAACTTGATGTTGAATCGGTCTGGCGCATCGATCGAAACATAAAGATGTCTGTGGGATACGATAGGCGAGAGAAAAAACGGTCATTTCAAGAACGAAAAAAAACTGAGGAAAACAAACTCTGGGCCAAACTTTCAATGAGATATTGGAGAGAGGGGCAATTGAAGTTAATGATTGCTGATTCCAACCGCAACGGCAGTGACTACCAGTCTCTAAACGACAATTTCTCACAGAATATTTTGTTGCGTAAGTTCACGTTAGCCGACAGGGACCGCTTAGAATCAAGCCTAAGCTATCATCATACTCCGCCCGGCCCCTGGAACGCCAACTTGAAGCTCCGCAGTGCGCGCGATGACTATGGAAATACAACCCTTGGGCTGACCGACTCATTGGACAAAAGCATAGACCTCGCCATTAACTACCGTATCAATGATAAGATAGCTGTGAATCTTTATACCCAAAGACGCTGGATAGAATCAGAGCTACTGGGTAGCAATAGTTTTAGCCTTCCCGACTGGAAAGGAACAAACAACGACGAAATACACACCGCCGGCATTGGCCTCATACTCGACAGTTTGATCGAAGATAAACTATCAGCCAGTCTCGACTACATATACAGCTTCTCTCGCGGCGAAACCAGTTCTAGCCCTTTGCAGACCGTCTCGATTGATAGCTTTTCCGACGTAACAGTCTTACAACATCGCATCGAAAGCAAACTCAATTATCGATTATCGGAAAACACAGACTTACATTTTCTAATCAACTATCAGCGCTACCAAGATTCAGACTGGCATATCGATGATATTGAAGTAAGCGGTATCGATAATGTATTGGATGCCGGCTTGATGAGTTTCAACTATAACGGATTCTATTTTTCCAGCTCCGTGGAGTATCGGTTTTAGCTAGCAGTGTATGGTGGGAATCTCTGGACAGTTCAATCAACAACTCACTCAACAATCCTTTCAGAAATCTAACTAACCATTTGATAAATGGGGTCTTAAAAAGAAACAACGTTTTCCAAACAAGAATTTACCAAGCGCCCCTTTCCTTTTCGCTTTCAAGTAAATGGACTAAATCAGTGAGGGAGTGAACTTCGATATCTGGTGCTGGATCATCGGCGGTCTGAACGGCGCCGTTTCGATTAATCCAAACGGAGGTAATGTTTGCTGCATTAGCTCCCGCGACATCCGTCACAAGATTATCGCCAATATGCCAAACGTTCTTCCCGCTAACACCAAGCTTTGTTAGCGCTGGCAAAAAAGCAGAGACATTCGGCTTAGCCCCACCTGTTGACCCTGAAATCGAAATAACATCAAACCATTGTTCGATTTCTACTGCCCGTATTTTTTCGTTTTGCGTATCCACAGCTCCGTTAGTAATGAGCGCGAACGGAATATTGAGTTTTTGAAGGGCAGAAATGGAACTTCTAACATCGTCGAACAATTGATAAGAGTCTCTCGAAAAACCAAGGTGGGCCTGCGTAGCACAATCAATCGTCGCGTCATCATCGATATTGCAAATAGCCAATGTACGTCGCCACATTTCACGATAAAGAGAATGGCCACTGAGCGAACCAGCAATCCATTTATCAATGCTTGGAGCACCATAGTCCAGCCACATAGCCCGATGAGCCTGCTGAAGATCGATAAAATTTAAATGCAGATACCTATCGGAAATCACTTTACAGGTATTTACAACCGATTCAGGATACTGACTATCGTCGAGAAGCGTACGATCCAAATCAAAAAAAAGAGCAGCAACTGGCCTCATGGTTGATTGTTAAACTCCATCGCGAATGACAGCGTAGTGTAGCAGACTTCATAAACAAAAATATTCGATTTCACCGGTACAATGGACCTGATTTTTTTGTGAAATTTATTGATTTAGGAATATTAACTTGGGAACCGTAACCTTGGAATTACGACTTTGGAATTACAACCCTGCGATACTGATTGGGAAAATGACAAACGCAATTGCTCGCATTATCATACGCGACTATTAGGTAGGCCGACTTGTTATACGCGAACACCATGAAAACAATCGAATAAACGAAATGGCGTCATGCTAGTTCAACAGGCGAAATCAAATGGATATTTTCCTTATTATCGACATGCAACAGGCACCTTTTTCCCAGAATGACAAATACGATAGCAATGCGATAATAAGCCGCATTAATATATTGTCTGAACATATTAGAAGAAGTGGCGGGCAAGTCATTTTTATTCAGCATGACGGAACAATGGAAGAAGGCCTTTTCCCTGAGACACCGGGATGGCAGATTCTGTCTTCACTGACCCAATTCGAAACAGACATGGTGATAAGAAAAACGAGTAATGATGCCTTTTGCAAGACCAAGCTGCATACCTACATCGACAGCATTTGCCTTGATAATATTTTCGTTGCCGGCTGGGCCACAGATTTTTGTGTTGACACAACCATTCGAGCAGCAATAAGTAGCGGGTATAATATTACGGTTATTTCCGACGCACATACGCTAAACGATAGACCTCACTTAGCCGCTGAAAAAGTCATCGAGCACCATAACTGGGTATGGGAAAACATGATCACAGCGGGCGATCCGATCCGGGTAGTAACACTCAAAAATTTGCTAAATTGAACTTTGGTCGAGAACCTGGTCCGCCGCGGCAAGCATCAGTAGGCGCGAATCCAATCATTCGATTGGAAACCCGCCTTAGCACAAATTCGAACCAGAAGAATATGCGCCCAATTTGGCGTCATCGCGAGCAGTGAATGCTTCAAAGGTCGTTCAAAATCGATATAAGTTTATCTATGGAGTCTTCTTTGACATTCAGTGCCGGCATAAACCGTAAGCAATAGTCGTTTGGCGCGTTGATGAGCAAACCCTTTTCTCGGGCTTTTTCTACCATTAGCACGGCGTCACCAGCGGGTCTGTCAACGGCTAATAACAGACCTTTTCCTCGAACGAGATCCGTGCCAAAAGTTGTCACCAGTCCATCCGCCAAATAGCGACTGCTACATCTAACTTGTTTTAGAAAGTCAACGCGATTGATGGTATTAAGCACCGCCAAACTCACAGCACTTAACAACGGCGTTCCGCTAAAAGTTCCACCTTGATCGCCCGGCTGAAAACAACACACGTCGTTTTTCGCCAATAATGCGGACATCGGTGCGCCGCCGCCTAAGCCTTTGCCTAAAGTAATGATATCTGGATTGAGCCCAAAGGTTTTTGCTGCCACTAGCTGCCCCGTTCTTCCCATACCTGTTTGGATTTCATCAAGTATTAATAGAACATGTTTTTGCCTACATAAACGCTCAAGCTGCTGAAGATAACCCTCCGAAGGTGTAACAACCCCTGCCTCACCTTGTATTGGCTCCAACATGACAGCAATGACATCCTCATCCAGTGCTGCTGTCATTGCGTCAATATCATCAAAAGGTACTTTTTTAAACCCGGGAAGCTTGGGGTTAAACAGGGGTTCAAATGCCGGTTTTCCCGACGCGGACATGGTCGCGAGTGTGCGGCCATGAAAGGATCCATGGGTAGTGATTATTTGAGTAGCATTTGGTTTGTTAATCTGTGCCCATTTCCTCGCTAGCTTAATAGCCCCTTCGTTGGCTTCGGCGCCGCTGCTGGAAAAAAACACCTGATCCATTTCGCAGGCGGTCGCAAGAGAACCGGCCAAATCCAACATAGGCTGATTATAAAAAGCTGGACTAGAATTCCACAAAGTTCTGGCCTGGGAGCAAAGAATATCGACTAATATGTCAGGGCAATGCCCCAGACAGTTAACAGCCCAGCCTTGCACAAAATCCAGATACTTTTTTCCGTGTTGATCAAATATCCAATCCCCTTTCCCCTTGACGAAAACAGCATCGGGCCGATCTGCCACAGCCATAATGAAAGGATATTGGTGATTACTTGTCGTGTTGTTCGTTGAACTGCTACTTTTTTCGATAGACATTGTTTTTCCCGACGTGATTATACATTCAGTTATTAGGTGCAAACATGACTGTGGAAATACTACAGACAAAAAAAATGACCGATGGAGCTGTTCCAGCGGTCATTTTTAGATTAAAGATTTCTTAAGTTAACTGTCTCTTAGAACTCTATATCTCCCAGACCCGCACACATTCCCGGCGGCACAAAGAAATCCGGCGCCGACAGGTGGTTTTTAGTAGGGGAGTGAAAACAGTCATGTTTAGATTTCTGTATGAATTCTGATATTAAATGGATTGGTTGCGATTATGCTATTGTCCAACGAAGCATAATTGTTGAACTCGAATCTTGTCAAGGAGCATTTCAAAGCGGTAAACCACATTGAGAAATATTCCGATAGAAACAGCCTCCTGAAGACTGTCCGACGCGCTTTCTATAAGCCGCGATATCGCGATTGCCACACTGAATCAACAGACAAGACTTGACCCCCCGAATTGCTAAACTATGCTGATAATATTCTTCGAATAATTTGATTGGAGTTCCCCTATGTCACATGTATTCGCAGAGAGAACCCTCCCTACATTACCTCCTTGCATTGACGATATAGCCGATCAAATTAACGACCATAACGAGGAAATTATTCTACATTATAGCGATTACGAGAAACGGGCCACCAAGGTGTGGCTAGAGGCTCCAAATTGTTATGACGACCCCATTTACGAACAAAATGTAGATTCTTGCATCGATTTATTGGATTCTTTACTAGCCGACGTTCGGGTATAAAATCGAGCTACTGTTCGCGTTACCGCAATTCCGGCCGTTTTCTGCACAATGAATACAAAGTCGGGCAAATCCATCAGCTCGACAATGGTCGATCTTAAGGATGTAAAGAGCTGTTTATAACTACAGATTTCAAGGGCAGCCAGCGAGACAGGCGGCCGGCCCGAGCACCGCACCTGATAAATCATCTACCCTTAGAGCATTCTGCTCACCCATTACTGCAGCAGGATTGTTCGCACCAGCCGCATGACGCGTATGATGTGAGAACCTGCTTCGATGCAATACACTGTCGCACGCAAGAAAATCAACATATTTTAATTATCTTTAATTACAATCACTGATGAATATATCACTCCTCGAGTATTGCTTTAAGAGGTGCTTTTAACCTCATCATTTACGAGGTAGCCCTGACGAGGGATGTGAGAAAAGGAGTAAAACTTAAAGTGACAGACCATCTTGGGTGATGGACGATTAATAGACAATAGCTAAGGAAAAGCCCACCATAATTTACCTAGCGATTGGATTATGACTCCCATCATCGATAGACTTATACCAGCAGGATAGTTATCCTTGTTCGGCTGGCTATCGGTTTTCAAATTTAACTATAATAATTCAAGAGCCGGGAACGGACTCGAATGGCAACCACCACCACAGGGCAAAAAAGTGGCTAGGCTACCACGATTAAACCTCATCAACATTCCTCAACATATCGTCCAAACAGGATTGAGGGGAGAGTTGTGCTTTTATGATTCTGACGACTTTGAGTTCTATCTAGCGAGTCTAGAAGTCGCCTCTAAGCAATATATGTGTGATATCCATACATACGTTCTTCTAAAGAATTCTGTTCAAATTATCGCCACGCCAAAGCTTCCCAACGGTATTCCGTCCATGATGCAATCCCTTGGTCGTCGCTACGTACAGTACGCTAACCACCGATATCAAAGGAGCGGCTCGCTCTGGGATCGCTACAAAAGTAGCCTGATCGATTCCAACGCTTATTTACTCAGCTGTTATCGGTATGTAGAACTGCGACCTCTGCAGCTCGATAATATCAAAGACCTGAAAGATTACCCCTGGTCCAGTTTTCATCATCATTCAGGTCATGACCCAAGTGCCTTGATCAAAGATCACCTGGTCTATACGTCCCTAGGTGAAAACAGCGTAGATCGCTGCAATGCCTACAATCGGTTGTTTGCGTACAACTTTGATCCGAAACTTCGCGATTATATTGCTGAGACTGTCCGCTCGGGGCAAATTCTTGGCGGCGATCACTTTAAGGATCAGATCGAAAAAATTGCAAATCGCCGAATTCGACCACTGAAGAGAGGTCGACCCCGAAAACAGGATAAAACCGAAAAACAGCCGATAACCTCCTCTGATGAAACCGCAGATGTAGAAAAATAGCTGCCTTTCGACAACAATTTGTGCGCTGAGTCTCTTTTTGTAAAATAGTTTTTTGTAATTAGTGCCAGAGTGAACGTGAAAGCTAACACAAATCGTTAGGTCATTCTAAGTATCATTAGAAATTCGTGCCAGAGTCGCATGGCCGCTTAACAACCATACTAGGCCCGATTATCCCAAATGGCATTAAATAGTGCCAGAGCCAACTGGCTCCTAGGCAGCGTGAATCTAAGCAGCAAAAAGTAAGAAAATTAATTCGTGCCAGAGTAGTCAATTTCACTAAGCAATAGCGCTTTTCAAGCCAACTAATACCTGTTTTAATGTGCTCAGTTTGTCGAACGGACAACCTTAGTAAACGTGTAAGAGCCATTTTGTTAGAGGCACTTACGATAAAAATTTTTCACTATCGGAGATCAACATCATGGCTATTTACATGAATTTCAACGCATTGGCTATAAAGGGTAACGTAACAGCAGAGGGCTACAAAGATTGGATTAAAGTCGACTCTCTTCAATTCGGCGTCGGACGTGGAATTTCCATGGAAGCAGGTAGCGTAGCCAACCGCGAAGCATCGCGCCCTAGCATTAGTGAAGTTTCAATATCAAAATCGATGGACACATCATCGGCACAATTGATGAAGGAAGGAGTCACCGGTGCTGCCGGAACAGAAGTCATTATAGATATCGTAAAAACAGGCTCTGAAAAACTGGATAAATTCTGCAGCTACACCTTACAGAATGTCTTGGTCAGCGGTTACAGTGTTTCATCTGGAGGAGAAGGTGCGCCTCAGGAATCAATCTCGTTAAGCTTCACTGAAGTGATGTACGAATATGTAACCGGTGGTATTGATAACGCCGATGCTGCGACTATGAAAGTCGGATACGATCTGGTAAATGCTAAACCACTTTAAGCATCAATCGGGCGGTATCAACCGCCGCCCGTTTAAAGCCTAGATTCTGTGTAGATGGAGTTATGACTGTGATTACATTTCTCTGGTTAATTTCGCAGTAATTCTTTTTGACCGAAGTTGCTTGTTTTGATATGTACGGCAACTTCGTTTTAGTGGATTTGGAACCATGTCCAGTTTAAGTCAACACCAACGCCTAATACGTATTGAAACTCCGCTAGGTCAGGACGTTTTTATAGCTAAAGCGCTGCACGGTGAAGAGGCAATTTCAGAAATATTTCAGTTTTCTGTGGAATTGGAATCAGAAAACCTCGAGATTGCCGCAGGTGATATAGTCGGCCAAAAAGTCACGGTTTCCATACATTACAATACTGAAAACACCCGTTACTTCAATGGTATTGTTAGTCAATTTAGTGCCTATAGCGTAGTGGCTGGCATTCGCCGGTATACGGCGGTTATTGTCCCCTCCTTGTGGCTGCTAACACTTAATCAATCCAGTACGATGTATTCGGGAATGACCAGCAAAGATATTGTTAGCGGGTTATTAAAACCTGCAGGCGTCGTCTTTAAATACAATGCCAGCGCTAACGATAAACGTGAATACTGTATTCAATATCAGGAAACTGATTTTGACTTTTTCACTCGTTTATTAGCTGAAGAAGGATTGAGCTATTACTTTATCCATACTTCCGGCAAACACGAACTGATTATTGTCGACAAAAATGCACAATACACCGACTGTGAAGAAAAAAAGGTTGAATGTGACGACACAAATGATGGTGGTAGCGTTCTGCTGAGCCGGGTCACTCAATGGCAGAGACAATATCAGATGCACACTGGCAAGCTGGCTATGACGGGTTATCTTGAGTCTGCAGCGGGCAAAGGCCAAAAAGAAAAAGTGAGCACAAAAAACAAAGTACTAAAAGGTTTAACTAAATACGAGCGCAGTTATCACGAGAACGCCGTACCTTTTAAGCTAAACAAAGAAATGCCTGAATACGGTGCGAAAATCACGCAGAAAAAAACAGCTGAATTGATTCTGGAAAATGAAGAGGCTTCTTTTGACATCGCCACTGGCGGTAGCAACTGCTGCACTTTTTTGGCCGGTGGTCGGTTCGAGCTCGACCACCGAGCGCTTAAATCTGAATCAGGAAAGTATCTGTTGGTGCGCGTCAACCACCAAGTCGTCGCCAAGGATTCAGTCACAGAGTATACCAACAGCTTTAGCTGTGTTCCGTCGACAACTCCTTTTCACCCTGCCCCTCCTGGCAATCGCATGCGAATTCACGGCCCTCATCTCGCAACGGTAGTGGACGTAAAAGCAGGAGATAGCCAAGGCAGCTCGGATCCACAATTGATGGTCAAGGCCAAATTCTACTGGGATGAAGGTGAAACAAGTTGCTGGATACGCGTGATGCAAAATTACGCAGGGCCAGGCGAAGGCGCCGTGTTTGTACCACGTATCGACTCTGAAGTGGTCGTAGAATTTGTCGGCGGTGATCCCGATCGTCCGTTGGTAACAGGCGCTGTTTACAATTCCAAAAATAAGGCGCCCGAATACAGCAATACCCAGAGCGGCTTTAAAACCGATGAGGGCGGAGAGTTTAACGAATTTCGTTTTGATGGAAAGAAAGGTGACGAAGAAATATACATGGAAGCTGGCAAAGACCATAACTTCTTAATACATAATGATGAAACTGGAACAATCGAAAACAATCAGACTCTGACCGTTGAAAAAGATCGTAAGAGAACGGTTAATGGCAAAGAAGATGTCACGGTTAAAGGCAACCAAACGATTGAAGTGAGTGACGGCAATCAGAGCACTACGGTGAAAAAAGGCAATCAAACGATCGAAGTGAGCACAGGCAACCAGAGCACTAAGGTGAAAAAAGGTAATCTCACCACAGAAGTCTCTATGGGCAACCACGCAACTAACGTTAAATTGGGCAATCAAACCATCGACGTAAAAGCGGGCAAATATGAACTAAAAGCCATGCAAAGCATCACTTTAAAGGTGGGTGGAAGTGAAATTAAAATAGACCCTTCCGGCATTACGATGAAAGGGCCCATGATCAAAGCTACAGCCAACGCAATGGTCGACATTAAAGGTTCTGCAATGGTGAAGATTAACGGCGGCCTAGTGAAAATCAACTAACCATCAACTTTGAATTCTAAGGGATACGTAACAGTGCTGGACCAAGATCTAAATAGGACAATTTATGTCCGATCTAACTAGAATAAAAGCACGATCCGCTGGCGAGTTACTTCAGCATTTTGAGCTTTCAGATGAAAGCGAAACAGTCGCCGGTATCGACGATACTCCGAGGCTGGCAATTACAAAGCTGGTTGATACAGAAAACTATCATGATGCGGTGACCATGCTCGCGCATGCAATGCCCAAAAGGGAAGTAATTTGGTGGGCCTGTCTTTGTACAAAAAAAACAATGGACCAAACAGTAGACCTCGATTGCGCAGCCGTTGCTGCTGCGGAACTTTGGGTAAGAGAGCCTAACGAGGCGAACTGGCTGTCCGTAAGAAAAATTAGTGAACGAGGGAAAAATAGAACCGCTGCCGAGTGGTTAGCCACAGCGTCAAGCTGGTGTATGGGTAGCATGGCTGATACGGGAGACGTCGAAGTACCACCGCCCGATTTTCTGTATGCCCATGCCGTAGCCGCCAGTATCACCCTAGCTGCTGTGGCCGCTGCGCCGGAAAAAATAGCAGAAAACTATCAGTTGTTTATACGGATGGGCTTTGATCTGGCGGCCGGTGGATCCGGACAAATTGAATAATCCGTAACGAGAGAGGTATTTATCAATGGGTATACAAGTCGTTGCCGGAGCCAATATGATGTGCACCTTCGGTCTTGCACCGTCTGCTTTAAGTGTGCTGCCGATCGCAAGGACAATGGTTGGAGGGCCGCCTGCAGCCACCATCATGGATCACATCCCATTGGTAAATATTATGCCTTTTGGGGCCTGCACGAGCGTCGCCAATCCTACGGTAGCTGCCGCCACAGCCGCAGCGTTAGGCGTATTGACACCCATGCCCTGCATACCGAATACTGTCGCTCCCTGGTTGCCCGGCGCGCCAACCGTGCTCATCGGTAACAAACCCGCACTAAATAATTCATCTAAGTGCATGTGCATGTGGGGCGGATCGATATCCATCATGGTTCCTGGCCAGTTCACCACCATGATCCCATAAAGATAGCAACTGCTGACTCATGCTTATCCGGTTAAAACCAAACTACTGGTTTTGACGATTCCGTTTTGGATTTTAAATGTGTCTATCACCGACCATATAATCTAACCAAAAGTCATATCGGCAATATCAGTGACGCTGTGTTGGGTCCCTTACCTGTACTAAACAGCCAAGGAAAATTTCAACGTTTACCACAGCCCTTCGATAACACATTGAGTACTCGCCATTGATTGAAATTGAGGTACCGTAATCCGATCTTTGTTTCGCGTTGAGCGAAGTACCAACAAACCTGCATTAGATAACACAGCTGACGAGCGATCAGACAATAAAACTTCAGCACAGGGTTTTACCACTGATTCCCCATCGTCATCGTAAACATGCAGCGATAAATCGTCGACTTCTATAAACTGTCCCGGCTGGGCTGCCCAACCTTTGCGACTATAGCCCTCTGCCAATAAGCGGGTCAGCAGGAACGCACCATTCCCCCAAAGGTAAAATTCGTGACTGCCGTTCTCGGCTAATTCCTGATAATCGAAATTTTCCGTCGAGGTGGTTTTTTTACCAAAGGGTAAACGCAACAAAAAGCGAGGAACCGCTAAACCCAAATGACTCGCGCTACTGCTTTTTCTCATCTGTTGCCATTTATCTACTGCTTCACGATCTGCGTCAGAGAGATCTTCTTCGCCAATGCCAGACTTCCAGTTATCCGAATCGTCAGCGCTGCTCAAGGCAGGGCAGCCGGCTAATTGTTCATGACCTGCACTTAACCAACAACCCTTCGCATTGTCAGCAAGCAAAGCCATTTGAAACGCGAGCTCAGCATCCTCACCGGTATTCTGCAGTTGATAATCGCCCAAAATAATACCAAACGGCGTATCGTCAATAGATCCACGCGCCTCGACAAATTTCTGAAAACATTGACTGTCCGCATCGGGTCTCGCCAAGTCAGCACGTAGTTCATTTTGGCTGACATCCATAATATACACGGATATATTACTATCAGTTTCAATTTCACGCAGTAGCCAATAGAGAGAGCGCCAGCTTGCCTCTAGCTGTTGAAAGTCACTATGGTGCATGATTGCCCGCATGGTCTCACTGGTAGCTTCATCGATCGCCGCCAGCATTTCGGGTTGGCGCGGGTCGGACTTCGCTTCGACATAGGGAGAAACAATATCTTTTATGAGACCATCAATATTTCCGAGCGGACCTTGGGCGAGTTGATCAGCAATATTGTGCCCTTGTAGTGCTGCGTCCAATAAATTTGCCGGTATTTCTATCCCTTCAGGTATATTCTCCTCCTCCCTTGGCGCCTCATTGCGAAAGTTAGTCCAGGCGAGGATTTCTTCAGCGGCAGCGGAAAAACTGTCTTTCTTTTTTAGTTTGCGCTTAAGAATACGGAGTTTATCGAAAAGACCTACCCTTTCATAAATGAAATCCGGATGTAAATTGTCTAGCTCTTCAAATACCAGTGCATCTTCCGTAACTGGCAATTGTAGCTGCACATCCAATTTGGAAAAGATTTCGTCGAAGTTATCTCGATTAATCTCGATGACCTTCCGGCCACTAAGAGAATCAAGCTGTTCCTGCTCGCGGCTTTTTCGACCACTAAAATCCGCCAATACGGCGATATGCATTGGCGTGCCGTTGTCGCGATTAATCTTTTCTGACCGTTGTTCCGATGTACGAAAATCGGCACCGCCGGTACTAATTGTTGCTCTGGACATGATTTCGCCTTGTCATTGGAAAAACCTAAAATAGGACAGATTCGCCACGTTCTGACCTTTGTTCTCAGCCAGATCGTGGTCCACCAAATTTTTTGTAAAGTTCAATTTTGCGCTAGCTAATGGCGTAGGAAAATAGCCCTTCTTCATCAACCCCGATATGAACGCTGGTAATTTCCTCTTCCTCAGCCATACGTTGTAAACATTCACTAGCGAGCTCAGGCAGCATAGTACGAGTAAGAATGTTCTCGATATTACGCGCACCGGTATCGGCATCCTGGCACCGAGCGACAATATGCAAAAGCACATCTTCATCGTAACTGAAACCAGCGCCATAGTGGTTGCGCAAACGCTTCTCGATACGACGCATATTGATCGCCGCAATTTTCATTAAGTTTTCGTCTTCCAATGGGAAGAAAGCAACGAGATTTGTACGGCCTAAAAATGCGGGTTTGAACACTTTGAGCAGTTCGGGACGAATACTATCGAGCAATAATTCTGGATCGGGCTTCTCCTCCACCTGACTCATAATAGATCGAATGGCGTCTTCTCCAGCATTCGACGTCATAATAATTACGGTATTCTTGAAATCGATATCGCGACCTTCACCATCCTTGATTGTACCCTTGTCAAACAGGTTATAGAAAATATCTTGCACACCGGGGTGCGCCTTCTCCATTTCATCTAACAATATGATTGAGTAGGGATTTCTACGAGCCGCTTCAGTCAACACACCACCTTCACCATATCCCACATATCCTGGAGGTGAACCTAGTAACATTGACACCTTATGCTCTTCTTTAAACTCCGACATATTGATGGTGGTAATACTCTGTTCTCCGCCATATAACATATCTGCTAAAGTTAACGCCGTTTCGGTTTTACCGACACCGCTGGTACCGACAAATAGAAATACACCAATGGGTTTACGAGGGTCTGTGAGGCCGGCCCGGCTGGTTCGAATTGCCTGAGCAACGGCCTCAAGCGCGTGATCTTGACCGATGACGCGGTCGGCCATGGTTTTATGAAGATCAATCACCGCATTGATTGTGTCGCCTGCCATTTTCCCAACAGGAATACCGGTCCAGTTTGCGACTACCTCCGCCACCGACTGTTCATCCACACTGGCTTGCATCAAAGGCGCTTCGCCTTGAACTTCTTTGAGCTCATCGCCCAGTGATTGCAATTTTTGTTTGTGTTCGCCCAGTTCTTCGCTCGACATTTTTTCGTCTTGGTTCTGGTAGTCCTCGTCAATAAGACTAAGAATTTCGCGAATTTGATCGATCAGTTCTTTCTCTTGTTCCCACTGCTGTTCGAGTAGTTCAAGCCGTCCTTGCTCAGCTTCCTTCTCGACGTTCATTTCTGCAATGCGCTCGTCATGCGATCCGCTCGACGCATTTTCGCGTTGCAACATAGAAATAGTGCGTTCAGCCAGGGTGATATTGCGTCGTGCATCCTCAACCGGCGCCGGTGTTGCGGTAAGACTCAATCCGACCCGAGCACAGGCCGTATCCAATAGGCTTACCGATTTATCAGGCAATTGTCGGCCCGGAATGTAACGGTGTGACAGTTGCACGGAAGCGATAATTGCTTCGTCGAGAATTCGCACACCGTGATGCGTTTGCAGAGAACCGGCGATTCCGCGCATCATGTCTATGGCTTTGTCCTCATCAGGCTCTTCAACCTTCACCACCTGGAATCGGCGAGTCAACGCTGGATCTTTTTCAAAGTATTTCTTGTATTCCGCCCAGGTCGTGGCGGCAATAGTACGAAGCTCTCCGCGCGCCAATGCGGGTTTTAATAGATTGGCTGCATCACCCTGCCCTTCTTTTCCGCCCGCCCCAATAAGGGTATGAGCCTCATCAATAAACATAACGATGGGTACCGGTGACGCTTTTACTTCTTCAATAACCGATTTTAAACGATTTTCAAATTCACCTTTAACACTCGCTCCGGCCTGTAGCAGACCAAGGTCGAGAGTGCGAACAACCACACCCTTTAACGGATCGGGGACGTCACCGTGGGCTATGCGCAGGGCAAAACCTTCTACAACCGCCGTTTTACCTACTCCAGCCTCACCCGTAAATATGGGATTGTTCTGACGACGACGCGTTAGTATATCTATACATTGTCGTATTTCATCATCCCGCCCTAGGACCGGATCAATCTCGCCCTTTTGAGCGCGTTCGGTCAAATTAATGGTGTACTTATCCAGCGCAGGCGCATTGCTGGCCATTACACTCTCTGGATCTCCGGCGGTAATTCCAGCCGATGCAACGCCGGAGGAAGACTCACCGGTAGTGCCGATTAGAGCCCGGGCAGTTTCACGAATTGACTCAGGCGCGACTGAGCGTAACTCCTCACAAGCTTCAAGCGTCTGCCTACGAAGATGTTCGTCGAGTAATAATGCCGCCAATAGATGACCCGAAGTGATCTGTCCGTGTCCGTAATCGACCGAGGCTAACATCCACGCATTTTTGGCAGCGTCAACAATTGCTGGCGATAAAGCTGCGGGACGGCTGCTGCCCGATTTAAACTTGGCGATAGTCGTGGCTAATTGTTTGGCTAAAGTTCCCGGGTTAATTTCATGTTTTTCCAACAAACTGAACATGTCAGTATCGTTTTTATCAAGTAACTTCAACAACCAATGCTCAATTTCAACATTGTATTGTGTTTGAGCGAGGCAGAGCCCTGCTGCACCTTCCAGAGCATCACGCATTACTGGCGACATTTTGTCAACTAGGGATTTCAGGTTTATGTTTAACATATTTTTATTCCTGCAATAATTAAATTAGAGACTCAAGCCGCTGTAGGTAAGCCAGCATCGGCCGGTTGGGTATGTTTTGAAACTATAATATCAATTTGCTCTTTTTGTAGATCGTTACTGAATTCTCCCAAAGGAGTATTCCAACCCAGCAGCGGTTCAGCGTCGACATCGAGCGTGAGACGAGTTGGCTGAGCATATTCCCGCTGTAGCTTAATGCAAATTTCATAATCCAGTTCGGTCCCGGCGAAAAAGGCGATGAAACCTTGTAAAGCTTTCAGCTTTTTCCCCCCTGGTGCTAATTCCATAAAGCTTTCGTAGCTCATCGGCTCGAGCCGAATACGGAATTTACTTTGTACCTGCCAACAGCTCTTTCCAATTACGGTGTTAAAACCCAACTGGTTATTACACCCTAATCCTGCTTCGCCACCAGCTAATCGGGAGACCAGATCATCGGGTAAGTCCTGCCACTGGCCACAAAATTGTTCTATCTCAGCGTCAAGCTCAAAGTAATCCAACAACATACTTTTGAGTGTTGTCGCAGAGCGAATCGGTCTTGCGATCAATCCACTATAGCCCAACAATGCCTCTTTAGAAACTGGCAGTTTGTCTCCTGGTAAAAGGGTTCCCAAGCCCGCCAAAGAAGCTAGCGCGTGGGTGTATCTATCGGTTTTCTTCTGCTTATGGATACGATTGCTTTCGTATTGCAGAGGCAGTCGATATTTTCCCGATGCCTGATAAAAAAGAGAAATCGTTCGGTGTTCAAATATATTAACAAAAGCTGCCAATGCGCGGTCGTTGTCGCGCAATCGTTGCACCAAAATTTCGGTGAAATAATGGGGCATAACACCGTGGCTACCGCCGAGTCCCATAAATTGCAAAGACATATGCCATTGGCGCTTCTTTTCACTATCGCCTAATTCTTCTATTTTAACGGACGCAACATCGGCGGCACTAAATGCAAGCGAGATCTGATTCCTAAAACGGAGGAATTCCTTTTGGGGTGGTGTCATACCTCCAATCGGTTCATTCGCGAAGCCATCATTGCGCGGGTGATTACTGTTGGCCGCGGCATCAACGATTCGAACAGCCTGCAGAAAAGAGTATCGCCAGGCTTCGGCATTCAGCCGATCAATTACAGCAAGGCTTTGTTGCCGGCGCGTGGTGGCCATCGCTTCAACTCCCCTTCCCGTCCGCTTAACGTGGCTATCAGACGGCTAAATGAATTTAACGAACAGTACAATCCTAAAAAGCGCTCAATCACCGAGGCAAATAATAACGGACTGGTACCGGTCATCATCATTTCATCGAGCTCGATGTGTACTTCTGTGCCTCGACACATAGCCGTCGTGTAACCCACTTGAATCGGAGCAATGATCGACTTGGTACTCATACTGCGTAATGACTCTATCAGTTTACGCGTCCCAGGAGAGTCGTTGAAGTCGTAAAGCCGCAAAATTTCTTTAAAGGAGTCACAACCTTTTTCTCCGTCACCCAAAGAGAGGTGATTTAGGTTTAGATGGGAAATCAAGCGCCAGTAACCCTGATCTTTTACCGATGGCCGCACCGTTGCTGTAGGAGAAACCAAACACGCGATGCGACTAACAGGACTGCTACCATCTACTTCGACTAGCCAGGGCTGATTATTGCCAGTGGGTAATTTTTTAGGCTGATTGCGATTAAAACATGTCAGTTCCAACTGCAACGTCTGGTCCTTAGCCGTATAGGGATTAAAGTCTAGATCGACAAGATTGATGTCCAGCTCAGTCGCTGTTTCGTTATGGTGCTCGCCCTCGGTAACGGAACTGCGACTGGAATGCCAATAAGTACCATGATTTTTTTCCGAAAACCGATGTTTTACGCCATAAAAGGGGGCGTACTCAAACTCCTTACCATTGGTATCGGCAGCATTCACAGCATCAATACTATAAATTTCCAGCCCTTCTGGACGTCGAGCATCGGGGGTGACTCGATATTCAAAAGATGTATGATCCATTTGAATTGGATCAGCTACCTGATGAAATAGATTAATGGCGGGAGCGCAGCCCAGAGCGAAAGTTTTGGCAGAAAGATGGTGCTCCAGCTCCTCGTCACTTTCAGACAGGTAGATATAGAGGTTTAGTTCGTTTCCAAAATCGTCAGGCAGATACTCCTGAAAATCGCCAATATCCAAAAACAGAAACTTTTCCGGAAAGACAAAATATTCGGTGAGCAGGCGATAGCCGATAAAAACATTACTTGGATAAGGCAACAGATTCTCATCTTCTTCGAAACCGACCGACTGGATACAATCCTTACTGATAAAAATGGGTTTTTCGTCGTGCTCTGAACGTGCCAGTACGACCTTCATCGTCTTACTTAACAACAAATCATACAACGGAAAGCTGTGCTGACTTTGTCCGTTTAAATAAAAACGTATGCGACCCGGTTTTTTTTCACCAAAACTGTAATCTTCCGTCAAACCTTTTAGAGATAATTGCAGAACCGCTGCAGCCCCTTTGACATTATTGGAACCAGGTGCGATAAATGGCCGCGCTTGCAGACTTCCAGTACTCACCTGAAAGGGATGAATATCTACCGGGTAACAGCTATTAAAACGACAGCTATGTCCATCCGACGTTTCAGAATCGAGCTCTGTTCCCTTTTCGACATGGGCAACTGAGTCAAGTTCGTGCTCTGGCTGAAACTGCACAATAGCCATAGAAGGTATTGGACGGTTGTAGTGTGGATACAAAGTGTCCAACATAGCATCGATGAGCTCGGGAAACTCATCATCGAGTTTTTGCTGAATACGAGCATTAAGATAAGCAGTACCAGCTAGCAAACGCCCCACAAGAGGGTCATCAACAGCTTCTTCCGAAAGTTTTAAACGAGCCGCAGCCCCTGGATGCTGGCGCGCAAAATCAGCCGCCGAATCCTGTAGGAAAGCAAATTCTTTTTCGTAGTGATCAAGTAACTTCTCACTCATTTAAGCTATCTCTGAAACATTGATATTATGGTTAATCGGGTTTAAGGCGGAATCGAACACCATGGTGTCTGGAAGAGGATTGGCATATAAGGTAGCTTCGATACGAAAACGAATGGTTGGGTCCTCAGGATCTACTGCTGCATCACCAATAACACGAACTTTTTGGACCCTCGGTTCAAACGTTAGAATCGCCTCTTCTACGTCCCGACAAAATCGAGCTCGGCTGGATGAATCAACCAGATTTATTGTAGAAATGTCGGGCAACCCAAAATTGACCAAGGAAGAGCGCAGATGAACGTGTTGCTCTAACGGGGAAACACAGCGATATCGGGTATTAAATAGATTCTCAAGATCTCTTCGAATACTTTCTCGAAGTTGTTTTAGGATTTGATGAGAGGGTATCTTTTTTGCACTTTTTTCGTCGTCACTGAGTCGGTCAATAAGCGGCGCCAGCAGTTTTATATCCTTATCGATCGCGGCCATGGCCATCTCCTTATCAAACCGTTCCGAAGCCAGGCTGACCAAGCTCAGTTGCCAGTTTTAGCTCCGACACTAGTTGGTCGACAATATATTGTGGTTTAAGATGAATAATGCTGTCAAAACTTCCCGGTTTACCCGGTACTTCTCGCACCTGTACTCTAGCAGACTGCAAAGGGTAACGCGACATAGCATCCCAATCGAAATCTTCGCGCCCAGTGGTGTATTTATTCAACCAAGTTTGCAACATGCGCTCACATTCCGCGGCGGTGGTAAATGCACCTATTCTATCGCGAACCATAACCTTGATATAATGAGCAAATCGCGAAGCACATAAGACTTGTTGCAACATCGCCCCCAAGCGTGCGTTAGCTGTTGCCGACTTGGTGGTGTACTGTTTGGCCTTGTGCAAAGACGGACAGTTTTGGAAAGCCGCGAATGGTGTGTCGTAACAATCACAAAGAGACATAAACCCGTGATCATTGAGATCTCTTTCTTTATTATCGGTAATGACCACCTGCGTCATTATTTTTTGCGCCACCCCAGGGCTGTCCGTATCGTGGCTAATACACGGAAAATCGGTAACTAAACCGCCGCCAGCATGGTCTCGAGGCGCGCCACGTATATGAGAAAACCAGCCAACATCTCCAAACTCTCGAATTAGAACAACGCCAATGGCATAACAGGGGTTGCCCCAAAGATAGCGACTGCTATCCTTGTAGTCTACCTGCTCATTAAACAACAGGGCACTGCCGGGAAGAACTCTATTTTTATAGGGTTTGCGCATCAAAACCCGGGGCAATGTTATACCGATAAAACGCGTATCACTCACTTCTCGCAGACTACGCCAGGAGGCATATTCCTGCTGCCGGAAAATATTTTCGAAATCTAGGGGATTAGCTAAAGATTCGAAACTATCAAGACCAAATAACTCGGGTGATGCAGAACAGATAAACGGAGCAAAAGACGCTGCGGCGATCTGCGCAAGGCCCTTCAGGGTATCAATATCGTTATAAGGATGCCGCTTTGACGGACGATGAGTGACTTCGTAATCACCCAGTACAGCGCCAAAGGGCTCACCCCCTGCAATCCCAAATTCCTGACTGTAAATGAGATTGAATAAGGCACTCTGGTCAAAATCAGCCGCCCGCTCGATATCGATACTGACTTCTTTCCAGCTTACGTCCAACATTCGAACCTTGATGTTGCCGTAAGCACTTGCGGTTTTAATTAATTTCTCGACACCACGCCAACGAGCCTCCAGCCGCTGGAATTCCTGTTTGTGTAGAATGACATTAAGTTGATCACCAATTAACTGGTCTATTAAACCGATATATTGCGACAAATATAATTTGATTTTCCGACGGCCATGAGGGGCACCAACGTCAAATTGCTGCTTCCAAATACGAACAGCAGCGACTGGATCTTCTTCATTGATGAATTTACTGAGATTATCCGATAACAATTGATCAAGAGGCATCAAGCCATCCCGATCTTGAGACGACTGCTGAGCTCCGTCGAGTAGGTTGTCAAAATCCACTGGTGGTTCAGACACGATAGCTATCACCGTCCATTACTAATTGGAGAGACCTTAGTCACAGTTGCGAAGAAAATTTCTTAAACCGCCAAAAACCGAACGAAAGGCTGGCCGGAACAGACTCCGGCCAGAGAGTTTACAAAATGCCAAACATTACTGGCCGGGTATTTTTGCTACCAGACGTAGTGATGATGTTAAAGACTCCATCTGCAACCAAGGTCTTAAATAGGCTACCGCATTATATGAGCCCGGTTCACCCGGAATTTCTTTAACTTCTACTTTGGCAGCCGCCAATGGGAACTTAGCTTTCATTTCCGCACTTGCGTCCTCGTTACTATTCGTATAACCAGCAATCCACTTGTTTAACCAAGTTTCAATTTGCTTGGATTCCATGAACGAGCCCACTTTATCTCGGCCCATAACTTTAAGGTAATGAGCAATACGGCTAGTCGCCATAATATACGGCAGCCGCGCAGATATCGAAGCATTGGCAGTAGCGTCTGGATCGTCGTAAACCTTGGGTTTTTGCGTCGTTTGCGCACCAAAGAACACGGAATAGTCCTGGTTCTTGTAATGACAAAGCGGTAAAAATCCTAGATTTGATAGCTCAGCTTCACGGCGGTCAGTGATTGCAATTTCTGTGGGGCACTTGACGTCAGTATCGCCATCATCAGACTTAAATACGTGAGTGGGCAACCCTTCAACTTTACCACCCCCTTCCGCTCCTCGAATGGCAGTACACCAACCGTTTTCTGCATGGGAGGCTGTCAGAGTTGTTCCCATGACGTAGGCTGCGTTCATCCAGCAGTATTCATCATGGTCAACCGCAACAGACATGCCGGATTCTTCCTGCGAAAACTCTTCATAGGCGAATGCTTCCACAGGCTTAGTATTTTCACCATACGGCAACCGAGACAAGACTCGAGGCATAACCAAAGATACAAAACGTGAGTCTTCACTTTCTCGAAAACTACGGAATTTGATATATTCCTGCGAAGAAAATATTTGAGCCAGGTCGCGAGGTTTAGACAGATCTTCGTAGTTATCTAAGCCAAACATACTAGGGCCAGCGGCGGAGATAAAGGGAGCGAATCCGGCGGCCGCAACATTTGACATTTTGCTAAGCAGGTCGATGTCTTCCGGGTGGTTACTGAATTCAAAGTCACCAATCAGCGCAGCGTAAGGCTCACCACCGGCAACGCCGAATTCCTCTTCATATATTTTCTTGAACGTTTGGCTTTGGTCAAATTCAACAGCCTTATCAAGATCCTTATACAATTCCTTTTTGGTCATATTCATCATGCGAATTTTCAGACCTGTGCCTGTTTCGCTGTTCATTACAAGATGATTCAGACCCCTCCAGGAACCTTCCAGCTTTTGGAATTTCTCGTTATGCATGATCGCCGCAAGCTGCTTGGATATAGCAGCATCAATCGCAGCCACCGCGGAATTTATCGTATGAGTCAGGTTGCGATCCCATGTGACTGCACCCTTCATAACTTGCTCAGTAAGGTTTCCGAGCAAGTCCGTCGCATCTTCGCGCTCAGTTTGCTTCGTGGCACCAATAGCCTGCTCTAGTAAGCTAAGCGATTGCTCTTCGGCTTCGGCGGCGCCACCGGATTCAAGTTCAGTACTCATGCATCTTCTCCTGCGTCTTCTGCGCCGCCCAATTCCTTAGAAATTTCGGTTATTTTGTCGGTATTTTGTAATACGTCTTCCAAAATACCTTCCAGCTCTTCAGAGCGGTCTGCTTTACTCATTAGATCTCGTAACTTGTTGCGAGCATCTAATAATTCTTTAAGCGGTTTTACTTGCTTGGCCACAGTCTCAGGGTCAAAGCTGTCCATTGACGTGAAGTCCAAATCAACCGACATGTCGCTATCGTCGTCAGCCAACGTATTTTCGACTTTCATATTTAGCTTAGGGTTAATTTTTCCCAACGCCTCGTTGAAATTATCGCGATCTATATTGACGAATTTACGATCTTTCAGAGACTTTTTATTGTCCGTATTATCTCCCGAATAGTCGCCCATTACGCCCATGACAAAGGGTAGCTCTTTTGACTCTTCAGCTCCGTTTGTCTCAACGTCGTAGGTAATATGTACACGCGGTTTGCGCACCCTTTTTAGTTTGTCGTGGATACTATCAGCCATGAGATTCTCCAATTTTATAATTTTAGGACTGTTGTAAGATTATAGACACATAATTCAATTTAAAAAGGCAATTTTTATCCCCATCCGTCGTTATCATTTTTCGGTGGCGCATCAACTTTTGATTCTGGTTCAACGACCGTTTCGGCTACAGCAACGGGAGGCGCAACATATTGATGAGTATCACTACCGTCGAGCTTTATTCCGGTAAGTTGAGAGAGCATCCCACGAGCATTGCTGTCGGGAACCAGCTCCATCATTAGGTCCGCAACACTCATGCGTCCCCATTCAACAATTCTTTCAATGGCTGGAGACAAAGGCGTATGGGGTTCGTGCAGACGGAAATAATTTGCAATTTCCTGGAGCCTCTTTAATGCATCTTCGCGGCCGGCAATCGGGCCATTGCTACCCGGTGCACCTGGCCTGACTCCACCAGCTGCTGCGCTTGAGATTTCGCCACCATCGTCGTCCTGAACCTCATCAGTACTGACTTCGACAACAGCCAATTTATCTTTCGCGATAAACCTTGCCGATCGTAATACCTCATCTAAAAGCTCTCGAATACTCGTCGTAGGGGGTGCATCGTGACCACAATTTGCCATTAGCAGATCGCTGAGAGCGACAAACTGTTCACTGCAATCCTGCAGATCATCAATCAGATTTTTATAGAAGTCTTCACTGCCGCGAGCAACCGTGTCTTCGATATCTTGTAAACTAAAGCCGGCGCCGCTAATACGGTCTTGTTTTTTGGCATCGTCCGTTACCTTGTCGTTATCCTTGGCCTGCTGGTACTGCACAAACGTAAACTCGCCCTTGGCACCGTCCGATGTGATCGCTTGATTACGAATGGGACTTAGCAGGGTGCCATTTCCGCCATCACCGTTCAAGCCGGTAATCGGTGCAACTTTAGTTTCCATTCCGTCTTCATCGGGTTCCGGATACAGGTTTTCCCAATATTTTTCGACAATCTCTTTGGTAAGTGTCAATCCATCCCGTAAGCCGGCAAAACCATGGTGTCGAATTAGCGCTTCCATATACCAACTAAGCACTTCAAGATCTTTGCTCGTGTTTGCGAGAATATCCGGGGCGATTTCCAGAATGGGCTTCCACATTGAAAGTGCGTCGACCGTATCTTCAACATCGAACTCTTTTGCATTTGCGCGTTCTGCTGCTCGCGCATTATTTCTTGCGTCTTTAATTTGGTAGAACAGCGAATTGGCCGAGCTGTCTTCGCGAATGTCTTCACCCTGGGGGGATTCATCGGAAATTGGCTTGGTAAGAGAATCAATATCTATGACACTTGGCGAACCCATTTTACGTTACTTCCCTTCAATCACCGATTATTCGGACTTGTTATTGTTAATAATTTGATTGGTCTTTCCGTTCGAGCGATCTGTCTTGCAACTAATTTCCGATTGGAACAGTCGTTTCAAAGAGGCCCATTTTTACCACATGACTCGAGAAACGTATATAGTTTTTTTTACCACCTTAAGATTAGCTACAATTGAACACTATGCCAAACTATTTCCGGCCACATCCCATCCCCACTGTTGCCAACTACTATCGATCATTGCTGTATACTGGTCGGCCGTTGGCAACCCTTGCGCCAAAAGCAATTGCTGAGTGGGAGGCTCAGCGAACGCACTAAACCACAAACTACTACTATCATAATTTTTGTCTACTTGTGCATCGAGATGTAAGGCCAACGCCGCTCTGAAGTCATCGGTAGCGACAACAATATTATCGCTACCAAAACCTTGTACAGCACTTATTTGCGGCTTGGCAACATCGAGTAATTGTTCGCTGATCTGATCCGCACTAAGCCCATCCTCCAGAGCCGCATAAGCGGCAGACTCGACATCCCGAAACCATTTATCATTTTGCAGACAGTACGTCGCCAACGCTGTTCTAGCGGGAAGACAGGTGGCAATAGTTAATGGAAAATAACGACCAACACTGTCGACACTCGGCACTAAGACCCCCGCCCAAACCTGTTCGTCAATCGTGCCAGCAGACAACATAAAACGCCAAATCGGGCTCGTCAAATATAAGTTAAGCCACTCGTCACCCAAGCGCTCCCGGCTATTGCTAACGCCTTGCTGCAACCAATCATCCCAACTTCTAATAAATTCGACTGGCAAATCCCGATCGATAAAATCCCCATGTGCAGGGACTTTTCCGTACAAACCCAAAGTAAATGATTCCATCGACAATACCCTATAACCGCTGTGGGCAGCGGTAACCGCGCAATAGCCCAGTGTTAAACGGATTAGCCGCCGTCTTCGCAGTTAGCTGGTACTGCACCTTTCGGCTACCTACTTTAAATGTTGCATTGTAAGTGCTCGAATTAGACCCTTTACTAAGATTCGAAGCGTCCAATAGATGTAGCCATGCCCAATCGCCCTCGAACCGATTACGATGCATGCCGCCATTAAGGTCTTCAAACAGTACTCTAACCCGGTCATCCTCGCCACTCGTCCAGGTTACATCGTTGCTTATCTGGGGGCCGTGCGAATAAATTATCCGCTTACCCGCCAACTCCAGCGAGAACCGTTTTATACCGGCATCAAGCTTAGTTGGCTTGAGGCGGAACTTAAATACCATGTCGCTACTACCGTTTAGGTAATAGGTCCGGCGCAAGTCATCCGCTCGTCGCAACTGTTTCATAGCCTCATTGGAAACACTCAAGCTCCGATTGTCCATCACGCGGAGCTTCCATTTACGGGAGTCGACAAATGGCTGTAAATAAGTGGCGAAGAAGTTGCTCTCTGTACCCTTGGGACCCAGAAAAGCCGTAAAGTCAGCCAGTGGGGTTTCATTTTCACTACCGGCATTTAGTGGATACCGGCCAGCCAGTACTCGTTGATAATCGCTATACACCTGCTGATTCCATTCATCGCTAATATATCGGCTCGTTCGAGCGAGTAATAATACCCAGCTATGATCCGCTATCTGCTCGAGCCATCGCTGCATCGGTTCGGGGCTGCGCTCAGCACGTTTACGAAGCTTCTGAATGGGATTGTTCGCACCGTTATTGAACCTGTCTCTGGTGACCTTAAACGCCGCCGCACCGGGGTTGCCATCAGAGGCGATTTCGGCCATAAATTCTTTTAGCTCTTCAAGATCGCTAAACACGGCTTGAATCGGTGCCGGCCGCTTGTCGTCGGCCTTCATCAGCCGATGTAGATCACGAAATTCGCGGTCGACCAAAGTCGGCTTCAGCTCATCCGGAACAATGCCTGTCAGTGCACCGTCCTCGCTAACGAGAGGAGGACGTAATTCCGTATTCTCCGTCGCTAATTCCAGAGACGTCAACAGGGGCGAATAACTGGGATCACTGAGTAAATTCAGTGTGTCGACGGCAGAATCCAGGCTTTGAAAGCGAGCAATATTCAAGTCTTTCAAAAACACCTGCCAGTTTCGCGAGTAGTCCGTAAGGTAGGCCCGCTTAATTTGCTTGCTAAGCTCAGTTCGCTCGGCTTCGCCATATTGCAATTCATCCGAGCTTCCGTAGATCCAGCTATCGCCCTCCAACCTATTAATCAGATCAGAATCCGCACTATAGTCGACAGAATCAAAGCCTTTCTTGGTATAAAGCATTGCCGTGGTAAAAAGCTTATTGTCCGGTTCAATACCGAATGCCATTTCACTGTCCCCACCAATTTGCGGGTAGAGATCAACGGGGGAATTGTTATTGAATTGCAGCTGTTTATACAGGCGCTGTGACTTCGGTATCTGACTCAGCTGTTGCCGCACGCGACGTAGAAGCCGCGGGTCCGGCTCACTGTCAGGAAGCGGCTCTTTCAGTAATGCCTGTAGATGCGCCATTAAACTCTGCTGTTGCTCGAGATTGTTTGTGTACTGTTTCTGCCAAAATTGCTGCGCCCAAGACGTAATCACCTCGTTATCCTGCCGCGACTTATCCGACAACATGATATAGACGCCCAAGGTGTTCGGTAACTCGGCGTCTTCCACCGTCATTCGACTGAGCTCGCGCTCGAGCCCATTACGAAAGGTAGGCAGAAAATATTGATTAACATTTTGCTGATACAGTGACTTGGCCGCTGAATCGACCCGTCCGTCATATAGACCCAGCCCCGATAACCACGGATGCTCCTCTTGATCGTAGACTTGACTAGCCTCTCTTAAGGGGTCGAGAATTGCCAGGGCCGGAATAATATCCCGATTGCCCTTGCGCATTTTTTTATTAGCCTCCTCATAGTCATCAGTCGCGGTAGACACCTCTTCCATATAACCTCTGTTCTGAGTCACTATGCCAGCCCAGATCACGACCAGCAAAACCGAAACGGCAGCAAGTGCAACGAAACTCAAGCGGCGCCCCCATCGCAACAACGCCTCAACTTTACGATTGGTGCCGGTCAACTCAGACTCTGCGAAGATAACATCCGTAATTAGACGATTAAGGAAAAAACTTTTTCCAGTACCCGCTTGCGGGGCAGCCACGCTACGGGGTAGCCCGAAACTCGCATTGACCGACGCCATCATGCGATCAATGGGAGACCCTTCCTGGGTCGCGCTCGAAAAATACACCCCACGTAACATGGGAGAAGCGTTAAATGTATTGACCGCAAAGGTCGTGCTTATAAAGTCTTCGAGATTACCCTGCAAGGCATCCATACGATTCGGAAAACCCTGTATTAACGCTCTCGCATCTATACTGCGCTCGCCATCGATTCGCGACAGCAATCTTTCATTTAGGCGCTGCACCAATTGCGCATATTCATGCCTGAAGGATTCACCCAAATTCGCCTGATCTTCATCAAGAGGAAAGGTCATACCCCAAACCTGCGCTCTTTCTGCCTGTGACAAGTTGGAGAAAAACTCGCTAAAACCGGCAACCAAATCACCCTTGGTAAACATCAGGTACACAGGAAAATCGATGCCGAGCTTTTCTTGTAATTCATCGATTCGACTGCGTATCGTTTTGGCATGTTGCTGGCGCTGATTAGCCGTCTGTACCATCAATTCTTGTAAGCTAATGGCAATAATAACGCCATTAACCGGGCGTCGAGGACGATATTTTTTCAACATTTTCAAGAAACCGACCCAGGAGCTATTATCGACAACGCGATGACTATCCTGAGTGGTATAACGGCCGGCCGTATCGATCAATACAGCCTCATTGGTAAACCACCAATCGCAGTGACGCGTTCCACCGATACCGCCTAAGGCTCCGGAGCCGTGAGACTCTGCCAACGGAAAATTCAATCCGGAATTAACAAGTGCTGTTGTTTTGCCGGCTCCGGGGGGGCCAATAATAATGTACCAAGGCAGCTGATATAGGGTTTTGCCACCAGAACCTGAGTTGAATCTAGATTTTTTAAGAACACCTAAAGCATCCTTGAAGCGATCGTTGATTAGTTTAATTTCTTCTGCACTTCGCTCCTGGTCCGGATCCGCCGCAGCAGCGGATTTATCTTCCTCCTGCAACTCATCCATCATTTTATTATTTTTACGTTGTTGCAGTCCCCACCGCACGAGCGACCATATCAACCAGATCAGGAAAATTACAGCAATGATGATGAGTCGTGCGTTGGTGGACAGCGACGTATTGTCTGCACCAAATCTAATATAATCCGCGCCCCTCCAAATCACCATGGAAATCGCTAAAATTCCGATAAGGCCATATACCCAACGATTGTTGAGCCGGCTGAGGAGACGTATCATGGATTACCCCGGTTGCAAGTTTATTATCATTTATGAATTTAATTGGCTGCAGAACCCAACACAATAGATGTGTCAGGATCTCGAAGTCGAAGTTGGCGGGTCGCTTTGCTCTACTTGCAGAAGACCGTCTAATCGCTCCGTTGTCGGCTCTGTTGACTGGTAGAGCCAAAGCCGAAAACCGGAAAAAGTGATCAACAAAACAACCATCACACAACTGGCTACCACCCATAGTGGAACATATTGCATAAGCGATCGTTTGCCCGCGACCTGGCTTTGCCAATGGGGAGATAAATCTGACCCATACTCTTGCCGATAGTTTTGAATTGTCTGGTACAAAGTGTTACTAATTTGTTCAAGGTTTTCGCGACCGCGCGGATCGAGCTTAAACTTGCCCTGAAAACCAAGACTAATACAAAGATAATAAAGTTCGAGCCCTTCAAGATGTGAAGCGGGAGATTCAAGCATTCGCTGCAATACGGAAAAACACTTTTCACCGCCACCCGTTTCGTTATGAAATTGACTCAGAAGTGAATGCTGCCCCCAAAGACTACTTGCGCCCCACGGCGCATTAAGAACAATTTCATCCAACATAGTGCACAACAGATATTTTGCAGGAAGTATTTGCTCAGAGGCAATCTGTTTACTTTTTGCAGTCTGTTCAAACAGTTTTATTTCATCAATCAGCTGTCGCTGCAAACCTGGGATATCATTATGCTCAAGCGTGGAGCGAAGCCTATTACTAACGGTAAGAATTACCGACGCGGCAGTCACCAAAGGATTAAGACCACCTTGAATCACAAACTCAGTTGGGTCAGGTAGCGATTGGGGCTGCATAACGGGAGATCGACGCACCGGCGCGGCCATGGGCGCGCCTTGCGGTGCCGCTGGAGCGCGGGCGCCCGGCCGAGGAACCATAACGGTCCGATCTGAATTATCCGGAATAGGCGGATAATTACCACGCTGAACAAATACTGTTTTATCGTCGTCGTCACTCATAGTATTAATCTCTTATCGCCCAAAGCTCCAGCTCAATGCCTGGGTATTCGCCACCCAAATGCACCGCAAAAGCTCCGGATGATTTCATCATCTCCCATACTTCACCGGATTTTTCGATTGCAAAGTAGGTAAATCCAGCATGATAGGGGATTTGTCTCGGCGCTACGGGCAATGGCCGCAAAGGCAAACCTGGCAGAGCCACGTTAATCAACTGCATGATTTTCTCGGCGCCGGCGATTTTGGCTTGTTTAGGTAGACGATTACGTAGCAAATCTCCCTGCATATTCGCCTTGGCCGCAAGTACAAAACTGGAGTTATTAAGAATATTGCGATCATTGATCTTCGCAACATAAATACCCTGTTTACGCTCTACAAGCCCCATGGAAATGGCGTTTTGCTCCAACACGGCGCTCAAACATTGACGTAATACCGCTATGACTCCCGAAAACGTGCCCGCGAGATTGTCGTGTTGGTATCGCGGAAACTCAGGAGCGCGTTTACTGCCAGCGGTGAATGTCGACAGCTCACCGGCTATCTGCACTAGCTCAGTGTAAAGCTTGTTAGGATGCAGACCCTTTTGCTGCGAGAGATGAATCAATAGAGGCTCGATCCGGTTGATAACCTGCAACAACATGTAATCGGCGATTTCCGCCGATCCTGCGCTCCCACTGTCGGCCAACCGACCACCCAGAGCATCCCCACGCTGCTTGAGCAACGCCGTTAACTCCTCAAAATACGCCTTCAAAGGCGGCGCGATATCGCAATCCAGCACTGGCGGCAAAAAGTGCTGGTCCAGCGCCGCAGACTTAGTTGAATCATTATCTTCAATACGGGCAACACCCAGTACTGCATAACCACTGAGCTCGTCCGACCCTAATTTCAAACAAATGCGCAATTTTCCAATTTGAATTTGTGCCTGCTCTCCCGAGGCGACACTCGTATCACGTGCCTGATAATTATAGGCCTGAAAGCGTGCTTGCGGCTGATCATCCTCGTCGCGATTAGTATCTAATATTCCACTGCGGCGCAACGGAATACAAAGATACACGGTTTCATTACTAATATTTTCAGGAATAGTAAGAACTTCAGGCAAGGCCTCGTTGTCGGGGATTTGAAACGGTGTTCCGTCCGGGAAAACGCCCTCTGCAGAAGTGATAGATAGCTTACCGAGATGGAGCGGCTCTTTGTCAATATTCAGTTTTGTAAAGCCATAGAAAAACGGCTCGAGCGCTGCACTGCGTCCCTCAATATACCGTTCCAAATAACGATTATTTTGCTGGAAATGCTGTGGTCGCAAAAACATTCCTTCCGACCATACGATTTTATTGTTATCAGACATTAAAGGGTTTTCCAGATCAAAGGGAAAGTCTTAAATATTATCGTTCATATCACGAATACGCAATCGCTCAGCCCTGATAGTATAGTTCATGGTTTTACGGGATGTTACAGGCAATATCATCAAAGCGTCAGCTCTATCATACTGTACAAATGCCGCCATCACGCCAATAAACCGGGTGTCCGGGGTCAAGGGGATATTTTCGACGCGAGTCTCATCAGGAGAGAACTCTCTTAACTCATAAGTTTCAATCAAATCCGAACCGAGTCTCTCCGCTGGATCCTCGTAAAGGCTAAGAAAATCCTCTCGCTTAAACTGTCGATCACCTGTTAAGGCAAAAACCTTAATGATGATCGGACTCGGTCTGCCGTCCTGATCAGGATTGAGATCCTTAGAGGTAATAAAGGTAAGGTTAACGGCTGTTTTGGAATCGAGCAGTTCGCGCGTCGTGCCACACCCGACCATAGCGAGAACGATTATACCAACGATCACTAGGCGTATAACTGAGTACAACTTCATCATGGTAGATCCTATTTTATATTTATTAAACAACAACTAAACTGTGGGCAAACCAATGTCAAAATTTTCATTTATTGTCGATTCGAACGCCGGGTTGATTTTAATTCTTCTAATTTTGCCTCATAAGCTTCGGCAAATGCATCGCCAAACAACTGATCGTAACTTGTTTCCTGGTCTTTTTGTAACTCTTCAAAATAGCCGAAATAGTTCTCCCATATTTTGGCCTTGCGGTTACCCAAAACGCCTTTACGATCGGAACCTAACTGTGACTCTAACTTAGCGGGACTAAACTGAGAAAGCATATAATTAAATGCAGACTTCATCGCGTAAAGAACGGCAACTTGATGGTCCGCAACATCTTCAAAGCCTTCTTGTACGGCCTTTTCCGGCTGAACGAACGCTTCACTTCTCGTGGCGAACATCGCCTGTAAAGCATCGCCAGCACCCGCTGAAAATTTTAAGGGATTATTTCCCGTAGTCATTATCACCGTTCGTGAGGCCCGTAATTCATTCTTAATACTGGCGCGAGCCTGCAACAAGCCGACAAGATTTTCCACTGCTATATTGACAATCGCAGCACTACTAGGCACCACCGCTGCCGTTTGCTCTTCCGTTAAACCGTGCAACCCCAACAATGATGCCATTTCAGCTGACTGCACTCCAACAGGAGCAGGTGCAGCAGCGGGAGCAGCCATCGGTACTGCCGTAGGTGCAGCAACAATAGGTGGCGCGGGGCTTGGTGCAACTATAGGCGGAGCAATCGGAGGTGCCGCCAACGGCGCCGGCTCGGGAGGCGTTAGCTCTGGCGCCACTCTAATTTCAGGCATGGCAGCACTGTTGGCCGGACCGATTTGAGACTCCTCCCACCACTTGTCCTCTTCCGCATCACTGAGTACATTAGAGCCTAGCGTAGGCTTCTCAAAAGCGGCGAGAGGATCAGTTGAGGTCTTTTGCTCGAGAGATGCCAACGGATCGACACCCGAATTGGCGCCAGAGCTAATATTATTCCATGGATCAGCCTGCTGAGGGGTTTGCGAAGGCTCGAAGAAATGGTCAAAATCGTCTAAACCACCGCTATCGGAAAGCGTTTGCGGTGCAGGTGAAGATGGAGAATTGCTCTGCTCCGTCTTAAAATCTGCAAGAGGTGCAGGCGCATCTAAAAAATCAACGGCACCAAGCCCATCGGGCAAGGCGGAGGCCGAAGCCGCTTCGACTTCAACACTAAACTGGTAATCACCGATAATGAGTAAATCGCCACTGTTAACCGGCGCAACATTACCTTTCCCAATGGATTGCGCATCGCTATTGATAAACGTACCGTTGCTACTGAGATCGACCAACACAAACTGGTCGCCCTGCAAGTTAACCTCGGCATGTCGCGAAGAAATGACGCGATACTCGTCTTGCAAAACCATATTATTACTGGACGCCCGACCGATCGACTCTCCGTTTTCTAGCATAAATATCTGTCCCGCAATTGGATTGCTGGGAGGGGCGTTGACTACAGTTAGCTTTAGTTTCATTGATAACTATTCTGGGTTTGTTAATTCTTGTTATTTGACAATTAAAAGTATTGGCTAGAGCCGCTTAAATATTACTGGTCTTTCACATTCAACAAAGACAATGAGTCTAATCCATAACAGCGTATTTTGCTACGACAGCAAAGCTGAAAAAGGACTTCTCCGATCGAAACGTCACATCAATAACCGCCATATTCGACAATGGCAACCGTAATATTATCCTTGCCGCCGAGATGATTTGCAGCCTCTATTAGACGATGACAACTTTGAGACGCTGGAAGCCCTCTCGCCAATTCAGCCTCAATAGAGCTCAAATCGAGATATTCTGTCAGTCCATCTGAACAAAGTAGCAGTAAACCTGGGCCCTCGAGCGAAAACTGCGCAAAATTAATCAAAAAATCGTCGGCCACACCGACTGCCTGTGTCAGCTGGTTCCGCTGACTATCATTTCTCGCCATCTCCGCAGTCATTACGCCACTATCGATAAGCTCCTGAATAATCGAGTGATCTTTACTAATCTGCTGAAGCTTCCAGCCAGCATACAAATAGGCCCGAGAATCGCCCACGTTAGCCACCAGTAAATGCTGTCCAAAAATAATGGCAATAACCAAGGTTGTGCCCATTCCCGCCAATTCCGGACGAGTAATCTTGTAATCCATGACCTGCTGATTAGACTGCCTTATGGCGTATTCGAGATGTTGCTTCATTTGCTCAACGATACCAACACTACTCGAAGGACTCACCTGCGGAAGACCTGCCTGCAACCGCTCCGACACCGTATTTGCGGCTATCATACTCGCCACCGCTCCACCTGTGTATCCACCCATGCCATCGGCTACAACGGTAAAAACAAAATCATTATTGGGACTTTGATAACTTACAAGAAAGTCTTCGTTCTCTTTTCTTATCTGCCCTATATCACTATAGCCCGCCTGCGTGACATTAAGCAGTTGTGTCATTTCCACCATGATGTGTCTGTCCGCAATTTGAGGGCTATTCGTTGAGGGTGGTGAATTGACATAAAAGCTTCCGCTGTAAAAACAGTTAGTGAGGAATTGGATAATATATCTAGGCACATACCCACAATATAGTTTTAATGGTTTGCATATACAAATGTATCTAACATGTTTACCTTTAAAGCTCGAGAGCACACCATCACGGCTTCATTCTTGATCAGCCAACAAGCCTCACTCGCCCCCTTGTCGAATCTGAAAAAAAGTCGCATAACGGGGTTCGTCCGGCGCACTTATGCGCAACAAAATTAACCCCTATGACGACAACATCATAGCTTAGATATAATCTCGTCTCCGATTTTAGTTAAACCAGCAACCGGATCGCCCTGTAAGGCAAAGACAGGGACAATGACACGGGAAACGCCGATATCTTCAAAAGCTTTAATGGCGTCCAACCCGCCTTGAGTATCCCACATCGAGGTGATCTCGACTGTTTCGTAGTCTCGCCCAATCTCGGCGCAACTTACCTTAAGGGGTTCAAGAAGCGGCGATAGCGAGGCCGCGTTAAGCGTAGGGGCAAACCAACCGTCGCCGTGTTTAGCGATGCGCTCATAAATTTTGCCCTTGGTACCACCCATAATAATCGGCACACCCGGTTTTTGAACTGGCACCGGGTAGCTCTGAAATCCTGACCACTGGATAAAATCACTTTGGTGCTCAACTACATCTCCGGACCAGACTTTCTTCATTGCCACCATGTAATCATCGAATCTGGCGCCACGCCTTTCAAACGGAACGCCCATCGCGTCAAATTCTTCTTTCAACCAGCCAATGCCCGCCCCCAACATGAAACGGCCATTTGAAATAAAATCCAGGCTGGCGGCTTGTTTTGCCAATAGTAAGGGGTTGGCCTGAGAGACAATATTGACACCCGTACCCAGGCGCAAAGTCTTCGTATTCGCGGCAATTGCTGTCAGCGCAATCAGCGGATCGACGAAATTAGCGTCGGGCTTGCCTCCCATTTTGCCGTTGGGACTATAGGGATATTTAGACTCGTAGTTGATCGGCACCATAGCGTGCTCGAAAGTCCATGCCGACTCGACACCAACTGACTCGGCAAACTGAGCCAGACCAACCATTTGATCGACGGATTCAACTCCTATATTGACGGGAATAAGACCAATTTTCATACCACACTCCTTTTCTATGAATAACAATTATGCTGATGCTTAATATAGACCGCAAAGCTCGTGCATGCATGCCGTGAACCGGATTTAAAATCGAGCTTCGAGCCGGTCGCCAATTGCCAGACAATACCTGAATGCCTAACCGCCTCGATCATCATAGCAGTCCTTTGCAGTTCGCCCCGAAGGAAATACAAAAACGATCACTCGAGGCTATTCTTCTAAGGTGACGCCTTCGAAGGTGATAACACAAGGAAATACTCGCACTCATTTAAATTCTGCAAAATAGTTTTTGATAATCGGAACACAGTTCTCTACAATCAGCGGCGTACATAATTCAGTCAATGGGCTGATATAAGAGCTTTTCCCAACCCATTTTCGTGTTTATCGAGCGTATGGCTCGGTCTTTAGGCGATCGCATAAGTAAAACATTATTTATCAATAAGGCCACGGAAGAACCATGTCTACCTTTACTCTGAGTGATCGCTATGGAAGGCCGTTCAAAGTAAGTCTGTCGCCGGGGTCTGGCAATCCGGGTAATGCGTGGCAACGGCTTCATTTTACTCCTGGTCAAGCGGGCCCTTTACTGCAGCGTTTCGATTCCCTGCAACTTGAGAAATTAAGAAAGCATTTTTCCTACCATACCCACCGTATCGCCATCACATCACTGGGCGGCCTATCTGATTTGTTTGAGCAAGGGGCGCTCTGCATCTATAAACAATCGCTAGATGCGAGCAGTGAAGACACGGCCACACAAGATAAACAACAAACCGTCGGCGAAATGACCCTGGATATCGATGGCGAATTTAAAAAATTACTTGCTATAGACAGTTTCTCAGGCGGATCTGGAAAGAGCAGTGGTGATAGCGCCACGGGGCTTGTTGATAGCGGCGCCAATCTAAAAGCCTGGTTTGCTGAATGTAACAGCGTACTCAGTCCCCTCTGGCACATAAAACGCCAAATTGAAAATGCCCTGGATGAGTACAATCGTCAGGCCGCGGAGAATTTACCTGACGATGATTTGGGTTTGGTGGCGGACTACTTGAAACGAGCGAACATAAAAGACTACAGAATAATTGTTAAGGCGCTCGGCCTTAGTCCTGGAAAAATCGATGCCGACCAGTTTAGCGAGGCTTGGCACAGCGCCTGGATCTTAGTGGGAGACACAAAGGTTTCTCTAATGATACGGAAATTTTCATTGGGGTATATGGGCGTGCAAACCCATGCAAATTTACCACAGGCAAAGTACGGCGCAGCCTTTGAGGTTTTATTGGCAATCTTATTAACAACAAGCACCACCGCCAAGCAAGGAAAAACAGCGATAACGAACATCAGCACACCTTACAGCGGCGTATTTGTTAATGTCGCTGAACAATTACTGAAAATATCTAAGCAAGTCATCGTTAGGCCGGGGCCATTCAAATCTGGCACGAAGGAAATCAAACCACCACAGCCTGAAGAACAAGCGACAGTTGTCGAGCAGCCTATCGAAGAAGTGCAACCTAAAGTGGTCGAGCAATCTGAAGAACCAGTTGAGGTCAAAACCTGGGTCAGCATTAAGTTGATTGATGTTAAGAAGAAAGCAATCGCCAATGAGGAATATGAGATTACTACACCCGATGGTAAAACCCATAAAGGCAAAACTAACGCTTCGGGGATTGCCAAAATCGACGATATTCCGGAAGGTGATTGCAAAGTCAGCTTCCCAAAATTAAAACGATGCCGCTTACAAGCTGACGCTCAAGAGACGGCTGCATAACTCAATAGAAGTTCAGTCGCTCTCTATCGTAAATCAACAAAGGCGTTCTAAGAAAATTCAAATGAGAAGGTGAATAAAACGGAGAAGTTATAAAAACTTATAGATCACTAATTCACTTCCCTGCAACGGGACTTACTACGGCGTAACAATGGCACTTGAAGAAACCGAACACGATACTAAAGATAAGAACCCTGCGAACTTTAGCGTTGAGACTGGAAAAGAGCATGTTTTTATCTCTCGCCCTGAAGTATGTCGTGTGCGCCTTATCGGCATGCATTTTGATACCAACAAAAATTTTCTTTTACCCAGCGCCATGCCAGGCATTCGAAAATTAGTTGAACTATGGAAAGGCTATGAGAAAGGTGAGGTTCTTTTAGTTGGGCATACTGATACTACCGGTGACAGCACGGTCAACGACCCCTTGTCAGTTCGCCGCGCAAAATCAGTAGCCGCTTACCTGCAAGATAACGTCGATGAATGGCTGGAACAATTCGCAAGCAGTACCCCAAGCAAACAGCGCTGGGGGATCAGGGAAACCCTGCTGATGATAACAGCCCTCCCCTCAGCCCCTCAAAACGACGCCGTTGAAGATTCAATCCGCTGGTTTCAGAATGCGTTTAAGGGTGAACATGATCTGGGTAATAATCCTGTCGATGGGATATCAGGACCAAAAACACGTAAAGCGGTTATCACTGAATATATGGCTCTCGACGATACGACTTTACCGAGCGATTTAGTTCCGGTTATTCATGGCTGTGGGGAAAATTTCCCGGAAGTCGAGAGTGGTGATGATGTCGATGAATCACAAAATCGCCGCGTTGAAATGTTTGTTTTTGAAAAGACCATTGATCCACCAGCGCCAGGACAAAACTCGCAGAAAGGCGCCGCGGAATACCCGGAATGGATTAAGCAACTTTGCTTCACCTACGATTTAAAAAATGGCGACAAGCCCGAAGACCCCAAATTTGAATTCGTGGCACCTGTGGCTGGGATTGCTCACGACAAACTTAAAAAACTGTTTGCCGATGAAACTCACGCCAAAAGTGACGAAGACAATACCGTACTACAGTATGTCAACCTGGATAGTACCGAGTCGGGTCGTGATGGCATGGACTCAAAGGTTATCGTACAAATTGGTGTTGTTGGCGATCGAGAACTTCACTCGCCCAATCGTCAAGGCAAGGCCGGTCTATTCGCTTTTATTGAAGTCGAGTTTGGCGCTCACAGTGACGCAGGGGATAAAAGCAAGCGCAATATCCCTCTAACAGAATTGAAAGAAGGCAACGATCTTAGCGATAGAGAAGAGGTCGAGGCCAATAAAAAATACAAGGGCAAAGTCGAGCTGAAGTCGGACGAAGAGCTAGGGGAATTCCTACTCGAATTGGGTCTAGCCGGCGGCGACAACTGCACCATTAAAATTGGCAACACCGAGGCCTGCGAAGACGCAACCCTGATTATTGTGAATTGGCGTCGCTTGGAATACGAGACCATATATCCCGATTTCATGGAACCAACCCTCAGCGCAGTGAATGTCGACGGCAATGCCTATTTCGACATTCCCGCCTCGATAAAAACCCATGTGGTGGATCGACTGGGCGCAGCATATGTTCGTTATGAGTTGCACAAGTCTAGCAGTTTTGCGGAGGCTCAAGCAGTACAAGGTACTGTTGTCGATGCCGCTTTCATTGCACAAGACGGCGGTAAAAAATACATATTGTCCGGGGCATGGGCGCAAAACGACCCTATCGCCTTTAGTGCTCCGGTGGACGACCGACGCATGCAAATTCGCCTTTGCGACAATGCCTATGGCTCTTCAATCAAAACAGCCGTACGGCAGCTTGACTTAAATGTTGCCGAGGGCAGAATTGTTCCGGGTGATGGCGAAAGCAGCTATTACTTGCAATACGTCAGCACCGCTAGTGATGGCGCCTTGTCTTTGGAATTACAAGGTGACGATGGCAATGATTATGAATGGCTGGCGCGGGTGCCGAATGGATATGTGTTGCCACCCATCTTTGAGCATACTGTTAATAACAGTGCTAACCCAGTTGCCGGCAGTACTGATCGCAGTAAAGTCGTTAATATTCAATGCAAGTTGCCCGACGACACAATCACCGGCAGCCACAGTATCACCTTTACAGGAGGTAGGATTGGACATGTGGCATCTTCATTGAATCAAGCACAAAAAACCGAGCTAGAACTATTCGTTAAAGGTTGTCTTGGTACAGAAAGACTGCGCGACAAACTTAAGAAAAATGATCGCGGCATGGAATTTTTGATTGATATTCAATTGGGTGATGGCGGCAGCTCATCAAGTTCGCGGCGCAGGCAAAATCGAGCTGACAACATAATCGCAGCCCTGGAAAACTCCTTCGACAGTCAAAAGGAAAATCTACCTCTTCACCCGGGTTTGGATGATAGCGGTAATGCGCGCCATGGACCAATGCAGCGAGAGTGGTTAAAACATGCTGACCACAGAGGCTTGAAATTGGAGTTACCAACAAAAGACCCGGGAGATGATGAGCCATTACCCGGTGATTTAGTGGGTGACCTCTCCGATGATAAATGCAAAGTAAGAATTCGCTTTAAAATTCATTCTACCTACGGCATTAACGGCAATGCCGGTAGTGGCAAACAGGTCATGGTTATTCGCACAGAATCTGCCGCATCTTGTTCCTCAACGGTCTGTCACGAACTGGGGCATAGTATGGGCATGACAATAATGGCAGGCCGATCTAAGATCCCACCGGGTATGGATGCCGCTAAGCATGTTGATAACGGCGGTGTATTTTATGTCAATTCCGCAGCCCCCTTCGTCAATGGCAAAAGGGCCATACATAAAGGCCCCCACTGTGCTACAGGTGTTCCGGATAGCGATCTACCTGCCAGTAACTTTAATGGTAGTGACGGTAGTTGCATTATGTATGGCTCGGGCGGCCGGGATGATACGAGACCAGCTTATTGCGCTCCTTGTAAAGAATATATCCGAGGGCGCAAGTTGGTAGATATTCGATCAAGCTGGCAATCTCGTAGTCCCAATGATTATTAATTGTGGGGTTTTGCGCTATCGACCCAAGCTCGTCAAATTATTCATTCTGGTGGTCTGCAGTATTACCGCTTGCGGACAAGCACAGCAACCTGCGCCAGAAAATCGAACTGTTACTCGCTCCATAAATCTGGACAACACAATGCATGAATTAAAACCAGTTCTATCAAATGATGACTTTTGGAAAGATCCAGCAAAAGGGTCTGACTCTATATTTGAACAATTTGACGCTGAGATGCTCACGGGGTTTTTTATGTCGGCGCCACATCAGGTCGATATAGATCAGTTTGATCGCCTACCTGTGGTGATGTACCAGTTTGATGAGGATGAAAATCTATCAATAACAGATTTTGAAAATAGAGGCCTCATAATTGCCACTGATCTGGAAACGAATAGTAGCCGGGTTAATTTTTTTATGACCAAAGATGGCGATCGCCTTGAGGAAGATTTTAGTCACGAAAACCAGGCCGATGCTATATCGGGCACCAGTTTAATTATTTCAACTCAGGAAAATATGCAGGAACAGCTTGAAATAAACTGGGAGCCCGGATTATGGCATTTCACTACAATTATCGGAAACATTAAAACCAATAGTGTGGTCGTGAAGTTCGTGTCAGAAAAAGCCCCAACAAATACATTGCAGGAGAAAATCAAGCAGTTACCGGCAGGAGCACATCCCAGTACCGGAGATGGCGTCCAATTTTCTCTCCAGCCCTCGTCTCCTGCCCAAACTAATGATGTGGGTGTACAGCTTTCAATTAACGATAAAGTGATGTCTGGGAATGACAGTTCAGCGATGGTTTATGGTTCTTTCCGTTTGCCCGTGTTACCTCACGAACTGAACATTGATGGCAATACCGCCGTGGTGCCTGTGAATGTTGTTGTGACAGGCAGCGAAAAACCGGCGCCTGTGGTTGTTTCCCTGCGTGTACCTGTCGCCTCTATTGAGAAAAATGAGGACGGTTTATCCGTGGCAGAGGGCTATTTTAGCTTTCATTTACAACGGATATTCCCTCAGCCACTGCCGGCTCAAGCTTACCAGCTTTTCATATTTAATAGCGCTCACGTTTTTGGGCCCTGGACTTTTACAGTATTAAACGACTAAAGCTACCGGGTCGTATAAATCGGTTTATTGCGAGCAAATCACTAATAAAGTCGAATAACCGAGCATCAACAAACGACACTCTCAAATTGTTTGACCCTGGGTTATTTTTGCAGTGTTTTACAAAAAAGGAAGTGGCCGCGTATGTCCAGATTATGCTCAAATTCGAGCAGCCACATATAGTCGAAACGACTGGACTTTCCGCGCTCTAACGGCCGCGCTAGTGCTGCCTGAAATAGAACACCTCAATGCTATTAACTTTACAGGTCGTCAATCGGCTATTAAAGAAGCTGAAAATTATACTCACTTTTATAATGACAAAAGAAATCATTCCGGCATTGACTATATCGCCGGCACCCCATCTGAAATTTTATGCGTGAACAGTAGCTTAGACAGTTACTTTATTTAGTGACCATTACACTCCCGCCGGTGCAGGCTGCAAGCCTGAATTGAGAATCGAAGCTCTGCATACCCGCGACATTTAAACCACTTTCGACTGTTTCGCATCATAGGACATATCCAGCTCATCCGGTAAGCCCATGCGACATCGACAAAAGGAACAGTGAATTTCAGTGTACCCCAAATTTTGACTGGATATGGTCTCAATAACTTCTTCGAGAGTCGGAGATTTACTCATCGCCCTATTGCGGATTGTCACCACGTCCATAGTCACATCTTTGATCATGGCTAATCCGGCTTCATCTAGTGGCTTGCCCAAAAATGCCTCCGTTTGGGCAACCTCGACACCTTTATGCATGTCGTGAGCGATGTTGGTATAAGTCTCTGCGGGGGCTCCTGGTTTTCCACCGTGTGACCCTTGGTATTTTGAAAGTTTGTAATTAGGACAAACAGAACCCGCAGAATAGGTGTCGTATGGCGTGACCGTACCCTGCGACACGGCTTTGATACCGGGGTCTTTCAGAATAAAACCATGAGGCGCATAAAAAAGAATTGCCATGTTGGCAGGGACTTTGAAAGGTTTATTCGACAGGGTATATCCCCCATGAGCGGTGATCACAAGTTTTTGCTTGTAGCTACCACCAGACCACAAATAGAGCTTTTTGCCTAATTTCTCTGCACTATACGCACCTATTGTAGGTATATCTTTTTTTGCCACTTCGCTTCTCCTTATTATTAATTTAGCTTTTTGTTTTACACAAAACCCCATGTAGAAAAAGGCAGATTTTGAATGAAATTACTTCATCATTTTCGGTCAACGATTCCAATTTCCTTATCCTTTTAAAACAATAGACCATTTCATGAATATATGAAGGATTAACATCATCATTTCCACAACCTACTATAAAAACACCACTGTGAAATTCCCAGGGGTTTACTTTTCCAAGACGCAAAGCCGATGCTCTCAATCATTCGATAGTGTTCAGTTCTTACCCATGGCCCGGCAAAGCTGATTTCACTGTCGCTCTATTTTATTGTTCAAGGGAAAACACATTAGCCATTTCCTGATCAGCCCGACACTCAGGCCGTTTCTCCACGAATTAACACTCTGACGGTATTGCGTATAAGTAGTGCGAAATCTATCACAATCTCAAAGGTCGACAGCTACATTATCGCACTGGAAAAAGCTAGGAAACGAGGCAAAGATACTGGCGAAATATCCGAGTTGATGCGCGAGCAACTGGCCGCCGATATCTGGGACGAATATTTACTGGCTAATCTTATCGGGTTCGGCAAAAGGTGCTCTACCTTCCTGCAGCCCCCGGAAACAAGAAGAGGATGTATAAGCGGCCAATAATCGTGCCATTAAGTCATACCTTAATATAGCGGCAGATGTGACCATAAGTAAGCGATCACTATCGATGAAGCATTCTTTTCTAAAGAAACTAAAGCTCCGGCACACTGAGAGCTACATCATATAGTGTCACACCTGCCCCAACGCCCCCGCATGACGCGCCACATCCGGCCGCATAGCATTACGGATAAGGGTATAACTCGCCCGGTCTTTTTGCCCCAAGCTTTTAGCCAAATCAAAGCCTTTGCCTTGCAACTCTTCAAGTGGATAAATACTGTCGACGAGATCCAGTGCTTCACATTCGACGCCGGTATAAGCTTTACCCATTAGCGCCATGTTTTTTAAGGCCTGCTTATTAGGTAACAAATTGATAATATCCATCATTACCGGAGGGAAAGACATTTTGATATCGACCTCTGGAAAACAAAACCTCCCACGATCTGAGCGCATGACCCTAAAATCAGCTGCAGTTGCCAAAATCGCACCGCCCGCGTATGCATTACCGTTAATACAAACAACGGTTGGCGCATTCAACAATGCCAAGCGATAGAGCACCGTCTCGAGCGCTAATACAAACGCCTTTTTCCCTTCGTTGGGCTGCTCCATCAACCATCCTAAATTTATGCCCGTTGAAAACGTTTTTTCATGTTCGCAGCAAATTAACAGAGCCGTATTACCTTTGTATTTTTCAACCGCGTCGAACGCAGCCAGATATTCCTGCATGACTTCGAGCGTAAACGTATTTTCATTTTCATTGTTCGTTAATGTTAACACGTGAATTTCTTCTTTGACTTCCAAGGTCATTGACGACATTATTTCTCTCTCTTCTTTAATTTGCAAAATTTAACGACACAAGGAACAGTTACTGTTTCTTCGCTAGACCTTTTTTGACAGCGTCTGCAAGGCTTCGTCAAGACTAACAGGATTTTTCTAGCGAATAACCCACTGACAGACGGAATGAACACAGCAATACCCTACTATAAGGCGAGCGATGCGCCATCATTGAGCAATACAACTGCACCACTGACGCATCAACATAACCGGCTACTGGTGCTTAATTCATTCAACGTTCATCCAGCAATCGTTTAAAGCCGAATTTCTAATTAACATTTTCACTGTTTGGCAACGCATCGACGCGAGTCCATGTTACCGTTCGACTCATAAACCCGACTTTGACTAATATCTCCAGATGGTTCGGTTTAGCTAAACTAAGCTCTGCATCTTTGAACGACTTCAACGGTTTCGCATAAATTTGACCAATCCAGTTTTCGGAACCCTCTTCTGCCGTTAGCTCCTTTAACAATACCCGACCCACTGCTTGTGAATTTTTGTCGTTGCGAACAACCGTACCGACTCCCAACCCATCACTGAATGTAATTTCTATCCAAGCCGGCTGATCATCGTTTTTCCAAAGGCCGACTAAATTATCTGCGAGCAAACACGGCGCTATCAAACTCGCCCCAAGTATTACCGCCATACGCGTTAACCATGTCATTCAAGTCACTCCTCTCTATATGAGACAAAACTCTCCAAAAATAATGAGCTTATCAGCTCAATTGTTTAACCCGTTTTCCATTTCACTCAAAAACGTATCAAGCTCCGGAACTTTCGCCCTTAACAACTTCCCGTGCGAGGCTCCAGATGCGATGCACAAGGTCCTAGGCGCGTTGCGCTAGGTGCTAGGAGCTAGGAGCTAGGAGCCGTAACTTTAGGCTCATTTGATTTCAGCTCATCGACGATGGCACGCTCGACGCAATCCAGCCGATCTTGGCCGAACACCTTCAAATCACCGTAGATAAAGCTAGGCACCCCCCAGAGATCATGACCATACATTTCCGTTAGATTCAGTTGCACCCGCTCGCGCCAGGAGTCATTCTGCAATAAGGCTCTCGCCTGCTCCCAATCTAAGCCTGCTCGCTCTACCAAAACCTTAAGCCCTTCGTCGGTATCCGACCGAATACCTTCTGCCCAAACGCCTCGAGCAGCACTCTCGAAAAATTCAACCGCCTTACCTGCCGATTGAGCAAACTCGATAAGTGCATAACAACGCTCGACACCTTTACCCAATGGATCGGCTACCACGCCAAACTCAATACCGTATTTACTCGCCTCTCGTTTTGCGTCCAGAATAATATAAAAACCTTTCCTTCGCGGCACTTGCATGCGCCTCATCACCATGGGTAAAACAGGTTTCACAATAAGCGGGACCTGATAGTGCTTTGCAAGCTGCCGAGCGCGCACCAAACCAATATAAGAATAAGGACTTCTTAATGACCAAAAAATTTCAATGGCTTTGGTATTGCTTCTGTCCCTTGCAACGGCATTCGCATACCGGGCTTCCGGCAATAGAGACTCAGCGTTGTCGTGACGACAGAATTGCTGATAACCGCGATTAAATAGCACTTCAGATTGCCCTGATTTTGCCAGCCCCATCGCGTTGAAACGGCGCTCCAGATGCTCCAGACGATCCAGCCCCCAATACCATTCTCCACCGTAGTGCAACATGGCACTCAAGTAATGACCGTTGGTCTTTAAAAGACTTTCATTCGCTTCCAGATGATGTTGATAACATTCCACATGACCACTGATTCCGTCATCGATCATATCGTCAAGCTCCGCCGTTTCTCCCTGCCAATAGGCGCGAAAAAGCGCGAGTGCATTGCCAAGATAACCGGGCTGTAGTTCCCAATGTAAAAGCTGTGCCGTTATTTGGGCGTCTCGTTGCGGCGTACTCTCTGGTCTGTTAGCAGGGCATTGGAGGTTATAAAGCTGTGCAAGGTAAAGCCCATCTCTAAACGCGTTTTTCTCCCACAAGCCCGGAGCCGGAAACATCTCCTTCTGCAAATTGAGTACGGTGCGAAAGTCGTAGATTACGGGATAGCGACTCTCTAATTGCTGCAATACCTGTAGCAACAGGAAGCTATAGGGGTCGTTAATACTGAGATAGACCGTTACTTTATGGGGCTGTTTTTTTCGAGCCCGCATTCTTTCTGTCAGTCCGCGCTTAATCTTTTGCAATCGGGAACTGGTGATCATCCTCATAATTTGAGGCATTAATGGGTTGGACATCTTTGAGCTCTCTAGGAATGCCTTTCAGTCTTTGAAAGGGGTTCGTGCACAGCACATCACTACTTTATTTGCAATAAACATATTGACATATTTACTGCCATTATGTCACCCTATTTTTTTCTATTACCATTGCCGCTTTTTTGATACCGAGTTGACACCATCTCTAAACGGAAAAATATCAGAATAACGCTAACCATGGTAGCTATTCACGGCCTCTCGTAAAACACAAAGCTGACCCTTTCAATGAAGAGATATCTATGACTATGAAAAAACGTTACATTGCTGCGATTTTCCTGATCGCTTTAGGGTTGATCGCCTACAGCCAACGCGGAGTCATCGCCTTACAAATTCTCCCCAGAGCTATCGAATCAGCCATGTCAACCAATGCACTGCGGGATCTGGGCGACGGCTTGCATATCACATTATGTGGGGCGGGAGGGCCACTGCCTGATCCACGCCGCTCGGGAGCCTGTGTCGCCGTTATTGCCGGTGAGAAAATGTTTATCGTCGATGCCGGAACGAACGGACTAAGAAACCTTAATCGCCTACGTTATAACACAGGTAACATTGCCGCCGTATTTCTTACTCATTTCCATTCGGACCATATCGATGGGCTGGGAGAGTTAGCAACAATACGCTGGGTTGGTGGTAATCACAAAGAACCGTTACCCGTCTATGGCCCCGATGGTGTGACAGATATCGTGAACGGTTTTAATAAAAGCTACTCGCAAGACTCTGTATATCGAAATGATCATCACAGCGATAGGGTTGCGCCCTTGAGCGGCCATGGAATGGTTGCATTAAGCTTTGCGGTTCCGCCAGCCGGTACGTCAACAATCGTCTATGAACAAGAGGGCATGAAGGTAGAAATGATCTCGGTCGGACATTTTCCCGTTGTTCCAGCCGTAGGCTACTTATTTAGCTACCAGGGGAGAACAGCGCTCATTTCCGGTGACACGGTAAAATCGGCAAACATCGAAAAGTTTGCCAAGGGCATCGACTTACTAGTTCACGAGGCCTTGTCTCCCACACTCGTTGGCATCATGAATAAAGCCGCTCAAAAAACCGGCAATGAATCAATGGCCAAAATCACTCATGACATCCTCGACTATCACGCCAGCCCAGTCGAAGCGGCCGAAACCGCGCGTGCGGCCGAGGTAGGTCATTTACTTTATTACCATATCGTGCCGCCACTGATTGTCCCCGGAATGGAAGCGGTGTGGCTGGAAGGTGTCGATGACGTTTTCAAAGATTTTACCCTAGGAGTTGACGGCACTACTTTTTCGCTGCCGCCAAACTCCAAAGAGATTTTGAAGGTACGTTCAGAAATCTAGTATTATCCTCATTGTTTACTAGCCATTAACCGTGGGGTGCTTGGAGGAATCATCAGGTCAATCTCCAGCAGGGGTTTTAGCATTAGTTTATAATAGCAAAATGGTACCTAATGGAACCGGTTCACGATAACCCAGAGAATAAGATGACAAGTGAAATAAGCTCAACAAAGGACGCGACAGCAAAGCCCGACGGTCGTTTAATGCGTAGCCAGCGCAGTCGCCAACTTATTATAGATGCAACTCTAGCCCTTGTTGAAGAAGGCAATCTGGTTCCCACTGCACAACAGGTCGCCGATCATGCCAAAGTGGGTATCCGAACCGTTTTCAGACATTTTTCCGACATGGAGAGTATGTTTTCGACGACGCACGAACTAAAACGCGCGACCTTCGAATATTTATTTATTGGTGGAGACAGAACTGGCTCGGTCGACGAACGCATTCAACGAGTGACCGAACAACGCGCTCACGCCTTCGAAGTGCTGAAACAAAAACTACTTTCGACTCAGGCGAGGCGGTGGCACTCAGAAGTACTGCGCACTAATTATGCCCGGGCCCAACGGCGCTTGCGTAAAGACTTGGACGACTGGCTGCCGGAGTTAATTGCACTACCCGCCGCCAAACGAGAGGCTGTTGATTCAATCACATCCTTCGAAACCTGGCACCGCCTAAGAGAGCACCAAAGCTTGAACATAAAAGCCAGTATCGAGGTTATCGTACAAATGCTGCAGCTATTGTTAGCCGGACATTCATCTGAAACCGATTGATGTTGAGGCGCACTATTAGACTCAAGGATTGCATTTTGCCGTAACTGATCGCGCTGGATCAATCGGACGTCAGTCCCGAGGCATTGCAATACGATACACGCCTATTCGAAGAAAGATTTAAGTTAAAGCTGCCAACCGTTGACCAACAAAACCTGCGATCCGTAAACACGAATCGCAATTATTCTTTGACAAGCAATGTGCCCTTGGCAAATGGCTTCGCCCTACGCCCAGGCATCGATGAGAAAACGACCCTCTACTTCCATCTCTTGCAACCAATTTTGCGCCTGTTCTTCGCTGACCGTTTTACCGCCCTTATCCATTATGTCTCGGTAAATTTTCTGCAACGCCAGACGTACTCCCGTCAGCATGTACTGTGCATCGCCACAGACATATATGAGCGCACCTTGCTGCCAAAGCGCCCAAACTTTTTCCGCGTTGGCAGCGATGGCATCCTGCACATAACAGTGGGGGTATTCAGGCAGCCGGGAATAGGCCTTAATACATTGCACAGCACCCGCAGTCTCAGCTTCTGAAAACTCATCGGCATAGATGTCGTCAACGTCGGGGTGTCGACAGCCAAAAAACAGCATGGCCTCACCCAGGTCCTGACCTCGTTGGTGATGCGCCATGCGGTCCTGAATAAATCCACGAAAAGGAGCCACTCCGGTTCCCGGACCGATCATGATAATCGGCTGTTGCAAATCTTGCGGCGGCAAGAAACCAGAGTCTACTGGACGTAAACGTGCCAATATCGATTCACCCACCGTAATATCATCGAGAGTCGAACTACAGGCACCCAGATAGTCGCCGCTGCCACTGAGTGCGGGACCTTCCACACGGCTAACTGCGATATCGACGCGACCGGGTGAAGTTAAGTGCGAAGACGCAATCGAATAGTAACGAGGATGTAATTCCGCCAATTGATCAATAAATACCGCAAAAGGCAATGCGATACTGGCGTAACGGTCGAGTAAATCCAACAACGAGACGCGTTTATCGAGGACCTCTGTTTTGTAGTTATCCGATTCTGCCAAGGTATTTAGCGCTATTCCATCAGGCGGACAGGTGGCATGTTCGGCCAGTAACTTAATTTGCCGTACTGTTGCCGGATCGCACAGCTCAACATAGCGACTCAATAAGGTCTTTACTGTCATGGCACTATCCATCGGGATCCCGCCAGCGGCACCGTGTTTCAAAGACAGGCGTATAGGCTGCTGTAAACTCAGGCCAAAGCGGCTTGCGGCACGCTCAACATTCTTTACTGGATTGCGCGGCATCACCAATAAATGATCACCGGTTTTATAATTTATGTCTGGAGGTAGATCCACGCTGATATGGCGTTTACTCACACCATAATCGACCTGTGTATCTACCATCTCCTCGTTAACGACCACCATCATCGGAGTTAGAGAGTGATGCGTCAAAAATGCAGTATCACTGTCGTCACTGGTTAAAAGATCGACAGCAAATCGCTCCCCGAGATCCACTGGCGCAACAACCGCGAGCCCTAACGACGAGGCCAATTCAGGCCACACACCTTCAGCGTAACTGTCGATATCACCAAAAAAATCGCCTCTCGCATCGGCTTCTCCGCGGACCACCACACACTCGGCGCCAAGTGTTTTCAATCTCTCCTCAATTAAACGCGGTACGCGTTGGTAAGTCGTCGCCCAGTCTCTATTACCGACACCAAACACACCAAAACGCACATGACTGAGGTCCCGCTCAGTAGACTCCAACCAGGCCATAAATTCTTTAGCATCATCCGTCGGCGTACCATTGTAAGACGCTGTCACGAATAAGACAGCTCCATCGCTCGGTAAGCGGTCGGTGTATTCATCCAGACTGCCGCTACTAACGACAAAACCAACGGACTCCCCCTCCTCGGCCAAACGCGCGGCAACTTGTTGCGCTGAGCCCATATTACTGCCGTGTAAGACCAATAGCGGTGTCGCGTGATCACTCGTAAGATTTGTTGTTCCTTTTTCTTTTGTTAGCTCGTCGACCTCGGGAGCTTTTTGCAAACTGACACTACGGTCTTCAGCAGTACGTTTTTTTAGCCGCAATCGAAAATCGTTGGGCTTTAAGGTTAGCGCTTCCTTCACTTCAAGCTGGTAGTTTGTATGATCGACGAATTTAAAACGTTGCAGCGCCATGCCTAAGGCCAATACGGATTCCTGCAGCGCAAATTGACTACCGATACAGGCCCTCTGACCGTTGCCAAAGGGCTTGAACGCATTAGGTAATCGCTGGGCGGCAACATCTGGCGCGAATCGATCGGGATCGAATAATTCCGGATTATCGCCCCAGGCTTTCTCGTCACGGTGCAGCCCTCCAATTAATATCAAAATAGGCTGCCCCGCTTTAAGTGGATAAAGCCCCGCTAGCGTCGTATCTTCGAGCGGCATAACCGTGAACGCCGGAGCCGTAGGAAAGAGGCGCAACGCTTCATTGAGCACTTGTCGTATATAAGGCAAACGTCCAATCTGAGCCAGCGTTGGCGGCGTATCAAGATCAGCACCGAGCACCTCATCAACTTCTGCATAGGCTCGCTTAAGCACGGCCGGGTGTTTAATGAGGTATTGCAATGCAAACGACAACAAACCACTGGTCGTCTCATGGCCGGCAATTAAAAAGGTAATAATTTGGTAGCGAATGTTCTCATCAGAGAGTTTCTCGCCAGTCGCTGGGTCGGAACCCGTGAGCATCAGGCTTAACAGATCTTTAGCATCTGTGGCACCTCCCCCGGCTTTACGTTCGGCAATAACTTCATCGACGATAGTCTTAAGATTTAGGATGTGTTTTTCATAGCGCTGCCGGCGCCCAACATTCATTCCGTGCACGAGCGGAAGCGCTACCGCCCGGTCTATTGCCTCCTGCAACGCAACCAACATACTCTCGATAAATGGATGTGGCTCATCGCGGCTAAAAGAATTGAAGCGGTAATCGAAACCACATAATCCAATTGTATCGAGTGTCAAACGAACCATATCCGCGGGAACATCTATTTCATCATTGGCATTAAGCTGACTCCAGCGCGCCATCATTTGCTCGGCGATTTCAAGCATCATTGGGAAATAATTCGACATCGACCCCATGCTGAAAGCGGGCAATAATATGTTGTGCGCCTTTTGCCAGTTTGGCTCCGTGGTCTTCGCCGTAAACAAGCCGTCCAAGGCGATATCTCGAATATTATAGAGCGCACCACTGACTTTTTTATCGAAGCGACTTTCATCGCAAAGCTCATCGACCAAGCGCTGGCTAGAAACCACCAACAGTTTTCCGCCCGGGAGCTGCAACTGGTAAATCTCGCCCAAATCTTTCGACAACGCCTGCAACGACTGAACCGGTTCAGCAGAATCAATCAGGCGGATATGGCCAATACCGGGTAATTTCCCCTTCGGCTCTGGAATCTGGGACACTTTTGTACTCCTTATCGTTTATATGAATAAATATCCAAGCCTAAAATTTCGAAAACAACGCTCTGCTCCAACGGCCGCAGGGGCGAAGGAATCGAGCCGTCGTTTCTACCCCTTACGGTCAGTCAGAAAAAGACGCATCGTCTTAGGTTTTAATTCCCGAAATTTCAGTGATCAAAAAAAGAGCAGCATATTAATTGACAACTCGTAACTTGACGGAGTTAAATACAGTCAACCATAGGGTTAAATACAGTCAATCATGCACTCAATTTATTTTTCCGCACTGTTTTCTCTGCTCGAAAAACTCGGCATTAGCGAGCAACAATTACTTAACAATACCGGCTTAATGGCGGTAGATACGCGGTCAGACGTCAATTTTACGGCAAAACAACTCAATACTTTATGCGCAAACGCGCTGCAACTGTCCAACGATATGCAATTAGGGCTAAAGGTTGGGTCACTGTTTGACCTGCCCTCTCAAGGTATTTTCGGCTATGCATTAATGACGAGCTCCACCGTTGGAGATGCCCTCAAACTGTTAGTTCGCTACAACCGCGCCATTTTGCCGAGCATCCATATTGAACTTAAAAGCAAGGCAGGGAGAACGGAGCTGCTTACGCAGGGTGGACATCTTCCGATCGAGTTGGACCGCTTCTACTGCGAATTAGTTTACGCTGCCATTCTCAACAGTCGGCACATACTTTTTGATATCCCCACGACTAACTTTAAATTGGAATTAGACTACCCAGCCCCCAATGATGCCACTTTATACGAGAAGATTTTTGGTCCAAATATCCTCTTCAACAGTAACAGGCGCTCGCTTAGCTTTAACGATGAAAGTCTCGCCGCAGCGATATCGACCGCTAACCCGCTAACGCAGGATATTTTGCAACGCGAATGCGACCGCTTGTTACCGATCGAAAGCCATCGGGGAATTGTCACCGCCCGGGTCCAGCACGAATTGCTACAGTCAGGATCTGAATTTCCTACCTGTGCAACGATGGCGAAAAGATTACATATGAGTGAAAGCACCCTACAACGGCATCTGATCAAAGAGGGCTGTCGATTTCAGCAATTGCTCGACAAAGTTCGCTACCGGCTTGCAAGCGAATATTTGGCGGGAACAGCACTACCTGTTTCCGAAATTTCCTGCCTGCTTGGTTTTAGCGATACAGCAAATTTCCGACGATCGTTCAAACGCTGGTCTGATGAGACCCCTTCCCAATACCGTGATAGGGGTCGGTAGCTAGTCACAATCGCCAATACGGATAAGCCTTTTTAGTCGGATTGAAATAGACAAATTTACTGAATAACAGCGCTCGAATTATACTGGCACAAATTATGTCGTTAGTGTATAAAGTGTCTGCAATTCCGGCGTTACTGCTCAGTGTTTCAAATTGTAAACACTGCTTACAGCAAAAACTGAAATAGCCAAGGTACCAGTTCCACGCAGGTCCGTCTGAAACGGGCGAGAACCGGCGCCGGCAATAGCTATAGTGGTCAAGACCGTACAAAAGCGGAATACGGTGTTCTTGATCCATACCAAAGCTTTAACCATTTTGCTTCACGTAGAATAGATCTAAATTGGATATTTCTACTGACTACCCCCTGTCGAGAGATTACAGATTATGACCATGACTTTTTATGACTTTTCTATGGCACCAAGCCCACGTCGCGCACGTATTCTACTCGCCGAAAAAGGCGTTGCGTTCGACACTGTCTCCATCGATATGCGCAAAGCAGAACAGTTAGGTGACGAGTTTCGAGCGATCAATCCGTCGTGTACCGTGCCTGCGCTTAAACTCGACGACGGTACCGTATTCACCGAAAATGCCGGTATTGCTGCGTATTTAGAGGCACAATTTCCCAATCCACCTATGTTAGGCACAAGCTCCGTGGAAAAAGGGATGGTTGCTAACTGGACCGCGAAAGCTGAATTGGAAGGTTTATCTGCGGTCGCTGAGGCCTTGCGAAACTCATCCCCCGGAATGAAAGACCGCGCGATGACCGGACCGGTCAATCACCAGCAAATCCCTGAGCTCGCAGAACGTGGGCTCGCTCGGCTGCAAAACTTCTTTGATATGCTCGACGCCAGGCTCGAAGATCGTGAATATCTTGCTATCGATACATTTTCTAACGCCGATATTACCGCAGCGGTGGTTGTCGATTTTGCGCGAGTGGTAAAAGTTAAGCCACAGGAACGCCACAAAAATATCCTTCGCTGGAGAGAGCACTTAAATAGCCGCCCCAGTATGGCACTGTAAAACTGCAGTTCATTGTTCTAAACAAACTATTTCGCATCGCGACCCCGTTGCCAGCCAGCATTCATATCGAGAACGATTCGCAACGCAAAGGATTTTACAATGAGTGAGATTACATTATACGGTTCTGCTTTGTCCCTCTACACAGGCAAAGCAAGAAGCTACCTGATAAAATCAGGACTTCATTATAGAGAAACTGTGCCGACTACCGAACATTTTCAGCGTCAGGTACTGCCTAAAATGGGCGGACGTCAGAGCATACCCACGGTAGAGACAACAACCGGGGACGTGATTCGCGACGGTACTGCTATTATTGACCATTATGAAGCGGAGAATGCTAATCGCTTTTCACCCGAGTCGCCCAAACAAAGAATTCTCAGCAAACTATTCGATGTTATCGGTGCGGAAGGTCTATTGCGACCAGCGATGCACTATCGCTGGAATTTCCCGAAAGATAATCATGATTTTTTGAGCTTTCACTTTGCTGCATTGATGCCAAGGAGTCCTGAACGGCAACAGCAAGCTGAGAAAAATATGGACCGGATGCGTACAGCTTGCCAAATGTTCGGCGCGGTTCCCGATACCTTCGAGCTAGTCGAATCGCTATACGCGGAACTGCTTGAAAAACTTAATCTTCATTTCGCAGAACAGCCTTATCTACTCGGCGGTAAACCCTGCATCGGCGACTTCGGTATGATTGCACCCCTCTACGGCCATTTAGGCCGAGACCCTGCGCCCCTGGCCCTCATGCAAACACAGGCTGTGCGCTTATTCCGCTGGGTTGAACGCATGAACAGACCTGAACTAGACATCGGAGAATTCGAAGATCAAAGCGGCATGTATTTGCAAGACGATTGTGTTCCCGAGTCCTTAATTAACGTTCTTAAACAAATCGCTATCGATTTTGTCCCGGAAACAAAAGCAGCAAGCGCGTGCATTAACCAGTGGCTAGATGATCAAACGGATTTGGCTCCAGCGACTCCGGTTGAACGTGGCGTTGGGCTGGGGAGTTTCGAGATCCGCGGTGTGACAGTGAATGCCCTCGCACAGCCTTATCGCTTTTACTTATTGAAGCGAGTACAGGATGAATATACCTCGCTCGACGCAACTGGGCGCAGGCAAGTTGATGACATGCTTGCGGCTTGCGACATGGAAGAAATTCTGGATATCAAAATCTCCAGAGATATCGGCAGGGAAAACAATCGCGAAGTGTGGCTCTAACTAACCTAGAGAAAGCTGACCTACAAACTGCCGTCAAAATTCACAGCGGGTAGAAATGATCTAGCGACGAAGCCGCTGAGATGAAATAGGTCAGAGCTTGATACGAAGGGATTTTGAGACAAAGCGCTGATGCTTAATGATAGGCATCAGCGCCCAGTTCCTACCTAAACCGTCATTCTGGCTAAGCGGTCATTGTGGCTAAGCGGCTGTTAATAATCTCGTTGGCTTCATCCATGATATTCGAAACCAGATCTTTACAGCTGGGTATGTCTTTTATCAGACCACCGCACATGCCCACGGTGATCATCCCATTTTCGACGTCTCCACTCTCATAAGTATGGTCCTGCTGTTTACCCGAAACCAGACTATGCACTTCGCCAAAGTCCCCGCCATTTTTCTCGACTTCCGTGACTTTGAAAGCCACGTCATTTTTTAGAACTCGCGCAGTATTTTTGAAAGTCCTGAAAATCAGTGAAGTATCAGTTTCGTTCATCTCAACAATTCGCTGCTTAATATTTTCATGCATTGGCGCTTCCTCGGTAACCATAAAACGCGTACCCATATTAATGCCTTCAGCACCCAGTGCTAAAGCAGCAGCCAAACCACGGCCATCGGCGAAACCACCAGAGGCGATTACCGGGATTTTTAGTTTATTTACAGCTGCGGGGATTAATACGAGGCAAGTAACGTCTTCTTCCCCCGGGTGACCCGCGCACTCGAAGCCATCGATACTGACCGCTGCGACGCCTATTTTTTCAGCCTTTAAAGCATGTCGAACAGCCACACATTTGTGAATAACCTTTATACCAGCGGCGTTAAATGCCTCCATAAAAGGCTCAGGACTGCGTCCGGCAGTCTCCACTACCTTCACACCACTTTCACAAATAACCCTCACGTAATCATCATAATTAATGGCCGTAGCAACAACACCAACAGTCAAATTCACGGCAAACGGCTTGTCCGTCAACGACTGACACTTCTCTATTTCTGCCTTTAATAATTCAGGGGTTGGTTGAGTCAGAGCGGTCATGACACCCAATGCGCCAGCGTTTGAAGCTGCTGCAGCCAATTCGGCGGTGCCAATCCGCATCATGCCGCCACATATAATCGGTGCTTCTATACCTAGCATTTCTGTTAATTTAGTCTTCATGGTTTTTTCCTTTACATTAAAAATAACAAAGATATATATTTACGTAAAACTGCAATGCAGTTTCTTGTTACAGTAAAAATTATTAATTTTTAGCTCTTTCTCACGCGAGATCAAACGTCACACAATTTAGAAGCAGTAGATTCTGGCGGTTCAAATTTAGCAAAATAGTACAAGAACTTTGCTCGAACACATTCATCAGAGAGATACGTTCGCAGCACCATATATCAGGGACTTCCACCCTTTGCGCTGGAAAGGTCGCCATTGGCCTTCTCGCTGCGAAAGACGATCTGCGATGGCGTATAAAACCGCTGGGCTAAATCCAAGGCCGACGTGAGCGGCAAAAACCTCGATATTTTCTGCAATGTCGCTCTGCGCTTGAGTCGCATGGCGCCAGTGAACAATCGCGTCGGTTTTACTAAATACGGCAGAACCTGGAATACCGGGCAATGGATCATTGATTAGCATTCGCATGTCATTAAAGGACATTTCTTCAAGCGCTAGTGCTCTCTGATCTACACGCGAACCAGAGCGTGAACGCCCTCCAAAAGGGCTTCCGAGGGTAATAACTTGCCTTACTTTTTCTGGATAGAGGTGAGCCAATAGCCGCGCATAAACGCCACCCATACTCCAACCTACCAGGCTCACTTTACTGTCATTGCTATTAACAAAGATTTGATCGAGCCGTTCGGCCAATCTGGCGGGGAGATCGGACATAGCCGGTCCTTTGTTCGTCCCAAGCTGCCATGGATGAGCCTTATGCCCCATGGAAGACAGGAAACCCCGGAGTAATCGAGTAGACGAATCACCCGCACCCAACCCAGGCATGACCAACACAGGATGATTGTCACCTCGCGGAGCTTGAAGTAAAAAAGGTGCCGAAGGAAGTAACGAAGCTAATTCGTATATCACTCGAGGTCCTTCAGCGAGTAACAAGCGCCGGTCAGGACGCGCATACACATGATTGCTCATAACCTGCCTCAATCTTATATGAAAGAAATTGCATATTGTCTTATCTTTGGAGTGGAGTCAAGATCCGTGTTAAAAAAGCCCAGTGAAAAACGGCTGACACCGTAAAGCCTTATTCAAAAATCCAATAACATTGTTTGAGGCAAAAAAATGGTAGGCAACAGAGGTTTAGAAACAGACTGTTCTGACCTGACAGGGTGTAATGAGTACTGGCGGGATTGCACTGATGAAAGTACAAATAAATTACATTGCCAGCAGATATCCTTTGTTGCGGATTGTTTTGATTATCACTGGAGTGGTAGAACTGTCATCCAGCTTTGCTCTCAGCCGGGAGATATTGATATCGATCGCTCGGTTAAATCCGTCATAATCAACACCCCGCAAATTCTCAAAAATATACTTTCTTGACAAAATGTTACCGGCGTTTGATATCAGCAACCACAGTAAATCGTATTCGGGTGTTGACAGAGAAATATGTTTGTTATTGAGTGACACTGTACGCGAGCTGTCGTTAACAAGTAAGCCATTCACTTCAATGTGATCGGTTTCGCCTGTTACATCTGTTGCTGATGTCGAAGATCGTCTCAACAAAGCTTTCACTCTCGCCGCCAGCAATCTGGGCTCAACGGGTTTGCTAATATAGTCATCAGCACCCATTTCCAAGCCCAATATTTCATCAATCTCATCATTCCTAGCTGTAAACATCAGCACAGGATTGCTAAAATCCGGCCTAATTCGCTTGCAAACTTCTAAGCCGTCAAGACTAGGTAGCATCAAATCAAGGATCACAAGGTCGGGCTGTTGAGTGACGATAGTTTCCACGGCTTCGAGGCCATCGTTAACTACGGTCATCTCGTACCCATAGGAAGAGAGATAACCCGCAGTTAATTCTGCGAGATCGCAATCATCCTCAACTAAAATAATATTCTTTTTCATAGAAAAAACGCGAAATATTAATTATTAAAGGCATATTTTAAAGAAAACATGAGAACATTTCTGTCATAAATATGAATATCATTATTAGATCTTCGATCGTAATTTGTATAAGACAGTTCGATACCGAAATCCTCATAAATATCGTCGATTTCCAATTGAACACGATGTTTTAAGATGGTATCTCTTCGTTTCTTCAGATAGTATTTTTCGAAGTCACGGTAATCGTTTTTTGTATAACCGCTGCCTAAATATAAGCTGATACTATCGCTTAAGGGCGCAAATACCGAAAATTGTACCCGGTTTGAATGGTAAGAATAGCTATCTTCGTTTAGGTTCATTAAGCTATTTTCAGCATTCAAGGTCAATATCATGTCGTAGGGCATATCAATTCTATAGTTAACAGCCTGGCTAAATTGATATCCTTCTTTTTCACTGTCTTCACTGTGAACATAGTCTTTCTTGTTAGTTGAAAACGTAAAAGAAAGAACTGAAGATTCAAATTGATAACCCAACTGCCCAGTTAGACGATAGTAATTTACGAGGCTTTTATGCCCCAATTTGATATGGGTAATGCCTGCATTCGCTTTGCTATACCATTGATCACGTGAAAAATAACTGATGTCTGTCCGGCCACTGACCACTAACAAATCAGACTGATCAACACTATCGTAATTTTTCTTGTACACAGAAATTCCGCTACGCTGATAAAGCGACTCTGATTCGCCCTTTTTACCTATTTCTATCGGATTGGTGAACGAGAAGTCATAGGAAAACCCATTAAAATCATCGGCATTTTCAGTGAATGACTCTGGCAGTTGTCCGATATCAAGCAAAGAATCAGCAGGCGCTAAATTTGCATTGCTATCACGACCGGAAAAAATGTTCAGCGAGTTTTTGTATTTACTCAAAAAACGATTATCTACGTTGCCGCGCATTTCAATGATTTGTAAAAAGCGATCGGCATTTTCCCGAACAGTTTTTGGAAGCGTATCTGCCAGTAAAACCTCGTTAACTAAGCGTCGTGCGTCGGCGTAATTTTTGTCGAAAAAGTAGCTCGACGCCAGTTCCAACTTTATACGAAGGTCATTCGGGTTATTTTCCAAGCCCTCGCTAAGAATATTTATAGACTCGCTGACATTACCACTATCTCGCTCGGAAAGCGCCTCATCAACAAGGTCGTTTGCACCTACTGCCATTGCGAATAGGGAAAAACTATACAACAGCAACGAATATAGTATTCGACGTGCTAATAGATTAAAGGCGTGATTCATAACAATACAACTCATTTTATTGATTTTCGCTTTGAAGACGTTTAGTCAACTAAGTCTTCTACGAGGTCGGTGTCTTCAATTGCTGCGTCAAGCGACTGAGTTACCACACCTAAATCATTGGGCTCTTCTGCAACTGTCTGCAGATCGTTATTATCAGTTCGGGTTTCATAGTCAAGGAGTGAGCTTTTATCGAGTTCATGCAATAAGTTTTCGTCGCTGCCGCTAATACCAGATCCATAAACAGCAGCAATATCACTGGCTTCATGTGTTACTGGTATTACGTCAACACTATTAACAATTAGTGCCCTGACATCGTTCGGTCCCTGTAAACCAGTAGTAAACGTTTGTCCGGCAAGGTTAATTTCGATGGAATCTCTACCGTCTATAATTTTGGCTTCCTCAACGGGCGCAACAACAGCACCTATTGCGGCTTCCTCAAGCGCTTCGACGACAATTTCCTCATGCTGCTCGGAAAAATCGACGGTTCCGGTAGCCCAGACCCCCCAATCGCTCTCCTCATCAGCGGCAAAACTATATGTGCAGTGCCCGGCAAGAACGATAAGCACTGTTAATGGGTATTTCATTAGTATCTCACTAGCGGTATTATTGTGACTAAATAGTAAACAGTCATTTCGAAAACTTCTACTTTTTACAAGTAGGGTTTTGTATCAGAATGTTAACATTCTGATTTGACTAGTGTTTCTTGAAAAAGAATCACTTAAATAGTCCATCTTAGCACAAATCAAAAAAAAGTTTTCAAACACACTTTCCGAAACAGCAACAGAACCGTCGCATAATGGCACGGACCGGGAAGAAAGTGGCGTTACTGATTCAGCGCCGAGGGCAAATTCATGCTGAACATCGCGCCACCCAGCGACCGACTCACGCCAGCCTCGACTTTCCCTTGATGCAGTTCCGCGACTTTCTGTACAATCGATAAACCCAGACCAAAACCGCCAAGCGCTCGATTTCGGCTTTTATCTATTCGAATAAAGGGATGGAAAATGGAATCTCGATATTCTTCCGGTATGCCCAAACCATCGTCTTCGACATACACGTCTAATCCACTACTGTTTGTGAGAAAGCTAATAGAAACTGCTTTTTTGCAATACCGGCACGAATTGATCAACAAATTTTCAATCGCTCTAATCAGCATTACTTCCTCGGCATAAACGACTATTTTCGCTTCATCCGCGGTCTGGCTGAAGTTGACGTCAGGATGCTGAGGAGACAAATCCTTTATTATCTCGGCTGTTGCACCGATTATGTCAAAGTTACGTTTTTTAAACTGCTGTGGGTGATCGAGTTTCGCACAGGTAAGTATCTCGTCGATCATTTTATTTAGATTGTTAATATCTCTCTTCATCCCCTCGATATTCCCGTTTGACTCATCGAGGTCGGTATCGTCAATTATATTTTCTATCCTGAATAACATGCGTGCGACAGGTGTGCGCAACTCATGAGAAATATCATTGGTTAACTGTCGTTGCTGTTCAACCAGTGTGGTAATCCGATTCATCATCGAGTTTATACTGGCACCCATTCCGGCAAAAGCATCGTTACCAACAATTTCAATGGGTTGAGAGCGTGATGTCCCCACATTGTTAATACTATTTTCAAGCGCTTTCAATTTTCTTTCTAAAGGTCGAACCAAAATGTAACCGAAGAGAATTAATATCAATGATGCAATAGAACCAATAAGAGCCAATAACATGACCGGATTCCATTGAAAAAGCATAATGGGCCCGAGCGTCAGTACGAAGCCACTGTTTCCATACTTAGCATACACCTTAACGTGGGGCGCACTAGACGACGTATCGTTGAGATTCACAACGATGTCCCCTTGTTTGAGTCGTCTTAATTGCGACTGGTCGAGAGGCGTTTTGTCTGGTGACTCGAGCTTCAGGTCATAACCGAAACTTTCATCGAGGGATGTCAGGACTTTCTCACGGTCAATTTTTGGATGTCTACCAAGCTCGTTTAGAATCAACAGCGCCGTCATTCTGGTCACCGTTTGACTAATATCGGTGAGCTCTGACAGTACAAAATTGTCATCGTTTCCGGGAATGGGTAATGCAACTTTCGCTCTTTTATTCGTCGCATCAGCTTGAATATAAATCAACTCACCACCGTCATTAAGAATGTGAGGCTTATAATCTTGCAAATTGTCCAGCTGGCCCACTTCTAGATTAATCCCGGTGAGACGCTCAATGACGTTTATCCACTCCTTTCTTTCCGGCCCTTCGTGCCTTACCACTCCAGCAGTGATGAGTGAAAACGTGCCACCGATTGTTTCAACTAAATAACTTTCGTAACGTAATTTATTTATTCCCTCTAAACTAAGGTAGGCGAAGGATGCGACCAGAATTATCCCAATAATAATTCCGCTGTAAATTTTAAAAAATATACTTTTCATAGATTTCTATTTATCTGGGGACTTTGACTAGAATACCCACCCGGCGCTTTAATAAGTCATTTCAATGCACAACACTACAAATGCCATTGTACATTATCATTAACATGGAATTATAGGTCGCTGAGCCCATCGTCGCCATCTTGGTTATTGACGGGGTGACCGTATAGTAATATTTCTATTAGAGGGCTGTAGCTAGCTTCAAGTTCTTCTTCATCGAAATTGTGTGCAGGTAAGTCTTCCATCGAAACTTCGACCGTAGAACCGTTCTTATCCCGAGAAGCGTCTTTAGAAGACAATCGATCTTCGGGAGTTCGATACTCCTGCCGACGAAGGTTAATCGAATGAGCCCCCTCGCTTGGGTCCATGCCCATAACTAATGAACGCTGACCTATGCAGGAAAATTGCCCGAGAGGGTCACAAAGCCTATCGAAGTCAAAAATAATGGAGTCTTCGTGTCGTATCGCAAAGTCCTTTATTTCTACCTCTTCGACCCGATTTTTTTGCACGCCACCCTGATTATGCCAGTGCTGCCATTGATCGAACTGAGAATCAGCTGAAGCGGACAAGGAAAAACAAAGTGTGGCAGCGATTGCAATAAACTGCGTATTCGAAATATTCATAGTTACGGCCTCTGACTAATTTAAGAAGGCGCAACTATTCCAAATCCTAAATGTTATATCTGTTTGCGATTTGTTTTGAATATGTTGTCTGTTGTAACCATTGATAAGCGCGGAAACCTCCTAATCAATGCCTATGGCGAGATCAGTCTGTTTTGAAAAAAATAAAATCACTACTGACAAGTATTTTTTGCGGCCGTTGTCCAAAATTCATTGCGGAAAATTATCCTAGCCAGTGCCCTTCCAATCTAACGAACACTGGCAGGTCAAAAGGGACTCAGAAAAGCTCTTCGGCTTTTACATCTACACAGAGCAGATGGATGCGGTGGTTATCTATAACCACCGCTTTGCAAAAAGAGTATTTAAAGGGGATGAACTCTAACTGGAAGATCGGTGATACCTCTAACAAAGCTTGACCGCAATCGTTGTGGTTCGCCAACGACTTCAACCTTACTGAAGCGCTTTAAGATTTCCTCCCAAACAATCCGTAATTGCATTTCAGCTAAACGATTGCCCATACATCGATGAATACCAAAACCGAAGGACAAATGATGCCGAGCCTTGGGTCGATCAATAATAAAATCATTGGGCCGATCTATGGCTTCTTCATCTCGATTACCAGACACATACCACATAAGCAACTGGTCACCCGCCTTGATCTGCTTACCTCTAATTTCGACATCTTGATTAGCGGTTCGTCGCATATAGGGTAACGGCGTTTGCCAACGGATAATCTCTGGAACCATGTTTGGTATTAATGACGGATTTGCGCGCAACTTGTCGTATTCTCCAGGATTTTGATTGAGGGCTAAAACACCCGCACTAATCGAATTCCGAGTTGTATCATTGCCTCCCACAATCAATAAAATTAGATTTCCGAGAAATTCGTAAGGTTTCATATCCTTTGTGTTTTCTCCGTGCACCAACATTGAAACCAGATCAGTGCCGGGCACTTCCTGGGTTGCACGCTCGTTCCATAATCGCGTGAAATACTCGAGACACTCCAGCAATTCTTTTTGGCGCTGTTCAGCGGTATCAACAATACCCGTACCTGGAGGCGCGGTCGCGACATCAGACCAGCGAGTCAGCATTCGTCGATCCTCAAACGGAAAATCAAACAATGTCGCTAACATTTGCGTCGTTAACTCAATAGACACGAGGTCAACCCAGTTAAAAGTTTCGCCAACCGGCAGGCTGTCTAAAATTTTACACACTCGCTCGCGAATAATGACCTCCATTTTTGCCAGATTAGGCGGCGCTACAACACCGCTAACGGTTGATCTTTGCAAGTCATGTTTGGGCTGGTCCATGGCGATAAAATTGGAAAATCGCAGCTCGTCCGCATCGGGGTCGGTACCGATTTTCGGGCCAAGGGCAATGCCGCTAGCCGAAGAAAACAGTTCGTGATTCGTATCGACGAACATAATATCTTCGAACTTCGTTAACGACCAGTAACGACCGATACCGGGTAACTCATTAAAATGCACAGGATCCTCTTCACGCAAACGTTTAAAGTGGTCCCAGTGAATATCTTGCTGGAACAAACGCCCATCAATCACATTAATATCTTCGATCGGCACCGAATAAGGATCTTCGATAACAGGAGGTGGGTTTCTGGACAAAAACGGGCTCATCATTTTTTCTTGCGTCGGCTCAACCTCTGTTGCTTGCTCACTCATCTCGCACCTCGTATTTTTTAGTTTTAGTCGAAAGATCCTACTTGATCATTAGGAGTGGCATCATCCGCTCTCCGTTTTTTTACTGCCTGGCCGCCCTCAAATTCAACAACTATTCAAGAGGTACAACCAGTTCGATCAGTTCCGCAATGAGCTGTTCCCGGTCAATACCCGCCGCGTCAACTTTATGCATATCGTTCGACAGAATCATTGCACAGCCGAATGGAACCGAATTTGTGTAAAGTGTCAGCACATTAGAATCGACCTTTGCGTGTCGACCTTTTTTCTGAGCGGCAACGACGGCTTTCCGGATCACCGCCAAGAATTCATCTTGTGCTGACCTGACGTTGTCATCGGCGTATCGCCGTAAATCCGGATGGCTAATGGCTTGAAATTCCGACCGGTTCTCGAGAGCCCATCGCAGGTAACCGCGCCCTAATGCATTAAGATAGTGTTTTGGATCAGCCGATTCCAAGTTCTTTGCGGCGGCGAGAGTGGCGTTTTGCATTTTTTGCCAAATGTCTGCGGCAAGCGTTGCGAGCAAATCTGCTTTGCTTTTGAAATGGCGATTGGGTGCACCGTGGGAGACACCAAGATCCCGAGCGACAGCACGAAGAGAAAGTGCTTCTATACCTTGTTCGGAGATAATTTCAGCCGAACGTTTTAGCACAGAAGCCTTGAGATCCCCGTGGTGATACTGTTCTTGTTTTCTCAATCCATTCATGTCCACCAGACTACTCTATTTTTGTTGACGGCGTCTACATTAATGACTAATATTTAACCCATGTTGCTGCCGTCTACATTAAGAACCCAACAATGAGATTGATTATGAAGAAATTTTTGACCTACCTGTTCTCACCATTCGTGTTTGGATTGGGATTTTTGGCGCCGCTAATAGCGCAGCTACTCGCCACCGCAAATTTCAGCATAAACGGCGTCGACAATATCTATGTTGGTTTGATTCTCGGCTGTCTGATGGGACTCATCGCTCAAAATCGCGGCAGCTGGGTTTGGGTGAAACCATGAACGGAGCAGCCACAACCGCAGAAACCGGAAATCGTACTGTGAATCACGTTGATAGCGAAAGGTTGAACGAAGCAGACTGGGATAGTCTCAGTGAGAAAGAACTCGACGTTATGGAGCGCCGAATTGCGAGTAAATATATGAATGTTTTTCCCTGGGGCGTTGTCGCCTGGGGTCTGACTAACTCAGTCGTTTGGCTAACACTATGGCCACTCGTTCTATTGGATGTTATTCCGCTCTGGCTAGCAGCACCGATCGCAACACTCAACGTAATGCTGGCGTATCTCCCTTCTCACGAAGCGCAGCACAATATCATCGCCCGAAAAGGGCACCCCCTGCGATGGCTTAATGAACTGGTTGGACATGTCTCGCTAATCCCCTTTGGACAACCCTTTCGATTTTTACGCCATACACACATGGAGCACCATGCGCATTGTAATAATCCTCAATTGGATCCAGATTACGGTGTCTCTACCATAGCCAATAACAAGTGGGCATTTTTTATAAATTCGCTGTTACAGAGACAACCCGGATCCAATAGTAAAGACTCCTATGTTGAAACATTAGAACGAACCGGAAAATCACATATCATGGTTGACGCGATCGTCTACAACCTAATCTACACCACCGTACTGTTTTCGATGGCGTGGAGCGGACATGCGATCGAGGTTGCATTGCTGTGGTGGCTACCTCGTCATATTACGATCACCTACATCAATTACTATTTAAGTTGGATGCCCCACCGTCCAGCGGACGAACAAGGCAGGTATAAAGATACCAAAGCATTTAAAAGCAGGCTTGGAAACATTGGCTCAATGGGCATGCAATACCACACAGTTCATCATCTGTACCCCACCATTCCTCTCAGTCTGACACCCGCTGCGTTTCATGAGCTCAGGCCTATATTGCAACGAAAAGGATGTAATTTCAGAGGATTATAGATCTCAAAGCCGTAGACGAATTGAGGTATCGAGGCAAAATGTGAAGCTTTTATATCTTGATAAGAAATCTAACCTTTATCCGGGGTTTTTTGACAAGCCAGCAAATACTTGCCAAAAAACCTTGAGTAAAATTGATCTCCATTCCTCAATAGCGTTTGGTTAAGCGTTTTTCAGGGCATCCATTCATCGTTATAGTTTTCTGCTCCTGCACTTTTAACATCTTTTAGCCAATCCCCCTCATAGGGCCAGTCTTCAGGATTTTCTGGATTAGGGCCCTGCCAAAACCGACTAATCGGACCATCACCTACTTTTTCCAGCGACCAGGCCTGCCGACGAAAAGTCCAGCTGTCTGGAACCAATTCATGCGCACGACGAAAATGCTTAACCGCCAACGTGTGTTTGCCATCTATTTCCAATTGAGAGGCTAATTCAAAATGCGCGTGACCGAGAGCCGTTTCCTTATTTCGCGGCCGCGATCTTGCGACGACCTTTTCGGCATCCATGGCAAACTCGCTGTCCGCACCTTTGTCAACCCAATCACGCAGCGCTTCATGATACTCACCTTTACTGCGTGGAAACTTGGCCGCCTCGGTCATCATGTCGATAACACGCTGCGGAACTTCCGTCGGCATTTCGATATTAGGTGTGTTGGAATCACCTTCTTTAAGGTGCGCCGGTGCCGGAGCCGGTTCTGCAGGCCGCACTATCATGCCCTGCTCGTCAATCCAAATACTGCTGGGTATGTTAATGACCCCAAACAAATCCGCCATGATATGGTGTTGGTCAATCAATGATGGATGTTGCGGTTTCGCTGCATCTATAAATGCACCGCAACCTTCAGCGCCCAGACTATCCAAGCCCACCGTTACCAATTCAAAATTTTGATCTTTAAATGTTTCTCTTAATGCTTGCCACACGGGCAAGTCGCCGGAGCATCCTCAGTAGGGGGCCCATGCGTAAATGAGAACCTTTTTACCCAACAAACTCGACAGCTCAAATGTCTTGCCGTAACGATCGGGCAAGGTGAAATTGGGAGCTTTCGCAGAACTTAAGGCTTTGCCACCGATAGAGTCGGGGCCCAAAGCCCACAGTTTCGCTTCAGGCTCTTCAACCAGTGGTAAATTCATCGCCGTCGCCAGTTCGCTTACATTGACCGTTTCCCCTGCGGCGTTAGGAACAGGGATACAAATATCATTCTTGCACGCACCTTCAGGTTTGAGCAGCCAACCGGTAGCCGCTTCAAACTCGACCTTCGGAACAGTTAGGGATTTTAACAACATTATTTTCATCTCCTTTTGGGTGGAATTCGAACGGGAAAAACTATAACACAATCGATTAATGCTCAGAGGAACCTTATCCGACACCCATCGATAAACATCTCTTATTTGGGCGAGCTTAGATTAAATCTGTTAGCTAATCTATTGCGAGCCGTAATTTTCTTGCTAGTTCATATTGCTAACCACGAACAATTGTTGTGGCTGCTACTGCCGTGATGCTCCGCGAGAATATCATGGCAGCGTTGCTGCTCCCCTAAAGACAATCTGTTTAACACGACAACCTCCAGTTCAGATTTTCCCGCAGCGAGCGCGCTCTTTGTTTCCGCTGACACGGTGAGTGAGATCATCGCACTTTAAACCCATCGCCATCCATCCGCGTCCTAACTCAAATGCGCGATCAATTCCTACTAAGCAGTTTGAAAAAGCGGTGTCGAGAAAGCAGGGTTGAGAAAGCAGGGTTGAGAAAACAAGGTTGAGAAAACAATCATTGATCCCACTTAAACGGTAGGATCAATGAGAACACGACAGAAAGAGCCCGAAAATCAGCGCAGCATCTCAAACAACTGCTGCTCCGTTCTTACGATGCGGGAAGCCTGCTGACCGGCTAGATCGAACAGTTGAGGTGAAGCATTTTCCTCAGCTGCATCTGCAAGCACAACCGACAGCTCCGTCCACTGCGCCGCAGCTTGACGCGCCAATCCCGGCGCTGCCTCCGGAACCATATTCGTATCAAGCTCTCGGCACCAGTCTAAAAATCCGGCGTACAGCAGCCTAAAATTACCACCGCCGTTGCCGAATTTTTCGATCACCATAGCGTTGTAACCCGCTAACCATCGACGGTCATCCCGTTGCGCCCAACCGGGTAATTCATCTGCGAATCGTTGCAAGCCGGCGATACCGCTGGTATATAGTGGGTCTTTTAGCATCAGTTCATTGTCAATTGGATCTTCTCCAAGCATACGTGCACAACACAAATCTAAAGCAAACTGAGCTGCTTCCGTCAGTGTTCGTTCAGGGGTTGTTGTATAAAAACGCCCCCATATATTCGCAGCAGTGATGCTGTCCGGAGGATTGCGGCTATCAGCCAACGCTCCGTACGAGCACACTTCCGCTTCCGGTCGAATACGATCCGCAATCGAAACCGATTGGGCCTGGTCATCGAAACCCAATAAAACAAATCGATGACCGGGAAACCGGTATTTAAACTCACGATAATCCAAGTAAAAGATATCGCCCATTAACATGGTCGGACGCCCTGCTACTATCTCTTGTTTGACCTGCTCCCATGCTTTTGCATTATCGGCTTCTGCCTGTTCACGATAGTCGAGGCCCAAAGCACGACCGACATCGAGCTCCAGTGTCATCGTTCTGCCAAAGAGTAGTATGGCCGGATCTTGATTCTCGTGCGCCAAATACACACTTCCCAAACCGGCTCCCAACCCAAATACTGCAGCCTCGGGAATATTGATTCCACAATAGTGGTTTAGCAAACTACGCATTGCGACGCTACCACAATGGTCACCGGGGAAACTCTCGTAGTTTTCTATCTGAGCTCTCATTCAATTATCTCCATGTTTGCTTCACGCCTTTTAGTTGTGAACGTGCTCAAACCGCCGTTATGTGCCCTTAACTGAAACAGTTCTCGTGCACTTATTCTTTCCTATGGATAGGCACACCAGTATTTCAATATCAGGACAGTAAGCAGCCTGATTTCTGCGGACGTAATCCTGTGTAGTCGGTGCGCAAAGGAACAAAAGAATAATTCAGTTTCAATTGGAAATATAGGGATTTGCAGCCTAAACTGACACTTGTTCCAGGCTGATGCCGGAACAAACGTTCACACCGGAGGCTAGACCCCGGTGTATTTACCCCAAATGTTGAATGAAAACAACTGGAGGCTCATTATGAGACACTGTCATTCCTATCGATGGCCATGGCGCTTCGCCTATGCCGACCAATCTACCCATCAAACCAGTAACCGCTGCAAGATAAATCGCTACGAGACGCGCTGGCACAATCGCGGTGGTGCCGACTTCGGGGTTCGAAGACCGCTTAGGTATTTAAGTCATCATCTGGATTTAGACGAAAATCAAACCAGACGCATGGCTGCGATATTAAACCAGCTTAAGACGGAACGCGAACAGGCAACTCTTGACGAAAAACGTTGTGCGTCTGCACTAGCGCAACTATTAGAAGCAGGCACACCAACGCTTGAGGAAACACGGGAAGTATTGTCTCCTCGAGTTGCCAGTGCTGAGCATCTAAAGGAAGAAGTGGCGAAAGCTATAGTCGCAATAAGCAGTTTTTTGGACGATGACCAACGAGGAGAGCTTATTACCTTAATGCAAACCGGGCAGGTCAGCTTCTAAGGCCTACTTCTGACTGCCGCAGCTTATTTTACCTGCGGCAGTCAGCACAAATGCTCCCGTGAAAATCTTACCAGCGCAAAAAATCGTCAGAATCCATGGAATGAAAGGAATAGCTCATGCCCTACCTTGCTTTAGCCATGCTCGTTCAAATCATGCCCCTTCAAATCATGCCCCTTCAAATCATAGTCATTCGAAGCATGTTCATTCAAAGTATTACTCCAAAGCTATAAAGCTATGAAGCTTCATCTACCGCAACTACCTGATCGCGCCCCTTTTCTTTACCTTCATACAAAGCAATGTCTGCCCGTTTCAGACAAGCATTGAACGCTTCTTCATCTTTCATCTGGACGAGACCTAAGGTAATGGTGATCTTTATCAATTGCCCGTCATAATCAATCTTGGCGTCGCCAATGTGGCTGCGCATTTTTTCTGCGACAGCACGACCCCCTGATAACTCTGTATCCGGCAGTAACACACTAAACTCTTCGCCGCCCCAGCGGGCCAAGATATCTCCACTTCGCAAGGCATCGGTAAGCAACTTAGCGATTTTCACCAATACTAAATCACCGCAATCATGGCCGTAAGTATCATTAACGTCCTTAAAATTATCGATGTCGACCAGCACCAGGCACAAATTGGCTTTATGCCGCTTTGCACGCTCCCACTCTCTGTTCGCCTGCTCGATAAAATCCCGGCGGTTACTGATATTAGTCAAGTCATCGAGTCGAGATATTTTCTCAAGCTTTTGGTTCACCATTTCCAGTGATTGGGTGCGCTCTTGTACCAACTGCCTTAATATTGTCGAGCGCGCTTTCAAGCGCCGGATGCGCAAGCGGTAAATTCCGGTCAAGAGCAGAGAAACTAATAAAAACGCTGCTGTTTTTGCCCACCACGTCATCCACCAGGGTGGACTAATCACGAGTTGTAACACCGTTTCACGAGGATTCCATATTCCGTCTTTATTCGTACCTCGCAACTGCAAGTCATATTGCCCGGGGTCCAGATTGGTATAAGTGGCTGAACGACGCTTGGCATCGACATAATTCCAGTCCTTCTCAAAACCCTGCAAGCGATAGGCATACCGATTTTTCTGCGGCGAAGAGTAGTCCAAAGCCGTAAAATCAAAAGAAATGACCGATTGACTGTAGTCGAGTTCGACCGACTGTTGCATGAAGAGCGGTTGCTTTAGTGGCGTCGTTTGTCGATCGTTAGACAACGCTGTATCACGATTGAATATTCGAAGTTTGTTAAAGTAAACCGGCGGTTCAAAATCACTTTGGCGAATGTCCTCGGGCGCAAAAGCAGTCAAACCTGAGGGTCCACTAAAAAACACGCGTTTGGCTGCAGACCGGAACCCGAAACCCGCATAATAACCCCCTTTCAACGCGCCTTCCGTATAACCAAAATTCGTAATCTCTTTAGTTTTGGGATTAAATCGACTGATGCCGCTCGTCGTGCTGATCCATAAGTCTCCGCGAGAATCGTCAATAATGGCGCCGACTGCATCGGAAGATAAGCCCTCTTTACTGGTATACCCGATAAATCTTGCCTTACGGGGGTTGCCATTTTCCAGCGTCATTTGATCGAAACCACCGTGTGTCCCTACCCAATATCTTTCCGCTCCATCTTTATGTACCCATGTGACTCCATTGTGGCTGATGCTGTTGCTGTTAGCAGCTTGCCGGGTATACGAAATCAGCTCGCCATTTCTGGCATCAAGCCAAAACAGCCCTTCACCGCTAGCCACCCACAATTCTCCTGGGTTTTCTTGCCACATATGAATAACGGGCGGCATATCGTATTGCTCAATTATCCGAAAACTATCTCGCTCCAGGTGTATCAGACCGTTGTCATAACTTCCCACCCAGATACTGCCATCGAGATCTTCTTTTACTGAATAAATAGAAGTATCTTTTAACGCCACTGATTCGAGCCACTGATCTTGCTCGCGGTAACGACTTAAACCTAAGCGTGTACCCAACCAAATTACCGACTCTTTGGTAGAATAATCAAGACCGGTAATCTGATTGCGCAGCGCGAGATTTTCAACCTCATGCGGATGAGAAATAGCCTTAGATATTTTCTTCGTTTCAGTCAGACGATGTAAGCCCTGTGAACTACCGACCCACATCGTACTGTCTGGCCCTTGAGTCACTCCCGAAGAACCACGTTCAGAATCTGGTTCAAAAGTGCTAAATTGGATGGCTTGCAGATCGACTTTATTCAGCCCCCCAGTCCACGTACCCAGCCAGACAATGCCCGCCTTATCTTGGAATAATGAGGAAACCAAACTCGATGACAAGCTTTCAGTATTTGACTCATCACTGCGAAAGTGCAAAAACTCGCGATCACCGGGATGCTGCAATATATTCAAGCCACTGTCGGTACCCACCCAAATAGAGCCATCCTTCATTTGCACAATGTCGCGCACGGAATTATTCGATAGACTCTTGATATCATCGCGCTGGTGCTGAAAATATTGCAGATCTCCACCCACGGTATTTCGATAAATCAAACCGAGGTTGAACATTCCTATCCACAATCCCCCACTCCTGTCTACCGATAGGCTCGCGATCTCACTGCGCGAGTCGATCGATCCCAGTGGCGATAAAATGAAATTGTCGCTCTCAGGCGTTTTGTAAAATAAGCCCTGACTCGTTGCAACCCACAACGTCCCCTGATTATCTTCGACGATATCGCGGACGTGAGCTGTGGCCCCATCGACCAACTCAATAGAATGAAAGCGTTCAGTTTCGCGATCAAATTTGTCAATACCGTTACTCGAACCCACCCAAACGTCTTTGTTTTTGTCGATTAAAATTGTCCGAATAGCGTCATTGCTTAAACTAAAGGGATCTTCCGCCTGATGCGAAAAATGACGAAATAGTTCTGTTTTTGGGTCAAAAACGCTAATACCCCCTGAACCCGTGCCAATCCACAGCTTTCCATCGTCGGGATCTTCAGTGATACAACGAATAAAATTCGCGGACAACGTTGTGTCATCGCGCTCACTATCGTGTTTGAAAACTTGAAATTCATAACCGTCGAAGCGGTTCAAGCCGTACTGCGTACCAAACCACATAAACCCATGGCGATCTTGCAAGATACTGGTAACAGATAATTGGGAAAGGCCATCTTCAACGGATAATTTATCAAACCGGAGATGACTGGGATTAAAAGCAAAACTGACGGGAATGCAGCAACAGAGAACCAATAACAAAAAAAACCGTATCAGACGAGAGAAGCAAAGCATGGAAAGGTCATAATTAAAGGGCATTGAAATCTCAACCGATAGTCACTTCAATCCTCTGAATCAAATGATGAATCCATCCTTCTGCAATAGTTAAGTAAATAGTATTAGCTCCTAAAAAGCAACGGTCGCCACAATCGGTAATCTGCGAGTACTTCTACTCGAAAAGTTACGTTGAAGGGTGAAACGAAACACCTATACTAATAATTAATCTTGGATACTCTCCTACCGCTTATGAAAATGCCCCTTGCAAACGCTACTCGCCTTTTTGCGGCTATAGCGATTCTGTTTAGCGCAAGTGTTCGTAGCGAAGAGCCTTTATATATAATGACTGAAGACTGGCCCCCATTAAACTTCGTCGAAAACGGTGTATTAAAGGGGCCAGCTGTTGATATTGTAAAAGAAATTCAAGCGTTGACACGCTCAAAGGACCCTATTTACACACTGCCGTTTTCACGAGCGCTAAAAATCGCGTCCTCGAAAAAGAATTCCGTTCTATTTTCTGTAAATCGAAACAAATCCAGAGAGAACAACTTTAAGTGGCTAGGTCCGATAGCTGTAAAGGAGTACGCCTTTTTTAAAAACCGTCTTTCCGAATTACAAATTTTCAGCCTGGAAGATGCCCGTTTATACACCATTGGAGTGCAACGGTCGGCGGCGACCGCCGAGTTTTTAGCCGCAGAGAACTTTCCAGAAATAAGCAGGGTGAAAAAGCCGAAGCAAGCGTTATCTATGCTAATGGCTAACAGAATAGATCTCTGGTATGACACGACAGCGACAGTGACCGAAACAATCAACAAAACGGATGAATTCGAACAGGATAATGTCAGAATCGCATTGAAACTAGAAGAAAGGTTCTTGTATATAGTGTTCAACAGGAAAACATCAGACAAGATTATTTCTGATTGGCAGGGAGCACTTGATCATCTCTACAAGAATGGAACCATCCGCAATATATTTCAGCACCATAAAATGATCCCGATGTATCACGACAAACGACAGTGAACGACCTGAGGCTTTTTTCGCGACCGCTATTGCGCACCATTCTCACTCCAAATCATGCCGGAGGGTTATTTCGACAGATCAGCTTTTCTATTTCACGGCTAATCAAATAGACGGTTCTTCAACCGTGGCGAGCAATGTGATCGCCTCTTCACACCAGGCAATAAAAGTTTCTTCCTGTCTAATCCCGGCGGACAAAGCGAGATAAATGCCTTTTTTATTGTCGGGAAGACTAAAGGGGTCCCGATAACTTCGATCTTCAATTCTTTTATAGAGAGACAAACGGTTGATGTGTTCCTCTCTACGCTCACGGACGATTTTGGCGATTGCCTCAACCGATGAATGACCCACGTTATACATCTTGACAAAGAGCTCGTCTTTCCCTGCTCTGGGCCTGGTTTCGGCTAGCACCCATCGATCCAGACTCTCTCGGCCCTGGTCGGTAAGAGAATATATTTTTTTGTTCGGCTTACCGGACTGTTCAACTTCTTTTGCGTGAATTTCCTCCCGCTGATGCAGGCGTTTCAATTCCTGATAAATCTGCTGGTGGGAGGCGCGCCAAAAAAAACCCAAAGAAACGTCAAACTTCTTCGCTAGCTGGTAGCCGGTCAGGTCCTCTTCGAGAAGGGCCGTTAATATTGCGTGGGAAAGTGCCATAACTGAGCTCAGTAACAAAAAGTCATTCTACCTGTCTTTTTTTCTTTTATGCAATTAATTGCATAATTTATCGAAAATAGATTGATATGCAAATTTATGCATATTAAACTTTAGTTTTTAACAATTGAGCGAATCAGTCATGGCAATACCTGAGATATTGAAAGGCCGCTTGTCGGTACCCGTTGTAGCTTCACCACTGTTTATTATTTCCAACCCCGATCTGGTGATCGCCCAATGTAAGGCGGGTATTGTCGGATCGTTTCCGTCGTTAAATGCACGGCCGTTAGCTATGCTGGATGAATGGCTGGAAAAAATCACCTCGGAACTCGCCGCTTACGATAAAGCCAACCCCGATAAACCTTCGGCGCCTTTTGCAGTGAACCAAATTGTCCATCGTTCAAACGACAGGCTGGATGAAGACATTGCTTTATGCGAAAAATACAAGGTGCCAATTATCATCACCTCTCTGGGCGCTAGAGAAGACGTAAACGACCGTATTCATTCCTACGGTGGCATCGTTTTGCACGATATTATTGACAATCACTTTGCCAAAAAAGCCGTTGCAAAAGGCGCCGACGGCCTTATCGCTGTGGCAGCGGGTGCAGGTGGCCATGCAGGGTCGTTGTCACCCTTTGCTTTAGTTCAGGAAATTCGCGAGTGGTTTGATGGTCCATTGTTGCTGTCGGGCTCTATCGCCAATGGCAACGCGGTACTGGCAGCGCTGGCGATGGGTGCCGATCTTGCTTATATCGGATCCGCATTTATTGCGACGAAAGAAGCGAACGCCGACCTCGGTTACAAGCAAGCCCTGGTAGACTACGCTGCGGCAGATATCGTATATACCAACCTCTTTACCGGCGTGCATGGTAACTATCTTGGGCCTTCTATTGAAGCTGCAGGCTTAGACCCCGCTGACCTGCCAAAAAGTGATCCATCGAAAATGAATTTTGGCTCCGGTGGCAATACCAAGACTAAAGCGTGGAAAGATATCTGGGGTTGCGGTCAGGGCATCGGTGCATTGAAAGCTGTTGTTTCGACCGAAGAACTCGTTTCTCGACTGGTTGATGAATATGAAACAAGCAGATTGCGATTAACCGCCGCCTAAAACGTACTGTTTAAAATGGCGGCGCCGACCGGGAAACAGTTGTTGCCTCCTGCGTCGCTAGAGTAGAACAGATGGCATCTAACGGTTACACTAACGAACAATCGTCGACCTAACCGTCAACAAGCGAATGTGATTGTGGCGTGGTGGTTAGCATCTCTCGATCATACCACCATGTAGCTGATCGATTTTGTTAACGCCCATTAAAGCCATGGCGACCGAGATTTCTTGCTGAAAAGTGTTGAGTAGGTCGATGAGGCCCGCTTCTTTTTTGGCGGCAACCGTCCATATCCAGGGACGACCAATCAATACGCCGCGCGCGCCCAGGGCAATCGCTTTGACGACATCGATACCGCTGCGAACACCGCCGTCCATGTAAACTTCCATTTGATCGCCCACAGCAGATACGACCGCCGGTAGTTTGGATATACTGGAAGCCACACTGTCCAGTTGCCTCCCACCGTGATTGGACACGACGACGCCATCGGCACCGGCATCCATAGCCTCACGCGCATCATCTTCTTGCAACACGCCTTTAATAATGAGTTTTCCCGACCATACCGACCGCAGCCAGGCAATATCTTTCCAGCTGACGGTGGCGTCAAACTGCTCTTCGACAAAGTTTTTGTAACCATTCAAGCTACTGGTATCTGTGGCAACTTCCGTCAGGTTACCCAAGGAGTGAGGTTGCCCTCTGAGCCCCACATCAACGGCCCAGCGTGGCCGTGCGACGATCTGCGAAAGTATTGCCAGACCTCCGGCACCCATTGCATTACGGCGGTCGCGATGACGCATACCCGGCACTGCCAAATCAACGGTAAAAACCAGCGTTTCACAACCGGCTGCTTTTGCCCGTTCCAGGATGGAAAGCACAACGTCGCGATTACGCAGCATATAGAGCTGAAACCAAAACGGGCTATTTGTAGCGGCTTTGATTTCTTCCACAGAACAGATGCCCACCGTCGAGCAGGTGAACGGCACACCCGCTTTTTCAGCCCCTCGTGCGGCCTGTACCTCGCCGCGCCGCGCCATCATGCCGGCCATGCCAACCGGTGCCAGCGCGAGAGGCATACGGCAGGCCTTGCCGCTCAGAACGGTGCTGATATCGACGTCGCTGACGTCGCGCATAACCTGTTGCTTTAAACACAGTTTGCGAAAGTCCGCTATATTAGCGGCCATGGTCATTTCATCGTTGGCACCACCGGCAATATAATCGTACAAAAAGGTCGGCAAGCGTTTTTCTGCGAGAAGCCTGTAGTCTTCGGCTGTCACGGACGCGAGTCGTTTTGTCATTAGCTTAACTCCCTCTTTTTACTTATCCAAGATCAATGATCTTACCGGGGTTCAAAATTCCTTTTGGATCCAGTGCCTTTTTCAAGGTTTTCATCAGCGCAATTTCCTCGGGGTTCCTGCTTACATCCAGATGTGACTTTTTTTCTAACCCTATGCCGTGTTCGGCAGAGATCACACCATCACGCCCACGCAGGGCTCCGTAGACAATATGTTCCACTGCCGCACGCGCCTCGTCCGAACCGCTACTGACGGCGGCCACCACATGAATGTTGCCGTCCCCGAGATGGCCGAAAATAATACAGCGGGACTCGGGCCACTGCTTATTCAACTGAGCCTCGATATCCGAGACATAAGATTGCATATGCGCTAACGGCACGCTGACATCAAATACAAACATTGGGTGCAGGCCCATCAGCGATTCTATGTCGTCGCGAATCGCCCAGATAGCCTCCCGTTCTGAACCCGACTTGGCCAGCACGGCATTTTCTACCAAGCCCGACTCAAATAATTCACCCATTGCAGCCTCAAATCTGACGTCGTCCACTTCCTGACTGGCACCCATTGCTTCAATAATCACGTAATAGGGATAATTGTCGGGTAGAGGTTTGCGGTGGCGATCGCTGCTATTGGTCACGTGGCTATAAAAACTATTCCACATAACTTCAAAGGAGCTCATGCTGCCGCCCAGTGTACTGTCCGCGTTGCGCAGTAGCTCAATCACTTTTTCAAAATCGCTGACGGCCACCAGAGCTGTATTCCGGCTTCGTGCCATGGGCCGCAACCGAAGCACTGCGCGAGTGACTATACCCAATGTGCCCTCAGACCCGACAAACAGTTGTTTGAGGTCGTAACCGGTGTTGTTTTTGATCACCTTGTTCATCGAGGTGAGAATGGTGCCATCAGCTAATACCGCCTCCAGCCCGAGTACCATTTCGCGCATCATGCCAAAACGAACCACTCTGTTACCACCGGCGTTGGTGGAAATATTACCGCCAATGGTGGCGGTACCGCGGGCGCCTAAATCCAAGGGGAACATCAACTCTCGCTCGGTTGCGGTATCCTGCACCGTTTGCAAAGGGCAGCCCGCTTGCACGGTCATTGTTCGACCACTCTGGTCGAGCTCTTCAATTTGACTCATGCGCTCCAACGAAATAACGATTTCCGTTCCTGTCGCCTGCTGCCCGCCCACCAGACCGGTACGTCCGCCCTGGGGAACCACTGGTTGACCGGCGGCATGACAAAGCTTTACAGCCTCAGACAATTCTTCTGTAGAGACGGGTCGCATCAGTGCCAGCGGAGTTTGCATTACGCAGGCGGGGTGGTCTTTCAGGGCGTCGCCCTGGAGAAAGCCCTGTTTACCCAGCAAAACAGCCAGTTGATTCAATAAGCCAGACATAACGTTCACTCCATAAAAAAACCAGACTCAAACCGGAAGTATATTATTGAATCGTGAATTACAGCATGACTTCGATCAAGCGCGGGCCCTTGTTCGCCATCGCCTCTTCGAACAGTGCGGTAAATTCTTCTGTGCTGGTCGCTCGATTGGCTTTGACCCCCATCCCTTCGGCGATGCCGGTCCAGTTGATGGTCGGGTTAGACAGATCGAGCATAGATCGGGCGCGCTCACCGGGATCGGTGACCCCCACCCGCATCAGTTCGATATTGAGGATGGCATAGCTACTGTTGTTGTAGATCACCACGCAAACATCCAGATTTTCTCTAGCCATAGTCCACAGTGACTGATTAGTGTACATGGCGCTACCGTCGGACTGCAGGCTGACTACCTTGCGATCCGGACAGGCGACCGCCGCGCCCACGGCCACTGGCAGCCCCTGGCCGATGGCTCCGCCGGTTAGAGCGAGCCAGTCGTGGGGCGCCGCACTGTCAAAAAAATGATAGGAGAAGGCTAGTGCCGTGGTGCCTTCGTCGGACACAATGGCGTTCTCCGGAAGTAAGTTGGCGACAACCGCGTTGACGGATTCTGCAGTCATTGGACCTTCGGGAATCTCTGGTAGCGGTGGTTTTTCTGCGGAGCCGATTACAGGGGCATCCAGATAATCAGCCAAGGCTTCCAATGCGCCGATCTGGTCCTGTTGCCGGGTCGCCAATCCATGCACCGCACATTCTTCGGGCCAGAGTTTACCGGGCTTTCCAGGGTAGGCAAAAAATGATACCGGTGCCTTAGTTCCCACCGTGACCAAATGTTTTATGTCTTTCAGTGTTTCGCTGGCTACTTCGCCAAAGTAGGGCAACCGCTCAATAGTGGGCCGACCGCCACCGCGTTGCACGCGCGCAGGGAAGACTTCGTGAATAAGGCGCGCTCCGGTAGCCGACTCAATACGCTTGGCCGCTACCAAGCCTTCTTCACGCAGCGCTTTACCGCCCAAAAACAGGCAACTGTTTTCGCCGCTACGCAAGGCGTCGGCCGCTGCGGCGATAGTTTCGTCGCACACCTTTTTTAGCTTAGGGGTGGGTAACGGACTAGCGGTTTCTCCGCCTTCGGTCCAGGCGTAGTTGGCGGGAACAATAACATTGGCCTGACGCCCGTCCATGGCGGCAGCGACAGCTTCAACACCATCAGCGCCCATCGATTGCGCCGAGCTGCAGACCCTGACCCAGTCTGTAGTTAGCGCGGCGTGCGCTGGTACATCTGACGTCAAGGGCGCATCCAGGGGCAGATGATAAGTGGCATGGTCGCCGATGATATTGACTATCGGCGTATTGGCACGCTTGGCATTGTGCAAGTTCGCCATACTATTGGAAAATCCCGAGCCCAGATGCAACAAGGTGATGGCGGGTTTATCGGCCATGCGGCCATAACCATCGGCAGCACCGCTGACAACACCTTCGAATAGCCCGAGAATTGGACGCATACCGGGGATTTTGTCAATGGCAGCAACCAGCTGCATTTCCGATGTTCCGGGATTGGCAAAACAGACATCGACGCCAGCGTCGATCAGTGAACTCAACAGAGATTCAGCACCATTCATTTTAAGCTCCTGCCTTAGTTATCGATTTATGATGGGAGGTATTATCGGTGATAGCCATGCCGTAATCTGTCAAGAAGTTTACAGTTTGCAGAACAAATTCTGGACCACCCAAATCTATTCCTCGCGTCGAAAAGAGCTGGGAAATCGCGTGATCTGAACCGTTTAAGCCTGATCTGATGCCTTCAATGACTGTCTTGCGGCTCGGCAAATGCAAACCTATTTATAGCCAGGGAGGTGAAAGCGATGTGCTCTATGAGATCACGGACGGCGAAGTGGTTATTTACAACTTCTCCTCGATGGCAAGGGGTTTATTGGCGGCCCCACTGAGTTGAGGAATTAGACTACAACGGCTAAAAAATCAGTATCGATTATCAAACAGGCCTGTCGGTGCAATCCGTTTTAAAACGTAGGCAAAACAACTAATCGGCCAATAGAGTCACCAGTAAATTAATTGCAAATGAGAATCTTTCGTATTAGTATCTAAGCCCTTTAATTCTGTCGGGTTTTCCAAATTGACCACATCGTCCATATCGCTATGGTCCCTCAAGGCCGGCGAGCAATGCCTTATCAAACACTTTGATGACGCCCTAGCTGAAAATTACCGTATCCGTATGATGGAACTCGGCTTCCACCCGGGCGAGACCGTAACATGCCTGCAGTCTCCAGCCTTTTCAGCGCCAAAAGTCTTCAGGGTTAGCAACACTATTTTTAGTCTCGATGACGAGGTTGCTGCACATATCGCTGTCAGCAAGTTAACTGGCAAATGAGCAAAATCGTACTGATCGGTAGCCCCAACTCAGGGAAAAGTCTTCTTTTTAACCGCTTAACAGGTCTGCAGCAGAAAGTCGGTAACTTTCCCGGCATAACGGTTGATATCAGTTCAGGGTCACTGCAGGCGATGCGGGATCATACTCTGGTAGACTTTCCCGGAACCTACTCGCTGCAACCAATTTCTGGAGAGGAACGCATTGCAGTAGATTACTTCAAGCAGGCCTTGGACGACCCGGATGTCAGCCAGGTCTTATGCCTCATCGATGCGACCCGCTTAGAAAAAAGTCTCTACTTCACATTGCAAGTCATTAGAGAGTGCGAGCGACATAACAAGCAAGTCACCGTATTAGCCAACATGATGGATGTGTTAAAAAAACACGATATCAGTATCGACCTCGATGGTTTATCGAAGGAGATACAGGCACCGATTCTGCCAATTTCGGCCCGCGCCGGAACAGGCATCGACGTTGTATTGGAGCATCTGCAAAACAACATCGACCACCCGAAAACAGGTTTACATAAGAGCATTGCCGATACCCCCGACACCCTCCTTCGAGGCAATGCACATCAAATGGCCAAGCGTTTTGGGGCCAAAGGCGACATATTGATCCGCTCGCAGGCTAGATTAGACGCTTTTTTTCTACATTCTGCGACGGGTGGTCTGGCGTTCTTCGTCATTATGTACCTACTGTTCCAATCCATTTTCACCTGGGCTGCACCGATGATGGACGCAGTGGAAGGAGGTCTGGGTTTTCTATCAGATTTAGTCGTACCGGCTATTGGCAATCCAATCGTCAGAGATTTTGTGGCTGACGCTATGTTTAGCGGCATCGGCGCTTTTTTAGTTTTTGTCCCACAAATTTTTGTACTAACCTTGGTTATCGGTATTCTCGAAGATTCTGGTTATATGGCCCGAGCGGCATTGATATGTCATCGACCTTTAAGAATATTTGGCCTTACCGGCAAAAGCTTTATCCCTATGTTGTCTGGGGTAGCTTGCGCCATTCCCGGTATCTATGCTGCCCGCTCAATCGATTCGCCCAAGAAACGCCTGCTGACTTATATGGCGATACCAATGATGCCATGCTCCGCTCGCCTGCCGGTGTATACCTTACTCATTGCCGCCTTTATTCCCGCGACGACAATGCTCGGGGGTTTTGTCGGGCTACAGGGTCTGGTGATGTTCATAGCGTATTTTTTCGGGATGATGTGCGCTCTGCTCGTGACCGGCATTGTCTCGAACTTCAGTAAAGATCACTACACCGATGTCCCTTTTGTGCTGGAAATGCCGCCTTATCGATTACCTTCGTGGCAACCTCTGATTCGGAATGCCTGGAATCGGAGCAAACACTTTGTTACCAAAGCCGGTAAAATCATCTTTATTGTGACCGTCGTCGTCTGGATATTAGGCTACTTTCCTAACTACGGCGCCGACCTTACCACCTCCTGGCTAGGCCAATTAGGTCAAATTGTCGAACCCATTTTTGCCCCGATTGGTCTCGACTGGCGCTACGGCGTCGCCATTTTGACATCCTTTTTAGCGCGCGAAATATTTGTTGGCACGCTTGGCACGATGTTTGGAATTGAAGGTGCCGAAGAGAACATGGTACCGCTGGTTGATCACATTCAAGCCAGTGGTTTATCGCTGGCCTCGGGGCTTGCACTACTGGTTTTCTTTGCCATCAGTTTGATGTGTGTGTCGACGATGGCGGTGTTATCGAAAGAAAGCGGTTCAACATCGTTGTCCATCAAAATGTTTATTGCTTATGGACTGCTCGCCTACGGCGCTGCTGTTGGGATCTATCAGCTAACGGGGTTATTAGGCTTTTAGCGCCAAAAGCTTATTTTGTCGCTTCTCCCCAGTAGTTGTATCCAGCAAACTTTGGCGTGCCCGGCAGATAATTTTCCTCCAAAACATCAATGCTAAATCCATTTTCCTGCAACAGCTTTGGAATCGGACGCTGAAGATTGCAGCCACCACAGAGACATTTCCACAGTGGGTTTAGCCGCTCCTGCCAGCGCCGCACATTGGCGTCTGGTGCTGCACCATGCTCGCAAAACAACAGCTTACCTTCCGGCTTTAGAACACGACGCATTTGTTGTAGCGCTGTGTTGGCATCGGGGATGGTACAAAGCGTGTACGTCAACACAATCGTATCGGCACTGCAATCCTCGAGAGGTATTTCCTCGCCAGGTAAATCGATCATCTCGATATCAAACGACGCTTTTTCTATCCGCTCAGCCGCGAGCTCACGAATCTCGGCTGAGGGCTCCAAGCCCCATACCATGTCTATCTTACTTTTATCGTAAAAGGGGATGTTAAGACCCGACCCCATGCCGACCTCCAATACGCGCCCGGAAGCGCGAGGTACTATTTTTTGTCGCTGCTTCAAGATAGGTTTGGCACCACAAAACAGATTTATTAAACGTGGCATAATGTATCGATCGTAGGGATTCATAAACTATTTCACTTTCTCAATTGTTCGGATAGATAGCTTCGATCGACGAGAAATAAGTCGACACAGGATAAGAATAACAACACATTAAGCCCGACGCACGCTTTAGAAAAGCGTGGTGTCGTCATATAGACCAAAAAGATCTGAATAAACCTGGACCCGCTTCCTAAACTTAACTACAAAATAGAGAAGAGATGGGAGGAACGATTGACTCGCTGCCATCAACTATTAGACAAAGCTTTAAGGCTAGCTTGTGCCCATCCAGAAATAGATGTTTTTCAACGACGTCGTTGCGAGCGGTGCGATTCGAGGCGGCAATCTGATTTTTTTACGGTTTGATAGTTATGTATTAATTCTAACGCCCAAGATTGCCGCGTCGCCAGGCTTCTCGCAAAGACATTATTTCAGGACAGCCACTAGCTATAGACATCATACAAAATGCACTCTATTCTTCTGGCAGCCGCGGAAAAATGCTCCTTCAAAAAGGAATTGACGACTACACATTGAACAAGATGGATGCTCCTAAAACAATAAAACTAAACGATTTCGTTTTCGATACTGGCACCGGTAATCTAACAAAAGACAGTCAGACCATTCGCTTGAGCCCGAGGGCTGCAAAGGTACTGATCTTTCTAACCGAAAACCCGGCTAGTGTCGTTTCCCGAGAACAACTCCACGAATCAGTGTGGCCGGGACGGGTGGTCACCGACGTCCAGATTTCCAAAGCAATTAATGAGTTACGCGCCGCACTTCAGGACCGGTCCGAACCACGGCAATATATAGAAACGTTACCAAAACGCGGATATCAGCTTATTTGCGACGTAAAAGAGGCCTCGACAGCGGAGAAAACAGAAGAGCCTGCACCTCCAGTATTGACTGCCCGAGTGTTAGTTGGAGTTGTGTTAGCGGGAATTGTGTTAGCCGGACTAGCATTTGTAACATTTAATCAAACTCAAAAAGCGACGTCTGAACCTGAAGTTTCTGTTCGGGAAATACGCGCCAAACCAGGCGTCGCGGTATTACCCTTTGTCAACCTTTCCAACGATGTCGACAACACCTATTTTAGTCACGGCATCGCCGAAGAGATACTGAACCATCTATCCCGGCTCGACGGCCTACGGGTGATCTCGAGAACTTCATCGTTTCAGTTTGACGGTGTGAATGTCGATGCCCGCGAGGTAGGCGAATTACTGTCGGTAAGTCACGTGCTTGAAGGATCAGTCCGAAAGTTCGAAAACCGTGTCCGCATTGCCGTTCGACTTATCGAAACAACCGATGGCACCGAAATTTTTTCATTGCAATACGATCGCGAGCTCAATGACATATTTGTGCTACAAACGGAAATTGCGACGACGGTCACCCGGAACATTCAGCCGTCGTTATTGGATCAGAACATAGCACTTGTCTCCAGTTACGGCACAACCAACATTCCGGCTTATGAGGCCTACCTACAAGGTAGAAGTCTGTTGGCAAAGAGAGAACGGCAGGAGATGAGTGACGCGTCCGCTGCTTTCAAAAAAGCGATTGCACACGACGCTAGCTACTTACTGGCCCATAGTGGCCTGGTCGATTCCTATGTATTACGAGCACTTTACGGACAAATTCTTCCGCGCGTCTATTATAGCCAAACCGCAGACTCTATCGCCATTTTGCAGGCAGCTGACGTCGAATTTCCCGAACTACTCGCCACCCTCGGTAATACCGAAAGAATGAAGCAAAACATTCCAGCCGCCATTGAATATTTGGAGCGATCACTCAGCAGCAACCCGCAGTATCTGCAGGCATACCTTTGGCTACAAGACGTCTATCTACTCGCGGACCCACCCCGCACTGCCGACGCGATCAGCTTACTAAAGACAGCCCGGTCAATCGATCCGTTGTCGACAGTTGTCGTCAGTATGTTATCCCGGGCCTATCGAGAAAACGGTGACTTTCATCTTGCAAAACAAACAACCGAAGAAGTACTGGCGCTCGATCCCACTTCCTTTATAGGACTTTTAGGTCTCGCCAAATACTATCGTTGGGTAGAGGGAGACCTCGTCGATGCCATCCGCATTTTTTATAACATGTGGACGGTGACGCCTGAATTTACCGTTGCCCGATCCATTGGACATTTACTTATCGATTTAGGTGAGTTTGACCTTGCTGCAATATGGCTTCAAAAGGCAGCTGATATTGTCCCAGCTTCGTTTGAACCAGATTTACAGTTTCGATGGCTAATTGCGCAGAAAAAAAATGAGGAAATAACCGGTTTGGAAAAAAACCAAGCTGAATTAGACGTACCGCCCCTCATTCGTAGCTACGCAGAAATTTTAAAAGGAAATTTCGAAAAAGCAGCTGTTATTCTGGAAGAGCGCAAGCAACGTATCGACGGTCACACGGCTTACGGCGATGAAACAGAAACACTTCTCTACAAAGGGTACCTGGCAAAAAAGCTTGGCAACGACGATCAGCTAAACAACATCATTCAAAAACTCAAAATAAAACTATTCGACAAACAATTCATTGGAGAAAACGAGATTGCTTTGCACTTAACCCAGCTCCATCTTTTACAGGATCAACCTTCGGAGGCAATTAAAACCCTGCGCGAAGCCTTTTACCAGGGCGCGATCAACCACTTTTCGAGCAGACATTCCATTTTCTTTGAAGATCTCTGGGACAATCCTGATTACATTAAATTAGACAATGAAATGGAATCATATTTTTCTGCACAGCGCGATAAACTGAGAGACTACCCTGCACTAGTACCAGACAATCCCGCCGAACAACCCGAGTTCCCCCAATCCGGGTCGCCCATAAAAATTTAGCTTGATGCCAACAAAAGATTGTCGACAACAAGCCAAACGAACGACTAACCGCAGTTAACACTGTCCCATAATATATACGGACCGCCACAGCCAGCACTTACCAGCTCCTTATGATATTTTCCGCAACCGCCAAATTTGTTTTCAGGGATATGACTCGCATTAACAGATTTTGTTTTCGCAATGATGTTATCTAACATTGAAAAAACAGGATCGGATAATTCGATATGACCGCCACTAGGCCCTAGAAATATCTTTCCCGTTAGAACCCCATCTTTTATTTCTTCGAAATAGGCTGTTCCGGCCGTCAAGCTTCCACCTTTGGGATCTTCCATACCCCCGTGAGCGTGTTGAGCGAGAAACCCATCCTTCACCATAGCGATAATTTCATCAAATGTTTTATCCCCCGGTGTAAAGTAAGTATTGGTTTGTCTGGCCATTAGAGGTCGACGCCAACTTTCGCGTTTGCCGTTTGCGGTACGAGGTACTTGCAATCGTTCCGATGAAGTAAGATCCGTCATCGGCGTGGAAAGATCACCTTTATCTAAAATAGTCTGCACTCTACCCAATTCACCTTCGTGATCAAAAAAGTATGAACCGTTGGATCCATGATTCTTATTTTCCATAGAAAAAAGATTTGCGTGATTCACAATGCTAGCTTGTTCGTTGCCCACTTTTGTTTGACTTAGATGCAAGTTCATAGCAATACTGCGCCCCTTCATCCAGGTATCGCCTTCCTGAGTATGCCCGAAAGCTTCATGTGCGATAACACCGGTAACATCAGGTCCAGAAATAACCTGGTATCTGCCGGGTTCGATTTTTTCAGCCTTTGTCAGCTTAAACGTCTTTTGAGTCACTTCTTCAATATCTTCCAATGAAAATTTCGTGACTTCCATTCCGCCTAAGCCACCGACCGTAGCACGACAGGATTTTCCTGATTTCGATATCCCCGTGGCAGCAACTAGACTAATAGGTAAGGTTTGCGACATGTTTTTTTCGCGATCGACAAAAATGTTAGTCCTCAGTTCTTGTCTCGCCATAACCGCCATTTCTACCAGGGGTTCGTACGGATCGCCCTTCATGGTTGATTCATTTTCCGTGTCCATAAAGGACTTCGCCTTGCGCTGTAATTTAGAACGAAAAGTCGATGACAATTTCTTCAACGACGCTATTGTCGTTTTAGATGGGTCATCTTCGTACGACACTCCAAAATGAATAAGTGATTCAGCTGTCGAATCTTCCGGCAGTTGTTCAACATATTCTTTGTCTAAATTGCTGGCAAGCTCTTGCTTCCAGGATTTCGGTTGGTATCCCGCTATCTCTTTATTTGGAAATTTGGCGTCGAGTTCTGCTCTGAATTTTTTTGCCACCAAGCGAATGTTTTCCGGGTCAAGAATATTAGTACTCTTTTCAAAGTTCTTGCCGTTAACATAAACCCGAAACACCATTCCTCTATCCAGCGATTCGTTGGTTCTTTCGGTAATTGCACTAACACTTAAACATTGCCTGCTTTCTTCCAGCCAAACAAAACTATACCAATCCTGCTCCCGCCCTTTCTCCAGCGTAGACAAAAGTTCAGGCATTATGCTCCGCAATTGATTCAGGTGTTCTGGACAAGCGGTTTTTTTTCTAGACATCTTATTCTCCCGCGATCTTGACGCCAGCTCGAATCAGCATGGCATTGGGACCGATATAACCTTTAGTTGGATCGAAAACACTTCCGATACTGTTGAGTTTGACTTCTTCGTTGCCAAAAGAGAAATCGCACAAATTTTCTCTAAGATCACCTGACACAACACCGCCCTTAATCATTGCGACACATTCACCTTGCCGATAGAGCTTCCCGAGCTTAATTTCGCTACTCCAGGTGAGCGTATTTGAATTAATAAGAAGTGACGAGAAAGACAATATTTCAATACATTCTGCTACGGACGACAATAAGTCAGCTTTTGATAATCCGCCCAATTCGACCACCATATTACCATCAATATTATTCACAGCTTTATTCAGATATTGGCCCATTTTATGGTGAACGATTTGGGATTGAACAACATCGTCTTCGATCACCTTTGCTTTACTAGCGATAAGACCTTCACTTGTATAAGGGCTGCTTTGGGCCATAACGGGCAACGTCGGGTCAAGAGTCAACTGCAGCTTATCAGACGAAGGATGTTTTTCACCTTTGTAAACGGCTGCCCCTCGATCCATAAAAGGCTGTTTATTGTATTCTCTGCCCGCAGACAAAAAACCAACGAGTTCATGGAAAAAATCAGAGGCTGTATCACCGTCAACCAAAATAGCCGCGTCATTTTGAGTGGCGGGCATTTCTGTTTCCTGAATACTTAAAGTTTCGTCGATGACCTCATACATAAAACTGGCCAGGTCCGCTTCCTCAAGACTAATGGCCTTTTTGTATTTTAATACTTCTTGTGTATTGGGCAGTGGTAGCTTTTCAAGCGCCATTTCGAAGTAAATATCCGTCTTTTCCTTACCACCCGCTAAGCCAGAAGAGGTCTCAAAGTATTTTCTCTCCAAGTTAGTAAACAACTCGCCACTGTTGATTTTTACCCCGTTGTTCGCTTTAGCTGTTTCGCTGACAATACCCAATAATCCTTCGTGAGCTCCGCTGATATCATCACTAATTTGTTGATCGGAAGTATTTACCGAGAATGCTTCATACCCATCGTTATCAGCAGGTCTTGCCAAATCCCACACCTTATTACCTACCAGAAGAGCATTTTCCAGTATCTTTGTAATCTGACCGTCCAGAGAGACCAGAGGGTCTATGCTCGATACCGAATTACCCATCACTTCAGGACTGCCGTGCCGAGTAAAAACTTCAACATGGTAAGACAGATCTTTTACATCACGATCCTGATACGACTCGAACCCGAGCTCATCATCTCCCACCAACAAACTTTGTCGTGAGCGACATTCACTGACCGAAAGTCTCCAGCCGAAAAAATGACTGCTTCTGTCGTTTTGGACCTTATTCAAACTGATTTTCAATTTCTGGAACAGGGGATCATTCATCATCTTATGCACGCCAACTACCCTAGTTTAAGGAGGCTGGTATTCTATGCCACATTCGCTTTCGCGTCACTTAAGACACTTGCTAATAATAGAAATAAAACGTCTATCAGCGATGTCCTTAGAACAAAAATTATGAACCGGAAGGTCGTGGCATCGACTAGACGCCGCAGACCAGTTGATAAGGCTTTATCCGCGTCAGTATTAGGTATTGACCGTCTATTTTTGCCAGTCGTTAAGCAATCAATCGGGGAACTTATGATCGCCCCAAATCTGAATGCTACAGGCAAGAAGATCGTGCAACCTGCTTGGGTTATTGGAAAAATTCTTAATCTTTTCTACCACGAACAAAAAACTAACCGCGGTTGCGAAACTGTTCTCCTCTGAGAGCATTCTAACTACGCGATTGTCACTCGGAGCAATTTTTTGCCCGTCGTGTTAAATTACCGGAAACATTTTGTCCGCAATAACTTGTTCAAGTAACGAGTCATCAGCCCCTTCTCTTTGCTGCCACTGCTCAAAATATATAAGATCTTCCAATGGTATTCGCGGTAACCATCCTGCGCTCTCCAACTCGGGTTTCAGGGCGAAGTGTTCAACATGTCCCACACATAAGTAAGCGATAGGTACGATATCCTCTGGAATGCCAAGCGCTTGTTGCAATAGCGACTCCTCTGCAATACTTACCCAGCCAACACCAATATTTTCGGCGCGTGCAGCAAGCCAGAAATTCTGCACAGCACAAACGCTACTGAATAAATCCATCGTTTTCATATGAGTTCGACCAATGACAGCACTACCTGTTCGCTTGCGATCGCAGGTAATGCAAATATTCACCGGTGACTCCAGTATACCCTCCAGCTTTAAGGACGAATACAGTTCACGCCTTCCACCTTCGAACATCATTTTCGCTTCTTCATTCGCTTTAAGAAAAATCTGATGAACGTTTTTTTTGACTTTCTCAGACTTGATCACTAAAAAATTCCAGGGTTGCATATAACCGACCGAGGGTGCGTGATGCGCCGCATACAATAATCGGCTCAAGACTTCGTCATCCACTGGCTTTGATGTAAACTGACCACGCACGTCACGGCGATTAAAGATTGCCTTGTAAACACCGCGAACATCGCCAGCTTCAAAGTCATTGCGCCCTGCTGCCTTAGAATTGCTAATTTTCGTATTTTTCTTCACGGGATTTCTCATTTAGACATAATGAAATGGATGCTTTGCTTGTTAGTGTCGGGAAAATTTAGCGGCCCCCTTCATTTAGATTTTTTCGATTGAGACTTTTACGACGCACTTCAGCCAATTGTCCACACATCTTTTCCGAGCCGTCCAGAATTCTAACGGTGTGCCTTTGAATAATATCAGGAGGAATAAAGTACAAATCCTTATGGCGAACCGATTGTAAGTGAGGCCATTGCAACCATTCCGATAACCATTCCGGTCGGGATTCGCCCATACCGCTCGCGATTATCGCTTGTGGGTTTTCCTTAAGGACAGCCTCAACGCCTATCTTCGGCGCAACGATGGGTGAATTCCCGAAAACGTTACGACCTCCACAAATACGGATAACATCACTAATAACGTGGTTATCACTAAGGGTCTGCAATGGTTTATTCCACACCTGGTAGAAAACACTTACACTGTCCTTAGCTTCGTTTTCTGCTCGTAATGTCGACAGTCTTGCACGAAAGGCTCGACTGACATTGCTGCCAATTTGGCTGCTACCGCTTAATAATGCGAAACGATCTAATGTGTCTGCGATAGAATCGAGGGTCTTGGGTTCAGAAATATAAACGTTAAAGCCCAAGTCAATGAGTTGCTGGAGTTTGTCCAAGCCATTTCCCGAGGCCCACCCAATGATCAGGTCTGGCCGCAGTGACGCTATCGTCTCGATGCTGAATTTCTTGTATGTGCCGACCCGATCTATTTTTTTCGCGTCCTCCGGGAAATCACTGTAATTCACCGCTCCAACAACCTTGCTACCGGCTCCCACACTAAACATATTTTCTGTAATATGTGGCGCAAGGCTAATGATTCGTCGCGCAGTATTATCGAGTACTATGCGCCGCCCCATATCGTCGGTCACGACCAGCTTTGTCGGTTTATCCATTCCAGCGTCAACCTGAACGCAGACACAAACCAGTAGCACCATCAACGGCCGGATATTCCGCAATTCCTTCAGTATTCGGTCAACCAGTGAAACATTCATAACCACTCTCCGACGATATCTTCGAGACCCAGCTGAAGTCGTCGCCTCTGATCAATATTTTTTACCAGGCCAAATCGTAGGCACCCTTGCTGTGAATCTGGATAATCAAAACGACGCAGCCAAATACCACGCCTCGCTAGCCCACGAAAAATTGTCGCCGCTTTATCGCTGGCGATAAACACAGAAATGAAAAGAGGACCTTTCGCTACACGCATTTCCTCCGGCTTGTTCAAACCTTCAAGCACGGAGCTAATGAGACTGTGTTGCATAATAGCAACTTCTTTAATTCTTTCGCGTTGCTGACGATGCCATTGTGCGTCCTGCAATGCTAACACTCCCAAAAATTGAGCCGGACCGCTAACTGCCCATGGACCCATTCGTTTTTTTAGCCAGAACTTCACTTTTTCGTCCGACAAGAGAAAACCTACCCGCAAACCCGCTAACCCGAAAAATTTCCCTAAGGATCGCAGCACAATTAAACCGGGACGAGGACAACTTCGAGATAAGCTCATCGTTTCATCGACGTCCATAAAAGCTTCGTCTACGATCAAACATCCGCCGCGCTGTTTCAAAATGTCCGCCCACTCCAATAAGCGTTCCCGATCGAGAACCGCAGTCGTAGGATTATTCGGATTGACAACTAACACTATATCCACGTTTCCAGTTCGTACTTCCCGATCTAAATGATTTAGCGCAGTGTCATGGTAATTTACGCAGCAATGACCTGCTTCGCGCCATGCTTTTTCGTGTTCGAAATACCCTCGAGCCGGCAGGGCGACTCGACATAAGTTGTAGAGATAGGGTAAAGAGCGAATCGCAAACTGCGAACCGGGAAGGGCCAAAATTGCCGCATTGTCACACCCATAAAAATCGGCTGCTGCCCTTTCCAAGGGACATTGTTCTGCGGGCAAACGATGCCATATGTGGGATGGAATATCTGCTATGGGCCACGCCCACGGAGCAATTCCCGTCGATAGGTCCATCCACTGATCCAGAGGGAATCCGAACTCCCGTGAAGCTTGATGAAGATCACCGCCGTGAATCGAATTAACTGTGGCAGTTGTCATGTTTGGAAACTCTCAGTCACTACCGCTACTATTCCGACAGAAACAACCCATATTAAAACCGATGTTTTCACTAGATGAAGACTTCGAACAATGTCATGTGGCGTGGCTGATAAACCGATACCCAGCGGCGCTTTAACAATGGCCTTATCACCATATCGAACCGGTCCACCGAGTTTCACATTTAGCGCACCCGCGCCACATGCCATTACCGGACCGGCGTTCGGGCTGTCGTGCGACGACGCCTGTTGCCACCAGCATGCCACAGCTTGACGCGACAGGTTTACACTCCCAGCGCACTTGCCAACAACAGCAGTCGCATAACTCACTGCACACAACCGTGCGGGTATAAAGTTAACAATGTCATCGAACCTGGCCGCGGCCCAGCCAAAAGCGAAAAAGCGATCACTGCGATATCCCCACATAGCATCCAAAGTATTGATAATACGGTATCCGATTACCGCAGTGGGTCCAGCGTCAATTAAGCCTCCCAAAACAAACCAAAATATTGGGGCAAAGATACTGTCACTGCCGTTTTCCAATACCGACTCAATACTCGCGATACTGACGGCCTCCTCAGTCATCCCGCCAGTTTCTCGGCTCACCATATAGCCGACACGCGTTCTAGCCCAGCCCAGATTGCCGCTGTCTAAGGCATATTTAACCGCCATCGAATGTTCAGACAAACTACGTCCACCAATGACAAGATATAAAATGAAGGCGGAGAAAAATAACTCTGCAAGCGGGTGTTTCTGACTTTGTATGCCAAGAAGATGAGCACACGTGCATATCGGAATCAATATCAAGAATAGAACCATTACTCCTAACAGATATCGTATGCGAGAAGACATTTTCGGGGAGTTTAGCCGCAACTCGAGTAACTTCGCTATATTACCTAAACCAACCAGTGGATGAAAATGTCGTGCCTCTCCAAGCATACGATCGAACAATAGTGCCACAATCAATGAAAAAAATACTAAATTCATACTCAGACTTCTGCCCACGATGCAGCTAATACTAGCAACCCGGCGGTTTCGAGAAGTTCTACAGATGCGCCCAATGTATCCCCGGTACAACCGCCGAGCCTAGACAGCATAATTTTTCGAAGCATCCATAAAGTTGATGACAGTACGATCAATAGCAACGTTCCTGAAAACGGCGTTACCAGCAGCAGTAACAGCAACAGGGAGACGCAAAGGGATATTGCGGCTTTCCGGGAAAAAGTTCGATTTATGGTCTCACCAATGCCACCTGTTCTAACATAGGGCGTTGTCAAAAATAGGGCTAGCGCCGACATGCGAGCCAACAGCAATATCCACGGCAGGAGAATGAATTTGCCATTAAGTATTATTTCTCCCAATGCAACGACTTTAATGAGTAACACGATAACTACAGCGGCAACGGCCACCGGCCCACACCTTGGATCTTTCATCAATTCCAGGGATCGAGCTCGGGAGCCAAACCCCCCTACCCAGGCATCTGCGCAATCCGCGAGACCATCGATGTGTAACGCTCCAGTTAGTAATACCCAAGTCGCAACGACGAGTACCGCCGTTAGGTTAGCGGGAAATAGGGATCCACCCAAATAAATTGTGGTGAGCAAAATACATCCCACTAACATCCCTACAATCGGATAATATTGGAACGATAAACCCAGTTCGCTATCACTACCCATCGACGACTTTTTTACCGGCAATATCGTAAGAAATTGTAATGCCAACGCAAAAGCAGAAATATGTCGTTGCAAAACTTCCCTGTACGTCCCCATACTAACAGTCACTACTGTTTTCTGACATTCGATTCAGGAATTTCAGACGAGGGAAAAAATCACCGTCAGTTTCAAATATCTCGATGCGACTAAAGCTGGCATAAGGAACATGCAGACGGGTAACAGCGGTCAAAGGCATTTGTAGCAACCAACTGATCAATACGCGAATTGTCCCGCCATGCTGTACTAATAGTAGGTGTTCCCCGGAGTGGGAGCCTAGCGTTCGTTTCCAGGCACACGTTAATCGATCCAGTACTTCTCGCAAGTTTTCGCCATTAGGTGGTGGGAATTTATCCGGTGATCGATAAAATTGATCAACGGCATTAGCGTCCATTTTCCAAACATCTTTCAAGGTTCTCCCCTCCCAGTCACCAAAATCCACCTCTCTAAAATCATTTTCAATTACCACGGGTACATTCATTCGTAATCCCTGCGCCTGTGAAAATCGCCTACAGCGCTGCAGCGGCGAGCTGATAATTTTCTGCCAGGGAGCCACTTTACTCACAGCAACTACTGACGAAACGGCTTCCTCCATTTGCCTCATTCCTTTTTCCGTTAGGGAAACATCAGTTGTTCCGCGATAAATGTCTCCCCCTTCGCACTCACCGTGTCGCAATAGGTCAATCGTGGTAATAATGGAATGTGCCATATTTGGGCTCGGTAACAATTTATCAAATTTTTCTGGTCACTATTCGTAAACAAAAAACATTGACCAGAAAATACAATTGATGGGTAAAGAATCTCTTGTTAGCAAAAGATATCTAATCTTAGAACCCGGAAAATTCGAAAACGCGTCTAGCTCTTATTACTGACGCCCGCCTCGTCAAATTTTGCCATTTTGTTGTGAAGGTCGCAGGCAGTACGTAAGAGAGGTAATACGAGGGCTGCCCCGCTAGCCTCACCTAAACGCATCTGTAAATTTATCAGCGGCTTCGCGCCGAGCGCAGCCAATATAAGCTGATGTCCCGTTTCCGCAGACTCGTGCGAATAGAAGAACCAATGAAGACAATCCGGATTAATCCGTGCGGCAAATAACGCCGCAACACTACAGATATATCCGTCGATCAAACTGGGTATTTCCAACTGTGCACAGCGCAAATATGCGGCTGCTAGAGCGACTATCTCGAACCCGCCCAGGGCTTGCAATATACTTAAGGGATCGCTAAGTTTTTCACTGTGCTTATCCAAGCCTTTAGTAACAGCCGCAATTTTTCTCTGTCGTCCTGTTTCACTAATCCCCGTGCCTAATCCAACCATTTCTTCTGGGCGAACGCTTATTAAAGCGCATGCTAACGCCGCTGCGCTTGTCGTATTGCCAATGCCCATTTCGCCGCCGATGAACAAGGCACAGTTATCCTTTTCCAATCGTTCCACGACAGTTGAGCCCACATTCAATGCGTCGACCAATTCTAATTCCGACATAGCCGTCGTCAAACAAAAATTATGCGTACCCTCACCGACAGAGCGCTGAATAATCTTCTCATCCTGTGGCCCCTTGCTTGCAGTGCCCATATTTACGACAAAAAAGTCAGCATTAAGAGTTTCAGCCATTACGCAGATAGCTGCGCCGCCAGCGACAAAGTTACTCAACATTTCAACTGTGACTTCCTGAGGGAATGCAGACACGCGTTCCGCCACAACGCCATGATCAGCAGCAAAAACAACAATAGATGTCTTTTCAATATTTGGCCGCAAAGTTCCTTGCATTGAACAAAATCGAACCGCAATATCTTCTAACATTCCGAGCGAGCCTGCCGGCTTCGTCAGTTTGCGCTGATAAACTCGCGCAGCGTCTGCAATTTCCTCATCGGGAATTACTATTTTCGTCCCCAGCCATTCGATGTTCTTTTTCATTTCAAATCTCATCAGTTTTATTTAGTCCGACAGCGATCCTTTCAAGGTATGCGACAAACCTGCCACAATGAATGTCGCTCGATCGCATTTCTCCGCTAGCCGCTGGTGGAACCAACCACTTTCATCGACAAAAAGACGTGTTTCTTTTCCCATAGGCACAACCCCCATGCCGACTTCATTGCTGACAAATATTATCTGTCCGGGTAATGTTGGTAACAGGGTTAGGAGTTTTTCACGTTCAACTTCCCAGCAGCTATGTTGATTGGAAAACAGGCAATTGCTTATCCACAGAGTCAGGCAATCAACGAGAATGCAATTTTCCTCGGTCGCATTATTCTGCAGTTGCTCGGCTAATAGTATGGGTTCTTCGATTACAATCCAGTCATTCCCACGTCTCTCGCGATGATGCGCAATACGCGACGCCATTTCATCGTCGCCCGCTTCGCCAGTGGCGATGTAAAGCAGACCAAGCCCTGTTGCTCGCGCTCGTTCCTCTGCGATTTTACTCTTTCCCGATCGGGCTCCACCTAAGATAAGCTCTGTGGTCAATGGTCTCTACTCTCCGATTATAAAATGTCTGGTTTCACTGAACTGTCTTCCTCGTAGGCAATTAGCGGACGCTCCGTTCTTGGATGAGCCATTACGGTTGTGTTGACATCGAAGACATTGCGAATGTTTTCTTCAGTCAAAGCCTTGCAAACGCCGCCGCGGAAATAGATTTCTCCGGCTTTAAGAATCACGATTTGGTCAGCATAGTGCGCTGCGAGATTGAGATCGTGCAAAATTATCATCACTCCAACTCCCCTGCGAGCCATAGATCGAGCGGTTCTCAAAATACTGTGTTGGTGAGCTAAATCAAGAGATGCAGTAGGTTCATCCAATAGTAAAAAGCATTGTCGCTGGTGTTCTGGACCCCAGATCTGGGCCAGCACTCGGGCTAGGTGGATACGTTGTTTTTCCCCCCCGGACAAAGTCTGATAGTCGCGGTATTTGAGGTGAGAAGCATCGACTTCCGCCATAGCCAGCGCAACGATTTCCGCATCACGCTGAACGCCCGTATTGTGTGGAAATCGGCCAAGACCTACAACCTCAGCGGCTAGAAAGGGGAAGTTCAATAGTGAATGTTGCGGAAGGACCGCGACAGTTTTTGCTCGCTCAATGTGCTGCCAATCCCTAAACTTTCGCTTGTGCAAGAAAACGCTACCGCCGCTTGGCGAAATTTCACCTGACATCGTTTTTAGCAATGTGGTTTTCCCCGCTCCATTTGGACCCAGAACTACCAATACGGATTTAGGTTCTATTGTCAGGCTAATATCTTTAAGTAAGTAGTCAGATTCAATGGAATAATTTACGGCGTTGGCTGTTAACATAAAGTTGTTTTCAATTAGGGGTCAAACTTTGACGTTGACGAAGCAGCAGTACGATAAAAAACGGAGCGCCCAGTAGCGCAGTGACAATGCCGACAGGTACCTCAATCGGCGCAATCACTGTTCGCGACAGCGAATCAGATAAAACCAGCAGTATCGCGCCGAGTAATGCCGACGCCGGCATCAGCATCCGGTGGTCGACTCCGATAAGCAAACGAACAAGGTGCGGCACGATCAGGCCAACAAAGGCTATAACACCGGATACTGAAACCGCAACACCCACGCCAAGTGCAGCCCATGCGGTCAACTGAAGTTTTACCGACTGAACGTTTACACCGAGGTGGCGAGCCTCTGATTCTCCCAACAACAACGTATTTAACACTTTCCCATAGCGACTTAATGCCGCGATAACTATTCCAATAAGTGACGCACAGATTCCAACTTGAGACCAGTTAGCCCCGTCGAAACTACCCATCCTCCACAGGCTAATCCGTCGCAGAGCCATGTCGTCAGCGATAAAGCTAAATATATTGTTGAACGCGCCAGCCAGAGCACTTATTGCAATTCCAGCGAGTAACATGGCCGCCACGGAGGTCACACCGCGGGAGGTACCGAGGCGATAAACAACAATGGCGGCGATGAAACCTCCGACAAAAGCCATTGCCGAAACAACGATGTAATTGAGGAGAAAACCATAAGAAAACAGTGCCTGTTCAATGTCAGGAGAAAGTGACGAGCCCAACACAATTGCTGCAGCGGCACCCACTGACGCTCCACTAGACACTCCTATTATCGACGGATCGGCCAGGGGACTTCTGAACAAACCCTGCATGGTTGCTCCGCAAATCGCTAAACCGGCGCCAACAATAGTCGCGAGTAATGTTCTCGGCCAACGGATCGACCACAGTACCAGTTGTTGCTGCGGATCAATCCCGGCCACCGGAAACCCCGCTGCGTATATGAGTGACTTTACACTTGCGCTAAGCGGTGTATTTATTACACCGATGCTGACTGAGAAAAATAGGCTGCACAGAAGTGCAATAAACATGGCAATAAGCAGCTTCCTTGAGCGCTCATTTTTCATTGCAACGGCCTCGATGCTTCTCGTTGACGGAACATATTTCGAGGATCTGACTTAAATCTAAGTGTCTTTCCAATGCATCCGCCAACCTGTCGATATCTGATTCCCTTCGACGTCGGTAATCCAAACCCTCCGGTTTTTCTAATCCGGCCCACGCTAACAACGACGAACAGGCGTCCTCATGATCAAATAGTCCGTGAAAATAGGTGCCAAGGATATTGTTATCTGCTGAGACCGCCCCATCGTTTCCATGTTCAAGTCGAACCGCAGGATTTTGCAGGGCTTCTCCCGTACTAATCCCGGCATGAATTTCGTATCCCTCGACCCTGGAATTGTCTGCCCAAAGACTTCCCGCAACTCGTGCCAATTTTTTCGATTCTGTTATGGTGGTTGTCATGGAGAGAAACCCCAGACCTGGTAATGTCCCTGCATTTCCTTCAATGCCGTTTGGATCGGAAATGAAATCACCCAGCATTTGAAAGCCTCCGCAGATTCCTATGATCTTACCGCCATAGCGTAGGTGTTTATTAATAGCTTCTTCCCACCCGTTATCTCGCAGCCATTGCATATCGGAACAAACACTTTTACTACCAGGCAAAATAATAAGATCCGCACCGGGTATTGACTCACCGGGGCCCACAAACTTCAAGTCGACTTGAGGATGTAATCGCAGAACGTCAAAGTCAGTATGATTACTGATTCTAGAAAACACGGGTACCAATACCGCTATATGTTCTTTCTCCAAATTGAGTTCTTGCTCGCCATTGATTGCGTCTTCCGCTTCAAGATGAAACCCTTGCAAATAGGGGAGCACGCCCAAAACCGGTTTCTTCGTTTTCTGCTCTAACCAATCAAGACCCGATTGCAGTAAACTGATGTCTCCTCTAAATCGGTTAATGACAAAGCCGACGATTCGTTCTCTTTCAGTCTGGGAAAGTAGTTCCATTGTCCCGACAATATGAGCGAAAACACCACCACGATCGATATCCGCGATGAGTATCACGGGGCAGTCTACTGCTTCGGCAAAGCCCATATTGGCTATATCATTTTGGCGCAAATTTATTTCAGCGGGGCTGCCAGCACCTTCTACAACAATCGCTTCAAATTTACTTTGCAACCGGCTGTGAGATTCGAGCACGGCCTGCAGTGCCGTTTTTTTATAGTCGTGAAAAGCGACGGCGTCCATTTCAGTGAGTGCTTTACCATGAATAATAACCTGCGCTCCAACATCGCTGTTGGGCTTAAGCAATACCGGATTCATATCGACGTGCGGGTCGAGCTTGCAAGCCTGCGCTTGCACGGCTTGTGCTCGCCCTATCTCACCTCCGTCACTTGTCACTGCGCTATTGAGTGCCATATTCTGTGGTTTGAAAGGCGTTACTTTAATCCCTCGCCGAAGCAAAACACGGCACAAGCCAGTGACCAATACGCTTTTTCCCGCGTCAGACGTAGTACCCTGCACCATAATTGTTAGCGCTTTTTTCATCCCTACTCATCTCTTCTGGAGGATCAGACCGTTAATAGTCAACGCCCTGTCGAGCTTTAATTCCAGCCTTATACCCGTGCTTGATTTCTTTGACCTCAGATACAGTGTCGGCCATTTCCTGCAATGCACTGCCCCCGCCGCGACCAGTTACAATCACGCTTTGTTCTATGGGACGGTTGGCCAACGCAGCGAGTACTGTTTCTTCATTCAAATATTTGTACGCTATCATGTAGGTCAACTCGTCTAACAGAACAAGATTGTAGCTTGGATCACCCAGCATCCGTTCTGCGACCTTCCAGGTTCTTTCGGCCGCTTCGATATCGCTTGTTCGATCTTGTGTATTCCAGGTGAAGCCGGTACCCATTTGGTAGAAATCATCTTTTGGATGATTTTTTTTTCAGAAAAAGTTCTTCACCTGACAGCTGTACACCTTTTATGAATTGCACAACGCCGATTTTATGGCCATAACCCATTGCCCGCAGTACCATGCCAAATCCAGAACTGCTTTTTCCTTTACCATTACCTGTTAATACGATTAATACACCGCGCTCTTCGTTGGCTTCGGCAATTTTTGCATCAACATTACTTTTTTGTTTTTGCATTTTCCTTTTATGGGAATCAGCTTTTTTTTCTTCGTCGCTCATCGACCATCATCCTAATAATTAAATTGAATCTCGTTTTTTTGAGGAAGACCGGTCCGGAAAAAACTTCCCAGACCCGTTGTTGCTTACATCGAGTAAGTGATACTCACAAACGCTGAACCATTATCGGTAGAATACGAGTCAGACAATTGATAATCTTTTCCAAAAATATTATTGACAGCCAGCTTGGCGCTCAGTTGTGGGCTAATAGTGTATGCAATACGAACGCCGACAATGCCGTAACCCGCCAGGCGGGCAGTATTGGCACTATCATCAAATCGGTGACTCTGAGCTTGCCAATTCAGGCCAACCCGTGTTTTTCCGAATTGCCGATGTAATTGCGCTGACACGGATTTTTTGGCTCGACGCGCCAATAGATTTCCGGTTTGCTCATCTTCCGGCTCTAGATAAGTAGCGGCAGCATTGAAATTCCAATTTGCCAAGGTCGTGCTGATAGCAAACTCCGAACCGCGAATTTTAGCGGAATTGACATTGCTCGGCTGCCAAAAAAACGGGCTGGTTTCCGCCCAATTAATGAGGTTCTCGATGGTGTTCCGGTAAGCGGTCAAACTCCAAGAAAGCTCATCATAGTTTCCACGAATTTCCAGCTCGGTACTCACAGACTCTTCCGGCGCTAATTCACTATTTCCCGCTGACCATGGGCTGGCAGGCCAGTACAAATCGTTAAAAGTCGGCGCCTTGAAGGCTGTTCCGCGAGAAACGATAAAGCGGTGTGATTTATTCAAATTAAACCCAACAGCGATATTGTACGTGGTGTGGTAGCCGAACTGGTCATTTTTGTCGCGGCGGTAGCCGCCAGTAACATCGACAGACCCGGGCAAGTTACCTTGAATCTGGCCGAACACAGCGCGGTTGGACCGTCGGTCGTCTGAGTAGGTCTGCGTTCCGTCCACTTCATTCTCCAAATAGTCGTAGCCAAGAGTCAGAAGATAATTGTCGTTGAGCTGGATATCATTTTGCCAAGCCGCCTGGTTTTTGTACGTAATAAACTCGTCAAATCTGGGCAAATTGTCATCGCGAGACTGACTTTCGTCAGTTGAACGCCCCAGAGAAAACGTACTGAGCCATGATTCGGAAACGGGGAGCGCAAGCGATACGCGACTTGAGTCAAGCTCAAACTCGCCATAGGGCGCTGCATCTGCTACCGCCGAGAAACCATTGCCCTGGTCGTATTCGTTCTGACCACGAGAGTCACTGTAACTGGCAAAAAATTCGACTCCACTTTCAAACGATCGACCAAAGGTCACATTTGCGCTGGTATTGCGATAGGCGTCATCGTCACCATCGGTGTTCCCGTCGAATTCCTGGCTATCGATGCCCGCAGTTTCGAGATGACTTACGGTAAGAGATAGTTTGTTAGCTCCAATCACACCGGCGACTGCCAGCGAAGACTCTAAGGTATTGTCTGTTCCGTAGCCAAGCGATATTTTGGGATTAAATTGTCCTTGCGGCGCGCGCGAAAATATCTGAATTACTCCACCGATTGCTTCAGAGCCGTACAAGCTCGAACGCGGGCCTCGAACAATTTCAACACGCTCAACTTGCGCAATATCAACATGCTGTAGACTGACAGTACCCAAGGTAGCGCTACCCAAACGTACGCCATCGACGAGTACCAGTGTATGGCCATTGTTGGTTCCACGTAAAAACACACTGGTATTCGCACCTCTTCCTCCATTGCGTGAAGCATCAATGCCGGGAGTCATAGACAATAAGTCTAGTAAATCAGTGGGTTGTAACTGTTCAATTTTTTGGCGATCGATAACCGACACCGCTGCTAGTGTTTCATCAGTCGTCAAAGCAGTGCGGGTCGCGGTGACCAAAATTTTTTCGATGTGTGTTGATGGTAATTCGGCAACGACACCGGGAGTAAAGGCTGATACCGCCATTAGAGCGGCCAAGGATTGCGTGTTCATATAAGTCCCCAATCATTAAAGAATATCGATTGAAGGAGGGTAAAACGTGGGGGACTAGAAAGACCGAAGAGAAACCAGGCTAGACATCCACAGATGAAGCCCTCCGCTACATCGTATGTTCTGTCTAGGCCGGTTCCGGGCTCGGTTATCTCTTCAAAAAAGACAATAACTTTACCGTTGCGGGGGCAGCGCTGGGATGGCTCTATGAGCGACCAGACTTCCCGTTTAACCCTCTGCCACTATTCAAATTGATAGAAAACATTAGGCACCTAATCAGAGCGAGGGAATATAACTGAAGAAACTTTGGAATACAATCACGTTATAATTTTATTTTTTCTAGTCTTCTATCAAATAACTTTAAGAAGTCGCGCCAATAATATTATGTGTTAGTTTAGGAATGAATGATATCTCGAGATTTCGCTAGCGGGTTTTAAGAAAAATTTTTCGGAGTGTCGCTTTCCTGGAAGTTAAAAAAATTTATCAGTTTTTGAGAATTTTTTGTAGCTCTCGTAGCACCACGTGTTGCTTTTTCCCGTTGCAGTCAATGACAAAATCGGCGTATTTATTGTATAGGCCACGCCGCTCTATGTATAAATCCTCAAAGCTCTGATCGGTACGTCGGGCGATTCCCCTGTGGTCGTAATTGTCAATTCGCTGACGTAGTTCGGCAAGATCCACATCGAGAAATATGACGGGTCCCAACGTTTTCAGCTTATTCATACCGAGGTCACTATAGACTGCACTACCTCCCGTTGCGACAACATGATGACTGATATCCAGTGACGACAGAATTTCTTCTTCAATGCGTCGCAAGTTGAGATAGTCACTGCCGTCAATAATTGCCTGCAAGGTTTTCCCCTCCCGCAACTGAATCATCACGTCAGTATCGACAAAATCTCGAGCCGTTTCTTTAGCCAACTGCACGCCTAAGGTACTCTTTCCAGCACCGGGCATACCGATTAATACAATGCAACTCATTGCTAACACTCAATAATATTTACGGGGACTTCAACAACATTGATGGCCAATCCACCGCGCGCTGTCTCTTTGTATTTGTCTTGCATATCGCGCCCGGTATCACGCATCGTTTTAATCACTTTGTCTAAAGAGACAAAATGTGAACCATCACCGCGCAAAGCCAGTCGCGCCGCGTGAATCGCTTTTACCGATGCCATCGCATTGCGCTCAATACAGGGCACCTGGACCAAACCGCCAATGGGATCGCAAGTCAGGCCCAGATTATGTTCCATCGCAATTTCAGCTGCATTTTCAACTTGCAACGGCGTTCCCCCCAAAATATCAGCCAACGCTCCAGCGGCCATCGAACACGCTGAGCCAACTTCTCCCTGGCAGCCGACTTCTGCTCCACTGATCGACGCATTGGTTTTGTAAAGAATACCTATAGCAGCAGCTGTCAGTAGGTAACGATGAATATCTTCCTGTCTAGCCCCAGGACAAAAGTCAAAATAGTAGCGCAACACAGCGGGAATAATTCCTGCAGCCCCATTGGTCGGAGCAGTAACAATTCGTCCACCCGCTGCATTTTCTTCGTTGACAGCCAAAGCATATAAAGTGACCCAGTCCATCACTATAAGGGGATCTTCCACCACTTTATTGGCGCTTCCTTTTAGTTGCCGATAGAGTTGCGCTGCTCGCCGCTTTACTTTTAAACCGCCCGGCAGTATCCCCTCTGTTTGACAACCTTGCTCAATACTATGGTCCATGACACGCCACAAATCCTGTAACTGTTCTTTCACTGACTGTTCGCCACGCCACACTTTTTCGTTTTCCAGCATAATCGCGCTTATCGATAAACCAGATTGCCGGCACTGCGCCAGTAGCTCATCGGCTGATGAAAACGGATAGGGAAGCACAGTCTTATCTTCGGTGATAACGTTGCCGTCGACTGCATGTTCGTCGACCACAAACCCGCCGCCAATCGAATAATAAACTTTTGCCGATAACAACTTTCCATCTTCATCAAACGAGCTAAAACGCATGCCGTTGGAGTGGTAAGGTAAGCTCTCGGTACGATGCATTATTAAGTCATTCCGATAACTGAACGGCACCGAATGCTGACCTAGTAAGTTGATGAGACTTTTCTCTCTTATGGTCTTTATCCGATCTGCGATCGACGCGATTTCCACCTCTTCTGGCTTTTCCCCCTCCAGCCCCAGAATGACTGCTTTTGGAGACCCGTGCCCCGCTCCGGTGGCACCAAGAGAACCAAATAGCTCTATTTTTACCCGTCCACAGGATTGAATGCTTCCCTCGGAGTACAGACTGCGAGCGAACATTTGTGCCGCTTTCATCGGTCCGACGGTATGTGAACTCGAAGGCCCAATTCCCACTTTAAATAGATCAAATACGCTGATGGCCATGACTAACAAGGTCTCTTTGAGAGTTTCTAATTATGTTCGATTATGTAAAAAACCAATGAAGGAATCCTTGCAGGAGACAATACATGGTCTTCGTGAAAACCCCAAGATAAACCGCAATGGCTATTTAAAATTAATCCATTGGAAAAGGTAGTAGAAAAGAGCCATATTACAGCTACTATTATCTTACTAACAAACCACTAACTATTATAATGAAAAGAGGACATCGTCATGATATTCGCAGCACCTGGAGAACAAGATTCTATTGTTACCTTTAAATCTCGCTATGAGAACTTTATCGGTGGTGAATGGGTACCGCCTGCCGACGGGGAGTATTTCCAAAATATTTCTCCGGTCAATGGCGAGGCATTTTGCGAGATCCCCCGATCAAAATCTGCCGATATAGAGCTCGCGCTAGATGCAGCTCACAGCGCTCGAGAAAGCTGGGGTAAAACCTCAGTCACCGAACGGTCAAATCTGTTACTGAAAATGGCCGATCGCATCGAACAAAATCTGGAAATTCTCGCAGTGGCAGAAACCTGGGACAATGGCAAAGCAGTGAGAGAAACATTGGCAGCGGACATTCCCCTGTCGGTCGATCATTTTCGCTATTTCGCCGGCTGTATACGAGCACAGGAAGGTTCTTTAGGAGAAATCGACGAAAATACCGTCGCCTATCATTTTCATGAGCCTTTAGGTGTCGTTGGGCAAATCATTCCATGGAATTTTCCGATATTGATGGCCGCCTGGAAGCTAGCTCCGGCTTTGGCCGCGGGCAATTGTGTCATATTAAAACCGGCAGAACAGACGCCCGCCTCAATATTGGTACTTGCAGAACTCATCGCCGACATCTTACCGGCGGGTGTACTAAACATCGTAAACGGCTACGGCGCTGAAGCTGGCAACGCCCTTGCGACTAGTAAACGTATCGCCAAAATCGCCTTTACCGGGTCAACCCCCGTCGGCTCGCACATTTTGAAATGTGCCGCTGAGAATATTATTCCCTCTTCCGTTGAGCTGGGCGGCAAGTCACCCAATATCTTTTTTGAAGATGTTATGCAGCAGGAGGATGCCTACCTGAGTAAATGCGTAGAGGGTACAGTACTGGCTTTTTTCAATCAGGGTGAAGTTTGCACCTGTCCGTCTCGGGCACTTATTCAAGAAAGCATTTATGAGGAATTCATTGCACTAGTTGTTGCTCGCGCCCAAACGATCATCCGCGGCAACCCGCTCGATACTGAGACCCAAGTTGGAGCACAGGCGTCCGCGCAACAATTTGACAAAATTCTTAGCTATCTCGAAATCGGTAAAAAAGAGGGCGCCAAAGTATTGATTGGAGGCAATGTTGCCAACGTCGATGGCTTTGCTGGTGGTTTTTACATTGAACCAACCTTGCTAAAAGGCGAGAATGATATGCGGGTATTTCAGGAGGAAATTTTCGGCCCAGTTGTCGGTGTGACAACGTTCAAAGACGAAGCGGAAGCGCTGGCGATTGCAAACCAAACTGAATTTGGCTTGGGCGCAGGTGTCTGGAGTCGCGACATGAACCGCGCTTACCGGATGGGACGTGGCATTCAGGCAGGTCGAGTTTGGACGAACTGTTATCACGCCTATCCCGCTCACGCTGCCTTCGGTGGTTATAAAAAATCGGGGATTGGCAGAGAAACTCATAAACTGGCGCTGGAACATTATCAGCAAACGAAAAATCTGTTAGTCAGCTATGACGTCAACCCCTTAGGATTTTTCTAATCGCTTTCGCTAAAATGGAATGACCGGCACGCCAGCCGGTCTATTTACCTACGGCACTCGCCTATGCAATACTAGGTAGAGCGAGCGTCGACATGAAGCTTTCCAATCGATCCACAATAATCGATCGACTCTTTTCATCGCGAATGTTTTCAGATGTCGAAATCAAATTCCCCCTATTAGAAATACCTCCGGTCAACGAATGTAAAGCGACAGCACGCAATTTCAAATTCCAGGCCTCTGATATTTTCATGAACACCTATGGAGTTTATCTTAACTCCAATTTTCGAAAATGTTAACAGAGATGTCTTTGTCGAGCTCACGTATTCTGATAAAATTTTCTATTGATAAAAATTGATGTCACAGGAAAGTTATGAATAAATGGAGCAGTGATTTTGTTGAATTGCCGACCGGGCGAATCGCGTATCACCGTACCGGTGGAGATCTACCGCCGCTGGTGCTAGCGCACGGACTAACAGATAACGGTCTCTGTTGGCGGCGAGTAGCACAAGCGCTGGAGCATGATTTTGACGTCATAATGCTAGACACTCGCGGACACGGACTCAGCGCGCGTATTGGTCCAGACGACTCAGATGACCACGGTGCAGACATTGCGGCAGTCATTACAGCGCTCGAACTCATTCGTCCGGTTGTCATCGGACACTCTGTTGGAGCGAATACAATGGCCATGCTGGCCAACCAATTTCCCGAGCTAGTATCCAAAGTGATACTGGAGGACCCGCCCTTTCGGGATATGGGCTCGACAGTAAACCGAGCATCACGGAATGAGGGTTTTCGAAAACAGGTGGAAAAATTTTCTGCGATGAAACCAGACGAAATAGTTGCACTGGGGCGAAAAGAATACCCCGCCTGGCACCTCGATGACATTGCCCCGTGGGCAGAGTCAAAACTCCAGGTGGATGCTGAAGTCATGGCATGGTACGATTTTTTGCCCTGGCAACAGACCATCGACAAAATCGACTCTCCAACACTTCTAATTGTCGGAGAACCAGAAAACGGAGGAATCGTCTCAGAAAAGATTGTTGAACAAGCTCGTGAAATAAACCCACATATCCGCGCGGTTCAAATAAAAGGGGCTGGACACAACATACACCGCGAACAGTTTGACAAGTATATTTCGATTGTTAGGGAGTTCTTACTGTAAGCTTATTAGCTCGCAGCTTCCCGCAATGAAAAATTGCGGGAGCTCACACAAACTCCAATTTCGACGCGTCAAAAAATATATATAAAACGTTAGATATCGCCAGCATTCCTATTTCACCAGGCGTACGCCTCTGGAGCTTGACCACAAGGTGGAAAGATTTCGTCGATTTGAGCGAGAGCTTCGCTATCGAGTCGAATATCGGGAACATGTAAAACAGAGCTTAATTGCTCGACATTTCCCGGACCTATAATGGTAGCGGAAATCACCGGCTGATGTAATAACCATGCCAGCGCGATGACACTGGGAGTCTCACCCAAGGCTGAACAAAGCTGATCGAAGCTATCGAGTTGCGCTGCGCGCTGCTTCATTACCTTTTGCATACCTTCTGATTGACGCCGACCAGGCACGTCACCACTGTTAGCTTTGCGGACTCCGGCCAATAAGCCGCCCGCAAGCGGACTCCAAGGAATAAGACCAAGACCGTATTCACGGCAGGCGGGAATGACTTCGAGCTCCGCTCTGCGTTCGATCAAATTATACAGGCTTTGCTCCGTTATCAAGCCTAATCGTTGCTTGGCGATAGCTTTCTCGTTTGCTCGCGCTATTGCCCAGCCGGGATAGTTGCTCGAGCCGACGTAAGTAATTTTACCCTGACTAATCAATTGATCCATCGCTTGCCAGATTTCTTCAATGGGCGCCAAACGGTCAATATGGTGCATCTGATAAAGATCGATGTGCTCAACACCAAGTCGACGCAAGCTGGCATCACAGGCCATTTGAATATGTCGTGCAGACAAGCCCCGATCGTTAATGTCATCTGACATCGGTTCATGGACTTTGGTGGCGAGTATAATTTTGTCACGCCTTGAGCGGTCTTCAGCAAGCCACTTACCGAGTATGGTTTCTGTGGTACCGACCCCGGAATCACCGCCGTATTGATTAGCAGTATCAATCAGGTTGATTCCTGCTGAGGTAGCGGCATTAAGAATCTCAAATGATTCTTTTTCAGAGGTACGCGATCCAAAGTTCATCGTGCCAAGACACAACTCGCTAACTTTCAAAGCGGAACGTCCAAGTTGGCGGTATTTCATAGTGAGATCTCTTTAAATAGAATTAGCGTGCACGAAGTGTCGGGCCCGTTAACAGTTCATCGCCGGAATCAGCAACACAAAACCGAACCAACTTTTGCGCATGTTCCGATAGTTTTTTGTAAGCCTGGTAACTAATACCGGGAACCATCGGCTCCCTGAACCACGGCGCATAAAATTCCAGATTCGGAATGTAACGCGTAGCGTTTGAAACATTAGGAGTGCCTCCATGCCAAGCGCGCACGTCACGGATCATAATCGCACCGGCAGGAGCCGGACAAACGGTACTGAGCCTCATCCATTCCGGCTCGTTTTCAAGTCGCGGTATGGGCACCCGGGAGTTTTGGGTTCCGGAAATCTGACGGGTTGGACCATTCAGGGCCGTGACATCTTGCGGTAGGAAATTAACACAGATATAAGGACAGGGAAGATCTCTAATACTGCTACTTCCAAACGGGTCGTGATATGCACTGAACGGCGATCGAGTGGCATCAAACCAATCGTTAACGTCGGAGTGAAGAGGTTGATAATCCACAGCACCGGGCAGACAAAAGTCACCGCTCGCCGCCCTGAGGCTATATTCAGGGCTGCCGAACATTGCCGTGACAAGGCGTGTCACCTCGGGAATATCCAGCAGCATTTGCCACGCGGGATGATGTAGCTGACTACGAGTCAGACTCGAGCCGCCAAAGGAATATCTATGGGACCCGCGATTGCCTTTAAGATTGTCATCGAGGGCGACAATCTCATCGCCCACTTCTTTGCATCCGGTTGCCAGCATCGCTATTTGTTCATCAGTAAGAATACCGCCAACGACAACAAAGCCATCTCTACGAAACAACGCCACAGCGCGCTCTATGTTATTCGCCTCGAGGATTTCAAGTCCTTTCAGTCCATTGTTTGCTTGCAAATGTTGTTGTAGCTCAATAACTTTTGGATCATTTTTCTGCCGTTCGGACCAATCAACAGGACCTGTTTCTTCTGACATTATCTTTACCTCGGTTTATTTCAATTCAATAATTGCCAATCCACCAGCGGGAATCTCCGAACTCCCAAGGATGAATTTGCGCTGCTGAGTATCCCTTAAGGTCACGGCGTGGCTGTTATAATTGAAAATAAATTTTGCCGCGCCGAAGCAACGTGTGCGAATGCCTTCCGGCAAAATTTCAGTTAGGAGTCCCGCTTGCTTGCTCACTCGCCGAATAACTTCCCGCAACAGTTCCTTATCTGGCCAGGTAGCGAGGTAATGCACATTTTTATCATTGAACCAAATGCCTTTCCCATCGCCAGTGCTAGCCAACGGTGTAAGTGAACTATCGACCCACTCCAGCCATCGTTCAACTTGATAAGCGCTGTTGTTATACGAGACACCTTCTTTCGCTCCGGGCCTGAGACTTTCAACGCGCTCTATCGTTATGGGAATGAGGGAGCTCAATGGTCCCGGTGGTAGCTCCGCTGGAATTTGAAAGCTCTCAGTTTTGCTGCCAGTGCGCATGCCAAATAAAACGGGCTGCTGCAATTTCGATAATGTGGCATGTAAGACGCTACTCACATGGGGGATGCACGGGCATACAATCAGCGCATAAGCATCGAGGGTGGCATCGGCGGAAACAATATCCACATCGAGTCCCAGCTCCCGTAAAGCGGTATAACACGCATAATTAAATTCAAAACAGGAAAAGTTTTTACCCTGCGGTTGAATCTCAGTAATCCACTCAGATTCGTAGGTGAAGACTAAAGCAACCGGTGACGATGCGACTTTTGTTTCGTTCAAAATTGCCGGAGAATATTGTTCGATTTCCTGGGCCACTTGCGTCGCCTCAAAGGCAGCGATATCTTGCTCTCCATTGGGGAGATTCAAACCGGCATGCATTTGTTCTTGAGCAAAAGGAGCTTGGCGCCAACGAAAGTACGATACGACTTCTGCCCCGTGGGCAAAGGCTTCCCATGTCCAGGTTCTTACCATGCCGGGCAACGGTGCAGGATTGTGAGGAGCCCAATTGACAGGGCCCGGCTGTTGTTCCATTACCCACATCCGACCCTTGCTACAACCGCGATATAAATCGTGATGGAAAGCGGCGAAATCCGGGTGCCCCTGACGCAAGTAAGCGATTTTTTCCTCGTCACTAAACCAGCCCTGATCGAGAAAGCCCAAGGGATAGCTGTCCCAACTACTAATGTCTAAATCCCGCCCCACGGCGTGGTGATCAAACTCGGTAAAGAATCCCATAAAGTTGTGAATGACATCGGCCTGCGGCGCATAGTGTTTCAATATATCCACTTGTAGTTTGTTAAAACTGACCACTTCATCCGATGCAAAACGTCGGTAATCCAGACGATGCGCGGGATTAGCTTCAGTAACGGTGGCAGCGGGCGGATCGACCTGTTCGAAAGTCTGATATTCCTGACTCCAAAACACGGTTCCCCAGGCTTCATTTAGACGGTCAATACTGATGTACTTCTGCTGTAGCCACCGCCGAAAAGCAGACACGGCATTTTTTGAATAACTGACTGTCGTTAGATGACAACCAAATTCATTGTCTGTTTGCCAAGCGATAACGGCCGGGTTGTTACCGTAACGTTGCACCATGACAGAAACTATCTGCCGACATTCATCGCGGTAACGTTGACTGGAAAAGCAATAATGACGCCTCGACCCGAACTTGCGGGCATGACCTAATTTATCAACCGCAAGAATGTCTGGGCACTCATCAACAAGCCACTTAGGGGGCGTTGCAGTTGGCGTTCCCAAAACAACTTTTAGCCCCTGAGCTGCCAGCAGTTCAATCGCTCGGTCGAGCCACTCCCAGCTGTATCGACCCCGCTCGCTTTCGATTCGACTCCAGGAAAATTCACCAACACGAACCACTTTTATACCCAGTGCTGCCATCTGCTCGGCGTCTGTTGGCCATTGACTCTCTGGCCATTGCTCTGGGTAATAACACACACCTAATTTCATCTATTGATTACCTGTCGTGACTTAAAGACTCAATTGTTTCAAAAAGAATACCCTTTTACTGTTATAGCTTTCAACCGGTTGCAATTAGGCTATAACCAATATAAATAGGGCATAAAAAAATAAGGCATAGGGCACAGCACTGCCCAACTCTCTCTTTACGAAAATCACTTAATCCATAACGCGACAGCTGCAGCCAACTATTGACGATATTTATAATATTGATTTTGAATGACAATTACAAGGTGAGGCCAATCCGTTGCTAGGTAATTTACAGCGTCCTTAAAGGACGAAAATGCCATAGGTTTTTTTAATTTCTACGCCAACTGGCTGGTCTTTTATGTTTTCGCCCGCAGCACCAGACCAAGTATGGTATGCATGAAAGCAACCATCACTTGAGATTCCATTATACAATTCTAAGCATTCTCGAAATCCACCGATTACTTTTCCAACAGTTTGATCAAGCAATTTCGACGACATCCAGTTCAAAAAACTGGGCATTTCGATCCCCGAAACCAAAAAAATAAACTAGCCGCAGGCATCCAAAATTAACGCACCAAGAGAATCTTTATACCTTACTAACTATTTATTGACTAAAAGTACAGTTAAAGATAGAATTCTCGTACTTTGTGAAACAAGACAACCGATCTCCTGTTTCGAAATTCCGATTTAAATACGATTGTACGTCCCCTCTACCGGCCTTCGGGCCGGTTTTTTTACCTTCCCCGAATCACTAAAAATAGGGTTTCTAGCAACAAAATTGAACTAAAAAACCTATTAATCGGGATTTATTAGCTTATCTGCTTACGCGATTCACACACCTCACGCTCAAGACTACTTACAAGGCATTCTCAGCCAAAGAAAATAGTTAAATGGTCAATAGAAAGCGCCCTTTGGTATGCACGGTTCTTAGTCCCTTAAACTACTGCCGACTATTTCAACGACCGCTGCGGTATCTGCTTGCTGAATAGGCATTTGCAAACCCATTGTCATCAATAGCGCACCCGTGACAGTCATAGACTGACCTTTATGGAATGGTGAGCCGCTTTTCATAAAACTAAACTGCTCAGGATTCTTCAAAGAAACGGTGTATCGAGAATCTTCCAGAAGACCTGGCAGTACCAACGGAGCGGGAACAGTATCCGCCGGTGATTGTAGCTGCGCAACAAACAGCAGGGCGTGGCTTTTGTCTTCACTGACTTGTAACCTAACCACAGTGCTGGGATCTAACTGGTCGACATACCATGTTGTCGATTTGTGCAGCCAAAGGCGATGCGTCTTATACCATATCAATACCCGCGCCAAAGCCCGACGCTCCTGCTCATCCAATTCGGATGGATCTACTTCAAGTCCCAAGTGCCCCTGCATTGCGGTGACACTACGAAAGTCCATTGTGTGGCTACGTCCCGATATGGTGCTGCGAGCGCTGCCAATATGACTGCCCATCATTTCCGGCGGGATAAATAAGCTAAAACAGCGATGAATTGTTTGTCGCTCATGGGGATCGTGTGTATCAGAAGTCCAAATACGATCCGCCAACAGTGCAGAACCAAAGTCGGCCCGTGCCCCACCGGAAGCACAAATCTCAATTTCAAGCTGCGGCGCATTCTCACGGCAAGCGTTGAGCAACTTGTAAAAAGCCTCTGTCATCCGGTGATTTGCCGGTATGCCGTTGTCCACCGCATGCACCAGATCGCGATTCATATCCCATTTAAGATAGTCCAGCTGATAGCGTTCGATAAGGCCGGTTATCGTTTTCAGTAAAAAGTTAAAAACATCGTCGCGACAAAGATTAAGTGCATATTGATTTCTACCAATCGGCTGCGGGCGATCACCATCGCGCAATATCCAGTCGGGATGCTCGCGGAAAATGTGGCTGTCTTCATTGACCATTTCCGGCTCTATCCATAAGCCGAACTGCATCTTTTTGGCACGTACAGCGCTGATAATCGGCTCGAGACCATTCGGGTAGCGGTTAACACAAGGGGTCCAGTTACCTAGCCCACGCTGATCGCTGGTTCGATCTTGCATCCAGCCATCATCGAGAATAAAACGTTCGGCGCCCAGTTCAGCAGCTTCGTCAACCAACGTGAGCATACGCTGTTCTGTCTGTTGAAAATAACATGCCTCCCAGGTATTGAAATGTATCGGTCGCTGTGACTTTTTTCCCGGCTGTCGTCGCCTAGTTCTACCGGCAGCGACAGGTAAATTATGGCCACGGAAAAATTGATGATAATTATGCCTCAGTGAATTTTCCCCATCACTCGAATATGATAAATAGGCAATGGGAGTATCGTATCTCTGGCCGGAATTCAGGACGATTTCGCCAGCTGCAAGCAGTTCACCCGCCTGCAGTTGTTGCGCCCCAGTTGTCGTCTTTTCTGCCACCATTCGATGATTTCCGCCCCAACCCAAAGCTACCGCGACCGCTTCACCGTGCTGCGCCGAGAATTCGGAAGAACTCATTATTAACCCAGGAAAACTAGCGTGTGACGTTCGACCGACCCTGTTTTCAAATACCAATGCACCCTGTATCAGTTGCTGCCGACGAGTCTGGAATTCACGGCCCCAACGCCCACCGATGGACATCACCTCGTTACAGTGCGGCAAAACCTTCCAGACAGTACTGGCTAACCACAAAATCGAAAGATCTGAGCTGCCGGTATTGATCACCGCATTTCGACTCGAAATGATATTGGCAGATCGGTTCAAGCGGATATCCAAAATGACCGTTAGCGCAGCCATTGAATCCCCAAGTTCGATCAAAATAGCATTGCTCGTGTTTCGAATGCTCTTAAGCTGCAACTGAGTATTCAACTCCCTGCAGCCTCTCATGACTCGAATACCGGGTGCAGCCGAAAACCCCTGGCCAGTTTCCGGCAGCAGCGTCAGGGGTACGGGCTCGTCAAATAGCCCATGCGGCCACGGCTCATGTGTCAATTCCGCTAACTCGTCTGAATCGAGACTCATCGGCAGGGATCTACCGATATAGACCAATTCAGGCACTCCAGTAGACTGACGCAAAAGTACCGTTAAATCGTCGCTATCCAACCTTGCAAAACCATGCTTAGCCATTCAACATTCCAATAGTATTAGCGGTTACCCTTATCCATTAACGCAATCATGGCTCCGGCAATTATTGTAACAAGGTTATGCTATGGCTTAACATACAACTCATTCAGGGTAGTTCAGACCCTACGGCAAACCTCAGAAAGCGGGAATTACTACCGCACTTAGAAAGCCTTTATGGTACGATAATACCCATTTTTAACGGACTAATAATTCGTCTCATGCCAAATGTAAAGAAAACTCGGACTCGGCTTAGCCCAGAAACGCGGATAGCCATGATACTGGATCATGCTGCTGAGTTTATAGCGGCAGACGGTGTCTCGGCCTTAAGTATGGAACGCCTGGCTAAATCGGCAGATATTAGTAAATCCTTAGTCTATGCCTACTTTCCTAGTATGACTGAATTGCTGCAGACCTTACTAAAGCGCGAGTATAGGCTGTTAAGATTGAAGCAGGCCGCCGCCGCCGACAGTGCGGGAACGTGGGAACAATTCGTGCGACAAATTACCAGAGCCTATCTATTATATATCGAAGAAAAGGGCTTATTACTCGACAGACTCATGGCTGAACCCGCCGTGGCGGCACTTGGCGATCCGACTCAATTCCACCGTTCATCGGCCGTTAATCACGTCGCGCAAATTCTCGTCGATAATTTTGGTATCGATATGGAAATTGCCATTCCCGTTGTCGATATCTCATTCGGTCTGCCCGCTTCCGCCGGTCAGTACCTGACCCACAACAACGTCGATCGGGAAACAATTGAAGATATTACCGTGGCCATGATGATTGGTAGTATAGAAGCCGTCCGACAAAAATATGAAACCTCCCTGAAACCCTTGGTGAGACACCAACCGGCGGAAAGCTCCTAGCTATTGAGCGATCCACGGGCAAAGATGATTGCCGGAAGGCCGTATCAACCTAATAATTAACCGTAAAACAGACAGACATTCTTTATCAGATCCTGCTATTTCTGGGCTCAGGCACGAATTTTCCAACAACAATCCCACCAATCAAAAGAAAGATAATGGAAGTAACGAACACAGACTGATACCCATAAAGCGTCGCCAGTAAACCACCAAAGATCGGCCCTACGGTACCCGCTATTTCGGAACCGGTATTCGCGATAGCGATGCGCATCGGTAGATTATCTCGATCGCCGAATTCCAATGTGAGATTATTGGACGCAATCTGAAACCCTTGTACCGCCGCTCCTATCCCCGCGAAAATAATCACCGTGATAGCCAGGCCACTGACAAACATCAGTAACAAGGTAGATACTATCCACAGTAAAAGAGAGCCTAAAAAAACACTTCGAAAGCCGTGCTTGTCTCCAATCGATCCCCACAGCAGATTAGAAAATGTGCCTGAAATCGTAAACGCAAAGGTCACCAACCCTAAGGTTTGTCCTGTCAATCCAATTGATTGACCCGCGTACAATATGTAAAACGGCATAGCCATTCGCCCCATGGTCGCCAGTGAACGCGCCAAGAAATATCGGGTGAACGACGGGTCATTCCGGAGCAATTGTGGTAAATCTCCCAGACGACTAAGGAGTGATTGTTTAATCTTAACCGTGGGCGGCTCCGGCTCTCTAACGGCAAGGAGCATCAGCAAACCAATGCTTGTGAGTACAAATGCCATCAGGAAAACCCAGGAATAACCGGCAGCAGTCGGTGTATCACCGATTAAATACTCGCCGCCAATCCACGCGACGCCGGCGGAAGTGACGCCGGCGAGAAAATTTCTAATGCCGGTTAGACGCCCTCTTTTTGACACCGGAATAACTTTTGACATTAGAAAATTAAAGACCACTCCCTGCATTCCCCCGAACAAACCGAACAACGCAAGACAAACCAAAACGGCCGTTAGCACAGCCGGGCCTTCGAGGAAAAAACCCGCCATCGCGATTAATAGAACAAACAATCGCATTGCTCCACCAATAAAAAAACCGACGGGTAATACTTTGGTTCTGTGCTCGATTAACGTTGCGCCCATCAAAGGCGTTAAGGTCATTCCCAAAGATTGCAGTGACAAAGCCAGGCCCACCATCATGTCGGAGCCACCTGACAACAACATGATGTAGGCCGGCAAAAAGGTCGGCGCGTTGATTAGACGGAAACCAGTTTGGCCAAACATACCGTGAATCAAATGAGCGACAAAATTCCGCGTAAGATTGGTTTGAACCTGCTCGTTGTAGGCATGCTCTGCGAGTTGCGCATCATTTAGAGGGTGGTTCAAAAGAAAAAATCCCTATGGACTATTTTTCGACGGTCTGTAAGTGTAACAGCTTTCATTGGCCGAGCGGGTTGCCCTTTTGTAACGTAGGTCCCAGACTCCATCGTTATCAGCTGTACTAGCGATGTTTTTCAGGTTCGTCCGAGAATGACAAATTGACGGAAAGAGTTTTTTACGGCTAACGAAACGACAGCGCTATGTCCAGTAACATGAAAACTATCAGCGCAAGAGTCAGTCATTGAATGCACCAGAAAACAGTTTTAAGGCGTTCAATACTTTAACTGACACTTAATTAGTGCCCATCCAGAAATGGGTGTTTTCAACGATGTCATTGCGAGCGAAGCGCGGCAATCTCCCGCAGCCCGCGCC
>ENA-OSET01000011-OSET01000011.1-sediment-metagenome-genome-assembly--contig:-NODE-11-length-227210-cov-5.795375_pt1 | contig 227210 bp, 231 predicted proteins | sample MGYA00237882_ERZ534229 | MGnify/ENA primary metagenome ERZ534229 (study PRJEB26408, sample SAMN06266212) | sediment metagenome | isolation source: Hudson Canyon methane seep mesocosm | place... | reverse complement strand
TTGAGTGATGGATATCGCAAGTTTTTCAGTATCACCGTATCGTCCATTTTGATAATGCTGTAACAGACTATTGAGTTTTTCCTGTGGTGGATTGATAGCTTTTAAGTTTTGTTTTTTTGCCTTCCTCTGCTTTTTTTGTTCAGCTAATTTCTTGCGCTTCTCCGACAATGTTAAACTTTTCTTTTGTACAATTACTTTAGGCTTGTTTACTTGAGTTGTGGATGTGATTTGGGTTTCGATAGCATCAACTTTATCTTCAGATAAGCCTTCCTTTTTTCCTTGCTCAAGGACTGTCTTTGCCTGCTTTTCTTTGATAAGAGCATCAAGTGCTCCATCAAGGAATGGTTCATATTTTTTCCATTGCTCCGAGCTACCTCGGTATACCTTTTTTCTAACCTGAAGATTGGATGCTGTTGCTACGCTTCTCGTATTGTTTTGAGGCGATAGGCATTTTTCATCCCAATCTAAGCCAAGATATTCAATTAGCTGATGAGTCTCGCTTTCCTGGTTAACGGTTAGTAGTTCGTAATCAAGGTTGTAAATTCTTTTGCTGAGCGAGTTTCCCCAAAACGCCATCAGGTCTTCGTACAGTTTATGATAACTGATGATGTCATCAATTGCATAGCAGTAGCCAATGCCCTTTGCCTCAAAATACTGTTTGTAATTCGCCCAACATACCGCGGCAGGATCTCTTTTCACATGCACTATTTTGGCCTCAGGAAAAGCCGCAGCAAGTAATCCTATGTAAAGGAAATTACCTGGCATCTTGTCAGTAGCAATCAAATTTCCGTCAGAAACATTCTTCAGTTTTTTAAGATATTTACCCCGGAAGTTGAGTAAGGATGCACTACTTTTCTCAGAAAAACCATTAGCAATAGCTGCGCCAAATTGAGCTACAAAAGATAACTCTCCTGCACCTGTAACTTTCGAATGGGAAGAAATTATTTGTTCAACTAAAGTTGTTCCAGAACGAGGCATCCCAACAATAAAAATAGGCGTTAAATTCTTTGATAATTTGTCAGGTTCTAGTGAATTTTGTACGATCTGTGGGTAGTTAGATTTAATCCGCTTGAACAGTTCTACATCCTGATTGATATCGTAGTTCAACAGTTTTTTACGCAGTACATTGCCCTCACTGTAATGCACGAACGCTTGTTCAAAATCTTCTAAATCCTCACATGCCTTAGCTAAGCCAAAGTTAAGATGGCAACGCTGTTCTTCTGAAATATTTTTATCAGGATATAGTTCCAGCATTTTTGAATACTGCTTATTTTGTGCATCAAATTTTTTCATTAACGCAAGATGTCGGTGGGCTTCAGCATAGTCAGGTTTCAGGGCTATCGCTTGTGTATAGCTTGCTTCAGCCTCGTCTAATTTCCCCAGTTCTTGTAGCGTGATACCCAAGTTGCTGTGAGCTTCGGCATAGTCAGGTTTTAATGCTATTGCTTTTGTGTAGCTCGCTTCAGCTTCGTCTAATCTTCCCAGTTCTTTTAGCGTGTTACCCAAGTTATAGTGGGCTTCGGCGTAGTCAGGTTTCAACGCTATCGCTTGTGTATAGCTTGCTTTAGCCTCGTCTAATCTGCCCCGTTCTTTTAGCGTGATACCCAAGTTGCTGTGGGCTTCGACAAGGTCATGTTTCAACGCTATCGCTTGTGTATAGCTTGCTTCAGCTTCGTCTAATTTTCCTAGCGCTTGTAGCGTGGCACCCAAGTTGTAGTGGGCTTTGGCATCTTGAGGAGATAATTCCACAGATTTTTGACTGGCAGCTAATGACTCCCTTAATCTACCGGTTTGTTTAAGCACAGCGCCCAGGCATTTCCATCCAAACTGATGTGTGGGAAATTCTTGAGTGATGGATATCGCAAGTTTTTCAGTATCACCGTATCGTCCATTTTGATAATGCTGTAACAGACTATTGAGTTGTTCCTGTGGTGGATTGATAGCTTTTAAGTTTTGTTTTTTTGCCGTCCTCTGCTTGCGCACAGTTAATTTAGGCTTGTTTACTTGAGTTGTTGATGTAATTTGGGTTTCGATAGCATCAACTTTATCTCCAGATAAGCCTTCCTTTTTTCCTTGCTCAAGGACTGTCTTTGCCTTTTCAAACTGCTTTTCTTTGATAAGAGCGTCAATGTAGCTTAGCCAGTACTGCTCTATTTTTGGATTGGCTTCGAGAGCAGTTTTAAATAATGGTAATAATGGTAATGCCGCATCAGCTTTATTAACAGAGACTGCTATTAGGCCTAAGTTATGGTTAGCCTCCGGATACAATGGCTGAGATTGCAAGATAGCCCGATAAAGACGTTCGGCTTCCTGAAGCTTGCCTTCTTTATGTGCTGCAATACTCTTCTGTAGTGCTTGTTTGTTACTCAGTTCCATTAGGTCCTCTTAATCAATATTGTAAGCACCTGTTTTAATTTGGTACTGTATGCTTTTCGCATCTTATTTTTTTGTAAATTGTATCGGTTTTCACAGGGCTCGGATAGCATGTTTTTTGACGTTAAAAATTAGCAGTGTTCTTTTGCTGCCATCTAGCACCTTTCCCAAATTTCACTATGCCTGTCATTGACAAGGTCAAACAGAGTGTTAGACAGCTTAAAAGCCGTGCACTTATGGGCAATTTCCAAGCACTTTTCTTTGCCGGCCTGCTTTTTGGTTGATTGCTTGGAAGGGGTTACGCTTACTTGGAAGATTGGGTAGTGAATGAATAGAAGGAGAAGCCTTATTTGTATTAGTTCAGATTTTATCTGACACGTCAGCTTGACCAGAAGAGAGTTGCCCATTTTGATAAATGTGCTGAACCTTTAAATCAAAACAAAAGGTAACCCTCATGGAATATACTAACAATCCAATCATTAAACGCCAAGCGGGTTTATTAAATCTTGGCAAGGAGCTTGGCAGTGTTTCCCGCGATACATGATAGTAGGTATTTTTAATTTGCTTAATTGAGGTGCCGCACATAAACGCTACATCACTATATGTAACTCCACTTTGTATTCTGTTTGTAATCATAAAATGACGAATTCCGTATGGCACAAGTACCTTTTGTCTGTCTAAATTAATACCTATTAGCAATAGTATTTTTCTGAAGTGTTTATCCAGGGTGCTGCGTGTAAAAGAATCTTTGCCATCTCTACTGAGCAGTAACCCTTCATTTTAGTTCCATACTTGTTAACTAAGCTTATCCACCTTTCAACGTAGTCACAATGTCTAAAAATAAGTCTTCTTGCACGACGCACTTTACTTGTCATTGCTGCAACGTAAATATCAGCTAACAAGTTTTTGAGTTACTTTTTCCTTCTTCTATAAAAATACTTAAGTTCATCCAAGTTAGTTCTCCACTAAGTAACCCATTATTTACCGCAAACAAAAGTAATGTCTAATAGGTTCTCTTTCAAAGTACTCTTCATCAGTTAGCTTTCGTTTTACTTTTGCACAGTAGCTCCGCATTGCTACTGCAAAGCTTTTCCATTCTTCACTTGAAAAGTTTCTTGTCTTATAGCACCGCCACTTTTATCGTATTTGGCTCTATCAAATTTAGGTAAATGGAAATGTGCAAAAGAACTAGATTTCTTAATGCTGTAAAAGGAGTTCATAAACACATTTGCTGTGCTCATTTCATTAGCGATAGTGCTGGGTATCACATCTTGTGCAGGCCGGAAAAGTAAATATGCTGCCTTTTCTCCATTAGGCGTATAAGTTAAAAGAGTGTTGTCGCCGAACTGCGTTACCGTATCGTCTTTATGTACGCATTCTAAAAAGTGATTCAAATGTGCCTTAATTATATTGTGCCTGCCTTTAGTCGTGCTCTCAGCACCAAAGCCAGCCTCTTTACCTCTGTAATCAATGTACTACTGTACACCTTCTTTAATAGTAATAGAGTGTTGTTTTAGGTCACTTTGTCTTTCAGCATAAATCTTCATATACATGTCACCACCAAGCTCAATGGCGCGTGACCTTCTTTTGTTTTAAGGGGCTTACATACGTATTTGTTTTCGTCAGCCAGCTGAAGCCTAAACCTCCATAAACCAAACTTGTTGGTGTATATCGTTGCTTTGCTATCTAAGATTCTATGTTCGTTGTTTTCAGTCATTTTACTTATGATATGGAACAATACGCAGTGTTTGTAAGTTATAGCAAGCAAACTCAACGAAATCAACGGTTACTATGCCTTGTATGTAAGCATGCAAAAGCAATTAAAGTAATGACTTAACTATTAAACGCTATTCCCACTCTATAGTGGCTGGTGGCTTGCCGGATATATCGTAAGTTACTCGAGATATGCCTTCGACTTCGTTAATAATTCTGTTTGAAACCAAGCCGAGGAAATCATAAGGAAGATGAGCCCATCGCGCGGTCATAAAGTCGATAGTTTCTACTGCACGTAGAGATACGACATAGTCATAACGTCGACCATCACCCATCACACCGACAGATTTTACGGGTAAAAAAACGGCGAAAGCTTGACTGGTTTTATCGTATAAATCATGACTATACAGTTCATCGATAAAGATTTTATCGGCTTTACGCAGAATGTCGGCATATTCTTTTTTCACTTCACCCAAAATACGAACACCTAGGCCTGGACCTGGGAATGGGTGACGGTAGACCATATCACGAGGTAAGCCTAACTCAACACCGAGTTTACGCACTTCATCTTTAAATAATTCGCGTAATGGTTCGAGTAATTTCAGTGTCATATGTTTAGGTAATCCACCGACATTGTGATGTGATTTTATAACCTGAGCCTTACCGGTTTTAGCTGCAGCTGACTCGATAACATCAGGGTAAATAGTACCTTGTGCTAACCATTTAACATTGTCTATTTTGTTTGATTCTTCTTCGAATATTTCAACAAATACACGGCCAATTATTTTACGTTTTGCTTCTGGCTCATTTTCGCTCGCTAATTCACTAAGGAAACGTTGTTCTGCATCAACGCGAATTACTTTAATACCCATGTTTTTAGCAAACATGTCCATTACTTGATCGCCTTCATCTTGACGGAGAAGACCGTTATCAACAAATACGCAGGTAAGTTTATCACCGATAGCACGATGTAATAAGGCGGCTACAACAGATGAATCAACACCGCCAGACAAGCCAAGTAAGACATGATCTGTGCCCACTTGTTTACGAATGGTTTCAATACTATCTTCAATAATGTGAGCTGAAGTCCATAGTGCATTGCAGCCACAGATTTCTGTTAAGAAACGTTCGATCATTCGCTGTCCTTGAAGTGTATGTGTCACCTCAGGGTGGAATTGCACGCCGTAGAAGTTACGCTCTTCATCTGCCATACCAGCAAATGGAGCACTATCAGTGCTAGCGATAACTTTGAAGCCTTCAGGTAATGCAGTTATTTTATCGCCATGACTCATCCAAACATCAAGTAAGCCAAAGCCTTCTTCAGTAAGGTGATCTTCAATATCACGGAGTAGGGTGGAGTGGCCTCGAGCACGCACTTGGGCATAACCAAATTCACGATGTTCTGATGATTCGACGTGACCGCCCAATTGTGTTGCCATGGTTTGCATACCATAGCAAATGCCCAGTACAGGAATATTAAGCTCAAATACAAATGAGGGTGCAACAGGTGCTTCATCACCAATTGTTGAGTCAGGGCCACCTGAAAGGATAATACCTTTAGGGTTGAACTCCTTAACTTCAGCTGCTGTAATTTCAGGATCCCTTAATTCGCAATAAACGCCTGCTTCACGAATACGGCGGGCAATAAGTTGAGTGTATTGTGAGCCAAAATCAAGAATTAGAATTCGGTGGTCATGGATATTGCTGCTCATAAAATTCTCTGTTGTAATGTGTGTAAAAGACAAAAACCAGAGTCATGAATTTACGACTCTGGTTTTTGTTGATTAATAATAGTGTGATTAAATTAAACGCGGTAGTTCGGTGCTTCCTTGGTAATAGTGACATCATGCACATGGCTTTCATTCATACCTGCTGATGTGACACGAACAAACTCTGGTTTGGTACGCATATCTTCAATCGTTGCTGAACCGGTGTAACCCATGCTCGAACGAACACCACCTAATAATTGATGAATAACGGCAGAAAGTGCACCTTTAAATGGAACGCGACCTTCAATACCTTCAGGAACTAATTTATCTGCTTCACTTGATTCTTGGAAGTAACGATCACTAGAACCTTGTTTTTGCTGCATTGCACCCATAGAACCCATGCCGCGGTAAGACTTATAAGAACGACCTTGAAATAATTCAACTTCACCTGGCGCTTCTTCGGTACCGGCAAACATGCCGCCCAGCATAATAGTATGAGCACCGGCAACTAAGGCTTTAGCCACGTCACCTGAGTAGCGGATACCACCATCTGCAATTAAGGGTACGCCTGAACCTTCCAGTGCTTTAGCCACATTACTAATCGCGGTGATTTGTGGCGCGCCAACGCCAGCAACAATACGTGTAGTACAAATTGAACCAGGACCTATGCCAACTTTAACGGCATCAGCGCCAGCTTCAACTAAGGCTAAAGCCGCCGAAGCTGTTGCGATATTACCGCCAATAACTTGTACTTGAGGATAATTGTCTTTGACCCAACGAACTTGATCTAATACACCTTGTGAGTGGCCATGAGCAGTATCAACAACGATAACATCAACGCCGGCTTCAGCTAATGCTTTAACGCGAGCTTGGCTTTCAGCACCAATACCTGTCGCAGCACCAACTCGTAAACGACCGTGTTCATCTTTTGATGCAAGTGGATTTTCGGTTGATTTTTGAATATCTTTAACTGTGATCATGCCTTGTAAATGGAAGTTATCATCGATCACCAATACTTTTTCGATACGATTGGTGTGTAATAAATTTAACACTTCTTCGCGGTCGGCATTTTCTTTAACAGTGACCAATTTTTCTTTTGGTGTCATTACCGATGAAACAGGTTCATCATAATGGGTTTCAAAACGTAAATCACGGCTGGTTACAATACCAACTAAATCATTACCTTCAACAACAGGCACACCTGAAAAGTTATTAGCACGAGTTAATTCGACTACTTCACCGATCGTTGCTGTTGATGAAATTGTAATAGGATCGCGAACCACACCACTTTCAAAGCGTTTTACTTTTCGAACTTCATTGGCTTGCTCTTCGATGGTCATATTCTTGTGAAGAATACCTAGGCCTCCTTCCTGAGCCATAGTAATCGCTAATCGACTTTCTGTTACTGTATCCATTGCTGCTGACAGGAGAGGGATATTGATGTTTATGTCGCGAGTTAACTTTGTAGTTAAGTTGACATCACGTGGCATAATGTTCGAATAGGCTGGCAACAACAAAACGTCGTCAAAGGTAAGTGCTTCTTGAGCGATTCTCATGTGTAGTCCCTGATATTACTTATGGTATTATCGCCACTATTATAACAGTATTTTATAGGTTTTCTAAGCGTTTTTATGGCACAAGATAGTAACCCAACCTTAGCATCACGTCCGGTCAAGGAAGTTTATGCAGTTTCACGACTCGTTCGGGAGGCTAAAGGAGTCTTAGAAGGCTCGTTTCCGCTGGTCTGGGTTGAGGGTGAAATCTCTAATCTTGCCATGCCTGCTTCAGGTCATATTTATTTCACTTTGAAAGACGAAGCAGCACAAGTGCGCTGTGCTATGTTCCGCACACGAAACCGAAACTTACGCTTTACGCCTAAAAATGGCCTACAAGTTCTATTACGAGTTCGAGTGACTCTATATGAAGGTCGTGGCGAGTTTCAGTGTGTTGTTGAGCATATGGAAGAGGCTGGAAGCGGGGCGTTACAACGTGCTTATGAGGCTTTAAAATATCGATTAGCTGATGAAGGTTTATTTAATAGCGAACACAAAAAAACCATACCTACATTACCACAGCGAATAGGGATAATTTCTTCGCCTGATGGTGCAGCAGTGCATGATATTTTGACGGTATTAAACCGTCGATTTCCAGCCGCAAACGTTATTCTTTACCCTGTTGCAGTTCAAGGTGCAGACTCGGCTAAGCAGATTAAAGCAGCAATTAAATTAGCTGAAAAACGCAATGAATGCAATGTGTTAATAATGAGTCGTGGCGGTGGTTCACTAGAAGATCTGTGGAGCTTTAATGATGAGCAGCTGGCGCGTTCAATCTTTGCCTGTAAATTACCTATTATAAGTGCTGTAGGTCATGAAGTTGATTTTACTATTGCTGATTTTGTTGCTGATGTGCGTGCTGCAACACCATCTGCTGCTGCTGAGCTAGCAGTACCGGATGGTGTTGCATTATTGAATCAAGTAAGTCGTTATAGTCAGCGTCTTCTGTTAATAATAAAGCATCTAATTCAGACCGAACGGAATCAACTTAAATTATTGCAGCAAGGTTTAACTAATCCACTTGTCGCGATTGGTCAAAATATGCAAACTGTTGATCGTATTGAACAGCACTTATATCGAGCATGGCAACAAATTGTTAAAGATAAACAACAGCAAGCAGATTATTGGGCAGTAAGACTCACTCATCCACAAGCTAAAATTGATACTCAACAGCACCGCTTACTACAAGTATCGGCACGCTTAGAACAGCAAATGAAAAAGAGCTTAACGACGCATAAATTTAGATTAACGAGCTTATTACAACGATTCCAATCATTATCATTATTAAGTGGTGTTCAACAGAAACAGGTCAACATCGAACAAGCCGGTAAAACGCTCACAAACAGTATTCAACAGAAAATTAATGACAAGAGAGCTTTGTTATCAGCTCAAATAAGAACGCTTGCTGCGGTAAGCCCATTGAGTACATTAGAGCGAGGTTATAGCATCACTACAGCACTTAGTAGTAATGAAGTTTTACTTAATAGTAATCAGGCTGAGGTTGGACAGCATGTCAATATACAACTCCAGCAAGGGAAGTTACATTGTCAGATCACTAAGATTAAACATGATTAATAGGCTTGTATTACTTGCTTTAATCATTAACCCGCTGGCTGCGCTAGCCATTAATTTGCCGCAACAAGCAGCCATCCCTGGTGGTGTTGTTATCGTGCCACTAGAAAACCATAGTGCCGTTAAGCCTAAAGTTAGCTATAACAATCACCCTGTATTGGTTATTAAAGATAATCAACAATGGTTTGCAGTGGTCGGAATTCCATTAACAGCTAAAATTGGCGAACAGAGTGTGACAGTCGGATCTGCTAAAAAAAGTCGAGAAGTGACTTTCGCTATTAGTGATAAGCAATACCCGACGCAATATATAGAAATCAAGGACAAGGGTAAAGTAAGTCCAACTGATTATGATATGAAGCGAATTAATGCTGAGCGAGCAAAAATTGATGAGGCCTTAGAGTATTGGATGGATAAAGCTGCTGATTTTAATTTTATTTGGCCTATAGAGGGCCGTATCAGTGGCTTATTTGGACGACGACGAGTATTTAATGGTCAAGCACGCAAGCCACATAGTGGCATGGACTTAGCTGCTCCAATAGGCACTGAAATTCATGCGCCAGCAACGGGAGTTGTCAGAGGTACGGGCAATTACTTCTTCAATGGCAATACTGTCTTTATTGATCATGGTCAAGGCTTAGTAACGATGTTTTGTCACTTAAATAGAGTTGCAGTTGAAGAGGGGCAGTTACTCCAACAAGGTGATGTTATTGGAACTGTAGGCATGACCGGACGAGTGACAGGGCCACACCTACATTTTGGGGTTAGCTTAAATGATGCTCGTGTAGAGCCGCGACTTTTTCTTCCAGAAAGAAAGGCTGTAAGGGGAGATGAAAAAGACTGATTAGTGTGGTGGATTGTGATGTATCAAGTTTTAACCACAGTGAGGATAATGCTTGAAGTCCATGGCAGTTAGGTGTCCAGTTCCTGAGAGGAAAATTAATGATTTACTTTCTTTGATACTAAAAGCTAGTTCTATTCTAAACTGTTCTAGCGTATGTAATTCATCATAGGCGAACAGACCGTCATTAGAGAATGAAGTGATCAGCTTGGCCTGAAAGTTATCGCGCCTACTCTTGATTTCAGTAGTGAAACCACTTGCAAGAATACTTGCTGGTAAAGCGGCAATTCCGACACACTAAAATAGTGATTACTATGCCTGAAATTTTACCAAGCAGGGTTGCGGCTAAAACGTCACCATAACCGACAGTTGTTAATATGGCACTTGCCCACCACATAGCTTGAGGTATCGAACCAAAGTCATTGGGTTGAACCTCATGTTCAACTAACCACGTGGCGGTTGAGGCAATGATAATAAGGGCTAGTAACATGCTTAAGTCTGAAATAATACCGGCTAACTCATTGCTTATTATTTGCAATAAGGTTTTAAGTGAGTTCGAGTAAGGGGTTAATTTAACTAAGCGAATTGTACCTAGGGAGGCACGGACCTACCTGGATGAATAAAGCTAAGTAAAAGGGGCTACTGCTAATAAGTCTATTAGCGCGAGTAGACTGAGAACGTATTTCTATCGACTTTGCCGGGGCAAGGAAGAATTTAACTCAGCAGCACTCAAAACACGCACAATATATTCAATACTAAACAGTGCAGTAGAAATATATTCGAATACATTAAATCAATAATTATAGTCTTGCTGGTGCTGTTTCGATAAAAAGTATAATTAATGCTAGCGTAATCAATAGGATCAGCGTTATATTGATTATGCAACAAACGCGACCTTGTTTCCAGTCAATAACTTGAAAAGAGGCTTGCCTAAAAGTGTTATTTTATCCTGATGCTTGCATCTTGTTTTTAACTTAAAGGCGGAAGTCTCGACCAAGGTAAACGGAAAGTACGCGTTTATCTTTCATGATCTTTTCTGGGGTACCTTTTGCAATCACTTCGCCTTCATTGAAAATATAAGCACGTTGACAGACTTTGAGTGTTTCTCGGACATTATGATCGGTAATTAATATACCGATACCACGTTTAGAAAGATCTTTGATAATGCCTTGAATATCAAGTACTGAAATAGGATCAACGCCAGCAAAGGGTTCATCAAGTAATATAAATTGCGGCTCCATTGCCAATGCGCGAGCAATCTCCACACGACGACGTTCACCACCAGATAGAGCCATACCGAGTGAATCTCTGATATGCTCGATATGAAAATCGGCTAAGAGGCGGTTAAGTAGATCAGTCTTTTCATCAACACTTAATTCTGGCCGCGTTTCAATAATGGCATAGATATTATCAGCAACAGATAACTTTCGAAATACGGAAGCTTCTTGGGGTAAATAGCCAATACCTAATTGTGCTCGCTGGTGAATTGGATCATGAGTTAAATCTCGCTTATCAAGAAAAATTGAGCCAGTATCAACAGGTACTAATCCGACAATCATATAAAAACTAGTTGTTTTCCCAGCACCATTAGGCCCTAATAAACCAACGATTTCACCACTGCTTACATCTAGAGAAATATCTTTTACTGCTTGGCGGTCACCATAGCGCTTAGACAAGGTTTGGGCGGACAATATGCTCATGCCAACTTATCCTGAATTAGTTCGTTTCTTGGATGTAGCGGCGAGAAACCCAGCCAATAATAGCTTGATTTTTAATGGTACCCCTGACCTGAACCCATTTTTCTTGCTGGGTCAAAATATACACTAAGCTGCCATTAGGAAAAACCCCAAGTTTATTATAGTGCATACCAGGTCCCGTCCGAATATTTAGAGTGGTCGAGATGACTGCTGTTGGATAACCTTCAGCTGCTGCTGGTGGTGTAATTTCTTTTACAACTTCTTTTTCGGTTATTGCTTGGTGTTTTTTTACGGTCGTTTTTTTCTGCTTACTGCTAGGCGGTTGGATAATAATATGAATACGTTGGCTCTTGCGTGACTTTTTACCAGAGATTTCAGGATTAGAGCTGGCATTTACAGTATTCTTATCAATATCATACTCAATGCGTGCACCACTTAACTCATCACCATTTTGCCATACATGGCCCTTACCTATTAAGTAGATAAATTGTGAGCTTGCGTTATATTCCATTTGTAAAGCGCGTGCTTTAACAGGTTTTTCACCCAGTTTCTGAATCTGTTGATATGTCGCTAAATTACCTTGAGCAATCGCTTTGGACAACTGTTTATCATCATCGTAATAAAAGGTAATAATATCGCCTTCGATGCGAAGTGTACCTTGTGTTAATACCGCTTTACCTTTGTACTGTGTGATACCTTGATCATCATCAATCTGAGCATGATCTGCTTCGATCTCAATAGGGTGTTCTCTATCACCAGGTAATGCCCATGCAAAAGTGGGGATGAGAATAAGTAATAAGGCTAAAAATTTACTTTGTAGGCGGAGCATCATAATGTCCTTTCACTCGTGAGTGGAGGTTAATTGTTTTTTGTTCTAGCGAGGCGTGCAGACCAATGGAGTCAGTTTCCCCATATGGTGATTTCATACTTACTGCCAGATCGGTATAAGCAGTATTATGCAATGTATCTAAATTTAAGGATTCAGTATGTAATTCCATATCAGGGTTATCTGGTTGAGTAATGATGACATTGCCTGTTAACAGAATATTGTCTCCTTTACCGATAGTGAACCCCCTATTAGATGAAACCTGCCAAGTATCTTTGCCTTTTTGGATAAACTGGGCAATGGGATCAATTATTTCAATACTATCATCTTTAGGATAATGGGACATCACTGAACCAGTGATAACACGCGATGGACTGCCTTTCATGTCCATTATGGTCAAGGTGAAGTTCGTCATAGCATAATCACTGCTTTTATTAACTTTATTTTTGACACTCTGGCTTGGAGTCTCTTTGTGACCGGAAACAAGCCATAGCGTGACTGTTGCCAGTATAAACAATAATATTTTAGCTAAATATGCTTGTTTAAAAATGGCGTTCAATTTGGTCTTGCAGGGTACCCTGCCCCTCCATTATTAATTCACATACTTCACGTGCCGCACCTTTTCCACCATTGGCTGGTGTTATCCAGTGCGCATGCTTTTTGACGATTGCATCAGCATCTTGTACTGCAATGGCTAAGCCAACACGTTTCATAACGGCTAAATCCACCCAGTCATCACCGACATAGGCGCATTGTGCTGGTTTTATACCTAAACGGTCGATCATGTCTTTAAAAGCAGGTAGCTTTACTTTTTGCCCTTGATAAAGATGATTAATTCCTAAGCTATTCATACGGTATTCAACTACTTTTGAGGTGCGCCCGGTGATAATACCAATTTCGACTCCAGTATATTGCAGAAGTCTCATACCATGACCATCACGGGAGTGGAACGCTTTATACTCTTCGCCATCATCACCAATAATAATGCTGCCATCAGTGAGAACCCCATCAACATCAAAAATGACGAGCTTTATTTTTTTAGTTCTTTCGAGGATATCTTTCATTTTTTTCCTGATTTTTAAACGACGCCGGCACGTAGTAGATCATGCATATTGATCGCACCAACAAGCTGTCGGTCATTATTTGTTATTAATAAGGCATTAATCTTATGGCGCTGCATTAATTCTAAAACCTCGGCGGCAAGCATCTCAGCACGCCCTGTTTTACAATTTGTCGTCATAAAACCTGCAAGTTTCGTGGTATGAACATCAAGCGTTTGGGCCAATACTCGGCGTAAGTCACCATCAGTAAAAATACCGACAATGAGGTCATTTTTATCCATGACCGCTGTCATACCTAAACCTTTAGCCGTCATTTCTACTAATGCCGCAGCAATAAGATCAGCTTCATTTACACGAGGAATTGCGTTGCCAGTATGCATTATATCGCTGACATGAAGTAATAAGCGTCGGCCGATATTTCCGCCTGGGTGTGATAAAGCAAAGTCCTCTGCTGTAAAACCTCTTGCTTCAAGTAATGCTATGGCTAGAGCATCGCCCATAACTAATGCTGTCGTGGTGCTTGATGTTGGTGCTAAACCAAGTGGGCATGCTTCTTTTTCAACGCTGACATCAATATGTATATTAGCACTTTTTGCAAGTGCTGAATGAGGCTTGCCGGTAAGAGCAATAAGTGGCACACCTAGGCGTTTTATAATAGGTAAAATGGTGAGGATTTCACCTGTTTCACCTGAGTTAGATAGCGCTATAACCACGTCTTTATCGGTAATCATACCTAGATCGCCATGACTTGCTTCACCGGGATGGACGAAAAAAGCTGGGCTACCGGTACTTGCTAAGGTTGCTGCTATTTTACTGCCAATATGGCCTGACTTTCCCATGCCAATGACGATAATACGTCCTTCGCAGTGTAATAAGTACTGGCAAGCTTGAACAAAGTTATCATCAATTCGATTCTTTAGTGCTGATATACCTTCTAATTCAGCATTGATAACGGCAAGCCCAAGCGCCTTTAATTTGTCAGCTTCGTTCATCGCTTAGATGGCTCCCTGTGTGTTTTGATAGGCTAATAAACCATTGTAGCCGATATAAGTCAATAACATGAGTGATCCCGCATAGCGACCAATCTGTCCTTGCTTGCCTGTAGATGCAAATAGATAGAGTGCGGCAGTTAACGCAAACATAAAAGAGAAGTCGCGAATTAGCAGCATAGGGTCTAATGCTGTTGGGAGTATTAAACCAGGCATTGCCAGTACGGCTAGTAAATTAAACATATTTGAGCCTAAAATATTACCAACTGCAATGTCATGTTCATTTTTTAGCGCTGATATCACTGATGCAGCAAGTTCAGGTAAACTTGTGCCAATTGCAACAATAGTTAATCCAATTACCAAGTCACTTATACCTAATAAATGCGCCACACCGGTCGCTCCCCATACTAAGGCTTTTGAACCAATAAGTAAGCATACTAAACCGATAGTAAAGCTTAAAATAGCTTGCCGTGTAGTCATTTTATGAGCAGCGGCTTCTTGTTCAAAATCCTGTTCCAGTTTGTCACTTTTACTGCTATGAATTGCCAGATAAGCCATACCAAATAAAGTAATAATAAACCCTGAAAATAAGATAACGCCATCCGTGTGACTAAGATCGAGATCCCAAACCAGGTAGAAAACAATAGCCATGACAAGCGCAAGCATAGGAAATTCGCGTTTGAGAGTGTCTGAATGAACCGTGAGAGGAGTGACTAGGATTGTTATACCAAGCACAAGGCCAATATTTGTAATGTTTGAACCTATAGCATTACCGATGCCTAGTGCAGGTGAGCCATCAAAAGCTGCTAGTGCAGAAACAAGCATTTCAGGTGCTGAAGTACCAAAACCAACAATGGTTAGACCAACTAGAAGGGGAGATACTCCAAGGTTTGTTGCGAAACTAGATGCGCCGTCTATAAAACGATCTGCCCCCCATATAAGGACCGCAAAGCCTGCGAGAATAGCAATAATAAAGAATACGGTAGTCATGAATTTTCTAAGCCAAAAGAGTAATAAAAAAGCCGAACTAAAAGTCCGGCTGTCTATTATATGTTGCAATTAACATAATGTCTTATTCAGGTGGCTCTCTAGTCTGAAAATACATCGAAGTCTTCTTCAGGCGGATTACCGTCATAGACAAGGTTTAAGCGTTGTTGAGTATAGGCATCACGGACATAGTTATATTCATCTGTAGCCGCTTCATTTAATACGTTATTAATACCTAGCAGAGCAGCGCGTGTATCCAGTAAGCCTGCAATCAAGAGCGCGTTACGTGCTCCCTCATCCTTGGTATAGGATTTAGGATGAGTATAAGTGTCGCCAACTAATCCAACTGTATCTCGAACATTTCGAGGGCCGAGGAATGGTAATACTAGATATGGACCTGGCTCTAAACCCCAAACCCCTAATGTTTGCCCAAAGTCTTCGTTATTTGCTGTATGTCCAGCATGACCGGCTACATCAAAAATACCGCCAAAACCAACTGTGGTATTTAGTGCTAAACGGCCGAAGTCATTAACTGCTTGTTCAAATTTAAATTGAAGAAGGTCATTAATTACCACCCTAACTTCACGTAAGTTACTGAAAAAATTTGATATTGCCCAGATTATTGGGTCAGGGAGTACAGTGTCGTATACTTGTGCGGCAGGTTTTACTATTGTTTTATCTAATGTCTTATTAAAGCTATACATAGTGCGATTATAATTTTCATATGGGTCATTTACACCATCGACTTGCTGTGTTGAAGCACACCCGCTCAAAATAGCTAATGCGCTGATTAATATCAGTTTTAATGATAATTTTAGATTGCACATTGCACGGATTCCGTATAGTGATTGGGACTCAAATTTAAATAGATCTTCTCATGGACGAAGGTGACACGCAAGTTGTCGTGGTAATAAATAGACATGCAAGAGATAGTTTGTTGTAAATTTACAACTGATTAATTATTTTATCGTTATAGGATATAAAAACGGGGGTTTGTTATAGAAGCAGTTTAATCGTCATCTGTCGGCTTATTCCAGAATGATAGTTATCAAACTAATGTAATCGAGGTAAAAACGTAAAGTTTCATCATGATTCTCTTGGCCATAAATTATTTTGTTATTGTGTCTAAATTTACCCAACAATGAGCGAATACATCGTTGTAAGATTGATGCTTTTTCATTTCCTAACACTACGGATCTACCAGCTACTAAAGAGTCATATTCAGATTCTATTTTAGGATAAACCTAGGAGTAACTTCATACGACAGCCTGAGAAATTTAAATGGTGGTCTGATCCCTATGCTGGGGATATTGAAATTACTGTTGTTAAATCATTTTTTGATAAACACTCATTATATTTTTATAAATTGAGCGAACAGTAATGAACTTTTTTTGTAAAAAGATGACTCATGCTATGAGCGTATATATGACTTTAAGATTATCATTGACAGCTTGACGTATAATCCTACTTACCTTTATTAAATTTGATACCAATAAATTATGACTAATCCTTTGTTACACGACGAACGTCTGCCTGCTTTTTCCAAGATTTCACCAGAGTATGTTGAACCTGCTTTAGAGCATGTTTTAGAGCAAGCAAAACAGACAGTGAGTGACATATTAGATTCACTGACAGATCCTACATGGGAAACCTTGGTGCTACCTATGGAGGAAATGGATGCCAGTATTGATCACGTGTGGTCGGCTGTAAGCCATTTAAACTCTGTAATGAACTCTGATGAATTGCGTGTTGCATACAATGCTTGTTTACCAAAATTGAGCGAGTTTGGTACTGAGTTAGGTCAAAACGAACGATTATTCAATGCATATAAAACACTGGCTAAAAGTGAACATTATTCACAACTTGATACTGCACAGAAGAAAGTGATTGATAATGCTGTACGTGATTTCCGTTTATCGGGTGTCGAACTATCACAACCAGATCGTGATAAATTTAAACAAATATCTCAACAATTAACAGAGCGTACGGCTAAGTTTGAAGAGAATTTAATGGACGCGACGCATGCATGGAAAAAGCATATTACGGATAAGGACTTATTAGCTGGTCTACCAGAGTCAACTATTGCCATGGCGGAGCAATTTGCAAAACGTGACAATTTGGATGGCTGGTTATTTACGCTTGATTTTCCTCTTTATATGCCAGTCATGTCCTATGCTAATGACCGAGCATTTCGCGAAGAAATATATACCGCATTTGCGACTAAAGCGTCAGACCAAGGCCCGAATGCAGGTAAATGGAATAACACCGAGGTAATGAATGACATTTTGAAACTACGCCATGAATTGGCTCAGTTAATCGGTTTTGAAAATCATGCTGAACGCTCACTTGCGACCAAAATGGCACAATCCCCACAACAAGTTCTAGACTTTTTATATGACTTGGCTGAGCGCTCGAAGCCGATAGCCGCTAAAGAATTTGAAGAATTGAAAACATATGCTAAAGAGCAAGGACATTCTGACGAGCTGCAATCATGGGATGTCACCTATTATGCTGAAAAATTACGACAACAACGTTATTCAATCTCACAAGAAGAACTAAAACCATACTTCCCTGAAGATAAAGCTGTTCAAGGCTTATTTGCTGTTGTTAATCGCCTATATGGATTGGAAATTAACGAGCGTGATGATGTTGATATTTGGCATAAAGATGTACGTTTCTTTGATATTTTTGATGATAAAGGTGAGCTTCGTGGCCAGTTTTATTTAGACTTATATGCTCGTAACCATAAACGTGGTGGCGCATGGATGGATGAATGTTTAATACGGCGCCAAACCGAACAAGGGATCCAAACACCTGTTGCATTTTTAACGTGCAACTTCTCTGAACCGGTTGGCGATAAACCTGCTTTATTGACACATGACGAACTGACAACATTATTCCATGAGTTTGGTCATGGTTTGCACCATATGCTGACAAAAATTCATCATGCTGGCGTATCAGGTATTAATGGTGTCGCATGGGATGCGGTCGAATTACCAAGTCAATTTATGGAAAACTGGTGTTGGGAGCGTGAAGCCTTAGATCTTATCTCTGGCCATTACGAAACTGGTGAAATCTTACCACAAGATTTATTTGATAAAATGATTGCTGCCCGCAACTTTCAGTCGGCCATGACAATGGTGAGACAATTAGAATTCTCATTATTTGATTTTCGTTTACACCTTGAATATCAACCTGAACAAGTAAATCAAGTAGATAAAGTGTTGGCAGAAGTACGTGAGCAAGTCTCCGTAGTCCAGCCGCCTAAATTTAACCGTTTTGCCCATAGCTTTTCACATATTTTTGCTGGTGGTTATGCTGCGGGTTATTACAGCTATAAATGGGCTGAAGTTTTATCAGCTGATGCTTTTTCTAAATTTGAAGAGAAAGGTATTTTTGATAGGGCGACAGGTTTGGAGTTCTTGCAATCAGTATTAGAGCAGGGGGGGGCGCGTGAGCCGATGGATTTGTTTATTGAGTTTCGTGGGCGTAAACCTGAAATTGATGCTCTATTGCGACATTGTGGTATTGCAGCATAATTAGCTTTAGGCGACGAACAAAAAAGGGTGACTTTAAAGTCACCCTTTTTATTTAGTATTTAAGACATCACTGGTTAATCATCACCGTTCATTGTGCCCAATAAATGCAGTAAGCTAGTGAATAATAAATTAAAGATAGCAACATACAGCGTCACTGTTGTCATAATATAGTTAGTTTCAGCACCATTAATAATGTATTGGTCTCAATATAGAATCAGCCCAAGCCATAAGCAATGCAAACTGCTAATGATAGTCTGGCAGTTCAAAGTACATCGTACCTAAGCCTGCAACAAAGGTAACTACGGCCTCAACCATTAAAAAGCCGCCCATAAAACTAAAATCTTTACGAGTTATTAAGGTATAGGCAGATAAACCAATAAACATCAGGCCTTTAGTTACCATGGTAGTTATTACTATTTATCTACTTAGAATCGGGCCAAAGGTATAATCAATGAAGCCTGTCAGGGCAAATACCGGCACTAGACCTGCCGAGCTATTTTGAAATTTAGCTGTTAAAAAAAGCAGTCCAAAGTAGCCCGCTAGTGTCAGAATAATGCTAGGGTGAGGTAAATTGAGGCTCATGGAAATACCTGCAATTATGGCACTGAACAGCAATGTTATCGAGAGCAATATGTAAGTGTTTCGAACCACTTTATTGGTCGCTAATACTGGTAGGTTTTGCTGTGGTGGATTAATTGTTTTTGTAATACGCATTATTTACGTTGCTATAATTTTAAGCTAGGCCATCAAGTGACTTCTTAATGGTTGACTGTGTCTCCGCTGTGTTTTTTTGCGACTTACCTTACGTGTTACAGCTGAGCTAGCTCGATCTGTTGCTTTATCAATGGCTGCATACATATTTTCTTCGGTATCTTCTATGATGACGTCAGACATACCAGGCAAGACCACTTGAATATGGCAGTGCTTGTCTTCGCCACCACGATGACCGTTGATATCAGATAATCGAATTACTACACGACGAAGGCGATCTTGGCAGCCAGATAATGATGATTTTAATTTTAGTTCTGCGTACTCTTTCAAGGCTTTAGTTAATGTAAATGATCTGGCTTGTATATCAATTTGCATTGTTACTTCTCCTAGATAAAAAAGTTTACAGTTGAATAATAAGTAAAACAAAGAGACAATAAAAGTCGATTTTTATTGATTGATACTTCGTAAAATACGAAAGGTTGTGAAGCAATGAATTATAAGCATTTGCACTATTTCTGGGTGGTAGCCAAAGAAGGTGGCGTTACTAGAGCAAGTGAAAAGCTTAACTTAACACCTCAAACTATCAGTGGGCAGTTGAGCTTGTTAGAAGGCTATTATGGTGTAAAGCTATTTAATAAAGCAGGTAGGAGCCTTGAACTTTCTGATGTTGGTCAGCAAGTACTAAGTTATGCAGATGAAATATTTTCATTGGGTAATGAGCTCGAACAAATGCTGCAAGATTTGCCTGGTGATCGACCTCAACTTCTCAAAGTGGGTATCGTGGATGTTGTGCCTAAAATCATTGCACACCAGATTTTATTACCTGCTGTGAAGCAGGCCGGCGCAATTAGAATGGAGTGCCGTGAAGCAGATCTCGATACCTTACTGGCAGAGTTGACATTACACCGGCTTGATTTAGTTATTGCAGAACGACCGATCCCCGACAGGGTAAGCACACGTGGAGTGAGTCATAAACTGGGTCAGTCTTCAGTGAGTTTTTTTGCTACAGAAGCATTACAAGCCCAATTAACGGGCGATTTTCCACAGTGTTTACATAATGCACCTATGCTATTCACTAATAATAGACATAAGCAGGGCCCTTCTATAGAGCAATGGCTAGCTAAGTACCATATCAAACCAAAAGTCATTGCTGAATTTGATGATAGCGCTTTAATGAAGGCATTTGGTCAAGAAGGCGTTGGCGTATTTACAGGGCCAACCGTATTTGAGCATGAGTTTGAGCAACAGCATAAGGTGAAAGTAATTGGTAAAACGGATGAAATACATGAAGCATTTTATGCGATCTATATCGAAAAAAGAGTTAACCCACCCATTGTGAAAGAGATAATTGATACGGCAAATAAGTCGCTTTTTTCCGGTTGAATGGTGGAGGAATAAATAGGCTTTAGATTGAGTTTTTGGGATTATGTATTGATATTTGGACTAAATACACTAAATTCAGTGATAGAGTATGTCCTATTATTGACGCATGTGTTTACTATTTAAACATTATTAAACTGAGCATTTATTTATGAAATACACTGATTTACGTGACTTTATCACCCATTTGGAACGCAAGGGTGAGTTAAAACGTATCAGCGCTGAAATCGATCCTGTTTTAGAAATGACCGAAATTAGTGACCGAGTATTACGTGCAGGCGGCCCTGCTTTATTATTCGAAAACCCGAAAGGCAGCGATATTCCAGTGTTAACCAACCTGTTTGGGACCCCAGAGCGGGTAGCAATGGGCATGGGTGAAGATTCCGTTAGTGCCTTGCGCGAAGTTGGAAAAATGCTCGCATTCTTGAAGGAGCCTGAACCACCTAAAGGGATGAAAGACGCTTGGGAGAAGATGCCGATCTTCAGACAAGTACTCAATATGGCGCCGAAGGTGATTAAGTTTGCAGCTTGCCAACAAACAGTGCTTGAAGGCGACGCTATTGATTTAAGCCAATATCCGATTCAACATTGTTGGCCTGAAGATGCGGCACCGTTAATTACATGGGGTTTAGTTGTCACCAAAGGGCCACACAAAGAACGTCAAAATATGGGCATTTATCGTCAACAAGTTATTGCAAAAAACCGGGTGATTATGCGTTGGTTATCACATCGTGGTGGCGCCTTAGATTTTAAAGAATGGCAACAAATAAATCCGGGTGAACCATTTCCTATCAGCGTAGTACTAGGTTGTGATCCCGCCACCATTTTAGCTGCTGTTACCCCTATTCCTGATACCTTATCTGAATATGCTTTTGCAGGCTTACTGCGTGGTTCGAAAACTGAATTAGTTAAATGTATCAGTAATGATTTGCAGGTACCTGCCACTGCCGAAATTATCTTAGAAGGTTTTATATACCCTAATGATATGGCGGATGAGGGACCTTATGGTGATCACACCGGCTATTACAATGAAGTAGATAGCTTTCCCGTGTTTACTATTGAACGTATCACTCAGCGTAAAAATCCGATTTATCACAGTACTTATACTGGTCGCCCACCTGATGAACCCGCTATTTTGGGTGTAGCACTAAATGAAGTGTTTGTGCCTATCTTACAAAAACAATTCCCAGAAATAATTGATTTTTATTTGCCGCCCGAGGGCTGTTCATATCGCATGGCAGTGGTGAGTATGAAAAAACAATATCCGGGTCATGCCAAACGTGTGATGATGGGCGTGTGGTCTTTTTTACGTCAGTTTATGTATACCAAGTTCGTGATTGTCGTCGATGATGATGTTGATGTGCGTGACTGGGCTGATGTGATTTGGGCAATTACTACCCGGATGGATCCTGCTCGTGACATTACTTTAGTTGAAAATACACCAATTGATTACTTAGATTTTGCTTCACCTGTGTCAGGTTTAGGTTCAAAAATGGGTATGGATGCCACCAATAAAATGCAAGGTGAAACCGATCGCGAGTGGGGGCGACCAATTGAGCGTGACCAGGCCATTGTTGATCGTGTTGATAAACTGTGGGAATCACTGGGAATTGATGAAAAAAATTGAACCTAATCAATTTTGTATCGGTTACTTCGCTAATTCAGCTGCAATTGGGAATTGCTTAAAAATAGCTGAGACAACTTTTGGCGTTGTTATCTGTAGGTTTGACTGTTCTCGTTTCTTAATTCTTTGCTCAGTAAGGCCTTGCCAAATCATTTTATTTTGTTGGCGTTCAACAATATCGATTGTGAGGGTGCCTTGTTGATAATTATCTATATAGGGTTCATATCCGACACTGGTACCATAATAAATACGTCCACGATAATTTGAATAGCCACCTTGGGATCTTGGATGATTGTACATTGCTTGTTTGTCAGTTACGACTTTGCTGAAATTGATCAGTAAATCTGAGCCTTCATTACTAAAAACAAATCCACGTGGTGTCATTTCTGCACGAGTAGCTTGTTTCAAGTATTGGCTAAGCAATGACTCATAACGATGATTGCTATCCAGCTGCTCAAAAAAGCCAAAGGTTTTATATTGATTTATATTTCCGATGCATTGGAATTACTGCCAATGATGGATGAGTTAGGGCTACATGCTGATATTAATAGGGCGACACATAACAGTAATAGTGTGTTTTATACCTATTCTTTCTCGGCATTATTAGTGACTGTATTTAGTTAATAGATCAGTATACATATAACATTATAATTCGAACGATAGTTCAAGTTATAGAGTTAAGCACTATGGGCTAATTTACTTTAATTCATTGATAAATATGCTGTTTCTGATTTTAGATGTTGATAGAGTTTGTCCTGCTTATCTTCTTTCCTACAAACAGCTAATAAATCGTCAATAAAGTAATGTACTGCACGCTGTTCAAGCTGTTTTAGTTTCTGTTGCTGACTCTCATTTAGCATGTGATACATTGAAGCGGCACCGAAGTCACCAAACAAGATGTTGGCATCATCATCAAACAAGGTATTGTGCGTATATATATCACCATGAGCAACTTGGTTTGTATGCAAATGTTCAAATACTGCTTTCATTTGATTAACGATTTTTTCAATATGATCAATGGATAAACAAAAACCTGTTGGGAAGGTATCTCTAGTACAGCTATCAAAGCTTGGCGGATTGCCTAAGTTATTATAATGAGAGGGTATTAACGTCATGATTAATGCTGAGAAGTTATCCTCATTAACCTGTGCTAAAGATTGTACTAGATTAGGGTGATTGCCTACTTTTAAACAAGCGTCTAACTCATCTTTAGGGTAACCATCACTGGTCACGCCACCCTTAAATTTTTTGACGGCAATATCTTTGGGGAAGTTGGTTTGTAGTGTATTCCAAGTTGCGGTTGAAATAACGCCTGAGGCACCTTGGCCGAGTTGGTTTTGTAATGTGAAATGCGACGATGGAATCTCTGGCACAGCTTTAATTGAAATATCTGACTGACTAAATGGGTTACCTGAGAAAGCTAACCAAGCTAGTTTTGGTAAGTTGAGTATATGGTCTGGAAACTCTGTTAAATCATTGGCTGAAATACGTAATAACTCCAGATTATGTGCTTGTGCCAATGTTTGTGGTAGAGCAGTTAAGCGATTACCTGCAAGCATTAGCTTTTGTAAGCGAGGACGTTCACCTAAGCTATCAGGCAATGTTGTAATCTGATTATCGGTTAAGATTAGCCACCGTAGTCTTATAGGTAATGACTGGGCAGGTATATAAGAAATTTTATTCGATTTTATACCAATCATTTCTAAATTAGCACATTGGCCCAATACGTCAGGAAGTACTTCAAACAAATTATTTGAAAGAAAAATTATTTTCAGTTTATTAAGCTGGACAAGGCTATCGGGTAGTGAACTTAATTGGTTATTAGATAAGTCAAGAATTTCTAAACTATCGGCTAGTGACAAAATTTGTTCAGGAAAAGACGTTAAATTTTGTGATAATGCGAGATATTGTATCCCTACAAGTTGACCTGATGTAAGTTGAGAAAGTGTGTGCAAGCTAATAAATCCATGGCTAATTAGTGTCAATTTCGTCATAGTCTACAATAAAAATAAAGTTTATTTGTGCTTCGATTTGGCAGCTTTTTTGGTCCATGTTAAAATAACCATTGCAATAACAAAATCGTTATTGTCCAAAATCTATTGGTATTTCCAACACCTTAACACCTAACTCTTTGATATTTTTAGAGAGTGCATACTTACGTTTAAATATTTTTGTTAAACAAGTGTTTGGGCTAGCCATCATTTCTTAATTACATAAGTATTCTAGAGCCGTTTGGACTCTGAAAAAAGTAAGGATTTTCATGAACAAAACAGTTGTTGCGTTAGCTTTTTCTATTGCTATTGCAGGCCAAGCTTATGCCCTTGATCGCCTTGAAACGCTCGATGGAAGTGTATTAACAGGTACTATTAAATCAATTTCAGCTAGCATTATTATATTAGAAACTAGCTTTGCAGGAGAGCTAGCATTACAACGCGATCAGGTTAAAGGCTTTAATACTGAAAAAGCGGTGTTCGTCAGACTTAAAAGTGGTACAACTGTAGCTGGACAAGTAAGTCATGATGGCAAAGGACAGCTTGTTATTAAGGGTGCTGACGCCACTATGACGACTAATACTAAGGCAATTGTTGAAGGCTGGTCTACCACTGATAATGATCCTCAGTTAGTTCGGATCGAAACGGAACGTGACGCTTTGAAACGTAAATGGTCTTATAAAGCGGCCGTTGATATTGCTGGTAAAAGCGGTAACTCTGAAGAATTTAGTTCACGTGTATTATTTGGTGCAACCTTGGCGAGTGCGGATGATGAATTAAAGTTTTATGCCTCAATAGATAAAAGTAGTAAAGAGGGTGACAATACATCGGATGAAATGGTTTTTGGTTCAGAATACAAGTCTTATTTTAGCGAGACTATAGGCTGGTATGTTCGTGGTGAAGTAGAGCGAGATAGTTTTGAAGACTTAGAATTACGCACAATATTAGGTGGGGGTTTAAACTACCGCATTTTCAAACAAGAAGAGCATGCGCTCGAGCTACGTTCTGGTGTTGCTTATAGACATGAAAGCTTTAATGGTGGTTCGACAGAAAGCTCACCAACATTAGACTTTGGTTTAGAACATTATTGGAAATTTATCAGCTGGGCTGAAATGACGAATAAATTAACCTATCAACCCTTTATTGATGATTTTAATGATTATTTGCTTACACATGACTCTGGTATTGATATTCCACTAGGCCTAGCTGACTATTGGAATATCCGTTTTGGATTACGTAACGACTTTAAGAGTTTACCTGTAGAAGGGCGTGAAGAATTAGACACCAGTTACTACTCGCGTCTACAATTGAAGTGGTAGCCAGCTAAATTAAATTTAGCCACACAGTAAGAGCGTGAGGTTTGATGTTTTGGCAAGGCTATTCATTAGTTTAAAGTACAAGAAAAGAATGATTCCGACAATTCATTTATAGCTAATGCCGTTAAGGCTGAAGTTGTGTGGCCGCTGTACTAATCATTGCAAGAGAATTCATAAATGCAGGGGGCTTATCTCGCTTACAACGGTTGAGCTCATATTGTGCGAGAGTGTAGGTGCTCAGCTTCTTAATTTAGCCTTTCTTGACTATGGTACTGAACACAGTAACACCGTACTTGAGTTAGGCTATAACTTAGGGCATGCTTATGGGCATATCGTCATTGCAGTACCTAATGCCGCCAAAGCATGTGAACAGATTAAACGCTTAGGCGGTAAAGTGATTCGACAAGCAGTGGCAATGATGGCTAGCCCAGAGGCGATCGCTTTTATCAAAGATCGTGATGCTTACAAAATTGAACTCATTGAAAAAGACTAAATAAAAGGCTTCGATTTATTATAAAACCCCTTTATTTAACTGTTTAAAGTGGTCACATTTGACCAGTCAAATGTATTTTGACCATGTTCACGCTGTCGTAAATTGGTAGCGCCTTTTGTTAAGTCCGCCATAAATTCATCAAACTGTCTGCGTGATAATCGCAGCGTTACCGCACCTAAATTAAGGTGCATCATTTTGCAGTCAAAGCAATATTGAATATCGCAGCTATCACCTGTCAAAAGAGTTTCAGGTCGGCAAGATAAAGTTTCCATAGTTATTCCTAATTTAGCCTGGGGTTATGGCTTATATTGAGTGAAGTGAGTTAAAAAAAAAGTTCAGAGCAGAAGTAGCTCGATTCTTCTGGCAATATTGTTGCCAAACTTGTTGTTGATCTTGCCACTTACCATGTTCTGGATGTGACGAATTACTCTCTAAAAGTAAGGCGTAATTTCTGGATATTAGCAGAGCTAAGCAATCATTAGGGTTACTTAGATAGGCCACTTTTAAATGCTGAAGAGCGGCTACTAATATGGAGGTCTGACTAGAATTAGCAGGCGAGTGAGAAGCTATCATAAGACTGATGCTGCTAATGAACGTAACATTCCCCACACACTTTTCTTTGATTTTGGATCAAGACAATGAAAGTCTGCTGGGTTTAATTTGCCTTCTTGCATCAATGAATGAAGCTTTTCGCTAGCAATTGCAAGATTAATTGTAGTTGACTGTGACTCAAAGAGTAATGGTTTCATTGTATTTATAATCTCTCAGAAAGATACTTAGAGTTAATTATAAATAGTCATTGATTTAAATGCAAATGAATCCTATTTAGATTTAAATAGAATGTTTCTGCGTGTAACTTTATTATCCATCTACTTATTAGCTGATATCGAGTCATTTAGCTAGATGTTTCTATCGAGTGCATGTGGGTGTTTGGAGAATCATAAAGGTATGACATGGAGGGTTACCATGATTTGTTTAGGATTGAATGAAATAATTTTTCCTTAGCCTAAAATGGCAAGCAGCCATCAGTTTGAGCTTAATCCTGATATTGGGAATCAGCTGGTCATCTATTTTGGCCAGGAAAATCTGCAGAAAACCTATCTCAGCCAACGAAACCCGCGCTATCAGGATCGTCAGCAAATACTCAATACTGTTTTGGGAATATAATCAATATTTTTCATTTTATGATCGATATGGAGAGGGAAGCGATGTCGATTAGTCGCCATTAGGCAGCAGTTTTTTGCCTTTTCGTAATGTAATAGGGAGCGAAAGTGAATAGTTGAGAGTGATGTTAGAATAGGCTTTCTGTTGGCGTAAAGTCATTGAGGTATTGTTGATACTGTGCTTGCTTTGCTCCAGAGTATTGTGTGACTCGACATCAACGTAGGAGATCTGGCCAGCCGAAGGCATTATTGGTCACGTTAAGTTTTTGCTGCTTGCTTGTGCTCGAATAACCAAAACAAGCTATCCAAAAATTGGCGACTTACTGGAGAGTTCGCCTTGCACAATCAAATTTACTGTTTCAATGCGCGCACCCTAGCCTAAACGCTGGCTGAAATTTCACAATACGCCATAGTATTATGGGTCGATAAAGAAACAATTATTGCCGTGGTTAATAAACGTTTCTTCATTATGTACACCCTTCTTCGATCGAACACATACTGCCTTGGTTTTCAGCATCGTCTACAGAACTTGCGGTTTCTTCTGTGACTGTTTCTTGGTGCATGAGCGTCATTAATTCTGCACCCAGCATCAAGTCATGCTCCATTTTGTGCTTGCGCACGCGCCCTTGGCGGTCAATGAGGAGAAATGTTGGCGTGCCGCCCATGTTATAGCTGCGCATAGTTTTGGGAATCGGGTCTTTATCATCAACTGAAGGTGTATCAATCCCTACAGCAAACTGGATGTGGTGTTCATGTATGAACGCTTTTAGAGATTCCTCTTTCATGCCTTCATGATGTTCAAACATTGTGTGTAGACCGATGACAGCTAAATCATCACTGGGAAACATGGAGTGAAGGTTTCGTGCTTGCGGGATAGAATGTTCAACACAACCTGGACACAGCATCTGGAAGGCGAAAATAGCAATGACCTTGTTGCGCAATTTCTCCAGTGATAAACCCTCATTGGTATTGAGCCATGTTTGAATGTCCAGTTCAGGAGCTTGTTTTAGTTTCTATGCCATAACTTTTTTTAATTGATTGAAGAACCTGTCCGTAATCAATACGAACAGGTTCTCGCTGGGGCTATACTACTTAATTTTTCCTGGCAAAGAGAGATCACCAGAGGCAATATCCAAAACATCTACAACGCAAAATAAAGGTGCATGAGCATTTTCGTTGATGCGTAATCCGGCCGTGACGCCATCAAAAGCAACGCCTTTTAGCTCTTGTGCATTTTTGAATGGCACGCGCACTTTGACTTTTTGATCGTCAATGATAGGCGAATATCCGGGACTATCAAGCAAAATTGGGAAACCAGGCCATGTCAAAGGAAGCTCAGGGTGTTCACCTTCTGGAATGTCCTTCACTTTAAGTGCGCCTTTACCGCAAGCGTCATCCGGAACGAGAACAACCCAGTGGGAATGCCAGATATTACCGTCATTATCAAGATTGCCATCGCCACTTTCATCAAAAAGAGGTGTATCGTCAAAATCTGGATGGGTGGCTATTACCATGGCTAGAATGCCTTGCTCCTTCTCAAAGCCGACAGCTGAACTATCAATTTTTGTTGGCCAGACATAGGCAAAAGCATCGGAACCTGCTAATTTCCCAGTTGGAGTAGGCTTGGATTCCCCAGCCTTTCCGCTAACATGCATATCGAATGTCAGCCAGCTGTCACTAGCATCAATTTTTGCATGGATGATATCAAAGTCAGCCATTTTAGCGTTACCGGATTGGGCCTGAATTTCATCTGCTTGGGCGTACGTGCCAAGTGAAGTTGAAAGCAGTAAGGCGGCTCCAACACTCAATAGTTTATGTCCTTGCTTCATGATTTTATCCTTTTTTTATTTAAATAGTGAAACTCAACTTATGATTGTAGTTCTAAAGCTTTTTTGATCCCATCTCCGTATGCGGGGTCTGCCTTCGAGCAATTATCAATATGGCGTTTTTGAATATCCTCTGAGGCACCGCCAAGCGATGCAGCAGTATTGTTAAATAAGGCCTGTTTTTGTTCATCATTCATCATTCTGAACAAAACTCCTGGTTGACTGTAATAGTCCTCATCTTCGCGGTGATCCCACCTGTCGGCTGCCCCATGTAACTCTAATGGTGGTTCAGAGAAGTCTGGCTGCTCCTGCCATTCACCTTTGGAATTTGGTTCATAGCCGATAGTACGACCAAAATTACCATCAACACGCATTGCGCCATCACGGTGATAGCTATGGACAGGGCAACGTGGTGCATTCACAGGAATTTGATTGTGATTAACACCGAGGCGATAACGTTGCGCATCTCCATAAGAAAATAACCTGGCCTGTAACATTTTATCCGGAGAGACCCCAATGCCAGGAACAATATTAGCTGGGTTAAAAGCAGATTGCTCAACGTCAGCAAAGTAGTTATCCGGTGTACGGTTTAACTCCAATTTTCCCACTTCGATAGGCGGATAATCAGCATTTGGCCAGACCTTTGTTAAATCAAACGGATTGAACGGAGACTTCGCTGCTTGCTCCTCTGTCATCACTTGGATTTTTAAAGTCCATGTCGGGTAATCTTGATTTTCAATGGCACCGTATAGGTCAGCCTGATGGCTTTCTCTATCTTTGCCAACAATCGTCTCGGCTTCTGCATCTGTCAGGTTTTTAATGCCTTGATCAGTTTTGAAATGGAATTTAACCCAGACACGTCCATTATCTGCATTAATCATGCTGTACGCATGCGAGCCATAACCATTCATATGACGATAGCTAGCAGGAATACCGCGTTCACTCATAACAATTGTGATCTGATGTAGCGCTTCGGGCAAAGATGTCCAAAAATCCCAATTATTCTGTGCGCTTCTTCTATTGGTATGTGGGTCACGTTTGACGGCGTGATTGAGATCTGGGAATTTAAGAGGATCGCGCAAAAAGAATACCGGCGTATTATTTCCGACCATATCCCAATTGCCTTCCTCAGTATAAAACTTCAATGCAAATCCGCGAATATCACGCTCGGCATCGGCCGCACCACGCTCACCGGCAACTGTCGAAAAACGAGCAAACATTTCAGTTTGCTTACCAACCTCAGAGAAAATCTTAGCTCTTGTATATTTCGTAATGTCGTGCGTAACGGTAAACGTGCCGTAAGCGCCAGATCCTTTTGCATGCATGCGGCGCTCGGGAATTACTTCACGATCAAAATGCGCCAGTTTTTCCAAAAACCAAACATCTTGTAATAATTGTGGACCACGTGGGCCTGCAGTCATGATATTTTGATTATCGGTAACTGGGCATCCGCCAGCGGTTGTTAGTTTCTTTTTCATACCTTTTTCCTTTTCCTTAAGCATAGAAGGTAGGGGGGATAGTATACAATACACTCCCCCCTCTTTGCGTTGATATTAAGCAGCTTGATGCAGATTAACCTCTGGAAAGCCCAGATCAATATCGAACGCAATATTGGTGCGGTTATTAACCAGCTTGGCTGAAAAATACAAAGCCGCTTGTGTTTCTGGGTTAGACGATTGCCCCGCTTGTGAATAAGCCATCTCCTGCCTACTAACACCAGCGTCTTCACCAAGCAGTGTGAACACCTGATGGATTGTCAGGGGTTTGGAGTGGAAGATTTGACATCATTACTTTCTTATGTTTTAGTTATTTTGCTCTAGCAAAATACTATCGCATTTAGACCAAATTTTCAATATCTAGAATCTATAAAAACATAGTCAATCTATGGTTTAGACGCAATACTATTATATTCATAGTGAATGACACCAATATTTGGCTGGAACGCCGCCTTGCCTCACTTCATAAAAGCCAAATCGAGTGAGTCGCTATGATTGCGATAGCTTGTTTTGGGTATTCGATCTCAAGCAAACACTTAACGCGACCATTAATGCCTTCGACTGTCCAGACGTCCTGGGTTCATGTCGATTTGCACATTGCTCTGGAGTGCAAAGCTCAGCATTAACATTAGCTCAGTGACTTCTCGGCAACAAAAAGCCTCTTCTAACATTATTCTCCACTGCTTGCTTTCTCTGCATGTCGAACAATGGAGGAAAGCAACAAATATCGAAGGGTTATAATTTGTGCATCGTGAGGTTTTGCAATATCTGGAACTTGCTAATAAATACTCGAATAGCGCACAGGGACTTAGTGAGTATTTAGGACGAACCTAGGGTAGCATCTCCCTAAGCCTTAAATTTATCGAAAAATTGGGATGTATAAGGCCTATACGACTCGCGTTTTAGTAGAAATTGATAATGTATCAATATATTATATCCTCTTCATTACTGACAATTAGCGTGATATTTTGGTATATAACAGTAGCAGGCAGTGTCACCCAAAAGTGGGCTGTGATGGATGAACAAACCATTGGCGATGATCATGGTTTATGGACTAACGGTTTAGGTGCATCAGAAAATGTAAAGTGGCACAGCAGACTTAATGGCTTTGCAACTAACCATTTTGGTCATGCACACACCAGTGTCTGGTTTGATGACCCAAGACACATACGTTAAAAATAAAACAGGCGGCGGACCAGTCATAGATGAATGGTATGACTATGCCAATATTCAAAAAGGCTCGACAGTGATTATTGACTCTATAAGCTACTATTTAAGTATGGTCATGCTAGGGCAAGGGCCTTTGCTTCAAATTGGTAGCGTGTTAATGATAAAAACGTAGCGTTTGGTGTTCCTACTTGGTCAAGGGAGGGAAAAACTTTATGGCGACAAGTATTGAGAGTTGAATATGAATCATACAGTAGCACCTGTGCCAGCAGGTGTTCGCTTATTTGTTAGTGCTGTGGTGGTTTTTATGAGGCTATGAAAAAAAGTAAAACAGCCTAGCTTACATCAATGGTATTTGATAAAAAAGTCGCTTTAATCAGCGACTTTTTTATAACCATATTTAAAGGGATTAAATGTATTTAACGTTATTTCTTCAAAGGGTAATATCTATAAAAATTAGTGTAAAGACCCAGAAAAATTTAGCCCGACGTATTATGCTCAACCCACACGTCATTGTTATTGCGTGTTTCTTTTTTCCAAAATGGTGCTTTAAATTTAAGTTCTTCAATTAACCAGTTGCAAGCATCTAATGATGCACGTCGGTGAGCTGACCAGCAGGCAATAACGACAATGGTATCAGCAGGATTGATATGGCCAACACGATGGGCAATAAGGCAATCTATGATTGACCACTGTTTTTTTGCATCTGCTTCTAACTTTTCAAGATAGCGCTGAGTCATTTCAGGATAATATTCTAATACCATTTCGCTAACATCGTGATCATCATTAAAGTCACGCATGCTGCCAATAAAGCTTGCTGTGGCACCAAACTGACTGGCTAGTTGTGATTGTTGTTGGTGTTTACTAATGAGCTTCCATGGATCAAAACTTTGTTCTGAGATAATAATAGCCATTTTAGCCACCGGTTACGGGAGGGAAGAAAGCAACCTCATCACCATCACTTACTGAGCTATTAAGCTTGGCATACTCAAGGTTGATAGCAACAAGCATATTATCTGGACGCTCTGCATTATCTGTCGCTATGGCCCATACTTCATCAGCCGTTGATGCCTGTTCAATGATACTATCTGCCAAGCCGATTTGTTCTCGAAGACTAGCAAAAAATTTGACTTGTATACTCATTTGGTTAAAGTTTATTTTATTTAAAACCTATAGGATACCGCGATGACCGATTTAACGCATTTTAATCACGCTGGCGAAGCACATATGGTCGATGTTGGCAGTAAGTCTGTAACAAACCGTATAGCGGTTGCTGAAGGCCAAATTATGATGTTGGATAATACCTTTGATCTTATCAAACAAGGCAATCATAGAAAAGGTGATGTATTGGGAATTGCGCGTATTGCAGCTATTATGGCCGCTAAAAAAACGTCTGATTTGATACCACTTTGCCACCCTTTGGTACTGACTAAAGTGACTGTTGAGTTTAAATTATTAGCAGACGAAGTGGCAGTAAAGTGTCGTGCTCAAGTTGAAACGAGTGGCCAAACAGGTGTTGAGATGGAAGCGCTAACTGCTGTGCAAATTGGTTTGTTGACAATTTACGATATGTGTAAAGCTGTTGATCGTGGCATGTTGATGACGGATATTCGTTTATTAGAAAAAGCAGGTGGTAAATCAGGACACTGGGTGCGTGAGTTATAGGCTTAGTTAAATACCTCTTCAAAACCAACTAATTGCCCAGAACGACTGGCATCATACCCCGTTAACACCGCTAATTTTTGTTTGAATTCCTTGCCTTGTAAAATAGTAATTATTTGTTTTACATGAGGATCATCAATGAATGAGAAAGGCACCGCTAAGCAATAGTGCTCCGAGACTAGGGGAGTAAATTCTAGATTGAATTTCTCGGCACAAGAGCAATACCAAAGCCAACATCAGTGGCATCACCAGCTACCATGGCTGCAATAGCTATGTAAGTGAACTCTTCATTTTGGTAGCCCTGAATCTTGTTATGGCTAATGGAGTCTTTTTTAAGTGGCTGATCAAATAGTAATCGAGTCCTTGAGTCTGATTGATGATTGTTAGCATTTAGAATGTTGAGGTATTGTGGTGACAAGCTTTTTGCAATAGATCCTTGAGGGATATGAAAGCCAGCAATATCGCATTTCTCAAGCTCTAAAGAACGAATACTGTCTAAGCTGCGATAAAAGTGCAGATCTAACTTTAGGTCAGACTGTTGCATTAAGTCACGTAATGTACTTATAGCCAGACCATGACTAGCAAAGAGAGTTGTTCTTGGTGATACTCGTGAGGAAAGTACCGATTCAAATTATCGCTTGAATTGGGCGGGCGCGTACAAGCGGATACAGCTACTTATAGTGGTGATCCTGAAATAGGTGATGGCACAGAAATTCGCCGCGCACGTTTATACTTACAAGGCACTATGTACAACGATTGGGGCTATAAATTGCAATATTATTTTGCAAGTGCAGGCTCAAATAGTACCGGTATTGCAGATGCATTGGCTAGCTATAATAGCTTCGATAATATACAAATAAAAGCGGATAATTTTAAAGATCCGTTTAGTTTAGATCAACAAACAAGTTCTAAATAGGTGATGTTCACAGAACGTTCATTGGTCGGTGAATTTTCAGCTGGGCGCCATATCGGCACAATGGTTAGCACTAAACAAAAGAAGTGGTCATTCGCAGGCGGTGTATTTGGTGACTCTTTAACAGCGCCTAATGGGACCAACCACGCTCAAAATGAAGGTTGGGGACTTGGTGCTCGCGCCATATTTGCACCGATAAGTGAAAAAATAAAATGGTGCATTTAGGTTTAGGCCTGAATTACCGTGATGCTGGTGGCTTTGAGAGTGCCCGATTTAAAATACAGGCTGAGACACATATCGGTGGTGTGAATATCATCGATACAGGCACAATTACAAACGTCACAGGTTTCACAAAAGTTGGGCTAGAAGTTGCTTCTGTGATGGGGCATTCTCAGCACAGGGGGAATACATTATGGCATCAGTCAGTCGTAACAATGTGAGTGATTTAGAGTTCGAGGGTTGGTATGTAAAAGCTGGCTACTTCTTTACAGGCGAATCACGTCATTATAAAAAGGGTACTTTTGGTGACATTAAACCAAAATCGAATGTCGGAGAAGGCGGTATCGGTGCATGGGAATTAGGCTTACGTTACAGCACGCTAGATTTGATTGATGGTGGTGAAGCTGATTCGGTAATATTAGGTCTAAACGGGTATGCAACAGCAACACTGGGTTTCTCGGCTAACTACATTGATGTATTAAACCTTAAAGGTGGTAGGTATGATGATCAACAGCCAAGCATTTTTCAAGTACGTAGTCAGTGGGCATTTTAAAGTTTAAGACAATAAGGAATTTAATAATGAACTTAATACAAAAAGGTTTTGCCATTGCACTGATTGCGATAGTAAATTCAGCTTTATTTGCGGCTGAGCACCTCAAGTTATCCACCACAACCAGTACTGAAAACTCAGGTTTATTGGCCGTTTTACATCCTGTTTTTGAAGCGAAATATAATGTAAAAATAGATGTAATTGCCGTTGGGACGGGTAAGGCTCTAAAAATCGGCAGTAATGGTGATGTGGATGTAGTGTTTGTCCATGCGCCTGCTGCCGAATTGGAATATATCGAGAAGGGCGACTTTATTAATCGTACAGCAGTGATGCATAATGACTTTGTTATTGTTGGCCCTGATTCTGATCAGGCTGATTTAGCAGCTGCTACCTCAGCGGCTGATGCATTAAAGCGTATTGCAGTCAATAAGTCTGAGTTTATTTCTCGTGGTGATGATTCAGGAACACATAAGAAAGAAAAATCATTGTGGAAAGTGACAGGCATTGAACCAAAAGGACAGTGGTATATTGCTGCTGGACAAGGGATGGGCGCGGTATTGAAGATTGCTGATGAAAAGCAAGCCTATGCATTAACTGATCGTGGAACTCAAATTGCCTATGCTGACAAAATGAGCTTAAAAATACGCTATCAAGGTGATGAGGTACTGTTTAATCCTTATCATGTGATGGCTTTAAACCCTGCGAAACATACTCATGTTAACTATGACTTAGCGGCAAAATACATTGAGTTTGTTACCAGTCAACAAGGCCAAGCAATTATTGCCGGATTTCGTCAAGCGAATCAACAACTGTTCTATCCTGATGCCGCACAATAAAAACAAGCTGTGACGGAAACTAAAAAGCCGCCGAGATAACTTAATCCGAGCGGCCTTTTAGTATTTTAACTTTGACTATAATGTGCCTAATTAAGGTTTTAGCTTTATTTCATTACATCATTAGCCATTGCTTTAGCTGATTCCATTGCACGTTGAGATGTTTCTTCCACTGAATTCGAATTCATCATGTCGTTAGCCATGTCACTGCTTGCTTCAACAGCGCTTTCAGTTGTTGCCGAGCCTGTTTCTACAGTACTATTTGTCATTTCTGTTTCAGTTCCAGCGTTTTGATCACAGGCTGACAGTAATAATGCCGAGGTGATTAAGGTAGTGAGTGCTAATGTTTTCATTTTCTATCCTTTATAATTTTAGGCTTGTAATGTAAGGTGACTAGCCTTGATTTAGTAGACTTCGTAAATCAATAATAGCTGCATTTGCACGTGAAATATAGGAACCCATTACAAGAGAGTGATTGGCAACTAAGCCAAAGCCACTACCGTTTAGTATTAGAGGGCTCCAGACAGTTTCTTGACTAGCTTCCAGCTCACGAATAATTTGTCGTAGGCTGACTACTGCATTTTTCTTTTGTAAAATATCAGTAAAGTCGTGTTCAACCGCTTTTAATAAATGAATCAGTGCCCATGCTGAGCCACGAGTTTCATAAAACACATCATCAATCTGTGTCCACGGTGTTTGAGTAATGACTTCGGCTGGAGAAGGTGTAGATTGATTTGCATCAGGATCACCCGCTAGATCAGTATTTATGCGAATTTGTCCTACACTGGCACTGAGCCGTTGCGAGAGACTGCCTAAACGCTTTTCAACAATAGCTAACCAGTCAGCAAGGTTATCAGCACGTGCATAAAATTGAGCATCACTATTTGTAGGGTCACTTAGGCGAACTAGATAGGACTCTAAGGCGTTGACACCTTTACGGTATTCACTTTCTGTAGCTGGAAACAGCCATGATTCTGAATTGAAGTTGAACTGGGGTTCAGCAATTGATAAATCTGAATCTTCTAATGACTGAGACTGCGATCGACTAATATCATTGCGCAAGGTGCGAGAAAAATCACGAATTTGTACTAATACGCCAAACTCCCAGTTGGGTACATTATCCATCCATATTGATGGTGGCATTACATCATTACTCAGGTAGCCGCCTGGTTTATCTAATAGGGCATTGGTTAAGCTGATGAGAGTAGCGGTAGAGGTATATCCAGTGACTATTTGTTGTTGTCTTTCTGCGGCCATTTTTGAAATTGTGTCGTTAGGATTGAACTCAATTGGCGTTTGATCCCACCACAGCATAAGAATGAGAACAATCGCTATAATCACAGCGATTAGGAAAGAAATAAACTTAACGGTTTTACTGCGCGCAGCCGGGTCATTAAAAGTATCAATAATAGACCAGCCGAAGTTACGCCCGTGTTGAATTAATTGTGAAAATGCCATGTTGAAATGAGAATCCTAAACGTTACAGTGTATTTAAATTATAGAAACAGATTATGCCCTTAATGGCTTGCTGGCAATAGAAATTAAATGGGTGATTTTAAAACAAATTTGACTTGTAGTCGCTAACCCCAGAATAATGGCTGGTTATTAAAAAAAATATTGAGAAAGGGGACGGTTTTTTGTCATGGCATTAAGAATCGAGATCGACAATTTAACCAAGCATTTTGGTGCAATAAAAGCTGTAGATGGCGTGTCATTTTCAGTGAATAAGGGAGAGGTGTTAGGCTTCCTTGGGCCAAATGGCGCTGGTAAATCTACCACCATGAAAATGGTGACAGGTTTCTTAACGCCAACATCAGGCACGGTAAGGGTTTGTGGACATGATGTATTAGAGGATCCTATCGCTGTAAAGGCTAGCTTAGGCTATTTACCTGAAGGCGCGCCAGCTTATGCGGATATGACACCAGATAGCTTTCTGAAATTTATTGCAGATATTCGAGGTTTATCCGGCGCAGCTAAACAACACGCTGTTGCATTAGCGGCTGATCGCGCTCAAATTAAACAGGTTATGTTCCAGCCGATTGAAACCTTATCTAAAGGTTATAAGCGTCGGGTTGGTTTAGCCCAATCTATTTTGCACAATCCGCCAGTATTAATTCTTGATGAACCTACCGACGGCTTAGATCCAAATCAAAAGCATGAAGTTCGCACATTAATTACTGAGATGGCACACGATAAAGCCATCATTATCTCTACCCATATATTGGAAGAGGTGCATGCTTTATGCCATCGCAATGTTCTGATTGCTAATGGCAAAATTAAATTTGATGGTACGCCGCATGAGCTTGAAGCTATGTCTCGTTACCATAATGCAGTATGTGTTTCAGTGGCGAATGTGGACAACGATAGCTTGGCTGCATTTCTTACTCAATTGGATTATATTGCTGAGTTTGAAGTATTACCTGGCTCGAGAGGCTTTAGGGTTTATCCGCATAACACAAAGCAGATCACTGCTGAGTTGTCGCAATCTATTCGCACTAATAATTGGCAAATTGATTCCCTTCATGCAGAAAATGGTCGATTAGATGAAGTCTTCAGAACCATCACAATGGGTGGCAATAAATGAACATGAGTAATATTTGGTTTATTATGAAGCGTGAGCTTAATGGCTATTTTGCAACACCAGTCGCTTATGTTTTCATTATTAGTTTCTTACTATTGACAGGTTTTGCTACCTTTTTTGTAGGCAATTTCTTTGAGCGTGGTGAAGCAGATTTATATCCGTTTTTCTCAATTCATCCATGGATTTATGTTTTATTAATACCTGCAATCTCAATGCGCTTGTGGTCTGAAGAACGGAAGAGCGGTTCAATTGAGTTATTAATGACCTTACCTGTTTCTGTCTTTGAAGCGGTACTAGGCAAGTTTTTAGCTGCATGGGCTTTTACAGGTCTGGCTTTGTTTTTAAACTTCCCATTATGGATTACGGTTAATTACTTAGGAACACCTGATAACGGTGTGATTATTACTGGCTTCCTAGGTAGTTTCTTAATGGCAGGTGGTTTCTTAGCTATTGGTGCTTGTGTATCAGCGACAACTAAAAATCAGGTTATTGCCTTTGTTTTAAGCTTAATCGTTAGTTTGATTTTTGTATTAAGTGGTTACGGCATCGTATTAGACTTTTTCAGTAGTTGGGCGCCAATGGCATTGGTTGATGCGATTAGTTCATTTAGCTTCTTGACTCATTTTGATGCTATTTCTAGGGGTGTGATTGATCTGCGGGATATGTTGTATTTTGCTTCGGTCATTATGGTATGGCTATTTGCTAATGCCGTTGTTGTTAACGCCCGTAAGGCTGATTAGGAGTTTCTAGACCAATGAATAAAAAATTATTATCGACAGTAGGCCTTGTACTCGCCGTAATTTTATTTCTGTCATTTAACATTGTGACGAGTGATAATTTGAAATCAGCTCGGCTTGATTTAACACAAGACAACCTATATACCTTGTCTGACGGCACGCTTAATATTATTACGTCACTAAACGAACCAATAACACTGCGTTTTTACTATTCGGAACTTGCTGGGCAAGATTTACCAAGCATTAAGTCTTATGCACAACGTGTACAAGAGTTACTAGAAGAATATCAGCGAGCATCAAACGATATGATTCGTTTGATTGTGATCAATCCAACGCGATTTTCTGATAATGAACAGCGCGCTAAGCAGTATGGCTTACAAGGCGTGCCACTCGAAGGTGGCACCGACCCGTTATTCTTCGGTCTAGCGGGTAGTAACTTATTGGATGGTGCTGAAACGATTTCATTTTTCCAGCCAGAAAAAGAAGATGTGCTTGAATATGACATCACCAAATTGATTTACAAACTGTCGACGGAAAATAGAAAGTCAGTTGGGGTTATTAGTTCTCTAGAGATTGATGGTAAACAATACAATCATGAGAGAGGCGAGGCACCTACCGATACAGATGCTAAGCCTTGGGCAGTGATGGCTGAATTGCGTCAGTTATTTAATGTGTCGGTATTGCCTGACAAGGTGAAACGTATTCCTTCGAGTATTGATGTATTGATGGTTGTACATCCAAAAGAATTTTCTGACACGGCTTTATATGCCATTGAACAATATGTATTGCGTGGCGGTAAGCTGATTACGTTTGTTGACCCTTATTCTGAAAGTGATATTCCGGAAAAAGATCCAGATAACCCAATGGCGGCTAGGGTGATGTCTCGTAGTTCAAATATGCCTGAATTATTTAGGGCTTGGGGTTTTGAGCGTCACGCTGCTGATATTGTTGCTGATCGTAAAACTGCAATCAAAGTAGATTTTGGTGCTCGCACTAATAATCAGCCCATTGATTATGTATTGTGGCAGGCAATTGCCGATGATCAGTTAAATAAAGAGGAATTGATCACGAGTGAATTGAAAAAAGTTGAAATGGCAACAGTGGGGCGATTTGTCACCTTGGATAATGCAACAACAACAATAACACCATTGATTAGCTCAAGTGATGAAGCGATGTTAGTCGATAAACGTGTTGTGCAGTTCCGTAATGATCCTATGGCCTTATTAACTAAGTACCAGCCTGGTACATTGAGTTATTCATTAGCTGTTCGGGTTAATGGTCCAGTGAAGTCTATATTCCCTGAAGGTGTTGCTGGTGATAATGGCCAGAACAAAAAAATGTCTGGACATGTAGAACAATCAACACAAGATATTGATGTGATTGCCATTGCTGACGTTGATATGTTGCAAGATCGTTTTTGGGTGCAATTGCAAGCGTTTTACGGCGAACAAATAGCCTATAGTACCTCGAATAATATTGATTTCTTAATCAATGCGATTGACCAAATGTCTGGAACGAATGGTTTGATAAGCGTACGGTCACGTTCTGGCTTCTCTCGCCCTTTTGATCGTGTGCTAGATTTGCAACGTGAAGCAGAAAAGCGCTATAGAACCAAAGAGCGTGAATTACAAAAGATCTTGAAAGAAACGGAACAGCATATTGCAAGAATGCAGGTTGAACGTAGTGGTAATGGCGAACAGATCCTTAATTTGGAGCAACAGCAAGAAATAGCTGAGCTACAAACAATGAAGAATAAAACTCAGCAGCAACTACGAGAAGTGCAAGGTAATCTACGTCAAGATATTGATAAGTTAGATACACAACTGAAGTTCTTCAACATTGGTTTAGTGCCATTTATAGTGGCGTTGTTGGCAATTATTACTGGATGGCTACGTGTTCGTAAGCGTACTTTTGGTCGTAAGCTATAACATTGAACACTAAGAAATAGGTTGTAAAAAAATGAAAAAATTAAATAGCCTGACTATTTTATTTATTGTCACCGCAGTGATGGTGGTATTGATGTTAATAACGATTCAACGCCCAAGCCAAAGTAATGATGATGAGGGCCTGTTATTCCCTGATTTGTTTGCAGAATTGAGTAGTATCGATACAATTAAGGTAAGTAGTAATCAAGAAGAGTTTACATTACAGCGTGAAGGTGAAGATTGGTTTGTTAAAGAACGTTGGGGTTTTCCAGCAGACTTTAACTTAGCAAAACGTACTTTAATTGATTTAGCTGATGCCAAAATTCTGGAACGTAAAACTGCTAAAGAAGAGCAATATGCTGCATTAAGTGTAGAAGGAATGGAGCAAGGTGGTGACTCAATACATTTGACTTTATTAAAGGGAAAGCAAGCTCTAGCCAGTTTGATATTAGGTCGTGAGCGTGAATTAAGTCAAACGGGTGGCGCGCGTCAATTTTATGTTCGTCGTGCTGGCGAAGAAGCAAGTTTTCTGGCTGAAGGTTATCTGAATATTAATCCGTTGATGTTGAACTGGATTAAAAGTGAAGTGATTAATATTGAACGTGAACGTATTGCTCAAGTGAATATTATTCAGCCAAATGGCACTACTGCAACGCTTATCAACTTAGGCAAAAAAGATAAGTTTGGTACCCCTGAAGATCGTGATAAAACTATCTTTAAATATGAGCAGCTAGGTTATGACATTGCGAGCACTTTATTTCAATTGCGAATGGAAGATGTTCAACCTGTAAGTGATTTCTCACGAGGTGCAGCTGAAATTGTAACCGGTGAGTTCATCACATTTGACGGGCTGAAAGTAATAACTGAAACGTCATTCGATGTGGAAGATGGGCTTTATTACACAACATTTAAAGCTGAATACAATGCGGCTTTAGTATCTCCTGCACCAGAAGAAATTATTGCATTAGACATATTAAAAATGGCTGAACAAGTTAAACTTGAAGCTGTTGAAATAAATCAACAACTAGGCAATTGGGTGTATCGATTTGGTGGGTTTATTGGTACTAACTTGATGCGTGCAAAAGCAGATATGGTGACAGAGCAGGAGAGGGTAATCCCTATGCCAGGCGATGTTACAGGCGGCTTTGGTTCTTAATAAAAACCAATAAAGGCTCTTTAGAGAGCCTTTATTGGTTTTAGCTTTTAGTCCGACGCTTGCTTAGTTTTCCATTCTGCTACAAGTTCTTGCACGGTATTAGCCAAATCATCAGGCGAGAATTTAGGAATAAACTTATCAGCGCCCACCTTTTTGACCATATTTTTATTAAAAGTGCCGCTCATTGATGAATGGAGTAATATTTTAATGTCCGCAATGCGAGGATCTTTACGAATTTCTGTCGTCAAGGTATAGCCATCCATCTCAGGCATTTCAATATCAGAGACTAACAATGAAATATGTTTATTGACATCAATACCACTATCAGCCCACGATTTAAGCTGCTCTAAGGCTTCTTTACCATCTCGGACAATGGTTGTCTTAATGCCGATCTGCTGCATGGAACGCTCAACTTGTTTTCGGGCAACGCTTGAGTCGTCCGCTACCAAAATATGTGGCGGATCTTCAGAATTTTTAGACGCGTAACCTTCAACCAACTCTTCGGAAACAGTCTCATCTGAGCCTAAGGTTTCAGCCATGACCTTTTCTATATCAATAATTATCACTAGAGCATCATCAACTTTAGTGATTGCCGTCATATAGCTATTGTCAGTCGCTGCTTTTGGCGGCGCTGTAATATCAGACCATGTGGTATTGATGATACGATCAATACCTGAAACTAAAAACCCCTGAACTGATCGGTTATACTCAGTAATGATGAGAAAGCTGTTGCTTAAATCTTCTACTGGATGGCCACCAATTGCCAACGCTAAGTCGAAAATACTAATCGTTATACCTCGAATATGTGCCACGCCAAGAACAGCTGGGTGAGAGTTGGGGAGTTTGGTTAGTTTTGGACAGGGAAGGGCTTCTTTAACTTTAAATACATTAATGCCATAGAGTTGATCTGTGCCAAGTTTGAATAAGAGTAATTCTAGGCGATTTTGGCCTACAAGTTGGGTACGTTGATCTACACCATCGATCATACTAGCCATATTGGAATTCTCCGAAACTTAATTATCAATTTATCGTCTGCTTGTCCTACATATTGAACAAAAAAAGGATAATTTAACAGCATTTATTGTAGGCATATTTATTGCTTTATACATTTTAAGATAATGTTAATGACATAAAAATGACACGTTCAGGAGTCATCAAATGAACAGTAATTGGAAACAAACACTAAGCCTATTTATTGCTTTGTTACTTGGACTAAATGTTTATGCAGGCACTGTACAATCTATCGATACGATTGAGCAAATAGCCTATGAGTTTTCTTTAGCCAAGGCGCAAGAAAGTTATGATAACCCACAAGTCGTGATGGGAAAATTAGATACACGGTTACGCTTACAGACATGTAATGGCGCCTTAAATGCGTTTAGTAAAGACTCAACTGCATGGTTAGGGAAAAAGACTGTTGGCGTTAAATGCGATAGTCCTGTTGCATGGACGGTATATATACCAGTACAAATAAAAATATTTAGGCCTGTTTATATTGCAGTTAGATCGTTAGAAGCGAAGACGATCATCACCCAACAAGATTTGAAATTACAGCAATGGGATGTTGGAAGTTTAAGACAAGGTTATGTGAAGTCTAGTAAGCTGATTATTGGCCAGCAGTTAAAATATTCGCTTGCCATGGGAACGGTAATAAATTCAACCCATTTACGACCACAAAAAGTAGTGCGCCGAGGTGAATATATTACCTTAGTTGCAGTAGCTGGTACGATGGAAGTAAGAATGAATGGCACTGCATTATCAGATGCAAGTTTGGGGCAGAGAATAAAAGTAAAAAACACCTCATCAAAGCGTATTGTCGAAGGGATTGTTGATGCACCTGGCATTGTTAAAATTCAACTATGAGCATAAATAAAAAAGAGCTTATTTTTACTCAAGTTTTTATATCTGCGGCCGATAAGTTGCCCAGACACTAAATCTAAGGACATGAATATGTCAGATATTAATATTAAGACGGGAAACACAGCTGGGCTAACAATGCCTAGTAGTATCAATTCTCGTGCCACTAATCAACAAGAACAGGCTCCAGGGGTACAAGCTACTGCGGCGGGAATTGATAAAATCAGTTTAACTGAAACAGCAACTCAACTTCAATCTGTGAAACAAACTTTGGCTGATGCCCCTGGCGTTAACAATGAGCGTGTAGCAGAGCTACGTGCAGCGGTTGTAGATGGTTCATATACTGTTGATGCTACTGAATTAGCTCAAAATATAATAGCTTTCGAAAATAAGCTTCTTTAAGGAACTCAATATAGCCATGACATCTTTTCAACAACTTCGTAGTGTTCTATTAGCAGAACAAAATACAGCATCAGCATTATTAGTGCTTTTGAAAAGTGAGTGTGTGCCTTTAACTCGTTCAAATACTGAATTCATAACAAAAGCAGCTGCTGACAAACAACCGTTACTTGTGAAACTAGAACAACTCGCTCGTCAACGCGAAGCGGTTTTACGAACAGAAGGTTTTTCATCGGATAAAGATGGCATGGAAGCTTTTATTGAAAATCAAACAGCAGTGGAGGCGAAAGAATTAAATAGTATTTTGAAATCACTGAAATTAGCAGCTAAAGCTTGTCGCGAAAACAACCAAATTAATGGCAGTATCGTGAATGTAAATCGTCAATATTTACAAAAGGCAATGAGCATTCTACGTGGACGCGATGCGAACTCAACAGCATATGGCCCTGGTGGAGAGTACACCAACCAAGTTGTACGTCAGCCATTGCTGGGTAGAGTTTAAACTTGAAGCAGTATCTGTGGCCAGTAATCAGAAATAATATTGTCGGTACCACTTATAGCGTGATCAATTTTCTGAGTTAGACTCTCACAATGATGCAGAGACTAATAAACACGCATTATCAATATATCGTTAATAGTATCGCTTAAATTAGGTAGTGAATTAAAAATTTAATAAGCCGTAATAATTCATTTTATTGCGGCTTTTTTGTTTCTTGTTATGCTTTTGTATATCGTAGCTGTAGACGATGGACTGAGCAATTAGATAATCCATCGTTTAATGTCTTTCTTAACTCTGCTGAATAAGAGAGTCACCAAAACCATACTGATAGCTTCAAATCGCTTGCTCCTTAATTGAATTGGTTACTTAATTTTTAGAAACATATTCACAAATAGTATGTTAATTATTCAAGGGTACTTTAATGACCAGACTTAGTCGAAGAGGGTTTCTTACATTATTAGCCTCAACAGTTCTGATAAAAAATCTACACGCGAATAGCAAAACGAATAAGACTGGGCTTGTCATCGATGAACGTTTTTCCAAACATATAATCTCTGAAGCACACCCGGAATCTCCAGCTCGTTATCATGCCATTATGCAGCAGCTAGCAGCGCACAATCTTCATAATCAGCTTACATTAATCCAACCAAAAGTTGATATTGAATCGTGGCTATCAAAGGTACACTCAACTGAGCATATTAGTGCAATTAAAGCTAAGCAGCCTGATACGCACTTGCATGCAGTTCTTGCAACAGGAGGTGTGCTTGCTGCCATAGATGCGGTTTGTACCAGCAATATTGAAAATGTATTTTGTGCTTCTAGGCCTCCAGGTCACCATGCACTCAATACGGGGCAAGAAGAAGGTTTTTGTTATTATAACCATATTGCTGTTGGCGCCCGATATGCTCAACAGAAGTATAAACTCAAAAAAATACTTATCATTGATTGGGACTATCATCATGGCAATGGGACAGAATGGGCCTTTTATTCAGATCCCTCCGTTTTATACTTTTCTACACATGATAGGTTTGCCTATCCTGGCACTGGCAACCCCGAAAGAATAGGCGAAGGGGAAGGAAAGGGCTTTAATATCAATGTTCACCTAGCTTGTGGTGCTTCGGATAACGATATTATTACTGCTTTTAGAGATAAATTATTGCCGGCAGCAGAGGCTTTTTCTCCCGATCTTATTTTAATTTCCGCTGGTTTCGATAGTCGGCAGGATGATTTATTAGGCTGCCATAGTATTTCTGATCAAGGTTTCAAGCAATTAACCAGCATGGTTAAATCGCTTGCAGAACGTCATTGTGATGGGAAAATCGTGTCTGTTTTAGAAGGTGGGTATAATATTGAGGGTAATGCTAGTGCCGTTGTGGCTCATATCACTGCTTTAATGGCTTAATTCGGAACAAGAAAAACGATTGATACTTTGTTTCATATAGCTTTTTCGGCGTGTTCTCAAATATTCATGTTAAGTGATGGTATTACAGGTAAAGTCGATACTAGAACGAGCGACTGCTATAATGTCGGCTGTTGCCCCCGTAGCTCAGCTGGATAGAGCGTCCCCCTCCTAAGGGGAAGGTCATGCGTTCGAATCGCGTCGGGGGCACCAAAAAACTTCCTTACTGGAACGATTGAAAAAGAGCCACCACTCGATGAATCCACAGTCTTAAGGTTCTGTGGAAACAATAAAAAGGTATCGTTACTAATGAACAAGAACAAATTACAGTTTAAGGTTACCTTTTTGAGGGTACAGACAGAGTCTCTAGTTTAAAAAGGCAGAAAACATTGTTCAAACTTCGAAATAACACTTCATGATATGGTTATAAGTGAGAATTTTTCTAAGAAAAAAGATGACGGAAGGATAAAATTTACCGCCTCACTTTAGCTATGTTGATGTGTTATTGATACACGGGGTGAGTTATGCCAAGGCAGGCGCGGTTACGCATGCCAGCATTACCGTATCATTTAGTTCAGTGTGGAAACAGTCGAGAGACTTGTTTTTCTCGAGCTGGACAATTACTCATATTAGCGTTACGTATCAACAAATATGCTGTAATGGGGCTAAATTTTAAGCCATTATATGGATAGCAATATTCTGTCGCTTGCACCGCATTTTATCTATCTTAAGTGGGATAGTTCTGGGGCACTAATAAGAGATATTGTGTTACACAGCGTTATATAATATTATTAATAATCAGCTTGTTATGATGTGATATATGCGAGTGTCAGCATCGTATACCTTTCTCCTAAGCGAATGGTCGTGCGTTCAAATCACGCCGGGGGCAGCATATGGTTTTGCTATACCCTAAATATAAAGTGACACATCCGCTTCACCAGCAAATTCAAGATAAGTGGCTGCACCACCAGCACTAATGCCTTCAATAAAGTCTTCTTTATTAAAATCAAATAGATCAACTGTCATTTGGCAGGCGATCAAATCAACACCTGTTTCAATGCATATATCCCGCAACTCCTCTACACTGGCGACGCCTTTTTGCTTTATTTTTCGTTTCATCATCCATGTTGCAAACCATTCAAGACCTGGGATTATTTGAATAAAACTTGGAATAGGTACAGGCATTGGCATTGCAGGGTTGCCGAGTGGAGATACTTTTAGATTGAGATCTTTATTAAGTAACTGTAGGCCATAAAAGGTGAAGAATATTTTCACTTCAAAGCCAAGCGCTACTGCAGTGGAAGCTAGTAAAAATGGCGGGTAAGCACCATCTAAGGTACCTTTACTGGCAATGATGGCAAGTTTTTTAGCCATTATTTAAGCCCCTTTTTGTAGAATAAAGTGCAAGACGCCTTCTTGTTCACTGGTCTCGATAAGTGGGTTCCCGGTCATTTTTGAAAATGCGGGGATATCTTTATTTGCACCAAGATCTGTTACGATAAGATGCAGTCGTTGGCCTGCCGCCATTGTTGATAATGCTTTACGTGCTTTCAGCACCGGTAAAGGACAATTTAAGCCTGAAGTATCAAGTTCTACATCAAATTGAAACATGCTTATTCCAGTCATGAGAGTGTTATATAGTTTATTAATAATAAACTTAAATAACTTTTTTGTCTTGTTGGAACCACATCTAAAGTTCACTGTCTACTGTGTCATATGAAAAATAATACCTTGAATATTGCTTTGTTAGTGTTGTCTTTATCGTTATTTACGGCTGAAGCTAAAGAGATTGCCTTGCCAGAAATTGGCGATAGTGCTGGCGCTTTGATCTCGCCAGAGCAAGAATATCAGATTGGTTTGAGCTTTTATTTACGCTTGCAGCAATCAGTTGAATTGATAACTGATCCGGAAGTAAATAGTTATATTCAGGACTTAGGCTATCGTTTAGTGACCCATAGTGATGGGCCTCACTTACCCTTCCACTTTTTTATGGTGCTAGCCCCATCAGTAAATGCATTTGCAGCTCCAGGTGGCTTTATTGGAATGCATAGTGGTTTAATTTTAACCAGTGAAAGTGAAGATGAAGTGGCATCGGTTTTGGCCCATGAGATTGCTCATGTAACGCAAAGGCACCTTTTACGTAGCTTTGAAAAACATCAGCAACAATCAATACCAAGAACCATTGCGCTGGTTGCAGCAGCCTTATTGGCTGCTGCCGATCCCGCTGCAGGGTTAGCCGCTATTACTGCTGTGCAAGCGGGAGGCGTTCAGTCACGGTTGAACTTCACTCGAAGCAATGAGGCGGAGGCGGATAATTTAGGCATGCATACATTAGTACGTTCTGGTTTTGATGCGATGGCCATGCCACGTTTTTTTAAAAAGTTGCAGCAATCAAGTCGTTTTTATGATTCTAGTGCAGTACCTGACTTTTTGCGTTCACATCCTGTAACAACGTCTCGTATTGCTGAGACACGTGGACGAGCGGTAACTTATCCCTTAAAAAGGCAAGTGAGTGATACCTTACAGTTTTATTTGATTCGTGAAAAATTACGTGTACTAGCAACTAAAGATGCAAATAAATTAGTGCGATATTATGAGGGTGTTTTAAACACTCGTAGTAGTTTAAATGAAACAGCTAGTCGCTATGGATATAGTCTCGCTTTGGCAGAAGCAGGGCAATTCACTGAGGCAAGAAAGGTAATAAAGGGCTTAATTGATTCGGATACGGATAGGTTAAGCTATCAAATAGCGCTCGCAAAAATTGAAATATCAGTAGGCCAATTATCGAGTGCATTGAATATTTATCAGCAATCTCAAAAAATATACCCTGATGATCAGGCTTTAACACTTAATCAGGTTGATGCATTATTACGAGCAAATTTGCCTGGACAAGCAGCGCATTTATTACTAAAACAATTAGAGCTTGGCTATAAATCTAGGGGGCTTTATAAGCTCTTAGCACAAGCTAAGCAGGATATGGGCGAGAAAAGTGAGTCTCATATGTGGTTAGCAGAGTATTATTATAATTCTGGACGTTTAGAAAGAGCGGCCGACCAGCTTCGTATTGCTGCCGATTTAGCAAGAGGTGATGAATTTCAGCTGGCAAAAATTAGTGCTCGGCTACGAGATGTTGAAGTGACATTAGATAAACTGGAACAGTTGTAATGGTAAAAGAAGTAAATCTGTATCGACGACACGTTTTAAAAGGAGCTATTTCAGCTTCAACAATTGCTTTGGTTGCTGCGAGTGGATTGTTATTACCACAACGTTTATTGGCACATTGGCCTAAAAATGCGTTTAATGCTGAAACGGTGGAAGATGCTTTGCTAGCCTTATTGGATGAAGCTGAAGTAGCAGAGGATCCTGCTATAAGTTTTAAAGTAGGCACACCACCAAGTTATGCTGTTAATGGCGCATCTGTACCAGTCCAAATTCAGAGTGATCTCGAGAATATTGAACGAATTGCACTGTTAGTTGAAAAAAATCCCTTTCCTTTAGCTATGAGCTTAGATGTGACAGAAGCAGTTAAGTTACCGTTTAAAACGATGATTAAAATTCGTGAGGACTCGAATGTACTTGCCATTATTCGGGCAGATGGAAAACTGTATAAAACAAGCCATTTTGTAGAAGTTGATATTGGAGGGTGTGGTTAATGGCTTTAGTATCAAAAGATAGAATTCGTGCAAAATTAAAGAAGGGTGATACCACGGTAAGAGTATTGTTATCGCACCCTATGCACACGGGCCGGGCTAAAAATAATGCAGATGAATTAATCGCTGCCGAGTTTATCCAAGATATCCGTTGTTGGCGAAATGATATAGAAATTCTTACTATTAAATGTGGCACAGCTACGGCTGAAAACCCCTACTTTTCATTTCAGCTAGTTGCTGGAGAGGCCGGTGATAAAATCAGTCTACGGTGGGTTGATAATCTTGGTATGAAAGGGTTAGCGGAAACAACAGTCAAATGAGCTTAAGAGTTAAAGTCACCTTTTTTTTCGCCACATTATTACTCGTGTCCTTACTGACTGGCACGGGAATGTTGGTTTCTAATGCTCAACATTCTGTGAAAGTAGACATGGAAGAAACCATGGGTGCTGCGGCCCAATTAATCACGGTATCACTGTCTGGTGTGCCATTGAGTCGAGAAGGTGATATGTACACTCACTTACATCACTTGGTTGGCGCTTTGAGTGAAATTCGTAGTTTGCATATTCTACTTTTTAACGATGATGGTTTATTATTTGAAGGCGAACCTAGAGCGATTGATGATGCTGTTCCGCCTGAATGGTTTATAGAATTATTACTCCCTAAAGTTACACCCTTAACAAAGCGTTTTGGCCAAGGCCATATGGTTATCTATGCAGCACCCTTGCAAGCAATTAACGAGCGATGGTTAGATATTCGAGGCATTTTAGCATTAGGTCTTGTCATCTTTATTTTTGTTGGCTTGTATCTATATTGGGGTGTCGGCTGGATTTTAAAACCATTAGAGCGACTTCTCGATGCCTTGTCTGGTTTTGAACGAGGTGATTTACACATACGCTTGCCTCGCTTCTCATTAGTTGAAATGGATAAGATCAGTCAGTCTTTTAACCAAATGGGCCAGACACTTGAGCTAAGTATTGAAGAAAATAGACGCTTAGCCGTGTTAGTTAGACAGTCTGGTGATGCGATTTTATCGCTAGACCATACTGGTCATATTACTTTTTGTAATCCAACTGCTGAACGATTATTTAGCCATCAGACTTCAGTCTTATTAGGTGAGCAATTATCAACATTAGGGTTTTTAGAACATCATAAGCGAATCACAAAAGCATTAGAGCAATGTGAAACTGTTGAAAATCTAGAAACTAATTTGGCTCAACCCGATGGCCAAATATTGGCGATACTTTTTTCTGTCGTGCCCTTGCTTGATGTTGATAATGTGGTGCGGGGTGTTATTTGTACGCTAAGAGATATTACCGAGCATAAGCAAGCAGAAGCAGCTAAGAATCAATTGCGTGAATCTCGATTATTAGCTCAGCATATGTCTGATGTGCAAGAAGCGGAAAGACGTCACCTTGCCCGAGAATTGCATGACGAACTAGGTCAATGTCTAACAGCGATAAAAACGGATGCGGTACTAATTCGTAACCGCACTATTACCACTGAACCCAAGGCATTTACCAGTGCTCAAGCGATTATAGATGTCGCCAGTCATATTTATGATGTGGTGCATAATATGATCACTCGCCTCCGGCCGAGTCCCTTAGACGATTTAGGTTTGATACCCACATTAGAAGGGAGTATTACTGCCTGGCAACAGAGACAGACAGGTATTAATTTCAAGTTAGTTTATTCAGAGGCATTAAATAATTTGAATGAAGCGACTAATATGACTATATTCCGAATTATTCAAGAATCAATAACGAATGCTGTACGGCATGCAGATGCGACTGAAATTAATATCTCAGTCGCTAATAAGTTTAATAGCACGGCCTTGAAGCAAGAGATTATTATTGATATTAAAGATAATGGTAAGGGAATGGAGGTCCAGGACTTTCATTCAGATGTGGACTTTGGTTTGTTAGGCATGCGAGAGCGAGCACATAGTCTAGGTGGTACTTTTAACTTAAATAGTACTTTGGGTGAAGGTGTAGCGATACACATCACATTGCCATTAGGGATAGAGCAAACAGAATGAAGAAAACAACCGTATTATTAGTAGATGATCATGAATTGGTGCGTGCAGGCTTTCGCCGTTTATTAGAAGATGATGATGTCTTTAACGTTGTATCAGAAGCCGGAAGCGGTGAAGAGGCTGTGCAAGAATACTCTAAGTTACACCCTGATGTGGTTGTAATGGATATTTCTATGCCAGGTATTGGCGGAATTGGTGCTATTGAGCGAATTATTGCTCGCTATCCAGAAGCTAAAATTTTAGTACTGAGCGTACATGAAGATAGTGTTTTTACAACGCGAGCCCTACAGGCTGGTGCAAAAGGGTTTATGCCAAAGCGAACTGCACCGGAAGAAATGATTAAAGCAGTTGAGCAAGTTGCTAATGGTAAAATGTGTATTGATCCTGCAATAGCGCAAGAAATTGCAATGCAAAAAATGACAGGGACAAATAGTATAATTGATAGCTTAAGTCAGCGAGAGTTTGAAATCTTTCGTTTACTTGCAGAAGGTAAAACAGTGAATGAGATTGCTGATATTTTAAGTCTCAGTCCTAAGACTGTTGGCACACACCATACAAGTATCAAACAAAAGCTGGGTGTGTCTAACTCAGCAGAGATAGCACGCTTAGCCATTCGTAGTGGTTTATTAGATGCGTAAACAGCGCTAAGGAAAATCCTGAGTCACATCAAGTTTTTTCCCCGTACAACATTACAATTATTATTGTAAAGTGTCTCTTAACATTAGCAAAAAAAACCAACTAACATTTATAAAACTTTAGGAGAATTCATTATGTGGACTACACCAGAATATTCAGACATGCGTTTCGGCTTTGAAGTAACAATGTACATTTGTAACCGTTAAGACCCAAAGTTAAACCATTAAAATTAGAAAGCCTCGGTATCGAAAGATACTGAGGCTTTTTCTATTGCGGCAGTAGCTGAAAATAGATGAAAGAAAATTCTGAGTGGCGTCGAATTTCCCTCTCTCACAGCTTTAAAATTATTATAGCATTAGCGAAAAAAAACCGACTGACATTTATAACGCTTTAGAAGAATTTATTGTGTGGATTACACCAGAATATTCCGATATGCGTTTCGGCTTTGAAGTAACAATGTACATCTGTAACCGTTAAGATCGAAAGTTAAACGGTTTAAATTTAAAAGCCTTGGTACCAAAAAATACCAAGGCTTTTTTTATTCTATTTTTCCCCTGTTTAGACTAAGGAAAATCCTTAGTGGCAGGGCGCTTTATCCTGACTAAAATACGCTGTAGCTGGTGTAATATAGCCTTGCTGCCAAAGAATTCTCTTTGGCAGATTTTTTAAAATAAAATTAAAGAGAGAATTATTATGTGGACTACACCAGAATATTCAGACATGCGTTTCGGTTTTGAAGTAACAATGTACATCTGCAACCGTTAATACTGGTTTTTGATGTGTGCTCGGGGTATATACTCCGAGCATCTTCAACTAAGTAAATCACATGGTTTTCGCAATAGAATTATCTGATTTAGTTACGAAACAATGGAATAGATAATTATGTACATACATGTTTTAGGTTCAGGCGCGGGAGGTGGGTTCCCCCAATGGAATTGTAACTGTGTTAATTGTAAAGGTGTTCGTGAGGGTACAGTTAAGGCAACTCGACGTACTCAGTCATCTATCGCGATTAGTGCTAATGGCACAGATTGGATTCTATTTAACGCTTCGCCAGATATTAAAAAGCAGTTAGACGATTTTCCAGCGATCCAACCTGCACGTGAAGTACGAGACACGGCAATTTCTGCCATTGTTATTACAGATGCACAGATTGATCATGTGACAGGCATGTTAACGTTACGCGAACATAATAAACCTTGGGATGTGTACACAACTGAAGCAGTTTACGGCGACTTAACAACAGGCTTCCCTGTCTTTAATATCTTAAGTCATTTTCGTGGTATTAATCATCACGAAATTGCAACAGATGAATCTAGCTTTACCATTCCTAGTGCAGAAGGCCTAGAATTCACCGCCGTGCCTCTACTTAGTGAGGCTCCACCTTATTCACCTCACCGAGGTAATACGGTTCCGGGTGATAATATCGGCATGCATATTAAAGATACACGCTCAGGTAAAAGCCTATTTTATGCGCCTGGTCTGGGTGTGGCGGAACCTCATGTACTTGAATACATGCGTAATGCAGACTGTATTTTGGTTGATGGCACGGTTTGGACTGATGATGAAATGTCACATGAAGGTATCAGTGATAAACGAGCTAGTGAAATGGGCCATTTAGATCAATCTAGTGATGGCGGTATTATGAGTATTCTGAATGCGATGGAAAAACCACGCAAGATTCTTATTCATATTAATAATACCAATCCAATTTTAAATGAAGAATCACCTCAACGTGCCACCCTGAATAAAGCAGGGATTGAACTTGCCTTTGATGGTATGGATATCAAACTATAACGTTAAGCACCACCCTATAACGTTAAACACCAACCTTTAAAGAACGAAGGATTTAAAATGTCAGAAAGAACACCTTGGACTCGTGAAGAATTTGAAAAGCAACTCCGTGCCAAAGAAGAGTTGTATCACATTCGCCACCCCCTACATGTAAAAATGCACTCGGGTGATATGAGCAAAAAACAGATTCAAGGTTGGGTAGCAAATCGCTTTTATTATCAAACGGCTATCCCTATAAAGGATGCCGCTATTCTGGCAAATTGTCCTGAACGGGATGTTCGTAAGCATTGGATACAACGTATTCTTGATCACGATGGCTATGAAAGTGATGTTGGTGGTATAGAAGCTTGGTTAGCATTAGGCGAGTCTGTTGGCTTGACCCGAGAAGAATTATGGTCAGAACAACATGTGTTACCAGGTGTTCGTTTTGCAGTTGATGCTTATATTAATTTTGCACGACGATCACCTTGGCAAGAAGCAGCAAGTTCGTCATTAACCGAAATGTTTGCTCCTAAAATCCATCAGTCACGCTTAGATAACTGGCCCAAAAACTACCCTTGGATTGATGAAAAAGGCTACGCCTATTTTCGCAAACGTTTGACTGAAGCTCGTCGTGATGTACAGCACGGTTTAGATATCACGTTGGAGTACTATAAAACACGCGATGAGCAAGAACGTGCAGTTAGTATTTTACAATTTAAACTGGATGTACTTTGGACAATGTGTGACGCTATGTGGATGGCGTATGTTGAAGATCGTCCGCCGTACACTTTTGAGGCTGAAAAATGAGTGAGTCTATATTTAATGCCGAAAGCATACCTGTGCTTGCACTCGGCTATCGCTTTCAGTGGGAACCAGCACAAAACTGCAATGTCTTATTGTATCCAGAAGGTATGGTTAAGTTAAATGGTGCTGCAGGTGAGATCCTAAAGCGTATTAGTGAAAAGAAACAAACAGTTGCAGAACTTATAGCTGAATTAAAAGTCGCCTTTGATGGCGCTGATTTAAATGATGACGTCTACCACTTTTTAGAGGAGGCTTTCAATAATGACTGGATCAGAACAGAATAAAGCACAAGGTAGTATCGGTAGTTCAATTGGTCATGTGCGCGATCAAATTCGTCAGCCACTCTGGTTGTTGGCTGAACTCACTTACGCTTGTCCATTACAATGTCCTTATTGTTCAAACCCAATGGACTTTGCCAAAATTAAGAAAGAATTAACAACGGAAGAGTGGTTAGATGTCTTTCGCCAAGCTCGTGCGATGGGAGCAACGCAATTAGGGCTTTCTGGTGGCGAGCCATTAACACGATCTGACTTAGTTGAATTGGTGACAGAAGCTCGTAAAATGGGCTTCTATACCAACCTTATTACATCAGGTATTGGCATGGATGCATCTAAAGTCGCTGAATTAAAAGAAGCGGGTTTAGATCATATTCAAGTTAGCTTCCAAGCAAGCTCTGCAGACCTGAATAACCTGATTGCCGGCACCGATGCATTTAAACATAAAATTGAAATGGCCAAAGCAGTTAAAGCAAACGGTTATCCAATGGTGTTATGTTTTGTAACCCATCGACACAATATTGAGCAGGTTGATGAAATTCTTGATTTAGCAATTAGTCTGGAAGCTGATTATGTAGAATTAGCGACAACTCAATATTATGGTTGGGCGATGCATAATCGTGACCAATTATTGCCACTAAAAGAGCAATTGGTAGAAGCAGAAGCTGTTTCTCATCGTTATCAGGAAGAACAAAAAGGCAATATGAAAGTTTACTATGTTGTGCCTGATTATTTTGAAGAGCGGCCCAAAGCATGTATGAATGGTTGGGGTAATGTGTTTTTAACTGTGACACCAGATGGCACAGCTTTGCCATGTCATGCTGCTCGTGAACTGCCTGGAATGACGTTACCGAATGTTAAAGACATGAGCATTGAAGAAATCTGGCATGGATCAGATGACTTTAATAAATTCCGTGGCTTTGATTGGATGACAGAGCCTTGTCGCTCATGTGATGAAAAAGAGAAAGACTTTGGTGGCTGTCGTTGCCAAGCCTTTATGCTGACTGGAGATCCTGCTAACACCGATCCTGTTTGTTCTAAGTCACCTAACCGTAATATAGTCGACGAAGCTATTGCTACTGGACGTTTAGAGTCTGAAAAAACCGAAACTGAAGCTAAACCTTTAGTCTTTAGAAACCCTAAAAACTCAAAGCTTATCAGTGGGCTCTAATTTCGCAATACGTACCCATGGTTTGAGCAAACAATATGATCAGACCGCGGCAGTAGATAACCTTGACTTAGAAATCAAAGCAGGGCAGTTTTACGGTTTACTTGGCCCCAATGGCGCGGGTAAAAGTACTACTATTCATATGCTGACCACCATGACGTCAGCCTCTTCGGGTGATGCATGGGTTGATGATCTAAATGTATCTGATAAACCAGTAGAAACACGGCGTGCGGTAGGCTTAGTATTTCAAGATTCAGCTTTAGATCGGACTATGTCGATAGATGAAAACTTGCAGTTTGCAGCGGCGATGTACAATTTATCGCCCAAGCAAGCGAATGAGCGAATCGATGACTTATTAGCTGTTTTTGGCTTACAAGCACATCGTAAAAAGAAGCTACTTGCCTTATCAGGTGGCCAACGTCGCGCTGTTGATATTGCTCGTGGCGTATTACACAAACCAAAAGTGTTATTTCTTGATGAACCTACTATTGGTTTGGACTTACCAAACCGTCGTGCTATTTGGCGATTTGTAGAACAATTACGCCGTGATGAGGGCATGACTGTCTTTTTGACGACGCATTATTTAGAAGAAGCAGCGGCTTGTGACCATGTTGATTTCATCCAAAAAGGCTTATTACAACAAGGTGGAGCTCCAGCAGAATTGACGCAGCAGTTAGGTGAATCTATTCTAGAGATTCGGACGCCTAACCCTGAAAATATTACCGCGCAATTATCGCCACTGTTTGGCACGCCCATCCGTGAAGATGAAGAGTTAAGTTTCAAAATTCAGCAAGATGATGTGGATTTCTATCAATTACAACAAACACTAGGTGATGCAGTGTCATCAATGCAATGGCGAAAACCCAACCTAAATGATGTGTACTTATGGACTTTTTGTAATCCTGAACAAGAGGCTATTAAATGAGTTGGCGTCCAGTTAAAGCCGTTGTTGGCAGAGAACTCAGTAAATTATTTCGCCAACGAGCACGGTTAGTAAGCTCAATGGTTCGACCAATGATTTGGCTATTAGTTATCGGTTCCGGCGTTGGCAGCATGTTGCAAAGCGAGCAACAAGCAGGGTATTTAACCTTTCTTGTGCCAGGCATTTTAGCGATGACGCTATTATTCGCCTCATTATTGTCAGCGCTGACTTTAGTGTATGACAAAGAGTTTGGTGTGATGCGAATGATGATGATTGCGCCTATAGCTCATTATTGGATTGTACTAGCTAAGCTGATTGCAGCGACATTAACCGCCATGGTTCAGGCAGTATTATTACTAGTGTTGCTACTCATTTTGGGTTTTATCTCCATTAAAATTGCTTTAATGTTATTAGCACCAGCCTTATTAACAGCAGTATGCTGTGCAGCAATTGGTGGACTGATTGCTGTTTGGTCGAAAAGTATTGATAACTTTGCCGTTATTATGAACTTCTTTATCTTCCCAGTATTTTTCTTGAGTGGTGCCTTATATCCCGTTAATCAACTACCGGATTATTTGCACTATGTGGTGTTAGTTAATCCATTTAGCTATGGCGTAGATTTACTTAAACATGCCGTGCCTAATGTGAGTACAGACTTTTCGATTACTACCGATATTGTCGTATTAGTGGGCTTTTCGATTATTGCTATAGTGATTGCATGCTGGCGTTTTTCTCGAGAATCAGTTCACGAACCATTATTCCATCGGGCGACAAAACGCGGTTAATGACAGCTTCCAAGCCCTTTTTTTTCTATATAACATTGGTGATAGTCTTCAGCGGGATAAAATGTTTCAGCCGGAGTAATCTCAGTGACAATTGGCGCAGGGTAATAGCCTAAACCTGCTAAGGCTTGTTTTGATGATTCTGCTTGTTGTTTTTGTTGAGCATCACGGTAAAAAATAGCGCTACGATATTGCGTACCCCTATCTGGGCCTTGTCTATTTAAGGTGGTTGGATTATGCAATTTCCAGAAGATGGCCAATAAATCACTGAAGCTAAGGATTTTGTCATCAAAAGAGATCTCAATGGCTTCAGCATGACCGGTTTCACCCGTACATACGGCTTTATAATCAGGGTCAGAGCTTGTTCCTGTGTAACCAACTCGGGTTGAAAGCACACCGTTGACTCGTCTAAACTGTACTTCTACTCCCCAAAAACAGCCAGCAGCTAATGCTGCAATTGCCGTGATCAAATCTCGTTATTAGTTCAATGTGTCCATGATACAATATTGGCTATTAATTACCCGTGTAAAAGCGATATAGATAGAGATAAAAATGAGCGACGACGTCATAGAAAAATCGAGCAACTTCATTCGTAATATCATTAAAACTGATCTTGCGGAAGGCAAAAATGAAGGCAGAGTAAATACGCGTTTCCCTCCAGAACCTAATGGTTATTTGCATATTGGTCATGCCAAATCTATTTGTTTAAACTTTGGTTTAGCTAATGATTACGATGGTTTATGCAATCTTCGTTTCGATGATACAAACCCTCAGAAAGAGAATGAAGAGTTTGTAAATGCGATCGAAGAAGATGTGCGCTGGTTAGGTTTTGATTGGCAAGATCGCTTGTATTTCTCATCTAATTATTTCCAACAATTGTTTGACTATGCCGTTCAATTAATTGAGCAAGGTAATGCTTATGTGTGTGACCTATCTGCGGAACAAATGCGTGAATATCGCGGTACATTGACTGAGCCAGGAAAGAACAGCCCTTACTGTGACCGTTCAATTGAAGAAAATTTAGATCTATTTAATCGCATGCGTGCGGGTGAGTTCCCCGATGGTTCTAAATTATTACGCGCCAAAATCGACATGGCTTCGCCTAATTTAAATCTGCGTGATCCAGCAATTTATCGTATTCGTCACGGTGTGGTTCACCATCAAACGGGTATTGAGTGGTGTATTTACCCGATGTACGATTACACTCACTGTCTAGCAGACTCGATTGAAAATATTACTCATTCAGTTTGTACCTTGGAATTCGCTGATCATCGCCCTTTATATGACTGGTTTTTAGATACCTTAAAGCTGAATTCACATCCACAACAAATTGAGTTTTCACGCCTTAATCTGCAATACGCGATTACCAGCAAACGTAGATTAACGCGTTTGGTTGAAGAAAATAGGGTGGAGTCTTGGAATGATCCCCGCATGTCGACAATTTCGGGTATGCGCCGTCGTGGTTATCCCGCCTCTGCAATTCGTGAGTTTTGTGAACGTATAGGAGTGACGAAATCTGATAATTCCGTTGAAATGGAAATTTTAGATGCCTGCATTCGTGAAGAATTAAATCAAACAGCACCTCGTGCTATGGTTGTATTAGATCCGGTTAAAGTGGTGATAACGAATTATCCTGAAGGTCAAACGGAAGAGTTAATTGCACCGAGGCATCCTCAAAAAGAAGAGATGGGTACACGCATTGTGCCCTTTACACGTGAGCTTTATATCGACCGAGCTGATTTTAAAGAACAAGCTAATAATAAGTTCAAACGATTAGTTAAAGACAAAGAAGTACGTCTTCGAAATGCTTATGTGATTCGCTGTGATGAAGTGATTAAAGATGATAATGGTGATATTACAGAGTTACGCTGTAGTTATGATCCCGCGACTTTAGGCGCTAATCCAGAAGGACGTAAAGTAAAAGGTGTTATTCATTGGGTTTCTGCGCAACATGGCATAAAAGCAGATGTAAGACTATACGATCGCCTATTTACAGTGCCTCATCCAGATAGTGATAAATCAGTTGATGACTTTATGGCGTTATTAAACCCTAATTCCTTAGTGACCTTAACAGAAAGCGTTGTTGAGAAAAGTTTGGCTACAACTGAAGCGGGCGTTGTTTATCAGTTTGAACGCGAAGGTTATTTCTGCGCCGATGCGGAACTATGTCGAGACGGAAAGTTAGTGTTTAATAGAACGGTTACACTACGTGATACTTGGGCAAAAATTACTCAATAATTAAAGATCGGATAATTCTAGCTTACTAAAAGGAACAAAAGTGACACAAAATAATAATGCTCATTTTAATATGCTAGAACAGCAGGTACGACCAAGTGATGTTTTAAACCCTCGTGTATTGAGCGCCTTAGCAAAGGTGAAGCGAAGTGAGTTTGTTGATGCCTCACTAGCTGGGCTGGCTTATGCTGATACTGAATTGCCCATTGGCTTTGGCCAAACGATTTTGGCACCAGTATTGGTTGGTCGCATATTACAAGCTGTCGATGTGCAACCAAATGAACATGTTCTAGAAATTGGCACGGGTTCAGGCTATATGACGGCCCTATTGGAACACTTAGCGGCACATGTGACTACGGTTGAAATGATTGCAGAGTTATCTGATGTAGCGCAACAGAAATTAAGCCATCTGAATAATATAAGCTTTACTATCGGCGATGCCTCAAAGGGTTGGCCGCTAGCCGATCGAATTGATGTTATTGTTTCAACAGCAGCATTTGTATCTGTACCTGATGATTATTTACAAAGTTTAAAAGTAGGTGGCCGAATGATAGCAGTAGTCGGTGACAGTGAACCGATGTTTATTAATGTGATTCGACGAGTTAGTGAGCGAGAATGGCAAACTGAAACTATGTTTGAAACAGTGATTCCCGTTATGATTAATGCTGAACCTAAAGCTGAATTTGAATTTTAAGAGAGAATATTAAATGAAACAGATGAACGCTATTGAAGTACGTGATTTTTTAGCTGAAAATAAAAATGCGGTCAAAATTGATGTACGTGAAGCGACAGAACTTCAAAATGGCATGCTTGAAGATGCAATTCATATCCCGGTTCAAACGATTCCTGGCCAACTTGATATGCTGGATAAACATAAAAATGACCCCATTGTTTTAATTTGCAGAAGCGGCATGCGAAGTGATCAAGCAGGTAACTATCTAGAGCAGAATGGTTTTATGAATGTTATCAATTTAGTGGGTGGGATGAATGCCTGGGCTAAAAATATTGATAGCAATATGAATGTATATTGAATAGTTTGAAGGATATGAAAATGCTTAAACGGCTAAATATAGCAGTAATATTAATTACTTCACTAAGCGTTACAACAAGTTTGGCTGAAGATTTAATGCAAGTTTATGAGTTGGCATTGCAAAATGATCCGCAGCTATTAGCAGAGGGTGCTTCCCGTCAAGCTGTTGCTGAGTTATCAGAACAAGCAAAAGCACGGTTTTTACCAGAAATTGGTTTGACAGCGAATACAACTCAGATTTGGGATTATACCTCATCATCGACGACCTCTAGGAATTTCGATTACAATAGTTATAGCTATAGCCTGAGCGTTACTCAGCCTCTGTATCGTCGCCAAAATACTGTTCAAAAAGAACAAGCATTAATTGCCATAGATGGTGCTGCTGCAAGTTATCAAATTATCGAACAAGATTTAATCATTCGTGTGGCAGATCGTTATTTCGATTTTCTTAGTCGACAAGATGAAGTAACATTCGCTATTGCAGAGTATGAATCCATCGCAGAACAACTTGACCAAATACAGCAGCGGTTTGATGTCGGCATGTCGACCATTACTGATGTGGTTGAATCACAAGCAGCATTTGATTTAGCAAATGCAAGGGTCATTAGCGCCGAAAATGAACTGGCAAATAGCAAAGAACGACTGCGTGAAACTGTGGGTACTTATATCGAGTCATTAGAAAAGTTAATAGATGAAAGCCCACTGGTTCGTCCTGAGCCAGAAGATATTAATGCATGGAGTGAGATTGCACTTAAACAAAACCCAAGCTTAGTTGTAGCAAAATCTGCTGTAGATAACGCAGGGCAAACGATAGAATTACAAAAAAGTGGCCACTATCCTAGCTTAGATTTAGTCGGTCAAGCAGACTACAGTTCAAAAAATGATTCGATGCTGGGCGGAAGCAGTGATTCTCAAAGAGAAAGCATTAGCTTGCGATTTACTCTGCCTATTTATGAAGGTGGTGCCGTTAGTTCTAGAACCCGTGAGTCAGAGCATCGACTTAATCAAGCGATGCAAAATGAAGAACAGCAACGTCGTCTTATAATACGTCAAAGTCGTGAGTCATATAATAGTGTGATATCTGGAATAAGCCGTGTAAGAGCATTAAAGCAAGCGGTGAAATCAAATGAAAAAGCATTAGAGTCAACTGAAGCAGGCTATGAGGTGGGAACACGTACCACGGTAGATGTATTGAATGTAAGAAGTTTACTATTCGGTGGTCTGCGTGATTATGCCAGTTCTCGTTATGATTATATTTTAGCTAGCTTACGTTTAAAGCAAGCTGCAGGCACATTAAGTGTTAATGATTTGCAATATATTAACCAATGGTTGGATGAATAGTTATGGATCATCGCCACTCACAACTACTAAATTTTAGTGATAGTGTTTTCATTATAATTGATTTACAACAACGTCTGGTCTCAGCGATGCCTAATGATATTGGGATAGCGACTGTAAAAGCTACACAGCACTTGTTGACGGCAGCTACTACACTAGAAATTCCTATTATGGTTACTGAACAGTATCCACAAGGTTTGGGTGCTACAGTCACTGAGTTAGCAGAGCTGATTGATTCTGAAAATGTTATTGAAAAGACCAGTTTCTCTTGTGCTAAAGTGCGTACATTTATGAAACGGCTTGATGAGATCGGGCGTAAGCAAGTTGTCTTAGCAGGTATGGAAAGTCATATATGCGTACTGCAAACTGCCTTAGACTTTTTAGCTCAAGGTTTTCATGTTTATGTGGTTGAAGATGCCATTTGTTCTAGAGACATTAAAAATAAAGCCAATGCAATCCATCGGATGCGAGATTTAGGCGTGAATGTTACCAATATGGAATCAGTATTATTTGAATGGTTGGGTGATGCTTCTCATCCTCAGTTTAAGGCCTTGTCTAAATTAGTTGTATAATTTAAGGGTGAGACCATGAAGAAAATAATTGTAGCACTGTTACTTTTAATTTCTTTTAATATTGCAGCTGCTGATTTTGATGCTAAATCAGAGCTGTTTTGTGAAAAAATAAAAAGTTGTGTGTTAAAGGAATTGGCTGGGCAGGATATTACAGCAGAAGTGGCAGCGATGGCTAAGCCAATGATTGATACTATATGCGATGAACTGAAAAAATCTATTATTGCTAAATCTGCAAAGGTGCCAGAAGATATTGAGCCAGATTTAGATGCGTGTATGGATAGTATGAGGGCATTAAGTTGTTCCGCCCTAATGGAGGGTAAGGCTGAAACAGCTGCCTGTAAATCGCTTCAGAAAAAAGCAGAACAGATCAATAAGCCTTAACTATGCATTAACTGCCGCTTATTGGCGATTCCTTGCTTACTGGCTTTCTTAATCGCATTCGTCTGCTCATAAACAGGCAGACCCTTCAATTTAGCGCGAGCATAATCTAAAGCCAATACAGGCTTGATATCTTCTACGGTTAGGTCAAACTGGCTGGTTAATATATCAAACATAAGTTCAAATAAGCGCTTCAAAGCAATCTTCCATGTGCTGCCTGCAAGCATAAATAGGCCATCAGATAATGTCATGAAATTTTCAAACGGTTGATCGGCAAGAATAAGTGGCAAAGTATTGGCAAAACGACCTGAGTTCCCAATCATATCCCAGAAACGTGCAAAGCGATTTACACGTTGCATCTCAGTAAAGCTAATATCTCGCGTCGTTAAAATATTATAAGGAGGCTCTGGATTATAACGCAGCTTATACTGTTCATTGTGGCGATTAAGTGGTGCGCCACGTAAACGTTTTAAAATACCCATTTGAATTTCATGTGGGTTTAAAGCGACAAGTTGGTCAAAACTATGACCAAAGTTTTTTAAGGTGTCGCTAGGTAAACCAAAGATGAGATCAGTATGTAAATGAGCACCGGTATTGTTACGTAACCAAGTTAGGTTCTTCTTGGTTTTATCATTATTTTGTTTACGACTAATTAGATCCTGTATTTCAGGATCAAATGTCTGTACACCTATTTCAAATTGCAGGCTATTTTGAGGAAAGCGTTGCAATACCTGTTTTAATTTATCAGGTAAGTTGTCTGGAACTACTTCAAAATGTAAATAGAGATCCTCGGTCATTTTTTCTAAGAAGAACTCTAAAATGGCAATGCTAGTGCTTATTTTCAGGTTAAAAGTACGGTCAATGAATTTAAAATTACGTACTCCGCGTTCAAGTAAAGCATCCATTTCATCAAAAAAAGGCTGTAATGAAAATGCCTTAACGGTCTTATCTAATGATGAGAGACAGAACTCGCACTTAAATGGGCAGCCGCGTGATGCTTCAACATAGATCAAACGATTACGAATATCATCATCATTATAATAGTGATAAGGCAATTTGAGCGATTCTAATGCCGCCGTTTTACCTTCAATAAACTTCTGTTCAGGTAGCTTGCCCGTTAATATCTGTTCACATAGAGTGGTAAAGCTTAATTCACCAGGGCCAGAAATAATATAGTCGGCTAACCCTGCTACAGGCGGTAAATCAGGATTATGGCTTACTTCGGGGCCGCCAAGTACAATGACTATATCAGGTGCAATTTGTTTGATCATAGCCACAACTTTATTAATCTCGCTGACATTCCAAATATAAACACTGAGACCGATTATTTTGGGTTTTTCAGTTAGTAGCTGTTCAACGATATTGATGGGTAATTCTTGAATCGTGAACTCTATGATTTTAGCGTGTGATTGAAGATCACCGAGGTTGGCATATAGATACCGTAAACCAAATGCTGTGTGCATATAACGGGCATTAAGCGTGCTAAGGATAATAGAGGAGGTTGATTGCATCGCGCTATTTTATCTTAATTTAACGTTATGCAACAATTTAAAGTATTTAACTGTCCATAATATACGTGACATAGGTACTAAAACTTCGGGTAGGAGTGTATAAATGGTCCAACTGTATGATTTCTCTATCAATAGCTTGCAGGGTAAGCCTATTGATTTGGCTTTATTTAATGGTAAAGTCCTATTAATAGTCAATACGGCAAGTAAATGCGGTTTCACGCCTCAGTATAAAGAGCTAGAAGAATTGCATGAAAAATATTCAGACAAGGGCTTAGTGATTGTCGGTGTCCCTTGTAATCAATTCGGTCATCAAGAACCCGATAATGCCAAGGTTATTGCAGAACAATGTTTAAGTGATTATGGCGTTGATTTTATTGTTACTGAAAAAATAGCGGTAAATGGGCCTAATAGTCATCCACTTTTTACTTATCTACGAAATGCTTTGCCGGGTTTATTTGGTAATAATATTAAATGGAATTTTACTAAATTTCTTATTGGTCGAGATGGAACGCCGATAGCCCGCTTTGCACCGATTACTAAACCTAATAAGTTGGAAAAGGATATTAAGAAAGCTTTGGGAGAGAGATAATATTTTATTTAACGATATTGATTTAAAAGCTATTTAGATTTGTTATACCCATAGTTTATTTTTATATATTAAAGGTCCACGCTGCCGGGGGGCGTTCATTTCTTTTTTTGCCAAAAAGAAACCGAACCAAAGAAAATGGCACCCTTATCGCCTGACTTCCAAAAACTAATCGATTTGATGGCGTGGATGAAAACTCGCTACGCTCAGACACTCATCCACTTATTCCATCAAATAGCTTATTTTTTGGCGGCGATAACATGGGATAGGAGTGAGACTTTAAGAGTCACTGAACTTCAACAAAATACCCCATATGCCCTTATGCGAAGCCGAGCATCGGAAATATAGCTGGAATAGTACTTTGGGTGTTTGAGCGTAGCGACAAATTTGTCAGGAACAAATTTGGACGCCGGTGGCGCCCGAAGGGGAAAATCAAGGTGTCAGCCAGCTTGATTTTGCTTCAGATATCTTCCGGTGGCATAAGCATGCAGCTATCAGCTCGATTTTGAGAAGGATTGAGTGATACAGGCTCAAGCTTTTGTTCTACGAGCTGTGAAGTGAATTATACCATTAGTTCATATTAGCTAATTAAGGTTTACTTGAATTAACTGCCCATACTCTTCCAACTTGTCTAAAACCAACTTCTGTTCATCAGAAATCTCACCTTCTCGACATGCCACAATCGCTTCAAAAAACGTAGTAAAAGTCAGTATTTTGCTATTAGTTTCATCGGACAAACGTTGCTGACGATATCGCTGCCATTCAATTTGTTCATCTTCTGATAAGCTCTCCGGCCAATTCCTTGCACGATAACGAAATAACATTTCAGGCAAACGAGCATCATCAAACGGAATCGACATGGTTTTTAGCATGGCTGGATCGGCTTCTCTAATCATTTCCATTTTGCGTTTGTCATTGCCACTGAAAAAACCGCCACCATACAAATTCGCATCAGGATCATCATTGGCTTCATAGTCAGGCTTGGTAAAGATTGCAGTGATCTTTTCAGTTAAATTACCAGCAGCATTAAGCTGTTGAAGATGCTTGTAGTGCTGTTTACGATCTATCTGCAAGCGTTCAGCTGCTTCAGCATTTAATGTGCTTTCTGGAACGACTACAGGGCATTTATTAATGTGTAATGTTTTTAATGCTGGTCGTGAGACGCCTTCTGGTAAGTCTTTAAATCGTGTGTATAAACGCTCACGTAAAGTGTCAGCATCTAGATTAATGAGGTCACTTGGATCATGACGAAGGTCATAAACAATGATGCCATTTTTGTTAGTCGGATCTTGAGCGATAGGGACGACTAAAGCTGTGCCACAGTATTCGCTCGGATACATACGTGAAACATGAATCACGGGAGTGCGATCATGTAGGTTTAATAAAGGCGCAACAGCATTTTTTTGACGATGGTTAAACACAAAGTCATACAGTTTTGGCTGGGCGGTTTTAATTAGTTTTGCAACAGCAATGGTCGCTTTGACATCGATCAAGGCATCATGTGCACCTGCATGTTCAATGCCGTTAGCAGCGGTGAGTGCTTCTAGTCTGAAACTAGGTTTACCTTCTTCACTATCAGGCCAGTTAATGCCTTCTGGACGTAGTGCGCGTGTTAAGCGCGCCATGTCGATAATATCCCAGCGTGAGTTGCCGTTTTGCCATTCGCGGCCATACGCATCATAAAAATTACGATATAAAGTGAACCGAGAAAATTCATCATCAAAACGCAAGCTGTTATAACCCACTCCACAGGTATTTTCTTGGATAAATTCATCATGAATTTGTTTTATGAATTCAGCTTCATTCACGCCTTTTTCATTGGCTTCTTGTGGCGTAATACCCGTGACTAAACAGGCATAGGGTGAGGGCAAGCTGTCATCGGCTTGTTTGCAATAAATCATTAAGGGATCGCCAATGATATTTAGATCTTCATCGGTGCGAATACCGGCAAATTGCGAGGGGCGATCATAGCGAGGATCGATGCCAAAGGTTTCGTAATCGTGCCAGTAGAGTGTGCTCATGATTTATTTCCTATGCTAATCGCATTATTTTCTTACAAGTGGTGTGGTTATTCTACGGGCCTTTTACGCATAAATACCGGGAATCGAGGCAGTTTATTCTTGGTGAGGCCGTAATATTTAAAGGTGATAATACTATCAATTCCAGGTGGGTGTTGGCGTTGTTGGTCTGATAAACCTGAACCTATAAAAAATGTCAGCCCTGAGGGAAGCTGACACTGTAAAGCACCGGTTTGTCCGTCGTATTTGCCTTTACCTGATTTATAGCCAATAACGGTGCATTCTGTATCTTGATGTTGCTTCACTTTCAATGCGCTACTGGAACGACCCGTTTGATAGGGAATCACTGGTTTTCGAACGACTAAGCCTTCACCCCCTAAAGCAATTACTTTGCTAAGTTCGTGCTGTAAATGTTTCGGTGATTTGATGGTTGTTTGTGGGATGATTCTTAGAAATTGAGAGGGATGTTGATTTAGAAACTGTTCTAGTACTGATAACCTTACTAATAAACCATTGATTTTATCTGAGTAATTAGGCACTTCAAAGATATTGTAGCTTATGTTTTTCCAACGCTTGTCTGGAGTCTGAGTGCGAACGATTGAACTAATGGTTTCGAAGTCATTACGCTGTGTCCATAGTTCACCATCAATGGCAAAAGAGGGCAGGCCTTTAATAAACCAGTCAGGTGCAGCTATTGGATTACCTTTACGTGTTGTAAGCGATTCTCCATCCCAGATAGCTCGAATGCCATCCAGTTTTTCACTCATTAACCAACCCGTAACGTCTTGCGATTTATCGTAGGTTTTAAGTAATAAAATATCGTTGTTTTGTGCGTGACATAAAGGGCTAAAACACAACAGTAGTGTTAATAGCCCTTTAAAAGTCCATTTAAATGCCATCGTTGATGTTTTCCTTACAATGTAGCAAATACCTTTTCTGCTGCATCCAATGTTGCTTGGATTTCAGCATCACCATGAGCAGCCGAAACAAAACCAGCTTCATATGACGATGGCGCAAGGTATACGCCTTGTTCTAACATGCCGTGGAAGAATTTTTTGAAACGTTCTTGATCGCATTTACTGACTTGTTCAAAGCTTGTTACTTGCTTTTCAGTAGTGAAAAACAGACCAAACATACCACCAACTTGATTGGTTGTCAGTGGAATACCTGCTTTATCAGCACGCTGTTGAAAGCCATCAACCAAGGTTTTTGCTGTTTTCGATAAGTTTTTATGGAAGTCAGGTGCTTGCACTAATTTAAGTGTGCTCAAGCCCGCAGCCATGGCAACAGGATTGCCTGATAACGTACCTGCTTGATAAACAGAGCCAAGTGGTGCAATGCATTCCATTACTTCACGTTTTCCGCCAAAAGCGCCAACAGGTAGACCGCCACCAACCACTTTACCTAAGGTGGTGAGATCTGGTTTTACATCATAATATTCCTGCGCGCCACCTAATGACACACGAAATCCTGTCATTACTTCATCAAAAATAAGTACTGCGCCTGATTGATCACAAATTTCGCGTAAGCCTTGTAAGAATCCATCAGTTGGTGGAATACAGTTCATATTACCAGCGACAGGTTCAACAATGATGCAGGCAATTTGATCGCCTAATTCAGCAAAAAACTCGCGAACAGAATCTAAATCATTATAGATAAGTGTTAATGTGTGTTCGGCAACTGATGCAGGTACGCCTGCTGATGATGGTTCACCTAAGGTTAATGCACCAGAACCCGCTTTAACTAATAATGAATCAGCATGACCGTGGTAACAACCTTCAAATTTAACGATCTTATCGCGGCCTGTGTATCCTCGTGCAAGACGAATCGCACTCATGGTGGCTTCCGTACCAGAACTCACCATACGTACTAATTCCATTGAAGGGACAAGTTGGCATAATGTATCAGCCATTTCAATTTCGATTTCAGTCGGTGCGCCAAAACCTAAACCATGTGAAACAGATTCTTGCACTGCACTGATAACGTCAGGATGGGCGTGGCCCAAAATCATTGGCCCCCATGAACCGATGTAGTCGATATAGCGTTTGCCTTCGACGTCCGTTATCCATGCACCTTTACCTTTACGAAAGAAAATAGGATCACCACCTACACCTTTAAATGCTCGTACAGGTGAGTTTACACCACCTGGGATGTGATTTTGAGCTTGTGAAAAAAGGTCGTGATTATTCGTGTTTGTAGTTGTCATGATGAACCGTAATCTCGTTGTGTTTAAAGTGCTTATGAGTGTAATTGCTGATTATATCTTACCGAGATAAATTCAGGGTAGACACAATTTTATCTAGAGATGTAATTATGAAAAAAGACTGGCAAAGATGTGAGATAATTAGTAATTATCTTGCAAATAGTATCGATCTATTATGAGTTTAAAATTTCGTATTATCGTCATAGTGACGATTATCTTACTGAGTAACTTTGCTGCGGCGGCCTACTTCATGGTCCAAAATGCGCGGCAGGCTCTTGTGGCTGAAATGGCTTCGAGTACTCAGTTAGCAAAAGGGCTACTCATTAATGCCTTACCAACATTACGTTTCTCTAATGATTTAGGTCAAAGACTAAAACTGATCGTTGATAGTGTTCGTGGCACACGTCATATTCGTGCATGGTTCGAAGATATGCATGGCCAACCATTAATAGGCAATGAGGATAAAACCAGTTTTATTCGTCGGCCAAATGATGTACCAAATTGGTTTATTAGAGTGATGGAACCCGAAGCGGTAGCATATAAACGTTTGATCACTAAAGGTAGCAAGTCCTACGGCTATTTGATCGTTGAGGCCGATCCTAGCGATGAGGTGAATGAAGTTTGGAAAGATATGAAAGTGTTATTTAGCTTAGGTAGCTTTTTTTTGGTGTTAATTTTAAGTCTAATTTATATGGCATTGCGCCAAGGGTTAAGGCCGCTTGGGCTGCTAGATGAAGCATTAGGGAAATTAGAAAAAGGTGATTTTACAGCTCGGGTAGAAGCATCGGTTGTCCGTGAGTTGGCACCGATACAAAATCGGTATAACCATATGGCCAGCGTCTTAGAAAATACAATGGCAGAGAATCACTCTTTGGCAGGTACTATATTGGCGGTTCAAGAAGCGGAACGCCGTGATTTATCACGAGAGTTACATGACGAACTCGGCCCTTGTCTATTTGGTATTCGTGTCGATTTATCTGAAATTGAACGTATTGCCACAGAACATGATTTGGTAGAAATAAAAGAGAGAGTTAATTCAGTTAAATCAATCACCGGCCATATTCAATCTTTGGTAAGAAAGATGCTGAGTCGCTTAAGGCCATTAACATTAGATGATTTAGGCTTGGCGGATGCATTACGGGATATGATTCGTAATTGGCGAGAGAGGCAACCCGAAATTGATTGGGAATGGGATTTCGTTGGCAACTGCAGTCTTTTGCCAGATACAATACAGGTGACTATTTACCGTATTGTTCAAGAATGCATGACGAATAGTGTGCGACACGCTAACCCTAAACATGTCAAAGTTGAGTTGCGTTTAGAGCATGAGAGTTTAAAAATATCAGTAACGGATGATGGCATAGGTTTGAAAGCAGATGTAATTCGAGGCTTTGGTTTGATTGGCATGCGTGAACGTGTATCTGCACTAGGGGGGCGAATTGCTTTTGATACTGCAGAAGGTAAGGGCTTACAAGTACGGGTGTTGATACCCTTAAAGGATAAATAATGGAACATGCTGTAACAATCACAATCTTAGTTGTTGATGACCACCCCATAGTAAGAGCAGGTTGCCGACAACTTATTCAACAGATTCCTTCAGCTACAATTGTTGAAGCAGAAACGGGCGAAGATGGCTACCGTTTATTTCAAGAAATCTATCCTGATATGGTTTTGCTTGATATTACACTTCCGGGTATTGGAGGTCTGGAAATTTTACGAAAAATGCGAGCCAACAGGGAAAATGCCAAAGTATTGATGTTTAGTATGCATGAAGATCCTGTGTTTGCTGCTCGGGCAATGCAAGCTGGGGCAAGGGGATATATTACCAAAAATAATGCTGCGGATCACTTGGTCGAAGCGGTGAAAAAAGTATTGGATGGGAAAACGTATCTGAGTCCTGACACTGCTCAGCAGTTAGCGATGTTGAATATAGGAGCTGAAACAAGCCAATTAAGTGATTTATCGCGACGAGAATTAGAGATTTTACGTTTATTGGGCGAAGGTAAAAGCATGACAGAGATAGCGGATTTACTAGGCATTAGCTATAAAACAGTCGCAAATAACTTAACGCAAATAAAAAGTAAATTATCGATTAATAAAACAGCTGAATTAATGCGTTTTGCAATTAGCCATGGATTATCATCATAAAGCTTACCTGAAACTGTAGGGATGGAGAGGAATAACTTCCTGATTTATTGGGATAAGTCGCTCATTCTTAAATAGTTTGACTTGCGTACAATGTATTTTAAGTTTTAAGAAATCAGCTTCTTAACAGACTTAATTTCTCTCTCCTTCCTTAACGAAGGTTTAACCAGACCTTAGCGTCTGGTTTTTTTTGCCTGAAACATTTAGTTTAAATTGTCTTTTACATTTCCCTAAATACGATTCCTTGCTATTATCATTTCTTTAAAGTTTTGATGCCCGTATTGAGCTTTGTTTCTGAGGCGTTATTTTTCAGATGGATTATTGTATGCAAAAAAAGAAATGGATTAAGCCGTTTTTATATCGCTTGATGGTGCTAGTCAGCATACCTACCTTATCAAATGCTACTGACCTTGAGAGTGCGATTGATACTCAGGTGAAAACTGATATCGCCGCGCAGCAATCACAATTGAATGTTGATGATTTATCTGATGACACTATACAAATGATGGCCGAATATCGCGAAGTCTTAAGGCAAACGGATAGTCTTCATACTTATAATGAACAGTTGAATAAATTAGTTATTTCACAGAGTGAAGAGATTCAGGGCATGGATCTTCAGCTAAAAAATATCGAAACAACGCAACGCGATATTGTTCCGCTTATGCTGAAGATGATAGAAACAATGGCATTATTTATTGAATTAGATGTGCCATTTCTACCTGAAGAGCGCCAGCAGCGACTGATTCAATTGCAAACCTTAATGGAGCGAGCGGATGTTTCTCTGGCTGAAAAATATCGACGTATTCTCGAAGCCTACCAAGTTGAAACAGAATATGGTCGAACGCTTGAAGCCTACCAAGGTGAGCTTATATTAGGTGATAAAACTCGTACGGTAGATTTCCTCCGTATGGGACGAGTCAATTTATACTATTTGACGCTTGATGGTTTAGAAGCGGGTGTATGGCACGATAAGAAGTGGCAGAAGCTTGATGATGACTATCGACAAGGAATATCTCATGGATTGAAGGTAGCTAAAAAACAATTACCACCTGATTTGCTGGTATTACCTGTTCAAACAGTAGGGGCAGCAAAATGAAACAGCTACTCCCAATCATTCTTTTAGCGCTCTTTTTACCAATGGTTCACGCTGCAGATAAGCCAGCAGATTTGGATGCTTTATTAAAGCAAGTAAAACGTGAAGGTGTGCTTGAGCAGCAGCAAAATAAATTACGCGAAGCTGAGTTTGTTACTGCAAGAGATCAACAGGCAGAGTTGTTAGCACAAGCAAAAAATCAACTGGCATTTGAGGAACAAAGAACTACTCAACTTAATCAATCTTTTCAAGATTATGAAAAAGCATTGGCTGAAAAAGAAAATTTACTACAAGAAAAGTCGGGTTCTTTAGGTGAACTGTTCGGCACGGTGCGTCAAATGGCAAATGATAGCCGTAGTGTTTTAGAAGGCTCAATGACATCAGTTCAAAATAAAGCGCGTGCGGATTTTTTAGTTACTTTAACGGAGCGTAAGCAACAGCCAACAATTGAAGAGTTGCGGCAACTTTGGCTTGTATTACAAGAAGAAATGACTGAATCAGGCAAGGTAATTCAATTTACAGCACCCGTTATTACTGCTGATGGTGAAATCGAACAACGTAAAGTCACACGCATTGGTGTATTCACTGCCTTTAGTGAGGGTAAGTTTTTACGTTATTTGCCTGAGACAGGAAACCTTGTTGAATTAGGGCGACAACCCGTTGATCGTTTACGTGATTTGACGGTGAAGTTTGAAGCTGGCTCAGGGGCCGAACTAATGCAAGTTGTTGTCGACCCGACTCGTGGTGCAATTCTGGCCTTATTGGTACAAGTACCTGATTTAAAAGAGCGGATCCAGCAAGGTGGTTGGATTGGTTTTATCATTCTTGGTTTAGGGTTTATTGGCTTGTTAATTGCCCTGCAACGCTTTATTTATCTGAGTATTACTGGCCAAGGTGTGGCGAAACAGCAGAAACAACAAGAAGTTAGTCTGAAAAATCCACTAGGTCGGATCTTGTCGGTGTATAGCGATACGGTAAGACAAGATGTTGAAACCTTATCCCTTAAGCTAGACGAAGCGATTCTTCGGGAAATTCCAAAGATAGAACGCGGTCTAATCACATTGGCTGTTTTAGCAGCGATTGCACCAATGTTAGGTCTTTTAGGCACAGTATCGGGCATGATTGAGACATTCCAATCAATTACCTTATTTGGGACTGGCGACCCCAAATTGATGTCAGGCGGTATTTCTCAAGCACTGGTGACCACTGAATTAGGTTTGGCTGTCGCTATTCCCTTGGTATTTATTCATAGTGCAATATCAGGAAAAAGTAATCGTTTAGTACAAATTTTAGATGAAGAAAGCGCTGCACTTGTAGCACTAAACGCAGAAAAGCAGAATGGACAGTCTGACAAATAACCTATTTAATATTGTGCTGCTACTTGAAAGTGGCGGCCTCGTCTTATGGCTTATTTTGTTCGCATCGCTGCTTATGTGGACATTGATAATTGAGCGCTATTTGTTTGTGTACGCGATTCATCCAAGGCGAGTAAAAGAGTTAATACAACGTTGGCAAAAACGAACTGATCGACGCAGTTGGTATGCACAAAAAATTCGTCAAGGCATGATCTCCGAAAGCAGTATGGCATTGCATCACTATTTGATGGTGATTAAAACATTAATTGCAGCATTACCGATGCTCGGTCTATTAGGTACGGTTGATGGCATGATTCAGACATTTGATGTGCTGACTGTCTTTGGTACAGGTAATGCCCGAGGCATGGCCGGAGGAATATCCGTAGCCTTAATAACCACAATGGGTGGATTATTAGCTGCATTATCAGGCATGTATTTTAGTACGCAGATAGAACAAAGGGTTGCTCAAGCAGAAGAGCAAGTCGCTGATGTGTTACGCAGGGATTAAGGCAATATGAGAAATAGGCATTCACGCCGTCAGAGTGGCGGCATAGCAGAAATAAATATGACACCACTAATTGATATGGTGTTTATTTTACTAATCTTCTTTATTGTTACTACTTCCTTCGTCAAAGAAACAGGCGTTGACGTTAGCCGACCATCTGCTAAAACGGCGGTTAAAAAAGAGCAGGCAAATATTCTGATTGCCATTAAGCAAAACGGTGAGGTGTGGATGGATAAACGTCAAGTCGATCGTCGGGCTGTACGGGCTAATGTTGAACGTATGCATGCTGAAAACCCTGAAGGTTCAGTGATAATTTTGGCTGACAAAGAAGCTAAAACAGGTTTGTTAATAGAACTAATGGATCAAGCTCGCCTTGCTGGCGTAGCGAATGTTTCCATTGCTGCTGAACATAACTAAAGGCTTCTAATTTTATGCGTTTAGCCATTGGGTTGATTCTTGCCATAATAGTGAATTTTGGTTTATTCACTTTAATGCAAAAAATGACCTCTTCAGATACTATTGAACACTTCGTCACCGAAGATATTCGTTTATTGGATTTTGTTCGACTTAAGCGTGAGTCTCAGACTGAAACTAAAAAGCGCGAATTACCCAAAAAAATGCCTCCCCCTAAAAAGCCACCACCACCTAAAACACCAGCAGCACAAGCAGATAAACTAAAAGCACCTAGTCCTAAATTAGATGTTCCTCGTATTGATATACCATTAAATATTGCTGGTGGGCCATATTTAGGTGATTTTTCAAGTGTGCCTGTAGCTAATGGACCAACAGCAGCTATATCGGCACCTACTAGAAATGATGAAGTGATTCCACTGGTACGAATTCCACCACGTTACCCTCGTTCGGCATCACGCCGTGGAGTGGAAGGAATTGTAACGGTATCGTTTATTATTACTAAAGATGGACAGGTGCGCGATCCTGTTGTGGTGAGTGCCGAGCCAGAAAAGACCTTTAATAAAGCTGCTTTAAAAGCAATTAAAAAATGGAAGTTTAAACCTAAGCTTGTCGATGGCCAGCCGGTGGAACGTCAAGCAACACAAGATATTGAATTTAAGTTGGCAAAATAATGATGATTAGATTTAAGTCATTTATAGTTATTTTAATATTATTGAATGCTACAAGCCTATGGGCGCAAGATGATGGCCGGTATTTATTAACTGAGAAAACCTATCAGGCCTTAAGTGCTGCCCAAGAATTAATGGCAGAAGATAAGAATAATCAGGCTGAAAAGCAACTAAAAACACTTTTGCAGAAAGTAACTGAGGCCTCGTATGAACAGGCGGTTGTTCAGCAGACAATAGGCTATTTATATTCAGCGAAGGAAGAGTATAAAAAAGCCAGTCAGTTTTTTCAGCAAGCGCTATATTCAAAGGCTCTGCCTGAAAAAGTAAGCCATGATTTACAGTATAATTTGGGTCAGTTATTACTAGCAGATGATCAATATCAACAAGGCGTTAAGGTTCTAGAACAATGGTTAACCTCTGAGCCCTCTCCACCTACTAGTGCATATGTGTTAATGGCCAGTGCTTATTACCGAATTCAAAATTACAAAAAAACAATAGAGCATATTCGAGCTGCAATTAAAAAAGATAAGTCATCCAAAGAATCGTGGTATCAAATTTTATTGTCTGCACACCTAGAATTAGAACACTATAAATCAGCAATTAAGGTATTGGAAATCTTGATTGCTAAATACCCTTATAAGAAAAATTATTGGTTACAATTATCGGCTCTTTATTTACAACAAAACCAAGATTTTTCTGCATTAGCCGTTAAGATGCTGGCGAAAAAACTCGATCTGGCCAATGGCAAAACACTTATTAAGTTGGCTGATATGTATCGGTATTTACGAATACCTTTTAAGTCTGGCAAGCTGTTAGAATCGGGAATTAATGAGGGTGTCATTAAAGCAAACTACGATAATTTGAATAAATTGGTAGACAGTTGGTTGGCAGCAAAAGAGAATCAAAAAGCACTAGAGACTCTAAAGCAATTAACGGCATTAGATAAAAGTGGTGAATCTGATTTAAAACAAGGCCGAGTCTTATTTAGTATGGAAAAGTGGCAGCAGTCCGAACAAGCATTGTCACAAGCTGAGAAAAAAATATCGGGTGATAAATCTGGAACAGTTCAACTATTACTCGGCATGACTGCTTTTCATCAAGATAAATTAACGCAAGCAAAAACATATTTTAGTCGAGCAACCAAATATGAAAATGAACGAAATCAAGCGGGGCAGTGGCTACGCCATGTTGAGACGTTAATAGAGAGTCAATCCATTGAACCATCGTGATGAATTAAAACAGCAATTAGTTGAGCATTATAGATGGTTACGCCAATACGGCTGTAATGACTCTCACAGTGGTAACGCTTCATTTCGCTGGCATGATGAAGTATGGCTTACTCCGACGGGTTGTTGTGCCGATACCTTACAAGCAGATGATTTAATTTGTTGTCATATTGATGGGTTAACTGAAGAAGGCGCTTCACTTGATGCACCTTTGCATATTCAGGTCTATCAGAAAAATCCACATGCTCAAGCAATGTTTCACAGTCATGGGCCGCATACTGTTGCGATGACATTTTCAGGGCAAGACTTCATCCCAATTGATTTTGAAGGTCAATATTATTTTCCTGTGATTCCTGTCATCTCAGTGCTATATGATCGTTATGTGCAAGATGCACCTGCTGCTGTCAGTACTGGCTTAAAAGATCATAAGGCTGTGGTAGTTAAAGGTCATGGTGTTTACGCGGTAGCAGAGACGATAAACCTTGCTTACAAATGGAGTTGTTCGGTTGAGTTATCAGCTAAAACAGCTTGGTTGGCAAAACAAATAAACTAAATATTCATTGTAACTTTTCTCACTATTATTAGTCCAAACTAATCCGAAAACTAAAGGACGTTAACATGTCACCCGCTCAGTACTTGAGAACTCCGTTGCTAACGGGCAACGATATCGAAGCAAAACGTGCAGAAATTAAAGCCTATTTCAATGCTACGTCTGATCGCTATGAGTCTCTATTTGACGTTCTTTCTAACGATAAAGCTTATTATCAACGTGCTATTCCTTTACGGCATCCGCTGATTTTTTATTACGGTCATACAGCCACTTTTTTCATTAATAAACTCATTCTATCTGGCTTAGTAAAGCAGCATGTGAACCCAGATTTTGAGTCGATGTTTGCTATTGGTGTTGATGAAATGAGTTGGGATGATCTCAACGAGGCACACTATGATTGGCCGACAGTTGATGCAGTACGAGACTACCGCAAACAAGTTCGAACTCTTATTAATGAACTGATTGATGCTGTGCCTCTGAGTTTACCTATTAATTGGGATAATCCTTGGTGGACCATTATGATGGGGATTGAACATGAGCAAATCCATATAGAAACATCATCAGTGTTAATACGCCAGCAAAGGCTAGAGTGGGTGAAGCAACATTCAGCTTGGCAGGCTTGTGATATTTCGTCATTACCCCCACAAAATGAGTTAATCTCTGTTGCTGAAGGGGGGGTAAAACTTGGCAAGTCTTATGATGATGCTAGTTATGGCTGGGATAATGAATACGGTCAACATCACGCTGAGGTAAAAGCATTTCAAGCAAGTAAGTACCTTGTTAGTAACCATGAGTTTTTAGCCTTTGTAGAAGCTGGGGCTTATGGCAATGAGAGCTATTGGCAGGAAGAGGGATTGCAGTGGTTGAGTTTTACTAAAGCACAACATCCCACTTTTTGGGTCCAAACAGCCGATGGCTGGCAATGTCGCTTAATGACTGAAATTATTGATATGCCTTGGGATTGGCCTGTAGATGTCAATTATCATGAAGCAAAAGCATTCTGTAACTGGAAAGCGGAACAAACTGGCACTCATATACGGCTGCCGTCTGAAGACGAGTGGTATCGACTGTATGATGTCGCTGGTATTAGTGAATTAACCCAACAACAAGCGGCAGCGAACCTTCATTTAGATCACTATGCATCATCGTGTCCGATCAATCAGTTTGCCCAAGGTGAATTTTATGATGTAGTCGGCAATGTTTGGCAGTGGACTGAAACGGCTATTTATCCATTTGATGGTTTTAAAGTGCATCCGAATTATGACGATTTTACCATACCAACCTATGATGGCCGCCACAACGTATTTAAAGGCGGATCATGGGTTTCTTGTGGTAATGAAACGCGACGATCTGCACGCTATGCATTTCGCCAACACTTTTTTCAGCATGTTGGCTTTCGATATATTACTGCTGAACCTCTTAAGGAAACAATAGTGTCAAATTATGAAGACGATAAGATGTTATCGGAATATGCTGAATTCCATTATGGCGATAGCTATTTTGGTGTCGAGAACTTTCCTCAAACCTTAGCTAAGCTTGCTATTGATGCTTTAGGTGACAAGCCTGCAATCAAAGCATTGGATTTAGGTTGTGCAGTGGGTCGAGCAAGTTTTGAGTTAGCTAAACACTTTGAACATGTGACGGGCATTGATTTCTCAGCACGCCTAATTAACCTAGGGGTTCAATTAGCAGAGCAGGGTGTGATTCGTTACAGCATTGCGGATGAAGGTGATTTACGCCTTTACCATGAGCGACGATTATCAGAGTTAGATCTGGATAATCTCAGTGACAAAGTTGAGTTTCTACAAGGCGATGCCTGTAACTTAAAGCCTATTTTCACAGGGTATGATTTGGTATTAGCAGCTAATCTGATTGATCGTCTCTATGAACCTGCTCTATTCTTAAAAACAATCCATGAGCGTATAAATCAGGGCGGATTATTGATGATTACATCACCATACACTTGGTTAGAAGAACATACTAATAAACAAAACTGGCTAGGTGGATTTAAGAAAGATGGTGAAAATGTGTCGACACTTGACGGATTAAAAGAAATGTTGGGTGAACATTTTGAATTAATGTCTGAACAGCAAGTACCGTTTGTGATTAGAGAAACTAGCCGTAAACATCAATATACTTTATCAGATACGACTATTTGGCTTAAAAAGTAATGATTGATTTCGATCAAATAATAGATAGATCTGCTAGTGCAAGCGTGAAATATGATGCACGTAAAGCAGTGTTTGGTCGAGAAGATATCACACCGTTGTGGGTTGCAGATATGGATTTTGCTACGCCAGAATCAGTTACTGCAGCTTTAATTGAAAGAGCTAAACACCCTGTATTAGGGTATACCTTACACCCGAGATCAATGTTTATTGCTATGCAAGACTGGTTTCAGCAGCGTCATAACTGGACGATTGATCGTAATGAAATAATTATGTGTCCAGGTGTTGTGCCATCAATGCATGCGGCCATTATGGCATTGACTGAGATAGGCGATAAGGTCATTATTCAGCCGCCAGTATACCCACCTTTTTTTACAGCAGTGACTGAGACAAAACGAGAACTGGTGCTAAACCCGCTACAACTTAAAGATAATCGCTATCAAATTGATTTTGAGCACTTAGAGCAGTGTGCAGCTGAAGGGGCAAAATTATTACTATTATGTTCGCCGCATAACCCAGTAGGACGGGTATGGCAGCAAGAAGAACTTGAGCAGATATTAGCTATAGCGCAACGTTATCAGCTCATTATTATTTCAGATGAAATTCACGCTGATTTAATATTTCCTGAATATAAACATATCCCTTTGGCTACATTGACAGCTGAAGTGACAATTATTACAGCTGTTTCACCGAGTAAAACCTTTAATATTGCAGGCTTAGGTTTATCGAGTTTAGTGGTTAAAGAAAACAAACACCGTAAAGCGATTAATCAGGTGTTTGAACAATGGCATATAAGTGCTTGTAACCCGTTCAGTATTACCGCTTTTGAAGCTGCATATAAGGACGGCGAGCAATGGCTAGATCGGTTGATGGCTTATTTAGTACAAACCAAAACCGAGGTGACTGAATTTTTTGAGCAATCCTTGCCAGAAATAAAGGTGATTGATACTGAAGGTACTTATTTGTTATGGCTTGATTGTCGGCAATTAAATATGACCGATAAAGTACTGAAACACTTTTTTATTGAGCAAGTAGGTCTAGGCTTAAATACCGGTATTAGCTTTGGTGAGGAGGGCAGTGGGTTTATGCGGCTAAATATTGCCGCTCCTAGAACTATTATTATCCAAGCAATAAGCCAGATTAAATTGGCCTTAGATTAATATTTAGCCATAGACATAAAGTCGGGAAGTTCTTCTCTGCTAAAATACTACCATACTAGTGTAAACTTCAAGCTATAGATTATATGGTTTTTTTGCGTAGTGTTTACTTCGTTATTTAACCAATAAAGTTTAAAGCATTCTATTTGGAGAATTAAAATGACAACTATTGGTATATCCGCAGGCACAGTTTGGACTTATCTTGCAGTAAATGGGGTGAGTAGTGCGACTAAAATAGCGAAAGAGACAGGCTTAGATGCAAAAAATGTTCAACGCGCGCTTGGTTGGTTAGCAAAAGAAGGTAAGTTAGAAATTAAAACTAAAGGCCGTACTGAAATGATTTCATTGCAATAAGTAACCTCTCACGCTGTCTTATCGCCAATACGCTCTGATAGTATTGAGTGAAGCGACCTGTTGTTTTAACTCAGGTGCTTACTCTATTATTTCTGGCAAGGCCTTAAAGTCAGCTAAATCATTGGTAAATTGTCAATGAAGCGTCTTACCTTCAACTAAGATGACACAATCAAATGTTACTTTAGAAATATCAATTCCAATACCGAACATCACTTCCTCCAAAACGCATGTTATCATCAAATATGATTGAATAGCTCTAACTTCTATGTAGCCTTGCTTTATGTGTGCTGGAGTGGCAACCAACGTTCACATCTGATGAGGTTAAAGAAAGGACAGGTACTGACCTTTAATTTAAGCTTAACTGCTTTTGGGGATGCGCGGCATCACCCTCCCTATATCAAATTGCTATTGGATAGTGTAAATAATTCGCTGATCTGCACTGAAGTTAAGATGCATGGGGAAGTTTTTGAATTTGTATTTTTGACATGAAGAAACGCGCAGAATAAAGCTGAAAAGTGAAGTGAACTTTCTTGATATTTTTAAATTCTGTTGTGATAATATCCTCAATATTTTCAACTACTTAACCTGAGATCTGGTTAAAAAACGGTCATCATGCTAAATTCTTCGCTGTTGATCCTCAAAGAGGGTTCGTTATCTTTAAGTGAGTAAGCGATAAGCCCAGCAATGATATTAAGCATAAAGCCATGTACGCTGCGATGTCTGGAATGTTCAATCTGAGTAATATTTTTAAGTTGATCATTGATGGTTTCAATGATGAAACGTCTGGAAAGCATTGCTCTATCACATACAGAGATGAGTTTTACTTTCATATTTTTCTTCATATTAGTGATTAAATCAACGCCTTTATCAAATAACTCATCGGCTAAAGCTTTTCTGATATAACCTTTATCGGCATACAATTTACTGACTAATTCTTTGGCAAATTTAGGAACAGGCTTCCGGTCATCAACATTAGCGGGCGTAATATTAGCTGCTAGAATATCACCCAAATGATTGACGGTAATGTGTAATTTGAAACCATAAAAGCAGCCCATTGTTCCCCGTCCTCTTTTAGCTATCCCAGCAAAGGTCTTATGGCGTTCAATGCGAAGATTGTGACACACTTTTATACTAGTGGAATCAACAAAACTAATACCTGTCGGTTTACCTTTTATATGTGTGAAGTAAGCACACAAAGGGGTAAGCGCTGTTGGCATGATAGCTAAAAATCGCGTATGGCTTAATAATGTTGGAAAATGGTCTTTGTAAAATAGAGCGATAAATCCAGTGTAATAATTTTTGAAGTCTCGTTGGTTTGAGGTATGAAAAGCAATGATAATCGTCATGATTTCACTCATTGTCATTCTGCCTTGTCGATTACGTTGGCGAGTACCATCAGTAAGCAGTTGTTTTTCCCACTTAGGCATAAACACAGTACAGAAATCATCGACATCACAGAATATTTCCGTTAATTTGTTCATCGGCCTGCTTTCCTTTCATCATTAATCTTTTGTGGTAAAAGATCTGATCGGTTAACAGGCTTTTAGTTCCCTCATTATCCAGAGTTCAGGTTATTTAATATATAAGGTGATGTAATGAAAAAGTTAAGTCTATCAATTGCTTTGGCTCTATCTACGTTGAGTGTCAGCGGAATAAGTCTGGCAGTGACAATGGATGAGTTAGCAGCAAAGTTGGATGCTCTAGCTCAGGAGAATGCCGAATTACGCAAACGTCTTGATCAAGTCGAAGGTCATAAACAAGCTATTGATACACAAGTTGCAGAATATAAAGCACAGGTTAAAACAACTGTTAAACGTAGCAAAGTAATAGGTTTTGATAAGCAATATGGCTATGACATGTTGGATTCGACGACACGTATTAATAGTAAGCAACGTTTATTATTAGAAAGAAAAAAGTCGGGCGATTTAGCTGCTGACACGGTCACTTTCAGTGGAGCTGTAACAGCAATAGCTGATTATCAAAAAAGCAATACAGAAAGTAAGTTTGGCTATTTAATGCGTCACCCAACGTCAAGTAATCAACGTACAAGAGAGGCGTCAGAGGCGGTTATTCACTCTGCTCAGCTGGCTGTAACGGCTAATTTAGGTGATTGGATGACGGCTTATATTGAGTTACTCTATGATCCGGAACAGAGCTTTGGATCCGGAACATTAACTGATCTTAACCGTAATCAGGTACAAGTACGCCGTGGTTATGTATTATTAGGTAATCTGGAGGCCTCTCCATATTATGCTTCACTGGGTAAAATGGCCATTCCATTTGGTTTGACGGATACTGTTAACCCCTTCACAGCTTCAACTGTTTGGCATGCCTTTGGAGGCCTTGCTTACGGTTTAAATGGTGGTTATTCGCAAGACGGACTTAACTTTAATGTGATGGCTGTACAGGGGGGAGCTCAGTTTAGAGCTGCTAATGTGCCTGTTGATGGCAGTAGTGTGCCGAGTAAATTGAATAATTATGCTGTTGATTTAAATTACACTTTCGACGCGATGTTTAATACCAATTTATTAGTAGGAGCATCGTATATAAAAGGGAGCTCCTATTGCCAAGAATTCCCAATTACGCATTTTAATTCTTGCCAGGAAGAAAATGGTGCTTATGATATTTATACACGTCTAAGTGGCAGCAATTGGCAGCTTAAAGCAGAAATCGCACAGACAGAAGATAAATGGCCGGGTACGTTTAATCCAACAATTCCTCAATTTGGCGCTTCAAAAGTCACAAGTTGGGATATTGGCGGTCAGTACAATACAACACTGTTAGGTATGCCTACGGATTATTCCCTTGAGTTTAGTCGTTTTGATGCAGGGCCAAGTGGTTCGCCTTGGGAAAAACAAGACCAGTGGATCCTCGGTATAGCGAGCTATATTACACCCTCAGCTAAACTGTTTGGTGAGTATATCCATACTGAAGGTTATGCGCCGCTTAACTTCCTCAGTGGTGGCAATTTGGGTGCAGGTGTTACGCATAGTGATGCTGACGCTCAATCTGATCTTTTAATGATGGGGGCAAATATCGCTTTCTAACTTGAAAAAATAGCAATGTTAGATGAAAAAGGGCGCTTAATTAGCGCCCTTTTTTGTTTAATCAAGGAAAGAGTTCTCTTAAGCTTCTATCGCAGTTATGGCGATACAATGATTGAAATAGAGGGCTGGTTTAAGGTGAATCACTTAACTGTTAGTCGCGCTGTTAAAAGTGTGAATATGCTTGACTGATCTCTCTTTGAGAATAAACACCATTAGTATACGGGCGACAAATCAGAAAGCAGTAGCAGCGATGACGGCACGGTAGGGTTTGAGCTGCCATTGGCTTTTTCATATTGTAAAGTCTTCGTGCCACAAATTTAATATCGCCCGTTTCTCTTTTACAACTTAACCTTTCACTTTTGAACTAGGAAGATTTCAATCGACCTCTAATTGATTGTTAATTATATTTTACGACAAAAATTTAGCTATTTTCACTAACATAAATTTTCTGAATTATAACAATCAGGCATTAATATTATGTTCTCTAAAAGATTAATCACACTAGTAAGCAGCGCTATTTTTTTACTGACACTATCTTCAGTAGCGCACGCCGATGAATGTGTCTCGAAAAACGTTCAAGATCACTCGCAACATTCGGTTGGACTGGTAGCGAATAAAGAAAAAATGATAAGAGTAAGAGGGGTACAGTTAAGAATTTGAAAACCAGCCTCTTTGTTTCTTTACCCGCTACACCGACACAGAAACTTTGGCTGACTCCACTACAAAAACGAGAGATTATAAAGGCTAAAAATGTAATTAAATAATTAAGAGTACGCTACTATCTTTATCTTTAGTATCATGTCGATGCCTTCCTGAAGGCAATACTTCAAGACACTTTTACTTAACGTCTTAAGCCGAGCAATAAAACAATAAATTCCACACAGTAAACCTTTTTATTTTTTAAAATTTCACTTACTTGAGTGGGATTAGCTTTCTATAGATGTCAATTAAATTCGGATACCAACAACTTAAGAGGAAGGGAATTCATCAAGTTATGACCTATAATGTCCTAATCATTATTCTGTTGTTTTTATAACTTGTCTTACTTCTCAGTGATCGCCGACTTAATGTTTGAAATAAGATCAATAAACACGGTAGTAATACTGTGAATAAATCCATAAATATGACGGTTAATCACTGTGAGAACTATGATAATTGACCATCTAAAGGATGAGTTTTCAAGCAACTATCACACTATCCAGTAGTGACGATAATAACGGCGAGCTAATAATTTAAACCAACTTGAACGAACAGCTTGTATGATAGTCTTTTATCCTGCTACTCTTGCGGGCAAAAAATAATTGAGAAGTATTATTATGACGAATACATACGATGCCTCAGCGATTGAGGTTTTAACTGGCCTTGAGCCAGTACAAAAACGTCCAGGCATGTATACCGACACTGCGCGGCCGAACCATTTGGCGCAAGAAGTCATAGATAATAGTATCGATGAAGCCGTGGCTGGCCATGCTAGCCAAGTTCACGTTATTTTATATGAAGATAACTCGCTTGAAGTTATTGATGATGGCCGTGGCATGCCTGTCGATATTCACCCAGAAGAAGGTGTTCCCGGTGTCGAAGTGATAATGACTCGCTTACATGCTGGTGGTAAGTTTTCCAATAAAAACTATCAGTTTTCTGGTGGCTTACATGGTGTAGGTATTTCAGTTGTTAATGCACTATCATCACGCTTAGAAGTTAAAATACGCCGTGATGCTAAAGAGTATGCAATAGCGTTTGCACAAGGTGATAAAACCAATGACCTTGAGGAAATTGGCACGGTTGGCAAGCGAAATACAGGCACAACCGTCCGTTTTTGGCCTGAAGAATCTTATTTTGATGCGCCGAAATTTTTGGTATCACGATTACGTCATGTATTACGCGCTAAGGCCGTTTTATGTCCGGGTCTAGTCGTTACCTTTACTGATTTATCGGGCCAAGAAAAAGTAGAAGACCGTTGGTGTTATGAAGAGGGAATCAATAGTTACCTTAGCTTAATGATGACGGATCAACAATGTGTACCTGAAAAGCCGTTTATTGGTCATGTAGAAGGCGATGATGAGCAAGTTGATTGGGCCTTAATGTGGCAATTAGAACCTGATGAAGAGTTAGCTGAAAGTTATGTTAATTTAATTCCGACTGCACAAGGTGGTACGCATGTTAACGGTTTACGTACTGGTTTATTAGATGCCTTACGAGAATTTTGTGAATTCCGTAGCTTATTACCGCGTGGCGTGAAACTATCACCTGAAGATATTTGGACTCGATGCTGTTATGTTCTATCAGTCAAACTACAAGACCCACAATTTTCAGGTCAAACAAAAGAACGATTGTCATCACGTCAATGTGCTGGCTTTGTATCAGGTGCAGTTAAAGATGCCTTTAGTCTTTGGTTAAATCATCATACTGAAGAAGGTGAAAAAATTGCTGAGTTAGCAATCAACAATGCCCAATCACGTTTAAAGCAAGCTAAGAAAGTGATTCGAAAACGAGTGCAAAGTGGCCCTGCATTGCCTGGTAAGCTATCTGATTGCTCCTCTCAGGATGTGACAAGAACTGAACTGTTTTTGGTCGAGGGTGACTCTGCTGGAGGAAGTGCAAAGCAAGGCCGTGACCGAGAGTTCCAAGCGATTATGCCGCTACGAGGTAAGATATTAAATACTTGGGAGGTTGAATCAGGCCAGGTGCTTGCCTCACAAGAAGTACATGATATTGCAGTTGCCATTGGTGTTGATCCTGGCTCGGATGATTTGTCAGGTTTACGTTATGGCCGTGTCTGTATTCTTGCCGATGCCGATTCTGATGGTGCTCATATCGCTACATTATTATGTGCCTTATTTGTTAAACATTTCCGGCCTTTAGTGCAACAAGGCCATATTTGTGTTGCCATGCCACCATTATTTAGAATCGATGTCGGTAAACAAGTATTTTATGCCTTAGATGAAGAAGAGCGACAAATTACCTTAGATCGAATTGAAAAGGATAAGATTAAGGGTAAGGTCAATGTGCAGCGTTTTAAAGGATTGGGTGAAATGAACCCTCTGCAATTACGCGAAACAACTATGGCACCCGATACGCGTCGATTAATTCGTTTAACAATTGCCGATGATGATGTGATTGATAACCACTCTGTGACCGACGAAGCAATGGATCGCTTATTAGCTAAAAAACGGGCATCAGATCGCAAACAATGGCTAGAAGAACAAGGTGATTTGGCAACGGTATGATTAACACTATGAGCGTTTTACTATGAGCAAATTAGTTGATGATTTAGAGCAACTTCCTGTGCGGGACTTTACCGAAAAAGCCTATTTGGATTATTCCATGTACGTTATTTTGGATCGTGCATTGCCCCATGTCGGCGATGGTTTAAAACCTGTACAACGTCGCATCGTTTATGCGATGTCAGAGTTAGGCCTAAGTTCAGGATCAAAACATAAAAAATCAGCTCGTACTGTGGGTGATGTACTGGGTAAATATCATCCTCATGGTGATTCAGCCTGTTATGAAGCCATGGTGCTAATGGCACAGCCGTTTTCATATCGCTACCCACTGGTTGATGGTCAAGGTAACTGGGGCTCAATGGATGATCCTAAATCCTTTGCTGCCATGCGTTATACCGAATCAAAATTAGATGCCTACGCACAAACCTTATTAAGTGAGTTGGGCCAAGGTACCGTTGATTGGGTGCCTAACTTTGATGGCACAATGAATGAGCCAGAATTACTACCTGCACGACTGCCCAATATATTACTGAATGGTGGTAGTGGTATCGCGGTGGGTATGGCAACAGATATTCCACCTCATAATTTACGAGAGGTAGTGACAGCTTGTTTAGCACTGTTGAAAAAGCCATCAACAACACTAGAACAATTATTAGATGATATTCAAGGGCCTGATTTTCCAACTGGTGGTGAAATTATTTCATCAAAAGACGAGTTATTAAAAATATATACCACTGGCCGTGGCAGTGTTCGTCAACGTGGTTGTTATAAAAAAGAAGATGGCAATATCATTGTTAATCAGCTTCCTTATCAGGTTTCAGGTGCCAAACTTATTGAGCAAATTGCGACACAAATGAATGCAAAAAAATTACCAATGGTTGCTGATTTACGTGATGAGTCTGATCATGAAAACCCTGTTCGCTTAGTTATTGTGCCACGATCAAATCGAGTTGATGTGGACGGCTTAATGTCGCATATATTTGCCACAACTGACTTAGAACGTGGTCATCGTGTCAATATGAATATGATTGGCTTAGACGGCCGACCACAAGTTAAAAATCTACGTGATTTATTATTAGAATGGCTGATCTATCGTACTGAAACAGTGCGCAAACGCTTGCAGTATCGTTTAGATAAAATTATTGATCGCCTCCATGTATTAGAAGGTTTGTTAATTGCTTATCTGAATATTGATGAAGTCATTGCGATTATTCGCAATGAAGATGATCCTAAGCCTGTTCTAATGGAGCGGTTTGGAATTAGCGATCGTCAAGCGGAATCTGTTTTAGAGCTTAAATTACGTCATTTAGCTAAGCTTGAAGAGATGAAAATCCGCGGTGAGATTGATGAACTCACTAAAGAACGGGCAAAATTAGAATTAATATTAAGTTCTGAAACACGCTTAAAAAGCTTGATTCGCAAAGAGCTTATAGCCGATTCTGAAAAATTTGGTGATGACCGTCGCTCTGTTATTGTTCAACGTGATCTTGCCAAAGCATTAAGTGAAAGTGAGCTTTTGCCAACAGAACCCGTGACAGTTGTATTATCTGAAAGTGGTTGGGTCAGGGCAGCAAAAGGCCATGATGTTGACCCAGAAGGATTAAATTTCCGAACGGGTGATCGTTATATGCTGTCTGTTAAGGCGCGTAGTAATCAGCAGATTATTTTCCTTGATTCAACAGGACGCAGTTATTCAGTGGCAGCTCATACTTTACCGCCGGCACGCGGGCAGGGCGAGCCATTAAGTGGTCGTTTACAAACACCGCCTAATGCACGGTTTGTTGCTCTACTAGCAGGCGATTTAGATAAACCATTATTATTGTCAAATACAGCTGGTTATGGCTTTGTTACGGTCCTCGCTAATTTATTAGCTAAGAATAAAGCCGGTAAAGCTTTATTTAATTTACCTGAAGGCGCAGAGATTTTGCCGCCACTATGGATTGAAAATAGCGATAGCGATAGTCTTGCGGTTACCGCTGGCGATGGCCGGTTGCTAGTATTTCCTGCCAGTGAAATACCAACTTTAAACAAAGGCAAAGGGGTACGTTTAATTAATATTCCTCAAGCACGATTTACAGCGAAACAAGAATGGTTACATTCGGTAACTGTGGTACCAGAAAGTCGAAATCTTACTATTCATGCTGGCAAACGACACCTGACATTGAAGGCAGCTGATCTAGTTCATTACACCGGCGAGCGTGGCAAACGAGGCAATAAATTACCTCGTGGTTTACAAAAGGTGACCAATGTAGACGTGTCAGAGTAGATAGCATTTCTTGGGGCAATGAAAGTAGGGGCTATCTTCGTTCCTACCTCGATTTTATTAACGGTAGAACAGGTGTTTTACTTAGCTAAAGACGCTGGTGCTAAGGTGTTCGTGATCGACAAGGTAATATGGGTGAAATGGCTACCTGATATTTCACAATGTGCCGACTTAACACGTGTTTTATTATCTGGTCCGGGTGATGTTGTCGAGGCTGATAGTGAAAGCACAGTTAAAGACCTTAGCGAGCGTTTAGCGGCAATATAAGCAGCCTATAATACAACAGCGGATGATCCTGCTTATTTAGTAACAGGTTCCCTAAAGGTGTATTACATGCTCATCGAGCATTGATGGGTTGTAGGCCAGCATCACATTTTATTTTCTGAAGGTAGTCAATACCGAATTATGCATTCTGGCAAGTTTAACTGGACCTCTAATATTAGGGTCTGGATTAATGGCAGCATTAAGATCTAGGCATAACAGTTAGTGTTCATGAAGGTAAAAGTGATGCGAAGACTTGGCCGCATTTAATGGCTAAACATCAAGCAACTGTATTTGTTGATGTGCCGACTATTTAGCGCCAAATTATTTAAAAAACAGAGTTTAGTAAAAAGGATGTAACGATCTTAAGTCATTGTATGAGTGCGGGTGAACATCTATCCGATGAAGTGTTACAGTTGCGGCAAGCGCGTTTTGATATCAGTATTTATGACGCCGTGGGTATGGCTGAGTTTTCATAGTATCTTTGTGAAACAAAATCTCGTCCTATTCGTCCGGGATCAGACGGATTTCCTCAGCCTGCTCATGATATTTAGTTCATAAAACGGGATACCTTAGTGGCCGTTGAAATTGGTCAAGAGAGTCCTGATACTGACCCAAGCTTGTTTCTAGAATATTGGAATTTACCAGATGAAACAAGCAAATTAAAACACGATGGCTGGTTCTTTACCGGTGATTTTGCAAGGTATGACAATGATGGTTATATGTGGATTTTAGGGCGTAAAGATGACATTATCAAAGTTTGGGTTTTCGCGTCTCACCCTATGAAATTGAGCGTGTCTTTAAGTCACACCCAGCAATTGCAGATTGTGCAGCAATAGGCGAAGAGATCGAGAAAGATAAAAACTTAGTGGTCGTGTATATTCTTGATCCAAGAATGAATGTAAGCCCTGATGAACTATTGGCATTTAGTAAAAAACACCTTGCACTATAGAAAGCACTCAACGTTGTCTATTTAACTCAGGATTTTCCAAGAACAAAAAATGGCAAAATACTAAGGCGAGAAGTTAATCCAGATATCACGACCTTACGTCCAGGAATAAAACCATCGAAGAAGTCATTGTTTCAAACAGGAGATTGATGATAGGATTATTGTTATAGATAAGTCTGAGATAGTGCATCCAATGATCCGCTGCCCTACTTATAACTTAGGTGCCAAAATGACGAGTTCAGATTTGAATGAAGAAGAAATGTTGCGTACGGTTTTTTTTATATCTGATCGTACAGGCCTCTCGGCCGAACATTATGGCAAAACGTTATTAGCTCAGTTTCCTCAGCAACAATATCAACTTGTAACTTTATCTTTCATTGATACGAGACAAAAGGCGTCTATTGCCAGTAAAAAAATAAAAGACGCATATAGAATTTCAGGAAAGCAGCCTATTGTTTTCAGCACATTAGTTGAAGTAGATGGACAACTTATTATTAGAAGCACAGATGCTTGTATCATTAATCTATTTAATGCATTTCTAGAGCCATTAGAGCAAGCCTTTGGAGAAGCCTCTTCACATATCCAAGGAAAATTTCAAGGAAGTCGCAGGCTTTCTGATAATGCCAACTATCAGCAACGACTTGATGCTATCGACTACTGCTTAGCTCATGATGATGGTGTCCGTTATGATCAATATGATGAGGCTGATGTTATTTTAGTGGGGGTTTCACGGTGCGGTAAGACACCAACCAGCCTTTATTTAGCGATGAATTTTTCACTCAAAGTGAGCAATTATCCATTGACTGAAGAGGACTTAGGTAAAAATACATTACCTGACTTCCTTCTTAAGTATAAACACAAGCTTGTGGCACTCACTATAAAAGTCGTACCTTTAAGTAAAATACGTAGAGCACGCCGCCCCAATAGTGAATATGCTTCACTTCAGGTCTGTGAGCGCGAAGTTAAAACTTCGGAAGCAATGTTTAATCATGCACAAATTCCTGTTTTTGAAAGCACGGATACGTCGATTGAGGAAATAGCAAGTAATGTCGTTCAATCAATGGAGTTTAGTCTAGGTGAAAGTAAATATTAATCGCACTAAAAATATACTATAAATTAATAACGTAATATGAACGAGGATTTAAATAATGACTGAGTATGTAGTTGAGCTAGACCAATTAAGCATGGATGATGTAGCCAGAGTGGGAGGCAAAAATGCTTCGTTAGGCGAAATGCTACAAAATCTGGCGCCGTTAGGTGTGTCAGTGCCGGGTGGTTTTGCAACGACTGCTGATGCATATCGTGAGTTTCTGCTTCAAGATGGATTGAAAGATAGAATTGCTGAACGTTTACATCACCTAGATATTACAGATATTCCTGAGTTACAGGCTACAGGTAGTGATATTCGTCGCTGGATTAATGAAGTCCCCTTTCCTGCTGCAATGGAAAAAGCAATTGATGCCGCATATACACAATTAGAAAAAGAATATGGTCAAGAGGCAACGTGGGCAGTACGTTCGTCAGCAACAGCCGAAGATTTACCGGATGCTTCATTTGCTGGGCAACAAGAAACATTCTTAAATGTGTCTGGCCTAGCAAATATCAAACAATCCATTAGAGAAGTCTTTGCATCATTATTCAATGACCGCGCCATTTCATATCGTGAGCATCAAGGTTTTGAGCATGATGAAGTCGCATTATCTGCAGGCATCCAGAAAATGGTGCGCTCTGATATCTCAAGCTCGGGTGTTGCTTTTAGTCTTGATACTGAAAGCGGCTTCCGTGATGTGGTGTTTATTACTGGCAGTTATGGCTTAGGTGAAATGGTGGTTCAAGGCGCTGTTAACCCTGATGAATTCTATGTGCATAAACAAACTTTAGCAGCAGGACGTCCATCAGTGTTACGTCGTACCTTAGGACAAAAAGCGATCCAAATGATCTACTCTGGTGAAGCAGGTGACCCTGTCAAGACAGTTGATGTTAAGCCTGAACAAAGGCTGTTATTTTCTCTGAGTGATGATGAAGTAGAAACCTTGGCAAAAGTAGTTGTCACCATTGAACAGCATTACAAACGACCAATGGACGTGGAGTGGGCAAAAGATGGAATTGATAACAAAATCTACATCGTGCAAGCCCGCCCTGAGACAGTACAAAGCCAACAAAAAAATGTAATTGAAGAATATGTCCTAAAAGAACGAGGCGAAATATTAGCCGTTGGGCGATCTATTGGTAAAAAAATTGGTCAGGGTCGAGTCAGATTATTCAACAGTCTCGATCAAATGGATCAATTTGAAGATGGGGATATTTTGCTGACTGATATGACGGATCCTGATTGGGAACCTATCATGAAAAAATCCTCAGCTATCATAACAAACCGTGGAGGGCGTACTTGTCATGCAGCAATCATTGCGCGTGAACTCGGTGTACCTGCCGTTGTTGGTTGTGGTGATGCTACGGAACGAGTAGCTGATGGTTCTGACGTTACGGTCTCGTGTTCAGAAGGTGATGAAGGTCAAGTATATACAGGCTTATTAGACTTTGACTATAACGTTCGACAGCTCAATGATTTGCCAGAGATCCCAGTTAAAGTCATGATGAATGTCGGTAATCCTGATCGTGCATTTAGCTTTGCTCAATTACCCAATGATGGTGTTGGACTAGCGCGCTTAGAGTTCATCATTAACAATATGGTGGGTATTCATCCTAAAGCGTTAATCAATAGTGACAAGATGCCTGAAGATGTACAAAAAATTATTCATGAAAAAACCACTGCTTATGGTGATCCTGTTGAATATTATGTCAGCCGTATCGTTGAAGGTGTATCAACAATTGCAGCTTCATTTTACCCTAAAAAAGTAATTGTTCGATTATCTGACTTTAAATCGAATGAGTATGCAAATTTGGTCGGTGGGCCTCAGTTTGAACCGCATGAAGAAAATCCAATGATTGGTTTTAGAGGGGCCTCTCGCTACATTTCAGATGATTTTAGAGAATCTTTTGAGCTTGAATGTAAAGCAATGAAACGTGTTCGAGATGAAATGGGTTTTACCAATGTAGAGCTAATGATCCCATTTGTCCGTACAACAGCTGAAGCAGCAGCCGTCATTGAAATCATGAAAGAGAATGGCCTTGAGCGAGGTAAAAATGGACTACGCATCATAATGATGTGTGAATTACCTTCTAATGCAGTATTGGCCTCTGAGTTCTTAGAATTTTTTGATGGTTTTTCGATTGGGTCAAATGATATGACTCAGCTAACATTAGGCTTGGATCGTGATTCATCATTGGTTGCTAACGCGTTTGATGAACGTAACCCCGCTGTTTTAGCAATGTTAGATATGGCTATTACAGCGTGTAAAGATGCGGGTAAATATATTGGAATTTGCGGGCAAGGCCCATCCGATCATCCTGATTTTGCAAAATGGTTATTAGATAGAGGTGTTACCAGTATTTCTTTGAATCCAGATACTGTTGTTTCTACATGGCAAGATTTAGCAAACTAAATCTGCGTGTTGGGTTTATATAACTAGCTGATAAAGTAAGCAATAGCATTATGAATATAGTGTTATTAGCTTACTGTTTATTCTCTTTGGTATTACTGGCGTTTAGGTTTATTGAAAGGATTGACTCACTAAATTGATACAGATCGGGCTTAGCGATATCAGCATGTATAGACGGAATAGTTAGGTGATTTAGACAAAATAAAAAGATAGATTGATCTCGCTCATAATCTGACTCGATCTCGATAGAACAATAAATGGTCAGGTGTTATTATTTTCCTCAGACAGAATGACTTAGGAGTTTAAAATGCCACTTTCACATCATCTTCTAGCGCATGAATTCCCCGAATATAAAGACAAAATCCATGAACTAAAATCGAGCAATCAATTTTTTCATAATTTGATGGAGCGCTACGAGGCGGTTGATAAAGAAATTTTCAGGATTGAAAGCAGCGAACAACCGACCAGTGATGATTATGTTAATCACTTAGAAAAGAAAGGTTAAATCTAAAAGATGGCTTGAGAATAATTATAATTAATAACAAGTAGTTAGTTTGTTTAATCTTCTCTATATTAAAGCTTTTTTAGATTAGAAAAGGTCATTAAACAATCATTGTTTCATGGCCTTTTTGTTAGCACTTGTTTTTAGTGATAGGTATTACTCAAGAATAGTACTAACTCTTAGGTATTACTCAATAATAGTACTAACCCTGACTTCACAATTTACTCCGGTCGTGGTAATTTCATCTAATTAGATTGTCTAAATTAAGAAGCACCAATATAGATACTCGCACTATCCGAATTAATAGAGAGAAGTATATGAGTAAGCATGAAATGAGTGCTCGAACAGCAGGTAAGAAACTGAAATTACCAAGATCTGTTGGCAAAGGTAGACAGGTTGAACCTCAGGCGCTAACCGAAATTCAAGCTTTATTAGGTGATGAATCTCGCCAAAAAGATTTATTAATAGAGCATTTGCACAAGATTCAAGATGCTTACCAACATATTTCTGCAAAACACTTAGTTGCTCTGGCTCGTGAAATGAAGCTTTCTAAAGCTGAAGTTTATGAAGTCGCTACGTTTTACCACCATTTTGATGTAATTAAAGAGGGCGATACGCCGCCTCCAGCTCTAACGGTGCGCGTTTGTGAATCACTTACTTGTTACATGTCTGGCGCCCAAGAATTGATGGGTTCACTAGAAAGTGGGCTAGGCGATGGTGTACGTATTCAGCGCGTTCCTTGTGTAGGCCGTTGTGATAAAGCACCTGTCGCCGTTGTAGGAATGAACCCTATAGAGCATGCTGAAGTTGACGCAGTAATTAATGCTGTCAATAAGAAAGCAATCGCGCCTGAATTGCTTGACCCGATTGAATATGATACTTACCTTGAAACGGATGGTTATAAGACCTATCAATCCTGCGTAAATGGTATCTTCAATATCGAAAAAATACTTGATGTAATGGACGATTCAGGTTTGCGAGGATTGGGTGGTGCGGGTTTCCCTACTGGTCGCAAGTGGCGAATTGTTCGCGATCAGCCTGAGCCAAAATTAATGGCAGTGAATATTGATGAAGGCGAACCTGGCACATTTAAAGATAAGTATTACTTAGAGCGTGACCCGCATTGTTTCCTCGAAGGAATGTTAATTGCTGCTTGGGCAACAGGTATTCATGAGATCTATATCTATTTACGTGATGAATATGCTGCTATTCGTGGCATGCTTGAAACAGAAATTGCTAAACTTCAAGCTAATCCGCCTGTAAAAAACTTACCAGAAATTCATTTAAGACGAGGTGCTGGTGCGTATATTTGTGGTGAAGAATCAGCCATGATTGAGTCCATTGAAGGTAAGCGTGGAATGCCTCGATTACGACCTCCCTTTGTTGCTCAAGTAGGTTTATTTGGTCGCCCAACCTTAGAACACAATATGGAATCTGTTTATTGGGTACGGGATATTTTGGAGAAAGGAGCCAGTTGTTTAACTGACCATGGACGAAATGGCCGTACAGGCTTACGTTCATTTTCTATCAGTGGACGAGTGAATAAGCCGGGTGTTCATCTAGCGCCAGCAGGAATCACTATGCGAGAGTTGATTGCTGAATATTGTGGCGGCATGATTGACGGTCATGAGTTTTATGGCTATTTTCCTGGGGGTGCTTCAGGTGGAATTTTACCTGCATTGATGGGTGATATACCGTTAGATTTTGATACTTTAAATGAATATGGCTGTTTTATCGGCTCAGCAGCAGTTGTGGTTTTTTCTGATCAAGATAAGGCCAGGAACTTGGCTGTTAATGCGATGAAATTCTTTGAAGATGAGTCGTGTGGTCAATGTACGCCATGTCGTGTCGGGACAGCAAAGGCGGTTACTTTAATGGAAAAGAAACACTGGGATCAGGATTTATTAGAAGAGCTTTCTGAGGTGATGATTGATGCGTCAATCTGTGGCCTTGGCCAAGCAGCTCCTAACCCCATTCGTTCTGTGATGAAGTATTTTCCTGACGAATTAGCAGCAGAGGAGATTAAATAATGGCTATTAATCCTGAAGAAATACAACAAACCATTAGTTTTACTTTAAATGGTGAAGTGATTAGGGCTCTAGAAGGCGATACATTACTTGATGTTGCTAAGCAGCAAAATATTGAAATTCCTCATTTATGTTATTCAGAACGTGAAGGTTCAGATGGTAACTGTCGTGCTTGTGTGGTCGAAGTTGATGGTGAGCGGGTTTTAGCACCTTCATGTTGTCGTCAGCCTACTGAAGGCATGAAGGTTCAATCGAACAGTGAGCGTGCAGTAAAATCGCAAAAGATGGTGTTGGAATTACTCAAATCTGATGTGTCAGAAAAACCGCATACCTTAAATTCAGAACTAGATTATTGGGCAAAGAAATTAGATGTAGGTTTGCCACGGTTTAATGCACGGCATCAACCCAAACCAGATACGTCACACGCCGCGATTACAGTCAATATGGATGCATGTATTCAATGTACTCGCTGTGTTCGAGCATGTCGTGATGAGCAAAATAATGACGTTATTGGTTTGGCTATGCGTGGTACGCATACCCAAATTGTATTCGATCTTAATGATCCGATGGGCGAAAGCACCTGTGTTGCCTGTGGTGAGTGTGTCGAAGCGTGTCCTACAGGGGCTTTAATGCCTGCTAATGAAGTCGGACTACTTGTGCCTGATCGTAAGGTTGAATCTGGCTGTCCTTTCTGTGGTGTTGGTTGTCAAATGACCTACAACATTAAAGATGACAAAATTATTTATGTTGAAGGACGGGATGGCCCTGCCAACCATGGTAGGTTGTGTGTAAAAGGGCGTTATGGTTTTGATTATGTTCATCATCCACATCGTTTAACGAAACCATTAATCCGTCGTGACGATGCACCGAAATCAGCAGATTTTTCGATGGATCCAAATGATGTTGATAAAATTTTCCGAGAAGCGACATGGGAAGAAGCCCTAGAGCTTGCTGCGGGGGGATTTAAAACAATACGCGATGAACAAGGCCCGAATGCCTTAGCAGGATTTGGTAGTGCTAAGGGGAGTAATGAAGAAGCCTACTTATTCCAAAAGTTAGTGAGAACCGGCTTTAAAACGAATAATGTCGATCACTGTACACGTCTTTGTCACGCATCTTCGGTTGTGGCCTTATTAGAATGTTTAGGTTCTGGCGCGGTATCTAACCCTGTTTCGGATGTTGAAAAAGCAGAAGTTATTATGATTATTGGGGCAAACCCAACCGTTAATCATCCTGTTGGTGCGACATGGATGAAAAATGCCATGCGTAACGGAACGAAACTGATTTTGATGGATCCAAGAACCACGGAACTATCGCGTCAAGCAACACATCATGTAGCCTTTAAACCGGGTAGTGATGTACCGATGTTGAATGCAATCATGCATGTCATTATTGAAGAAAACTTAACCGCTCCGACGTTTATTGCTGAACGTACCGAAGGTTTTGATGCGATGAAAACGCATTTGAAATCTTATACACCTGAATTAATGGAACCAATCTGTGGTGTCCCCGCAGATACTTTACGACAAGTTGCACGTTTATACGCAACCTCCCAAGGTTCTATCATTCTTTGGGGTATGGGCGTGTCGCAACATGTTCATGGCACAGATAATGCGCGCTGTTTGATTTCGTTGGCATTAATGACGGGGCAGATTGGTCGACCTGGAACAGGGTTACATCCATTACGTGGTCAAAATAACGTACAGGGTGCATCTGATATGGGCTTGATACCTATGGTATTCCCTGATTATCAGCGCGTTGATGACGAGAAGGCTCATGCCTATTTTGAAGCGCTATGGGGCTGTGAATTAGATCCTATACCAGGTTTAACCGTTGTTGAGATTATGCACGCTATTCATGATAAAACCTTAACGGGTCTGTATGTTCAGGGTGAAAATCCTGCTATGTCAGATCCTGATGCGAATCATGCACGTCGTTCATTAGCCGAACTTGAGCATTTAGTTGTACAAGATATTTTCTTGACCGAAACAGCCTATTTAGCCGATGTCATATTGCCTGCATCAGCCTATTCTGAGAAAACGGCAACCTTTACTAATACCGATAGATTAGTTCAATTAGGCCGACAAGCTGTGCCACCACCAGGTGATGCAAAACAAGATTTATGGATCATTCAAGAAATGGCAAAACGTTTAGGTCTTGATTGGAATTATAAAGATTCTGCCGAAGTATTTGAAGAAGTACGTAAAGCAGTGCCTACTATGGCAGGTATGACTTGGGAAAGGCTTGAAAAGGAAGGTTCAATTGTTTATCCGTGTTTAAAAGAAGGTGATCCAGGTGAGGATGTTATTTTCACGGAGACATTTGAACGTGCTAATGGTCTAGGTAAATTTGTACCTGCTGATATCGTACCGCCTGCTGAGCGTCCTGATGAAGAGTACCCATTTGTACTTATTACAGGTCGAATGCTTGAACATTGGCACACAGGCTCGATGACACGTCGTTCTAATGTATTAGATGCGATAGAGCCAGAAGCAGTGGCTACGATTAACCCGATTAGCTTAGATGAAATGGGTGTGATGCCTGGTGATATGATTACCTTATCAACTCGACGAGGTGAAATTTCAATGATTGCTCGAGCTGATGAATCGGTGCCAACAGGTGCTGTATTTATGGCATTCTGTTATTACGAAGCGGCGGTTAATAAGCTGTCAAATGCAGCGCTAGATCCCGATGCTAAAATACCTGAATTTAAATATTGTGCCGTTAAAGTAACGCTAGGTGGCGAACCTATGAAGTTCCACAGCTATGGTGGTGGTCAGTCTGACAACAAGCTAATCTAAGTTAAAGATATCTGCTTAAGCATGATTTAACACATGACTTAATCAGATATTTGAATCTGTTTTATGTGTGTATCTGTCTGATTCGGATCGGAGAGCATGGACAATGCAGTTAAATTCACTAGCTAAACACGATGCCAATATAGAGATGGTACAAAATAGTGATGGTACTGTTACGCTAACGAGTGTTGGGGACTGGACTAAGGATCCAATCCATAGCGACATTAGACTATTAGATAACATCGTCGCTGAATTACATAATACTAATGTTTTATGGGATATGTCAGCTGTTAGTGAAGTTGATTCAGCAGGAATGATGTTGTTGATACACTATCATGATCAATTATTAACGAATAATTGTGCGGTCAGCTTAATAGGAATAACGGACAAACATAAACGGCTGAATACTCTATTACACTGCCAAAATTACTGAAAAAAACACACTACAAACACAATACTTTGTATCGTTATTCCAGTTGGCTAGTAAGGCAACAGTAGGCTTTATTGCTGAAATTATTCTATTCTTATCCTTTTTGGGTGAAAGTACGCTGGTATTTCTGCGATCACTTATTCATCCATCCTCAATTCGTTATGGTGCAATTGTCAACAATATTGGTAAGGCTGGTGTGCAAGCTCTGCCGATTATCGCCCTAACGAGTTTTTTAATCGGTGTTGTTATTACCTATCAGGGCGCCGTTCAGCTGGAAAAGTTCGGTGCGAATATCTTTATTGTTGAGATGATCAGTATCTCTGTGACCAGAGAACTTGCGCCGCTGATTACGGCAATAGTTGTGGCGGGGCGGACTGGCTCCTCCTATACTGCACAATTAGGCGTAATGAAATTTACGGCCTATTAGGTGGTAGTGGCTCGGGAAAATCGACACTGCTAAGAGAAATGATCATGGTATTACAGCCTGATAAGGGTCATATAACTGTTCTTGATGTAGATGTTGTGCATAGTTTGGCAACAGAAAAAGCGTGGCTTCGTCAACATTGGGGAGTATTGTTTCAAAAGGGAGCTTTATTTTCATCATTAACCGTTGCAGAAAATATTGCCATTGGTTTAAAAGAATATACCGATATGCCCATATCGCTTATTAATGATCTTGTTAGTATGAAAATTTATATGGCTGGTCTACCTGCTTATATCGCTAAACTTTACCCCGCTGAATTAAGTGGTGGTATGGATGGTTAAACGTGCCTCGTTAGCTCGAGCAATAGCTAGAGATCCAAAATTGCTATTTTTGGATGAGCCCGCATCAGATTTAGATCCGGTTGGTGCAGAGAAATTTGATCACCTTATTGTTGAATTACGCACAATGTTAGATTTAACGGTAGTGATGGTGACACACGATTTAGATTCGATCTTTACGACAGTTTATCGATTAGCGGTGCTGGGCGATAACAAGGTGATTGTTGAGGGGAACCTAGAGAAGGTGGCCGCCTGTAACCATCGCGAGATCGTCGCATTTTTTAGAGGGAAACGAGGGCAAGCTCGTATGAAACATGGAAAGTAAACTTAACTATACTTTGGTAGGTTTTGTTGTTGCTTTATTGCTTGCAAGTATAGTGGTGTTTACCTATTGGTTAGGCAAACATAACGGCAGCCAGCAATATGACTATTACCATGTGTATATGACTGAATCGGTGTCGGGCTTGAGTAATCATGCCGCGGTTAAGTTTATGGGCGTTGATGTCGGGTCAGTAATAACGATTGATATTAATCCTGATAACTCTGAGCAAGTGGCTTTATTACTGAAAATTCGACAAGGTATTCCAGTTAAAGTTGATAGCAAAGCATCGTTGAGATTTTATGGTGTGACTGGCTTAGCATTTATTGAACTGACGGGCGGAGGCAAAAATTCTGCACGACTCAGAGTAGTTAACTCCGACCAACTACCCATCATTCAAGCGTCGGCATCTACGTTCTCAAATATTGAAAAAACCTTAAATGAGCTGGCCCGAAATTCGGCTGTAGTATTAGAAAATGTGAAGCAACTACTCAGTGATGAAAACTTAAAACAAGTCTCGAGTATTTTATTAAAAACGGACACTTTATTGGATAGTTTTCAGCAACAACAACCACATATTAGCCGTTTTATCGAGACGGGGACTGTAGCTGAAAAAAGTATTGATAATGCCTTTAGTAAGCTTGCTGTCGCTGCAGCTAGTATGATTAGCTTGTCTAGTAGTTTGTCTGAAAAGGGTCATGTTGCAGAAAGGAAGTTTAGCCAAACTTTAGCTGAAATTGACCTTGCTACTAACAGTGTTGAACAGATGTCTGATAGCTTTAAACGTAACTATGCTGATGCTGGGACTAGCCTTACGCACAATGTGGAACAAAGCTTGACAGCATTTAGGCAACTACTTTATCAAATGGAAGTATTGGTTATCGAATTACAGCAAACAGCGAAAACAATTAAAACTAGCCCGGCAGATTTGTTGCTTAAACGTAGTCAGATTAAATTAGGACCAGGCCAGGAGGCTCAAAGTGAAAAGTAGATTAGGCCTTATTATATTGACGATGGCGCTGTTACTATTGAGTGCTTGTAGCATCATTGAGCCGATAACAAGTCCTATAGTTGATGTTTATACGCTATCACCAGTGCCGAGTAATGACGCGCAGGAGGCCGAAAATAAAACACCGACAATAGTCGTCGCCTTTTTACCTATTCGCGGAGCTGGCAGCTTTGAGTACGGATATTGTTTATAGGGAAAGTGAGTATAGTTTTGATCGTTACGCTTATAGTCGATGGAGTGATAATCCAAGTAAGCTATTAGATGTATATTTACAGCAAAGATTAAGCAATGATCAGCTTGTTTCAACCGTTTTTCCATATGAAGTTGGAGCTGACGCAGAGATGATCCTACAGGGCGAACTGCTGGACTTTAGTCATCATGTTCAAAATAACAAATCTTCAGCTGGAATTGTAAAGGTTCATTTCTACCTTCTTGATGCGAGCACTAAATCTATAGTAGCAAATAGGTTATTTTCTGCTGAAGAAGTGGCTGATCCCAAAAATGCAAAGGGGGCCACGGCTGCAATTAATCGTGCTTGTGCTGCTATCGCGGAACAATTAATAATATGGCTAATGATGCATGCGAAATAAAAGGTGAGGGAGAGCCCTAGATAGTTAAGATATTCTAAGAAAAGAGTATGAGAAAGAGCAGGCTCACCACATGGTCGTCGACAAATGAAGGTCGCATTAGCAATGAAGTGATTTAAGCTCGGTATCCATCGAACTGCTACCTTAAACAAGCCTCTGTGAAAGAGGTTTAGGCTATCACGCACACATTATTATTCGAATGCAGGCAAGACACATCTAATTAATCCTGAACAGGCGAATAGCCATTGGGGGCTCATATTCTCTCTATACGCACTGATCGAGCTTGAAGTAATTTCGATGCTGTACCTGATTTGGCCACCAAAGAAAGCGTTGGCTGGGCCACGTCAAAAAGCCCCAATGCCGACTTAGCCAAAGCAGCGTTGATCAATGCGATCCAAAGACAACAAGCAGATCCGGCACAAGGGAAGCTTCATTCATACCAAGGTGTGCACAACTCTTTAAAACTTAGCTGAATATATTAAAGATCACGCAGAGCATGCGTCGCCGTGGCCATTGCTGGGACACTAGCGTAATGGAACATTTTTTCCAGAGGCGTAACATCAGCAAGGCTAAATCATTTAACCTTTATCCATCATCTTGCAGCAGTCAGCATCGTTGAGAGTATTTTATAATCCAGACTTAATTTAAGAAAAACGACATTACTTATCTCAATGCACTGTAAAAGTCTTGATAAACAAGAAGACTTAAGGTGGGACAGTGCTATATAGGGACAAACTGAGCACTGAGATGGCTGTAGCTATTCTGGTATGTGATCACCTTTCGTATTTTATTACCTAAAGCCACTAACACACAGCATATCTTGCTATCGACTTGAAGCATGACTTCTGACTAAGCTTGCCGATAGACTACTATCTGGGCTGATCAGTGGACGGTTTTTTGAGCTTAACAAGCCGCTTTTTGACTGTAGACAGGCTTGACACTCCCAAAAAGTAATAAAAACACCCCGAAAAGTAATAGAAATACTCCAAAAAGTAATAAAAACACTCCAAAAAGTATTAAGTCTCGTTTTCACTGACTTAGCTATAGCTGAATGGTTATTAGCAATGATAGAGTACGTTTCTTTAAGATAATGGAGTTGATTATGAGAAGTATTCGTATTCATGATTTAGCAATTGCTAGTTTATTTGTTAATGTATCGGCGTTTGCTGAAACGAGTCAATTGTCAGTAGCTAATGCCCGTTTATCACCGGTAGTGGTGACGGCGACTAAAGTAGAAAAAGACCCACTCGACGTGCCTTTTGGTTTGTCTGTACTGACACGAGAAGATTTAGACAATAAAAATATTAACTCCGTTGAGGGGGTGATTCATAATTCGGCTAATACCAATTTAGTTAGCTCTGGCGATGGGAGAGCTAATTCAACCACCATTAAAATAAGAGGGATGGGGCCATTAGGGGCGGCGGCTAATGCTGAAGATACTAGTGTTGTGGTTTATGTTGACGGTATTCCCGTGCCGGCAAGTGCGATAGCGAATGGGTATTTTGATGCCGAGCGTATTGAAGTATTGAAAGGCCCACAAGGGACCTTATTTGGCCGGAATAGTGCAGGCGGGGCCATTAATATCGTCACCCCCACGCCAACGGACGAAACAGAATTCTCATTGCAGGCACAAACCGGGGAAAATAATCATCATCTGGTGACGGCGATAGCATCAGGTGCCATTGAAGACGATAAACTGTTTGGCCGCCTATCCATCACCACCCAGGAAGACGGTGCTTATATTGATAATCTAAATGATGACGACATCGGTGATGTCAAAAAACAACTTACCAGAGGAACATTATTTTTCACCCCTAGTGATAGTACTGACATTAAGTTGACACTATCAGCTGAGCGTGATCGGCGCAGCTATGTCAGTTTTGGTCCATTAAGAAGCAGTGCAAGTAGTAAGATGGTGGTGCAAACCGATGCTGATAATGCAGTGGATAAAGATGCCTATGGTGCTGGTTTGACTATCAGTCATGAGTTAACGAACTTTAATTTCACTAGTGTCACTGGCATCCATGATATTGACATTTCACAATATGTCGATGGATTTGAAAACAGCTTACTTCCGAACTATAATGGCTGGTTTTCTGATTGGGATGAACAGCATCAGACCTTTAGTCAAGAATTTAGATTAAATTCACATTCAGGTACTGATATCGCCTGGGTAACTGGATTATCGTATTACCACAGTGATTTTGATGCTGTTTTCATAGACGGTAAAGAAGGAAAGCCTTCAGATAATTCGACTAGAGATGTTGAGTTGATATCTGAATCTTACTCGTGGTTTGGTGAAGTCACCGTGCCCATGAATAACAGCCTTGATGTTGTCGCCGGCATTCGTTATACCGATGATAGTAAAGAAGAAGATCTCAAATATACGGGCCCTAGGGCATCGGCTAATCGTCAGCATGAATTAAACGATAATTTTGTAACGGGACGAGCCTCGCTGATTTATAAAATAGACCCTCAATCGCGCCTATTTGCCACCCTGTCAAGAGGTCATAAAGCCGGCGGTTTTCAACAATATTCAACGTCTATTGCGACAGGTTTAATCACCAAAGAAGCGTTTAAGGAGAGTGAGATTAATGCCTTTGAACTCGGCTATAAACTGCGTTCTCAGGATGGTCGCTTTAATATGTCCAGCTCTGTGTTTATCAATAATATCAAAGACGAACAAGTATTTGATTATGATGACACCTTTACATTGAGGATATTGAATGCCGATGCACGCACCAAAGGTATGGACCTGGAGACCAATTATCAGTTGAGCAACGCATGGCAATTGGCAGCGAATTTAGGCTATGTCGATGCAGAACTCCGCAATAACGGTGTTGAGTTCGACACTAGAACCGGTGCTAAGGCAGGCAATGCCTTGCCCCTTGTATCTAAGTGGTCAGGTGGCTTAAGTATGGCCTATCGAGAGCGGGCGCCTTGGCTAAATGACAATGCAGAGTTATTTGGTGCATTATCATGGCAATATACTGGCAGTAGCCAAGCAGATATAAAGAATAGCCTCAAATTGCGTAAATTTAATACTATTAACCTTAAGCTGGGGGCTAACGTGACACCGAAGTTAGAGCTGTATGGCTTTGCAAATAACCTATTGGATGATTATCAAGAGCAATTTGGTACTACTACCAAATCTGGAGCTAAAGGCACCAGTGTTGGTCGTGATCGGGTGATGGGAATCGGATTTAAGTACCAATTATAAGGTGTATTTTTAAACAGGCCCATTATCTCTTTAGCGAGGGTAATGGACCTGTTCATTGATCAGTGTTATTTCACGGTAAGCCAAACGTAATATCAGGAGAGGTTCAGTGGCGCATGACGAAGACTGTGTTGTGAATTCAACTATCAGGGAAGAACCACTGTTTGTAGCGCAGAAAAACAGTAAAAAAGCCAAAGAAATAACGCGCCCTGTAAACGTATTTTCCCAATTGTGGCAAATGATTGACCAACATCGGCTAAGAATGGCATTGTCAGTAATGTTTGGTGTGCTATCCAGTGTGCTACAACTAAGCCCAGCAGTTTTTGTGGCCCTGATAATAGCGGCATTAGAGATAGGTGATATTTCAACAGCAACTTATTATGCCGTCGGTCTGATTATCGCCTCGATAGTGTGCGCAGCACTATTTAGTTTATCGACCTTATTTTCACATTTAATCGCTGTTGAAGTACAAGCCAATGCGCGCAAGTCAATTGCTGATAAATTGGCAAATGTTCCCTTGGGTTATTTTCAGCGCTTTAGTAGAGATACAATCAAAAAATTGATTATGGATGATATGACTGATTTAGAGGATGGTGTCGCCCACCTAATACCAGAACTAACTGCAGCACTTGTGGCCCCTATTTTAATTATCATCATTATGTTTTTTTTAAGCCCGCTATTGGCAGTAGCCGCTGTTTTTCCGACGCTTGTAGGCTTTATTATGCTGGCGATTATTCTGCGTGATAGTGGCGAATTAAATAGCCGTTTTTATCATGCTAAGGCCAATATTACTCAAACCATGGATGAAGTTATTTCAGCTATCCCAGAAGTTAAAACCTATAATCACGAAGATAGCGCACTTAAGACAGTCCATCACTCTTTTATGGGTTTAAAAACCATGCTAGATGACTGGATTGAAATAATGATGGTCAAAAATAGTTGGTTTTATTTGTTCACTAACTCTAATTTACTGCTAGTGGCTCCTCTAGGCTACTACCTTTACCAACAACAATTAATTTCATTGTCAATATATGTGTTTTTTTTGTTGGCTAGTTTGTCTTTTGGCACGATCACATCATCATTTTTTAGTTTAATGACACGGTTAAAAGGACAAGAAGGGGCGATCAATCGTTACTGCGCATTGATGGCTGAATCAGAATTGCCCATGCAATCTGTTCCCTCAGATCACAAGGTAAGCGGCCATGCCGTTGAGTTTGATTCAGTTTTCTTTAGGTATGATGAAGCGGTTCGTATTGAATCAGCACAAGATGGTGGATCCTCATCACGTCAGCAAACGATGCTAAGCCCTTGGGTGATCGACAATGTTAGTTTAACGTTAACACAAGGTAGTTTTACTGCTCTAGTTGGGCCAAGTGGTTCAGGAAAATCAACGTTAGCACATTTAGTAGCACGGTTTTGGGATGTACAGATCGGAAGTGTGTGCATTGGTGGCATTGATATTCGACAATTATCAGCTGATAAACTGGCTTTATTAACCTCGTTTGTGTTGCAAGATGTCTATATCTTCAGCCAAACTGTTCGGCAAAATATTTGTTTAGGTCGTCCTGATGCAGACGAAGCTGACATGATTGCAGCTGCGAAATCTGCACAGGCACATGAGTTTATTATGTGTTTGCCGCAAGGCTATGACACCATGTTAACGGATGGTGAAGGGTTGTCTGTTGGGCAAAAACAGCGCTTATCTATTGCTAGGGCTTTGATTAGAAATGCCCCGATCCTTATTCTCGATGAAGCGACCGCCTATGCCGATCCACAAAGTGAAGTTGAGGTGCAGCGAGGCTTAAGTCATTTAATTAAAGGACGTACAGTGCTGGTGATTGCACATCGATTATCGACCATCACCACAGCCGACCAAATTGTATTTTTAGACCATGGCAAGATAATAGAAAAAGGCAAACATGAGGAATTATTAGCACTCAATGGGCGATATGCAGCGCAGTGGCGGCAACACATCAAGGCAAAAGAATTTAAATTGACCGATAATGTAGATGAAGGCACTGCGTTTTGAATTTACTACAACGCTTTTCAACGATAACGAATTCCACCTTCAGCGAATGGCAACGTTTATGTCTACTTAGAGGAATAGATGGTGTCTTATTGACGGCTCCGCTATTGGTTGTAGCAATACTATTATGTTTAAGCGATGTTGAGGATCAAAGTTGGGTATTGGCAACTGCAGTTGCGGCTTACGTCGTGATGTTTATTTGTCGAAAGCACATTATCTGGCATACCAATAGAAGATTGAATCAACTTGCATTTAATTATGGCCTGGAACAACGCAGGCATTCACTACAGCATATGTTGGCTATTCCATTGCAAACCTTTGCTAAGTTACACCGTGGCAAAATAGCACAAGCATTATCAGTTGATCTCGCATGGTTAGAAATTTACTACTCTTTCACAGCACCTATGTTGTTGGTTGATACTGTGGCAATTATAAGTCTTTTGCTTATTGCATTTTTTATTCACTGGCCACTCGCCATCTTAATGCTGCTTTTGGGGGGAGTGATGGCGCTTGTTTTAAAACTGGTTCTTAATAATTTAAAGCGTATTCATCAACAAAATTCTGATGATCTAGCTCAAGCTAGCCGGCAAGTAGCAGAATACGTTAAAGGTATGGATATACTACGTGCATTTGGACAAGCAACGACATCAGAAAGTGAATTTAAGCGCACGATAGAAACAATGCGTCAACATGGGCTTAAGGGTTTACAGAACACATTACCAGGCGCAGCACTGTATTTTACTCTTGTACAGGTATCACTGGGATTGAGTTTATTGACTTTATTTTGGCTTAATCAATCGGCTAGGATCGATAATCAATCATTTGCAGGGTTGATAGATCTAAGCTCACAAGAAAATATAATCAAAATCGTGGTCGCAACCATAATATTAGCAGCTTTAAATACGCCGATACGTTCCTTATTCAGTTATTTTAATTTATTATTGCTAGCTAAAATTGCCAATGCTAACGTGACTAGTATTGATAGTATTGAAAAACAATCCAATGGCCATATAAAAACGCTCGTTAAGCCTAATACGGTTAAGTTTTCTAATGTAAGCTTTCGTTACGATAATACTGATTATGATGCGGTAAGTAAGGCCTCCTTCCATTTACCCCCACAGTCGATAACTGCTGTGGTAGGGCCGAGTGGTGCGGGAAAATCAACGCTGTTGAAGCTGTTGATGCGATTTGCAGATGTGACAGAAGGGACCATTTTTCTGGCAGGGCAAGATATCCGTCACTTAGACATGGCGTTATTGCATAATCAATTTGCCATCGTTTTTCAGGAAACAGTGTTATTAAATGACACTATTGCCAATAATATTCGCATTGGCAAGCCATCCGCAGCTATAAAAGATATTATTAGGGTGGCAAAAAAAGCCTGTATTCATGAAAAAATCATGTCTTTACCTCGAGGCTATGAGACCGTATTTGATGGATCAGGTCGGTCGATGTCGGGTGGTGAAAAACAGCGAATTGCCATTGCGCGTGCTATGTTAAAAGACGCACCTATCATTATATTAGATGAGGCAACAAGTGCTTTAGATCCAGAAAATGAGGCATTAATTCAGCAAGCAATCAGTGCACTTGCACAGAGCAAAACTGTATTAATGATTGCTCACCGTTTAGGCTCTATTATTAATGCTGATCAAATTATTGTTATGGATAAGGGGCAGGTATCAAGTGTGGGATGCCATCAAGATCTTTTAGAAATTGATATGACGTATAAACAGTTATGGCATTCATATCAACAGGCACGAGAATGGAATATGAAATAAAGGCGACGCAGTGAGGTCGCTATATTTGCGGTAGCGTGCTTGGGCTCGGATTCGCAAAAAAACTATCGCAAAAAAAACGACTCAGGGGTTAAAAGAGTTGGTGTTTGTTTTACGAAGCTAAGCTTCTTTCTAATTACATCAGAAAATATAATTGAGAGTAATTTAATAGCGCAAATCGATATTAAATGATTTAGGTGATTATTACTATTTTAGGCTAGGAGGGCTGATCCGTACCTTTGGTAGTATAATCAAATAATTAGCTCTGAATAAGTAGCTAATATTGTTGGTCATGTATATCAAAGTAAGCTGTATTATTACTGCCTCGTTCCTATAATGGGTCTTTACTGTCTATTCCTGCTAATATATGTGAGTTTTTCTACGCGTTTTGAGAGTTACTTTTAAACAATGAAAATCTTGATCAGTAATGATGATGGTTATATGGCTGAAGGCATTCGTGCTTTAGCTGAAGCAATGTTGAGTTTGGGTGATATTACCGTTGTAGCACCAGATCGCAACCGTAGTGGTGCGAGTAACTCATTAACCTTGGAAAACCCATTACGTGTTAATCAGTTAGATAATGGTGTTTATCGTGTTGAAGGAACACCAACAGATTGTGTTCATCTTGCGATAACAGGTTTGTTAGAAGATGAACCTGATATGGTTATTTCGGGGATTAATGCTGGAGCAAATTTGGGTGATGATGTATTGTATTCAGGCACTGTTGCAGCTGCGATGGAGGGCCGGTTTTTAGGCTTACCGGCCATTGCTATTTCACTTAATGGTCATACCGCTACGCATTTTGAAACGGCGGCATGGGTTGCTAAAAAAATCGTGGCTCAGCTACAGCACTCATCTTTACCTGCCGATACTATTTTGAATGTAAATGTACCAGACTTGCCCATATCAGAGATTACAGGGTTTGAAAGTACACGTTTGGGTCGTCGACACAAAGCTGAACCAGTTATTAAAGAGTTAGATCCTCGTGGTCGACCAATGTATTGGGTTGGCCCTGCTGGTGAAGAAGAAGATGCCGGCCCAGGAACAGATTTTAATGCTATTAACCGAGGCGCAGTATCAGTAACGCCACTACAAATTGATCTTACCCACTATGATGCCATTGATGGTGTAGCGAACTGGTTGCAAGGTGTATCAAATGATGTCTAGTCAACGCGGCATAGGGATGACTTCACAACGAACGCGAGATAGATTAATTACGCGTTTAAAAGAACAGGGTATTGAAAGCAGTGAAGTTTTATCAGTAATGAAAGATTTGCCTCGCCATTTATTTGTCGACGAAGCATTGGCTAGTCGAGCATATGAAGATACGGCATTACCAATAGGACATGGCCAGACGATTTCGCAACCTTTTATTGTCGCCAAAATGACTGAAATCTTACTGAAAGGACTACAAAAAAAGAAAGTGTTAGAAGTAGGTACCGGTTCAGGCTATCAAACGGCTGTATTATCGCGACTTGTAGATAGAGTGTTTAGTGTAGAACGAATTTCTCCGTTACAGAATCAAGCGCGCGAACGCTTTTACCAATTGAAACTTAATAATATTAAGTTAAAACACAGTGATGGTAGTTGGGGATGGGAGTTAAATGCCCCCTATGATGGCATTATTGTGACGTGTGCGCCTGAAGAAATACCACAAGATTTATTACGACAGTTGGCACCAGGAGGACGGTTAGTCATTCCTGTAGGAGGCAGCCGACAATCTTTACGCGTGATAGATCGTAATGGTAATGCTTTTGAAGAAACAGAATTAGACGCGGTTAGTTTTGTACCCTTATTATCAGGGCAAATTTAATGAAACCATTCTCGGCATTATATAGCCGTGTTATGCAATGGTCGCGACACAAATATGCCACGTACTGGCTAGCCTTAGTGAGTTTTACAGAGTCATCATGCTTCCTAGTGCCACCGGATGTGATGTTAGCGCCTATGTCATTAGCTAAGCCTCATAAGGCATGGTTCTATGCGGGATTGACGACAGTGGCGTCGGTTGTTGGTGGCTTATTTGGATATCTGATTGGCACCTTTGCTTTTGATATGATTCAGCCGTGGCTTGTGTCATTAAATTATATGCATGCGTATGAGTTAGCAGAAAGTTGGTTTGCACAATGGGGGTTTTGGGCTATTTTTCTAGCAGGCTTTACACCAATACCTTATAAAATATTTACCATTGCCTCGGGTGCGTTGGGCATGGCGCTGATGCCTTTTATTATTGGTTCAACTATTGGCCGAGGTCTACGTTTTTTCTTAGTTGCAGGCTTGATGCGTTGGGGTGGACAAGATTTGGAAACTAAATTACACCTATGGATAGATCGTATTGGTTGGGCAACAATAGTTCTAATGGGTATGGTTTACTTTACATTGAGATAAATGAAGACGTTTTTTCTATTACTGTTCGTTTTATTGCTTACTGCATGCGGTGGTGGAAATGCAGTTGCTCCAGTTGGTAGCTATGGCGGGTATAATAAGTCGACGTCTAGCCCAGCTAAATCTAACCCAACTAAACCTCCTTCAGTTTATAAGGTAATAAAAGGCGACACGCTTTATTCCATCAGTTGGCGTTATGGCCTTGATTATAAAAAAGTAGCCAAAATAAATCGTATCCCACCACCGTATAATATATATATTGGACAGAAACTGTCCTTTAAGTCTGCCAAAATAAAATCAACAGCTACAAAAACAAAGACAACGACAAGTCAGAAAACAGGAAAAAAAGCAGCAATAAAGACAAGCTATTCAAATAAAGCCTTGGCGTGGCGATGGCCAACAAAAGGTAAAGTGATATCAACATATTCTAAAAGTGCGGCAGGGAGAAAAGGAATTAATATCGCTGGAAAATCAGGCCAAACAGTGCAAGCAGCAGCAGCAGGTAAAGTGGTTTATAGTGGCAATGGTCTGTCTCGTTATGGCAATTTATTGATTCTCAAACACAACGATGTTTATTTAAGCGCCTATGCGCATAATAAAAAATTACTCGTGAAAGAAGGACAATCAGTAAAAGCAGGCCAGAAAATAGCAACATTAGGACGTTCTGGTACACAACGTGATCAACTGCATTTTGAAATTAGACGAAATGGAAAGCCAATAGATCCGATGCGCTTCTTACCAAAAAAATAATTCTGATGATTGAATGCGCTATAATTTATGCTTTTTGCTGACTACTGAGTCAGTGCCGAATAAATACAAGAGGATTTAGCATTGGAATTAGGCGCAACAATGCAGCGAATTAAAGAGCTTCGAGGTCGTAGTGACGATCTTAGGGGGTATCTTTGACTATGATGTTAAGGCTGAACAATTAACCGAAGTGACGCGAGAGTTAGAATCATCGACAGTATGGGATGATCCTGAGCGCGCGCAGAAGTTAGGTAAGGAACGGGTAAGTTTAGAGCGCATTGTAACTACATTAGCGAGTCACCGTGAATCACTTAGTGACGCCAAAGAATTGCTCGAACTAGCGGTTGAAGAACAAGACCAAGAGACATTTGATGCTGTTACTGACGATCTTGAGACGCTAGAAAATGCACTGGCTAAACTCGAATTTCAACGTATGTTTTCAGGTAAGATGGATGCCAATAATGCCTATTTAGACATCCAATCTGGCTCAGGTGGGACTGAAGCTCAAGACTGGGCTAATATGGTGTTACGGATGTATTTACGATGGGGAGACGCGAAAGGCTTTAAGGTTGAACTGGTAGAAGCATCGTCTGGTGAAGTGGCTGGTATCAAAAGTGCCACGATTCATTTTGAAGGCGAATATGCATTTGGTTTATTACGAACGGAAACAGGTGTTCACCGCTTAGTGCGTAAATCACCATTTGATTCTAGTGCACGTCGACATACCTCTTTTTGCAGTGTATTCGTTTATCCAGAAGTGGATGAAAATATTGAAATTGAAATTAATAAAGCCGATTTACGAATAGATACTTACCGCGCCAGTGGTGCGGGTGGTCAGCATATTAACAAAACAGATTCAGCGGTTCGAATTACGCACCTTCCTACTAATACGGCAGTGCAATGTCAGACGCAACGTTCTCAACACCAAAATAGAGACACAGCGATGAACTTATTGCGAGCTAAGTTATACGAGTTAGAGCTACTTAAACAAAATGAAGAAAAACAAGCCGCGGAAGATGGCAAGTCAGATATAGGCTGGGGAAGCCAAATCCGCTCTTATGTTTTAGATCAATCTCGAATCAAAGATTTACGTACCAACGTAGAAACAGGAAATACTCAAGCTGTATTGGATGGCGATTTAGACTTATTTATTGGAGCGTCCCTGAAATCAGGACTTTAATCGGAACGAAAGATGACTAACGAAATAGAACAAGATGAAAATAGATTAATTGCCCAGCGCCGTGAAAAATTAGCGGAATTACGCGAGCAAGGTAGTGCCTTCCCTAATGATTTTCGCCGCAATGTGATGAATTCTGAATTGGCGGTTGAATATGAAACTAGCTCGAAAGAAGAATTAAAGGCATTACCGCGCCGCGTTAAAATTGCAGGTCGTTTAATGACTAAGCGAGTAATGGGTAAAGCGAGTTTTGCCAATATTCGTGATATGTCAGGTGACATGCAGCTGTATGTTAAACGTGATGATTTAGCTGAAGGCGTTTATGGTGAGTTCAAACGTTGGGACCTAGGCGATATTATTGCTGCTGAGGGCACTATGTTTCGTACTCAAAAAGGTGAGTTATCTGTTTTAGTTGATGATATTCGTTTATTAACGAAATCATTACGTCCACTACCAGAAAAATTCCACGGTTTATCTGATCAAGAAATGCGTTATCGCCAACGTTATGTTGACTTGATTATGAATGAAGCTAGTCGTGAAACATTTATTATTCGTACCAAAGTGATTGATGGAATCCGGCGTTTTTTGATGGCTAAAAACTATCTAGAAGTAGAAACTCCAATGATGCATGTTATTCCAGGAGGTGCAACAGCGCGACCTTTTACTACGCATCATAATGCCCTTGATATGCCTTTATATTTACGCGTTGCTCCTGAATTGTATTTGAAACGTTTAGTTGTAGGTGGTTTTGAACGTGTATTTGAAATCAATCGTAACTTTCGTAATGAAGGCTTATCGACTCGTCATAACCCTGAATTTACGATGGTTGAGTTTTACCAGGCTTATTCAGATTACAAAGATCTGATGGATTTGACTGAAGAGATGTTACGAACAGTGACACAGGATGTTTTAGGTACATCACAAGTGCATTATCAGGGCACGGATTTAGATTTTGGTAAACCATTCCACCGCATGACGGTGAATGAATCTATCTTGCAGTTTAATGCTGATATTTCTGCTGACCAGTTAGCCACAATAGAAGCAGCTAGAAGTCTTGCTAAAGCTTTAGGTATACCGTTAAAAGATAGTTATGGATTAGGTAAAGTTCAAATTGAAATCTTTGAGAAAACAGTTGAACATCGATTGATGGAGCCGACTTTCATTACTGCTTACCCAACTGAAGTCTCACCGTTGGCACGACGCAGTGATGCTGATCCGTTTGTCACTGATCGTTTTGAATTCTTTGTTGGAGGACGTGAAATTGCTAATGGTTTCTCAGAGCTTAATGATGCAGAAGATCAAGCTGAACGATTCCAAGCACAAGTGGCTGAAAAAGATGCAGGTGATGATGAAGCGATGCATTTTGATGATGATTATATTCGCGCATTAGAATACGGTATGCCGCCAACAGCAGGAGAAGGCATCGGTATTGATCGCTTGGTGATGCTGTTAACTGACTCACCATCGATAAGAGATGTATTGTTATTCCCCCATATGCGCCCTGAAGTATCAGAGTAGGGAATAGCTAAATATACCGCTAGCTTATATTTTAATGGGTTAGCGGTATGATTTTTTGAAGTTTAAAAATCAAATAGCGCTAGCGCTTCTTTATACTCATCACTGTTTTCATCTAACTCAACAACGCTGATAGCAGTATCCACACCAAGCTTTTTGAAAGCGGGTACTTTTTTAAGTTCTTCTTCACTAAGCGCTCCATCGGTGTTCATATAGCTTTGTAAACGAGCAACTTGAACTATATCCACTATGTCGGGTCCATTTTCACTATCACGTGTTAGGTTGCTTTGCTCGGCAACAGCAGTAACTAGAGCTTCAGGGAATCTCCAGCTTTTTAAAATTTGTGCGCCTACTGCCACATGAATATTTTCAATGACAGCGTTCAGGGCCGCGGTATCTTTGAGAATTTCTGGCTTTTCATCTGCTTTCATCAAAATGGGTAAAATGCCAATCTCATGAATAAGACCTGCTAACATTGCTACATCTGATTTTATGTTTGCGTGTTTACGGGCTAACACCTGACAGATTGCGGATACGTCAGTGGTGTGTGCCCACAAATTATGTAAGCGATCATCAAGGTTACGAGAGGTTGCTTGGAACATTTGTTTCATAACTAAACAGGTGACAAGACTACGTACAACCTTTAACCCTAATCGCGAAACAGCCATTTGAATTGTATCGACTTCTACTCGTCCGCGGTACAGAGGACTATTTGCAACTTTTAATAGATTTGTAGCTAGGGCTGCATCGGTTATAATAACTTCTGATAAGTCAGTAGCTGAAGCTTCAGGATCATCCACTACATCGCGAACATGTAATGCAACTTCAGGTAATGTTGGTAGCGCTAAAGTACCATTATTTAAATCGTTGAGTAGTTCATTGTGGAAGATTTCTTGTTCGCACATGGCATCTCATTTTTAAATGTAATTTGAAGTAACAGCCATTTTCAGTTATTTTGCTTGGCTTGCCAACCGTTTTTTCTATTAATCAGGTACTAAGTTGAACGACGACTTTCCAAGAATTAAACGCCTTCCACCCTATGTGTTCAATATCGTTAACGATTTGAAAGCAGAGGCGCGTGCGCGAGGTGAGGATATTATTGACTTTGGTATGGGTAATCCAGATAAACCTGCGCCGCAGCATATTATTGATAAATTAATAGAAGCGGCCCAACGTCCAGATACACATCGTTATTCTGTTTCGCGCGGAATTCCGCGATTACGCAAAGCTATATGTAATTGGTATCAACGTAAATTTGATGTCACTTTAGATCATGAAACCGAAACAATTGTGACGATTGGTTCTAAAGAAGGTCTAGCACATTTAGCGCTTGCGACTGTTGGACCGGGCGATGCGATTTTAGTGCCTAATCCAGCTTATCCAATCCATCCTTATGGTTTTGTTATTTCTGGCGCAGATATTCGTCATGTACCACTAATACCTGGCGGTGATTTTTTTGCGGAGTTAGAAAAGTCAGTCAAAGATTCATGGCCAAAACCAAAAATGTTGGTATTGAATTTCCCAGGAAACCCAACAACACAGTGTGTTGATTTAGAGTTTTTTGAGCGGATTGTGGCTTTTGCTAGAGAACATGAAATCTGGGTGGTTCATGATCTAGCCTATGGTGAAATAACCTTTGATGGCTATAAAGCACCTTCTATTTTACAAGTGCCAGGCGCCAAAGATGTTGCGGTTGAGTTTTACACATTATCTAAAACCTACAATATGCCTGGCTGGCGAGTGGGTTTTATGTCAGGTAACCCAACATTAGTGTCAGCATTGGCACGAATGAAGTCTTATTTAGATTACGGTATGTTTACACCAATTCAAGTTGCAGCAATTGCGGCCCTAGATGGACCACAAGACTGTGTTGCTGAAATTGTCGAGACCTATAGAAGTCGCCGTGATGTGTTATGTGACGGTTTGAATTCGATTGGCTGGGAAGTTGAAAAGCCGAAAGCAACCATGTTTGTATGGGCTAAAATACCAGAAAAATATCGTGAAATGGGTTCATTAGAATTTACGAAAAAATTACTCAAAGAAGCTAGGGTAGCTGTTTCACCAGGGATTGGTTTTGGTGAATATGGTGATGATCATGTACGTTTTGGTTTAATTGAAAATGAACACCGTACACGTCAAGCTGTTCGCGGTATTCGCGATATGTTTAGAAAAGGTTAGGAGATAACGTGCAATCAGTAAAAATCGGTGTACTTGGTTTAGGTACAGTAGGTAGTGGTACGGTAAATGTATTAAGTCGTAACCTGAAAGAAATTACTCGTCGTGCTGGCCGTGGTATTGAAATTAGCCGAGCGGCAGATCGTGATTTATCAGGTAAAAAGAATTGTAATACGGATGGTATTACACTGACTGATAATGCGATGGATATCGTCAATGATCCTAACATTCAGGTTGTGGTTGAGTTAATTGGCGGTACAGGCATCGCTTATGATCTCGTGCTACAGGCTATTGAAAATGGCAAACATGTCGTTACTGCTAATAAAGCACTCATTGCAACACACGGTAATGAGTTGTTTGCTAAAGCACAAGAAAATGGAGTTACCATTGGTTTTGAGGCGGCAGTTGCTGGGGGTATTCCAATTATTAAAGCCATGCGTGAAGGTTTAGCCGCAAATAGAATTGAATGGTTAGCAGGTATTATCAATGGCACGGGCAACTTCATCCTGACTGAAATGCGAGATAAAGGCCGTGACTTTGCAGATGTATTAGCTGAAGCTCAAGCATTAGGTTATGCAGAGGCTGATCCAACCTTCGATGTTGAAGGGATTGATGCCGCTCATAAGTTAACCATTATGGCTTCAATCGCTTTTGGTATTCCATTACAGTTTGATAAAGCCTACACGGAAGGTATTAGCCAAATCTCACAAGATGATGTGAAATTTGCCGCGGAATTAGGGTATCGCATTAAACATCTTGGTATTGCTAAAAAGACAGAACAAGGCGTTGAGATTCGGGTTCATCCAACCATGATTCCTCACCGACGTTTGATTGCTAATGTTGATGGTGTTATGAACGCTGTACTCATTCAAGGTGATGCTGTTGGCCCTACACTTTATTATGGTGCTGGTGCTGGTTCAGATGCCACAGCTTCAGCTGTTGTCGCTGATATCATCGATATTGTGCGTACATTAACAACTGATCCTGAAAATCGCGTACCTCATTTAGCTTTCCAACCGGATGCACTAACAGATACGCCTATCCTGCCAATATCTGAGGTTGTAACATCGTATTATTTACGTGTTCATACTGAAGATAAACCAGGTGTATTGGCAGATATTACGGGTATTTTGAGTAAACAAAGCATCAGCATTGAAGCCATTTTGCAAAAAGAACCAGAGCAGCAAGGCGGGATTGTACCCGTTATTATGCTGACTCAAGAGGTTGCAGAGAAAAACATGGATGCAGCTATTGCTGAAATTGAAGCTTTATCATCAGTTAACGAAAAAATCATGCGTATTCGTATGGAATCATTAGGTTAGTTTTTCCGTTTAATTTGAACGATAAACACCAATAAATTTAAAGAGGAATAATTATGCCATTTCGTCCACGTTATACAGGCCTAATTGAACGATACCGCGACCGTTTACCAGTAAGTGATGAGACAAAGTTGATCAGCTTAGGTGAAGGTAATACACCGCTATTAAAATTGAATAATATCCCTGCTATATTAGGTAAAGATGTTGATATTTACGTCAAATATGAAGGCCTAAATCCAACAGGTTCATTTAAAGACCGTGGCATGACAATGGCTGTGACTAAAGCGGTTGAAGCGGGTAGTAAAGCGATTATTTGTGCGTCGACTGGTAATACGTCAGCGGCTGCAGCAGCGTATGCTGCACGAGCAGGTATTACTGCGTTTGTATTGATTCCCGATGGCAAAATTGCCCTAGGTAAATTAGCCCAAGCAATGATGCATGATGCGGTTGTGATTCAAATTAAAGGTAACTTTGATGAAGGTATGCAATTAGTCAAAGATGTCGCTGAACATGCGCCGGTGACCATTGTTAACTCAATCAACCCTTACCGTCTGCAAGGCCAAAAAACAGCGGCATTTGAGATTGTTGAAGAATTAGGTAAAGCGCCTGATTTCCATTGTTTACCAGTTGGGAATGCCGGTAACATTACTGCACATTGGATTGGCTATAGTGAATATGCCTCGGAATCTGGTGATCATGTAACAGATTCGTGTGCATTGTGCCATGGCGAATGTACATTGACCCACGGTGCCATTATTGATAAACGGCCTAAAATGATTGGCTATCAAGCAGCAGGTAGCGCGCCATTTATGCGAGGTGAAATGGTCGATAGCCCTGAAACAGTGGCGACAGCAATCCGAATTGGTCACCCTCAAAGTTGGGATATGGCTTGGAAGGTGAAAGAAGAATCAGAAGGTTGGTTTGACGAGTGTGATGATGACATTATTTTAGCAGCACAAAAATTATTGGCAGAGAAAGAAGGTATCTTCTGTGAGCCAGCATCGGCTGCTTCATTAGCAGGTGCAATGAGAGATATTCAATCAGGCAAAATTCCAGAAGGTAGCACGGTTGTGTGTACGCTAACAGGGCATGGTTTGAAAGATCCTGATATCGCGATTAAGCAAAGTTCATCACCATTGATTAAAGTGGATGCGAAACTTGATGCTGTACGTGATGCTATTTTGGGCAATATGGCTAAATAGTAACCCTTTACATTACACAGCCTCCTCTTTAGGATGGCTGTGTAATGAATACTAAAGCAGGGATACCGAATGGATAAGCCTAATGAGCAAGCAATAAAAGCAGCTAAAGTGCCGCATGATATTTTTTTAAGTAACCTGATTATGAATCATATCTTACTATTTGCGGGGATCTCGACATTTGGTGTTCAAGGCTTACAGTTCTTCCCCTTAGTGCCACTATTTTCAGTATTAACATTGCTCTACACCTTTTACCGCTCAAGCGTGGTTAAACGTGAAGATGATGAGTTTGTCTATATTCATTGGCAAATTGCACGACGTTGGAGCAAGCTGTTTGCTAGCGTGTTAACGCTAATGCTATTAGTTTCTATCTTTGGCTGGTTGGCTAATCAACATCTTGGCATGATGAAAGAAATGGTTTATGGCCTTATTGGTGGCTTAGGCTTACTACCAAGCTTAGTGGCAGTGCTAGTGCTTATTATTATTGAATCAGACTCACTGCACCATGCTAGAGTTGGTACAATGCCTAAATGGGCTCGCCGCAAATTTTTAAGTGAAGATTAAGCTTTATTCAGTCTAGCAATTAGTTTTTCTCGCCATTCATCTGATAACGCCCGTATTTCACTTGCTTGCTTCATCACCTTTTCAGCACCGATAAAGTCTTTATCAAAATAAGCTTTAAATAATGTTTTTACTGATAGTTTAGAGGGATGTTGTTTAATTAAGTCGACTTTATCTCCCGCTTTTAAAGCGCCTGCTTGTAATACTTTGAAGTAAATACCTGTTGCAGCATGTTGGACAAAGCGTTTAGGCATGCTGTTGTCATCTAGAGCAATGCCTAGTTTGAAGCAGGGTACTCTTGGCTGTGTTACTTCTAGAATACAATCATTGATTTGAAGTTGGTCTCCAATGCATATTGTCGCTTCATCAAGCCTAGTGATTGTTAGGTTTTCACCAAACTGTCCGTAATGTAAGTCAGGTTTATTAAGGACTTGTTGCCAATGCTGGTATTCATTAGCAGAAAAAGCATAAACGGCTTTATGGGCTCCACCGTGATTTTCAAGATCGACTTGTTGATCACCCTTGAACTGTAGCTCTGATAGCTGAACCAAGCCTTCAATAGGTTTTTTAAATATGCTGGTTGAGATTTGTCTGTTATTAAACTCAATTTCTACAGGCAATGAGACATTGACGGATAAAAGCTGCATTATTTTTGAGGTACAACAAAGTGGATAACGCGGTTATGTTCAAAATACACTTTAAAGTCTGGGTAGGTCCAGGCTGTGATAGGTGGTTCGCCTACGGCAGCCATGACTTGTTCTGCTTGACGCGTTCCATCGACATACTACGGGGTGGGCGAATAATACCTTGTTCCGAATTAGCTACATCATAAGTAGTAATAATAGAAATAATTTCTGCTTGTGAGATTGATGTGCTTGTTAACAATAATATTGCGGTAATAAAAATGGTTTTAAGCATTTCACGTTCCTGTTAACTGTAGTGGAAGCATACTATTGTGGAAGAAATAGTTCAATTAAACTATTCAGATAGCGTTGACCTTTTTCGGTGGGCCGAATACGGTAAATGTCACGTGTTAATAAACCATCCAATTCAGCTTGTTGTAATGCTGTATCAATATGTGAAATCGGGATCCCGGCATGCTGATAAAAGAGAGGGGTTGGAAAACCATCCGTTAATCGAAGCGCATTTAGCATAAACTCAAAACTAATATCCTGTCTTGATATGTGTTCTTCACCTAATATGACCTTTTCTGAGCCAGCACTATCAATATAAGCCTGTGGCTGCTTTTGTTTTGATCGACGAGTGACTGATTGCGTAGCGGCATCACTAATCTTGCCGTGAGCGCCAGCGCCAATACCAAGGTAGTCACCAAACTGCCAATAATTCACATTATGCCGACACTGTTGTGTCTTTTTAGCATAGGCAGATACTTCATATTGTTTATAACCAGCTTTAGCTAGACGTTGTTGATTAGCAATTTGCCAGTCGATAATAGGATCTTCATCAGGTAGTGTAGGTGGGTGTTGATAAAATAATGTATTAGGCTCAAGCGTTAGTTGATAATAAGAAATATGGCTTGGTTCTAGACTAATGGCTGTTTCTACATCATGACGGGCTAATTTTTCTGTTTGATGAGGAAGCCCAAACATGAGGTCTAAATTAAAATTATCAAAGCCCACTTTATGTGCTGTTTCAATGGCTTTAATTGCTTTTTTACTATCGTGAATGCGACCTAGTGATGCTAATGCTTGATCATTAAAGCTTTGAACGCCAATAGATAATCGGTTTATGCCTAAATCAAGATAATCAGCAAATCGGTGTGCCTCAAAAGTCCCTGGGTTTGCTTCAAGTGTAATCTCAATTTGAGGACTGAATGGAAGCAATGCGCGTAGTGATGAAAATAAACGATCATAAGCTTCAGCAGAAAATAAACTAGGCGTGCCGCCACCGATAAAAATAGTTTGAATTGTTCGCCCCCAAACAGATGGAAGTTCTTGTTCAAGATCACGGATTAAAGCATCGATATACGCTGCTTCAGGTAAAGTGTCTGGTGACTTGTGTGAATTGAAATCGCAATAAGGACATTTACGCACACACCAAGGCACATGAATATAAAGGCTAAGTGGGGGTAGGGCAGTAAAATTAAGCATCGTTATTGATGAGCCTTGGGTTTCCAGTCAGATTTCCATAGGGTTAATGGAATAATGGCCGGTGGTTCGCCATTATTATCAAACCATCCATCAACGGCATATCGACTATGAGATGTGATGTCGATAATTGTCGCAGTATTATGCGGAGACAATAATCCGCCACGATAGGTTCTGGATGCTTGTTGGTGGAAGACCATCAGATTAGCCTCAGATAACATATGTAAATAAACCGTCATATTAATCGCTTCATCAATGCAATCTAACTGACCGTTCAAGCCCTTATTTGTACAGTTTTCTGCGCGATCTATAGAGGTGCCAGCTTGTTGTCCATGGCATATCGAATAATTACGGGGTGTTGGAAATCCAATAAAGGGCTTATTAATACTGGCCGATAACTCTTGCATATCATCAATGATGAAAATAGGTTTTATAGGAGCGAGCGCTGTGTTATTAGCATTACAAGCGACGATGGGACAATTGATAATAGCGACAAGCAGCTTCACACTATTAATGAGGCAATATTTTATCAATTTTCGAAATTAAATTATAAGTCGCACCAGGAATCGTTTTATTTGGATCGCCTTTAACCTCACTGCGGTATTCTTTTACTAGTGTATTGTTTGCGGTATCAAATACACGAACTATAATATAGGAGAAGAGGTAGGTAGGTTTATGATGACGACCAATCACAATGTAATCAGCCCCTAACTCACGCCCAAACTGTGCTGAACATGCAGCACAGTCAAATAAGTATCCGGTACTTTTGTCGGCAGCATTTCGTTGTTCTGTAGTAGACGTTAATAGTGAAAAACCATCGATTTTATTCAGTCCATTTCTGAGAATACCCTCAATCATTCGAAGATTTTGTTGTTCCTGAGCATTAATTTTAGCCACTTTAGCAGGATCAGATAAACGCATGGTTAGATCTAATAGTTCAAAATCAGGCACCACAATTTTACTTTCTGCTGATACGGTTCCAGCTGAAATGAATAGTACAAATAAAAAAATAATCTTAATTAGTTTCATCGTTAAATAACCTTATAAACTGATGTATTGCCTTGCCTCGATGGCTTATTGCATGCTTCTGTTGTGCTGTTAGCTGTGCTGCACTGCACTTTTCTTCTGCTACCCAGAAGATAGGATCATAGCCGAAGCCGCCGTCTCCCATAGGAGCTTGTAAAATCTGACCTTGCCAATCTGCTTGACAAATCAAAGGGGTTGGATCTTTAGAGTGACGCATCATAACTAATAGACACTGATAACGAGCCACACGTTCATTATCAGGAACACCGCTGAGAGCAGCAAGTAAAGCATGAAGGTTATCTTCATCACTGCTATTTTCACCAGCATAGCGGGAGGAATATATGCCAGGTGCGCCTAGTAAATAATCAACTTCAATACCTGAGTCATCTGCAATTGCTGGTAAGCCCGTATGCATTGCAGCATTACGGGCTTTGATAATCGCATTCTCGACAAAAGTCTGTCCGGTTTCATCTGCTTCAGGAACACTTAAATCAGATTGAGGCACGATTTCAATATCCATCGGTGCAAACAATTCAGCAAATTCGCGTAATTTACCTTTATTACCACTGGCGAGAACGATTTTATTCATAATGATGCACCTGTTATTTATCTAATGCTTCCCGTTGTTTAATGACTAAATCTGCAATGCCTTCACTTGCTATCGCCAACATGGCTGTTAGTTCATCAGGTTGGAATGCGTGACCTTCTGCGGTGCCTTGCACCTCGATATAGGCGCCAGCTTCATTCATAACTACATTCATATCAGTTTCAGCATTTGAATCTTCAGCATAATCAAGATCAAGTACCGGTGAACCGTTATAAATACCGACTGAAATAGCGGCTACTTGACCTAGTAAGGGATTCTTTTTAATTTTTTTCTGTTCAATTAATGTATTAACAGCATCTTGTAAAGCGACGTAAGCACCTGTGATTGATGCCGTACGAGTTCCGCCATCTGCTTGTAGTACATCACAGTCGATTGTAATGCTTCGTTCCCCTAGCGCTTTTAAATCAATTGATGCACGTAAAGAGCGACCGATTAAACGTTGGATTTCTTGTGTACGACCACTTTGTTTACCTCTGGCTGCTTCACGTTGCATACGACTCCCGGTCGAGCGAGGCAACATGCCATATTCTGCCGTTACCCATCCTTCGCCTTTGCCGCGCAAAAATGGTGGAATACGCTCTTCAACCGATGCGGTACACAATACTTTAGTATCACCCATTTCGATTAATACAGAACCTTCCGCATGCTTAGTGTAGTTGCGTGTAATTGTGACCTGACGTAATTCATTCATTTGACGACCGCTTGGGCGCATACTGACTTCCTTAAAAAATATCAAAAATAATGCCGTTATTATACGTTGCTTGCATGCTATTACTGATGCTTTTAGTTAATATATCTTTTTATATTTTAGTCAGGAATGATCGTGATCAGAAGCATGACCGCATTCGCTCGTCGAGAAGAGCAAACAGAGCAAGGTGATTTAACATGGGAAATTCGCAGTGTTAATCATCGCTACCTTGAAACATCAGTACGGTTGGATGAGTGCTTTCGGCCATTAGAAATGAAAATAAGGAAACTGTTTTCTGATAAATTGGCACGGGGAAAAGTCGATGCTAGCTTGCGCTATAAAACACCTGAATCCGAACAATCAGCACTCAATATTGATCACGGCTTAGCAAAATCAGTGGTTGAGCATTGTGATGAATTAGCCTTATTAACCACGCGACCTGCTCCAGTCGATATGCTTAAAGTACTGCAATGGCCGAATGTATTACAGGCAGAGAATTTTGATCAAACAGTGCTTAATAAAACAGTGATGAGTAGTTTGGAACTGGCTATTGATGACCTAATCACTACGCGAGAAACAGAAGGCGCGGCATTACAACAAATGATTGATCAACGTTGTAAGGATATTGATATGATTGCGAAACAAACCCGCCTAGTTATGCCGGAAATATTAGAACAGCAACGGAAGCGACTGAATGATCGCGTTACTGATCTTCAGGTTAATTTAGATCCTGAACGTTTAGAACAGGAAATGGTGGTCTTAGCGCAAAAAAGTGATGTTGCTGAAGAGCTTGATCGATTAGAAAGTCATATTATTGAAGTAAAAAATGTGTTGCAGCGTGATGAACCTGTTGGCCGTCGTTTGGATTTCTTAATGCAAGAATTGAATCGAGAAGCTAATACCCTCGGTTCTAAATCGATTAGCACCAATACCACGCGAAACTCAGTTGACTTAAAAGTATTGATTGAACAAATGCGTGAACAAATTCAGAATATAGAATAATAGGTGCCTAAAATATGAGTGGAAGTCTTTTTATTGTTGCAGCTCCCTCTGGCGCTGGTAAAACAAGCTTAGTGAATGCCTTGGTTGAAAGGCAAAAGAATGTTGTCTTGTCAGTCTCTCATACGACACGGGTTGCGCGAGCAGGTGAAGAGAGCGGCAAAGATTACTTTTTTGTGAGTCAGGATGAATTTTCTACGATGCGTAATGCAGGTGAGTTTTTAGAATCTGCAACAGTGTTTGATAATTCTTATGGCACATCTTCTGAAGCGGTATTGATGCGGCTTAAGGAAGGTAAAGATGTTATTCTTGAGATTGATTGGCAAGGTGCGGAGCAGGTGAGACGAAACTTCCCTGATAGTACGGGGATCTTTATTTTGCCTCCATCAAGCGGTGCCTTAGAACAACGTTTACGTGGTCGAGGTCAAGATGACGATAAGACTATAGCAAGACGAATGCGTGATGCTGAGAATGAAATGTCACATTATATTGAGTTTGATTATTTGATCATTAACGACGATTTTGAACTGGCATTAAATGATTTAATTGCCGTTATTTCCGCAAAACGACAGACATTAGGTGTTCAAAAAGAGGTGCAGGCTACATTATTAGTAGAACTTCTAGCTTAATAGCGCTATTTTTCGTAAAATACTCCGTTTTCGCTTGGGAATAGAATCATGGCTCGTACTACTGTAGAAGATTGTTTAGATAATGTTGAAAACCGCTTTCAGTTGGTATTAGTTGCAGCTAAACGTGCGCGTGAAATAGCGGGCGGCGCAGAGCCATTAGTACCAGAAGAAAATGATAAGCCTACTGTTATCGCATTGCGTGAAATTGCTGCAGGTTTGATTGATGCAAGCATTTTAGATAAAACGAGTGCACGTGAGCATGCTGGAGAAAGCATGGTGAAAGAAGCGGAACTTCAAGCAGAAAGTTAGACTCTATATTTAGATGTTGTAATGCCTGATGTAGTTCTTTGATATATTAGGTAAAACTGCAAATTTAATGAGGGCGACCTACTTGTGAGTGACAAAACGACAGTCGCATCAGAGCTTGAGTTAGTTCATACTGCTGAGCCACTACTGACCATTGATGACTTATGCTTTGCTACATCAAATTACCTTGAATCTCGGCAAGTTGATGATATTCGCCGTGCTTATCATTTTGCGAAGCATGCACACGGAGGACAAACCCGTCGCTCAGGCGAACCTTATATCACCCACCCACTAGCTGTAGCACACGTATTAGCTATGATGCACCTAGATGACAAGTGCATTATGGCGGGCTTGCTACACGATGTTATTGAAGACACTGATGTTAGCCGCGAAGGACTTGCCGAAGAGTTTAGTGAAGAGGTGGCTTTACTTGTAGACGGTGTGAGTAAATTAGCCAAAGCAGCATTTGAAACACAAAAACATGCCCAAGCCGAAAACTTAAGAAAAATGCTGATGGCAATGTCACAAGATATTCGAGTAATCATTGTAAAATTAGCCGACCGTCTACACAATATGCGCACTCTAGGTCATCTCCGATCTGATAAACGTCGCCGTATCGCCTTTGAAACATTAGATATTTATGCGCCAATTGCACAGCGATTAGGTATGAATTTAATGCGCCGTGAATTGGAAGATCTTGGTTTCCACGTGTTATATCCCATTCGTTATCGTGTTCTGACAGATGCTGTGCGTAAAGCTCGTGGCAATCGTAAAGAAATTGTTAGCCAGATCTCGGCATCGTTGATTGAACGAATGGAACAAGAAAACTTAAGCGCTGAGATACAAGGTCGCGAGAAGAATATTTATAGCCTATATCAGAAAATGGTCAATAAACTCCTGCCTCTTTCTGAGGTGATGGATGTATATGCTTTTCGAATTGTAGTCGATGATGTTGATGCTTGCTATCGGATGTTAGGGGTTGCACATAATTTATATAAGCCTGTTCAAGGTAAATTCAAAGACTATATTGCTATTCCTAAAACCAATGGGTATCAATCTTTACATACGGTTTTATTTGGCCCTTATGGCTTACCCATAGAAGTACAGATCCGTTCACGTGAAATGGATCGGATGGCTGAGGCTGGTGTTGCAGCTCACTGGTTATATAAGACAGGAGAAAGCGAAGGCAGTAATCAAGCTCATCGTTTAGCAAGACAGTGGTTACAAGGCTTGTTAGCAATGCAAAAAGAAGCGGGCGATTCGGTTGAATTTTTAGAAAACCTACGCATCGATTTATTCCCCGAAGAAATTTATGTATTCACACCAAAAGGTAAAATATTATCCTTACCACGTGGCTCTTCGGTGGTTGATTTTGCCTACTCAGTGCATTCAGATGTCGGTAATACTTGTGTTGCAGCTAAGGTTGGTAGGCATTTAGTACCGTTAAGTACTAAGCTAACCACAGGTCAATCAGTTGAAATTATTACATCATCAACATCACACCCTAATCCGGCCTGGCTTAATTTTGTTATAACAGTAAAAGCACGAACATCAATTCGACATTATTTGAAACAATTACGAAATGAAGATGCCGAGTTATTAGGCAGAAGGTTGTTGAAAAAACACTTAAATGTCTTTGAAACAGTACTTGAAGATATTCCTGGACAGAGAATTGAAACGCTATTAGAAGAGTTAGAATTAGAGAATTTAGATCAGTTACTTGGTGAGTTAGGCCTTGGAAATAGGTCTGCTTTAGTTATGGCTCAGAAATTAGTTCAAGATAAAAATATAGGGGATGAAGGATCTGCACCGGTATTGATCTTTGGAACAGAAGGGCTTGTGGTCAGTTTTGCCCGCTGCTGTCACCCGATACCAGGAGACCCAGTAGATGGTTTTATTAGTGCTGGTCGTGGCATAGTGATTCATCGGGCATCATGTAAAAATACTGTTAAGTTACGCACTCAAAATGAAAAATGGATTGATGTTGCTTGGGCAAAAGATATTAGCCGAGAATTTTCAATTGATATTATCATTCATGCAAAAAATACGCGTGGCGTGTTGGCAACCATTGCGGTCGCTATTTCAGAAATGAATTCAAATATTGATAATGTATCCGTCGATGAGCGTGATGGCGGCTATTATGAGATGCTGTTAACAATTGAAGTTAAGGACCGCCAACATTTAGCGCAGATTATTCGTCGATTAAGACGCATTGAAGTGATCGAGCGTATTGCACGTAAATAAAAATTTGTAAATTTAAGTGGAGAAAAACAGGAATGACTCGTGAAATTATTCATACACCGAAAGCGCCTGAAGCAATTGGTACATATTCTCAAGCTGTAAAAGTAGGCGATGTGGTTTATATGTCAGGCCAAATTCCTTTAGTGCCTGAAACAATGACAGTGATTGAAGGTGACTTTTCAACACAGGTGCGTCAAGTATTTGATAATTTAACTGCTGTAGCTGAAGCTGCTGGTGGTAGTTTGCAAAGTATCGTTAAATTAAACATTTTCCTTACTGATTTAAGTCATTTCGGTACAGTTAATGAAATTATGGCTGAGTACTTTCAACAACCCTACCCTGCACGAGCAGCAATTGGTGTTGCATCTTTACCAAAAGGTGTACCTGTGGAAATGGATGCTATTATGCATTTAGGTGCATAGAAAGTACTTTCTGTGGCGGATAAAAATGATTTATCCCAATCAGTAACTTCATTAAAAGGCGTAGGCCCAAAAGTGGCTGAACGATTGATGAAGCTTGGCATAAATGAAATCCAAGACTTATTATTTCATCTGCCTTTACGTTACCAAGATCGGACTCGACTTTATCCTTTAGCATCACTGAAAAATCAGCAAGAAGTATTAGTGGAAGGTACAGTTCGACTTTCTCAAATTAAATTTGGCCGTCGACGTTCCTTAGTGTGTCACATTGAGGATGGGGCTGCCTCTTTAACGCTTCGCTTTTTTCATTTCTCAAATACCCAGCTCAAACAGTTAACACAAGGTGTTCGAATACGCTGCTTTGGTGAGGTGCGTACAGGGCCTGCATCCTTAGAAATGGTACATCCTGAATACCAAATTATTCAGGATGATAAAGTACTGCCGGTGGAAGCTGAGCTCACACCAGTTTACCCAACAACTGAAGGTTTACACCAGCTCAGTTTTCGTAAAATGATGGTACAAGCCTTAGCATGTTTAGAAAAAAGCGACAGCTTGCCTGAGTTATTAGTCGATGCTGTACGTCTGCACCCTGTTGCTGAGTATTCATTAGCTGAAGCGTTACTCTATGTTCATCGCCCGCCACCTGATGTGGATATAGATGCTTTATTAGAACGTAAACATCCAACTCAGCGGCGCTTAGCCTATGAAGAGCTATTAGCCCAACAAATCAGCATGCGCCGTGTGCGGGCGACGATGCAGAACCATGCGGCGCCTGTGTTAAAAAGTAACAATGATCATCGCCAACAATTATTGGAAAAACTACCATTCCCATTAACGAATGCACAACAACGCGTTGTTAAAGAAATATTAGCCGATATAGAACTGCCAATTCCAATGCAACGTTTAGTGCAAGGTGATGTTGGTTCGGGTAAGACGGTGGTCGCGGCATTAGCGGTAGTTGAAGCAGTGTCAGCAGGCTACCAAGCTGTTATGATGGCACCAACAGAATTATTAGCAGAACAACATTATCAAACCTTTAAAACATGGCTAGAACCATTAGGGTTAATAGTTGGTTGGTGTGTTGGTAAACAGACTGCAAGCCAGCGTCGACAGGTTTTAGCTGCTTTAGCCTCGGGTGAAATTCAAGTTGCGGTGGGAACACATGCGCTATTTCAAGATGAAGTTACCTTTAATAAGCTCGGTTTAGTGGTTATTGATGAACAACATCGCTTTGGAGTACATCAACGTTTAGCATTAAGGGATAAAGGCCGAGGCAGTAATAGTTATCCCCATCAGTTAGTGATGACGGCGACGCCGATACCTAGAACCTTATCGATGACAGCTTATGCTGACTTAAGTATTTCGATTATTGATGAATTGCCTCCTGGGCGGAGCCCGGTAAAGACTGTTGTTGTTCCAGATTCTCGACGTAGTGAGATTGTTGATCGTGTTCATATCGCTTGTCAGGAAAATAGGCAGGTTTACTGGGTGTGCACCTTGATTGAAGAATCTGAACATTTACAGTGTCAAGCTGCCGAAGATGCTGCCAGAGAACTACAAGATGCCTTACCTGATTTGAGCATTGCTTTGGTTCATGGCCGAATGAAGTCAGCAGAAAAAGAACTGGTTATGCAGGCATTCAAATCGGGAGATGTTGATTTATTAGTCGCAACGACGGTCATTGAAGTCGGTGTAGACGTGCCTAATGCTAGTTTAATGGTTATTGAGAATTCAGAACGTCTAGGATTGGCACAATTACATCAGCTGCGGGGGCGAGTAGGACGTGGAAGTATACAAAGTCATTGTGTGTTGGTATATCACTCACCTTTATCTAAAAATGGCAAAGCAAGGTTAAGTTGCTTACGTGATACGAATGATGGTTTTAAAATAGCTCAAAGGGACTTGGAGTTACGCGGTCCTGGCGAATTATTGGGAACGCGGCAAACGGGCTTACCGCAGTTTCGAGTGGCTAATCTATTAGAAGACACGGATTTATTAGCAGTGATGACACAGGCTGCCGATCAATTTGAAATTCATAGTCCAGAAAATATGGGCGCGCTGATTCAACGTTGGTTTGGCCATAAATTAGACTTTGGTCATGTGTAATAAGACCTATGCTGAGATTAAAATACATACTTTAAAAAGATTGAGATTGTAAATGAGAGATTGGACACGTTGGCATACGCCACAGAGACGGTTTATGCCTGCGGAATTAGCCCCTTGGCTGATGGATTCGGGATCATTAACTCGTCGTTTAAAAATGCATAATAACCATGGTTTCTCTATCAAACTACTTGGTAATCATTGGATCAAACCCCTCACCGATGAAAGCCTATCTTTACGCCTACCTATTTCACAAATAGCTTATCAACGCGAAGTGAATTTGATGGATGGTGAGCAGGCGAATGTTTATGCGCGAACAGTGATTCCTTTAGATACATTTTATTCGATGAAACAGCGCTTTACCGCTTTGGGGAGTAAGCCGCTTGGAGAATTATTATTTACCGACCCATCCGTGAAACGAGGGCCAATAGAAGTGACCTGTTTAAAGCCTAAGCAATGGCTGTATGAAATGGCATTATTAGAAGAAGATTATAGACCAGAAGCATTGTGGGGGCGACGCTCACAATTTCATATAGGCGGCAAAATATTATTAGTTAATGAGATATTTTTGCCGACTTTGCTAGGAAATTAACAATGAAACAGCATTATCAGAAAATAGATCCTTATCTTCGCTTAATGAGGCTTGATAAGCCAATCGGCATTTTATTATTGTTATGGCCGACCTTATCAGCACTGTGGATCGCTGCTGAAGGTAAGCCTGATCTAACTGTATTTGTCGTGTTTGTTTTAGGAGTGATTATTATGCGCTCTGCGGGCTGTGTAATTAATGACTATGCTGATAGAAAGGTCGATGGTTTAGTTATGCGAACGGCAAACAGACCACTCATTACTGGGAAGTTGCAAGCTAGGGATGCGCTAAAATTATTTTCAGGTTTGTGCTTTGCAGCATTTCTATTAGTACTATTATTGAATAGTTTAACGATTGCAATGTCCGTAGTAGGATTGCTTTTAGCTGCGACATACCCCTTTATGAAACGTTATACGTACTTACCTCAAGTATACCTTGGTGCGGCATTTGGCTGGGCAATTCCTATGGCTTTTGCAGCACAAACTAATACAGTACCGACAGTTGCATGGCTATTGTTTATTGCAAATATCTTATGGGCAACAGCCTATGATACTTATTATGCAATGGCTGATAGAAAAGATGATTTACGTGCAGGGGTAAAGTCGACAGCGATCCTATTTGGTGAAGATGACAAAGTCATTATTGCGATTTTACAGCTTAGCTTTCTAATCGTAATGGTATTAATAGGTAATCAATTATCGTTAAGTAGTAGTTATTACATTGGTATTGCTGTTGCCCTCGTTCTTTTTATCTATCAGCAGAAGGTAACTAAAAACAAGCAAGCGGCACAGTGCATGCATGCTTTCTTAAATAATAATTGGGTAGGTGCAGCATTATTTTCTGGTATTGTTGCTCACTATGTAATAAGTTAAATCTTTAACGAGGTCCAATGTGAACGGAAATTTATCTACCCGTAAAATGGAGGATACGTATGACACAATCTCCCAGCAATGCGAGGAGTTAAATACCGAACTGGACAAGCTAGCACCTTTAGCGAAAAAAATGCACTTATTGTCATCAAATGCAGTTAGTAGTGCCGCACGGGCGGGTAGCGATGGCAATGCATTTCGTGTTTTAACGCAAGACATACAATTATTAGGTGATGATGTTTCTGGGAGTATCAATGATTCACGGCTGTTAGTAGACACCGTTATTACTTTAGCCTCTGAGTTAGTGATATTATTTGCTAATTACATGAATAAAAGCAACTCTGAACCTCAGCTTGAAAACACTAACAACAGCCTCTCGAACACCTTTACTGACGCAGATAAACAGTCAATTATTAAAGAGATTCATTTCCATAATCGTCAGTTATCTCACAATATCGGATTATTAACCATTGCTTTAGACCCTGTTGGTCTAGTGGTCAAAAAAGGTGAGTATTTAGCGGTATTCTCATCCGTTGAGGCTGCTAATGCTGGTCAGCACAGTGAAAGCTTTGAGGCTGTAGCATCAATGTTAAGAGTGCTCGTTGGGCGGCTTGCTCAGCAATCAAAACGACAACAATCATTATTGCGAGACTTATCTGAGGCAGTGGAACAACAATTAATCAAGAAAAACTGATTTATAAATGGTAAATAAATTGCAAAGAACACGTCCATATAGTGTTGTTCTGATCTTTTAAAGCTGGAGTAGCGTATCTTCAGTTAATCTATTTATGAAGGAATAGTAAGATCTATGAGGTTGATATTGATTGGATTCCTGATGCAGGCTAATTTTATTTTGGCGGATATATTTCGCTATCAAGATGATACTGGTGCGATTAGTTTTAGTGATCAGGCTGTCGAAAACGCGACAAAAGTAGAGCTTCCTGAAAAAAACTATCGTTATAAGCATTACGTAAAACGTGTTTATGATGGCGACACTATTATTTTAGAAAACGATGTTAGAGTTCGTTTACTGGGTATCAACACACCGGAAATTGAAAGCCGTCACCGACAGGGTGAAGAAGGAGGGATTACAGCAAAGGAATGGCTAGAGGATAAGTTGAGTCAAGGCGCTGTATTTCTAGAATACGATCAACAGAAGAAAGATAGGTATGGCCGCTCTCTGGCTCATTTGTTTTTAGAAAATGATGAACATATCAATCAAGCTATTGTCCGTTCTGGCCTAGCATCAAGTAATATTATCCCGCCTAATCTTCGTTATACCGACGAATTAGTCGACGCTGAACATGAGGCTCAGCAGCTCAAGATCGGAATATGGGCCATGAAAAGTTATCAGCCTCTTTCGGTTAAAAAACTATCAAAAAATAACAAACTATCAGGCTGGCATCGTTTTCTTGCTACACCTGTTGATATCGTAGAAACTAGAAAATATGTGCGGTTAGTTTTGACGGACAAGGTTGATATTCGGATAGCGAAAGACAAGCGATATTTGTTCCCAGACTTAGCTTCTTATATTGGCAGAAGCTTAGAAGTTAGGGGGTGGGCATCACGCACAAAAACACACTATTCAATCCTAATTCGTCACCCAAGTGCACTTGTTCTGCTTTAGAAAAAGGCATGAAACGGTCATATATTTTGTGGAACTAACTACTTTTAAATAAGGTTTAATTTTAAAGCTAAGTTATTTGATACGGATAGTCATGGAATCTCGCCAAGCTAGCTTGCATGATGAACTTTGTTTCGACCGGATTCTTTAGCAATATATACTGCTTGATCAGCTGAGCTAATCAGCTGCTGTGTAGTTTTAATTGTATTATTATTATCTAAGGTTGCAAGTCCAATTGATAAGGTGAGATTTAATGATTGCGACGTTGAAATCTTAAATTCTGTCTCAGCAACAATTTGACGGATACGTTCCGCAATATCATAGGCTACTTTACTGGTTGTATTGGCAAGAAGAATTACGAACTCTTCACCACCATAGCGTGCTAAGACATCACTAGTTCGCATTGTGTCGTCAAAGATCTGTGCTAATTGTTTTAATACCTGATCGCCTGTCTGGTGACCATAGTTATCATTAATTCGCTTAAAGTGGTCCAGATCGATAAACAAACACGATAACGGTGTTTTATTTCGTTGAGCTAAGTTAATTTCTTCTTCAATACGTTGATCAAAAAAGCGTCGGTTGTTGATACCGGTAAGTGGATCACGCAAGCCCAGTTGTTTGATACTTTCTTGTAAGCGCGAGTTTTCAATTGCAGCAGAAATAATTGCAGCAAGGTGTTGTAAGAACTGAGTCCCTATACCTTGTTGGAAGCGTTCAGTTTGACGACTGGCTAAATTGACACTGCCTATTACTTTATTTTGCCTCATTAGAGGTAGGATAGCTATGGAGCCAGTAGATAAGGTGTAATTAGGAAATAGAGCCTGATGATGAGAAGGGGTAAAAAGAGATAATTTCACTTTCCGTGACACATGAAAATTGTGAGTTAGTTCTTGAGCATTGTCACTAAATAATAAGCGTCCCTTCCACGACTTTGGAATTGTGATTGAGTCGAGTAGACGCTGGAATTCATATTCGGGATCAAGTAATAACAGCGTTACTTCAGTCAGTTGAAATTTTTCACGATGCTGTTCTAAGATAATTGATAGCAGTTCATTAAGTCCTGAACTGGTCAATAATGCTAATTCATAGCTTTGAAAATTACGTTGCTTTTTTTCATTATTCTTAGCGATACTAAGAAGTGCATTTAATTTTTCTTTTAGTATGTGAACGTCTGAATGAGGCATGAGTAAATTCAGTTAACTTGGCTTGGCTTCAATGATCTCTTATTGTACGAGCAATTGTCCATACTTCAATGGTGATTGCACCTACTTTTTTGAGTGTTTTAGCAGCAGCATTAGCCGTATGCCCTGTTGTAAGTACATCATCAATTAGTGCGATATGTTTCGGAGGCCGCTTATCAGTTACTCTAAAGGCATGTTGAATATTCTTTTTGCGCTGTTTAAATGGCATTGATGACTGAGATTGAGTATTAATAATCCGTTCTAAATAGTCATTACTAACAGGAATAGTTAAATATTTTGACAGTGATTTGGCTAACTCAAAAGATTGATTATAGCCACGCTGTTTCAATCTGTTAGGATGCAAGGGGATCGGTATAAGGAGTTCGGGAAGGATACGCGAGGTAAGTTTAGATACCATTTGTTCAGCAAAGAATTGACTGAGATAGAGTTTATCGTTAAATTTGAAATCGGCAATTAGGCGATCTATTGGATCCTGATAGTTGTATAAACTCATACTTGCGTGCTGTTCTGGCGGCTTGGATAAGCACTGTCCACATAGTTGTGAAGAGAATGTGGGCAGAGCACACCGCGGACAAGCGGCCTCTATTAGAGGTAATTCTGCTATGCAGGCATAACAGAGGACTTGGCCTTGGCAGAAGGTGCCGCAAAGCCTGCACTGTATTGGTATCAGTTTGCTGTATAATTGCGAGAGATGATGTGCCGATCTAATTATGAAGTTCATCGCCATCAAGACTTAATCCTTTAAATCTAATGAAGTAATATCATGCCTGAAAATAACTTGAATGCCGAACAATTATTACGCCACGACTGGAAAGTTGCAGAAGTCGAAGCGCTTTATTCACTTCCATTTGCCGATTTAATGTACCGCGCGCAAACAGTACACCGTGAAGGTTTCGATCCTAATTCTGTGCAAGTTAGTACCTTATTGAGTATTAAAACGGGTGGTTGTGCCGAAGATTGTGGTTATTGTCCACAAAGTGCACATCATGAGTCTGCAGTAAAAGCAGAACCTTTAATGCCACTAGATAAAGTCTTGGAAAGTGCGGCACAAGCAAAAGAAACTGGTGCTAGTCGTTTTTGTATGGGTGCTGCATGGCGTAATTTGAAAGACCGAGATTTAGAACGTGTTGCTGATATGGTATCTGGCGTTAAAGATATGGGCTTAGAAACTTGTGTAACCTTAGGAATGTTAGAAGAACATCAAGCTAAACGGCTTAAAGATGCGGGCTTAGATTATTACAACCATAACTTGGATACATCGCCTGAATTTTACGGCGATATCATCAGCACACGTACTTATCAAGATCGTTTAGATACTTTGAGCTACGTTCGTAATGCCGATATTAACGTATGTAGTGGTGGTATTGTTGGTCTAGGTGAAAGCCAACAAGATCGTGCAGGATTACTGATGAGCCTTGCCAATTTACCAACACATCCTGAAAGTGTGCCAATCAATCTATTAGTTAAAGTTGAGGGTACGCCATTAGCCAATCATGACGATATTGATCAATTAGAATTCGTTCGAACTATTGCTGTTGCACGCCTAATGATGCCTAAATCATTTGTACGCTTATCAGCAGGTCGTGAAAGCATGAGTGATGAGTTGCAAGCTATGTGTTTCTTGGCGGGTGCTAATTCAATTTTTTATGGTGAGAAGTTACTGACGACCGATAACCCTGATACTGATCATGATCAGAAATTATTTAGCCGTTTAGGAATTAATACTGAATTTAGTGAACACTCAGCTCCCATTAAGGAAGCCTGTAGTCATTAATGGCAAGTTTGCCTTGGTCTCAACAGTTAGCTAAAAATTTAGCTGGCCGAAAAACCGCAGGCCGTTACCGTCAGCAGCGTACTCGATTGGGTGAGCAGGGCGTTGAAGTTGTTATTGATGGTAAGCAGTTACTGTCATTTTGCAGTAATGATTACTTGGGCCTTGCCAGCCATCCTGCGCTGAAAAAAGCCTGTATTGATGCCGTTGATAAATATGGTATTGGTGCTGGCGCAGCGCATTTATTGACAGGGCATAGCCAATGTCACCAACAGTTAGAAGAACAATTAGCTGATTTTATGGGCCAACAACGTGCTCTGTTATTTTCGTCAGGCTACCAAGCCAATATGGGCGTGATTGATGGCTTAATGGCGCGTGGTGATTACATTCTTCAAGATAAGCTCAATCATGCCTCATTACTTGATGGTGGAAGGCTTTCTTCAGCGCAGCAGTTGCGATACCAACATAATAATATGCAGGCCTTACAGCGTCGATTACAACAATCAGAAAAAGCGTCACGACGGCTTATTGTTACCGATGGTGTGTTTAGTATGGACGGTGATATTGCGCCTTTGCCGGAATTAATCTTATTGGCAAAACAGCATTCCACAGCGGTAATGCTTGATGATGCACATGGTTTAGGTGTGTTAGGCGAGCAGGGGCGAGGCACGGTTGAACATTACCAAATTGAACAACAGAATATGCCTATTGTAATGGGTACGTTTGGTAAAGCCTTTGGTACAGCAGGTGCCTTTGTGGCTGCTGATGAAGAGGTAATTGATACTCTGATACAGCAAGCACGAAGCTATGTGTATACCACTGCCCAGCCAGCTGCAATTGCTGCTGCAACATTGGTAAGCTTGAGGTTAGTGCAAGCTGAAAACTGGCGACGAGATAAATTGCAGACATTAATTCGACAGTTTAAAGTTGGAGCTGCAGAACTTGGATTGGCGTTAATGGCTTCAGATACCGCTATTCAACCTATTGTGATTGGTGATGATGAACAAGCGATAATAATCGGGAGAAAATTAGAAGAAAAAGGCTTATTAGTTGGCGTGATCCGTCCACCTACAGTGCCTGAAGGTTCGGCACGATTACGAATTACCTTATCGGCTAATCACAGCGAGCAGCAGGTCAAACAGTTACTTGATTGCTTGGAGTTAGTTCATGCACATTAATGTTATAGGCAAAGGGCCTGATTTGGTAATGTTGCATGGTTGGAGTATGCACAGTGCTGTCTGGCACCAGTTAGCTGATAATTTATCGCAACAATTCACCCTACATTTGGTTGATTTACCTGGCCATGGCTATAGCGAGTGGCAAGACAATGCCTTTGAACTTGATACTTTAGTTGATCGTTTGGCACAACAACTTCCTACATCAGCTTATTGGATAGGCTGGTCATTAGGTGGCTTAGTCAGTATTGCTTTTGCTAATAAACTGTCTGGTCGTGTTAAAAAACTAATTTTACTTGCGACAACACCATGCTTTATTAAAGCTGATGGGTGGAGCAATGCAATGGATGCATCTGTATTTAATACCTTTGCTGATAATTTGATTGAAAATCAACAAGATACTCTGCAACGATTCTTACTACTGCAAGTCCGTGGTTCAGCTCATAGCCGCAATACGATTCGCCAGTTATCTGAGCAATTAGCAAAAGAAACGCCAGCAAGTCCAGTGGCTTTGAAATCTGGTTTATCGGTATTGATTAATACCGATTTACGCAATCAATTTTCAGGCCTAAAATGTCCCCTTAAGTTGATATTAGGTGAGAGAGATACTCTTATTCCTGTTGCCGTGTCAGAAAGTTTGGAAAAATTAAAACCGAATATGACTATTACCATTATTTCAGGTGCTGGCCATGCGCCATTTATCTCCCATACATTAGAATGCCAAACAGAGATAGAAAATTTTTTAAATGATTAATGAACTTCCTCAAAAGCAATTAGTTGCTGATTCATTTGGTCGCGCAGCTGTACATTACGATGATGTCGCTCTTTTACAGCGTCAGACTGCTGATGAATTACTTGAACGTTTAGACTTGGTCAAGATAAAGCCTAAGCGTATTGTAGACTTAGGTGTTGGTACGGGACGTAATTTAAGCTTATTGTCTAAGCGTTATCCTGAAGCTCAGTTAATTGCAATTGATATAGCGACGGGTATGCTTAAACAAGCAAGACAAAGCTATAGACAACGACAAGGTTTGAAACGTTGGTTACCAACAAAGAATAAACCCTATTACCTTGCTGGTGATGCAGAAAACCTCCCTTTAGCAGACAATAGCGTTGATTTTATTTTTGCTAACTTAACTTTGCAATGGTGTGACCCAAGAGCCAGCTTTGCCGAAATTCAGCGAGTATTAAAGGCTGATGGTTTAGTTATGTTTAGCACCTTGGGCCCAGATACCTTGCATGAACTACGAGAATCTTGGGCGCAAGTGGATGATTACCCACATGTTAATATGTTTTATGATATGCATGATGTGGGTGAGGCTATGACGGAGGCCGCCTTAACGGGAATGGTGTTAGATACAGACCATTACATTTTGACCTACAGTACTGCCATGGCATTAATGAAGGACCTTAAAATACTCGGTGCACGGAATGTTAATCGTGCGCGTCGACGCGGTTTAACGGGCAAGCTAGCGTTAGAAAAAGTGCAGCAATTTTATGAAGCCTTCCGCCAAGATAATGTGTTGCCGGCAACGTATGAAGTCGTTTTTGGTCATGCGTGGGGTGGGCGAAAGGCACAAAAAATATCAGATGATGGCAGCATTAACATCCCGATCAGTCAAATAATTCGGAAGTAATATGACCAGCTTATTTGTGACCGGCACTGATACTGATGTGGGAAAAACGTTTATCAGTGCAGCGCTTATAGGTTTACTCAAGAAAAAGGGGCTTCGTGTCGCGGCTATGAAGCCGATTGCTAGTGGCTGTAATACTACAGAAGCAGGTTTGCGTAACGATGATGCTTTACAGCTGATTCAATATGCAAATGTCGACTTGCCATACGATATTATTAACCCATACGCATTCCAAGCCGCTATTGCACCCCATATTGCTGCCCAACAAAACAATATCAATATTGATCTGAATAAAATCAAGCAGAATTTCGAACTTATTCAGCAACAATCCGATGCTGTAGTGGTTGAAGGAGCAGGGGGGTGGTTAGTACCTATTAATAATACACAAACGATGGCGGATTTAGCCAAGATATTAAATTTACCGATTATCTTGGTTGTTGGTATCCGCTTAGGCTGTATTAATCATGCCCTATTAACTGTCGAAGCAATCAAACAGTCAGGATTACCGCTCATGGGATGGGTGGCCAATAATATCGAAATAAATGCACAATCAGAACAAATTGTTTCAATGCTTAAGCTGAAAATAGCTGCACCTTTAGTAGCGGAAGTACCTTTCCTATCAACACAAGGTATGACTGTGGACTATATAAATGAAGCTTATTTTATTTAAGAATCTACCTATATACTGATTTAGAATTATTTTATGCAAAAACTGACTTATTATCTTCTGGCTGCCATTGAGGCTGCTTAATCATAATTGACTGGAATAATGGTGATGTAATAAATTGATCTAGCCATGACTTTAAATAAGTGTAGCTTGAGTTATCAAACCAAGTCTTATCCACAAAGGCAAATTGACGAATAAAAGGCAGTATCGCCATATCAGTAACGCTGGTGATTTCACCTAATAAATAAGCCTGGCTTGATAACAGTGCCTCAAGTGATGCCAATGTTTTTTCTGCCTGTTGACGGTAATAGAGTTGAGTCTGTTCAGGAAAACGATCAGCATATTTATAGCGATCTAACCAGTACTTAAAATCACTATCATTATGAGTAATAAGAGTTCGACGAGTGCTATCATCTTTATTAGTGGGGTGTAAAAGCCAATTATCAGGATCATTTTGTTGAAGTGCCCAAAGCATAATATCTAAGCTCTCAGCAATAACTTGTCTGTTTACAGTCACTAATACCGGCACAGTACCTTTTGGTGATGCTTGTAATAAAGCAGCTGGTTTATCGCGCAGCACTACTTCACGCAACTCTACTTGAACACCACTTATGGCAATAGCTAAGCGTGCACGCATAGCATAAGGGCAGCGACGAAAGCTGTATAAAATAGCGTGACTCATGGGCATTATATTTATATGAAAATATGCATTTTAAGGGTTTATAAATAATTTTGTTATAAAATTAATAATAAATATATACTTTTTCCAAACTTAAATAGTATTTAAATAACGAGCTTTTATATTTAGCACATATAGGGCCCTCAATAAGTAGCAAGCAAAAAATGAGGTAAGGGTGGCTTTTGATTGTTTAAATAAGCCTGACTCGCTGCATATATTTTTTAGCATGAGCGCTAATATACGCCACTAAAGTTTAAAGCATTGCAAAGCATCTGCAAAATGCATCGAATCATTATGCTGTTTACATATTTGATCTGTGGAGACTTGTATTGACTGTTTATGCCGTTTTATTTGCTTTACAACGTAAACCGATAAAATCCAATAATGCGCGAGCCAATAACAGTACAGCAGCTGGAATAGCAGCTGCTGGTACTGAAACAGTATCTAATATAATACTTCCAATTCTAAAAGTTTTACTCACTTTCTAATTTACACGCTTAAATAAAAATGTAAACGACATGACTTTATTTATGTTTTAGCCAAAAAAAGTAGTGTATGTATAACGTCGATCTAGTGTTTTGGAATAAAGAAGTAATTCAATATAATGTGTGATTTTAGCCCTGATTTGGTGAAATATCGTGGCAGAGTTTCCAACTGACCACGGAGGTTGTTTCTCAGATAAGGTGTTTAAATAGTCCTGAATTTCAAAGATATGAGATACAATCTCCAATTAAATAAAGACTTTATTTACTTTCAATACTGCACTAACACCCTATATGTTAACTTTTCACTACTTTCTGCTGCAATAGTTACATGCCACTCAGCCATGCCAGATACAACCTTTGAATGTGGATGGTTTTCTTTTAGTACTTTCCAATCACCTGGAATAGGTTCACGAACAGTAATTGTGACAGGATCTGACTTAGCATTGTTCAGTTCGATTTCATAGGCGCTCTCAAAAGCGGCATGATGAGGTGCGAAGTATCTCGCTTTTTTGAAATCAGTTTGCTTCATATTTGCAGTAATATCAAAAGCATCGCCTAACTTTAAACGAATGTCTTCATTTTTAGGTGTGTGATCAATAGTGTCTTCACCGATAAACTGAGCATTACCTTTACTATCATTTTTATACACCCGTACAATCCCTTTAGGAAGGGGTAAACCTAACTGAGCTTGTTTACTATTGTTGAATCCAATAAATACAGCGACTTTCATTTTCTGGCCAATCTGACCATAGCTACTGCGGTAATAATAATTGTTGCCCTGTAATAAAAACTCCTTTTTAACGGGAATTGAACTGACAGACAATAAAGAAACTTGTTTAGTTTGATTGTTAGCGAGGTCAGTTTGACGATCTAGGCTGTATAAGTGATATTCAAATAGGCTTTCTTCAGCAACATTGCTATCAGCCATTTTTTTCCTTTCCATCATGGCTACACGGCCGCGATTTCTTATTTGAGGCTTAACTTGGTTTACATCCCCAGCAACAAGTTGTAGTTTGGCTTTATGGTATGAAGTGCCACTGCGATTATTCAAGGTGACCCAGCCGGTTAAATCCAAACGGCTATCATCACTATTTAATTCTGCCACATAATCAGCTTTCCAAGATAGACCTCCTGTTAGATAACCAAGCTCAACGGTTTGCTGTTTATTTGTAGAGCTAGTTAGTTTTGTCACAAGTGTAGGTTGATCTCGCAGGTTATCAGGTACTTGGTCGAAGATATAACTACCATTAGGGTTAGTGATGATTTTATCTGCTATTTTTAATGTAATACCGCTGTTTGTACTTAATACAGTCGCAGGCTGAATTGTTTCTATACCAGTTGCTGGGTTTATGGATGAGAAACGTATTTGTTTGCCGGTGTTTTTTTCTAATAATTTTTGAGGGGTCAATAAATCAAAATCGAAGTTTTGCTCGAGCACATGCAATTTATTATTTGGATCTAAGCTACGGAGAAGGGCTGTTTCTGGGCGAATTTGAGCACTTACTCCTCGAAAGGCTAGATCGTTTATGCCCTTATCAAGCGTTAATTTTCGTTGATCTTTAATTAAGGCTAGGTTCTCATTATAAATTGTCACTGCAACAGCAGTTTGATCGCCAAGCGACGTTAACTTTTCTTGAGCAGAACTGAAAATAGGGAAGGCAATACATATTGAAACAGCGAGTATTGATTGTGATAATTTCATCCTGGATTCCTGAATATGAAAGCGAGTTTGTATTTATTTAATCGGCCTGATCCCCATCATAACAAAGCTTAAGCCTACTTAAAGCATAAAATTACTATTAAGTATTTTTTAATATTGAAAATGAATGATAGCTTCAATTCATACTGAGAAGTTTTACTATGAACTAGAAGAGCTTGATTATGTTATGTCTATAATTTACTGTGAACAGAGTGCATTAAATGATGGGGGGTATGGCAACTAAGCGATGAATGTTTTTGAAATATGCACTAGGCGTCTGCCAAGGATATTATGGTGTAAAATCAAATACCGCTTGTGAATTTCATCAATCACGCTATTCCAGCTGCGACTCTCGCTGTTCGGCAGGTATAGCAAAGCAATGTCGATTAGTCGCCATTGGGCAACATATTTTAGCATTTTCCTACTAGAGAGAAAGCGGACAGTGGAGAATAATGTTAGAGCAGACTTTCTGTTACCGTAGAGTCATTGAGCATAATGCTGCGCTTTGCTCTCCAGAGCAATGTGCAAATCGACATGAACGCAGGACTGGGTAGCCGAAGGCATGAATGGTCGCTTCAATCGTGATAATGTGATTAGTTAAACCTGTTATATTAATTGCTTATAAAGTCTTGTCTTTACTTAATCGAAGATATAGTGCTTGGCGAGACAAGGTATGTTTGACTAATAAATTGCGATCAGTTGCGCTCATATGACTGAAAACAAGTCTTAACAAATATGGTGTTTCTGGAGGCGCTTCAGAGCTTTTAGAGTTAGATATAACATGGGCGATTGCATGAATCATGATGCTTGAAGAGCGAAATTCAATGTAAACTTCAAGAGCAGAGTTTAGGGGGTAGTTTTCATTAGCATAAAAGGCAATGCCTCCTGCACTAAGGTTAGCATCAATATAAGTATTTTCATCTGGGCTGGCATTACTTTTCAAGGTGGATTTAGTGAGTAGTGTGATTTTTTCATCAAGCAGGCGCAGTGCTCTAGCTATATCGCGATCGGTTTGATTTATGGTGTCAATTAAGTGATTCAGGTTAGTTTGAATAGAACTTATACGTTGACTATCCCGACTATCATTGGGTCGGATATGATTTTGTATACTGGGAACCAGTTTTTCTACTTCCGCTGTATTCAAAAGTGTATGATCAATGAAGACGCTATCTGTAATGCGAAAAAACTCGCGGCGATCACTGTTAGATTCTGGCAAATTATCCATAGTATATTACCTTAATAATCTCTGGCTCTATAATTAGCTATTCGCTAGGGGAGCAGTAAATATTTCACACCATTATGACAGGTTTAAAGTTTTTTGGCAGCAAAGTCCGCTAAGCGAGACCGTTCGCCACATAAAAGGGTGATATGACCACTATGTGGCCATTCTTTAAAGCGATCAACAACATAGGTTAGGCCTGAGGTTGTTTCACTTAAATAAGGTGTGTCAATTTGGGTAATATTACCAAGGCAAACTATTTTAGTTCCAGGACCTGCACGTGTAATTAATGTTTTCATTTGTTTAGACGTTAAGTTTTGAGCCTCATCGATAATAAGGAAGCGGCTTAAGAATGTGCGGCCACGCATAAAATTGAGTGAACGGATTTTAATGCGACTCTGCAATAGATCATTGGTGGCTTGTTTCCCCCACTCACCAGCGCTTTCATCAGTTTTATTTAATACTTCTAAGTTATCCATTAGTGCGCCCATCCATGGTGTCATTTTTTCTTCTTCTGTGCCAGGAAGGAAGCCAATATCTTCACCTACAGGCACGGTAACGCGCGTCATAATAATTTCTAAATAGCGTTTTTGTTCAATAGTTTGCGTTAATGCTGCCGCAAGAGTAAGCAGCGTTTTCCCTGTACCTGCTTGGCCTAATAAACTAACAAAGTCGACTTCAGGATCCATTAATAAATTGAGAGCGAAATTTTGTTCGCGGTTTCGGGCATTTATACCCCAAACTGCATGAGATGCCTTTCGGTAATCATGAATGAGTGCAATATGAGCCGTTGACTCTGTTTTGCAACGAACAACAGCTTCAATAGCATTTGTTTCTTGACGTGAGTAGATGAGTTCATTCGGGTACCAATCATGGACGACATCCCCCTCGACTTTATAAAAAGTATGGCCTTGATCGATCCAAGATTCTAGTCCATTAAGATCGTCCCAAAAGTCAGCTTTAAGTTCACTGGCACCTAGATACAGTAAATCAACATCATCTAAGACTTTATCGTTGTAATAGTCTTCAGCATGGATACCTAATACCGTTGCTTTAATGCGAAGATTGATGTCTTTAGAAACTAAGGTAACTGTCACATCAGGTTTAGCTGCTTGCAAACTCATTGCAATGCCAAGGATTTCATTATCGGTTTTAGAACCAGGTAATTCTTTGGGTAAGTCTTGAATCATTTGGCTGGTTTGAAAAAATAAGCGACCTGTTGAGACGCTCTTATCGTCATTCGCTATGCAAGGAAGCTGAATACCATTGAGCATGGACTCTGTATCGCCAACCTGTAACATAAGCTCATCTAGAGTACGACTGACTTGACGCACATTACGCGATACTTCCGATAAACCTTTTTTACCGTTATCAAGTTCTTCTAATACGACCATCGGCAGAAAAACATCATGCTCATTGAAGCGATATAGGGCCGTGGGATCATGCATAAGTACATTTGTATCGAGAACAAACAGACGTTTACCAGTGATTACACGTTTAATCATCAATATTCCTTTTTTAATTAGAATTTAAGACCAACACTGTTTTGCCACTATTATTATGAGCTAAAGTTATTCGTTAATACAAGCCAAAGATGATTCTTTTTTTAGAAAAACAGCTTTATTCATTCTGATATAATCTACAGCTTATTTTAGAACCATTTTGTCAATAGGAACTTTTACCTTGACCGTAACGACACATCAAATTCACCAACTTCTAACACAACGTATTTTGATTCTCGATGGTGCGATGGGAACGATGATACAAAGTTATACATTAGAAGAAGAGGATTACCGTGGCGAACGATTTGCTGAACACGGTTGTGATGTTAAGGGAAACAATGACTTACTATCATTAACGCAGCCCAAGATCATTAGCGATATTCATCGTGCTTATTTTGAAGCAGGTGCTGATATTGTTGAAACCAATACCTTTAACGGTACCTCCATCGCGATGGCTGATTATCAGATGGAAGAGCTGGCTTATGAGTTAAATAAAGCGTCAGCCCTATTGGCTCGGGCCATTGCAGATGAATTTACTAGCGAAAATCCAGATAAGCCTCGTTTTGTAGCAGGTGTTTTAGGGCCAACAAACCGCACAGCAAGCATTTCACCTGATGTAAATAATCCAGGGTTTCGCAATGTAAACTACGATGAACTGGTTGAATCTTACTTAGAATCTATCGCAGGATTGGTTGATGGCGGAGCAGACTTTCTTTTAGTCGAAACTGTTTTTGATACCTTAAATGCTAAAGCTGCTTTATTTGCGATTGAAACTTATTTTGACCAGCATGATATGCAATTACCTATTATGATTTCGGGCACAATTACCGATGCCAGTGGGCGGACACTTTCAGGTCAAACTGCCGAAGCATTTTGGAACTCATTGTCACATACTCAACCAATTAGTATTGGTTTGAACTGTGCTTTAGGTGCAGCTCAATTACGCCAATATATTGAAGATTTATCAGGTACAGTCACCTGCCATGTCAGCGCACATGCTAATGCGGGTTTGCCCAATGAGTTCGGTGAATATGATGAGTCGCCAGAAGTTATGGCTGAACAAATGAAAGAGTGGGCGCAGTCGGGCTTTTTAAATATTGTCGGCGGTTGCTGTGGTACATCACCAGCACATATCAAAGCAATTGCCGAAGCCGTTGATGGCATTGCGCCACGTGTGCCTGTTGAAAATAAGCATTACTGTCGCTTAAGTGGTCTTGAACCGTTTACGATTACACCAGAAAGTTTTTATGTCAATGTTGGTGAACGTACTAACGTTACCGGTTCTGCTCGTTTTGCTCGCTTGATTAAAGAAGGTGATTACGACGCGGCTTTAGATGTTGCACGCCAACAAGTAGAAAGCGGTGCGCCTATTATCGATATTAATATGGATGAAGGCATGTTGGATTCGAAAGAAGCTATGGTGACTTTCCTAAACTTGATTGCCTCTGAGCCTGATATTAGCCGCGTGCCGATTATGATTGACTCCTCTAAATGGGAAGTGATCGAAGCAGGCCTAAAATGTATTCAAGGTAAAGGCATCGTCAACTCGATCAGCATGAAAGAGGGCGAAGAAAAGTTCATCGAACAAGCTAAATTAGTACGACGCTATGGTGCAGCGGTAATTGTAATGGCCTTTGATGAAGTCGGCCAAGCTGACACCCGTGAACGTAAGCGCGAAATTTGTACCCGTTCGTATGAGATTTTGACCAAAAAAGTCGGCTTCCCACCTGAAGATATTATCTTTGATCCAAATATTTTTGCGATTGCTACCGGCATTGAAGAGCATAATAATTACGCTGTTGATTTTATTGAAGCAGTCAAAGATATTAAACAAGCATTACCTCACGCGATGATCAGTGGTGGGGTGAGTAATGTATCGTTCTCGTTCCGAGGTAATAACCCGATTCGTGAAGCAATTCATGCGGTATTTTTATACCACGCTGTGAAAGCAGGTATGGATATGGGGATCGTCAATGCCGGTCAATTGGCAATTTATGATGATCTGCCAGATGAATTACGTGAACGAGTTGAAGATGTAGTCTTAAACCGTCGTAATGATTCAACAGAACGTTTATTAGACATTGCAGCTAAATATAAGGGCGATGGTAAAACAGTTGAAAAAGTTGAAGATCTTGAATGGCGCAGCTGGCCAGTTGAAAAGCGCTTAGAACACGCTTTAGTAAAAGGTATCACTGAATATATCGAAGACGACACTGAATTAGCTCGTCAAAATGCTGCTAAGCCGCTACATGTGATTGAAGGCTCGTTAATGGATGGCATGAACGTGGTCGGTGATTTATTCGGTGAGGGCAAGATGTTCTTACCGCAGGTGGTTAAATCTGCACGGGTTATGAAAAAAGCCGTAGCGTATTTGATGCCGTATATTGAAGACGAAAAAGAAGAAGGCGACGAAAGAACCAATAACGGCAAGATCTTAATGGCGACCGTGAAGGGGGATGTACATGATATTGGTAAGAATATTGTCGGCGTAGTATTGCAGTGTAATAACTTCGAAATTATTGACCTTGGCGTGATGGTGCCCGCAGCTAAAATTTTAGAAGTGGCTAAAGAACAAAACGTCGATATTATTGGTTTATCCGGCCTGATCACACCCTCTCTTGATGAAATGGTGCATGTTGCTAAAGAAATGGAACGTTTAGGTTTTAATATTCCAGTGATGATTGGTGGCGCTACCACATCATTGGTTCATACCGCAGTGAAAATTGAGCAAAACTATCATGGTTGCAGTGTTTACGTGAAAGATGCCTCACGTGCAGTTGGTGTGGCTCAAAGCCTGGTTGGCCCTGATTCACGTGATGATTTTATGGCCAAAGTAAAAGCTGATTACGCAGATAAACGTGCACGTCATAAAGGGCGTAAGAGCACGCGTCGTCAATTAAAAATAGCGGATGCACGTGCCAATAAAACTAAAATTGATTGGCAGGCATACCAGCCCACTATTCCTAAAAAATTGGGTGTTCAAACCTTGGATAATTACCCACTGGATGATTTAGTTGAGCGTATCGACTGGACGCCATTCTTCCAGTCGTGGGAATTAGCAGGTAAATATCCACGTATTTTAGAAGATGAAATTGTCGGCGTACATGCGACTAATTTATTCCGAGATGCTAAAGCGATGCTGACTAAAATCATAGATGAAAAATGGCTAAAAGCGCGTGCGGTCTTTGGCTTATTCCCAGCCAACAGCATCAATGATGACGATATGGAAGTGTATACCGATGAAAGTCGCACTGAAGTATTAATGACATTACGCAGTCTTCGTCAACAGACTGAGCGCCCGCCAGGGCGTCCTAATGCAGCATTAGCCGATTTCTTAGCGCCGAAAAAAAGTGGCGTGCAAGACTATATTGGTTCATTCGCCGTAACAGCAGGTATCGGTATTGATGAACATGTGGCGCGCTTTGAAAATGATCATGATGATTATCAGAGCATTATGCTCAAAGCCTTGGCGGATCGCTTAGCCGAAGCCTTTGCTGAGCGTTTGCACGAGTTAGTACGTAAAGATTATTGGGGCTATGTAAATAATGAAGGCTTAGCTAACGAAGACTTAATTAATGAAAAATATCAAGGTGTTCGTCCTGCACCGGGCTATCCTGCTTGCCCAGACCACACAGAAAAGGGCTTATTATGGCAATTATTAGAACCTGAGAAAAATGCAGGAATGACAATTACCGAGAGCTTTGCCATGTTACCAACTGCAGCAGTCAGCGGCTTCTATTTTGCTCATCCAGAATCACGTTATTTCGGCTTGGGTAAAATCGACCAAGATCAAGTTGAGGATTATGCACAGCGTAAAGGCTGGTCAATGGATGTGGCTGAGCGCTGGTTAGGGCCGGCTTTATCTTATGATGGGGATGACTAATGGCGAATTCACAAGAAGCAATTATTGATTTGCAAATGAAGCTATCGTTTCAAGACGGCTTATTAGAAGATCTCAATCAAGTAATTATTGGTCAACAAAACCAAATTGCTCGCTTGGAATTAGCCGTTGAAACCTTGAAAGTACAAATGAGCACTATGCAAACATCCACGCATCAAGGCAATGGTCAGCAACATGAAGTTCCACCGCATTATTAATGCAATCTGATTAGAGGGGATATGGCAGATTAAGATGAAACAACGTCAAAGCATCATCTTAAAAGGCGACCCTCAGTGGTGCCGTGATTCGACATTGGCTTTATTGACGGGCTTTGATATTAAGCACTGTATTTGTTTAAGTAATCAGCCACTTGATGCTATTAAAACAATTAGCACGAATAAAGCTCAAACATTACTAGGTCAAGAGTTCGATGCCGTTATTATGGATGGCACATTAGAGCTTAATCCTGATAGTTTAGGTGCAATGGTCGGTACAATAGTAGCGGGTGGCGCTTTGATTATTATGCTGAATGAGGCTGAATCAGAAAGCCTATGGTTGCAGCGTTTTTTACGCATCAGCGAACACTATCAGCAAATATCTGACCACTTTCATTTTATTCGACAACAGCAAGCTTTAACCCCACTTTCAACGCCAAATCATGTAAATACAGGCGACGTTATTGTTAATAGTGATCAGCAACAGGCTATTGATGCTGTATTAAAAGTAGTATCTGGCCATCGCCGTCGTCCCTTAGTCTTATCGGCAGATCGGGGACGTGGTAAATCGGCTGCATTAGGGATGGCAGCAGCGGTTCTCATCAAGCAAGGTAAGCACACTATATTAGTGACAGCGCCAAGCTTTGCTAGTGCCGAAACAGTGTTTGAGCATGCCCATCGTTTATTGCCCCAATCAGTTTATTCACAAGGCCAGCTGTTAATAAATAAAGCCATTATTAAATTTGTGGCTCCTGATGTATTGCTTGATAGTGATTATACGGCTGACTTAGTACTGGTGGATGAAGCCGCAGCAATTCCCGCCGCTATATTAGAACAATTATTAGATAAATTCTCTCGCATTGTCTTTTCGAGCACCATTCATGGTTATGAAGGAACAGGTCGTGGTTTTGCAGTGCGTTTTCAACAGACCTTAGATGTTAAAACACCGAACTGGAATAACTATCACATCACCCAGCCAATCCGTTGGCGTGAAGATGATCTGTTGGAACAGTTCAGCTTTGATGCCTTATTGTTAAATGCCGTCGCTGAGCCAGCGGGACTTATTGAGAATGCAACAGTTTCATCATGTCAGCTTGAAAAAATTGAACGACATTCCTTACTGAAAGATGAAGCGATGTTGCGATCACTATTTGGCTTAATGGTATTGGCACATTATCGAACACGGCCTTCTGATTTGATGATGCTGCTGGATCGTGATGATATTTCCGTTTATATCATGCGCTTTAAAGGCCAGATCGTCGCATCGGCTTGGTGTGTTAAAGAAGGCGGCTTAGAAGCTGAACTTGCAGAGGCGATTTATGCAGGTGAACGTCGTTTAAAGGGGCACTTATTACCACAATCATTATTAGCCCATGCAGGGCTAATTGATGCGGGCAGTTTGTCTTATCAACGCATTATCCGAATTGCGGTGAGTCCTGAATTACAAAGTCGAGGCATTGGTCAGTATTTTGTGAATCAGATTGTGGCTGATGCTGAAAAAAATCATGTTAATGTTGTTGGTGTCAGTTTTGCCAGCAATGTTGATCTTATTCATTTTTGGTCAAAATGTAATTTTGAACCCATACGTTTAGGCTTACATCATGATGACGTTAGCGGCTGTCATGCGATGATGATGTTAACACCACTATCCGACGTGGGGCAGGCATTGATAAATGCTGGAGTGAAACGTTTTAGCGAGCATTGGCCTGTATTATTACAGCAACACTTTCAACATTTACCCCCTGCATTGGTTATTACTATTTCACAGTTATTGACTACTTCACAGCCATCTCGCTCAGCGCTAGAGGTGAAGGAATTATCTGCCTTTTCATTCCAGCAACGTGGCTTTGACTTTTGTCAGATTGCAGTATCGCACGCTGTTAGAAACGCTATTACTCAAGCAAGATTTTTGGCATTATCAGAACAACAACAAGCTTTATGTGTGATGTTTATTTTGCAACAGCGACAAGTAGGGGATGTGTCTCAACGCTTAGGTTTTACTGGTAAAGCACAACTTATAAAGGCTTTACGAGAAGCCATTGCAAAATTATTAGACTAATAAAGCTCACGTCTAAAAAGAATGTTATCGCTGCCTTTAAATAGGCCGAAGCTGGCTCGTCCCAGCGGATCATCATCATAGCTGCCATCGCCATCATAATCACCTAATAACCATGAATGACTGCTTGATAGTTGACTGCCAATATCGACATAGCCCTGGTTATCTTCACCGGGGGCTGACAATGTCAGTACCGCACTGCCATTCACCAATGGGCTATTGTTAGTGAGGCTTGCAGTGGTTGAACCAGCTTCAATAATCATTGCGCTGCTAGCTAATACCCAGCTGCCAGTATTATTGAGTTGAAAGTGTGATGCTAAATTTAAGGTGGTACATTGATCAACAGTATTGGTTTGCCAATTAGTACCATTAAAATACTCAGCCTGAACTGTAATATCCAAGGGTACTAATTCTGACCCATGTGCATTGGCAATGGCTAAACGACCAAAACGAATAGATTCGCCGCCGGGCTGCAATGTATGAGGCAGGCTTTTTGTCGAAACGGAATCACTATCCGTAATAGCAGTAAATATCAGGTTAACAGTATTGTTAAATGGGCCGATGAGACTGTTAGCTTCGTGAAGATAGCGATAACTATCATTACCAAATGAAAAGCGTAAGCTACCATCTGCATTATCAGTCAGTGAGGGAGCTGCTGGCGCCCACAGTAGACGGGCTAAGTTAGTATTATCTGCCCCTAGTTGTGTGGCATCTGTCGTAGGCGACGATACAGAAAAATCGGTGGCGGCTAATTTAACAAAGTCGCCGGTGTAATTTTGAGTAACGGCAGGCGTGGTTGCTGCATTGTAGGCAGTAATAGTGAGATTTGGATTGCTGCTATAACTGAAATTTTGACCGCTATAACTAAATCCAGATCCAGTGCAGGCATTATCTCCAAACGCGCCATCGTTGGAGCTTGTTATTTTAAAATGATCAGGGTAAAACCGACCTATTGATCGACTATCAGTGGTCGATAATGTTTCACCAAAATAATTAGGTGGGGTTACACCAAATGTAAATACACCGACCTCGGATATCGCCTGACTTATCGTATGGGTGCCACTGTCAGATGTCGCGAAGTTAAAACTACTTACATCAAGGTTACCGTTGCTGCCACCTAATGGCGAGATTAGTGAAGGGGTAATGGTGATAGCATTAAGTGCAAAATTAGGTGTGACCGGATTATCTGTGAAATCTGTATCGGCATCATCTGTCCAGCAAGCAGCTTTGACTTTCAGGTCAAATGTGTCACCTGCTTTTTTAAACAGACTACATGAAGCATCTTGGCTTGCGCAGGCAGCGCTGCTGTATGCTACTAGTGTGACAGGTTTACTGATAAAGAGCTCTGAGCCAGTCATGACAAGGCCATTACCATCATTATAGGTGGCGGTTAGATTGAGTTTTCCGGCGTCATTATATTGGGTGGTAAATTGTGCTTCGCCATTGATATCAAAGATTAAGTCGATATCGGTTCCAATACTGCTGGTGGCAATGTCTGTGCCGTTGATTTTAACTGGGTTTGATCCGGTAGTAGGAAGATCGTAGTCCGACCAAAAAGAAACAGTTTGATTACTGCTTAAAGCGCTCACACATTGGTTAGTATTATCGCCTTGTTTAACGGCACGAATGGTGACAGCTGCCGAGGGCTTGCAGGCAGTCAAGGTAGGTACATTAAACACAAACCCTGCTTCGGCAACGGTGATGCTACAATCGCGATCAATACTACCATCTGCTAGCCGGCAAATATTTGCATTAATCGGTGTAATCGAGTCGGCGGTGATATCGAGTTCTACGTTGCCAGTAGCGGAGTGATTTAATTCTAAAGTGACTTCGCCAGCCGTAATGGTGACCTGATTGCTTGCCCAACCTGTGGTTGGTGAGAGCGTAACATCAACATCATCTGTGATGACAGTTGTACAATCGGCATCTGCACACGCTTTAATCGTGACTGAAGAGGGTGAACAGGTGAGGCCAGCTTTAGCATAGCTGATTTCTAAATGGTCTATTATTGGTGCTGAACATGAGCTGGGCCCACCATCCCAGTCATTTCCAGCTAGGTTATTAGTGCGAATATTAACAATTTCAGATTCTGATAGGGCCCTGTCAAATATCAACAGTTCATCTATGAGACCTACTATACCGTAGTACCAGGGGGAACGCCCAATATAAAGTAGTCCGGAGTTGCTTACTGAGGAATTGATATTAGCTTGGGAGTCTAATGTGCCATTAATATAGGTTTTTAATCTGTAGCCGTCTTTTATGAAGGTAACATGCTCCCACTTATCAGATTGCAGTGTATATACGGAACTCCAGGTACCTTCATTAGAATTTACGTTGGTTGATATCCGTTGATGAATGCTGTTTACCGACGGTGTGAGCCAAGCTGCAAAGGTTCGCTGAATATCTGTAGCACCTTTATGAATTATACCTACCCAACCTCCTCTTTGGGCGCCGTTAAGTTTTAACCAGAAACTTACCGAATAATTAGCATTATTTTTGCCAATTGCGTTAAAATCGGCATTACTTGCAACTTGAATGAAACTAATGCCGTCAAACTGTGCGGCATTACACACTTGTCCCGCTTGAGGCTGGGCACCATGCTTCGCGGTACCATGATAGTCATTACCACTACTATCAATGACTTCATCGGCAGTGCCGTTCCAACTGTCTTCATCCATATGCCAAACACTAATCGGTGTTGCTACAGCAGTACTGGATACTGACCAGATTAAGATTAAAAAGATGAACTTGAATAACTTAATCATGAATAATTGCCTGAAGGCCTCTGGAAACAAAGTCAAGGTGACCATAAGTACTATATTCGCTTTGAGAGGTGATTTGATAAATAGTGCTAATAAAGCCATTTTCATCATAACTACCCAGCTGGCTACAGCTAACAGCAACTGAAAAGTTATTGATGGTTAATATTGTGTCAGCTGGACAGCTATCATTATTGATGGTTTGAAAGGCCGCCCATTCTAGTCCTGCACTAGCTGTTTGGTAGGCTCGTGCTGATTGTAAAGCTAAGAGACTCGTTTGTCTTTGCACGCCAGTAATACCTAAAAGATATTGCCCTAATAAACTGACAATAACTAAGATAAAGATTGCACCGATAAGCGAAAAGCCAGTTTGTTTTATCATGGCTGATTACTGATATGGACTTGGTGAATTAAACGTATTGATTCACCTGCATCATCAGTCAATGTTAAGTTGAGAGAGACTAAACCTGAGCGAGAGCTAGAACCAGAGTTATAACTAAAGTCACAGTTACTAATATAATTAGATTGTATGGCTCCGCCAGCATTTGGTGGGTTAGGTTGGCTAGCCTGAATAGCATAGCCTTGGTAGCGCATTAAGGTTTTATCTGCGGGCAATAAAGGCGTTGTATCGCAGCGATAGCTAATAGGGCCGTCAATCACAAAAAAACGTCTTTGGGGCGATTTTAGAGGAAACTGAAAGCGAGAGAATATAATATTCTTATCAGTTGTGCCAGTGCTAATGATTGCACTGTTATCGCCTGCATATGCATTATTACCAGTGGATGCGAGAGGGTATATGACTATTGAGTGACTACCCTTGGTTATATTAGCATAATTGAGCAAACTGCCTAATACATCAAAAGAGCTGTCAGCTTGAGTGAAATCAAGAATATCGCCTGTGCCATCACTGGCTAACTGACTTCGATAACGGCCTCCATCGATGATATGGATTAATTCCAATGATTGGCCATCAGCCGAAACACGAATGCTATTAGGTAAGGCTGCTTGAATATCACGTTGCATACGCTGTAAGGCTGATTCTGCACTATCGGTTAGAGTGGCTCGACGGGCACTATCAACATAAGCCTGTACTGGCAATGTCAGAATTGAAGTGCTTATTGAGGCAATGATCCCTCCCAGCACAATGACAATAATCATTTCGATTAGGGTAAAGCCCTCTTGTTTGAGTGGGCGAGGCATGATCAATAATCTGCTCGGTAACCGGTGAGGCTTATGGTATCTGTACCTAGTGGTGAAACAGAGACGGTGACTGCTTTCATTGAGACACTAGCATGTATTTGATCAGAGACCGTTACCTCAATAGTGTAATGCAATAAACCCGGTATTAGCTTGCTATTTTGATCAGTTGCACCTGCGTCGCTCAGGCCATGATAATCTGCGATATTATCAAATGTTGAACGGCTTCCTACAACACTGGTATCGGTGATTGCAGTAACAGGTAATAACATTATTTCTTCAAGATAACTTTCAGCGATGGCAATCGCTTGTCTTTGTACCATAGGATCGGCACTATGACTGACGGTTTGATTTACAAGGCTTAAAATGCCAGTTAATGCCACACTGATAATTACGATGGTTAAAATCAACTCGACTAAACTTGCACCTGATTGTTTAAGTTGATGGCGCATAAATACAGAATTAAGGGGTACTATCATAGCTAAAGCCTGTTGCTGCTATGACTGTAATTTGAAGAGTTGAAACTGTAATAGTATTACCAGCATCTGCACGGCCTAAACTATCAAATGTAGTAGTGGGATTAATGGCTGTCAGAGTGACATTGTTTTGGGAGCCGCTAAAAGAGCTGGCTCCTGTTGAGGGGTCAGGAACGGTAAGCAGCAATGAAAAATCATCACTAGAACAGGTATTCGCGCGTAATAGCTGATAACTATTATTATTAATGCTTATACGAACATTACAGCCGGTGGCAATGGCCGTTTTTTGAGCGTAGCGTAAAGCATTTAATGTATCATTGAAAAATACTTTTTGTTCAAAATCGTTATTATTAAAAAATTTGGGCAGTGCTGCAACTGAAATAATAGAGATTAAAACAATGATCAGGATAAGTTCAACTAATGTAAAGCCTTGCTTTCGATAAAGAGAAGGAATGGTCAAGTAGCTATTGCTTCTGTTTAAATTTAATGCCTAAGTAAATAGAATTAACAAGCACCTTCAACAGCACCCGCTATAGCAGTGATAACGGGTGCTGTTCCTGCAGCTACGGAATCAGTATAAGTAAATGAACAGTTTCCAAGGGTAACTGTGAGTACATTGGCAGCATTTCCTAGTGTGTAATCAGCACCAGTTACATTCGCTAGAGCAGCAATATCAGTATCATTAGGATAGCCGTTTATCATTGTGTAGGCTGTACCTTCGATAGTTATAGCATTACTACCTGCAATTACGGATGCTGCATGAGATATAGCTGTTGCAGACCTTACAGAACCTAGAGCACCCTCTAGAGATGCCATTTCGGCACCACCTTGCAGGTTAGCAAATCTAGGCAACGCCGTTGCAGCTAGAATACCTAAAATCACGATAACCATCACAAGCTCAATTAGTGTAAAACCTTGGTGTTTTTTCATTTAGTATTCCTGGGGTTTCAATTTTTATTTAGTAAATAATAGTTAGAAAATTAAGTTGTGCCAAGACTGTAACGTTTTTTTTTCATATTGTCTAATTGGCCATTGCTACACCACCTAAATCCCACATTGGTAGGAATACACCTAAGGCTAAAATAAGAACAAGCCCGCCAATAAGAGTGATCATTATGGGTTCAATAGCACTGCTCATTTTTTTTGTATCGTATTCTACTTCTTGCTCATAAAAGTTGGCTACTTCGTCCAGCATATCATCCACGGACCCGGTGTCTTCACCTACTGATATCATCTGCAGTACGAGGGGAGTGAAGAGATTGCTGTATATAGCTGCTTGGGTTAATGATTCACCACGCTCCAAACCATCACGTATACTCAATGTTTTTTGTTCAATAAACGTATTGTCAACTGCTTTACTGACAAGAACCAGTGTTTGCGTAATAGGCACTCCGGAACGAAAAGCCATAGAAAAAGCACGAGAAAACCGTGCCAATGTTGCGCGATTGATAATATTGCCTACAATGGGCAGTTTAAGCTTGAGACGATCCCAGTTATATTTTCCAACCGTTGTTTTTAAGTAGCTTTTCAGGGCTATAGCCCCTGCCACTAATGCCAATAATAAGTATTGCCAGTAGTCAACAGTAAATTGTGATGTTGACATTAATATTGTGGTGGCCCAAGGCAGTTCACTACCAAAACCTGCGAATACTTTGGCAAAGGTGGGGATCACAAATAAATTAATAATGCCAATCGCAATAGCCATGGCTATAAAGACAAAGCTGGGGTAACGCAGTGCTGCTTTTACTTGGTCTTTGGTGTCTTTGTCGATTTCCATGTATTTACAGATATGCTGAAAGGCAGTGTCTAATTGACCGGTATTTTCACCCACATTCATCATGCTCACAAATAGGGGCGAGAATATATCAGGGTGTTTTTGCATGCTGACAGCAAGCGAGCGACCTGACTCGAGATCAGTGGTTATTTCTCCTACTGCATCACGCATGCCTTTATGAGTCATATGTGATTGTAAACCTTGCAAGGTAGGTAATATTGAAATACCTGCTTTTAGTAATGTGGCCATTTGGCGACTAAACATAATTAACTCATTACTATCTGGACTGCGTGGCACTAGTAAGGCCTGTAATTGCTCTAACACATTAACTTGTTCAGTTTTAGTTTTAGCTTCAGTGATCGTGATTGGTGTTATACCAATATTAATTAAATGCGTGGCCGCTTCATTGCTTGAAACTGCTTCAACGTGACCATTGGCTAATTCACCCTGAGCATTACGACCTGTGTATTCAAAATTAGACATGATTGCTGTTTACCCGGGCTTATGGCTGATTATCAACATTAACTGCAGGGGCCTCGATATCGAGATCTCCGGCAATTCTTAGCACCTCATCAAGTGAAGTAATACCTTGTTGCGCGAGAGCAATAGCATTAAGTGTGAGTGTTTGCCCTTGTTGTTGCTGTTGAGCTAGTTGTTCAAATGACGATCTATCGCCATCTTGGAGTGTTGTAGCAAGTTTTGGGTTCATGATTAATAGTTCATACACCCCTGTTCTGCCTTTATAGCCTGTTTTATTACATAAGTTGCAGCCTACAGCATCATAAAAACTGGGTAGGTCAGAGCTACCTAAAGCTTGCGTTAACCACACTTTATCAAGTTCATCGATAGTGTGAATTTGACGACATTCAAGACATAATTTACGAACTAAACGTTGAGCCAAAACAGCCTGTAGCGAACTTGCAATTAAAAAGCCTTCAGCTTCCATATCTAACAAACGATTAATTGTGCCTATCGCGCTATTAGTGTGCAATGTTGAAAACACTAAATGACCCGTCATCGCTGCACGGAGACCAATCTCAACCGTTTCTTTATCACGCATTTCACCGATGAGGATGACGTCAGGATCTTGTCGTAATGCAGTGCGTAAAACAGCAGGGAAGGTAAGCCCTATTTTTTCATGTATTTGAACTTGATTGATACGAGGCAGTTGGTATTCAACAGGATCTTCAGCAGTAATAATCTTGATTTCTGGTTTATTAATTGTATTAAGTGCTGCATATAAAGACGTTGTTTTACCGCTACCGGTTGGCCCTGTGACAAGTATTAATCCATGAGGTTTTCTTATCAGTTTGTTCAGAGGAACGTTCATTTTTTCTGGAATATTAAGTTTGTTTAGATCAAGTTGTCCTTGAGAATGATCGAGCAACCTCATAACAACGGACTCACCATGAACCATTGGCATGGTTGATAAACGTACGTCGATATTCTTCTTTTTGACCTTGATATTAAACCGGCCATCTTGCGGAAGCCTTTTCTCAGAAATATTAAGGCCTGCCATTAATTTTAGCCGTGAGGTTAATGCAGAAGCAATTCGAGTTTCATCAACAATTTGTTCTTGTAAAACACCATCAATACGTTGGCGAATGCGTAAAACAGTTTGATCGGGCTCGATATGAATATCCGAGCACTGCATGGAGACAGCATCTTCAAAAATTGCTTGCAATAATTTAACGACAGGTGCGTCAGCAGTGGAGCTTGATTGTGACAGTGCTTGTAAATCAAAATCAGCTTCAGCTAATTCGTCGTCAAGCATTTCAGCTAATGTGTCAATCTCACCTGTTTTTCGGTAATCAGAATCTAAATGACGAAGTAAATCGCGTTCACTAATAGCAGCAACATCTATCGGACGTTGTAAGACTTTTTGTAATTCATCATAGGCAAAGATGTCTGAAGGATCTGCCATACCGACTAGAATTTTATTGTTTTCTTCTCTTAAAGCAAGCGCTCGAAATCGACGGGCATGTATTTCAGGCAATAAAGAAAATACTTTTGGATCGATAGGGGTTTGAGTTAAATCGAGATAAGCAATTTTCAATTGCCTAGATAATAATCTCAATAATTTCTCTTCTTCAATAAAACCCAAATCGATTAATGTTTTGCCTAGTTTTCGGCGTGTTTTCTTTTGTTCTTGTAATGCAGTATTAAGTTGAACTTCAGAAATAAGCTTTTTTTCTATGAGTAGATCACCAATGCGAATGCGTTTTGTAATATCCATCAGCAGTGTTGTCTCATCCATATAAATTAATGAAGAAATGGGGATTGTGCCATATTTTGAAGGTTTTGGTTTAAAGTTGTAACCAAATCTGGTTGTCACGATATTCTAAGGCTAACTTTTCCAGCTTATTTCCACTACAAGGCCCTGCAATGCAATGGCCATTCTCCAGTGTAAATAAAGCACCATGAGTAGAACATTGGATATGAGTTTCTTCCATTGATAGAAATTCATCCGGCTGCCAATTAAGTGGAATTCCTAAGTGCGGACAAATATTTTTATAGGCGTAGGCAATATTGTCAGTTTTGACTAAAAATAAGTCGAGTTGACCTTGCTCAGTGTCAAGCGTGAAGCTACGCGTTTTATTGTCAATCAGATCGTCGTTATTACACAAAAAATAGGCAGTCATAAGTAATTAGTTTAATTTAAAGTGAGTGATATCTAAGCCGTGTCGTCCACATTTGTAACCCGCCACTTGGCAGGCAAAGTTTAGGGCTGCTTGTTGAGATTTTTGCTTCAGTAAAGCATGGATAAAGGCTGCATTAAAGGTGTCACCAGCGCCAAGGGTATCGACTATTTTCTCAGGTGGAAAGGCTGGGCTGTGAACGATTTGCCTCTTTTTATTAATAAACCATGCGCCTTTCTCCCCCCATGCACAGCTAGCATTTATGCTGATTAAAAATGAGCTTAAAAAGCTAGTGGCATCACTAAAACCTTGGCTTTGTGCATAATATTTTGAAAATAATAGTACATCGGCTAATGTGAATAATGAATCAATATCTGGCCGAGGTTTTTCTATTTCTATTGAGCAGGGTAAATGAGGTTGCTGTTGTTTACAGTATTCAATCATTCGCGATGTGTCGGCTATATTTCGCCCTTCAAAGTGGATCCAATCATACTGTTGTAAATTGATTTTTTTGAATTCAGTAAAGCTAAATTCGGGACAATCACGATGGTGAACAATTGTTCGACTGCCAGTGTGTCGATTAAGTGTGATGTATGATGTTGGCATTTTCCCCTGCTTTAAAACCACACAGTTTGAACTATCTATTCGATGTTTTATTAGGTCGTGTTTAATGATCTGACTATCAGGCTCATCAATTAATACACCCGCCCAGGCACAGTTATGTCCCAGCTGACTTAGAATCGATAAGGTATTAGTTGCATTACCACCTCGCGATGGCTGTTGAGATAGTGCGCGTACCTCGTCATCTTCTTCGGGAAAAGATTCAACTGTGTTGATAATGTCGAGAGTGGCAATGCCAATGGCGAGTACTTTAGCCATGGATAGTCACCATATTAACTAACCCCTGAGTTATTATTAGCATAACTCAGGGAGAAAAATGATTAGATAGTATCGAAGACAGCGCTGACTGCGACTGTAATCTTGTTGACATCACCGACACCAGCAATACTGTGTAATTTATGTTGACTTTGGTAGTATTCAACCAATGGCGATGTTTGCTGTTGATAGACATTTAAACGGTTGCCAATAGTTTCTTCATTATCATCAGCACGTTGGAATAGTTGGCCATTACAAGCATCGCAATGATCTTCAATTTTTGATGGTGATAAGTGAATATTGTAGATGGCACCACAGTCCTTACAGGTACGGCGCCCGGTTAAACGTTGTAATAACTCTTCAAAAGCAACATCTAATAATACGACAGCCTGCAGAGGTTGCTTGAGTTCTTCTAACATGGAATCTAATGCTTCAGCCTGTGGAATATTGCGAGGGAAGCCGTCTAAGATATAACCATTTTTGGCATCATCATAAGAAATGCGTTCGCGAATTAATCCAATCACAATTTCATCTGAGACTAATGCGCCTGCATCCATTGCTGCTTTGGCTTTCTGTCCTAATGCAGAACCAGCTGCCACTGCTGCACGCAATAAATCACCCGTTGAGATTTGTGGAATATCATATTTTTGTGACAACACAACACCTTGTGTGCCTTTACCTGAACCTGGAGCGCCTAATAATACTGTTCTCATGAATTGCCTCTTTAATAATTTATGACGATGTCATTACCGCTGCTAAGTCATCCAACTGTTCTGTTACTTGTTGTAATATCTTGGGTAATATTTGTGGGTCAATGTCTAGTTGCTCCCACGCTTTAGGATCGAGAGGTGGTACATGTCGATCACCACTGTGGCCTAGCTCTGCCGAGCTAACCATTATATCTGCAATATGGATTATTGCGACTTCATTTTGAAACTGCTTTGCTTGTGATGGCTTATGGTGATAGCTGACCACTGCTCCGAGTGAATCTGGAAGTCGCCATGCTTTGACAAGTGCTTGGCCAACTTCACTATGATCAAAGCCCATAACAAGCCGTTCCGTTTCAGATAAAGTACCATTACCTGATTTTGCATTATTAATGGCTTCTCTCGCAAGTTCTGGAAGCGATTGATACAGGATTAGTGAGCCGATATTTTGTAATAAACCTGAAATAAAGAAACGCTCAGGGGCTCGATAACCACAATGTACAGCCAGTAATTTAGATGTGATGGCACAGGCGAGACTATGTCGCCAGAACTCATCCAGATTGATTAAATTAGCAGGAATACCTTTAAAAGCACTAATCACAGACGTTGCTAATACTAAATGGGTTAATTCACGGGTACCAATAATGGTAATGGCACGTGAGATAGTCTTAATTTGTGAAGGAAAACCATAAAAAGGACTATTAACAACTTTAAGTAAACGAGCGGTTAACCCAGGATCGATATTAATCACTTCACTAATATCATCCGCAGAACTATTAGGGTTATTCATCAAATCATTAATGTTGCTATAAGTCGAGGGGGGGGAGACTAATTCCAATGATTTGTTGACGAGTGCTTCAGCGGGTAATGCCATAGTCTTAACCTTCTAGATCATTGTTTGATTCAGGATTATCTAATTTTAAATTCAATAGTATTTGAATCACTGGATGAGAAAGATCGGTATAACGGAATAATTCTTGCCGTTTTACAAGTTCTTTCTCAGAAAATTGAGTTTGTTTTTGTTCCGACATAATTAACGTAACCCCATAGCTGTTGATTGAAATAATGTTTGACTGAGTGTTGCACCTAGCTTGCCAGCAAAACGATCGAGATAATCAGGGCGAGGCGTGTAATCAATAATATCTTCTGCACCAATAATATCGCGCGCAACGGTACTAGTGTTGGCAAGCCCATCAATAAGTCCTAATGGTAAGGCCTGTTCACCCGACCAGAATAAACCGGTAAATAAGCGTGGATCATCTGAGAGACGATCGCCTCGTCCTGCTTTGACTACATCAATAAACTGTTGATGAATATTATTAAGCATAGTGTGGGCATGTTTAACATCCTGTTCTCTTAATGGGAGGAACGGATCAAGGAATGCTTTATTTTCGCCTGCTGTTAATGAGCGGCGCTCAACCCCTAACTTTTCAATAACATCAGTAAACCCAAAGCTATCCATACGCACACCAATAGATCCAACAATGCTTGCTTTATCTGCATATATTCCTTTAGTTGCAGCGGCTATATAGTAACCACCAGAAGCACATACATCTTGTATAACAGCATAAACAGGGAAGTCAGGACGACTTAGCTGTAAACGTTTTAGCTCATCATTTATGATGCCTGCCTGAACGGGACTTCCGCCGGGCGTATTCAACCTTAAAATCAGTCCCTGTGCATTAATGCTTTCAAATGCAGCACGGATACCTGTCACAATGGTATCTGCATTTGCTTCATCATTTGCCGAAATAACACCATTAATCTCGATTAATGCAGTGTGCTTTTCTTTGTGGGTAGCTAACTCTGCTGAAGGCATCAGTAACATTAAAATAGCCATTAAATAAATGAACATTAAGCCTTTAAATACATAACCCCAACGGCGACTTGTGCGCTGTTCTTTTAACGCTGCGAATGCAAGGTCCTCCAATACTTTGCGTTCCCAACTTGTCTGTTCACTCATTGAATTATCCTTATCATTATTGTTTGACGATGGGGGAAAGTCTCCAAACGCTGCCATGTTTTTCCTAGGTTTATATAGGTAGTTTGAGCAGTAAATCATAACCTTTGTAAGACTACAAGTCATTAAGCCATTGTTCAACTTGGTATAAGTTATCAACAATGGCTCGAGGATGGCATGCCTTTAATGTTTCAATACCGTGGGCACCGTGACTAATAGCAAGACTATCTACGCCAGCATTATGTGCCATTTGTAAGTCATATTCAGTATCACCGATCATCAATGTTTGTTCAGGCGGCACGCCCAAAAATGTCATCAATTCTTCTATCATTTGAGGATGAGGTTTTGAATGGCATTCATCTGCACAGCGTGTAGCATGAAATAAGGGGCCTAATTGAGTGCTTTTTAATACTTTATTCAAGCCTTGGCGACTTTTCCCTGTTGCAACGGCCACAAAGTAATTTTGTTGATTTAGTAAAGCTACAAGGTGTTCAGCATTATCAAATAAAGGCGTGTGATGCGGGTTTTCTAACCAGACTCGTTTATAGCCTATGGCGAGCTGGCTCAATATCTCGGAATCAATATCGGGGTAGAGAGCCTGCACTGCTTCAGTGAGCCCCAGACCTATTATGTGGCTGACAGATTTATTATCGAGAGGGGGTAATGATAATTCTGCAATAGCTTGTTGCATGCAGCTCACGATATGACCGGTTGAATCCATTAATGTGCCATCCCAATCAAACACTATAAGTTCATAACGGTTCATGATTGTTGTCTTAATTTAGTTACAACATTATTTAGTTGAATGGGTAATGGTGCTTCTAGCAATAACGCTTTTCCTGTGGATGGGTGAGTGATCCCTAATTTCCATGAATGCAAGAACATTCTCTTCAAGCCCATTTTTTTCATATCGCGATTAAAATTACGTTGGCCATATTTATCATCGCCAGCTACTGGGTGGCCCATTTGAGATGAATGTACACGAATTTGGTGGGTTCTACCTGTATACAAGACGACTTCAGTAAGTTGAGCTTGGCGATAGGATTCGATAGGGATAAATACTGTTTTGGCGTACTTTCCTTCTGGATCAACACGCACCATACGTTCACCTGATGAAACGGTGTTTTTTTGTAAGGGTTGTTCGACTAAGCGTTCTCCATTAGCCCAACCAGCTTTTAATAAGGTGAGATAACGTTTATTTAAATCATGATTAATCATTTGCTGTTGTAAGTGCAGTAATGAATCACGGCTTTTAGCCAGTAAAAGACAGCCTGAGGTGTCACGATCAAGGCGATGAACTAACTCAAGATAAGGTAATTCCGAACGAATAATTCGTAAGCTCTCGATAATACCTTGGTCAATATTACTGCCTGCATGTACAGCCATACCTGGTGGTTTATTAAGCGCTAGCAAGTCATCATCTTCGAAAAGAACACATTCTGTTAATTGGGTTCTAACGTGATCGTTCACAGTAGTAAGGATTGTTTTCTCAGAGGTGTGTAAAGGAGGGATACGAATAGAATCACCAGCTTGAATTTTATAAGTTTGTTTTATTCGGCCTTTATTAACGCGCACTTCCCCTTTACGAATAGCACGATAGATACGACTTTTGGGCACACCTTTTTGAAGAGTAAGCAAGAAGTTATCAATACGCTGTCCAGCTTGTGCGGGCGAAATATCGATAAAGTGAACGGAAAAAGTGTTATTATCGCTGGTACTCATAAAAATAATTAGTGTCTACTCTTGCTGATAGGTCAAAGGGCTGTTATATTCTGATGTTGGTCTACTGGTTCCTAGGGTGTACAGTATACTCTAATTTTGTGATAGACTATAAAGTGGTAAATCGCTCCTTCTGAAAATTTCGAACTGGAAGTAGACGCGGTAAATGCCCAAGTATTTTGATTTAAGCATTTGACGAGGTTTTTAGGTCAGGTGCGTAGGGCTCAATAATGAGCAAATAAATTTAGGTTCGCATGTCTTGGTGAGGAAATATCTGCATCAGACAGGACAAACAATGAGTAATTAATAGTAGGTATTGGGCCAGCTTTGCCAAGGGGTGAAGCGCCAATATTGAATAAATGCCAGGAAATAAATGGATGGCAATGACCTTTCCAAACAATGATAAAAAATTAAGGTCAAAATGTAGGTTAAAGCAATACGCAGATGTAAGACGTGTTGTCATTATTAATTGCAGTACGAAACGAGAGACTGTTGTCCTTCTGGCGCCTTAAATTTTAGGTGGTTCAGAACCTTGTTACAAGAGCAAGGATTACTAAGTGCGAGCCTCTGTAACGAGGTTATAAATGAAAAGAATTTTAATTAACGCAACGAATGAAGAAGAGTTGCGTGTAGCGATGGTTGATGGCCAGCGTTTGTTCGATTTGGATATCGCAATTCCATCTAGAGAACAAAAAAAAGGTAATATCTACAAAGGTAAAATCACACGGGTTGAGCCAAGTTTAGAAGCAGTATTTGTTGAATACGGCTCGGAAAGACAAGGCTTCTTGCCTTTAAAAGAAATTTCAAAAGATTATTTCAAACATTCAGCAAAAAAAGATGGCGAATCGTCTGGCCGCATCAATGTTCAGGATGTGCTCTCTGTTGGTCAAGAGCTTGTTATTCAAGTTGAAAAAGAAGAGCGTGGCAACAAAGGGGCAGCTCTAACAACCTTTATTAGTCTTGCTGGTCGCTATCTTGTGTTAATGCCAAATAGTCCGCGTGCTGGTGGAATTTCTCGTCGCATTGAAGGCGATGAACGTGCTGAGCTACAAGAAGCATTGCGATCATTAGAAGTGCCTGAAGGCATGGGTATGATTGTTCGTACCGCAGGTGTAGGCAAGCAAGCAGAAGAATTGCAGTGGGATTTAGAATACTTAGTTCAATTATGGACTGCGATTGATAGCGCGAATAAAGACCGTAAAGCACCATTTTTGGTCTATCAAGAAAGCAATATCATTATCCGTGCATTACGTGATTACTTACGTAAAGATATTGGTGAGATCTTGGTTGATTCGCCTGAGGTTTATCAAACAGGCTACGACTTCATGCGCATGGTTATGCCTCATGAGTTGAGTAAATTTAAGTTATACCAAGATAAAGTACCTCTATTCACACGCTACCAAGTAGAAAGCCAGATTGAAACGGCATTCCGCCATGAAGTACGTTTACCTTCAGGGGGCGCTTTAGTTATTGATCCTACAGAAGCGCTTATTTCTATTGATGTGAACTCAGCCCGAGCTAATAAAGGCGGAGACATTGAAGAAACAGCATTTAATACTAATTTAGAAGCGGCAGAAGAAATTGCACGTCAATTACGTATTCGTGACCTTGGTGGCTTAGTTGTTATCGACTTCATTGATATGGGGCCCACTAAGCATCAGCGTGAAGTTGAAAATCGTTTACGTGATCATTTGAAAGCAGATCGTGCTCGTGTACAAGTAGGTCGTATTTCACGTTTTGGTTTACTTGAAATGTCACGACAGCGTATTCGGCCGTCATTAGGTGATGCGCATGAAGAAGTATGCCCTCGTTGTGGTGGTTTAGGCCACGTTCGTGGTGTTCAATCACTTGGTTTAGCAGTATTGCGTTTGGTTGAAGATGAAGCAACCAAAGATCGCATTTCACAACTTGTAGTTCAGTTGCCAATCTCGGTTGCTACATTTATGTTGAATGAGAAACGAGTTCAATTAGAAGCGATTGAACGTCGTCAGGATGTTAAATTACTATTAATTCCTAACCCTCACCTTGATACACCTCATTTTGATATTGAGCGTATTAAAGATGGTAGTGAAGTAAGTGAAGTAAGTCATCACTTGATGGTAGCTCCTGATCCTGAAGTTCCAGAAGTAATGCGTGATAAGCCAGTTGTTGAGCAAGCGGCTGTAACAGGCGTATCTCCTGCTGCACCGGCACCTGTAACAGAAAAAGTAATAGAAAAAATAGAAAAAGTAGAAGTCAAAAAGCCAAATCTATTAAAACGTTTGCTGAATGTGTTAACGGGAAAATCAGCAGATGAAGCTGAAGAAAAAGCTGAATTAGAAGAAAACCCAGAACAGCAAGAACAGCAAGAACAGCAACCGCGACGTCCGCGAAATAATCGTAATAGTCGCCGTGCTCCACGCCGGCGTCCTGAGCAAAATAAAAAATTAGAAAAGAATGAAGAGAAAAAGTCTCAAGAACCAGGTTCAGACAATAAAGCACCTAGAGAAGAAGATAGTGAAAGTGGCCAAAACTCGATTGCGAAACGCTCGCGTAGGGGGGGGCGACGTCGTCGCCCACGTAATGATAGTGATGTGCTTATAGCGGATGATGCTGGTAATAAAATACCGCCAGAGAAAAAAGAAGTAGATGGCAATGCTATTCCTAAAGCGGTTGCGCCTGAAGTGGACGGCAATTTTGTACCAAGTTCCGCTATATCTGAAGTCGATGGCAATAAACCTTCAGTCGAGAAAACGGTAACTAACAAACCTCGTAGAGCTAGAGCGCCTTCAAACTCGAATAATCGTAGGCGTGCTCCTTCAGCTACTAGTGATAAACAAGAGAAAGTGGCATCGAACTCCTCTCCCGTTGAGGTGGCTGACAAAAAGTCTTCGCCGACAGGTCATGTGGAACAGAAAGCACCTAGAAGGCGTGCTTCCGCAGCTGCCAGTGATAAGCCTGAACAAGTACAAGCAAATTCATCTCCAGTTGATGGCGGTGACAAAAAACTTGAATCGGCAGATAATGGAGAGCAGAAAGCACCCAGAAAGCGTGCTCCTAGGAAGGTGAAAACAGAAGAAGATGTCAGCAAAAATAGCCTTTGAATGTAAACACTTGTTGGCCTTATTAGGCCAACAAGTTGTTTATCAAGCTCATCAATGTGAAATCATTGAGCTACTGGATGGCTGTAATTTAGTATTGCAGGTATTGGAACAAGATAGAAGTATTCAAGCAAGCCAATATGGAGAAGGGCACAGAAATGTCCCTATTACCTATATATTGCCTATTTTTGATGGGGAAGGTGAGCTTCACAGTGAGATAATCGCTGCTGGTATCAATCAGCTGCTTGAAAAAAATAATGCAGATGAGTGAGAGTTTTAAGTGAATAGGATGTTAACTATTGCCTAATATTTGTCTTACTAGAGTAAGATCTTCTGCTGTATCGACGCCATGGCCTGCTGAAATCTGAGCTGCGCTTAGGTGAATTCTCTTTCCATGATAAAGAGCCCGCAATTGTTCTAAAGATTCTTCTTTCTCTAGAATGCATGGGCTTAATTCGGCATAGTGTTTAAGAAAGCTTGCCCGATAGCCATATAAACCGATATGTCGGTAATGGGGTAATTCTGGTGGCAAAGTAGATTGTTGATCGAAATGATCTCTCATCCATGGAATTGGCGCACGACTAAAATAGAGTGCATAGCCTTGGCCATCCATCACTACTTTAACCACATTAGGATCAAATACTTGTTTTTCCTGTGTTATTTGACTATACAGCGTCGCTATATCAGCATCAGTATAATTTTGTAAATCTTCTGCTACTTGATTGATCAGACTGGCCGGTAGGCAGGGTTCGTCACCTTGTACATTAACAATAATATCATCATCGTCAAATTGTCTTAATGAAGCAACTTCTGCTAAGCGATCCGTACCTGATGGGTGATCTGATCGAGTGAGGCAGACATCTGCACCAAATGCCAATGTAACGGCTTGAATTTTTTCACTATCAGTTGCAATTATAATATCAGTTGCAAGGCTTTCTTGTGCTCGCTCATAAACATGCTGGATCATTGGTTTACCCGCTATATCTAATAGCGGCTTACCAGGTAATCGTGTTGATGCATAACGAGCAGGAATAACAATTCTAAATGCCATTACAATTACTCATCCGACGTTAATTGTCTAGCTTCATCAGTGAGCATAACGGGAATATCATCACGAATAGGGTAGGCGAGTCGGCAAGCTGGGCAGATTAACTCTTGCTCTGCTTTATTATAAGTTAGAGTGCTTTTACAGCTAGGGCACGCTAGAATTTCGAGTAAGGTTTTATCCATGGGATGAGAGTCCTGCTAAAGTGTCTAATAAATAGTGGTCTAGTTTACCGCTTATTGTCGCTTTTATGGGGATATACCACATATTTTTATTGGCAAAATGTTGGCATTTCACGGCATCTTTTTCTGTCATTAATATTGGCTTTTGATCGCCAAAGTCAATATCGTTCAATTGAAACGGGTGATGATCAGCAAAGGAATGAGGTATAAGCTTTAGCCCCTTTGCAGTGAGGTGATCAAAAAACCGTGTAGGGTTACCTATCCCTGCTATTGCATGCACTTCTGAAGTCTTAAACGTATCTATAGGTCTTGTATTAGTTGAGTCTATGAGGTTTACTGCCATAGTTTGTATGAGCTGCATATTATGCACTACGTCACCGTCACTACCGTTGTATATTATGGCGCCGACACTTTTTAGTCGAGATAGTGGCTCCCTCAATGGCCCTGCGGGTAGGCAATACTGATTTCCAAACTCTCGCTTACCATCAATAACGACAATTTCGATATCACGTTTTAAGGCATAATGCTGCAAACCATCATCACTAATAATGACATTACAGTCATAATTGTCTAATAGTGTTTGTCCAACGGCCACACGATTGGCGCCGACAACCGTTGGACAAGCCGTTTGACGAAAAATAATAATTGGTTCATCGCCGACATCACTGGCAAGACTATACTTAGTGACTATCTTTGTCTGTCCAGGTGATTTTCCGCCATAGCCGCGACTAATAATACCTGGCCGATAGCCCGCTTGCTGCAATTGCTTGGTAAGCCAAATTACTGCAGGTGTTTTGCCCGTGCCACCAACGCTGATATTACCGATAATGATAATGGGCACACTTAACGATGTGGACTGCAATATTCCGTGTCGATACAAAGATAGTCGTAATGCAATAATAATGCGGTAAAGCCCCGATAGGGGGGCTAATAACCAGCGAATAGGGCTAGGCTGATACCAGGAGTTAACAAGCCAGTTCATTACTAATTTATTTCAACTATTTTTGCTTGGAATTGTAGGCGGTGCAATTGAGCGTAATGCTGGCCTTTTTCGAGCAGTTCGCTGTGACTGCCTGTTTCCATAATATGACCATTGTGCATAACGATAATCAGATCGGCTTTTTCAATAGTTGATAATCGATGAGCAATAACCAGGGTGGTACGGTTTGATATCAGCGTTTCTAATGCAGATTGAATATGGCGTTCTGCTTCTGAATCTAATGAGGCTGTCGCTTCATCTAAAATCAGTATAGGTGAGTCACGCAGTAATGCTCGGGCAATGGCCAAACGTTGTCTCTGTCCACCTGATAATAGAACACCATTCTGGCCTACCTGAGTAGCTAAACCATCAGGTAAGCGCTCAATGAACTCCCATGCATGGGCAGCTTTGGCTGCAGCAATGATTTGTTCATTACTGATATGCTGTTTTTGACCATAGGTAATATTATTTGCAATGGTGTCATTAAAGAGTACGACTTGCTGATTAACCAATGATATTTGCTGGCGTAAACTTGTTAAAGTTAGATCATTGATATCAATTCCATCTACCTTTATCTGCCCATTTACTATGGGGTAGAAGCGTGATAAAAGGCTGACTAATGTGGTTTTTCCACTACCTGAATGGCCAACGAATGCAATGGTTTGTCCCGGTTTTGCATGAAATGAAATCTGTTCAAGGGCCTTAGTGGAATGATCGTTATAACTAAAGCTGACGTTTCGAAATTCAATATCACCTTGAGTTTTATCCAGTGTTTTAGTCCCCGAATCTTGCTCTGCTTGCTGATCAATTAAGTTGAAGATACTGTCAGATGCAGCGATACCGCGTTGTAATTTCGAATTGATCTTGGTTAAGCGTTTTAACGGCGTCAATATCATAAACATAGCTGTAATAAATGAAATAAAACTACCTGCCGAGATAGTTTCGAGCATTTCAGGTAGCGTGGCAAGATAAATAACGCCTGATAAACCTAATACGGTGATCAATTGAATAATAGGCTGGCTAATAGCGTCAGTCGCGATCATTTTCATACTTTGCCGGCGATTTTTTTGGTTTGCTTGTTCAAAACGGTGGTTTTCATAATCTTGACTACCAAAGGTTTTAACTTCACGATGGCCTTCGATCATCTCGCTAGAAATATGACTGACGTCACCCATAGAATCTTGAATGTTTTTACTGATAATTCGAAAGCGTGAACTGACCTTATAAACCAGCAAGCCAACCAATGGAACGGTTAATAGGATGATCAGTGACAACATACCGTTAAGGTAAATCATCCACGCTATTAAGCCAATAATGGTTAGACTATCGCGAATTAAGGTCAAAATCGCATCAGTAGTAGCATTAGCGACTTGTTCAACATCATAAAGTAGCTTAGACATTAACTCGCCAGAGGTACTACTGTCGTAGAATTTTGCAGGGAGAACCAATAAGCGTTCGAACATTTCTTCACGCAGTTTTTTGATTACATTGCGTGCGATCCAGCCTAATCCATAGGTAGTGATAAAGTTCGCTAAGCCTCGAACAAGAAAAAGGCCAATTAAGAGTAGTGGGATAAGCTTAATTATTTCTGAGTCTTGATCAACAAAACTACCATCAATAAGTGGCTTCATAAGGGCTGCTAAGCCGGTTTCCGTAACGGCATATATAATCATTGAAATAATAACGGCGGTAAACTTCTGCCAATGAGGTTGGACATAGGTTAATAGGCGTTTATAAATTTCACGACTACTTGTTGTGCTTGAGGCTGTTGTCATTATTATTCTTTAGATTTTTGGCGAGTAGCTAAGGTTAAGCGCGTATAGCCTAATTGTTGAGCAGTATCCATCGCAGTAACAATATTTTGGTATTCAGCATTAGCATCAGCGCTAATGATGATATGTGGATCTTCTATTTCGCCAACAGTTTGCTCTAGGTGAGCTGATAACTGTGCTGTAGTAGGATTTATAAGCGTAACGCCATTTACATTGAATTGGCCCTCGGCATTAATTACGATATCTATCGGCGAGTCTTGTTCTGCAAGAGCTAGCCCTGTAGCTTCAGGTAAATCAACTTTGAGAGAGCTTTCACGTATAAAACTTGTTGATACCATGAAAAAAAGAAGTAGTAGAAATACCACATCGATCATGGGCGTTAGATTAACATCAGGTTCTGCCAATTTACTGGGAGATAACTTCATGACTAATCCTTATCAGGGTACAAGTCAGAAGAAAACTCACGATCGCCATGAAGTATTTCAATAAGTTTCATTGCTTGTTCTTCCATATCAACAACTAAGATATTTATTTTTCCACGGAAATATCGATAAAAAATCAGGCTAGGAATTGCGACAACAAGTCCCATTGCGGTAGTTATTAATGCTTCTGATATGCCACCTGCTAAGGTTTCAGGGTTACCCACACCTTCGGTAGTGATGACGGCAAACACTTTAATCATACCTATTACTGTACCGAGTAAGCCTAATAACGGTGTGATAGCGGCAATTGTACCGAGTGTAGTCAGATTTCGCTCTAAGGATAAAGTGATATGACGACCAGTATCTTCAATACTTTCTTTTGTTATGTCTCTGGAAGAGTTTCGGTTGGCGAGTCCAGCAGCTAATATCTGACCCAGTGGAGAATTACGTTGTAGGGTGCTGATACGACTATTGTCTATTTGATGGAACTTTAACCATTGCCAAATTTTAGTCATTAAATCGGGTGGTGAGATCCGCTTTTTTTGTAAGCTCCAAAACCGTTCGGCAATAATAGCAATGGCGACTGCAGAGCAGATAAATAAAGGCCACATTAACAGGCCGCCTGCCTTAAAAAATTCTAACATAGTGCGTTATCTCATTTTATCAATATAACTATCGCCATAATACGTGAAAAAGTGACATTGATGAAACGCTGTAGCGAGCTTAATTAGGATTTGTCCATATTTTACGTGTTTTATCACGCCATGATGAAAGCACGGAGAGTTCATTTTCATTAAATTGGATGCTCATTGCCCCATAGTCAGCGGTGCTAAATACAGGGATTTTTTGTTGCTGAAAGCGCTTTAAAACTTTTATATGAGGAAAGTGGTAGCGATTTCGGTAACCTGCAGGAATTAGTACTAGCTTTGGTTTGACTGCATTTATAAATGGAAGTGATGAGGATGTTTTACTACCGTGATGAGGAGCAACTAGGATAGTGGCATTCAATGAGGCAGGGTATCGCTCGACTAGTCGCTTTTCTGCAGCTCTCTCTATATCTCCCGTTAATAGAACGCTGCCTTGATTATTGCTTACTTTTAAGACGCAGGATAGATTGTTTTTACTGTCAACATCATCTTGGTTTGGGCTAAGCACTTCAAAATAGATACCATCCCAATGCCATGCTTGTCCGGAATAGCAGGGGAGGGAGTTAGGAAGCTTATTTGTGATGCTGGTGAGTATAGTGCTAACTGAAACCTGATTTATTAATGGTAATGCACCACCGATATGATCATTATCGCCATGACTTATTATCAAAGTATCGATTTTTCTAATCCCTCGAGACTGTAAAAAAGGTTGAATTACCGCAGTACCTGTATTGAATGACTCGCCAAATTTTGGGCCCGTATCAAACACTAGGGTATGAGAATAGGTTTGAATTACGGCGGCGAGACCTTGTCCGACATCCAGCAACGTAAACAAGAATTCATTTTTATCAGGATGAGGTGGGGAAAATAATAATAGAGGTGCAAAACCTAATACTCCTAACCACTTTGCAGGAAAACCACGAGGAGCTAGCAATAATAGTGTGCCTACAGCCAGTGATAGTATGTAATAAAAAGGGATGGCTTGGATCGAATAGTTGGCATAAGGAACCACTGCAAGATAATTAAGTATCGGCCAAAATAGACTTAATAAATAATCAGCTAAATGAAGCATTACAATACCTAGCGGTTCAAATAACCATAGTAAAATGCTGGCAAGTAATAGCAATGGCACAATGATTAAGCTAATGAATGGGATTGCGATAATATTAGCAATAGGCGCTATCAGTGAGGTTTGTAAGAAAAAGAATAATAAAAAGGGGCTAAGCCCAAAAGCAAGCAAGCCGTGAATCTTCAGCCAGTGCCAGCGAGGATTAGGAACTTTATTTTGACTTACGAACAAAATTAGTGCGACAGCAGAAAAAGAGAGCCAAAACCCAGCAGATAACACAGCAAAAGGGTTGAGAACTAAAATTATGAGTAGACTTATTGCTAATAATGACGCAGAAGTAGAAGGTTTTCGACTTAAAATACCTAGTAGTACCACTATCACCATAATGAGTGCACGTTGGGTGGGAATAGAAAATCCAGCGAGAGCGGCATAAAATAGTGCCAGTGACGCCGCACCTAATGCTGCAAACTCTATTGCTGGAAGTAATAATAGGTTTTTAGCGCGTAATGACCATAAATATTTAAAACAAAAGAAGCCAATTGCAGCTGCAAGCCCTATATGTAAACCAGATATAGCGAGCAAATGGCTGGTGCCAGATGCGCGTAGTGTTTGCCACTGTTGTTTATTGATATTACGTCTAATACCTGTAGTTAACCCTTCTATGAGTCCTAGGTTAGCGCTGGCTCCAATGTGAGTATTTAATTGACTAAGTAAAGATTGACGTAGGGTATTAATCGCATAGTTCGGCGCTGAAGCTAATTTATGATTACTTTCTGCTGTTTTAACATAGCCTGTTGCACCTATTCCTTGTTGAAACAGCCAAGATTCATAATCAAACCCGCCAGGGTTGGACATACCGTGAGCTTGTTTTAAACGGAGGGTTAATTGCCAATGTTCACCTGAATTTAAATCTATTGGTAATGGTTTATACCAATTGATTCGAAGCTTATCAGGCAGTATTAATGAAGACTTATCTGGCTTAAATATAAACCGGATGTGATTAGAGTCTCGATCTGGGATGGTGGCGACTATGCCAGTGACAATAATATCTTGGCCTTCAATTTCTGGCGAGAGGCGAGACTCAATATAATTAGCGGTGCATAACATTGTCCATAACATGCCAAATAGCAAATACGCGAAAAGTCTAGACTTCGCATGTATCAGTAAAATACTGGCAGGTAATAGCGCCCAAAACCAGAGTACATTAGGCATACTGCGTAGCTGTAAAAATAAAACACAGCCAAACATAAATGCAATAGCAGTTTTAACCATATATCCCTATAATAGCCCTCGACATAACTAGCTATGAGCAACTATGCCTCGTAAATTCCTTAAACGTATAATGCCAGATCATAAAACGATGTGCGAACGCCCGCATTTGCGAAAGTTTGGCCAGCGTTTAACTGAGCCAAAATTGTGGCATTTAAATCGTCGCTCTGTTGCGGGCGGTTTAGCTTTAGGTTTATTTATCGGGTTCATGCCTATTCTAGGGCAAATGGTTGTTGCAGCCGCAATCGCAATTTTTTTGCGCGTGAATTTGCCTATATCAGTAATGGCAGTATGGATATCCAACCCTTTAACTATTGCGCCCATGTACTTCTTTGCGTATAAAGTGGGCGCGCTGATTTTACAAGTGCCGATAGAACAGCATAATTTCACCTTGAGCTGGGAATGGTTTATGAGTGAGTTCTTAACGATTTGGCAGCCATTTTTATTAGGCAGTTTAGTGTGCGGATTGATGGCAGCTTTACTCGGTGTATTGGCTACTCGACTGGTATGGCGAGCCATAGTGATACGCAATTGGCTTAAAAGACAGAAAAAAAATACACCTAAACCCTAAATTTTAATCAGCGAACTGCCTCCTGACCATGTGTTTAGCCAAAAGCGGTTCCAGGTTTAAGGTATGTGCAAACTTATATTATTCATATTGCCATTGCGCATTGGGAGAGTGAATTATACCTCTCGTTGTCGTGAGTGTAAGTATCTGCTCTTTCTAGATTCGACGACGCTTGATTGTCCATTGCGGCTATTTCAAGCACGGCTTTTGAGAGTGAATTGTATTTTGTCAGTTGATATCTAGATTAAGATGATTAATCTCTAATCTACAGTTGCCAGAATTCCGTCGGTCAGCGTTAAAATACGATCCATCTTAGCGGCAAGGTTTGTATCATGAGTGACAATAATTAACGCCGTACCTAATGATTCATTCAATTCAATAATGAGTTCAAAAATTGCTTGAGCAGTACGGTGGTCAAGATTGCCTGTTGGTTCATCAGCTAATAAACAAGCCGGTTGGGTAATTAATGCACGAGCCAATGCTGCACGTTGGCGTTCTCCACCTGATAATTCACTGGGTTTATGAATTAGTCGATGACTAAGTCCCACTTTAATTAATAATTCTTCAGCTAGCTGTTGTGCTTGTTTGGGTGTCTCACCACCAATAATCAGTGGAATAGCCACATTTTCTACGGCAGAAAACTCAGGTAATAGATGATGAAACTGATAAACAAAGCCAAGGTTTTGATTACGTAGCTGGCTGAGTTTATTCACTGACAGTTGATTAATATCCTGGCCTAGGATTTCAACGGTGCCATCTGTGGGTCCATCTAAACCACCTAAGATGTGCAGCAGGGTACTTTTACCAGACCCTGAGCTACCTACGATTGCGAGTCGGTCGCCTGTATTGACCGTCAGGTTAATATCGCTGAGTACGTGGGTATTTAAACCACCATCTGTAAACTGCTTAGCAAGGTGAGTGCATTGTAAAATTACTGGATTAGTCATAGCGTAAAGCCTCGGCAGGTCTGATTTTGGCTGCACGCCATGAAGGATAGATTGTTGAAAGTAGCGATAAGATAAATGCGGTTAGGCCAATTACCGTTACATCACTCCACTGTAGGTCAGAAGGCAAACTGCTGATGTAATACACATTTGCAGGTAAAAATTCGTAGTTAATTAACCGTTCTAATTGTGCAATGATAGTTTCAACATTAAGGGCTAAGGTCACGCCCCCAATTACACCAATTAAGGTACCAAACACACCAATCAGTGTCCCTTGAACCATAAATATAATCATAATGCCTCGAGGTGTCATGCCTAGTGTTCGTAAGATGGCTACGTCAGATTGCTTATCTGTGACCATCATAATTAAAGTCGATACGATATTAAATGCAGCTACCGCTACGATTAGCATCAAAATGACAAACATAACGGTTTTTTCTGTTTTGAGTGCACGGAAAAAATTAGCATGTTTATATGTCCAATCTACAGCACGAAAGCTTGAAGGCAATTGGGCCATTAAGTTACGAGTAATAGTAGGTGCTTTGAATACATCATCTAATTTTAAACGTAAGCCAGATACGCGTTTAGGAATACGAAAAAGTTTGGCTGCATCCTCGATGTTCATTATGGCGAGTGCACTATCGTATTCATACATGCCTATTTCAAATACACCGACAACATTAAGGCGTTTTAATCGAGGCATAATGCCTGCGGGTGTAGGCGTTACGTGTGGGGTAATTAAGGTGACTTTATCGCCAGTTCTGACACCCATTGCCATGGCCAGATCTTTGCCGAGAATAATGCCAAAACTACCGGGAGTGAGTGAGTCAATTTGACCTTGAATAACTTTCTCGCCAATGGTGGATACACGATCTTCTAATTGGGGATCGATACCGCGAACTAAACTACCTCGAACACGATTTCCTTGGCTCAACATAGCTTGGCCTTCGACGAAAGGGGCTGAATCAAGCAGATGATCAGAGTTACTAATCATAGTTTGGAGGGACTGCCAATCTTTTAGAGTGCCATTTGACCCGGTAATAAATGCGTGGGAGGTCATTCCCAAAATGCGTTCACGTAATTCTTTTTCAAAACCATTCATCACCGATAACACTGTTATTAAGGCTGCAACACCCAGCGCAACTCCCAACATAGATGTTAATGAGATAAAGGAAATGAAGTGATTTCGGCGTTTTGCCCGTGTATAACGCAAGCCGATAAATACACTTAAAGGTTTGAACATGTGATTGGGTTCTTTATATTAATTTCATCTCTCTCAAAGTTAAGAGAGATGAATGATAAGATTAACTATTTAGCGTAAACAGTTTTTGTACCTTCTTCACTACCAAGTAGTAAAACATCGGCGGGACGCATAGCAAATAGACCATTGGTAACGACACCAACAATATTATTGAGTTCTTTTTCTAATTGGATCGCTTCGGTAATATCCCAGCCGTGGACATCTATGATGACGTTGCTATTATCAGTGATGAAACCTTCACGATAAACAGGCTGGCCGCCCATTTTGACAATTTCACGTGCAACATAGCTACGAGACATAGGTATAACCTCAACAGGCAGTGGGAATTTACCCAATACTCCGACTAATTTGCTTGCATCAGCAATGCATACAAATTTATCGGCTGCAGCGGCAATGATTTTTTCGCGAGTCAGTGCGCCGCCGCCGCCTTTGATTAAGTGTAGATTATCGTCAGCCTCATCAGCGCCATCAACATAAACGGCGACGTTACTTACTTCGTTCAGGTCGAAGACCTTAATACCGTGAGCTTCTAAGCGTTTAGTTGAAACAATTGAGCTTGATACAGCACCTTCAATTTTAGCTTTAATCGTAGCAAGAGCATCGATAAAATGGTTAACAGTAGAACCAGTACCTACACCGACAACACCATCCGTATCAATATGTTCCAATGCGGCATAAGCGGCTTGTTTTTTCATTTCATCAGCAGTCATTACTTCTTCCTTAGTTATCAGTTGTTAGATTTTGACTAATTATAGAGATAAATGATTGTTAAGGCTAAATCATATTTTTAAATGTCACTTATTGGGCGTATGACAATATAGAAATACTTTTATTATCCAAGTCGCTTATATTATCGATGCAAAAGTTATTCAGTGGCGATAATAATGATGACAACTATACTGAAAACCAGTAAACCGTGAGTATGAACGGGACCACCAAATGTAAGGCTAAGACCAAAAAAGTTGATTGCTTTTAGAATAATGAGCGCTACTATAGATAGCAGTGTTCAAGTTGACGTGACTTGCATTACCTTGTGTTTAAAATGGGCCTGAATTTGAAATGCTCTGCGATGCGTTGTTCAATAGGGATTATTATTTGTAATAAGGTTTGAAGTAGTATTGCCGTGAGTAAGGATATATAGAAAACTCGATAAAGACTTTGCCCCAGAATTCATTGATTAGATTAAGTATCCCGATATCTATGTGGAATATAGCGATAATAATAAGATTATTTGTATAATTTTAGTTTCAATTTAGATCCTTAGCCCAAACAAAGAACAGGTTCAAGCTAACTATCATTAGATTCGTTCTAATATTGTTAGAGATAAATTAATGGTAATGTTAACGTAGGCGGTAATATCTATTTAATAACTAAAAGAATTATCTGAGTCATGTTTACAGAATATGTAGAAAGAATCCTTAAAGCCCGAGTTTATGATGTGGCTATCGAGACGCCTCTAGATGAAATGACCCGACTTTCATCACGATTAAATAATACTTTGTGGTTAAAGCGAGAAGATTTACAACCTGTATTTTCATTCAAATTACGGGGTGCTTATAACCGTATGACGCATCTTAGCAATGAAGAACGTCAGCAAGGTGTGATGGCAGCATCAGCAGGGAATCATGCTCAAGGTGTGGCTTTATCAGCTAAAAAGATGGGTATTTCAGCACTCATTGTTATGCCAAAAACAACTCCTGCCATAAAGCTTGAAGCCGTCAAAGCATTTGGGGCTGAGATCGTTTTACACGGTAATAACTATGATGATGCCTGCACTTATGCGTTAAAACTGGCTAAGCAACAAGGCCGTACTTTTATTCACCCTTATGATGATCCTGAAGTTATTGCTGGCCAAGGTACTATTGCGATGGAAATAATGCGTCAACATCCCGGTCCCATATATGCTGTATTTGTCCCTGTTGGTGGAGGTGGATTAATTGCTGGTGTTGCAGCGTATATAAAATCATTTTGGCCAGAAATTAAAATCATTGGTGTTGAGCCTGATGATGCCGCGTGTTTAAAAGTGGCATTAGAACAAGATAAGCGAGTTGAGTTAGAGCATGTTGGCTTATTTGCTGATGGTACGGCTGTGCGTCAAATCGGTGAGGAGCCCTTTCGAATTGCACGACAAGCTGTGGATGAAGTTATCACCGTTGATAGTGATGAATTGTGTGCTGCGATCATGGATATTTTTGATGACACTCGTTCAATTGCTGAGCCTTCAGGGGCATTGGCTGTTGCAGGTGCCAAAAAATACATTGCTTGTGAAAAGCTCACTAATGAACAGCTAGTTGTCATTGATAGTGGCGCCAATATTAACTTTGACAGACTTCGACATGTTGCTGAACGAGCCGAGTTAGGCGAGCGCCGAGAAGTACTTTTTGCAACGACAATTGATGAAAAGCCAGGTAGTTTTCAACGTTTCTGTCAGACCTTGTCTGATCGAGGTATTACAGAATTCAATTATCGTTATGCAGATAGTGCTGAAGCTCAAGTCTTTGTTGGGCTAAGAATCAATGGTGGTGATGAAGAACGAGAAGCCTTATTTGCTAGTTTAGATGCAGCGGAATATCAATGGACAGATTTCAGTGATAATGAAATGGCCAAATTACATATACGTTATATGGTGGGAGGTCATGCCCCTCAAGTCGACAATGAACGTATATATCGATTTGAATTTCCTGAACGACCAGGTGCTTTATTACGGTTTCTAACTAGAATGGGTCAGCGTTGGAATATAAGCTTATTTCATTATCGTAATCATGGTGCCGCCTATGGACGAGTACTGCTTGGAGTGCAAGTTAGTAATGGCGAACAAGATGATTTTATTAGGTTTCTAGATGAATTAGGTTATAAATATTGGCAGGAAACAGATAACCCCGCCTACGAATTATTCCTAAAGTAAATAGCTTATACAACATAAGATGAAATTAAGTCTAATGTTTAGATGATTTTATTTAAAGGAGAAATATATGAATCATATGTCAGCTGAGTTCACTGAGTTTGTAGTGACAGCGATGGAGGTAGTGGCAGCACTATTTATTATCGGTCTTGGATTACTTATATTGTGGATCATTGTGACGTATGTGATCGATGTGACACAGACTCAGCAAACGATTCGACGAAATTACCCCGTTATTGGTCGTTTTCGGTATTTATTTGAACATATAGGTGAGTTCTTTCGGCAGTACTTTTTTGCTATGGATCGCGAAGAGTACCCGTTTAACCGTGCTCAACGATCGTGGGCCTATCGAGCAGCTAAAAATGTAGATAGTACAGTTGCATTCGGTTCGACAGACAATATCAATGCAGCAGGGCGAGTGTTGTTTGTTAACTGTGCCTTTCCTACTCTTGGACAAGATGCTGTTTCACCAAAGCCCGTTACCATTGGCTCCCATTGTAAATACCCTTATATAACCTCATCAATTATTAATATTTCAGGTATGAGCTATGGTGCCATATCTAAACCGGCAGTATTAGCATTATCTGGCGGCGCTAAATCAGCACATTGTTGGATCAATACTGGAGAGGGAGGCTTATCCACATATCACCTTGAAGGAGGGGCAGATATTGTCTTTCAAATCGGTACAGCCAAAAATGGTGTCAGTGACCTCAATGGTGTGCTTGATGATGATAAATTAACTGAAACGGCTGCACATTCACAGGTGAAAATGTTTGAGATTAAGATGAGTCAAGGTGCTAAGCCGGGTAAAGGTGGCATTTTACCTGGTGAGAAAGTAACTGAAGAAATTGCAGCTATTCGTGGGGTTGAAGTCGGCAAAGATGCATACAGCCCCAACCGTCACCCTGATATTAGTAGTTTGGATGATTTAATCGACATGATCAATCGCGTTAGAAGTGTCACCGGTAAACCGACAGGGTTTAAAATGGTACTGGGTTCACCTCAGCAAGTCGATGAACTTATGGCTGCCATTGTGGCTAGGGGCGTAGAGTTTGCCCCTGACTTTATTACTATTGATGGTGCTGAGGGCGGAACTGGTGCAGCGCCTATGCCATTAATAGATTCGGTGGGAATGTCTTTGCGTCAAAGCTTACCGATTCTTGTTGATAAGTTAAAACAATATGGGCTGAGAGATCACGTCAAGGTGATTGCATCAGGAAAACTAATTACCCCTGGCGCCGTTGCTTGGGCTTTGTGTGCAGGTGCTGACTTTGTTACCAGTGCTCGTGGATTTATGTTTGCTTTAGGCTGTATTCAAGCCTTACAGTGCAATAAAAATACATGTCCTACAGGGATCACTACTCACGATCCTAAACTCCAACAAGGTCTACATCCTCAATCTAAGTCTGTGCGTGTTGCCAATTATGTCAATAATATGGTGAAAGAGGTAGGCATTATTGCACACTCATGTGGCGTTAATAGTCCGCGAGCGTTAAACCGTACTCATGCACGTATTGTCATGGGTGATGGACTGACTAAGGGTATGGATGAAATATTTCCTGAACTTGAGAAAATCATGAGGTAAACGGCTATGGCTATCAGTACGGGGTTAATATTATTAGCAGTGATGTTATTGCTGGCATTACTGTTAAAGCCACTGGTTGAGAAATATCATATTCCCTTTGCCGGCTTATTAGTCGTAACAGGCTTTGTTGGTAGTGAAATATTAGTGAGTCTAGATGTTGATGCAGGGGTGCGTTATGATTTCTTTCACGATCTTATTCTGTATTTGGTTTTACCGCTACTTATTTTTGAAGCTGCTTTTAAGATTAATGCTGAGCAATTAGTTAAAAACTTAATTGCTATTTTGTTTTTTGCTATTCCTGTAATGTTATTTTCAACAGGTGTTGTTGCAGTCATGGTTTATTACGGTATTGGTCACCCAACAGGGTTTCCATGGATTGCTGCTTTATTAACAGGGGCAATATTGGCTGCAACAGATCCTGTCGCAGTATTAGAAATAATGCGTAAGGCTGGTGTGCCAGAACGAATCTGTATGTTGATTGAAGGTGAGGCATTATTTAATGATGCGACTGCCATTGTCACCTTCAGTATCTTTCTCTATATTGCTCAACATCCGATGGAAGATATTTCAGTATTAGATGCAAGCCTAAGATTTATGGTGGTATTTTTTGGCGGCGGTGTTGTTGGTTTATTTATTGGATTTGGATTTTTATTTCTATCCCGATTGTTGCAAGACTTTGTACAGCAGGCAATTGTTACTTTAATCGCTGCTTATATTTCATATTTAACAGCACAACAGTGGCTAAATGTATCGGGCGTAATGTCAGTGCTAGTAACTGGCATGGTATTAGGTCGCGTTATTCATCATGATTTTCAAGCTCATGAAAAAAGTAGTTTTGTTGATGATTTTTGGACCTTCAATGTCTATGTGGCAGAATCGTTAATGTTCTTATTAATGGGTGTCACGGTTACATTTGGTATGTTTACCGATAATTGGTTAGCCATGTTAATTGGCATTTTAGCCATAGTCATTGCTCGTGCAATAGCTGTTTTTGGTGGAGCAAGATTGATATCGATTATCCCAAGTGTTGAGCGTATTTCATCTGGAGACCAATGCCTTATGTTTGTTGGTGGTTTGCGTGGTGCAGTGACATTAGCTTTAGCATTATCACTACCACTAGAGTTGGACTATTGGTGGACAGTACAATCAAGCGCATTTGGCGTCGTTATCTTTACCTTATTTGTTCAAGCGCCGTTACTCAAACCGATATTATCTAAATGGAAAAAAGAACGCTAGATAATGTTTAATATCACAGAGGATATATAATATAGCCAAAATAGCGGTATAAAGGTTTGTTGTGCTGTTTGGAAAGGTTGAATGAAAATATGATTAGGACTTTTGCTCTGCTGGCATTATCATTATTCCTTTAGTTATTGTGAAATAGAAGTAGGGGAATAAGATGAAAGCTGAACAAAAGGTCATGGCAGACGCGGAGAGTTTAATTGAAGCGGCAACAGAACAGTTCGTTGTGTCAGCACGTAGTGCCATTGCTAAACGTGGTGTATTCCATGTTGCATTGGCAGGCGGTTCAACACCTAAAGGTTTATATCAAAAATTAGCAACATCGCCTTATGTTGATCAGATTGATTGGTCTCGTGTACATTTGTTTTTTGGTGATGAACGTTGTGTTTTACCAACACATAGTGACAGTAACTTTAAAATGGCGAGTGAAGCAATGATTGATCATATTGCCATTCCACAAGAAAATGTTCATCGTATGCCGACAGAAGAAGGTGTTGCTCCAGATGTTGCAATCCGATATGGACGTAAAATGCAGGAAATACTTGGTGAAGAGCCATTAGACCTTGTTCTATTAGGTCTGGGACCTGATGGTCATATCGCCTCATTATTTCCTGATACACCAGCGTTAGATGTTACTGACACTAAAACAACAAGTTTATACGTTGAAAAATTTGAGTCTTGGCGTGTAACCATGACCTATCCAACAATTAATGCAGCACGACAAGTGATTGTTTTTATCGCTGGTAAAGCTAAAACAGCTATTGTTAAAGATATCACTACTGATGCAGTTAAAGGATTGCCTGTTCAACGTTTGGCGCCTCAGGGTGACTATTTCTGGTTTATGGATGCAGCAGCTGCGGGTCAATAAACAATGCCTTCTATACTCTCAGTCGACATTGGTGGTACAAAAACATTATTACAGCTAAGTACAGATGATAATGAGGTGGTACTAGAACAGTCATTAGTGAGTGAGCGGTATGCTAGCTTTGATGATGCAGTGTCAGAGTTTTTGAACAACCCAGCGATAAAATCATTAACGATTGATAGGGCCTGTTTTGCTGTTGCAGGGCCAGTATTGGGGCGAGATGCAACTGTGACCAACTTGCCTTGGCAGTTAAATGCTGATGATTTAGCGGCTAAGTTTGAAATTAAATATCTTCATCTATGTAATGATTTTGAAGCTGTTGGTTATGGTATTAGCAGCCTATCTGGCGATGATATTGTCTCTCTGCAACAAGGAATAGAAGTTAAAGAATCACCTCGAGCGGTGATTGGCGCAGGCACTGGGCTAGGACAGGCTTTGTTAATTAATGAAGAAGATAAATGGAAAGTATTGCCAACAGAAGCTGGGCATAGCGATTTCGCCCCGACAAATAAACGACAAATCTTATTGCTTGAACATATGATGGCGCGGTTTGGGCATGTGTCTTATGAGCGATTAGTATCAGGTGTAGGTTTAGTCAGTATTTATGAGTTTCTACGTGCCTACCTGCAATGCGACGAAGATCCAGGGCTTCGTCAAGCCATGATATTAAATGATCCTGGAGCAGCAATTAGCGAATTTGCAATTAATAAAGGCGATGAGTTGGCATCACAAGCTCTAGATATGTTTGTTGAAATATATGGCTCGCAAGCAGGTAATCTGGCGTTATCAATTTTGCCTAGAGCGGGATTATATATTGCTGGTGGTATTGCGGCTAAAAACTTACAACGCTTCCAAACAGGTTCATTTATTACAGCCTTTAATGCAAAAGGAAAAATGGCGGAATTAACAAAGACTATTCCAGTGAGGTTAATTTTGGAGCCAAAAGTTGGATTAATGGGTGCGCGATACTTAGCACAGCAAACAGCTGTATAATAATTATTATGACTATTCAAAATAATGATATTGCCGTTGGTGTTGAAACCACCTTTTTAGATCAAGAATCCCAGCCGGAAAAAGAACGGTATTTGTTCTCTTATACGATAACTATAAAAAATAATGGTATTGGTGCAGCCAGACTGCTGTCTCGTTATTGGAAAATAACAGGTGGAAATGGCTATGAGCAAGAGGTTGAAGGTGATGGCGTCATTGGCCTCCATCCGTACTTAGGGCCTGAGGAAGAATTTACCTATACAAGTGCTGCTATGCTCGATACACCTGTTGGTATGATGCAAGGTCACTACATGATGATTAATGATAACGGGGAGCGTTTTGAGGTTGATATTCCGGCATTTAGTTTATCAGTTCCACAAACGCTACACTAACGACCTTACTGGCCACTAAATTAGACAATAGTACGGATTTATTTATCATATAAATTAAAGCTCAAATAAATAGGCTTGTTATACTGGATTTGAGTAAATGAAAGTGGGTTAATTTTATTGTGCGTGTTCATCCATCTGTATCAGTAGTAACTGCAACGGTTAAAAATAATCCGCCTCAGCAATTAGCTGAGTTGGTGGTTGGTAAACGCCTAGAGATAGAAGTTTCCAAAGCCGCCGCTGCGGGTCAAGTCGTTACAGCTAATATTGCCGGAAAATTAATAGAACTCCGAACTCCTATTGCACTTCAAGCCGGACAAACCATCCCTGTAGAGCTTGCAATAGAAGAGGGGAAGCTAGTTTTAAAGCTTATTTCTTCCTCCGAAAGCCCCAAAATAGCAGGGACCATTACCTCATCGATTCAAACTGAGAAACTCAGGGACTTTTCACTTGAAAGCTTGAAACATGGTCAACAGTTAGCTGTTGAAGTTGTTAAGCTTTTAGCTAATAAGCGTTTATTAGTGCAGGTAGTAGTCAACGAATCGAACCAGACTAATCAAACCAAAATAAGCCCACAGCAATTTGATATTGATGTAAGTAAATTGACGCGATCTCATCACGTGGGGGAGCACTTACAAATGAATATTATTAGTGTGAAGCCATTGACTATTCAGTTAGAGCCAGTTGTTATTGCATCTCGCGAGCAATCTATTCTGGATAATATTCGCCAATTACTGCCACAGCAACCTGCTACGCCTCAGTTAAAAGTAATTTCAAGCTTAATTCAACAACAGTCGCTATCTAACAATGTTAGGCAGACTATTGAGACATTGATTCAGCATTCGACGGATAAAGCGCAATTGACGGATCCGGGGAGGCTTAAACAGGCCGTACTTTCCTCTGGTGCAGTAATGGAAAATAAATTATTAAATCAGCCGAATATTCAGACGCAAGACTTTAAGGCCAATCTAGCTAAGGTTATGGTTGCTGTTGAGGCCAGTTTAGTCCAAATGAAGAACGTGGCTGGAAAGCCTGAGTTGAACAAACTTCCATCGCAGGTAGAGTCAGCATTAACGGTGAATGGAAAAACCCCTGCTCAGTTGCTGAATGTATTGCTTTCTAATAACTATCGAATACCATTACTTTCTGCTAATTCCCCTGCGTTTCTATCAACAATAACAAGTCCTTCTCAGGCTTTATCTATGGTGCAATTATTAACCAAACCTTTTACTTTAGCGCCACAATCATTGATGGCTGCAATAGAAACGGTGATTACAAGGCCTGAATTATTACAGCTCCTCAAAGAAGTTAAAGGTGTTCATCAAAAATTACAAATGAACCAATTGATAATGTTGAAAGAACCAGAAACAACAAGTAACACAGCATCAAGCTGGCTGTTCGATGTGCCTGTCAAAGATAAACACAATTTAGATATTGTGCAGATGAAAATTGATCAGCAAAAGAATGCTCAGGACGATGAAGAAGACAATGATATTTGGAATGTGAAGTTACGACTTGATACACAAAACTTGGGCCCTGTGGAGGCTTCAGTGACCTTACATCAATCCGATGTCAAAGTAATTATTAAAGCTGAAAAAGTACAAAGCGCTCAATTATTGACAGAACATTTAGCTGTGTTAGAACTTGCGATGGCTAAACTAGAACTAACGATGAGTCATCTTAGTTGTAGTTGTGGGGAGGTTGAAAAAGCGATTATTACAAGCAGTGATTTACAAAAAGATATTTCATCAGGCCTAGTGGATATTTCAGTATGAGTAATAGAGCGCCTTTGCGGGCAGTCGCATTACAATATGATGGGGAAAATGCACCAACAGTTACGGCGACAGGACAGGGAGTTGTAGCAGAAGAAATTATCAGGGTTGCCCGAGAGCATGGAGTGCCGTTGAGAGAGGATATTATGCTCGCAGCATTATTAAGCGAGTTGGAGATAGGTGAAGAAATTCCTCCCCTGTTATATCGCGTTATAGCGGAGGTTATAGCTTACACTTACTTAGTGTCTGGCAAAGTCCCTGTAATTAAAGAAAAAACAGAAATAAATTGAATCATATTTATTACAGAGGAATTTATACTTTATAGTTTAGATTACTTAATATTCATTAAGTGTTGATTTTTATAGAAAAACGATATATTGTTTGGCTCAGGTCTTAATAATTAAACGTGGCAATCTATTATTCGTGTCAACAATAACTGACAAAAGTATGGAACATTTCATCAATGTTCCTTTAAGTCAACAGAGCGAACCTATTACTGGTTCGAATGTTGATGAATTGCTTGATTCTAAGATTATTATTGCTGGCGCTAAAGCATCTGATATCGAGTTTATGAAGACCATGCTGCAAATCAGTGGATTTTCAAATTTAATAGCCAGTTATGATGCTAATGGTGTGATGGAATGCTTACGACAAGGTATTTTAGGTGGAACCTGTGATATCGATTTATTAGTGATTGATACCAATTTAACGGATTTATCTGTTCATGAATTGCGAATTATTATGGATGAATTCGATGAATGGCGTTTAATACCTATCATTTCATTAAGTCAAGAATCACAGTGGGATCACGCTCAACTGATCACTGATTTAGGCCATAGTGTTACGACTCTTTTTTATCATCCCCTTACTGCAGAATCTTTCCCGCCAGCTGTAATGACATCTTTAGCGGTGAAAAAAGAGCGTGATAACGCTTATCAGCACCGAACTATGCTTGAAGATGAATTGGCTAAATTAAAAGTCATGGAAGCCAGATTACAGTTTTTAGTCGGCCATGATGATTTAACTGGCTTGCTAAATCGCCGTCAGTTAGAAACTGTGCTTGATTTTAAATTAACACAGATCCGTAATTTTCGTACTTCGGCTGCTTTATTATATGTCGATGTTGATCGCTTTAAAGTATTGAATGATGCTGTTGGTCACCAAGCCGGCGATGCATTATTAGTTCAAATATCTGATGAATTACGCAGCTATTTTTCAGTGAAAGACACCTTAGTTCGAATAGGGTCTGATGAGTTCGCTATTTTAGTTGAGAATGTGACAAGTGAAGAAGCAGTTGAATTAGCCGATAGATTACGCGACTTTTTTGATGGCTATGTATTTGAACATCACACACACAATTATCATCTTTCAGTGAGCATTGGCGTTAAAGTTGTAACACATACCGATACGGCTAAAAGTGGTGATGTATTAGCACATGCAAACCAAGCCTGTTACACCGCTAAAATACGCGGACGAAACTCCGTGAATTTGTATAGCCCTGAAGATACTGAAATGACGACATTACGGCATAATGTTGAATGGGCACCACGAATTAGAACCGCATTACAACAAGAAAATTTCATCTTGGTTTATCAGCCTATTTATTCTGTAGCGATGGGTCAAATAAGCCATTATGAGTGTCTTATCCGTATGAAAGTAGATGATGCACTATATTTCCCTGATGATTTTATTCCTGTCGCAGAAACAATGGGGTTGATTCATCAAATTGATTTATGGGTGGTGCACCACGCGTTTGATCTTATTGCCACTCTTCCTGACACAATATCGCTAACGATTAATTTATCAGGAAATATCTTTTTAGATAGAAATCTTTACCCTCTAATAGAAAAGAAATTGCTCGAAACGGCCGTAAACCCAAAAAGAATCATATTTGAAATTACTGAAACATCTGCTATTTCAAATTTTGAGAAAACAAAAGAGATGGTAGTAAAACTCAGAGAGTTGGGATGTAGTTTCGCACTGGATGATTTTGGCGCCGGCTTCAATGCCTATAACTATTTGAAGCAATTCCCTGTGGATATAGTCAAAATTGATGGTAGTTTTATTACTAACTTACTGAAGGATTCAGTAGATAAATTATTAGTAAAATCAATGGTTGATATTGCTCATAATTTGGGCAAGAAAACAGTTGCAGAGTTTGTGGAAGATCAAGCGACAATGGATCTATTAATTAGTTATGGCGTTGATTATATTCAGGGTTACTTGGTGGGAGTGCCAAAAGATACATTACCCCAAGCTTAATGAAATTCTTGTTTAAAAGCAGAATTATTGCTGCCATGAAGTCGATTAATAAGATGGGCTTCCTCATCACTTAAATTACAGTTGTCAATTAATTGGTTCATTCCAGCTCCTTTTCTAGCAAGTCGAATTGCGTGATCATAATTATGTTGTGATGACATACCTAGATCAAGTGTATTTTGATGTTCTTTTAATTGGTTAAGTACCTGTTCAAATTTCACTATTCTGTTATCTGCACCCACTGCGCCTGCACATAATGCCGACAATTGATTTTGTAAGTCGGCAATTTTTGCAGCTTGCGCTTTATTTAGCTTGAATAAACGATAACTTGTGCTGGTGATAATTAAGGTGGCGAGGGAAGCAATGCCTGCAATGGTTAAATAAATTGTCATTTTATAAACTCCTGCGCATAAAAGCGCCCTTTAAACATATTCATCAAATAGTCCATGATGCGTTTTGTTTCATCATCACTATCAGTTTTATTATCGCTATCTTATCTTTGCCCTTAGCTAGCCGCTTCTCTTTATCCTCTGGAGGAGGGGATATCTCGGTAATAAACGTGTTAATGGCTCTATTGGCGTTATATCCTCAGCCACTATTCAATGCTTTCTATACGCGCACGAGATCTGATATTTCTTCTTCGGATAATAATTTATCAACATCAACTAAAATTAATAACTGTTCCTCTCTGCTGGAAACTCCTTGGATAAAACGAGAACTGTCATCGCTATTAACGTTAGGGGCGATATTAATTTCTGATTGATGCAAATAGACTACTTCCGCAACACTATCAACTAGCATACCAATAACGCTACCATTTGCCTCCACGATAATAATACGAGAATTATCATCACTATTATGTAATGGTAAGCCAAATCGACTTCGCGTATCGATAACTGTCACTACATTACCGCGTAGGTTAATAATACCTAATACGTAGACAGGAGCCCCAGGTACGGGCGCTATTTCCGTAATACGCAGTACCTCCTGTACTTGCATGACATTAATGCCATAGGTCTCTTCTTCAAGTTGATAAGTCACCCATTGTAAAACAGGGTCATCTACTACTTTGTCATGTTGACTCATTATTTTTAACCTTTAACATTATAATAATAAATAATGCCAGAAAAGGAGGCCGACAAAATATTGGCATCCTATGTTTAGAGTAGTACTAGCAGAGTTCATGCCAAACTAATACTATAAATTACGTGTTTCTACTTCAAGCTGTTCGACTAAAGCATCGATATGTAATATACCGCATTTTTGTTCAATAAGAGTGCCTGCTAGCCAAGGACGATTGCCGACCTGTTGTCGCCACTTTATTGAGCTTGGTGATAAGGTAATGACATTATTAATTTTATTGCAGCCTAGCGCCCATTTTCCGTCAGAAATTATAGTTATAAAATCTGAATTATTTTTCTTATCTTGGTATTCTGAAGGCAAAATTATTTTTCCTGTATCTACTATATGAAGTTGTTGCGCGATTCCAATAAGCCAGTCAGGTTTATTTTTTTTCATTTTTACACTAAGTTTAGGTTTAAGTTGGATACTTTGCAACTGATGCTCTGGTATAGCAAGCTGTAGGCCTTGAACATCAATCAATAAGGCTTGAAAAGGTGAACGTTTCCAATCTTCGTCAGCAGAGATTGGTGGCATATTGTTGCTTTGTAGCGTGTCAGTACTTTCAGTTAGCATGTCCTGTAAATAGTTGGATAATGCTTGTTGCTGCTCAGCAAGGCTATTAGACTTACACATGGGGTAGCGCTTCTGGCTTATGTTCAATATCGGTTAAATAGTGGAGCAGCTCTGTATAAGCGATGGCTCCACGCGAACCTGGTGTCATAACAGGTAAAGGGATACCTGCTCTGCTGGCATCACGAAAATGAGTATCGATAGGGATGACTTTATTCCAAACGCCAACACCATGGACATCGTTCAAACTTTTTAAACTTTGAACTGATGAAGTTGTACGTAAATCATACATAGTCGGGATAATCAAATAGGGCAAACCTTGCTCACGGGAATGATTAATCATTCCTAATGTATGGAGCATTCTTTCTAAGCCTTTAAGCGCTAGAAACTCAGTTTGAACTGGAATTAGCAATTGATCGCATGCTGCAAGTGCATTAATCATTAAAACACCGAGCATAGGTGGGCAGTCAATCAAAATATTAGGAAAACGATCTTTAAGCACAGCTAAGGTTTTTTTGATAACAAGACCTTTACCACCTTGAGCACCTAATTGTCGATCTAGCGTTGCCATTGCTGTTGAAGCAGGTAATAAGTACAAATTACTACAATTTGTCTTTTTTAAAGAATGAAAGATAGCAGAGTTTGGACTAGAGTCCATTTTTTGGAACAAGGTATAAATACTGTTTTCTATGGTGTCAGGATCATGACCAAAGTAACTTGTTAGAGAACCATGTGGATCCATGTCTAAAATTAATGTCGGTTGGCCTTGTTCAGCTAATAAACTGGCTAAACTAACGACGGTAGTCGTTTTTCCTACGCCACCTTTTTGATTTGCAACAGCCCAGATAGTCATGGTGTAGTCCCTGATCTAGGTTGAGTTTGTATGTTCTTTTTAGGCGTCAGAACTTGGTCTGGTTCATTAGTTTTAGTTGCTTCTTGTGGGGGAGAAAATATCTCTGATGATCGTCGACTGTGTTGGCTACCTAATACTACTAATACAACGCGACGGTTTTTCTGTCGCCCTTCAAGCGTTGCATTATCTGCGATGGGTTGAAACTCGCCATAGCCTATCGCAGACATTCTATTGGGCTTAAGTCCATAACGGTCGAGTAAATGAACCACACTGGCTGCACGCGCAGCTGACAGTTCCCAATTAGATGGAAACCGATTCGTACTAATAGGATTGTTGTCAGTAAAGCCTTCAACTTGAATTAGATTGGTCGAACTTCTCAAAATAGTAGCAACTTTTCCGATAATAGGTACAGCGCTATTTGCTAAGCGAGCTTCGCCGCTAAAGAAGAGAACGTTTGATTTCATTTCCAATTCAATCCAGTCTTCACCTTGCTTGATACTGACATCTTCACTGTCTATGAGATCTTTTAAAGACTCGTTAAGTTGGGTGCTAATGTCATTAATTTCCTGCATGATTTCTTCAGAAACAGGTGGTGATGTGAATACTTCAATAGTTTCAAGAGAGTTGGTATTTGTTGGATTATTTTCAGGGACTCTCTCTGTATTACCACGCTCTACTTCACCTACTTGAATTGGGTCTATTGAACGCTTTGGATCTGAAAATGCTGCCTCTAATGTGTCGGATAAGACACGGTATTTGCCTTCATTAACGGAGGAAACTGAGTACATAACGACAAAAAAAGCAAACAATAAAGTGATAAAGTCAGCATATGAAATTAACCAACGTTCGTGATTGTGAGATTCTTCAATTTTTTTTCTGCGTGCCATAATAATCTTAGTCTATATAGACTTCTAAATGACTTTCAATGATCTGTGGGTTTTCACCTTCAGCTACTTTAATAATCCCCTCGATCATCATAATGTAATAACTAGAGCGACGTTCAATAGTAGATTTTAACTTGCTGGCAATAGGGAGAAAAAGCAAGTTAGCCAGGCCGACGCCATATATTGTGGCAACAAATGCAACTGCAATACCTGAGCCTAGTGATGAAGGTTCAGCAAGATTTCTCATAGCATGAATAAGACCTAATACTGCACCAATAATGCCGATTGTAGGGGAGTAACCGCCCATTGCTTCATACACTTTTGCAGACTGAATGTCTTTGGACTCACCTATAAAAAGATCATTTTCTAAAATTTCTCGAATCATTTCAGGCGTTCCACCATCCGAAATGAGTTGTAAACCTTTTTGGATAAAAGGGTCTTCTTCAATATCAGCTAATGACTCTAATTTAAATAAGCCTTCTCGACGTGCAACTTGATTCCATTCTAAGATATTTTCAAGTAATTCTTGATACGAGTGTTGAGGAGGAAAAAGGATCCAAGAGAGCATTTTTAAGGCGCGAATAAAGGTGCTTAGAGGTGTTTGTAACATTACTGCACCTAATGTGCCGCCTAAGACGATGAATAAGGCAACGCTATTTAAGATTGAATCAATATGACCACCGTCAAGATATTGCCCGCCAATAATAGCGCCAAAGCCAACGATAATACCTAGTAGACTTAGAATATCCATGACTACTTAAGCTCGGCTAGATGATGGCCAATATCAAAAATATCTAACACTTTATCTGCTATGCCTGCTTCCACAATAGCTTTAGGCATACCATAAATAATACTACTTTGTTTATTTTGAGCCCAAATTGTGGCGCCTAATTGTTTTAATTTTTGACAGCCTTTCAAGCCGTCAGAGCCCATTCCTGTCAGAATAACAGTCAGAATTTCTTTTGCAGATTGGTTAGTTAAAGATTCTAATGTAGTGTCAATACACGGTTTGTATAGCTGAGCTTCTTGGCCAGCTTGAATTTTAAGATAGCGTTGCGAACTATTTCCCCTGATGAGCATTTGTGTGCCACCAGGAGCAAGATAGGCTGTACCCGCTGAGAGAAGATCACCGTTTTCAGCGTGTTTAATGCGTATTTTACATTGGGAATTGAGTCGTTCACTAAAAGAAGGTGTGAATTTGGCAGGCATATGTTGAATTAATAGCAGAGGATATGGAAAGTTTGCTGGAAGTTGGCTTAATACCTGTTGTAACGCAATGGGGCCACCTGTGGAAGTGCCTATTACAACTAAATTAAATGATTGTTTTTTTAATGACATAGCTACCTTACGGACTCTTTCCTTTGGTGTTAAGTATAGAGATACTAATTTTGAGCTAGCTAATTTACAAAAGCGTTTAGGCGTATAATCAACAGCACTCACATCTAATGTTGCTTTTTCACCACCTGATGACCAGTTCGATAGCATTAAATCTTGGGTGGATTGAATAGTTATTATTTATTTAAAAGCATCAATACTATATATTACAGGCACATCAATATCCATAGTTATGACGGTTGCAGCCTTTTCACTTGTTCAATTTCCTCAAGGCCACTCCTACAATAAATATGAAGGAGTCTGGCGAAATAATTTTAGATAGCCGTTTACGAACAAAGCCTGAACCGTCAACATTCAGTGCCTGAACTGTCACAGGGAACCTAATATCCTCTATTAGCGTAGGAAGCCATTAATTCAGGGAAGTCTAGAATAAGTGAGATCCGTCCATCACCTGTAATTGTAGCACCTGCAAGACCTTTTGTACTCTGTAATAATGCACCTAAAGGTTTGATAACAACTTCTTCTTGACCAATTAGTTGATCGACAACAAAACCGACACGTTGCGTGCCAACATTAACAACAACAACATGTTCAATCTCAGCCTTTTCTTTGTCATTAAATGCTTCGGTTAGCCATTTTCTTAGGTAGAAAAGGGGTAAGGTTTTATTTCTAACCATAATAGTTTGTTGGCCATCGACTATATTTGTTTTGGATAGATCTAAGTGGAAAATTTCATTAACACTTACTAATGGGAATGCAAATATTTGCTCACCAAGCATCACCATCAATGTTGGCATAATGGCAAGTGTCAGTGGAACTTTAATGGAAAGAGTTGTGCCTACTCCTAGTTCTGATTGTATGTCGATAACACCATTTAGTTTGGAGATACTTGTTTTCACTACATCCATGCCTACGCCACGGCCTGAAATATCAGATATTTCTTGTTTCAGGGAGAAGCCAGGTGCAAATATAAGGGCATAACTTTCTGCATCAGAAATTCGTGATGCCGTTTCTTCATCCATCATACCTTTTTCGACTGCTTTTTGACGTAAAACATCGGCATCCATACCTGCTCCATCATCAGAGATAGTCAGTAAGATATGGTCACCTTCTTGTGCTGCACCTAAAATGATCTGTCCTTGACTAGGTTTGCCTGCAGCTGTGCGAATGATTGGTATTTCAATACCGTGGTCAACGGCATTTCTTACTAAATGGACTAAAGGATCCGCTAGCGCTTCAACCAAGTTTTTATCTAAATCTGTATCTTCGCCGCGTAATTCAAGATTGATATCTTTTTCCAATGTACGAGCTAAGTCACGTACAACGCGTGGAAAGCGGCCAAATACCTTTTTTATCGGCTGCATTCGTGTTTTCATTACTGCAGTTTGTAAGTCACCAGTAACAACTGCTAAATTACTAACTGCTTTAGACATTTCTTCATCTTCGGTAGCTGTTTCTAATGTACTTATTCGATTGCGAACAAGGACGAGCTCCCCGACCATATTCATAATATCATCTAAGCGAGCGGTATCAACGCGGACTGTTGTTTCCGCTGGTTTAGCTGTAGCGGCAGGTTTTGCCGCCGCTTCTTTTTTTTCGACAGGAGATACGTTTCCTTTTGGTGCTGGCTCGGGTTTAATAATGGGCTTAACTTTTTTAGCCGGAGCAGTGGCTACAGGCTCTGGTTTACTTGGCTCGACTTGCTGAGGTAACTCTGCTGCTGTAGGTTTCTTTTTGCCTTGTAATTCGTCCAGTAATGCTTCAAATTCATCTTCTGAAATATCATCACTATCAGCAGGAGCGGGTGGTGTTACTGCATCAGGAGTAGATTTTCCTGGTGTACTTTCACCATGTAGTTGATCCAATAATTCTTCGAACTCACCATCAGTTATATCATCACTATCTTCTGAGGGGGGGCTAACATCTGGAGATATGACGGCCTCTGGCTCCGGAGCCGGTTCAGAGACTGGAGCAGCTGATTCTACTACATTAGAGTTAATATAATTGGCTAGCTTCTCAAGAACTGTTGGATCGGCAGCGGATGGAAATTCCCCCTCTTTTGTTTCTTCAAACATGGTGTTTAATATGTCGAGTACCTTAAGAAAGGTATCCATCATATTAGCATCCACTCTACGATCACCCTGGCGCAAAAGGTTAAATAGGTCTTCACATTTATGACATAAATTGACCATGGCATCTAGGCTTAAAAAACCTGCGCCACCTTTAATTGTATGAAAACCACGGAAAATAGAGTTTAGCAGCTCACTATCTTCAGGTTGAGTTTCAAGCTCAACCAGTTGCTCATTCAAGCCTTCTAATATTTCTTCTGCTTCAACTAAAAAGTCTTGCAGGATTTCATCATTAGTGTCTAACGCCATCGTTGTTATCCTTTAGAAGCCTAGACTTGATAACAAATCATCGACCTCATCTTGATTATGCATAACATTGGGGTTGTTTGCGGAATTAATTTGTGGCCCTTCGGCCTTAATTGCATCAACCTGTTTATCTTTCTTTGGTTGTTCACCAATGTGCTTACTTGCTACTTTGACGAGTTGAACCAAATTGTGCTCTACTTCTTCCACCAAGTTAATCACTTGGCGAATGACTTGTCCGGTAAGATCTTGAAATTCTTGTGCCAGCACCATTTCAGTCATATTGGCATGAATTTGTTCAGAATGACGAGTTACTTCAGGCAAATATGTTTCAATTTCTTCACTTAAAGAGTTGAATTCATCATCTGACATTTCTTTCATGCGAAAACGATGCCAACTTTGATTGATTTTTTCAGCGGTCTGTTGAAGCTCAGATGCAAGGGGTAAAGTCTGCTCAATATAACCTAAGGTTTTATGGGCAGCCTCTTCTGTGGTTTTAATAACGTAGTTAAGGCGCTCTCGCGTGTTGGGCGTATGATTTTCAGTCAAGTCGCCTAAATGAGAGTCAACATTGAAGTTACTCATGGATTGATGTAACTGTCGAGTAAGCTTACCCACCTCATGGAATAGCTCATTTTCTTGATATTGAGTTAAGATACCAAGCTGTTGTTTTACATGATTGTCGTCGCCAGACTCTAAAGCGGCTATTAAGGCTCGTGCAGCTTCAATTTGTTCTGTTTTATTAATATCCATAGTGTTCCTTCGTAATTATTGTGAGTCGATACGTTCAAAAATCTTATCGATTTTTTCCTTCAGTGTAGCAGCTGTAAATGGTTTGACAACATAACCATTTACGCCTGCTTGAGCCGCAACAATAATTTGCTCACGTTTCGTTTCTGCCGTTACCATCAACACTGGCAATGTTGACAGGTTTTCATCAGCACGAACAGCTTTTAGTAAGTCAATACCTTGCATACCAGGCATATTCCAGTCAGTGACGAGGAAGTCGATCCCTCCTGCCTGCAATATTGGTAACGCTGTTAAGCCATCATCTGCTTCTACGGTATTATTAAACCCTAAGTCACGAAGTAAATTTTTTATAATTCGTCTCATAGTTGAAAAATCATCCACAACTAGAATTTTCATGTTTTTATCCAAAATTATATTCTCCTTACTATGTTCAATTTAACCAATCATTTAATATAGAGCGAAGTCGAATCACTGTTTGACTGTGCAGCTGGCTGACACGAGATTCACTGACGCCTAATACTTCGCCTATTTCTTTTAAATTCAATTCTTCATTATAGTACAATCCCATTAAGATTCGTTCACGCTCAGGGAGTGTTTTTATTGCTTGTGCCAGCGCAGACTCAAAATCATTAGCTTGAAGCGTGTCAACAGGCCCTGATAACTCTGACGTTATCGGTTGGGCATGCGTTTCATCACTACTATTAAATTCATCAAGACTAAATACCTGATGGCCTGAACAGTTATGTAATTGCTGATGATATTCTTCTAAACTAATATTTAAGGCTTTCGCTATCTCATAATCATAAGCGTGACGACCTTGTTGCTGCTCAATAACCTTTATTACATCAGCTATTTCACGTGCTTTTTTATGAACAGACCGAGGGGCCCAATCATTTCTACGAATTTCATCAAGCATTGAGCCTCGAATTCTGATCCCTGCATAGGTTTCAAAACTAGCGCCTTGGTTGGCCTTGTAATGGTTCGCTGCATCAAGCAACCCCATCATACCTGCCTGAATCAAATCGTCGACATCAACGGTGTGTGGGAGCCGTGTAATTAGATGGTAAGCAATGCGCTTAACGAGGGTAGCATGCTGCTCAACAAGCTCTTTCAGAGCTTTGCTTGTCTCAGCTGATTGGCTATACATAGCGACGCCCGACCTCACCTAGGGACTATCCATACTTGCTTGAATGAGGCGTTCAATAAAGAATTCCATATGACCTCTGGGCTGCTTTTGTACTGGCCAATAAGCTATTTTTTTTGCTAAATGTGTAAATGCTATCGCAGACTTACTTCTAGGGATGTATTCAACCACAGCGCGCTGTTTTTTAACTGCACGACGCAAATCATTATCAAAGGGAACGATGCCCATAAAATCAAGCGAGACATCTAGAAAGCGGTCACAGACAAGCGAAATTTTATTAAATAGCTCACGACCTTCTTGAATATTCGGTGCCATATTAGCGATGATATGAAAACGGGCAACATTATATTCACGACTTAATAACTTTATAAAAGCGTATGCATCAGTAATAGAAGCGGGCTCATCACATACCACTACAATTACCTCTTGTGCTGCGCGGGTGAAGCTCACCACACTGTGGGCAATGCCAGCTGCACTATCAATGAGTAAGATATCAATATGTTGATCCATTTCACTAAAGGCTTGAATCAAACCGGCATGTTCAGCAGGGCTAAGTTCAGCCATTTTCTGAACACCTGATGCAGCAGGAATGATTTTTAATCCGTGGGGGCCTTCAACGATAATTTCTTCAAGTGTTTTACTGCCATCTAAAACATGCAATAAATTGTATTGAGGATGTAGACCAAGCATGACATCAATATTGGCTAGACCAAGATCGGCATCAAGTAATAATACCTGCTTGCCTTGAGCCGCTAGTGCTGTGCCCAAGTTAACAGTGATATTTGTTTTACCAACACCACCTTTACCACTTGCTACAGCAATAACTTTGACCGGGCGAGCTGTATTAGTCATTTGTCTAAGACCATGGGCTTGATCATTAGCCATAGGCAGCCATTCCTCCATAAGTGGATAAACTTTGAGGATCCATTTGTAATTGTTCTGCGTTCATTAAGTCACTCGCTTGTTTAACCAGTGTATTAGGACGTGCAAGGCCAAAATCTTCAGGTACTTGCTGACCATTACACACATACGCTAGCGTTAATCTATGACGGATTAATGCTGAGATTGCACCACCGAGGCTACTAGTTTCGTCTACCTTAGTCAAAATACACCCTCTTAAGTCAAGATTTGAAAAAGTACCAATAATATCATTTAGGCCGCTTGCTTGGGTGGTTGCTGACACAGTTAAGTAATTTCTTATTTTAGGGGATTGCTGTTTTAGCACAGAAAACTTCTCAGCTAACTGCACATCACGTTGATTCATACCAGCTGTATCAATTAAAATAAAGCGACGGTCGAGCAAGTCATTTAAAGCGGCAGCTAAGTCCTCATGCGTTTTAGCGACACGTACAGGCACGCCAAGAATTCGTGCATAAGTACGTAACTGTTCTTGACCTCCTATGCGATAACAATCTGTGGTTATTAGAGCCACATTTTTAGCACCATGTTTTAAGGCGCAGCGCGCAGCAATTTTTGCGACGGTTGTTGTTTTACCTACCCCGGTTGGGCCCACAAGTGCGCAAATACCGCCTCTACTTATAATATCGTCATCATACACATCTATTTCACTAGCAAGCATGCCGAGTGATTGACGCCAAGCCATATCAATGTCATCGATACCTTTGGTTTGTGCTGTGATCTTTTTGGCTAAATCAACCTGAATACCCATTTGTAAATGACGTTGTAATACTTGTACTTGGGTTGGGCTATTACGCTCCATATCTTTCCAAGTGAGATCAGAAAGTTGATTTTGCAACATATCACGCAAGCCAGAAATTTCTTTTCGCATCTGAATGAGTGTCGGTTCTTGTGACCATACATTTTGAGCTGCTAATGCTGGTTCAAATTGAGGCTGTTGAACAGGGATGCTTACAGAAGGATTTATTTCAACCTTCGGCTCTTGTTTTACTTCAGCTTGACGTGGTTGTTGAAATTGTGATTCGTCATAATCTGTCGCAGCTACTATTTCTACGCCACCATCTACGCGGTTATTAGACAAGATAACAGCATCTGGACCAAGCACATCTCTCACTTCTTTAATGGCTTGACGAACATCAGCAGCTTGGAAACGTTTAATTTTCATAATAATGACCTCAGAGTCTAACGACCAACGTTAGCAACGATTCTAATTTGTTTGTTATCAGGTATCTCGTTATACGACAAGACATTCAGGTTAGGAATTGAGTGGCGAATAAAACGAGAAATCCAAGTGCGCAGTCCCGCTTGAACAACTAAAATGGCAGACTCACCGGTCATTTCTTGTCGCTGTGTAGCATCTTGTAAGTTTTTATGCATATTTTCTGCTAATCCTGGTTCTAGACTGGCGCCACCTTCTCCGGTAGCCTGAAGAGTCTGAAGCAAGATTTGTTCCAGTTCAGGGTCTAAAGTAATAATAGGTAGATCTTCTTGAATACCATTAACATGTTGAACAATAGAATGGCTAAGTGCCATGCGAGTTGCAGTTGTTAATGCCTCTGCATCTGGATTTCGTGCTGCTTGTTCTGATAAAGCTTCCGTAATCGTGCGAATATCACGAATAGGTAAGTTCTCTTCTAAGAGGTTTTGTAATACACGTTGAACGGTTGCCAAAGGTAATGCGTCAGGGACTAAACCTTCTACTAATTTAGGAGCCGTTTTATTTAGGTTATCTAGTAATTGCTGAACTTCTTCACGACCTAATAAATCATGAGCATGTGTTTGTAGAATCTTGCTTAAATGCGTGGCAATAACAGTATCTACATCTACCACAGTATAGCCTTGTGCTTGTGCATGCTCACGTTGGCTAGTCTCAATCCAGACTGCATCTAAGCCAAAGGCAGGATCTTGACCTTTAATACCATCTAATTCGCCAAAAACTTGACCAGGATTGATTGCCATCATTCTTTCAGGATGAATTTCAGCCTCACCAAATGTCACGCCAAAAAGTGTAATTTGATACGCTGTTGGCGATAGATCTAGGTTATCTCGAATATGAACTGGTGGAATTAAAAAACCTAATTCTTGAGAGATCTTTTTACGGATCCCTTTGATTCTATTCATTAATTGACCACCCTGGTTTTTATCAACAAAAGGAATAAGCCGGTAACCTACCTCTAAACCAATTGGGTCGACAGGGCTTAAATCTTCCCAGCCAAGTTCTCGTTGTTCTTGGGGCCTCTCGGTTTCAGCAGGCGTTATAGACAAAGCAGCTTCGGCAAGTTTTTGGCGTTGAGAAATTGTCCATGCTGTGGTTCCACCGGCAATGGCAAGAATCAAAAATGGCACATTCGGCATGCCAGGAATTAGGCCTATGCCACCAAGAATGGTTGCGGTGATAACAAGTGTTTTAGGTTCTTTAAATAATTGGCCCACTATTTGATCACCCATATCTTGTTCTTTAGTTGATCGGGTAACTAATAAACCTGCCGCTGTAGCAAGTAAGAGTGATGGTATTTGAGCAACAAGACCATCACCGATAGTGAGTAAGGTGTAATTGTGTGCCGCTTCAGAAAAAGTTAAATCGTGCTGTGCAACACCTATGATGAAGCCGCCAATTATATTGATAAATAGAATTAGAATACCTGCAATAGCATCACCTCGAACAAATTTACTGGCACCATCCATCGAGCCATAAAAATCAGCTTCTTGCATTATTTCATCACGACGAAAACGCGCTTCATCTTGATCGATTAAACCGGCATTAAGATCGGCATCAATCGCCATTTGTTTACCGGGCATAGAATCTAAGGTGAACCGTGCACTCACTTCCGCAATACGGGTCGCACCTTTTGTTACTACGACAAAGTTAATGATGACTAAAATTGCGAATACAACAAAACCGACGGTGTAGTTACCACCTATAACAAATTCCCCAAAGGCCTTGATAACATCACCAGCAGCACCGGTACCGGTATGACCTTCTAATAACACCACCCGAGTTGAAGCAACATTCAGTGCTAAACGTAATAAGGTAGCGATAAGGAGAATGCTAGGGAAGGAAGCAAAGTGAAGCGGTTTAAGTACATAGATACTTGCCAACATAATGACAAGTGATAGTGCAATATTGAAAGTGAACAGCATGTCGAGCATGAAAGGGGGAAGGGGGATTACGACCATCCCAAGTAGTGCAACTAGGACTATTGGAGCCGCTAACCCGCTTTTTATGAAAGCTTTTAGTCGGGCAGTAATATCGTTATTTTCCATTTCAATCTCGTTTTAATTCATCTGGTATTGGCAAGTCCTCCGTATTGATATGAGGCTTGTTACCACCTCGAGCGTTGTAGCGACGTAATTGGAAGACGAATGCTAATACTTGGGCTATTGCAATATATAGACCAGCTGGAATTTCGTCGCCAATTTCAGTGCTGTAATAAATTGCCCGAGTAAGCGGGGGAGCAGATAAAATAGGAACTTGATTGGCATCACCAACCATACGGATTTGCTGGGCAATGAGTTCAGAACCTTTGGCCACGACAATAGGAGCACCAGAACCTGTTTGATCGTAGCGTAGCGCCACAGCATAGTGAGTTGGATTGGTAATGATTACGTCAGCCTGTGGAACCTCTTGCATCATACGTTGTTGTGACAACTCAATCTGCATGCGTCGAATTCGGCCTTTTTGTTCAGGATTACCATCTGTTTCCTTGCCTTCATCTTTAACTTCTTGTTTGGTCATTTTAAGCTGGCGAATGTGATTCCAATGTTGGAAAGGCACATCGATTAAGGCTATTAAAATTAAACTAGCCGAAATAATCATGAATACCCACAATACTAAATAGCCTAAATCAGCCATGGCAACGGTGACTTCTTGCTGACCAAGCGTCAATAATTGGTCACGTAATCCCCAAATAATAAGCGTAGATATCGTACCGATCAGAATGAATTTAGCGAGGGCTTTTACTAGCTCAATTAAGCCTTGTGGGCCCAATATACGTTTGATCCCTTTTAATGGGTCAAGTTTTTCGGGTTTAACTGCGATGGCTTTGATCGAAAAATTCCAGCCGCCTGAACTGGCGGGAGCAATAATTGCTGCTAATGCGGTGATGGCTAAGAAAGAGCCTAAGTCAAAAGCGATCGTTTCTAGTGAATAGAGCAGATGATGAGCGAGTGCAGCAGGATCGAATATCTCTTTTTGTGAAAACAGGAATGACTTTTCCATTACCTTCGCTACACTTCGAATTATTCGCTCGCCTAAAAATAGCATCGCAGCAGCACTGGCTATCAGCACTAATACAGTGGAGAACTCTTTGGAGCGAGGAACTTGGCCTTTTTCACGAGCGTCATTAAGACGCTTGGGGGAGGGTTGTTCCGTTTTGTCTTGACCCGTATCTTCAGCCATTGGGCTTCACAAATAATCGAATCATTTGCAGCATTTCATCAGACAGATTAACTAAATGAATAGATACCGCTGGGAGCGTGACATAAATAATGACAAAACCCAACATAATAGTCAGAGGGAAACCAATAGAAAAGGGGCTGATTTGCGGCGCGGCGCGAGATAAGATTCCAAATGCAAGATTAACCATCATTAATGAGCCTATTGCAGGTAATGCGATGAGTACACCTGACGCATACATCCACGAAGCTTGTGCTACTAAATCTCTAAAGCTAGTATATGCTAAGCCTGTTGCAGATACAGGTATGGTAATAAAGCTTTCAGCCAATACTTGCAATAAAATAAGATGACCATTGATGCTGATAAATACTAAGGTAACAAAGATTAAATAAAACTGACTTATAACGGGAACTGTTACACCGTTTTGAGGATCAACCATCGAGGCAAAACCAAGACCCATTTGCATGGCGATAATTTGCCCTGCAATGATAAAAGCGTTAAATAATAATTGAAGCATAAAGCCCATGCAGGCACCAATGAGGATCTGGTGAGCAACCAGTAATAACCCTTCACCACTAAGAGCTGAAATGGCTGGGGCAACATTAGGGATGCTGGGTACAATGATAATGCTAATTGCCAAGGCTATCAATAAACGACTACGCACATTGACAAAGTTACTACTAAATATGGGGGCCACCATGACTAATGCAGCAATGCGAAAAAATGGCCATAGATAGCTACCAAATAAGCCGCCAATTTCTGCCTCGCTAAATTCCATGACTAGCCGATGAGAAACGGAATGTCTTCAAAAACGCGTTGTGCGTAACCGGTTAGTACGCTAAGCATCCATGGTCCTGCAAAGACTAACACTGAGATAGTGACCAATAATTTAGGAATAAAGCTTAATGTTTGTTCATTGATGGATGTAGCAGCCTGGAACATACTGACTAAAAGGCCGACAAATAACGCAGGCAATAAAATGACAGCAAGTAACATGGTGATCACCTGTAAAGTTTGCTGCATGATGGTGAGAACTGTTTCAGGCGTCATCGCTAAATATAAAAACTTGAGGCTAATGTACCCATTAATAATGCCCAGCCATCGATCAATACAAATAGCATGAGTTTAAAAGGTAAGGAAATTAACATTGGGGATAACATCATCATACCCATAGCCATCAATACACTAGCAACCACCAAATCAATGATTAAAAAGGGGATGAATATTAAAAAGCCAATTTGGAAGGCTGTTTTAAGTTCGCTAGTGACAAATGAGGGAAGCAATATGGAGAAAGGCACGTCTTGAGCAGTGTTTATTTGACCATGGCCCGCAATAGTTGCAAATAATTCAATATCACTTTCACGCGTTTGAGCCAGCATAAATTCTTTAAAGGGCCCAGTGGTTTTTTCAACGGCATCTAATACCTGTATCTCTCCATCCATATAAGGTTTAACACCAGTTTGATAAGCATTATCGAACACGGGATGCATTATAAAAAAAGTTAGAAACAAAGATAAGCCAATCAATACTTGATTTGAAGGTGTTGATTGCACACCCATTGCTTGACGAAGAATAGATAAAACAATGATTATTCGCGTAAAGGAAGTCATCATCATTAACGCTGCTGGTAGCAACGTTAACACCGTCATTAACGCTAAAATTTGTAAGGTAACGGTATAATTTTGTCCGCCATCTTCACCAGTTGTAAGTGTCACTGCTGGTATACCAGGATCTGCAGCTAAAGTAATAAGAGGCATTGCAAGTAGTAATAATGCGAGTAGTAAGCGACTCATGATTTAGAGGCTCCTAGTTGCATCATTTTATTTAATTTACTAGCAAAACCGGCACTTATGTCTTCACTTTTATCTGAAGTTATATGTTTTTCTAGCACATGTAATGTATTGATTTGTTGAACTGTCACGCCTACGAGTAATTGTTGTTCGCCCACTTGTAATAATACGGCTCGTTCTCGTGGGCCAAGCGCTATACTAGCGATAATTTTAATTTCGTCATTGGCTGTCATTTGAAACCGGCCTGTTCGACGTAATAACCAAGCAAGGAAAACGATCAAACTTAATACTAAAATGAGCCCTAGCAATGTTTCAAATAAAGCACCTGCTCCTATAGGAGAACTTGAAAGTGTTTTCCCAGTGCTTTGTTCGGCCGCAAGCAATAACTGAGTCGAGAGGCTTAAGTATATGAATGCTGAAAGATTAGCAAATTGCTTAATCATTTTAATTTTTTAATACGTTCTTCAGTACTGATTACATCTGTCAGACGAATACCAAACTTATCATTAACCACAACCACCTCACCATGAGCAATTAAGGTTTCGTTTACTAGGACATCCATTGGCTCACCGGCAAGACGGTCAAGCTCAACAACTGAACCTTGGCTTAATTGTAATAAATTACGAACATTTATCTTAGTGCGGCCAATCTCCATTGAAATAGTGACGGGAATATCTAAAACCATATCTAAATCGATATCAATAGCAGGATTGCGAGGAGCAGCATCGTCATCAAGTTGCGTAATGGGTGCTGGATTAGCTTCTTCTGAATCTGATTGTTCTTCTAGAGCAGCAGCCCAGGGATCTTCTTCCGCACCATCAGTTGGCTCTTGCTCTTCTAAGGCAGCCGCCCATTCATCTGCAACCTCTTGATCGTTTTGATTATCTTCACTCATAATTAATTCTCTTGTTTTTTTCTCAGTGTAAATTGAGGTGATGTATCTTTAGGATGTTCAATTACACTGGTAATTTTCAACGCTGTTTTGTCTTTATGCTGACCAAAGGTGGCATGAAACATTGGCAGGTCTTCAACTCTGCACACGACCGTTTTTGGCATCGTAATTGGTAAAATATCACCAGTCTTAAATGCTAGGATTTGTTTTAAATTCATGTCTATATGGGTTAATTTAGCTGAAATATCAACATCTGCTAGCAACACTTCTTCACGCATTGATTTTTTCCAGCGGCTATCGTCAGATGAGCTATCTGTTTGGATTCCTGTATCAAGTAATTCTCTAATAGGCTCGATCATTGAATAAGGAAGGGTGATATGTATATCGCCTCCACCGCCTTCAAGCTCTATATGAAATGTTGATATAACAACTGCTTCACTTGGAGTCACAACGTTTGCAAATTGAGGGTTAACTTCATGATTTACAAACTCAAATTCCATATTCATCACGGGAGACCATGCTTCTGTGAGATCTTTGAAACACGATTCTAGAACCATATTGATAACACGTAACTCAGTTGCCGTAAATTCACGGCCTTCAATACGAGCTTGGAAACGCCCTTCGCCACCAAAGTAATTATCTAAGATGGCGAAGACTAATTTAGGTTCAAATACTATTAGTCCTGAACCTCGAAGTGGATGCATTTGAAATATATTTAAACTGGTTGGCACAAATAAGGTATGAATGTATTCAGAAAATTTCATTACCTGTACACCACCTACTGAAATTTCAGCGGAGCGCCTAAGCATATTAAATAGACTAATTCGTAAATAACGACCAAAACGTTCATTGATCATTTCAAGTGTAGGCATTCTCCCACGAATGATGCGATCTTCATTTCCAAAGTTGTATCCGCGAGCCTCACTATTATCTTCGGCTTCAACTTCAGTTTCTATTTCATCGCCACCCATTCCATTGAGAAGGGCATCAACTTCATCTTGTGAGAGTATGTCTTGACCGGCCATTGGTTTATTGCATTATCAGACTAGTAATGTACACGGCTTCTATTTTAACTGGGCTTTGTTGGCTTTCTAATACGTCATTAATAGTGAGTAATGCTTGTTGTTTTAATACTTTTTTACCTACACTGGTATTTAAATCGTCATATTTTTGGCCAAATAAAAACATTAGTAATTCATGTTGCATAGCTGGAGTATGTAATTTAAAGGCATCAATGGTCGTTTGTTCTCTCGCCATAACCTTTAATTTAACAGCTAAGTAACGAACAGCACCATTACTTTGTTCGCTAAAATTGACGGCCAGTGGTTTTTTTAAACTGAAGTAGATAGGGGGTTTTCTAACAGAGACTGCTTCTACTACAGCCTCTTCTGTCGCAGGGCCTTCAGAGGCTTCAGAGGCTTCAGAGGCTTTATCCTCGCTCCCTAGAAATAAAAATGCACCAGCTCCAGCAATAGCTAACACTACCACTGCGATGATTATCATCATTTTAGATTTTCCGCCGGATGCTTCTTCAGTTACTGCGACATCATCTTGTTGTTCAGCCATCTTTAAAGTCCTAATTATATGTATGATTTAAAAGCAATTACTGTGCCCAATCTTATTGTAAGATAAAGCTCGTGAAGTAAACCGCATCTATATTATCTTTACCGGTTTCTTCTTTTAATATTGTTTTAACTGTTTTGAGAGCTGATAATTGAAGTTCTTTTCGGCCTTTAACGGAATTTACCATCTCAAGTGTTTGTTCTGAGAATAAGGTGCGCAGTTCATCTTGAAGCATCGGTAAATTTAATTTTGCTTGGTTAATAATATATTGGTCATGCGCCATTAACGATACCTTAATTTGTAAATAGCGTGCTTCTTGACTGCTTTGACTGAGAAAGTTAATGGTGAAAGGATCCGCAATGGCGTAATAAATAGCCTTTTTTTGAGCAACCCCTTCATCTTCAGCCCATATTGGCAAGGCTGTAAGTGAAATTACAAGTAGTAATAGATAGCGAATTATTTTCAACATTGTTTGGAATACTCCTAAAGATATGTAAAATGGATTAAATTATGACAAGCTTATTGTATAAGCAAAAGGGAAATAAGAAAATTGACTGAAAAAAAAATGCCTAAAACAAGTAAAACAGACGCCTCTCTCTGGGACAAGTTTATTACTACGCCGCAATACCTTATTCCTCAGCATGCTCTATCTGTATTGATGCATAGCCTTACGCAAAGCCAATGTACTTGGTTTAAAAATGTATTTATTAAATTTATAATAGCTAAATATAAGGTCAATATTGCTGAAGTCGCGCAAACAGATTTAACTCAATTTAATAGCTTTAATGCCTTTTTTACACGTGAATTGCGGAAAGGTGTGCGCCCAATTGCGCTAGGTGAAAATGTTATTACTTCACCTGTCGATGGTGCCATCAGCCAAATTGGGCCTATTAGTGGTGGTCGAATTGTTCAAGCCAAAGGGCGGCATTATAGTGTTGTTGAGTTGCTAGGTGGGGATGAAGGACTCGCAGAACAATTTGAACAGGGGCAATTTGCAACAATCTATTTATCGCCAAAAGATTATCATCGAATACATATGCCAATGACGGGCACACTGACTAAAATGGCTTATATTCCAGGAAAATTATTTTCAGTCAATCCACGTACAGCACGTACGGTGCCAAATTTATTTGCACGCAATGAACGAGTTGTCACTGTATTTGATACTGACCAAGGGCCAATCGTTATGGTGTTGGTTGGCGCAATCTTTGTCGGCAGTATGGAAACGGTTTGGTCTGGTCAAATTACCCCCCCTTATGGCAAACAAATTCAATATTGGAATTATAGTGGGGAAGAGGCCATTACCCTGCAAAAAGGGCAAGAAATGGGCCGGTTTAATATGGGATCAACAGTGGTTATACTCTTACCTAAACAAGCTGCGAGCTTTATAAAAGAGCTTAAAACTGAGCAAAGTGTGATGATGGGGCAAGCTTTGACATAAATGCTATTACTTGAGCTCGTTATGAAATAGGACTTTGTTATATTTTAGTTCTGGAGTTGAATATGAAGCAATTTCAAAACAAAACTGGCAATGTTTCAATTACTGCTGGGCGTACAAAAGATCAAATGGAGGGTTTAAAATAATTAACAGTATACGGAGGAGGGGCAAAGTCTACCTGTGTCACCGCACTGTTTAATCAAGCGTGCACTATCCGACTATTAAACCTCACAACAGTTACGCCACCTTCATTTGACGCTTGTCAGTGACTGATTTTAAAATAAGGTATCGCGCTACGCTGGTCTTTAACATCAACTTCTCCGACGGCATATCCATTATCGTTTTCCGAACTATCAGCATGAGCTAGCCGATTCGCTATTACAAAAATACCAGTCAAGCTGTATACAGCTGCTAATTGCACTCTGGGACAACACATTATGCTGATATCAATAAAAAAGGTATGTTGATGCTGTCTATTTTGCCTGTTTATTTGACCTGTTTCGCATTGGTTTATTTATAAAAAAACTTATAATGAATTACTCTCAACATTAATTTTCAAGGAAAAGTATAGATGCTCACTCCACGACTGTTTTTCTCATTTTGTATTATGCTCATCACTGCACTGCCAAGCCTAGCAGACAATAAAGTATCGGTTCTACACAATGGCTATGTCACACCTATTGAAGGCCATGGTTTTTTACCCGGTGCTCAGGATGATGGTATGCGTAAGGTCGGCAGTACAGTAACACTCGTCGAAGGTGAACATACCAAGTTAATTGCGGATCCTGGTATGGCGGCAGAAGGAGCCTGGCCTAAAATCTTAGCAGAATTATCGCTAAGAGGCTTAACGCCAAGTGATATCACACACGTTTTTATCAGCCACCATCACCCCGATCATAATACTCAACTTGGCTTGTTTCCTAATGCTATCTTAGTCGACCATTGGGCTAGCTATCAACATGATCTATGGAAAGACCACCCGGATAATTTTATTATTGCACCTGGAATTACTATCGTACGTACGCCTGGACATACAAGTGAAGATGCTAGCTTAATAGTCAATACTGCCGAAGGTGTTTACGCCTTAACCCATCTTTGGTGGGGGCCGGATTACTTTCCTAAACAAGACCCATTAGCTCATGATAATGATGCTCTTGAACGTTCTCGTAAAAACATAGCGTCAAAAGTCGACTGGATAATTCCAGGTCATGGTGCCCTATTTCAACATACGCGAAAGACGAAACCAAGCTTAACAGACGATGTTAAGGCACAGGTTGAAAAAGCAGTCTGGGAAGCAAGCGCCCGCTGGATTGAAGGTTTCAATACAGGTAATGCACAACAATGTGCTGATGCTTATGAATCTGATGCTGAAATGGTGGCCACCCCCTTTGGGCGTTACATAGGCACCGATGCGATAAAAGCATTTTGGCAAAATTTGATCGACCAAGGCTTCTCTAATGTGAGCTATATCATGCCTGAAATTGAAGTAATATCACCTCGAGCTGCAATTATTAAGTCTAACTGGACTATGAACGAAGCCAAAGGCATCATCACTAAAGAGCTGTGGGTATTGCAAGATGATGGCACAGCGAAACTTAGAATTGATTTGTTTGAAGCCAAAGATGGCTAAAAGATAACCTCGAAAAATAAGAAAATGATACTCGGTTGCAGCCTAGCTTCATACATAGCATCGGGTGTTGCGTTCTGACTTTACCCATGACATTAAGCAAGGTCACCTAATTCCTCTGCTGATCGACATGGAGAGCGAAGTAATGTCGATTAGTCGCCACACTAGGCTATGCATTGTTACAGTCTCGTAATAGAGGGCGAAAGCCGACAGTAGAGAATAATATAACAACAGGATTTCTGTTGCCATAGAGTTATTGAGGTAATGTTGGTGCTGCGTTTTGCTCTCCAGAGCAATGTGCAAATCGACATGAACGCCGGAAGTGTGGGGAGCCGAAGGCATCAATGGCCGTGTCAAGTTTTTGCCGCTTGCATGGGCTTAAATACCCAAAACAAGCTATCGAAAAAATAGCGACTCGCTGGAGTATTTGCCCAAAACTGATGCCGATCTCTGCTATAGGGCCGATGATTGTCACAGCACTGCTATGAGCAATAGTCAATGCCGCTAGCTTTAAGAATAGTAGGCACTGTCAGCATGATTAGGTTTAGCCCCTAAACACTATTCGACAGGGGGGGGGCAGCAAGGTCTACTTGAGTTGCCCACTAAGATTGCCTGCCATCTTTACGCTTGAACTCACGACTAATCGTAGAGTGAGTATATCTAAGCGAGCGGGTGATTGTTCTGATTGAACCGCCTGTAATAACTGATCGAGATATTTCTTCACGCTCTGCTAATGTCAGTGCCAACTTTGAACGACTTCGTTGAGCCGGACGTATCCCGTCTGTCTCTTTCATGGAGGAGTCGATCAAAGCACAGATCAAATTTTTGTAGCGACTCACCCTTCCTCTAACGGACCCATATGATGACTTTCTGTGTAATAAATAAAAGGTCTTTGTTTTATCTGCAACACGCCGTTTACTGACGTAAATATTAGTATATTGCATCGACCGATTAAATACACTGCCCAAAGCGGAGATTGATTAATTCGTGAACAGTTGGGAATATAGTGTTCCTAGCAAAAAGGAGTTGCTGATCGCTATGCTTTGTAGTAAGAATGGATTTAGACCAACCACACTAAAAATATCTAACGGGAATTTCGTCTGTTAGATATACTGTTATGCTTTAAACGTGAACTATAATTTAGAAAGGAAATGTAATGACTGATATTGATATTGGAATAGATACTGATGACAGACAGAAAATTGCTGAAGGATTAAAATGTCTTTTGTCAGATTCTTATACTTTGTATTTACAAACGCACAACTTTCACTGGAATGTAAGTGGCCCACAATTTCGAGAGTTACACTTAATGTTTGAAGAGCATTATAATGAATTGGCAGTTGCGGTAGATGATGTAGCAGAGCGTATTCGTACTTTAGATGTTGCTGCTCCCGGGACATACAAAGAGTTTTCCAGACTTAGCTCTATTCGAGAAGTTGAAGGCGTTCCAAATTCGGAAGAAATGGTGGATTTATTGACGAAGGGGCATGAGCAAGTAGTTAAAACCTGCAGAGAAGTATTAAAGCTGGCACAATCAGCAGATGATGAGTCAACAGCAGCATTGGTTTCAGATCGTATGCGAATCCATGAAAAAACATCATGGATGCTACGAGCTACTAGAAAATAAGCTAAGCCCGATCATAACAAAGCCATCAATTTGACTGCTATGCTATTTTCGGGTTTTAACTTCTCTTTTTACATAGTCATTAATTACTGGTTTCATGCAAGCGTAAGGCTTGGTGAATCATTTTAGTTGTTCAACCTTCTGAGGGGAGTGAAACCGCTTTAGTCCGATAGCAAACCCGTTCATCACGATCTGCACCGTGAAGTTCTTCTAAATCAATTTTTGGGTCTGGACTAAGCCTTACTTCTTTTATAGGACATATCCTGATCTTCATTTTTGTATAAATCAGCATCTTCAGTGGACACAGGTATATAACACCCCATCAAAAAATATCAGGAAATGAAAAAAGTGGCTTCAAGGTTCTAGAGTTTTACTTGATCATTATATCTTTGGCTGAATCTTCAACCACTGATTTACCAGCCAATTTTATAAAAATGGTATATAAAGACCAATATTCAAGTAGATCCGAGCCAGATTAGTTTTTAACCAAACACTCATAGTAAGATAATATAGTCATAATATTATCTTGTGGGGAGTCGAAGATATGCATAAAGGTGATATTTTTTTTAAACATTTAACATATTCACTCCCATATACTTTGATCATGTCTTTTTCCATTTTATTAATATACCTCTCACCATCCATAGAATATTATTCCATGCTTTTATTGGGGTTTTTATGGCATTATCTATCGAATAAATGGCCAAATCGGCGTAGTAATCTTATATTTAGTATATTTATGTAGGCACTAGCTTGTATTTTTTTATTAATTCCGATGCAAGCTGTGGATCTTCTCCGTATATGTTGCCGAATTTTTTTGCGGTATTGAAGGTTGTCAGACTATACCAACCAATCTATAGGGATAATCCTATAACTAAGGTTTTATTCATTGATTACACCTCGCTGGTTTGAGCAATACTTATTGTGAGAGCATGGCACAGCAGCCTATGGTAAATGTCTCAGACGCTCCCATTATATGATGAGTGGATGGCCTCATGATAATCAATTGACGTTAGGGCAAGTAAAAGCTACTGAAAAATCACATGAAATTACAGCACTTCCTACCATATTAAAAAATTTAGATATCAAAGGGAGTATTATTACCACCGAGGCAATCAATACTCAAAAAAAATAAGTCGAGATTATTGTTGCCAAAGGTGCTAACTCGCTATCTACACTTAATACTGATAAAGCCATAGATAAAGCCATAGATAAAGCCATAGATAAAGGGCATGGTGGTATATAAGAACGTGTAGTCACCTTAGGCAATAAGATTGATTGGTTAACAAAAGCACATTCATATTGACACCTTGCAAGCATAGCCAAAGTTAGATCCAGACATTATCTTAAAATGAATGATAATAAGAGATACGTTATTTTATAGGTAGTGTTGAACATAATGATGCACAAAAATATATGCATTATGTCCGTGCTCACGGGGGCGTCGAAAATTGCCTAGACTGGACACTTGATACAGCCTTTGAAGATCAACACCATCTGCGAATGGGGAATGTAGATCAAAACGTAGCGATGGTACGGCATATCATACTAAACTTATTCAAAGCAAAAAGAGAGACTGGAGCAGGCATTAAAATCAAGCGGCAAATGGCTGACTGGGATAAGGGGTCTTTACTTAAAGTTTTGAAAATATTTTAATGTAATAGTCTGGGAGTAATTGTCAAAAGGTAGAAGGTGTGGATGCTTGAGAAACAGACGGTTTGAAAGCTAACTTCACCTAACCTTGCTTCTGATACCAGTATTCTACTGCCGTTGCAGCTGCTTCTAAGGCCCCCTCAAGGTAGCCCCCATTTCTGCTGGCCGCCTCAGTTCCAGCGAACATCAAATTAGGGTGTGTAGCATCTTCGCTGCTGGATCCTAAGCCATAAACAGGATGTGCTAGGTTGGCTGAATCCTCATGAGTTGCCGTCAAAGGTTCTTGATACCAATCCAGTAGTTCAATCGATAGTGGCTCCGCTGCGTGAGGGCCAAAAATACGCGTTAATTGCTTTATTGCCATCGCTTTTAAGGTTTCAACCCCTGCGGTTTGGCGTCCCATTGCATTTACTGCTAGAAAACCAAATAGTGCCCCACGTCCTGTTCCATTACTTGTCAGATTAGCCGAAGCATCATGGATTTCAGCCATGGGGCCAAGATAGCTCATGGCCGAGCCAGAGAAGCCTTGAGCACGCCAAAATGGCGTGGGATAGAGCGCTAGGATTTTAGCATGGGCTGCCATCCATGTTGGTAGGCTTTGCATCTTTTTTTGAACCTGTAACGGCAAAGCCGGAGAAAACTGAATCGATTGATTTAACAGCCTTAGCGGCATTGCAGTAATTACGCAATTAGATTTAAATTCAATCTCTTGCCCATTTTTTACTGCCGTTAATTGGTAACCATCATTGTCTGTTTTCGTTATTGTCGTGACTTGGGTATCCAATATGACTGAGTTGGGGGCTAGTGTTTCAAGCAAGCCTTCGATGATGGAAAGCATTCCACCTTCGAGTCGATGAGAGGACGGTTGATTTATATAATGTGATGGATAGGCTTTAGGCTCTTTATCCATTGACTCATCAATTAAATAGTCTCCACTGCTATATTGTGTAAATGCAATTAAGCCTAACTCTTTTACTAAGGCCTCGAACAATGGGTTTGTTTCCGGCCAAAACCAAGCAGGGCCCATATCATATCTGGCATTGTCTTGGTGTTTTCTACCTTCATTAAAATGGAAGGGAATACTGTGGATCCGGCCACCAATACGACTTCTGGCCTCAAGGATGATAGCGTTTATGCCGCGTTTTTTTAGCAAATAAGCAGCATATAGTCCACTGAGACCTGCGCCAATTATGATCACTGATGTTTGTAAAAGGTCGACCTGCGGTAGTGAAGAGTTTGATAGACGGTTGGTTTTATTTTCCATTAGAAGTTTTCTCCAGATGGACGGATATCTAATTCATGACTCCATGCTGATGACTTTTGATTGGCCAGCATAAGGTAGGTTTCAGCAATTTCTTCAGGGAGAATCGCCTGCTCTTTTGTTAGTGAAGGAAAACGCTGGCGACTGAGCTCAGACCACAAAATGCCATCAAGTAGCAGATGCGCGACATGGATCCCTTTGGGATGCACCTCTCGAGCCAAAGATTGCAACATACCCCGTAATGCAAATTTAGCGGAAGCAAAGGGGCCAAAACCAGCACTACCTCGAACACTTGCTGTTGCCCCAGTAAAAAATAGCTTTCCCTCCCCGCGATCTAACATGGTGGGAAGTGAAGCTTTTATAAGGTTAAAAGCAGATAAGGTGTTATATCGCCAACTTAATTCAAATTCGGTTGGATCAACATCGTTTAGTAGGCCTCTGCTTAAGCGAGCAACATTGTGTATGACAATGTCAAGCCTTCCATACTGTTTAAGTATCTTATCAAAAACATCTATCGCTTCATTCGCTTTAGTCATGTCGGCGCGGTATTCACTTGAATGACGAGAGATCCCAACAACTTGTGCACCAGCGTGCTCGAAGTGGTTTCTTAAGCTTTCTCCTAATCCCGGACCATATCCTGAGATCACTACAAGTTTGCCTTTCATATTGAGTTACCTTAACGATAAAAATTCAAACGACTCAGATTGAGTAAAGTGGCCACTGTAATGAATATCAGTGGCCATAATTTAGTCTGAAAATCAAAATGGCACGATTACATTGCTAAAGCTGATACCTTAACTGCATCGCTTATGGTTCGATAGTTGGGTGAGAACTGCTGTACACCTGCAATCACTTCATCGTATTCAGCTTGGCTGGCATCGCCTTTTACATCAAAATGAAATTGAATTTCAGGAAAACCAACAGGTGCATCTGGATCAACATTTAAAAAGCCACGTAGATTGAGTGCGCCTTTTATCGTCAAACTCACTTCGTCCAGTTTAATTCCCCGCGCACTAGCGCCAGCAACAAATCCCACCATCATGCAACCAGCCATTCCACCTAGCAGATAGTCTTGAGGGGTTGGGTAAGCATTATTGCCAAGCAACTCTTCGGGCTCACCGACTTGAAAGCGAAAGTCTTTGATGATCTCCTTACTACCGACCTTTTGATTTAACGTGCGGATCTCACTATGAATACCGCCTTTCCATTGGGCAATAATGCCGTACTCTGAGATGGCTTCTGCTGGGTTTTCTGTGATCACTTGTGTATAGGCCGCTAGATCATCGAGTTTGATTCCATTTAAGGGCAAGTCATTCATTTTTTCACCATCCTTTAAAAGTTAATTATACTTAAAGCTCCTAAATGCAAGGAACTATTTGCAATAGTTCCTTGCGATTAAATATAACTGATTTTTTACATAAAAATTAGTTACGACCAGCCATAACACCGCCATCAACGTCTAGCACCGTTCCAGTGATCCAAGCGGCTTTATCTGACAGTAAAAACTCAATCGCATCCGCAATATCTGATGTGGTGCCAATTCGACCAATTGGGTGAAAGTCGTTAAAACCTTGCAAGGTCTCTTCGATCTCATCTTCAGCGATAAATGATTTGTAAATACTGGATAGAACCACTGATGGGGCGACAGCATTAACGCGGATACCGTCGTCAGCTAGTTCCATGGCTAAGTTTTTAGTGAGTGCATGTAAGCCGGCTTTTTGCATTGAATATGCAGATGATGGAGTAGCCTTAACGGCTTGATGTGCCCACATAGAACCTATATTGACGATGGCGCCCCCTTTATGTTGCTGCATATTTTTAGCAACGGCTTGCGTAATGAAGAAGAAAGATTTGTTGATATCTAATTGCAGATCATAGTCTTTTTCAGAGTGTTCTAGGAAAGTAACGGGCTTGAAGAAACCAGCTGCGTTTACCAAATAATTAATATGCCGAGTTTCGCTTTCTAAACGACTAATAAATTCTGCAACAGCTTCAGGGTTGTAAAGATCGACTACGGCAGTATCAACCTTGCCACCAGTTCTTTTTTCAAGATCAGATTTAGCTTCTGCCAAACCTACCGGGTTATGAGCCAATATCATCACTGAGTGACCTTGACGTAATAAACGCTCAGCTGTTTCTTTTCCCATGCCACTTGAACCACCGACAATCAATGCAATGTTATTCGTAGTCATCGTTATTTCACCTTATATATAGTTTAAAAATTTAGTTTAAAAGCACACCATCAAACTATCTTCCAGTAGATAGTTTGATGCCTTGAAACCAAAGATACCCTCCAAGGAAAGTAATGTCAACACCTATCTTTAGGTAGATAGCTAAAAGTGATATACTTTGCCTAACTTACCTATACAAAGAAGAGTTCTATGCCCAATTCAACAGCCCAAAAAATTATGGATATCGCTGAACATCAGGTCCGTAGCGGCGGTTATAATTCATTTAGCTTTAGAGGTATCTCAAAACAAATTGGTATTAAAAGTGCGAGTATTCATTATCACTTCCCTACAAAAGCCGATCTCGGCCTGGCCATTGCCCAACGCTACACAGTTCGTTTTATCGAATTATTAAATGCAATATGCCAAGAAGAAAACACACCAAAAGCAAGGCTTAGTCGCTATATTGACTTGTTTCGGCATGTCGTTGTGGTTGATAAAAATATTTGCCTGTGTGGTGTATTAGCCACAGAAACAGATATCTTACCTGAACCTATCCATAAAGAAACCGCCTTGTTCTTTGAACAAAATAAACAATGGCTCATAAAAGCGATATTTCACAACGACGCCCAAGCAAATCAAAAGTCTAATGTGCTACTAGCATGCTTAGAGGGGGCATTATTACTAAGCAAGGTTAGCAATACCCACCAAGATTTTGAAGATATCGCCCTATACCTAACGGATCATGGCTTGCTTGACGCTACTTACTAAAATCAAGCCACGATTAATGGAGGCTAATCATATGGTTAGGCATCTGCCTTGCCAGATAACTTTTAACGCCAGCTTATTCGCTGGTCACTTTTCACCTTCTGTAGATAGCTAGAGCTCAATATGTGTAGTAAGAACCAAGAGATCTGCTCATTCAGCTTAACTACCTTTACTCTTATAGCAAAGAGTGAACGAGTCAATCGACTCTAACAATATAACATTGTCAAAGGTACCATCGGCATTGACTTGCATATTGGCTGTCACATCATAAATCTAATATAAGGCTATTAATTTTCTTTTTCACGCCTTACTGTGATATCAAACAAGGGCCACCTTTAACAGCGCCTATTGTCTTAGAAAACAAGAAACAAAGACGTATGTGGCCATTCTATAGCTAATATTTTGAGTTGAATAGCTTGTTACCGTGGTCAATTTTAAACCGCCCATTAATAGACCAAAAATCAACGCCAGGATCGACATGGAGAGCGAAGTGATGTCGGTTTGGCAACGTATTTTTGCATTCTCGTAATAGAGGGCGAAAGGGGGCAGTAGAGAATAATATTACAATAGGCTTTCTGTTGCCATAGAGCCATTGAGGTAATGTTGATGCTGTGTTTCTCTATCCAGAGCAATTTGCAAATTGACATGAACCCCGAAGGCATCAATGGTCGCGTCAATTTTTTGCTGCTTGCTTGGGCTTAAATACCCAAAATAAGCTATCGCAAAAATAGCAACTCATTGGCGTCATTGCCCAAAACTGACGCTGTTGGGTCGATGATTGCCACAGCACTGCTATGAGCAATGGGCAATGCCGCTAGCTTTAAGAATAGTCGGAACTGTCAGCATAATTAGGTTTTAGCATCCAAACACTATTCGGCAGGCGATCAACAATGTCTGCTTGAGATCAGTTAACGTGGTGATAGTTATGTTCGTACCTTATTGCTAGAAGGTGCTATCTCGCCTATCACCCTATGTAAAAACAAGACGGTTCCCCCCTTATTGTAGGCTAGGTAATTGCTGGACAAGAATGGCTTGCAGAAAACAGCGGTCGCTCTGGCCAATAAGATGGCATGAATTATCTGGTCAATTATGGCACACAAAGGTGATTATGTAGTGGTGGTTTAGTGTACGAACCCTGCTGTATTGGCTGAAATTTTAAAATAACGATTATATTCTGATAGAGACGATTGCTCGATTGCTCGATTGCTCGATGGCACGACAGCTAAGACCAACATCTGCCAGATCTGAAATGGGGTTAGATAGTCAGTAGCATGACTCTGATAAGGAGCAGGTGTGGGGTTTTCATTATGGCCAGAGTTCCATACCCTGAGCTCACAAAGGGCCGACTATATGACGGCTGATCTTTGTATTTTGTTACGATCGATATCTTCAGAAAGAAGCAATACTATGGTTTTTAGCTAATCATAATGTAGGTTTATTGAGCATATCTATATGTGATTCTATTGATTCATTAAGCCTTTTTTAGGCATCATAACAACATTATATATTAGGTAATATTGAAAGGAACGCGAGCCCGGATCCCCCAGAACTATTGTCGGGGTATTCCGAGACTGTGCCCATTTTCCTTACTTAGCCTTAGCTACGATTAGCTATGTCAAAGCGATCTAGGGTCATAACCATTACCCATGCCGCAACGAAGTCATTAACGAACTTCGCTTTTGCATCATTAGCTGCATAAACATCAGCTATCGCGCGCAGCTGATTATTAGATCCAAATACCAGATCTACTGGATTAGAAGTCCATTTAAGCTTGCCAGTCTTACGATCAAGACCTTGAAACCCCCCTTCGTTTTAGCTTATTTTTTCCACTTAATCGACATATCAAGCAAATTAACGAAGAAGTCGTTGCTGAATGTAGCTGGCTTCATAGCTAATACACCATGTGAAACCACTTCAGCATTAGCATTCAATGTACGCATACCACCTAGCAGAGCAGTCATTTCAGATACCGTCAAGCTTAGTAAATTTGCTCTTTCGACTAACATTTCTGCAGGTGATTGAGCGTTGTCCAAGCTGAAGTAGTTACGAAACCCATCCGCAGTTGGTTCAAGCACGGCAATAGAGTCCACATTCGAGTGCTTGTGTTGTATCCACCGGTCCGGCAGTGAAAGGCACATCCACTTCTAACCGGCATCTTTAGCTGCTTTTTCAAAAGCTGCAGCTCCACCTAGTAGGATAATATCTGCAAGGGATACTTCCATATTTAGCATTGAAATTAGCTTGGATACCGTCCAATAGATTTACTACTTTAGCTAACTCAGCGGGACTATTGACGGGCCAATCTTTTTGTGTAGCAAGACGAATACGAGCACCATTGGCTCCACCACTAAAATTCACATCACGGAAGCTGGCTGCTGATCCCGAGGCAGTTCTAACTAATTGATGTACAGTCAAGATTGAATCGAGGATTGTCGCTTTCAGTTTTTTGATGTCCTTAGCGTCCACTAAAGGATAATCGACCGCTGGAGACACTATTTTCGGCCATACCTTTGCCACATTTATTTTTCCAGCCTAAGCCTTGTTCTTCTACTCCAGCAGAAGCCGGGTCTGCACCGACACACTCTTCTGGCTTATGGGCACCATCTGCTTTACCGAAAGTATGTCCACCAGCAATCAATGCAACGGTTTCTTCATCATTCATCGCCATGCGACGATGAATATCGTCAGCAGCGAAAAGCGGATCAGGGTCACCGCCAGGACCTTCTGGCTTGACATAGATCATCCTATGAAAGATTACGGCCATATTTTTGTTTGATTGGCAGTAGCCAACGACGTGCTTTATCTAAGTTTACATTATCTGACCAGCTGTTTAGGGGGGGAATCGCTGTTGAGCAGCATCTGCACAGCCTCGTCCATGAAAAATACGCTATACGCCGGCACTGTGCCAAGGCATACGAACGAAAAAAGGACCATAGTTGCCATAATCTGCTGGCCACCAGTCCTGTGATGTTTTGATGACTTAATTTCATCACCATTCCAAGTAAAAATAAAACGTTCTGAGCTAACATCGCAAGTAGCAATAAAATAGATAAATAATCCATAGTTCGCGTCCTACTCTCATTGAAATTAAGCCCTGTTTTTAAGTCTCTAAAACTTTCTTCTATTTGCATACGTGTTTGATATATTTTCACGATCTTTTTGGCGAATCGAGATGAGCACCGTTTAAGCGATGTTGCTCAAAGCCAAGGCTCTTTTTCTCGAGTAGCGCTAGCACGTGATAGTCTGCTTTTACGTGCCTTATTCCCTTTAGCAGTTAAATCACGTCGGTCCTTAGGTTTTTTTTTATAAACGCAACATTGTCCTCTTATAGGGTTAGTTCTACACAGTTGATACGTACCTAATGACTTGGGTGTGGCGGTTGCTTTTGAATATAAGTCTTTGACGGCATGCCAATCAGGCGCTGATTTGTTTTTACAAAAGGTTCTATTTCTAACACGGCCAACATAATCGCAAGCTAACGACTCAATTAATCGAAAGCACGGCACGCAAAATCCAGCATCAGTCATAATAATGGGCTGACAACGTTCAGGTAACAACGCTTTTAAACGTTGCATAAAGGCTTTGTGAATAGCCGGTTTTTCTTTGCGTGATAAGGGATGGACTTGTTCTAATACAGTGAGTGACCGACCTTCAATCGCTAGCGATGCACGCAATAAAAAATACTGTTGTCTAGGATCTAAATCGGACCAATCCACTAGAATAATAGGCGTTATTTTATTGCTTATCAAGCGTGTCGCCATCGACGAATAAGGAGTACCTAATTCACGGTATAGGTGAGGATTACTACACGAACGCATACTCCGCTTTATTTGATGCTTTTCCGTTGTTTTACTCTCGATATTACGACCTAAGGATGTGACTGACAAATTACTTCCCGAGAGTAAACTAGTCAATACTGCACGTAAGCTAGTTATACGTACTTTATGCATTGTGGGCGTGACATCGTTTAAGAAAGTGTTCAAAATAGCGTGTGCTCGCATGATATTTTTTGACCTGTTTTGTTGTGGAGATAGATCAGCTCATTAAATGTCGTGCTAATTCCTTATTATTTTAATTAATTTATTGTTTTTTTTACCTATTTCGTGGGGATTGATCAGACTCGATTGATTCGCGCTATCGGCCGCAGGGCCGGGCTACAAAAGAAGCATAAAAAAGGGAAGCTGCCCTGACGAATCCCCACGAAATAAGTAGTAAAAACAGACAACTAATACCTTTATAGAGGGAACTCTCACGACATTAAG